>JAAIGF010163398.1_pt1 | contig 578927 bp, 537 predicted proteins | sample 6487441 | NCBI WGS metagenome assembly JAAIGF01 (sample SAMN13974129, study PRJNA590717) | phyllosphere metagenome | biome: pepper field; feature: multiple bacterial spot infested pepper fields; material: pepper leaves; isolation source: leaves from pepper fields | host: Capsicum annuum ...
CGGGTTCTGACGGCTGGAGGCTTTTACCTCATCCAGTTTGATTTTATCAATCTGCTTCGCGCGCGAAGTGGCCTGACGCGATTTTGAGGCGTTGGCGCTAAAGCGGCTAACGAAGGATTGCAGATCGGCAATTTGCGCTTTTTTCTTGGCGTTATCCGCTAATAAACGCTCGCGCGCCTGGGTCGCCGCCGTCATATATTCGTCATAATTGCCGGGATAAACGCGCAGCTCACCGTAATCCAGATCCGCCATGTGCGTACACACCATATTCAGGAAGTGACGGTCATGCGAAATGATGATCATGGTACTGTTACGATCGTTCAGCACCTGCTCAAGCCAGCGGATAGTATCAATATCCAGGTTGTTCGTCGGCTCATCAAGCAGCAGAATATCGGGATTAGAGAACAGCGCCTGCGCCAGCAGCACACGCAGTTTCCAGCCAGGCGCCACTTCGCTCATTGGGCCGTAATGCTGTTCCAGCGGAATACCCACGCCCAGCAGCAGTTCTCCGGCACGCGCTTCCGCGGTGTAACCATCCATTTCGCCGTATTTTACTTCCAGATCGGCGACCTTATAGCCATCCTCTTCACTCATTTCCGGCAGCGCGTAAATACGATCGCGCTCCTGCTTCACTTCCCACAGCTCGACATGGCCCATGATCACCGTATCAAGCACGGTGAATTCTTCAAACGCGAACTGGTCCTGGCGCAGTTTACCAATACGTTCGTTCGGGTCGAGTGAGACGTTGCCGCCCGTCGGCACAAGGTCGCCGCCGAGGATTTTCATAAAGGTTGACTTGCCGCTGCCGTTAGCGCCAATCAGACCATAGCGGTTGCCGCCGCCAAATTTGACAGAGATATTTTCAAACAGCGGCTTACTGCCAAACTGCATGGTGACGTTGCTGGAAACTAGCACAGGATAGCCTTTCGGTTGGGGGTTCAGAATGTGATTCGGCGCGCATTATGCCATAAAAAGCGTGGCAACGGATACCGTCATGCCCGCAACGCGCCAGAAAGCAACAAAGCCCGCAAAAGCGGGCTTTGTTGGCGGAGGCGTCAATTTACGCTTTCTGCTTAACCGGCGCAGGCATCGGTTTGGTTTCCACATCCGGGCTTAACCAGTCATGCAGATAGTGTTCAATCTGCTCCAGACTGCGGTTACGCGTTTCCGGAATGCATTTCATCACAAAGATGGCGCCGAGGATGCCAATCGCACCGAAGATAAAGAAAGCGCCAGACAAGCCGACACTGGCCAGCAGCAGCGGGAAAGCCAGCGAAATACAGAAGTTGGCGATCCACATCGCGAAGACTGCGCCGCCCATAAAGATGCCGCGCATCCGCGTTGGGAAGATTTCCGACAGCAGCAGCCAGGTCACCGGCGAAAGTGCACCCTGCTGGAAGCTAAGGAACATCAGCATACCCAGCAGCACCATATATCCGCGCAGTACGTCAGGCTGGCCGTTAACGGTTTCCGGCATCAGATAGCTGATCGCGCCGATAAAGAACAGGCAGGCGGTACAGCCGAACTGACCAATCTTCACCATGGTACGGCGGCCAATTTTGCCCAGCAGCCAGATGCCGACAAAGGTCATCAACACTGAGATTACGCCATTGGCGATGGTGGCGAACAGCGCAGAGTCATTGGTCATGCCCACCGCTGTCAGCATGGTCGGCGCATAGTACATAATGGTATTTACGCCGGTCAGCTGCTGGATTACCGCCACACCGATGCCAATCAGGAACAGTTTAAACAGCCATGGCGTTTTCAGCTCGCTCAGGCGCGGTTTGCCCCGGTCGCGTTGCTCCGCCAGCGTCTCTTCGATCTCGGTCATTTCCCATTCGATATCCTCTTTAGCGCGGGTGCGTTCCAGTACGCGGCGCGCATCCGCCAGACGTCCTTTCATTGCATACCAGCGCGGCGTGTCCGGCATAAACATCATGCCAAACCACAGCGCCACCGCCGGGATACTGGCGACCGCCAGCATCCAGCGCCAGGTGTTCTCGCCACCCCAAATTTCATGGAAACCGGCATTGGACATGTACGCCAGCATCTGACCGGAAACGATCATCAGCTCCTGCAGGGTCACCAGCTGGCCACGCTTATTCGCCGGGGCAACCTCGGCGATATACACCGGTACGGTCGCGGCCGCGCCCCCCACCGCCACACCTAAGACCAGGCGGAAGAAAATCATCCAGTGAACATCAGGCGCCATCGCCGAGCCAACGCCACCGACGGCAAAGATAATGGCGAGTACCAGAATGATTTTTTTGCGTCCGGCAGCAGCAGCGAAGTGGCCTGACAACAGTGCGCCGAAAGCCGCGCCAAACAACAGAGAGCTGGTGACCAGCCCGGTGGTAAAGGGGGTAAGGTGTAACTCTGCGCCCATAAACAGCAGCGCGCCTGAAATAACGCCAGTGTCATAACCGAACAGCAAACCGCCGAGCGTGGCGATAGCGGCGATGACTTTTACGAAGGGTTCGGTCCTGGTATTACTGTTCGGCCCTGACGCTCTGCTCGGCGTGAGATATTGTTCTTTTGCCATAATGGCTGTTTCTCCGGTACCTGGTTAGTAGGGGCAATCAAGGCGATATTGCAGTTGTTAACAAAATCACCTTCTCCGAAGCTGAATTTAGACTAATGTTTTCATTTTGGTTAACAATGAAAATTAAATTTTGTGGAGCAGGTCATAGACTCCGGTTTACTTTGTGACCATGCGCACACAATCACCTTTATGTGGTTGTTTAAAAGGGGTTTCACTGCTCCTGAAACGGCCAGTCGTCATTTCATCAGATAAAACTTAGGAATTTTTATTTCATTTACACCATGCAACCGGGAGCAATTAATTCATTAGATTTTCTGCACCCGAGAGCAAAAAACAGACAAATTGCCCCTCTTCTGCAGTGCAGAGGAGGGGCGTGATGATAAGGGAAGGTTAACGGGATGTAACGGCTGCGGCGGGACCAAACACCGGATAATCCGGCAGACTAACCTGATGATACGGCTCCCAGCCGCCACCCAGCGCTTTATACAGCGCCACCAGATCCAGCCGGCTTTGCACCTGCGCCTGTTCTGCCTGCTGCCGCGCCTGTGCCAGCTGGCGCTGGACATCGAGAACATCAATAAAGGTCGAGATCCCCTGGCGATAGCTGTCGTTCGCCAGTCGGAAGGCGTTGTCCAGCGCCGCCACCGTTTCATCCAGTTGCGTCGCCTGTTGCTGATCGGTGCGGTAGCTTACCAGCGCGTTCTCCACATCCTGCAGTGCGCTCAGTACCGTCTGGCGATAAGCCAGCGCGGCGCTGGCCTGCTCCGCCCGCGCCAGTTTCACGCTGGACACCAGCCGTCCGCCCTGAAAAATTGGTATCGACAGCGACGGTCCGACACTCCAGAAGCTGCTGCTCCAGTTATCCAGATAATTGGCATGCGTGTTGCGTACGCCAATCTGCCCTGTCAGTGAGAAGCTCGGGAACAGCTGCGCCACCGAGACGCCGATACTGGCGGTGGCGGCATGCAGGCTGGCTTCCGCCTGACGGATATCCGGGCGGCGACGCGCCAGCTCAGAAGGCACGCCAACCGGCACCAGTGCAGGCAAAGACGGCAGCGGTTTGCTGGCATTCAGCTCAGCATCCAGCGCCCCAGGTGGCTGGCCGGTTAATACCGCCAGTCCGTTCATCGCCTGTTGCGCCTGCGCCTGATAACGCGGCAGTTGGGCGCGCAGTGAACTCAGTTGCGCACGCGCGTTTTCCACATCCAGCTGTGGCGCGAGACCGTTGCGCTGCTGGCTTTGCGTCAGTTCCAGCGTCTGCTGCGCCACCTCAATTTGCGTCTGCAGCGTCTGGCTGACCGACTGTGCGCCGCGCAGCTGTAAATACGCGCGCGCCACTTCGGCCTGCAGGGAGACCAGCGCATCATTACGCTGCTCGATTGATTGCTGCTGTTGTGCGTCGGCCATCTCCACCTGACGCCGCACCTTGCCCCACAGATCCAGCTCCCAGGAAGCATCGAAACTGCCCTGGTACAGCGTGACCGGTTTGGTTAAACCATCGAGGGCGGAACGCAGTTCCGGGTCAACTTCATTGACGCTGTCATAGACGCCATTTGACTCCAGTTCGCCTTTCAGTCCCAGTTGCTGGCGCGTCGCGCCCACTTTGCCATTCACCGCAGGGAACCAGCCGCCGCGCGCCTGGCTTAACTGCTCACGCGCCCCGGCAATACGCAGCACCGCCTGCTGCAGCGACAGGTTACCGGCAATGGCGCGGGTAATCAGGCTGTCCAGCTGCGGATCGTGAAAAGCTTTCCACCACTGCGGCTGCGTAGCGGCGGCGCGCGGAGATGAGGCTTCTCCCGCCTGCATGGCACGGTAGCTGGCCGCGCTGTCATTTTTCGGCGCCTGGTAGTCGGGACCAACCGTACAGGCGGTAAGCGCCAGCGCCATCAGCAGGCTGCTGCGCTTCAGGAGAAAAGTCATATCAGTGTGCTCCCGGACTGCCCTGGCTCTTGATTGGCGAAAGCAGTAAACAAAATGGAATCATCAGTAACGCCACCACACCCAGGCCAATAAAGACATCGATGTAGGCGAGAAAACGGGCCTGCGCGACCATCTCTTTATACAGCTGGCCGCTGGCAATGGTCAGCGGATCGCCCACCGCATGGGTGAAATCTCGAATGGCCTGCGCCCAGCGTTCCAGCGTCAGGTTAAACGGCTCATGGAGTGGCGTCATATTGTGCACCAGCCCGGCACTGCGCGCCTGCGCGCGGTCAGTAATTGCCGCCGTCGACAACGAAATGCCAATCGACCCCGCCACGTTACGGAACATGGTAAACAGCGCAGCGGCATCGGCGTTCAGCCGCTGCGGGATGGAGACAAAGGCGATAGTGGTCAGCGGCACAAACAGGAAGCCCAGACCCAGCGACTGGGCGCTGCGCATCAGCGTCAGGGTGGCGAAATCAACATCCGGCGTCAGGGTGGCGGAATAGAACATCGACACGCACAGGCAGGTAAAGCCAAAGGCAATAATCCAGCGCGTCTGTACCCGCGGCATCAACTGCAACACCAGCGGAATGGTCAGCACCACCAGTACCGCGCCGGGCGACAGCACCAGTCCCGACCAGGTGGCGGTGTAACCTAAATCCTGCTGCGCCAGCTGCGGCAGCACGACGGAACTGCCGTACAGAATCATCGCCATCCCCGCCATCAGCAGGCAGGAGACGGCAAAGTTGCGGTCCTTCAGGCAGTGCAGATCCACCACCGGTTTGCGTGCATACAGCAGCCAGTAGACCGCACCAACCAGGCCGATCGCCGTCAGCACCGCAAACAGGCGGATAAAGTCGGATGAGAACCAGTCGTCATCTTCGCCACGGTCGAGCATCACCTGCAGGCAGCCCAGTCCGAGCGTGATAAAACAGATGCCGATATAGTCGATGCGCAGTTTGCCCTTCGCCCACTTACGCTCCCACGGCGGATCTTCCAGCAGCGGATAGATCGCCAGCACCGTCAAAATGCCCACCGGAATATTGATAAAGAACACCCAGCGCCAGCTGTAGTTATCGGTGATCCACCCGCCAAGCGTCGGACCAACAATCGGCGCAACGATAATCGCAATCGACGCCAGACCAAAGGCTTTACCGCGATCCTCGGCTTTAAAGTAATCCAGCAGCACCGACTGCTGCACCGGCTGCAGACCGCCGCCAAAGAAGCCCTGCAGGATACGAAACAGAATGATTTGCCACAGTTCCGTCGCGATGCCGCAGAGAAACGAGCAGACGGTAAACATGACAATGCAGATCAGGAAATACTGCTTACGGCCAAAAACGCGGCTGAGAAACGCCGAAATCGGCAATACGATGCCGTTCGCCACCAGATACGACGTCAGCACCCAGGTCGACTCGCTGTAACTGGACGAAAGCGAACCGGCGATGTGCGGCAGCGCCACGTTAACGATGGTGGTATCAAGGATCTCCATAAATACCGCCAGCGTGACGATCATCGCCACCAGCCAGGGGTTACTGGCCGGTTTCCAGCTCTCGCTTGCGCTCGCGCTGTGACTCATTCCAGCGTCACCTTAGGCTCAACGGACAGGCCGAGCGGCAGCGGTTTATTCGGGTCGAGTCCTTTATCAATCACGATCTTCACCGGGACGCGCTGGACAATTTTGACAAAGTTGCCGGTGGCGTTTTCTGCCGGGAAAGTAGAGAAACGCGAGCCGGACCCCATCTGAATGCTGTCGACATGCCCTTCCAGCTTCATATCCGGCCAGGCATCAACACTGATTTCCACTTTATTGCCCGGCCGCATATGCTCCAGCTGCGACTCTTTAAAGTTGGCGGTAATCCAGACATCCGGCGAGACCAGCGAGAACAGCGCAGTGCCTGCCTGCACCAGCGTACCGGGCTGCACATTGCGGCGGGTGACAAAGCCATCGTACGGCGCGCGCACTTCACTGTAGGAGAGATTCAGCTCCGCCGTCGCCAGCTGCGCTTTTGCCTGTGCGACCTGCTGTTCACGCGCTTCGACGTTAGTTTCCTGCTGGCGAATTTGCAGCTGCACCTGCGAGGCCACCGCCACCTGCGCTTTGGCGCTCTGCAACTGCGCCTGTGCGGCGCGCAGCTGGGCGCTGGCGCTGTCGATATTGCGCTGCGAAGTGGCGCGTGGGTCGACCCCGCGCAACCGGCGGTAATCCGCCTGCGCATTAAGGTAGTTCGCTTCTGCTTTCGCCTCTTCGGCTAATGCCTGATCGCGCTGTGCCGGATACTGCACGCGCGACAGTTCCAGCTGCGCCTGCGCCTGATGCAACTGGGCAAGCGCCAGTCCCAGTTGCGCCTGCGCCTGGTCACGCTGCGCGGTATTATCACGCGGATCGATTTGCGCCAGCAGGTCGCCTTTTTTCACCCGCTGGTTATCTTTCACCAGCAGCTGCACCACATAGCCTGCGGTTTTCGGCGCGATGGTCACCGCATCGCCTTCGGTGTAGGCGTCATCGGTGGTTTCGATATTGCGATTGGCCAGCCAGTACCACAGTGCCACGACCAGCATCACTAGCACGACAATCGCCAGTATCACCAGCGGCTTTTTGCCCGGGCGCTGGCGTGGTGTCTCATCATGTTCGGCGGAAGAAGACGAAGCGTGATCCTGCTGATGTCCGTCGGCAGAGGACGGCTTATGCTCTGAAGTTGTCATAATTTCCACAGTGTGTGACGGGCCCAGACCAGGCCCGTGAAGTCCAGACTGCTATTAACAATAGGAAGAAAAATGACAAATGCCAGGGTTTATTGACAATTCAGGCTTAGGATGAGACTGAATTGTCAATAAACCCTGGCTGGCGCTGAATTTATCGCCAGAGCAAGCTATACAGCAGCCAGCCGCTGAACACCGACCACAGCAACATCGGCACCGAGAACAGATGAAAGCGCCACCAGATAGCGCGATCCTTTGCCATGCGCAGCGCAATCAGATTCGCCAGCGAACCGGGCAACAGGCCGAAGCCGCCAATGTTGACCGCCCACGCCAGCAGGGTGCTGGCTGGCAAGGTGCCCAACAGCAGAATGGTAGCCGGGACATTACTGATAATCTGCGACAACGCGATCGCCAGCAGATAAGTACCGCCCTCGCCCAGTTGCGTCACCTGATGTAACGGCTGTTGCAACAACGGCAGGCGGGTGAGCAGAAACACATCGATAAACATCACGATAAATACCGCCAGCAGGCTCCAGTCGATGCTCAGCAGCACCCGGCGCGCCATCAGCAGGAATACCAGCGCCACCAGCAGCAATCCCCAGCCTGCCAGCTGCAGTTCGAGCGCGGCAATAAACACCGCATACATCACCACCGCCGTCAACAGCAGCGGCTTTTGCCAGCCATTGACCTCATCCTGCGCATGACGCTGGATCGGGCGACGGCTGAAACTGAACCAGGTCAGCAGCAGCAGGCTGAGCAGCAGCCACGCCGCCAGCGGCAGCATCGTCAGGATAAAGGCGGAAAAACTGAGCTGACCGTGATTCCACAGCAGAATATTTTGCGGATTGCCGATGGGCGTCAGCAGCGAACCGGCATTCACCGCCAGCGCTTCAAAGATGATCAGACGGGATACTGGCAGGCTGGAGAACTTGCGTAACGTCAGGGTCAGCGGCACCAGGATAAACAGCGCCACATCGTTAGTCAGGAACGTCGACAACAGCGCTGCCCCCGCCACCATAAACAGCGCCAGCGTGCGCTCATGCTGAAAACGGTGGATCAGGCGGCGGCCCAGCACCTCGAAATAGCCGCTGGCCTCGATGCCTTTGGTCAGCATCAGCAGGCCACACAGGGTAATAATGGTATTCCAGTCCACGGCTGCGGGCAGTTCGCGCAGCTGAAACGGCGCAAAGCAAAATAATAACGCCGCAAGGATCAGTAACAGGTGCAGAAAACGATCGTGCAAAAACGGTTTCAACAATGTTGACATGCTGGCTCACTGCTCAGGCGTGGCGGGAATTAACCCCGATTCTGGTTCTGGTAGAACTGCTGGAAAATCGCCAGGGTTTCGTCGCTGACGTGGTGTTCAATGCCTTCGGCATCACGGCGAGCGGTATCCGGGCTGATGCCCAGCGCCAGCAAAAATGTCTCGACGATATGGTGACGTTCGCGGCTCTCCTGCGCCAGCTTCTCCCCTTCCGGGGTAAGAAAGACGCCGCGATAAGGCACCTGCTCGACCAGCCCCGTGGTGGCAAGGCGTTTTAACATTTTCGCCACCGTCGGCTGAGAGACACCGAGGCGCGCAGCCATATCCACCTGACGCGCTTCACCAAATTCGCGGATCAGGTCGGAGATCAGTTCGACATAGTCGTCAATCAGCTCACGACGATGGGCTTCGCGAACCTGACGAAAACCTTCGACATGCTCTTCGATATCTTTCAGCGGGCCATTCAGGCTGGCTACTGCGGGTTTGGCGCGACGACTCATAAACTTCCTCTTCTTATTAGCCTGCGTTTTTGACTGCCTTGCAGGTCTGTGCTGGCACATTGTAAACGAAGCTCCAGGAAGAACAAAGAATATGGTAAATAGCACTGGCTATAGGGTATAGCCCATGCTATAACTGTTCATAAAGCGATCATGCCATCATCGCACTGAAGAGGTCACTATCATGAACGAACCCTTCCTGCTGTTAATGATGTTCCTGCTGTTCGTCGGTGGGCTTTGCCTGTTGCTGAGTCGCCGCTAACCCTGAGGAAATGGTATGTACGTGAGTAATAAAGTGATGGCTGGCTTTGCATCACAGGAGGTTACCAGTATGAAAGCACCTTTGATTTTGCGGCTGTTCTGCCGCTCGCCCTTTACTCTGCGCCTGATGCTGTTAGAGATGCTGACTGCACCCCGGAAGCCTGACGATCAGGCTTCCTGATTGTTTCTGCGCTAAATTTGTATCCCTTCTCACAGAAAGATCACGTCCTGCTGGTTGCCTTTCGCAAAAACGAGGATTATCTTGCCATGCCTTTTCGTGAGAGTGCTGGCAAAAACGGTTTCACTCCGTCCTCAATCCCATTCAAAACGAGCGTTTCAGGCCATACGTCTTCATCCGCGCGCTGAAGATGCAGTTATTGCGTCTTATAAATAAGAAAAAATGAATCTGACTTTAATTAAAACCGCCGCCGTTGGTAGTTTTCGCCAGCTATTAAGCCCGTGGATTGGGTTGTATCTGTTGCTGGCGTTACTGCTGAATCTGGCGCTCGGCTACACACTCAGCCTGTTATATACCTTTGCCTTTACCGCCCTGTTAATTCTGCTGGCTAACCGTGCACCGCGCGTGCAGAAAATTCTCATCTTCTGCTGTACGCTGCTGGCGGCCAGTTATTACCCGTTTGGTCAGGCATATGGTCCGCCAAACTTTAATACGCTGCTGGCGCTGCATTCGACCGATATGGCGGAAGCCAGCGAAATTCTGCAGATTTTCCCGCCGCTGGATTACGCCATAGCCGTAGCGATCCTGCTGCTCGGCGTGCTGGCGCTGCGCCGCAAGCCGCAACCGGCGCATGCCTGGTCGCAGCTGGAAATCGCCTGCCTCGCCTTTGTCGCCGTCGCCTGGCTGACGCAACCGACGCTGAATAAACTGGCGGGTTATCCGTTTAGCCTGACTGATGCCGGTTTTCCCATGACGCGTTTTGTCAAAGATACCGTGGTCAGCAAATTGTCGGTGGATGATGAGATCGCACGTATGAATCAGCTGGTGTCGCTGCAGGATGGCTGGACGCTGACCGCAGTGAAACCCACTCGCCAGTTGTATGTGATTGTGATTGGTGAAAGCGCGCGCCGTGATGCGCTCGGCGCATTTGGCGGCAAATGGGACAACACGCCGTTTGCCAGCAGCGCGAAGGGTCAATTCTTTGTGAATTACACCTCGGCGGCATCCTCCACGCAGAAATCGCTGGGGCTGACGCTGAATCGGGTGGTCGACGGACAGCCACTGTACCAGGACAATATCATCAGTCTGGCCAATCGCGCCGGTTTTGAAACCTGGTGGTTCTCCAATCAGGGGCAAATCGGTAAATATGACACGCCGATCGCCAGTATTGCGCGCCGTGCCGATCATGTCTGGTTTATGAAACAGGGCGATTTTGAAGCCGACAAGACCACGCACGACGACGATATGCTGAAGCTGGCGCCGGAGGCGTTTAAGCAGCCAGTCGATGCCCCGCGCCTGCTGGTGTATCACATTATGGGATCACACCCGAAAACCTGTGACCGTACCCAGGGCAAGTACCGTGATTTTGTTCACTCCACGGAAACCTCGTGCTATCTCTACAGCATCACGCAAACCGACGGTTTTCTGCAGCAATTACAGCAGCAGTTGCACAGCAGCGGCCTGAATTATTCGCTGATCTATTTTTCCGATCACGGTATGGCGTTTAAAGAGAAAGGGACCAAAAACGAGTTTCTGACTCACGATGATAAATATCAGCAAAACTTCCAGGTGCCGATGTTTATTACCTCCAGCGGCGACACGAAACACCAGATTATCAAAGCAGCGCGTTCGGCTAATGATTTTCTGCAGCTGTTTGCGCAGTGGACCGGCATCAGCAGCGAGCAGGTAAAGCCGCGCTACCGTTTTATTTCCAGTGAGAAAGGTTCGCCGGTGTATGTCACCAACTTTAAGTTACAACGGGTGGACTATGCGCAGCTGAAACAGGATGCGTTTGCGCGCTAGAGCGTCATCTGTACTCTCACAGACAACGTTTTAGTTCGGGATTAGGGAAATACTCCCATGGCTCCGCAGCAGCTTGACCACGGAGGAACGCGGGGTGGTGCCCCGGAGTATCTCGATCAACCAGACAACATACATTAGCCAAAAAAAATCCGCCACAGGGGCGGATTTTTTATCGCGAATATCGCGCAGGGGTCAGCTAAATTAGAAGCTGTAACCCACACCAGCAACCCAGGTGCCGATGTCAACACTGCGGATACGGCTCTGCTCGTAACCCACGTCCAGAGCAACGTTCTGGATTGGGTTGAACTGCAGACCAGCACCGTAGGTGAAGCCGTAGTCGCTACCGTCGTAACGTTCGCTACGATCGTCAGCATTCACGTTCACTTTACCGTAGCCCACACCTACAACACCGTAGATGCTAGCCCAGTCGTTGAAACGGTATGCAGGACCACCGGTGATGCTGTAGTACTGACCTTTGTTATAGAAACCGTCTTCACTGTGGTTCTTTTCGGTGTAGGTGAAAGAACCGATCCAACCCAGTGGATCGCTGCCGTTTTCGTAGCGATATTTCAGGTTGAAGCCGTTAGCTTTGTTTACAACGCCCTGAGCGTCGCTCTGTGCGTAACCTGCGGTTACAGTGCTCTGCGCCATGGCGGAACCTGCAGAAACTGCCAGTACGCAAGCCAGTGCTGAAAGACATGCAATTTTTTTCATAACCACCTCAAATGTGAAACTACTTATCTCCTGACAACGCATCGAAATATAACAAAAAACAGCAAGAAACTCTGCCCGCAAATTGTTGTCTAACACAATGTTTGGTGTAACAGAACGTTAATGAAGTTTTGTATGTCATTCATTTTCCTTATAATTATTATTACAATTCGATGAACGTTCTCTCCGGTAAAAAATGGCTCATTGAGATAATTCTTAATCCATCCTGACATTTATTTACCTGAATCGACCTGTTTTGACGCTTCTTGCTAACATTTTTTCCGCCTGCGCAGGTTTTTTCTCGGCGACCTCCATTACACTGTCGTCTGATGTTATCAATCCGATGGAATTTAAGGCAGGTTTACAGGATGTCGTCCCCACAAAAGCAGCCCTCACTCTGGCTGCCGCTTCTGGTTCTTCTTATCGCCATGACGTCGATTCAGGGCAGCGCCTCGCTGGCGAAAACGCTGTTCCCGGTCGTCGGCGCTCCCGGTATCACTGCCCTGCGTCTCGGCCTGGGCACGCTGATTCTGTGCGTAATTTTTAAGCCGTGGCGACTGCGCTTTCGCCCGGAACAACGGCTGCCGCTGCTGATGTATGGTCTCGCGCTGGGCGGCATGAACTACATGTTCTACCTTTCTTTGCGCACCGTGCCGCTGGGTATCGCCGTGGCGCTGGAGTTTACCGGCCCGCTGAGCCTTGCGCTGATGGGCTCGCGTCGCCTGCTGGATTTCGTCTGGGTCGCGCTGGCGGTACTCGGATTGTGGTTTCTGTTGCCGCTGGGACACGATATCTCCAGTGTTGACCCACTGGGTGCCGCACTGGCGGTCGGCGCGGGCGCCTGCTGGGCGCTGTATATTGTCGCCGGACAAAAAGCAGGGGCAGAGCACGGTCCGGCCACCGTTGCTGCAGGCTCGGTGATCGCCGCCCTGGTATTTGTACCGGTTGGCCTCAGCTTTGCCGACAGTGGCATCTGGCAGCTGTCACTGATCCCGGCAGCCATCGCGATTGCAATTTTATCCAGCGCACTGCCCTACTCTCTGGAGATGATCGCGCTGACACGCCTGCCTGCCCGTACTTTTGGCACCATGATGAGCCTGGAACCGGCGATGGCGGCCCTTTCCGGCATGCTGTTTCTGGGTGAGGTACTGACGCTGGTGCAGTGGCTGGCTCTGCTGGCGATCATTGGCGCATCAATTGGTGCAACGCTCACCCTGCGGCCGAAAAAAACGAAAATTGAGGCCGTGAAAGATATTCGCGAATAAGCAGGGTTTTCGTCCGATAATATTCAGCTCGTCAGCGGGCTGAATATTTTTCAATATATTTCAACTTGTATGACGATTATATTTCACAGTTACGTTACATAAATTAAAATCCTGCTTAAATCAGATACATCACGCGCAGAAAGCGAATGATAAATATTCTCACTACCACTATCACTGATATTTAAATTCAGAGCTGACAACAGGTTATCGCTATCTGACTAATAGGCAGCAACGTTACTGCAGGATTTAAAACCGGTGCTATACTTATTTCCATCTTATTCAGGCAACCACATTAAGAGGATATTAATGATGAGTACCGCAAAACTGGTTAAAGCAAAAGCGTCCGATCTGATTTACACCCGTAATGACACGTCAGACAAAGATAAAAAAGCCACTATCGAGGTGCTCAACCGTCTGGTCACTGAGTTAGTTGATCTGTCATTGATCACCAAGCAGGCGCACTGGAACATGCGCGGCGCTAACTTTATCGCTGTACATGAGATGCTGGACGGTTTCCGCACCGCGATCAACGAGCACCAGGACACTGTGGCTGAGCGTGTGGTGCAACTGGGCGGAACCGCACTGGGTACCACCCAGGTGGTTAACGCCAAGACACCACTGAAAAGCTACCCGCTGGATATCCACAGCGTGCAGGATCACCTGAAAGCGCTGGCCGATCGTTATGCCATCGTCGCCAACGACCTGCGTAAAGCGATTAGTGAAGTGCCGGATGAAGACAGCGCTGATATCTTTACCGCCGCGTCACGCGATCTGGATAAGTTCCTGTGGTTTATTGAGTCTAATATCGAGTAACACGCCTTCCAGCGGCGGCATCAGCCGCCGCTATTTGTATTAATTTTCAGTGATTCCAGCAGAAAATTGATCTTCTTAACATATTCTCAACTATCCTGTTCCTCGTTCCCCCGATTTAATGCTTTAGTAATTGCCGGACCGCTGCACCACAATGATCTTAATGCACCATTTTGGTGCTTCAATTTGGTGCATGGCACGTAAAGCTAAAGATTAGGTTTCCATTGGATGGATTAACCCGCTGTTTTTAAACAGAATGAAAAGTTGGCATAGATTTTTCATATGGCAGCGGGCAACACAACAACGGGGTCTGCCCCGACTCAGGATAAGGATAAGATGATGAAGTCGATTTTGAAGGTTTCTCTTGCCGCGCTGACGCTGGCATTCGCTGTTTCTTCCACTGCTGCAGACAAAAAGCTGGTCGTTGCAACCGATACCGCATTCGTTCCGTTTGAATTCAAGCAGGGTGACAAATACGTCGGTTTCGATATCGACCTGTGGGACGCAATCGCTAAAGAACTGAAGCTGAGCTATGAGCTGAAGCCAATGGATTTCAGCGGCATCATTCCTGCACTGCAGACCAAAAACGTTGACCTGGCGCTGGCGGGTATCACCATTACCGACGAGCGCAAAAAGGCGATCGACTTCTCCGATGGCTACTACAAAAGCGGCCTGCTGGTGATGGTTGATGCGAATAACAACGATGTGAAAAGCGTTAAAGATCTGGACGGTAAAGTGGTGGCAGTGAAAAGCGGCACCGGTTCCGTTGATTACGCGAAAGCCAACATCAAAACCAAAGATCTGCGTCAGTTCCCGAACATCGATAACGCCTACATGGAGTTAGGCACCCGCCGTGCCGATGCGGTACTGCACGATACGCCAAACATCCTTTACTTCATCAGCACTGCCGGCAAAGGTAAGTTCAAAACCGTAGGCGAGTCACTGGAAGCCCAGCAGTATGGCATCGCCTTCCCGAAAAAGAGCGACGAACTGCGTGAAAAAGTGAACGGCGCGCTGAAAACCCTGCGCGACAACGGCACCTATAACACCATCTACAAAAAATGGTTCGGTACTGAGCCTAAATAATAATTTAAAATAACCGGCGTGGTTTGACTTGCAGGGACGGCATTGCGTCCCTGCACTTTTCCATTTCAACAAAAATGTTTTTCGTTCAGGAGTAAGTATCATGCAGTTCGACTGGAGCGCCATCTGGCCAGCTCTGCCTATCTTGCTGGAAGGCGCCAAAATGACCCTGTGGATTTCGGTCCTCGGTCTGGTTGGCGGCCTGATTATCGGCCTGACGGCCGGTTTTGCCCGCGCCTACGGCGGCTGGATTTCCAGCAACATCGCGCTGGTGTTTATTGAGCTGATTCGCGGTACACCAATCGTGGTGCAGGTAATGTTTATCTACTTCGCCCTGCCAATGGCCTTTACCGACCTGCGTATCGACCCATTCAGCGCGGCAGTGGTCACCATCATGATTAACTCCGGTGCCTATATCGCCGAAATCACGCGTGGCGCTGTCCTGTCTATCAACAAAGGTTTCCGCGAAGCGGGACTGGCGCTGGGCCTGTCGCGCCGTGAAACGCTGCGTTACGTGATTATGCCGCTGGCACTGCGCCGTATGTTGCCGCCGCTGGGTAACCAGTGGATTGTCAGCATCAAAGATACCTCCCTGTTTATCGTGATTGGCGTGGCGGAACTGACGCGTCAGGGGCAGGAAATTATTGCGGGTAACTTCCGTGCGCTGGAGATCTGGAGTGCGGTTGCGGTTATCTATCTGTTTATTACGCTGGTGCTGAGTTTCGTTCTGCGTCGCATTGAAAAAAGGATGAAAATCCTGTGATTGAGTTTAAAAACGTATCCAAGCACTTTGGTCACACTCAGGTGCTGCATGACATCGACCTGAAGATCAACCAGGGCGAAGTGGTGGTGATTATCGGCCCTAGCGGCTCCGGTAAATCCACCCTGCTGCGCTGCATCAACAAACTGGAAGAGATCACCAGCGGCGAACTGATTGTTGATGGCCTGAAAGTGAACGATCCGAAAGTGGATGAGCGTCTGATTCGTCAGGAAGCGGGCATGGTATTCCAGCAGTTCCATCTGTTCCCACAGATGAGCGCGCTGGACAACGTGGCATTCGGCCCGATTCGCGTACGTGGCGCGAAGAAGGAAGATGCCCAGAAGCTGGCGAAGGAGCTGCTGGCGAAGGTCGGTCTTGCCGAGCGCGCGCACCACTTCCCGTCTGAGCTTTCCGGCGGTCAGCAGCAGCGTGTGGCGATTGCCCGTGCGCTGGCGGTGAAACCGAAGATGATGCTGTTCGATGAGCCAACCTCCGCGCTCGATCCTGAACTGCGTCACGAAGTGCTGAAAGTGATGCAGGATCTCGCCGAAGAAGGCATGACCATGGTGATCGTTACCCATGAAGTCGGCTTCGCACAGAAGGTGGCATCACGCCTGATCTTTATCGATAAAGGCCGCATTGCGGAGGATGGTGACCCGGATACCCTGATCACTAACCCACCGAGCGCGCGCCTGCGTGAGTTCCTGCAGCACGTCTCCTGATGCTCCGCCCTCTCCCCCACGTTGTGGGGGAGAGTTAGTTTCAGCCTAATCCCAAAAACCCGCCTTTCCTCTCTGATATCACCAGCCCCGCTATACTTGGTTGTCGACGCTGTTTTTCGTGCCGCAACAGGAGGATACAATGCTGGCTCAGTCCCGAAGATTCGTCTGCCACTGGTTTTTACTGCTGATCCTGCTGGCTGGCATCACTCCGCAGACGCAGGCCGTGTCGCTGCCAGCCGCAACGGTTGCCGCCCAGCAAACTCAGCAAGACCCGTCCGGCGAGGCCAGTGCAGAGCAGCCGAGTGTCGGGGAGAAACGCGCCGCCTATGCCGCGCTGGCGAATATTCTGCAAAACGAACAGTCGCGCAGCGAATTGATCGAACAGTTGCGTAATGCCGCCGCCACCCCGCCGGAAAGCAGCGAGCCGGTGCTGGCTCCGCCAACGGAAGAAGAGGAAGATAAAACCGTGCTGCAGGGCCTGACGGATGTCAGCCGTCACTACGGCACCGCCTTCGCCTCACAGTTTGCCGAACTGCATAACAACATCCTCTCCGCGCCGCACAAAACCTTTAACCAGCAAACCTTTTTCAATGCCGTCAGCCACTTCCTGATGCTGGCAGCGGCGCTGTTTGCTTTCTGGTGGCTGATTCGCTGGCTGGCGATGCCGCTTTACCGTCGTATGGGACGCTGGGGGCGCGACAAAAACCGCGCACGCACCAGCTGGCTACATCTGCCTGCCATGATCATCGCCGCGTTTGTTATCGACCTGGCGTTACTGGCGCTGGCGCTGTTTACCGGCCAGTTTATGAGCGACTACCTGAATGACGGCAACCGCACCATCGCCCGTCAGCAGGGGCTGTTTCTCAATGCTTTCGCGCTGGTCGAATTCTTTAAAGCGGTGCTGCGGCTGATTTTCTGCCCGAACGTGCCGGATTTACGCCCGTTCCGCATCGCCGATCAGCGTGCGCGCTACTGGAATACCCGTCTGAGCTGGCTGAGTGGCCTGATTGGTTATGGCCTGCTGGTGATTGTGCCGATTGTCAGCAACCAGATAAATCTGCAGGTGGGCGCGTTGGTCAATGTGGTGATTATGGGACTGATTACCGTCTGGGCGCTGTATCTGATTTTCCATAACCGGCGCAATATCCAGCATGAACTGGTGGCGCTGGCGAATCGCAGCATGTCGTTTTTCGCCCTGTTTATTCGCGCCTTTGCACTGGTATGGCACTGGCTGGCCAGCGCTTACTTTATCGTGCTGTTCTTCCTGTCACTGTTTAATCCCGGCGACAGCCTGCAGTTTATGATGTCGGCGTCAGTGCGCAGCCTGGCGATTATCGGCCTTGGCGCACTGGTCTCCGGCATTCTCAGCCGCTGGATTGCCAAAACCATCACCCTGTCGCCCGATCTGCAGCGCCACTATCCTGAACTGCAAAAACGCGTCAATGGCTGGGTTTCGATGCTGCTGAAAATAGCCCGCATCCTGACCGTGCTTGCCGTCTCCCTGATGCTGCTCAATGCCTGGCATCTGTTCGATATGTGGCACTGGCTCACCGTCGGTGCGGGCGAGAAAATGGTGGATATTATTATTCGCGTACTGGTGATCCTGCTGTTCTCCGCGGTGGGCTGGACGCTGCTGGCGAGTCTGATTGAGAGCCGCCTCGCCTCCGATTCTTATGGCCGCCCGCTGCCGAGCGCACGTACCCGCACGCTGCTGACGCTGTTCCGCAATGCGCTGGCAGTAGTGATCAGTACCATCACCATTATGATTGTGCTGTCGGAAGTGGGCGTCAATATCGCGCCGCTGCTGGCAGGCGCCGGGGCATTAGGGCTGGCGATTTCGTTCGGTTCGCAAACGCTGGTGAAAGATATTATTACCGGCATATTTATTCAGTTTGAGAACGGCATGAATACCGGCGATCTGGTCACCATCGGCGCGATTACCGGCACAGTGGAACGGATGTCGATTCGCTCGGTCGGCGTGCGCCAGGATACCGGCGCTTACCATATTATTCCGTGGTCCTCGATCACCACCTTCGCTAACTTTGTGCGCGGCATCGGCTCGTTTGTCGCTAACTACGATGTTGATCGCAATGAAGACAGTGAAAAAGTGAACGCCACACTGCAGGGGGCAGTGAAGGCACTGATGGAGAAAGAGGAGATCCGTGCACTGGTGATTGGCGAGCCGTCATTTGCCGGGCTGGTTGGCCTGACCAACCAGGCGTTTACCGTACGCGTTTCCTTCACCACCCAGCCGCTGAAACAGTGGACAGTGCGCTTTGCGCTGGATGATATGGTGAAAAAGCACTTTGACGCCGCCGGGATTAAGGCGCCGCATCAGACGGTGCAGGTACTGCAGACCGGCACCGACGTCAATGGCGCGGCGGGCGCGGGCGCACTGAGCGCCCCGGAGTAAAGCTTACTTGCTGAGCAGACGTGTTCTGGCCGGTTTATCGAAGAAGCTCCAGGCGATAAACCGGCTCTGTTTCTGCCCCTGCGCCATATCAACAATGCGCACCTGCAGCGCCCCCGCCTGCTCCAGCGCACGGCGTAAATCAGGCAGGTTCTCTTTGCGCGACACCAGTGAGGTAAACCAGATGCACTGGCGGGCAAAATCGACGCTTTCAGCAATCATGCGGCCAATAAAGGCTTTCTCGCCACCATCACACCACAGCTCGTCCTGCTGACCACCAAAATTAAGCGGTGCATGTTTATCCAGTCCCAGATTACGCAGTTTGCGCTGCGTGCCCTGCCGTGCATCGCTGGCGGAGGCGTGGAATGGCGGGTTACACACGCTGGCATGATACAGCTCATTTTTATGGATAATGCCGCGGAAGATGGCGTGGTTATCCTTCTGGCGACGCAGGCGAATACCCCGGTTCAGGCCATTATTGGCAGCGATAATCGCACTGGCGGATTTGATCGCCTGCTCATTGCTTTCCGAGCCGGTGAAACGCCAGCCATATTCACGGAAACCAATCAGCGGATAGATACAGTTCGCGCCACAGCCGATATCCAGCACATTCAGATCGCGCGGCACGACGCGCTGGTAATCTTCCGCCAGCAAATCGGCGAGATGGTGAATATAGTCGGCGCGGCCTGGCACCGGCGGGCACAGGAAGCCCTCCGGGATCGCCCAGTGTTCGATCTGATAGTGGAAATGCAGCAGCGCCTGATTCAGCACCTTCACCGCTTCAGGATCGGCGAAATCCACCGACTCATTGCCATACGGGTTAAGCTGCACAAAAGGCGCCAGCGCCGGATGGCAGGCGATCAGTGCAGCAAAGTCGTAACGTCCGCGATGGCGATTACGCGGGTGAAAAAGGGGTTTCTCTGCGGGCTGTTTCATTGGCGTCTCTCATGTTGATCGGCGCGTAAGATACAACCCTGCGCAAAACGCGTAAACCTTTATTCAGCGCTTTTGCTGCGCGCCCTGCTCCAGCAAAGTGTGGATCAGCTGCTTCAGCAGCGGCTGCAACTCCGCCGCGCGCTCGCCGCGCCAGCCAAACGGCGGCTGCTCATCCATATAGTTACACTGCGCCAGTTCCAGCTGAACTGCATGCTGATGTTGCGCCGGTTTGCCATACGCGCGGGTGATATAGCCGCCTTTGAAACGACCGTTCAGTACCCAGCTAAAACGCGACTGTTCTGTACAACGTGCAACCAGCGCCTCACTGATGCTCGCGTGGCAACTCTCGCCGCTGTTGGTGCCAATATTCAGATCCGGCAGCTTACCGTCAAACAGCCGTGGGATCTGCGAGGCTATCGAGTGGGCATCAAACAGCAGAGCATAACCAAACTGCTGCTTCAGCCGTGCCAGCTCCTGCTGGATTTGCTGATGATACGGCTGCCAGAGAGTGGTGAGATAGCCCTGACGCTGCGCGGCGCTGGGCGTTTTGCCGGGCTGAAACGTCGGCGTGCCGTCAAACAGCGTATCCGGAAACAGCCCGGTGGTGGCGGTGCTATACAGCGGCTGATCGTCCGCCGGACGGTTAAGATCGATAACAAAACGCGAGTAATTCGCCACCAGCACACTGGCCCCCAGATCGCGGGCGAAGTCATACAACAGCGGGATGTGCCAGTCGGTGTCCGGCAAACCGCGCGCCGCATCGCTGAGTCCCGCTTCAACTTCGGCGGTCAGCGCCGTACCGGCATGGGGAATGCTGATCAGCAGCGGCAGGCTGCCAGTGGAAAAGTGATACGGGGTCATTGCGCCTCTCCTCGATAAATGACCTGACAAGGCAGCTGTCCGCCCAGCCAGTAAACCAGTTCCGCCGGGCGCGCCAGCGGCCAGTGGACAAAGTTCGCCACCTTGCCGCTCTCCAGCGTGCCGTGCGTCTTCTCCAGCCCCAGCGCCTGCGCGCCATACAGGGTGACGCCCGCCAGCGCCTCTTCCGGCGTCATGCCAAACAGCGTACAGGCCATATTCAGCATCAGGCGCAGCGACAGCGCCGGAGACGTGCCGGGATTGGCATCACTGGCCAGCGCCATTGGTACGCCATACTGACGGAACAGCGCCACCGGCGGCCGCCGGGTTTCCCGCAGCAGATAAAACGCCCCCGGCAGCAGCACCGCCACCGTGCCATGTGCGGCCATCGCCTGTACATCGCTCTCGGTGGCATACTCCAGATGATCGGCGGAAAGAGCGTTAAAGCGCGCCGCCAGCGCGCTGCCGCCCAGCGACGACAGCTGTTCGGCGTGCAGTTTCACCGGCAGCCCAAGCTGCTGCGCGCGCTCAAACACCCGCGTTACCTGCGCGGGGGAAAACGCCAGATGCTCGCAAAAAGCATCCACCGCATCGGCCAGCTGCTGCGCTTTCACTTCCGGCAGCAGCCGCTGGCAGATCACCTCCACCCAGCCATCAGGATTGTCTTTGAACTCCGGCGGGAAGGCGTGCGCCGCCAGACAGGTCGCCACCACATCGGCAGGCACCTGCTGCGCCAGCAGACGGATCGCCTGCAGCATGCGCAGTTCGCTGGCTTCATCAAGGCCGTAGCCGGATTTGATCTCCAGCGTGGTCACCCCTTCCGCCAGCAGGCGATCGATGCGCCAGCGCGCGCTGCTGACCAGTTCATCAAGGGAAGCGGCACGCGTGGCGCGCACGGTGGAAAGGATACCGCCGCCCTGCGCGGCGATCCCGGCGTAGCTAACGCCATTCAGGCGCTGCTCAAACTCGGCGCTGCGGTCGCCGCCAAACACCAGATGAGTATGGCAATCAATTAAACCGGGCGTCACGATGCCACCGCCAAAATCGGTGCGCCTGTGCGCCTGTATCAGCGCGGATTCCGCGCGGGTGCCGACCCAGACAATCTGGCCGTCGCGTACCGCGATAGCGCCATCTTCAATCAGGCTGTAGCGGCCATCGCGCATGGTGACCAGGTCGGCGCCATACCACACACTGTCACAGTTTCGTTCGCCTGCCATTTGCTCTCCCGCCCCTCATACCATTTACAGAAGTCGTTAAAGTATGTATATGTATATACAACCACATCGCCTGAGGATCAACCATGTCGAGTTATTTTGCTCCCCGTGCATTGCTGGCAGATGGCTGGCGGCACGCGGTGCGCATTGAGGTGAATGCGCAGGGTTTTATCAGCGCTATACACGCCGACAGCGAAGCTGGTGACGCCACCCCCCTGCCCGGCGCGGTGATCCCGGCGATAGCCAATCTGCATTCACATGCCTTTCAGCGCGCCATGGCCGGTCTGGCGGAAGTGGCGGGCGATCCGCAGGACAGTTTCTGGACCTGGCGCGACCTGATGTATCGCATGGTACAACGCCTTTCACCTGAGCAGATGGGCGATATCGCCCGTCATCTGTATATCGATATGCTGAAAGGCGGTTACACCCAGGTGGCGGAGTTCCACTATCTGCATCACGATCCCGGCGGCGCGCCTTACGCTGACGACGCGATGCTGCAACAGCTTATCGCTGCAGCAGAGTATGCCGGTATCGGCCAGACGCTGTTGCCGGTGCTCTACAGCTACAGCGGCTTTGGCGCCCAGCCGCCGCAGGACGGCCAGAAACGTTTTATCCAGAGTGCGGAAAGTTATCTGCGTCAGCAGGAACGCTTACAACAGCTGCTGCGCGATAAGCCGCTGCATAACCAGGGTCTGTGTTTCCATTCGCTGCGCGCAGTCAGTCAGGCGCAGATGGCGCTGGTGCTGGCGGCCTCATCGCCTGATTTGCCGGTGCATATCCATGTTGCCGAACAGGAGAAAGAGGTCAATGACTCGCTTGCCTGGAGCGGTGAGCGTCCGGTGAGCTGGTTGCTGAACCATTTTGCCGTCGATGCGCGCTGGTGCCTGATCCATGCCACGCATCTCGATCAGGATGAAATTCGCCGTCTGGCGCACAGCGGTGCGGTGGCGGGCTTGTGTCCGACCACCGAAGCCAATCTCGGCGACGGTATTTTCCCGGCCAGCGACTACATTGCGCAGGGCGGCCGCTGGGGCATTGGTTCCGACAGCCATGTGTCGCTCGACGTGGTGGAAGAGCTGCGCTGGCTGGAGTATGCCCAGCGCCTGCGTGATCGTCGCCGCAACCGTATTGTCACCGCACAGCAAAATTCGGTCGGTGAGGTACTGTATCAGCAGGCGGCCGCTGGCGGTGCGCAGGCTTGTGGGGTGAAAACCAGTTTACTGGCCGTCGGTCAGCGCGCCGACTGGCTGGTGCTGGAAGAGGAAAACTGGCTGGCCAGCTGCCCGGACCACGCCCTGCTCAATCGCTGGCTGTTTGCCGGTCATCGCGGACAGATCCGTGATGTCTGGGTGGCAGGCCGCCAGGTGATTAATAACGGTAAACATGCGGCGGAAGCGGACAGCTGGCAGCGCTTCAGCGCCGCAATCGGTGCGCTGCAATGATGCATTACTACCGCTTTGACACCCTGCCCGTCAGCCGGTGGCGCAATGGCGGCGGTGAGACGCGCGAAATCGTCAGCTGGCCGCCAGGCGACAGCGAATTTGGCTGGCGCGCCAGTATTGCCACCATTGCCCGCAGCGGTGACTTTTCGCTGTTCCCGGGCGTGGATCGGGTGATCACTCTGCTGCAGGGCGACAGGGTTGCACTGTGCAGCAATGGTCAGTTACTGCAAACCCTGACGCTGAACCAGCCCTTCTCTTTTCGCGGCGAACTGCCGGTTGCCGCCACGCTGTCTGGCGCGTCCAGTCTCGATTTTAATATTATGACGCGCCGCGACCAGTTCCGCAGTGTGGTAGTGGTGACAGATGCAGCGCAACAAAGCGAGATGGCAATCTGCTGGGTGATCAGCGGTGAATGGCTGTGCGGTGAACAGCGTTTACAGGCAGGAGAAGGCGCATGGTGGACGGAAGATGGCGCAGCACTGACGCCCCACTCCACCGGGGCATTGCTGCTGTTTGCCGCAATCAGCCGTGCCCCTTAAAACGTCCCAGCAGCTTATAGCGCGAGCCGGGATAGAGCAGCTTCGCATAGGTGACTATCCTGCTGTCACTCCACGTCTGGCGCCGGATCAGCAGGCAAGGCTCATGCTCTTCCAGCGCCAGATGCTTACGCTGGCGCGCATCGGCAGCGACTGCTTCAACGATATGTTCCCCGGCGGTCAGCGGCGCCACGCGCATCAGATAAGTGTATGGCGTCTGAGTGGCATAATCCTGACGCAGATAGTCCGGCGCCATTAACGGATTCACCAGCCGATCTTCCAGCTGCACCGGCAGTTCATTTTCATAATGCACAATCAGCGAATGGAAAATAGCTGCGCCGGTCGCCAGCCCCAGAACCGCCGCCTGCTCCGGGTCGGCTTTAATTTCACTAAGCGACAGGATTTTGCTGCTGTGGGTATGGCCGCGCTGGGCAATCTCTTCGGCGATGTTGTGCACTTCCAGCATCGCGGTATAGCCCTTATTTTCGGCGACAAAAGTGCCGACGCCCTGCATGCGGATCAGATAGCCTTCGCTGGTCAGCTCGCGTAATGCGCGGTTGATGGTCATACGACTGACACCCAGCTTGTTCACCAGCTCACTCTCCGAGGGCACGCGCTGATTCGCTTTCCACACCCCTTCATTGATCTGGCTGATAATCGCCTGCTTCACCCGCTGGTAAATCGGCGCGGGTTGATCGCTCATAGCGGCGGCAAGTTGTGTTATAGCGGTCTGCTCGACCATAGTCGCTATCCTTTTTCAGGCTAATCACGTTAGTTTACTGACTGATAGCGCAAATGTATATACATCTGCATGGCGCAACGCTGCCCGCAGATTGTGCAGCGTGTGCGTTATTGCGGTGCAATTTCCTGCTGTGCTTCTGCGGGTGATGAGGGCGAAGCCGCACGACACCCGATCCGCGTTTTGTGATCGACCTGGCACAGCCCTTGCTAGGTTGTATAGACAAGAATATACACTTATGCTTCACTCAGTATAGTGGCTTAGGGAAAGTGCAACATACTTTGCAAATATGTACCGATCGCTCCTTCCCCCGCGTCGCGGGGGAAGGTTGGGATGGGGGAGCAGACGACTCCGCACTGGTGTCGCAGGCTCCCCCTCCCTAACCCTCCCCCATTTTATGGGGGAGGGGATCATATCGGTGCCATCTCTCGACACCGGGGGAGGGAATCAGATCAGTGATCCCTGCAACCAACAGGGATCACGGCACAGAACGGGTTTATTTTCATCTAACTTGTATAGACAGGAGTATACCATGTCACTCAGTACGCAAGAATGTCGTCTGCTGCCCGGCGCAGTGGGACTGGCGATGCTCAGAACCATTTACCGGGGCGGCATTAGCCTGACGCTGGATGACAGCGCGCGTGACGAAGTCCTTAAAGCCAATGCCACCGTCGCCGCCATCGTCAGTTCCGGCAAAGTGACCTACGGCATTAACACCGGCTTTGGCAAGCTGGCGAACACGACCATCCCGGCTGAGCGACTTGCGGAGTTACAGCGCAACCTGGTGTTATCACACAGCGTCGGCATTGGTGATCTGCTGCCGGACAATGTGGTGCGGCTGGTGATGGCGACCAAAGTGATCAGCCTGGCGCGCGGTCACTCAGGGGTACGTATCGAATTAGTCGACGCGCTGATTGCGCTATTCAACGCCGGCGTGATGCCCTGCATCCCGGCAAAAGGATCGGTCGGCGCTTCCGGCGATCTGGCGCCGCTGGCGCATCTGTCGCTGATGCTGCTGGGTGAAGGCAACGTGCGGGTAAATGGCGAATTGATCAGCGCGGTGGACGGGCTGAAGCTGGCCGGACTGCAACCCTTTGTGTTAGGGCCAAAAGAGGGTCTGGCGCTGCTGAATGGCACCCAGGTCTCCACCGCGCTGGCGCTGCGCGGCCTGTTTGAAGCCGAGAACGTATTTGCTGCCGGACTGGTGGCGGGCGCGCTGTCGCTGGAAGCGATTAAAGGCTCAGTCAAACCGTTTGATGCGCGTATTCATCAGGCGCGCGGCCAGAGCGGACAGATTGCCGTTGCCGCCGCTGTCGCCAGCCTGCTGGCAGGCAGCGATATCCTCTGTTCCCACGCCAATTGCGGTCGCGTACAGGACCCTTACTCTATTCGCTGCGTGCCGCAGGTCATGGGCGCGTGTCTTGATAACCTCAGCCACGCCGCGCGCGTCCTGCAGATTGAAGCCAACGCTGCCTCGGATAACCCGCTGGTGTTTACCGATTCCGGCGAAGTGATCTCCGGCGGCAATTTCCACGCCGAGCCGGTGGCGTTCGCCGCCGATATTATCGCGCTGGCAGTGGCGGAGATTGGTGCGATTTCCGAACGCCGTCTGGCGCTGCTGCTGGATACCGGCCTTTCCGGCCTGCCGCCGTTCCTCGTCAATGATGGCGGCGTCAATTCGGGCTTTATGATTGCGCAGGTGACCGCCGCCGCGCTGGCCTCAGAAAACAAATCGCTGGCGCATCCCGGCAGTGTCGACAGCCTGCCCACCTCCGCCAACCAGGAAGATCACGTCTCGATGGCGACTTACGCCGCGCGCCGCCTCGGTGACATGTGCTTTAACACCGCCACCGTGGTGGGCATCGAAGCAATGGCCGCTGCTCAGGGCATCGACTTCCACCGTCCTCTGCAAAGCTCAGCCATCCTCGAACAACAGCTGGCGCAACTGCGTGAACGCGTCGCTTTCCTCGATAAAGACCGCCTGATGGCGCCGGATATCGAACAGATGCGCCAGTGGGCCGCCAGCGATCGCTGGCCAGAGGCGATCGCCGCCCTGCTGCCGAGCCATGACGCTTAATGATAAGGAACAAGATAATGAGTGAATCCATAAGCAAAGCCGTGGCCCGTGAAATCCGCGCGCCGCAGGGCAATCAGCTGCATTGCGCCAACTGGCTGATTGAAGCCGCATATCGCATGATCCAGAACAACCTTGACCCTGACGTAGCCGAACGTCCGGAGGATCTGGTGGTGTATGGCGGCATCGGCAAAGCGGCGCGTAACTGGGAGTGCTTCGAGCAGATCCTGCGCTCACTGCAGGTGTTGCAGCCGGATGAGACGCTGCTGGTGCAGTCCGGCAAGCCGGTCGGCGTATTTCGCACCCATGCCGATGCACCCCGGGTGCTGATCGCTAACTCCAACCTGGTGCCGCACTGGGCCACCTGGGACCATTTTCATGAGCTGGATAAAGCCGGTCTGATGATGTACGGCCAGATGACCGCCGGTTCGTGGATCTATATCGGCGCCCAGGGCATTGTACAGGGCACCTTTGAAACCTTCGCCGAAGCGGGCCGCCAGCACTACAACAGCGATCTGAGCGGCAAATGGATACTGACCGCCGGCCTGGGCGGCATGGGTGGTGCGCAGCCGCTGGCAGGCGTACTGGCGGGTGCCTCAGTGCTGGCGGTGGAGTGTCAGGAGTCGCGTATCGACTTCCGCCTGCGTACCCGCTATCTCGACTATAAAGCCTTCAGCATCGATGAAGCGCTGGCGATGATCGACGAAGCGAATAAAGCGAAACGCGCCATCTCCGTCGGCCTGCTGGGCAACGCGGCGGAGATCCTGCCGCAGCTGGTGCAACGCGCCAAAGCCGGTGGCATGAAACCGGATATCGTCACCGACCAGACCTCAGCACACGATCCGCTGAATGGCTATCTGCCGCTGGGCTGGAGCCTGGAGCAGTGGGCGGCAGAACGCGCCAGCAACCCGAAAGCGGTGGAAAAAGCGGCGCGCGCGTCAATGGCGGTACATGTCCAGGCGATGCTCGACTTCTGCCATATGGGCATTCCCACCGTCGACTACGGCAACAATATCCGCCAGGTGGCGCTGGACGAAGGGGTGCGCAACGCCTTTGATTTCCCGGGCTTTGTCCCTGCCTATATCCGTCCGCTGTTCTGCGAGGGCAAAGGCCCGTTCCGCTGGGTGGCGCTGTCCGGCGATCCTGAAGATATCTATAAAACCGACGCTAAACTGAAAGAGCTGTTCCCGCATCACACGAATTTGCACCGCTGGCTGGATATGGCGCAGGAACGCATCGCCTTCCAGGGCTTACCGGCGCGTATCTGCTGGCTGGGCCTCGGTGAACGCCATCTCGCCGGACTGGCGTTTAACGAAATGGTGCGCAATGGCGAACTGAAAGCGCCGGTAGTGATTGGCCGCGACCACCTCGACTGCGGTTCTGTGGCGTCGCCAAACCGTGAAACCGAAGCGATGCGCGATGGTTCCGATGCAGTCTCTGACTGGCCGCTGCTGAATGCGCTGCTGAATACCGCTGGCGGCGCGACCTGGGTCAGCCTGCATCATGGCGGCGGCGTGGGGATGGGCTTCTCGCAGCATGCCGGGGTAGTGATTGTCTGCGATGGCAGTCAGGAAGCAGATGCGCGTCTGGCGCGTGTGCTGTGGAACGACCCGGCGACGGGTGTAATGCGCCATGCTGATGCCGGGTATGAACAGGCTCAGGCCTGCGCCCGCGAGCATCAGCTCACTCTGCCGATGGTAAAATAGCGAGGTTCCATGCACAGCGACTTACTTCACGCTCTGGCACGCAAGGATGTGTTGCAACTCGGCGCCTATAACGCCGGACTCTCGGATGAAGCGGTAAGAAAAACCTGGCAGGTGGAGACGATTTCGCGCCTCGCCAGCAATGAAAATCCGCTGGGCGCCAGCCCGCGGGTACAGCAGGCGCTGCAGCACAGTAATCCGCGCAGCGCCATCTACCCGGATGCCGCCAGCGGTGAACTGCGTGCTGCGCTGGCGGTCGCCACCGGCGTAGCGGCGGACTGCATCGCTATCGGCAACGGTTCCGAAGAGCTGCTGAAGCTGCTGTGCCTGGCGTTTATCAACAGCGGTGATCGCGTGGTCACCCTGCTGCCGTCATTCGGCCTGCACCAGCTTTATCCGCAACTGATGGGCGCGCAGGTGGACCTGGTACCTGTAGACGACCAGATGGAGTATGACCTGCCCGCCTGGGAACAGGCGCTCAGCCATCCGGCGAAAATGGTCATTATCAGTAACCCCTCTAATCCGGTGGGCTGCATGCTCGGCCAGCCGGGTTTTCAGCGCCTGATTGACGCCGCGCCTGCGAAGGCGTTGCTGGTGATCGATGAAGCCTATTTTGAATACTGCGCCGGGCTGGCGGAGTATCCCGACAGCCTGAGCGTGCTGCGTCAGCAGTCGCGGCCATGGATAGTGCTGCGCACCTTCTCGAAAGCCTATGGCCTGGCGGGACTGCGTGTCGGCTACGGCCTTGCCAGCGATGCGGCACTGGTGGATCTGCTGAACCGCGTGCGCACGCCGTTTAATATCAACCGTGCAGCGCAGGCCGCCGCGCTGGCGGCACTGGACGATCAACAGCATGTGCGCGACAGCGTGGCGTATGTGGTGGCGCAGCGCGACTGGCTGGCGGCAGAGTTGCAGCCGCTGGTGGTACAGCTCGCGCCGTCGCAGGCTAACTTCCTGTTTTTCCGTATTGCGGGTGATGGCGCGGAACTGGCACGAAAACTGCTGGCATCTGGCATTATTGTCAAACCCTGGCTGGAATCCGGCTACCGCGACTGGATACGCGTATCCATTGGCAGCGCCGCCGATAACCAGCGTTTTATTGCCGCTCTCAGGCAGGTGCTATGATCCTCAATCTCGACGACTGGCGTGCGCAGGCAAAGAAAGCGCTGCCCGCCTTTGCTTTTAACTATGTTGACGGTGGCGCGGAAGATGAACTGACGCTGCGGCAAAACCGCGCGGTGTTTAACCGCTGGCAGTTTGTGCCGCCGGTGCTGCAGGACGCCAGCCAGCGCGATCTCCGCGTGCAGCTGGGCGATGAACGCTTCAGCGCACCGCTGCTGATCGCGCCGACGGGCTATAACGGTATGCTGCGCTATCAGGCCGATCTGATGCTGGCACGCGCCGCGCGCAAAGCCAATATCGGTTTTATTCAGAGCACGGTATCCACTGCGGCTATCGAGGAGATCGCCGCCGATGGCCGCGGTAACCACTGGTTCCAGCTGTATGTGCTGAAAGATCGCGCCGTAACCATCGACCTGCTGAAACGCGCGCGCGAGGCGGGCTGTACCACGCTGGTCGTGTCGGTGGATGCGGTGCATTTTGGCAATCGTGAGCGGGACAAGCGCCACTACCGGCGGCCAATGAAGCTATCGGCCGCCAGCCTGCTGCAGGTGGCAACGCGTCCCGGCTGGCTGTGGCGCACCCTTAAACCGCAGGGCATGCCTGGCTTCGGTAATCTGCGCCCTTACCTGCCGCCGCAGTACCAGCGCGGCGTCGGTGGCGCGGCCTACTTTGCCGAACAGATGGAGACGCGCCTCGACTGGCAGACCATCGAATGGCTGCGCAGCCAGTGGCAGGGTCAGTTGCTGATTAAAGGCATTCTGACGCCGGACGATGCACAGCGGGCCATCAGCTGCGGCGCGAACGGGATTGTGCTCTCTAACCACGGTGGCCGTCAGCTGGATGGCAGCATCAGTCCGATGCTGATGCTGGCGGAGATCCGCCAGACGCTGGGCGCACAGGCGACGATTCTTATCGACAGCGGTTTCCGGCGCGGCACGGATGTGGTGAAAGCGCTGTCGCTGGGGGCAAATGCGGTACTGATTGGTCGCCCGCTGCTGTATGCGGTAGCGGCAGGCGGCGAAGCGGGAGTGGACCAGGCGCTTGCGCTGCTGCGCGGGGAGATTGATCGCACACTGGCGCAATTAGGGTGCAGTCACCTGACACAGGTTGGGCCACATCTGTTACGGGAAACTGGAGGGACTTTGGCTTAAGTCCGGGAAGCTTGAACGGCAAAAGCCAGGTCAAGGTCAACAGCGTTTCGTTCGTCCTTCGGCCGACCGACCCAGTAAGAACTGATTTGGAGTTAAGCATTATCTTTCCCGCCTCATTCTGCTATCTCGTCTTTCAGACGTGTTACCAACCACCCACCCTGGTTTCGGCCTTCTAAGTTTTAACTTTTGAATTTGGAACTTTTAGCTTTTAGCTTTTAGCTTTTAGCTTTTAGCTTTTGACCTGGATTTTGACTTTCGGAGGCGTCGCAAGCGCTGAGGAAGCGGCACAGATTAGGGATGAGCCGCATGGACGCGGCGAAAGGGCTGGCCGCGCAGGACGCGCGTCCAGCCCGCTCCGTAATCTGGGCTGCTGACGAAGGCACCCGCGCAGCGGGCGCTGGAGCCGCCGCAAGCGCGGATTGTTAAGGGCCGCGCTTTCGGCCCTTAACTCGCTCGCCGCGTGGGCGAGCGAAACGCCCTTGACCTGGCCCTGGCCCTGGCCCTTCCATTTTTAAAGCCTTAGAAGCTTTAAAAAAACAATCATATTGCCGCCAAATACCCCCCATCCACATATAGCACCTGCCCGGTGATATACCGCGCCGCCTCAGAACAGAGAAAAATCGCCGCGCCAACTAAATCCTCCATCTCACCAAAGCGCCCGAGCGGGATCTTCGCCTGCATCGCTGCGCACCAGGCGGGGTCCTGATAAAACACCTGTGTCATGTCGGTACTGAAATAGCCCGGCCCAATACCATTGACCCGAATGCCCAGCGCCGCCCACTCGGTGCTCAGGGTATGCGTCAGACCAACCAGTCCCGACTTCGACGCGCCATACGCCGCCGCGCCCGGCACGCCCACCTGACTGGTCAGCGAGCAGAGATTCACAATCGCACCGCCGCCGTTGCTGCTCATCAGCCGCGCCGCCGCCTGCGCACAGAAAAATGCGCCCTTCAGATTGGTATCGATAATGCGCTGCCACAGCGCCTCATCAACATCCAGCGACGGGCACACCTGCTCGGTACCGGCGTTATTAATCAGAATATCCGGCGTGTCGATCAGCGCGAATAACGCGCGAATCTGTTCGGTGCGGGTGACATCCAGCGGCATGCCGCTGGCAGTAACATCCCACTGGCGCAACTGCTCAACCGCGCTTTCCAGCGTGCGGGCATCGCGTCCCGTGATCACTACCTGAGCACCCGCCTGCGCCAGTCCCGCCGCCAGCGCAAAACCGATGCCACGCGTACCGCCCGTTATCAGCGCGCGCTTACCCGATAAGGAGAAACGTTGCAGAGTCTGATTCATGGTTGTATCCAGGATTTAAGCCAGCGGCTGTTGCCTGCGATCAGATCGCGATACCTTTGCGGCGTCTGATCCAGCGTGATCGGCGGCGCGGTCAGGGTCGCCAGCTTATCCGCCAGCTGTGGTAACAGCGCCAGCGCCTGACGCTGCTCATCGGCAAATACGCTGCATCCCACCAGATCAATCTCGCGCTCCACCAGGCGGTTAAAATCAAAACCGGCGGCGTGATGAAACAGGCCAACCAGCGCAATACGTCCACCCGCGCTAATCTCCGTAACCAGTTGATCCAGTACCGCGGTCACGCCAGTGGCTTCCACCGCATAAGCAAACTCGCCCGCAGGCTGCAGCGGAATGATCTCCGCCAGCAGCTGATAGCGCGATGGATTCGGCTCACTCAGTTGCACCTGACAACCAGCGATTTCATGCAGCAACAGCGCCACCAGTCCGCCGATGGTACCGCCGCCCGCCACGCGCACAGGCGACCCGGCTGGCGCACGCAGCTGATTCACCACGCGCAACGCCACGCCCAGCGGCTCACTCAATACCGCCACTGACGGCGGCAGATCTGCCGGCACTTTCAGCACGCCACGCGGTGGTAACAGCGTCTGTTCAGCAAATCCGCCGTCACACACTTCACCGACAAAACCGAGCGTTGAACACAGGTTAAACTGCTGACGCTGGCAGGCGGCACACTCGCCGCACCAGACGCGCGAATCCGCCACCACCCGGTCACCCGGCTGAAACCCGGCCACCGACGCGCCCACTTCCTGCACCTCGCCGCAAAACTCATGGCCCGGCGTCACCGGCAACTGTGCGATCCACTTGCCGGTGCGATAATTGTGCAAATCAGAACCGCAAATCCCGGCAGCCAGCACTTTTATCCGCAGCTGGTCAGGCGCAATCTGTGGCGCAGCCACCTCTTCCACCCGTAAATCGCCGACGCCATACAAGCGCACTGCTTTCATCCGCCTCTCCTTACACCAGTTGCTGCAACCAGCGAGTGAAATCATCATCGCCTTCGCTGCCCAGCATCACTGCCAGCGCCAGTCCCAGCGGCGAACTGACAGGCGTATGGCCACTGCCGCCGCCCGCACGCAGATCCAGCACCAGTGTCGGACAGCAAAACAGCGCCAGCCGCATGATGCGCTGCCAGTTGCCCGGCAGCAGTCCGCGCGTCTTCAGCGCCGCCAGTAACGGCCGCCAGTACAACTCGCCCTTGCTCTGCAGAAACGCAGCGCGCAGTTCAGTCAGCTGCCAGTTATGCGTTACCTGCAAGGTGTCGCCAACACGAGTCACCGCCACCTGATACCGATCGGCAGCCTGCGCCGGTTCATACAGCCAGCAGGGATGGGCAAAGATGTTATGGAAGGTGGCTTTAATCTCCGCCAGCAGTGCCGGAATGTGGCGACCGGCAAACGCCGGATCGAAACTTACCAGCTCTGGCTGGCTGCCCTGCGTCTCGTACCAGACATTGGCGTTATGCGCATCGCCATGCGCCACCACCACGCCATGCTGCGCCAGCGCATCGGGCGCCAGCAGCGTGGCGGCTTCGAGAAACAGCTGGCGCAGAGTGTGGCTGTAACGCACGCCGTTAATTTCCCACTGCAGATTGCTCAGGGTCTGCCAGCTCAGCTGTGTATCCGCCAGCTGAAACGCTTTGTCGACGTAAAACTGTTTTACCCGCCCGCCGAGACCCGGCTGTTCGCCCGGGGTGATCAGCCGGTGGTAAAACAGCTGATGAATCGGCTCTGCCGCCACCTCACTTACCCGTCCGCTTTGCAGCGTCGGCAGGGTGTGCTGCAAAATCTCCGCGTCAGCACGGCGTTGCGCGGCAATCACCTGCTGCGCATCAATGTCCGTCTGTTGCAGTTCAATTGCGCGGCAAACATCCGCCAGCCGCTGATCGGCGCGCAGACGATACAACAGAATCTGCCGTCCCGGCTCGCCGCAGGCATACAGTGGCACATCGACACGAAAGCCGTGCTCACGCAGCAGTTCGGCGCGGTAATACTCCTCGATGGTGTGATCTTCCCCCTCTTCATGGTGATATTTAAAGAACAGCGTGCGGTCGTCTGCCAGCGTCACGCGGCCATTTAGCGAATTCAGGCTGTACTGGTCGCGGTTAATCTGCAGCGCCAGCGCGCTGACGCCGGTCACTTCACCGATCAACTGGCGTAACTTGTCGCTGGCCTGTTGCCACTCCCCGGCTTTCGCCAGCGTGCGCGCCTCGGCGGCCAGCGGCTGACGTGGCGTATCAGGCATCATTCTCTCCCTGCAACAGACGGTTGCGCAGCGCGGATACCGCCAGTGCATGCCCCGGAAAACCTTCGTATTCCGCGAAGCGTCTGGCTTTATCTGCCAGCGGCTGGTAACCCGCCGCGGTCACATAGCCGACAGAAATACGTTTCATATAGTCAAACACTGACAGCGGCCCGGCGGTCTTCGCCGCGCCATTGGTCGGCAACACCGCGTTTGGACCCAGTACAAAGTTGCCCAACGTGATCGGCGTGTATGGCCCGAGCAGGATCTCGCCCGCATTGCGGATCTGCGTCATCACCGCCATCGGTTCCGCCGCCAGAATCTCCAGATGCTCAGGCGCGTACTGATTGACGAACTCCACCGCGGTAGCGAAATCTTTAGTCAGCACCACGCCACCATGGTCGCCGCCGAGCACTGCACGCGAGAATCCGGCGCGCTTCTCGCCCTGCTGCGCCCAGTAGTCCGGCAGCGCGGCAATCGCCTCTTCCGCCACCCGACGGCTGGAGGTCACCAGATACGCCGAGGAGTCGGGGCCATGCTCTGATTCGATCAGCAGATCGAGCGCCGCCAGCGCGCCATCGACGCTGTCGTCAGCGAGGATCAGGCTCTCACTTGGCCCGGCAGGCACGCCCGGGTCCAGCAAATGGGTCAGCTGGCGTTTGGCCGCCACCACCCACGGACTGCCAGGACCGACAATCTTCAGGCATTTCGGCACGCTTTCAGTGCCATACGCCACCGCCGCCACGCCCTGCGCGCCGCCGCACTTGTAGATCTCTTTGATGCCCACCAGCCGTGCCGCCACCAGCGTGGCGTCATCAACCTTGCCATCCGGGCCCGGCGGCGTAATGACGATAGCGCGCGGCACACCCGCCACCACCGCCGGCACGGTGGTCATAATCAGCACGCTGGGGAACGACCCTTTGCCGCGCGGGACATAGCAGGCCACCGCATCAATCGGCACATGACGGTCACCGGCAAAAGCACCGGGTTGCATCTCTTTCAGCCACATCTCTTCCGGCTTCTGCGCCTCGTGAAAGGCGCGCACGTTCTCTACCGAGAAGCGAATCGACGCAATCACTTCCGGGTCCATACGGGCAAACGCCTCGTCAAACTCGCTCTCTTCGGCGCGCAGCGCGAAGTGTTCCGGCTGTACGCCATCCAGCTGGCGACCAAAGCGGATCAGCGCCGCATCACCCTGCTCTTTTACCGCCGCAATAATCGGCGTCACGCGTTCGCTGAAAAAAGAGAGATCGGATTCCGTGCGTTTAAACAGCTCCGCCGGCAGGCTATCTGCGGCAGAAAGATCGTGAAAAGTAACAGACATGAACTATTCCTTCCTCAGTGAGCCAGCGCAGGCTGGCGAATGCGATCCAGCACGCGATGTTGTAAATCGATAAATTCGGCGTCGCGACTCATGGTTTCCAGCCGCGGACGCGGCAACGTGACGTCAAAAGTGGAGTCGATCACGCCGGGTCCCATCACCACAATGCGATCGGACAGCCATACCGCTTCTTCAATGTCGTGGGTGACAAACATCACCGTCAGACGATGCTTCTCCCAGATCTCAATCAGCAGTTGCTGCATCTGGTGGCGCGTCATGGCGTCCAGCGCGCCAAAGGGCTCGTCCATTAGCAGAATTTTGGGCCGATAAGAGAGCGCCCGGGCAATAGCAACACGCTGTTTCATCCCGCCGGAGAGTTCACCCGGCCAGCGATCGCCTGCGTTGCCCAGTTTGACCAGCTCCAGATGCTGCTGGGCGATATCACGGCACTGATTCGCCGGTGTACCCGCCGCTTTCAGTGCGAATTCGATATTCTGCCGCGCGGTCAGCCACGGCAGTAAGGTATAGGACTGGAACACCACGCCACGGTCGATGCCCGGCCCGGTGATTGACTGGCCATCCACCAGCACATCGCCGCGGTCAAACTCCTCCAGACCAGCGGCAATCGACAGCAGCGTGCTTTTGCCGCAGCCAGAGGAACCGACAATCGAGACAAACTCGTTATCGTTCAGTGTCAGATCGATGCCGTGCAGTACCTGACGCTGCGTCTTGCCCAGCGAAAAGCTCTTGTCCAGTTTGCTTAAGGTCAGTGTCGCCATCAGGAACGTCTCCGGTTATAGCGGAACAGCACGCGCTCGGCGGCACGCATCAGTTGGTCGGTGATCAGGCCCAGCAGCCCCAACAGCAGGATGTAACCGATGATGGTGTCGGTCTGGAAATAGCGCTGCGACACCACGATGCGGTAACCGAGCCCCGAGGTTGACGCCACCAGTTCCGCCAGCACCAGCCAGGTCCACGCCCAGCCGAGGCTGATACGCAGGGCATCCCAGATCGCCGGGAAGGCGGCGGGCAGCACGATGCGGAACAGGATTTTGCGGTCCGGCATCCCCAGCGTGCGGCCCAGGCCGATGAAATCGATCGGCACACGCTTCACCGCATCAATCATCATCAGCACCTGCTGGAAGAAAGTACCAATCCAGATCACGAGGAATTTCTGGAAATCATCGGTGCCGACCCACAGGATGGTCAGCGGCACAAAGGCCACTACCGGCATATAACGGACAAAATCCACCAACGGTTCGACAATGGCTTTGAACAGGCCATAGCAGCCCGCCAGCACGCCAATCACAATCGCCATCACAGACGAGATGGCAAAGGCGATGGCGATGCGGTACAGGCTGCTGCGTACATCGCTCCACAGCGTACCGTCCAGCGTCAGCGTCATCATGCGCAGCCAGACGCGTTCCAGCCCCGGCAGAAACAGCGGCGGCACCAGTCCGCTGCGGGTCGCCAGCCACCAGCTGCCCGTCAGTACCACAAAAACAATAATCGCGATGGTGAGAAACTGGCTGCGCGTTGGCGCTTTGCCGATGGTCATCAGGCTCCAGCGGCGACGGCGCGGTTTCTTCGGTGGCGGGCGTACGCCCTCCAGCTTTAACGAACTCATGCATAGCCTCCGGGACTACTCGGCATTGACGAAACTGGCGTCAATCACCTGCGCCGGGGTGACCGGCTGCTGCACAATGCCGGCGTCGGTCGCCGCTTTCAGGACATGAGGGAAGGTTTTGCTGGTGAAGTCATGGCTCAGTACCTGTTTATTTTCCGCCAGGCTGTAATACTTCACGCCGTCAAAGGCGGTTTTCAGCTCTTCCGCCGACGCGCCGACAGCTTTAGCGATGATGGCACGATCGGCTGCGGTATTGGCCTGGTAGTGCGCCAGCGCGGCATCCCAGGTTTTAATCAGCTCGGCGATCTGCCCAGGTTTGTTTTTGATCGCGTCATCACGCACCACCAGCACATCGCTGATCAGGCCCGGATCGGAGTGACCGCTATAGAGCATTTTCAGGCTGGGATCGCCCTGCATCGCTACCGACAGGTAAGGTTCATAGGTGACCGCCACTGGCACACGTTTGGCGATCAGCGCACTGCCCGCAGAGGCCGCAGGCATCGGTACCGGCTTGATATCACTGAACGCCAGCCCCGCTGACGCCAGCGCGCTGCGCAGCAGAATATCGCTGGTGGTACCCTCTTCATACGCCACCTGTTTGCCTTTCAGATCCTGCAATGACTTCACTTCCGGCGCCACCAGCATCGCGTCGGCGGTATTACTTTGATCCAGCAGCAGCACAATTTTTACCGGCAGCCCGGCGGAGATCATGCCCATCGCGGTATGCGTAGCGATATTTGCCGCATCGATTTGCCCGCTGGCGAGCGCCGCGTTAATATCTTTGTCTTCGGCGAAGTTAATCACTTCAACTTTTTCAAATCCCTGTTTTTTAAACAGGTCATGTGCCTGCGCAACATGCCACTGTCCGTAGCCGAGCCAGGGTTCAACCCCCATTTTCAGCGTGCCGGCTTCCGGAGCGGCAAAGGTGGCAGTGGAAGCCAGCAGACCAAAACAGCAGGCAGCGGCGAGAGAGTGTTTCAACGCACGGAGAGAAAGCATGTTGGTTTCCTTCTGGTGAGTGAGACGGCGAGCTGTTATAGCCCTGTACGCCCATGTATATACAAGTTAATGCAAGAGCAATGCCAACCCGCGCAGCCCGCGGTGTCGGCCTTTCTGTTTTATGCCTGCCCGCTTATGGCGCAAACCGCCACACACGCGCACCATCAGTGCACAAAAAAAGCACACTAACAGTTCAGGTTTAGAACACGCGAGCGGTATCGCAATCTCATATCGGCGAATATCTAACCGGCCTCACAAAGTTTCGTTGCCTGCGGCAGCCGCGCAGGGTAAAAAGGTGAGTGCGGCCACCCTCAGGAGAAAGTGTTGTAATGACCATTCGTGACGCGTTGATAGAAGAAGCGATTTGCTGGCGTCGCCAGTTGCATGCCCAGCCTGAACTGGGTTACCAGGAGCATCACACGTCACAGCTGGTCGCGACAAAACTGCGCGAATGGGGCTTACAGGTTCATGTGGGTCTGGCGGGCACCGGGGTGGTCGGCACGCTGGAAAACGGTCCTGGCCCGGTGATTGGTTTGCGTGCCGATATGGATGCCCTGCCAATTACCGAACTGGGCAATCCCGCACATAAATCTACCCGGCCGGGCGTGATGCACGCCTGCGGCCATGACGGCCATACCGCCATCCTGCTGGCAACCGCTAAATCCCTTAGCGAAACGCGTCAGTTTCGCGGCACTCTGCACTTTGTCTTCCAGCCTGCCGAAGAGAATCTCGGCGGCGCGCGCAAAATGGTGGAAGAGGGGTTGTTTACGCTGTTTCCGATGGACGCCATTTACGCACTGCATAACTGGCCAGGTCTGCCGATCGGCACGGTGGCGGTGAACAGCGGCGCTATGATGGCGTCACTCGATTCGTTTGAAATCACCTTAACCGGCCGCAGCTGCCATGCTGCCATGCCGGAAAGCGGCGCAGACCCGATTGTCGCTGCGGCCGAGCTGATTCTGGCGCTGCAAACCATTCCGGCGCGTCGCCTGTCGCCGCTGGCGTCCGCGGTGGTGAGCGTGACCCAGATTAACGGTGGTGAAGCAATCAATGTAATCCCGGAACAGGTAACGCTGCGCGGCACCGTTCGCTGCCTGCAGGGTGAAGTACGCAGCAAAGTACGCGCGTTGATCGAAGAGTTTGTCACCACCCTGCCCGCACCGTTTGGCATCAGTGGTGCGATTAGCTGGTATCCGGGCTATCCGGTGACGAAGAATCACCCGCTACCCGCGCAGCAGGTGCGGGAGGCTGCCACTCAGCTGCTGGGCGATGATGCGCTGCGCTGGGAAGTCCCACCATCAATGGCGTCAGAGGACTTTGCCTGTATGCTGGAAGCCTGCCCCGGCGCCTATTTCTGGCTTGGTGCGGATGGCGCGACGCCGTCCCAGCCGCTGCATAACGCCTGGTACGATTTTAATGATGATTTGATTATGCACGGGATGGGTATCTGGCAGCAGCTGGTGACACAGCTGCTGCCGGTAAATCCGCAGGCGGATTAGCGCGCAGCGAAAGGCGGCACATTCGCGCCGCCGGGATGCTCAATAGCCCTCAGCCGCCAGGCGCGCCAGGCCGTCCTCAACATGCGCCACCTGCCTGACCGCAACCAGACAGCAGGCGATCTGCAGCCGCAGCGCCTGCGGTACCGGCAAATCTTTATTCAGCACGCGCTGGATCCAGCCCGCCGTCACTTCAGCATCTTTCGCTGACGGCAGCTCTTCGCCTTCTGCTGCAGGCTCATCTTCACGTGGCTGCAGTAATAAAGGTTGCGGCTGCTGCGGGGTAATCAGATTAATAGCCGGGCAGCGCTGCGGGCTGGCATAGACCTCACCCTCGGTGCCATTCATCAGCAACGCGGTGCCGCCAATAGCGCTGAAGAATTTCGCCACCCGTGGAATATATTCCGGATGCGAAACACTCGACAGGCGCAAGGCTTCCTCTGCGCCAAACGGCGTCGCCAGTTTCGCCAGCGTATGGGCGCTGTTACGCACCCCCATACGCCAGCGCAGGTCAAGCTGGGTCGCCAGCGGCGCACACAGTGTATTCACCGTCAGAAACACCAGCTCTCCCTTGTCGATCTGCTGCTGAGCCGTTTGCGCGTCCGTTGCCGCCGCAATGTGCAGCGCCGCGAATACGGCTTCACTGGTAACGCGCGTGGCGTCATTGCTGACACCGTGGACCACCACCGGTAAGCCCAGTTTCGACAACAGCAGCGCCAGCAGCGGCGTCAGATTTGCCTGCCTGCGCGCACCGTTATAACTGGGGATCACAATCGGCTGCGGTCGGCCAGCGGGGGGCGTCAGGCGCATCATCCGTTCCTGCATCGCCTCATAAAAGCCCAGCATCTCCTCTTCGCCTTCGCCTTTAATGCGCAGCGCAATCAGCAGGCCGCCCAGCTCCAGCTCCGGCACCTCGCCCGCCAGCATGCTGCGGTAGAGTTCACGCGCCGTCTCACGGTCAATGTCGCGCGCATGGTTTTTACCGCGCCCGACTTCTTTGATGATTTTGGTATATTCCATAAGCTCTGTGCTTCCTGATCGGGTGACACGACATTTAACGCCGCCGTCTGGTTTTTTTCGTCTTTGTCTCACGCACCACTTTCGGCGGTTCGCCCTCCGGCATCGCCGGTTGCTCTATCGGGAAAACCGGCAGCGCGGCCAGCAGGCGCGAACCGTAACCTTTGCTGATCAAGCGCCGATCGTAAATCACAATCTCACCAAAACAGTGATGACTGCGGATCAAGCGGCCCACCTGCTGAATCAGATTAAACGAGGCGCTCGGCAGACTCTGTACCTCAAACGGGTAACGCTTCAGGCTCTTCAGCCACTCGCCTTCGGTCAAAATTACCGGACTGTCTACCGGCGGGAAAGCAATTTTATGAATGTGCACCTGCGACAGCAGCTCGCCTTTCAGATCCAGCCCCTCGGCAAACGACTGCAGCCCTACCAGAATGCTGGTTTCCCCCTGCTCCACCCGCTGGCGGTGCAGCGCAATCAGCCGGCTGCGTGGTTTGTCACCCTGCACCAGCATCATCAGGCGCAGCGATGTGACATGGCTGAGAAACAACTGCATGGCGCGTCCGCTGGCGAACAATACCAGAATGCCTTTATGCTGCCCCTGCGCAATATGCTGGCGGAAGAAGTGCGCCATCTCAGCAATATGCTCTGGCTCGCTGGCAAGCATTGGCTCGTAACGCATTTGCGGGATCACCAGTTTACCCTGCTCGATATGGTTAAACGGCGAATCCAGTGCGACAAAACGGTCGTCCTTGTTTTCGTTCAGCCCGGACATCTCCTGCAGCCGGTTGAAGCTGTTTAGTGAACGCAGCGTGGCGGAAGTCACCACCACATGCGGCACTTTGCGCCACAGCAGTTTTTCCAGCTGATCGCTGACGCGGATACCGGCACAGTGAAACCAAAGATGCGCATTACCGTCACGGTTTTCCCGCGTCACCCATTTCGAGACCGGCGCACCGGAGGTCTGCTCCAGCGCCGCCAGGCGCCACAGTTTGCTGAACGATTCAAACCAGGCGAAGGCACGGTTCATCTGCAGCAGCGTGCGGTGCAGGCGTACTACATCATACTGACCGGTTTTATCGCCCAGATCGTTGAGAAACGCTTCGGACAGGCCACGCAGCGCGTCACTGAGTTTGAACAGCCGCGCACACAGGGTCAGTAGCTCTTCCGGCAGCAGCCCCATCTCAAAACGGTGCTCACCCTCAATTTCATTCTTTGGCAGCCATAGCGCCAGCATCGCCGACAGGATCTGCAACTGCTCACGCAGTTCCTCACAATGACCTTTCAGGCGATCGATATTCGCCAGCGGCGGTGGCGATTTAGGCCGGAACTGCGCCATACACTGCTCGACCAGGCGCACAAACAGATCGAGTTGCAGGCTGACCCAGCCAGGCGTGATCTCGCCACTGATCTCCAGCGCATCGCGCGCCACCTCCGGTAAGTGATGGCCTTCGTCCAGCACCAGCAGCAGGTGTTTTGCCGGTGGCAACACCGACTCATTTTCCAGCGCCGCCATCACCAGTGCATGGTTAGCCACCACCACATCAGCATCTTCAATTTCGCGCCGCGCGACAAAGAAGGGGCACTGGCGATACCAGTGACAGTTATGCCCCAGACAGCTGGCTTTATCGGTGCTCAGACGCTGCCATAACGAATCTTCAATCGCATCGTCACTGTGGTCACGCAGACCATCCCATTGATGGCGATCGAGATTTTTTTGCAGCGTGGCGCACTGGGCGCGTTCGTCTTTACTGGCCGTCAGCTCATCATCAAGAAACAGCAGCAGGTCACCCTGCTGATCCTGATCTGCCGCCAGCGCCGATAAATTACGCGGGCAAACATAGCGACCACGACCGAACGCCGCAGTGAATTTCAGATCGGGAATGATCTTCTGCAGCAGCGGTAAATCTTTGGTGAAAATTTGATCCTGTAACGCGACATTGGCGGTGCTGATCACCAGTGGCTTTTCCTGAGCACGGCTGATAGCAATCCCCGGCAGCAGGTAAGAGAGCGTCTTCCCCACGCCGGTGGGCGCTTCAATTGCCAGGTGACGCCCGGCGTCGCCCGCAAGGGTCTTCGCCACTTCCGCGATCATCTGTCGCTGTGGCGCACGCGGAATAAAATCAGGAACCTGTTGCTGCAGGGCCTTATACCATTGAGCAATTTGCGCTTTCAGCGCGGCAGTGAGCATGCGTTATCTTTTTACTATCAATTAGTTGCAAATGGTGTAGCGGATATTATGCACTACGGGGGTGTTGGGTGCACCTGCATACGCGGTGACGTTTAGTATATGCGTAACGCCTTCCAGATTCTGCATGTTTCACTACCGCATGCTGCAAGCCCATGTTTCACTGTCACTAAACCGCTGAATCTTTACACAGTAAGGGCCAGGAAACGCGCGACAACCACAGGGAGCGAGGTTAAAATATGAACACTGTAAAACAGGCGAAAGTGACGCGGGGAATCTTCCCTTCGCCTGAGAACAAACACAATGGAGGTGCTGCAATGCAGGGTAGACTGGGGAAAATCGAAACGGATATTGATGTGCTGAAGACGGACGTTAGCGTGCTGAAAACGGACGTTAATGTGCTGAAGACGGACGTTAGCGTGCTGAAAACGGACGTTAATGTGCTGAAAAAAGACGTTAATGTGCTGAAGACGGACGTTGCTGTATTGAAAACGGACGTGGCAATGCTGAAAACAGACGTGGCGGTGTTGAAGAGCGATGTCAGTGTGCTGAAAACCGATGTCCAGGAACTGAAAATTGATGTAGCGGTGATCAAATCTAACTACGCGACAAAAACCGATATCATCGACGCCAAAAACCGCATTATCGTCTGGGTGGTCAGCGCACTTTTTCTGGCGCAACTCTTCCCCTATCTGATTAAGGCACTGGCCGCATAGCCAGCGCAGCTTATCATCACAACACTTTGGCGAAACACAGCGCCTCAGCATTCGCGATGTAACGGCCGTAACGGGCAATGGGCTGATAACCGTGACGCAGGTAAAAGCGCACGGCCAGCTGGTTCACCCGGCGGGTTTCCAGCCAGATTTCCCGGTAGCCCAGCTTAGACGCTTCCATTTCCAGAAAACGCAGTAACGCGGAACCCGTGCCCTGCGCCCCCTGCCGGGCAAACATGCGTTTCAGCTCCGCCACCTCCTGCGTCAGCGGGCGCAAAGCGCCACACCCCAGCGCATTGCCCTGCTGGTCACGTGCGATGGCAAAGCAGGCTGCATGATGTTGCAGGTCAGTCACCTGAAATGAGCTTTGCCCGCTGTCGCCGGTAATCTGTTGCAGTACAGCGGAAAGCTGTGCCATTAACGCCTGCGCATCCGCCGAATCAACATGTTCACAACGGACGATAACCTGTGCATTCTCAGGCATGTTGCTGATCCAGCCGTTTATACATCACCGTCGTGGCGTCCATTTCCCCCGCAGTGGAACGCGCAAACCACGGGATCCTGCCCGCTACCTGCCAGCCAAGCGACAGATAGAGTTGTTCGGCCACATCGCCGCTGCGCGTATCCAGTACCAGCAGGCTGCGCTGCGCCTCGCGTGCTATCTGCTCTGCCTGCCGCATCAACTGACGGGCAATGCCCTGACGACGAGCATCCGGCTGTACCAGCAATTTGCTGATCTCCGCCCGGTGCGCGCCATTCGGCATCATACCCAGCACCACTATCACCGTCGCCACAATCCGGCCACGATCGCGCGCCACCAGCAACGTTTTATCGCCACTGGCGATGCTGTACACCACATCCTGCCAGAAACGGGCTATCGCTGGCTGGTCAGCAGCATCAATAAATCCGACGCTGGCCCCCTGTTCCACACACCCTGTCAGCACCGCGCAAAGCGCCGGATGTTCCTGCTGCGCCTGTTCGGCGCTCAATATCTCGTAATCAATCATGGACGGCATACCACCAGTGCGTAATGCGCCAGCCCTTCCGGCGCGTGAAAAGAAGATCGACCAAACAGATGAAAACGCAGGCAGTCGCCCGCTTCCAGCCGCCAGTGCTGGCCATTGACACTAATTTCCAGTACCCCCGCCAGCAGCCAGATATGTTGTTCAAGACCTGCCAGCGGCGGCGTGTCATATTCGATGCGCGCACCGGCGCGCAATTTCCCTTCCACCAGCTCGGCGCGAAAAGCGCTGGCGGGCGGCGACAGGCTGCGCCGCTCAAAACCGTGCTCTTTGTCCAGCCACACCATCTGCTGTGCCGGGCGCAAATGCTGCACGCTGTTCTCTTCCACATCACTGAGCAGGCGCGACATCGTCAGGCCATAGGCCGCGCATAACTTATTCAGCAATGTCGCCGTCGGACTGGTCTCCGCGCGCTCAATGCGCGACAGCGACGCCCGGCTAATACCGGTTATCTCCGCCAGTTCCTCCAGCGACCAGTCGCGCGCCATACGCAGTTCCGCCAGCCTCTGTGCCAGACGCTGTTCGGTGCTTTCCTGTTGCGTCATATTTATTTCTCAAATTCGGGATTTAATCTCAAATATGAGATCTAACCGGAAATTTGCGTAAGGTCAACTTGTACAATTAAATAATAGTTGTACAACATGACATCTCAGGCTAACGTTGACAGAGAAGCAGTAAAGACAGAGGAAAAATATGGCCGTTTATAGCATCGGTGAAGTCGCCGAGCGCTGTGGGATTAACCCGGTAACGCTGCGTGCATGGCAACGTCGCTATGGTTTGCTAAAACCGCAGCGGTCAGAAGGTGGCCATCGTCAGTTCGATGACGAAGATATCGAGCGCATCGAAGAAATTAAGCGCTGGATTGAAAGTGGTGTGCCGGTAGGGAAAGTCAAGGCTCTGCTGGAGGGGGAGCACGTCCATGCACAGGATGGCTGGCAGACACTACAGGATGAGTTGATGGCAGTGCTGCGCAGCGTGCGCCCGTCAAAGTTGCGGGTAAAAATTGCGACGATGGGTCGCGAAAACCCTGCAGATGCGCTAATAGATAATGTCATCATCCCGGTGCGTCAGCGTCTTGGCCTCGACCAGACTACGGCACGGGCAATGAACAGTCTGCTGGATGGCGCCTTAATCGATTACGCCGCATTCTGCCTGACAGGATCGCGTAAAAAAGCGGGAAAAGACGCCTTACTGATTGGCTGGGGCGCCGACGATCGCACCCGTATGTGGCTCGAAGCCTGGCGCTTATCACAGCAAGGCTGGCGCATTGATGTATTAGCAGAACCACTGGATTCCCTGCGGCCAGAGATATTTCCCGGACAGACGATTTTCCTCTGGACCGGTAAAAAGCTGACGCGCAGTCAGCAGGAACAGTTAGCACACTGGCAGGAGCAAGGATTTGACATCAAGCCTCACGGCAACTGAAGGAGCGAAGGGATATGCAGCATGCGCAACAGGTGACACTCAAGAGTCTGGTGACGTTTTACCAGCATCTGCAACCCAGCATGCTGAGCCAGCTTAACGAAATATATCATGATGATACGTTATTAGTAGACCCGGTAGGCCAGCACCACGGAGTGGAAGCACTGGAGCGCTATTTTGCTTCGCTGCTGAAGAATCTGCGCTATTGCCGTTTCCAGGTGACCCATCAGCACTATTTCGACCAGTGTGCGTTGTTGTTATGGCGCATGGAATACGCCCATCCAGCGCTGCAACGCAGTGCCGCCCAGACGCTGGAAGGCAGCAGTTATCTGGTGTTTCGCGACGAACGTATCGTCTTCCAGCGTGACTATTACGATCTCGGCGAAATGCTGTACGAGAAAGTTCCGGTGCTGGGTGGTGCGATCCGCCTGCTGAAAAAAAGGCTGAAAACATGAAACGTGTGCTGATTACCGGCGCCAGCTCGGGTATTGGCTTTCAGCTGGCGTGCGACTATGCCGCTGACGGCTGGCAGGTGATCGCCTGTGGCCGCGATATCGACAAACTTACCCGCCTGCATCAGCATGCACCGGACATTACCCTCTGCCCGTTCGACATCACCGATCTCGCCGCCACTCGTGAAGCCCTCACGGGCAAAAGCGTTGAGCTGGCGATTCTCTGCGCCGGCACCTGTGAATATCTCGACGATGGTGTGGTCGAGGCCGAGAAAGTCCACCATGTGATGAGCACCAATTTCAGCGGTCCGGTTAACTGTCTGGATGCCCTGCTGCCACAGCTCAGCGCAGGTAGCCGCGTGGCGCTGGTCGGTTCCACCGCCAGCCTGGTACCGCTGCCACGCGCGGAAGCCTATGGCGCATCAAAAGCGGCGCTGGCCTATTTTGCCCGCAGCCTGGCGCAGGATTTGCGCCGCAGACAGATCCATATCTCACTGGTGCAGCCGGGTTTTGTTAGCACGCCGCTGACGGCACGCAATGACTTTCCCATGCCAATGATCATCAGCGTGGAGCAGGCCGCAAAATATATCCGCCGCGGTCTGGCGCGCGGAAAACAGGAAATCGTCTTTCCAGCGTTGTTTGCCCTGTTGCTGCGTCTGACAGCTCGTTTACCCCAGTCGTGGCAGCGGCTGCTGACCCAGCAGATAGCGAGGTAGTGTAGTGAAGATTGCCATTATCGGCAGCGGGATTGCCGGTCTGAGTTGTGCCTGGAAACTGGCGCAACATGCTGAAGTACAACTGTTTGAAGCGGCAGCAACGCCTGGCGGTCATACCGCCACTGTTGATGTAGAACTGGAAGGCCAGCACTACGCCATCGACACCGGTTTTATTGTGTTTAACGACCGCACTTATCCGCATTTTCTGTCGCTGCTGGCAGAGCTGGGCATGGAAAGCCAGAAAACCGAAATGAGCTTTTCCGTGCGTAACCAGGCGAGCGGTCTGGAGTATAACGGCCATACGCTGAGCAGCCTGTTTGTGCAGCGCCGTAACCTGTTACGCCCGTCGTTTTGGTGTTTTATTCGCGAGATCCTGCGTTTTAATAAACGTGGCAAGCAGTGGCTGCAGCAGCAGAATGACGATAAAACGCTGGATGATTTTCTGATAAGCCAGGGTTTCAGCGAATTCTTTGCCCGCCACTACATTTTGCCGATGGGCGCGGCTATCTGGTCAACCTCGCTGGCGGAAATGCGCCAGATGCCGCTGTCACTGTTCCTGCATTTCTTTAATCATCATGGTTTGCTGGATGTGGTTAATCGTCCGCAGTGGTACGTCATTCCCGGCGGTTCACGCCAGTATGTCCGCCGCCTGCTGAGCCTGCTGGGCGATAAACTGCAGCTGCACCTCAACACGCCGGTGCTGGCGGTACACCGCCATGACCACGGCGTCACCGTGGAGACGGCAACGGGCAGCCAGCAGTTTGATCAGGTGATTTTCGCCAGCCATTGCGATCAAACTCTGCAGCTGCTGGCAGATGCCACGCCTGAAGAGCAGGCGATGCTCTCCGCCACGCCGTATCGCGCAAATCAGGTGGTGCTGCATACCGATACCCGTTTACTGCCACAGCGCCCGGGCGCGTGGGCAAGCTGGAATTATCACCTTGATCACGCCAGCCCAGGCGATGAGCAGCTCGGCGCCAGCGTGACGTACAACATGAATATCCTGCAGGGCATCAGAGCGCCACAGACCTTTTGTGTGTCGCTGAATCCGACCCAGCCGATTGACCCCGGCAAGGTGCTGGCGAGCTTCTGCTACCACCATCCGCAATTTGGCGCGCAGAGCCTGGCGGCACAGGAGCAGCGCCTGGTGCTGAATGGTCAGCGCCGCAGCTGGTTCTGCGGTGCATGGAGCTATAACGGCTTTCATGAAGATGGTATCCGCAGCGCGCTGGATGTGGTCTCCGGCATGGAAAAGGCGGGCCTGCAATGAACAGCTGCCTGTATCGCGGCCATGTGCGTCATCGCCGCTTTACCCCCATTGAACATCAGTTCAGTTACGCCATTTTTATGGCGCTGATCGATCTCGATGAGCTGGCGCAGCTGCCGCAGGTGGGTATCCGGCGCGGTCGTTTTGCCGCCGCCTCTTTTGACACCGCCGACTTTCTCGGCGGCGGCGATATTAAAACGCGAGCGCAGCAGCGTATCGCGCAACTGACCGGCGACCAGCTGACGGGAAAGGTGCTGCTGCTGTGTCAGTTGCGCTATTTTGGCAATGCCTTCAATCCGGTGAATTTTTACTACCTGTATGATGTCAGCGGCGAGCTATGCTGGCTGCTGGCGGAGGTCCGCAATACGCCATGGAATGAGCGCCATACCTATGCCGTCAGGCCGGATGGCGGCGCAACCACCAGCAAAGCATTTCACGTCTCGCCCTTTAATCCGATGGACATGACCTACCACTGGCGGCTGTCCCCGCCGGGTCAGTCGCTGCGCGTGCACATTGAAAACCACCGCGCCGGACGGGAGTTCGATGCCACATTGTATCTGCGTCAGCAACCGCTGACACGCGCTAACCTGCGTCATCACTTATGGCGCTTCCCCTTAATGACATTCCGCACTGCACTGGCAATTTACTGGCAGGCGTTCAAGTTGTGGCGCAAAGGTGCGCCGATTTACGACCATCCGAAGTCGGGGAATTAAACCATGAGCTTGTCTGAACCGGGCATGACACACAGCACAAAAATGGGTAAACGGTACTCCGCCTCGCGGCGCATTATTTTCACCCTGCTGACGCACATTCGTGATGCGGGTCTGCGTATTTGCGATCCCCACCTTGGCGATCATTTTTTTGGTGACGCGAGCGCTGCGCTGCAGGCGGAAGTCCATGTACGGCACACCCGCGCTTACCGCCGCGTGTTGCTGGGCGGCAGCATCGCCGCAGCGGAAAGCTATATGGATGATGAGTGGGATACGCCCGATCTCACTGCTGTGATCCAGGTGCTGGCGCTGAATATGGCGGTGACCGATCGGCTGGAAGCGCGTCTCAGCTGGCTGACCACGCCACTGAATAAGCTGATTCACGCCCTGCGACGCAACAGCGTGCGGCAGGCGAAACGCAATATCGCCGCCCATTACGATCTGGGTAATGACTTCTACCGCGCCTTCCTGGACCAGTCTATGCAGTACTCCAGCGCCTGGTATCGCACTGCCGACCTCACTCTGGAACAGGCGCAGGAGGCAAAACTGCATCGCCTATGCCAGCAACTGGCGCTGCAACCCGGCGACCATTTGCTGGAGATCGGTACCGGCTGGGGCGCACTGGCTGAGTTCGCCGCACGCCACTATGGCTGCCGCATCACCACCACTACCATTTCGCAGGAACAGTATCAGTTCGCCCGTCAGCGCATTGCCGATGCCGGGTTAAGCGAACAGGTCACCGTGCTGTGCCAGGACTACCGCACGCTGCAGGGGCAGTACGACAAACTGGTGTCGGTGGAGATGGTGGAAGCCGTCGGCCGCCGCTATATCCCGCTGTTTATCCAGCGCTGCCAGCAACTGGTGAAGCCAGGCGGACGCATGGTGCTGCAGGCCATTACTATCAGCCCGGAACGCTATGAGATCTATGCCAGCGGCGTCGATTTCATCCAGCGCTATATTTTTCCCGGCGGGTTTCTGCCTTCCGTGGCGTTGCTGGAGCAGACGCTCAGCGCGCACAGCGACTATCAGGTGGACGATATTTTTGAAATCGGCGGCGACTACGCGCGCACATTACGCGAATGGCGACAGCGCTTCGACCATGCCTGGCCGCAACTGGAGAGTGGGCAGTTTGACCGGCGCTTCCGCCGCATGTGGCTGTTCTACCTCTGCTACTGCGAAGCCGGTTTTCTGGCGCGCACCATCGGCACGGTTCAGCTCACCGCCGTACGGCCATGACACGCGCGCACTTCTGGCTGCTGGCAATCGGTTTTGACCTCTACTGGGCGCTGGCGGTGGGATTCCGCGCGGAGGTGGAACTGCCTGCGGCGGCGATAGCGTTGCTGGCGCTGTGGATTTCACCTGCAGCAAGTCGCGGGCGTTTGCTGCTGGTGATGCTGGCGGGCGTGCTGCTGGATAGCCTCTGGCTGGCGCTCGACCTGTTTCGTTTCACCGGCAGCAGCTGGTTGCCGCTGTGGATGGCGGCATTGTGGCTCACCTTCGCCTGCTGGTGGCGTACCGTATTGAACGATCTCAACTTATCAGTACGCTGGCTGGTTGCGCTGGGCGCCGTCAGCGGACCGTTCAGTTATCTGATTGGCGAACGTCTCGGCGCGATGCAACTGCAGCAAAGCGCCACTCTGGTGTGGCCATTGCTGGCCTGCGGCTGGGCGTTGTATCTGCCGCTGACCCACTGGCTGTTGAGCAAACCCGTGAGGTGATCCCATGAAAAAGTGGCTGTGGTGTTTGTTGCTGTTCACGCCTGTAATGCAGGCCGCCGACTGGCTGCACTGGCGGCAGGTTGGCAGCGCGACCCTGACATGGGGCCCTTTTACTTTGTATGACTCGCAACTTCTGACACCACAGGGGCGCTGGCAGCCGCAGCATTGGCCACTGGCGCTGGTGATCACCTATCGCCGCGATATCAGTCGCGATGACCTGCTGGACGCTACCGACGAACAGTGGCAGCAGCAACAGATTGGCAACGAGGCAACACGCAAAGCCTGGCTTACGCAACTGGCGCGCGTCTGGCCTGATGTCTCACCGGGCAGCCGCCTGGCGTTTCAGGCCGACCAACAGGGCGGCCAGTTTTACTGGCAGGCGGCAGGCACTACCGCGCCGCTTACCGCAATCGGCCCGCGCTTTGACGACGCGTTTCGCGATGCGTTTTTAGCGATCTGGCTGTCAGAAAAAACCACTTATCCGACAATACGTCAGCAACTGACGGGAGGAAAATGAGATGTGGAAAACAGGGTGTCTGCTGATCTGTCTGCTGCTTAGCGGCTGCGGCGCAAGCATTGAGGATTACAAGGCCGCCACACCGAAGATCGATATCTTCAACTACTTTGAAGGCGAGTCACACGCCTGGGGGATGGTGCAGGACTACAGCGGCAAACAGGTGCGCCGTTTTGAGGTGGCGATTCGCGGCGAAGTGCTGGGCAACACCCTGACGCTGCATGAAGATTTTGTCTATGACGATGGCGAACGGCAGACGCGTGTCTGGCATATTCTGCGCCAGCCAGACGGCAGCTACAGCGGCACGGCGAACGATATTATCGGCGTTGCCAGCGGTCATGCAGCAGGCAATGCTTTCAACTGGCGCTATCAGATGGACGTCAAGACCGACTCATCCAGCTACCGCCTGAGCTTCGATGACTGGATCTATCAGCAGGATCAGCGGCGTCTGCTGAACGTCACGTCGCTGAAAAAATGGGGCGTCGAAGTGGCGCGCGTCACCCTCTTTTTCGATAAACCGCAGGATTAAGCCCCCTGAACGCCTTTGATGAGGCGGCAGTTCGCGTTATCATGCGCGCTGAAATTTTCTGGCAAAGGGCAAGATGATGAAGCTGCAAAAAATCGCGGTGATTACAGGTTTTCTGATTATGGCTATTGGCGGCGTCGGCGGTCTGATGCTGGTGGGTTACACCATTATTCTGCATGCTTCTTAAGCCGCTGCAGTAAACGCTCAAACAGCCGATCGGTTACCAGCGCCAGCAGCGCCACCAGTAACGCGCCCTGAATAATATAAGCGGTGTTAAAGCCGCTCAGCCCGATGATCACCGGTGACCCCAGCGTGGTCGCGCCCACCGTCGAGGCGAGGGTGGCAGTGCCGATATTAATGATCACCGAGGTGCGAATCCCGGCCAGAATCACGGGTGCGGCCAGCGGCAACTCCACCAGCCAGAATCCTTGCCAGGGATGCATGCCGACACCGGCGGCGATTTCCCGCACGCTGGCGGGCACCGCGCTGATCCCCGCCAGCGTGCCCTGCAAAATCGGCAACAAGCCGTACAGCAGCAGCGCAATAATCGCCGGCTGTTCGCCAAATCCCATCACTGGCACCGCCAGCGCCAGTACTGCCACCGGCGGAAAGGTTTGCCCGGCCGCCACCAGCGTCTCCACCAGTGAACGAAACTCCCGTCCGGCTCCCCGCGTTACCAGCACACCTAAGCCAACGCCAGTCAGCGTCGCCAGCAGGCTGGAGATCGCCACCAGTTGCAGATGCGCCAGCGCCAGACGCAGAAAGCTCTCCTGCTGATACAGCGGGCGCTCAAGCTGGGGAAACCAGGCGGCAAACAGCGCGCCGCTGTACGGTAATACCAGCAGCAGCGCAAGAAACAGCAGCACCAGCCACAGCAGCGGATCGCGTAACCAGCGCCTCACTCGCCCCTCTCCTGACGACGCAGCAAATCGCTAAAATGCAGCACGCCAAGCGGCCGCTGCTGTGCATCCATCACCGGCAAAGTATCGGTCTGACGTTCGATAAACAGTGACAATGCTTCACGCAGGCTGATATCGGCGCGCACCGGCGGCTGTTCCAGCCACTCGCCACGACGTACTGCAGCGCCCGCGGTACCCAGTGCCAGCAACCGCACGCCCAGTTCGCTGCGGCCAAAGAAATCCCGCACAAAGTCACTGGCGGGACGCGTCAGCAGTTCCAGCGGCGTGCCCTGCTGGATCACCCTGCCCTTATCCATTAGCACCAGCTTATCCGCCAGCGCCAGCGCTTCGTCGATATCGTGGGTCACCAGCACAATGGTGCGCCCGGACAACTGATGGATGCGGCTAATCTCCTGCTGCAACGCCGCGCGGGTGACCGGGTCCAGCGCGCCAAACGGTTCATCCATCAGCAGCACTTCCGGGTCTGCCGCCAGCGCGCGCGCCACGCCGACACGCTGCTGCTGACCGCCGGAGAGCTGATGCGGATAGCGCAAACGCAGATCGTCATCGAGACTGAGCAATGCCAGCAGTTCGCTTACCCGCTGGCGAATACGCGCTGCGGGCCAGCCCAGCAGCGCAGGCACCGTGGCGATATTGCGCTCCACCGTCCAGTGCGGAAACAGGCCAATCGACTGAATGGCGTAACCCATGCGTCGCCGCAGCGTTTGCGGTTTAAAGTGGCGGATCTCTTCCCCGGCAAAACGAATCATGCCGCGATCGTGCTCAATCAGCCGGTTAATCATTTTCAATGTGGTCGATTTACCGGAACCCGAGGTGCCAACCAGCACGGTAAAGTCGCCCTCAGCAATGTCGAGGGTCAGTTCGCTGACCGCCGCTTTACCGGCAAAATATTTACTGACCTGATCAAAGTGGATCACGAGCCGCCCACCTCCAGCAAAGAGATAACAAACTTAAACAGCGCGTCGACTGTCACCGCCAGCACGATCACCGGAATCACCCCCAGCAGCACCAGCTCCAGCGCGCTGCTGAGTAGCCCCTGGAAAATAATCGCGCCAAAGCCGCCTGCGCCAATCAGCGCCGCCACCACCGCCATGCCCACCGTCTGCACCGCCACCACCCGCAGGCCGCTGAGGATCACCGGCAACGCCAGCGGCGCTTCGGCGTGACAGAACACCTGCAGACGCGTCATGCCCATGCCACGCGCCGTTTCCGTAACGCCCGCAGGCACCTGCTGCAATCCCGCCACCACACTGCGCACCAGTGGCAACAGCGCATACAGCACCAGCGCAATCAGTGCTGGCGCGACGCCAATGCCGCTAATGCCCAGACGTCCCAGCGCCGGAAACGCGCTGGCTAATCCTGCCAGCGGCGCAATCAACAGGCCAAACAGCGCCACCGACGGGATGGTCTGAATAATATTCAGCAGGGTAAATGCCGTTGCCTGCAGGCGCGGCTGGCGGTAGCACAGCACGCCAAGCGGTAAACCGATAATGATGGCGGGCAGCAAAGTGCCGCCCAGCAGCAGCAGATGACGCGCCAGCGCCTGGTCAAACACCTCCTGGCGATTGCTGTACTCACGGATTAACGCCAGCTGGTCGAGCTGGCCGAGCAGCAACAGCGCCACCACCGGCAGCCACATCTGCGCATTCAGCAACAGCCGCCATAGCGGACGACACACCAGGCGTGCCAGCGCATCCGCCGCCATCAGCAAACAGAGCGCCCCCGCCAGCCACAGACCGCTGCCAAACGCCGTGCGCGCCAGCGGCGATCCCTGCTGCGCCAGCAGCGCCGCCTGCTGGCCGCTCAGCGCCACCAGCAGCGTCAGCAACAGCTCACTGAGCGCCACCACCAGCAGCAATGTCAGACGCTGCGGACGCAGGAAAACCAGTACCAGCAACAATGCCAGCGGCAGCAACAGCAGCCAGCTGACGCCAGTCAGCAGTGACCACAGCGCCAGCGGCTGGCCGGACACCAGCCGGTTGGGTGCGTAAGAGAGAAAGGGAAGCAGGCCGAGCGCCAGCAGCTGTAAGACCAGCAGCAGCAACAGCACGCGGTTATGCAGGGTGACGCGCAACATCAGCGGCGCGGCTTACAGCAGTTTTTTCTGTTGCAGATAATCGGCCGCCACGCGTCTGGCGTCCTGCCCTTCGACGGCGATCTTCGCATTCAGTTGCTGCAGCGTCTGTTCATCCAGTGAGGCAAACACCGGCTGCAGCCATTTGGCGATATCCGGATACTGTTTCAGCACCGCATCGCGCACCACCGGCGCTGGCGCATAAATCGGCTGCACGCCTTTCGGATCGCTGAGCGTTTGCAGGCCCAGCGCCGCCACCGGACCATCGGTGCCATACGCCATCGCCGCATTGACGCCAGACGTTTGTTGCGCAGCGGCCTTGATCGTGACCGCCGTATCGCCGCCTGCCAGCGATAACAGCTGCTGCTGGCTCAGCTGGAAACCATAGGCTTTCTGGAAAGCGGGCAGCGCATCGGGACGCTCAATAAACTCCGCCGAAGCGGCCAGCTTAAACTCGCCACCCTGTTTGAGATAGCGGCTGAGATCGTCCAGTGAATGCAGCTGATTTTTCTGCGCCAGATCGCTGCGCACCGCAATGGTCCAGGTGTTATTGGCTGGCGCAGGCGTCAGCCACGTTAACTGGTTTTGCTGCTGATCCAGCGTCTTTACTTTCTCATAACCCGCTTTGGCGTTTTTCCACGCCGCGTCCTGCTCATCATGGAAGAAGAACGCACCGTTGCCAGTATATTCCGGATAGATATCCAGCTCACCGGCGGTGATGGCGCCGCGCACCACCTGAGTGTTGCCGAGCTGGATTTTATTGACGGTTTTCACCCCGTGCTTTTCCAGCACCTGCAGGATGAGGTTGCCCAGCAGGGAGCCTTCAGTATCAATTTTAGACCCGACGCGCACGGCATCCGCTGCCGAGGCCGTTACCGCCAGCGCCATCAGCACACTTCCGGCCAATACGCTGTTACGTAATCGTTTGAAAGTCATGTTTTTTTGTCCTTTTCATCGATGAAGTCGCCGCCATCAGCTGGCTTTATCAGCGTAGCGCATATCTCACCTGCGCCATGGAAAAGTGCTGGAAATCGGCGTAATGCCACAGAATTTGCCGGGATTGGGCTTTTCGCAAAAGAGTTATGAGTTATAACCATAATGAATTTAAGCGCTGCCCGGCGCTGAGTATGCTGTTGTTCCCACTCATATAATATATCAATAACATCATGTCTGAATTTACATCTACGGCGCATGTGGCGCTGGCAGGGGAAACACCGTCTGGCAAGGCGGAAGTGATTCGCAGCGCGGCTGACGTCTCGCAACTAGTTAATAACAGCACTCAGGCGCGCAGCAACGCACGTATCGTGATTGGTATTGCGCTGGGCGGCGTATTTCTTGACGCCTACGATCTCGGCGCGCTGGCGTTTGGTATCAAGGATGTCACACGCGAGTTTAATCTGACACCCGCAGGCACCGGTATGGTGGCATCGGCGATCACCTTCGGCGCGATTGTTGGCGCGGCGATCGGCGGCTATCTGACGGATAAGATCGGCCGTTATCGGGTGTTTATGGCCGATATGCTGTTCTTTGTTATCGCCGCGCTGGCCTGTGCGTTCGCCCCGAATGAGTATGTGCTGGCCGCCGCGCGCTTTGTTATGGGTATGGGCGTTGGTATCGACCTGCCGGTCGCCATGGCGTTTCTCGCCGAATTCTCTAAATTAAAAGGCCGGGGTAATAAAGCGGCCAGTATCGCCATGTGGTGCCCGACCTGGTATGCCGCAATCAGCGTCTCTTATCTGCTGGTGTTGCTGCTGTATACCGTGCTGCCGGAAAGCCATACCGACTGGCTGTGGCGTCTGATCCTCGGCTTTGGCGCGGTGCCCGCGCTGGTGATCATCGCTATCCGCAGCCGCTATATGAGTGAGTCGCCGGTGTGGGCGGCTAACCAGGGGGATTTACAGGGTGCGGCGGCGATTCTGCGCCAGTCTTACGGCATCAATGCGCATGTCGCGCCGGATGCGGAGCTGACGCCGGTGAAACCGGTGCGCCGCGCCAGCTGGCGTAACTATGGCGCGCTGCTGCAAGGGGTTTACCTTAAGCGAACGGTGCTGTCGACCATCATCTCCACCGTGTCGCCTTTCGCCTACAACGCCGTGGCCTTTGGCCTGCCTGTGATTATCTCCAGCTTCCTCGCCCAGTCGATGCTGACCACCATTCTGATTTCGCTGGCGCTGAATCTGCTGTTCGCCTTTGTCGGCGGCACGCTGGCGGTGCGGCTGGTGCCACGCTTTGGCGCCTGGAAGATGACAGTACTTGGTTATAGCTTCCAGCTGGTGGCGCTGCTGGGTCTGGCGTTAACCGGACGCCCGGAAGATACCCAGCAGGCCGCCTTTGCTATCGCGATGCTGGCGCTGTTCCTGCTTGGTCAGGGCTTTGGTCCCGGTGCACATACCATGACCTATGCGTCGCTGAGCTATCCGACCTCCCTGCGCGGCGTCGGCGTTGGTTTTAATCAGACGGTGGTGCGCGCCAGTTCAACGCTGTCGCTGTTCCTGTTCCCGGTGCTGGCGGCCACGCTGGATACCGGCGTGTTCTGGGTAATCGCCCTTGCGCCAGTGATTGGGCTGGCTGCGTTGCTGGTGTGGCGCTGGGAGCCATCAGGTTACGATGTTGATGCGGAGGATTTTGTCCGTTAACGTTCAGCGGCCGGGTTCGCCCGGCCGTTACATTTTGCGGGTAAAACGCTGCAGTTCGCGGGGAATTCGGGCGAAGGTGAGCAAAAACCACGGCGTGAAGACTTCCGGGTTAACGGCAATTTGCGCGTGGATCTCGTCGACAGACGCATAGCGCCAGTCATCCGCTTCGTGCGGATTGATCTGCGGCAGATCGTCGCTGATGGCGAAATAAACATGGCCATACTCATGCTCGGTCAGCCCGTTGCTGAGCGGCAGGTTGTAGCTCAGTTCAAACATCGGCGTCAGTGACAGGCGCAAGCCCATCTCTTCAAACAGGCGGCGCTGCGCAGCATCCTGCGTCGATTCCAGCGGATAAGGATGACCGCAACAGGTATTGCTCCACAAACCACCGCAATGGTATTTATCGCTGGCGCGCTGCTGCAGCAACAACTGGTGTTGCGAGTTAAACACGTAAACCGTCACAGCACGATGCAGCAAGCCTTTTTCATGAACTTCCAGTTTTTCCATCCTGCCGGTGGGGCGATCGAGATGATCAACCAGAATAACTTCTATTGCAGACATGACTACTCCTTCGGACTAATCTCACTATTCTGACATATCCCGTGTCAGATTGATCGTGATAAAACGTGCGAATTTACGACCGCATAATGAAAAGAGCAGCAAAGGCAAAACGCGCAGGATGAGGTGTCGTGGTGACAGGAAGACTGACCGCCGGGCGGGCCTGGCGCCGCCGCGGCAGAGTCGTGCATAACAGCAAAGAGCGGCTTAGTCGTCGCTTTCCACCACCTGCTGGCGGGGACGGAAAATATGACCGGAACCATACTGCAGCAGGCGCGCCACCAGCTGATAGCCGCCATTTTCATCCGCCTGGGCGAATTCCCGTTCGGCAGTGGTAATCGGTGTGCTCCACAGCAGATTCACCTTCTCCCCTTCGCGTTTTGGCAGCGGGAACTGCCCGGCGTCACGCGCCAGCGCCCCGGAGAGAATAAAGCCTTCAAAACCCACCGGCGCAACGGACGACTCCAGCGTATGCCCCTCCCCCAGCCAGCTGAGGCGCGCCCACGGCAGATGAGCGAACCCCGCCAGCGCACTGGCCATCTGCACCGCATTCTCTTCCGTCATCACTTCCGCATCAATCGCCATCGCCAGCTCTGTACGGCGATATTGCGGCGCGAGATCTTCATACAGAAAATCCACCCACGGCATCGGGCGAATGCTCATCCCCAGCGTCAGAAAATACCAGACGCCCTGATGATAGTGCTGGGAGATCGCCATCGGCGGCCACTGCCCCTGATCGATAGCGTAATATTTAAGTGATTCGCCGAACTGCGCTTCATAACACTGCAGCATCTCATTCTGCACCGGCTGCCACAGATGACCATCATGCCAGTCGCGCCAGAAATGGCGGTGTTTTTCCGCCTGCGCATAGTACTGATTGGTGGATGCCGAGCCGAGCGGCGCGGTCAGCCGGTTCTCTTTGATGCATCCGGCGGAAAAACTTACCTGCTCCTGCTGATACAGGCTCCAGCCCGGGATCACCGCCAGCAGCTGGCCCTGATACCAGACAGCCGCACCGTCATCACTGGGTTCCCAGATGATCTGCAATGCCGCGGGATCGAGCGGCGGCTCCGCTTCCAGCGTGCGGCAATACTCGGCGCTGAGTAACGGGGCGATGCCGTGCTCCATCGCCTCGCGATCTTCCTGCTGCGGGGCGGGTAACAGATTGCGTAACCAGCAGCCGCGCACGGCAAAGCGGGCACGAAATGGCTCAGCAGGCCAGATATAGAAATAGGCGGCGCGTTCATCCTGTTCAATAACAGCGGTGAGCGTTTGTTGCTGATTGGTCACCTCAGCAATCAGATGCGACTGTGTCATAAAGCCTCAACATAATGTGGAGGGATCCTTTTCCCCGAGAATAGGGCAGGATCGGCTTTCACGCCATGTCAGGACAAGGGTAAAACTCTCAAAAAGAGCAAAGTCTCCTCTGGCGGAGAAGATTCTCTGCCAGTCCGCCACACCATCGCACTAATTGCGAATTATTCACAACATACCAAAAGTAACATACCAATAGTATTTAGCGTGAATGCTTTGCCATGACCCTGCCCTGCCGAACGTTGCCGTCAATGTCATAGCGGTACGGAGCACAAGGCAGCAGCACAGGTTGCAGCGCCTGAAGTCAGGGCTGTCGCTGAGGTAAGAGGCAAAGAAACGCCCTGCCGTCAGCCGCAGGAGCAGCATGCTTCTGATGCGGCGCGACCGGGGCAAAGAGTTATTTTCTCTGAACAGGAATCATTGTATGCAGGCATTAATTGTTGTGGCCCACCCTGATAAAGGCTCCTTTACCCACGCCGTTGCCAATGCGCTGAGTCAGGGGATTACCACCGCCAGCTCACCGCACTTCGCTGAGATTGCCGACCTGATGGCTGAAGATTTTGATGCGCGATATTCCATAGCCGATCTGGCGTGGTTCCGTAATCAGGCCACTGCGCCAGCCGAAATTGTCGCCGAGCAGAAGCGTATCGATCGGGCGGATGCGCTGGTGCTGGTCTATCCGGTTTACTGGTGGTCATTCCCCGCCGTGCTGAAAGGCTGGATAGACCGCGTCTTTACCAACGGCTGGGCGTATGACGAAACTGCCGACGGAAAACTGGTTAAAAAACTTGGCCACCTGCGGGTGCATCTGGTCGCCATCGGCGCGGCTGACTCGGGGACTTATGAGCGACATGGTTATAGCGCGGCGATGAAAACGCAAATCGACCACGGCATTTTCAATTATGTGGGTGCTCAGGTGGTCACTTCTGAACTGCTGTCGCTGACGGATGGCGATAATGCTGAGGCTCATCTTGCCCGCGCGCGCGCGATCGGCGGCACGATATTTGGCTAACCCGCCTCGTTGCTGGTCGGGTGCACCATATGCCATTACAATGCGTCGTTTAATCCTGGCAAGTCCTGGTGCAGCAGCGTCAACGGGTTGCCAGGTGTTGCGCAGCATCAGAGGTTAAACCATGTCGAACAGCACTGACGTCACAATGGATAGCATGCGTAAACGCAGACGACTGAGCAAAGCCGAACGGTTTCGCCAGCTGATAACGGTGTCGTGGCGGCTGATTAGCGAAGAAGGCACGGATGCACTGACGCTGGGACGTCTGGCCGAAGCCGCTGGCATCACCAAGCCCACCGTGTATGAACATTTTGGCACGCGCCACGGCTTGCTGGCGGCACTCTATCAGGACTTCGAGACCCGCCAGAACAGCATAATTGATGAAGCGATTGCCGCCAGCCAGCCCACGCTGGCGGACAAAGCACGCGTTATCGCCTCCAGCTACGTCAGTTGTGTGCTGACTGAAGGACGTGAAATTCCTGATGTGCTGGCGGCATTGAGCGGATCGCCGGAACTGGCGCAGCTAAGAAAAGCGTGTCAGGTGAGTTATCTGGAAAAGTGCCGGCAGGTGCTTGCGCCTTTTGCTGGCGCGCAGGGTGTCACGCTGGCATCGCTTTGGGCGATGCTCGGCGCGGCGGATGCTCTTTCATCTGTTGCCGTAAGCGGCGAAATCAGCGAACAGCAGGCCTGTGATGAACTGTGTGATGTTATTCTGGCGATGGTGGCGCGCAGTCAGTAAATAGCTGCCATTACGTTATGTGGCCAGCTTTTAGCGTCTGCTCAAAGATGCGCCGTGAAAAGCCCCGCCCTCTCGGGCGGGGGGAACAGCATTACAGATAGGTAAATTCCGCGTCCTGAGTCGTGGCGGAATCCAGTCCAATCATCACGCTGAATTTGCCCGGCTCCGCAACGTGCTGCATGCGCGCATTCCAGAACTTCAGCGCATCCACATCAATCGGGAAAGTCACCGTCTGCGATTCTCCCGCTTTCAGCATCACACGTTTAAAGCCTTTCAGCTCTTTCACCGGACGGCTGATGCTGGCGACCTGATCGCGCAGGTACAGCTGCACCACCGTGGCGCCATCACGCTTGCCGCTGTTGGTGACGGTCACACTGGCGTTCACCTTGCCGTTACGCGGCATCACGCTGGCAGAGAGTTTCACCGGCGAGACGGTAAAGCGGGTGTAGCTGAGACCATAACCAAACGGGAACAGCGGACCGTTCGCCTCATCGTAGTAATGTGAGGTGTATTTATTCGGTTTTTCGAAGTTATACGGTCGTCCGGTGTTCAGGTGGTTGTAGTAGACTGGGATCTGCCCAACAGAACGCGGGAAGGATGACGGCAGTTTACCGGAGGGGTTGTAGTCGCCAAACAGCACATCGGCAATCGCATTACCGCCCTCGGTGCCGCTGAACCAGGTCTCCAGCAGCGCATCGGACTGCTGGTACTCTTGCACCAGCGCCAGCGGACGACCATTCATCAGCACCACCACCAGCGGTTTACCGGTGGCTTTCAGCGTTTCCAGCAGCTTCAGCTGGTTTGGCGGAATGGTGATATCAGTACGGCTGGAGGCTTCATGCGCCATACCGCGCGCTTCACCAATTGCCAGCACCACCACATCGGCTTTTTTCGCCGTGGCGACGGCGTCGTCCAGCAGTTGCTGTGGCGTGCGCGTATCAATATCCACCGCCTCTTCATACTGGTTGAGGAAGTCGACAATGCCTTTCTCGTCGCTGACGTTCGCCCCTTTGGCGTACAGCAGCGTCGCTTTACCCTCAGTGGCGTTGTGTATGCCCTGACGCAGCGTCACCGCCTGTTTCGCGACTGCCGCAGCCGACCAGCTGCCGATAATATCGCGCTGGCTGTCCGCCAGCGGACCAATCAGGGCAATGGTGCCGGATTTTTTCAGCGGCAGAGTTTCCAGGCGATTTTTCAGCAGCACGATGCTCTTGCGCGCCACATCACGCGCTTGCGCACGGTGCAGACGGCTTTCCGCATTGGTATCCACCGGGTCGCTGCCTTTTGGCCCTAAGTGGCTGTAAGGATCGTTAAACAGCCCCATATCGTATTTCACGTTGAGCACATGACGCACCGCGTCATCAATTTCCTGCTCCGTCACTGCGCCACGTTTCACCAGGCCTGGCAGGTATTTGCTGTAATACTCGTCGCTCATACTCATATTGACGCCCGATTTCAGCGCCACGCGCACGGCATCCTGTGGATCGCTGGCGACGCCATGCTTCATCAGCTCCTTAATCGCGCCGTGGTCGCTGATGGTGATGCCTTTAAACTTCCAGTCATCACGCAACACCTCTTTCAGTAACCAGCTGTCAGCACTGGCGGGCACGCCATTCAGCGAGTTCAGCGCCACCATCACGCCGCCGCTGCCGGCATCCAGCGCCGCTTTGTACGGCGGCAGGTAGTCCTGGAACAGACGCTGCTGGCTCATATCAACGGTGTTGTAGTCGCGGCCACCTTCAATCGCGCCATAGGCCGCGAAGTGTTTCACACTGGTCATCACCGAATAGCGATCCGCGGGGCTTTTGCCCTGCATCGACTGCACCATGGTGCGGCCCATTTCCGCCGTCAGGTAGGTATCTTCACCAAAACCTTCCGAGCCACGTCCCCAGCGCGGTTCACGCGTGACATCCACCATCGGCGCCCAGGTCATATTCAGGCCGTCATCGGCCGCTTCATAAGCGGAAATGCGCCCCACCTGCGCCACGGCGTCAAGATCCCAGCTGGACGCCAGCCCGAGCGGAATCGGAAACGCGGTGCGCTGACCATGCACCACGTCATAGGCGAAAAACAGCGGGATTTTCAGGCGGCTGAGCTGCATCACCTGATCCTGCATCGCGCGAATATCCTGACGGGTGACGGTGTTAAAGATGGCGCCAACCTGACCGTGCTGGATCATGTCGCGGATCGCCTCTTTCGGGTTATCCGGGCCGACGCTGATCAGCCGCAGCTGGCCAATCTTTTCGTCGAGCGTCATTTTGGTGAGTAAATCAGTAACAAAGGCGTCGCGAGCTTCAGGGGTTAACGGGTGTTGCCCAAACAGCTCATCGGCAAGCGCTGGCTGCATCGCCAGCGTGACAGCAAGGCTGACAGAGTAAATCCATTTCATCAGATTGGCTTCTCTCAAGTAACTGCGCAGTAAGGATTATCGGGCATCAGTGTGCCATAAGCTGGCGCGTGATGCCCGGTAACACGCTATCAGCGTGGCAAAAAGAGTCGAAAAATGCATAGCTTACTTTAATGCTAGCGGCAGAATCAGCGTTTGGCGATAGCTGAACACGGATTACACCAACTGGCGATTGATAATTTACACTGCGGACCAAAGCGCTTATATTTCGCCCGATTTTACTATGCAGCGCCCCGGGACACGCAAAGTCGACAGCACATCCCCGCGACAGCCTGACGTTTCTCCTGAATCGTTGCCTGCGGCCCCTAACGGCGGGCAATGTCATCACCCCTTATCGCTGATGCCTTGCCTCATGAATACATTGCCCTGTGGATGCGCTGAGCCTGCAGTCACTGTGCAGCGCTGACACTCACCGTCCCGGTCTGCTGGAGGTGAGCGCCGATATTCTGGCCTGCCCCTGCGGCCCAGCGCGGACAGGAAAGTATTGTCTGCCGCATCAGCCTGGAGAAAAGCGCCAGCGCAGTTCACTGGTGGGTTGCGGAGGCAGTGAACTGAGATTCGTCTGCTGGTGGCAGATAAACAGAAATTGATGGCGGGCTGATGAAATAGTCTATTTTTCCAGGAAAAAAAACGGCGTTTTATGGCTATTTCAAAAATTCAACTCGCCTATCATCCTCGCTATTTACGCAACCAGGATGGGCATAAAAATGGTTAAAATAGCGGGAAATAGTGAAAATAATTACTCTTACCTCCCAGGCGATGACAATGGAATAAAACTGACTAAGTACGCGAGACTGTCTGAAGATGTCACACCGACTCTTCCACAGAAGGTGAAATCCATTACCAACACCCAGCAAACCCTCCAGTTACTCAATGGCATCAAAGCATGTATTAAAAAGCTGGGCATCGACATCGCCTCTTCTGATATCAATAAACAATCACTTGCAGAACAAATAAAAAATATAGAAATGGCAACAATGGCATCGAAAAGACGCAATGCAGATCGCATTCTGTCCTGCGATGAAATTATTCATGGTAGTGAAAGAGCCAGAAAGAGTAATAACCGCATGATCTATCAGATTAATGAGAGCAATAAGCCCTTTTTCCGCATCAAACATAATCAGGTAAAGGGATATCAGAAAAACGTCTGGCATTCATTCAAAATGATCGTCTCTGCTGACTATAAACGTACTGTTCAATCTGCAGAAAAGCTGGTGGGGAATCCAACCGCTCACAATGTCAAAAAGAAACTGCTCGAACTCAATCAGGATCAAAAAGAGCGGATTGCCAGTACCTATAATTCGTTATTAACGCTGAGTGCGCAACGCAGCATACATAATCAGTTGCTGAATAAACTGGCGTCACTTAACGCAAAACTCAGTCATCCTGAAGCACCTCAGCCAGAAACAGAGGTGCAGCTTTCCGGATTATCCCCTGCGCTGGCAAAAAGAATCGTTGAAAAAGTAGTGGCTGTCGCGCATCCACAAGCACAGCTGCATGCTGCATCAGCATCTGAAACAGCCGTAAAACAGATACTACAAAGTTCAGAGTCTGTTGCTCCGGCGCAGCCGGCACAAAATAACCCCCTGATCGCGTCGCCGGAGGCGATAACAAAGATGCCCGCCAAAAAGAGCTAGTTTTTTATCAATCGACAGTGGCAAATCCACTAGCGTGCTGGCTTATCAGGATTGTTACTACTCCTGTAATCCTGTCATTCTCTGCACGAGAGCAAGTCACGGCTGAATCGCGCTCTGCGGACTATGCTATTGATGAGGATAAGTGCGCCAAACATCATCCGGTTTAGCGGGTAAGTCACCCGCTCTGCCAGCAGTACCGGGACAACTTGATGAGGTCAATTCGATGAATAACAGCGATTTGCAGCAGCGTCGTCTCAATGCCACACCGCGTGGTGTCAGCGTGTTGTGTGATTTCCTCGTGGCGAAGGCGGAAAACGCCACGCTGTGGGACAGCACAGGACGCGAATATATCGACTTTACCGCTGGCATCGCCGTGCTGAATACCGGTCATCGCCATCCGAAAGTGATCGCAGCGGTGCGCGATCAGCTGGACAACTTTACCCATACTGCATGGCAGGTACTGCCTTACGACAACTATCTGAGGCTGGCAGAGCGGCTCAATCAGCTGGCGCCGATCGGCGGCAAAGCGAAAACCACCTTTTTTACCACCGGCGCAGAAGCGGTGGAAAATGCGGTGAAAATCGCCCGTGCCGCCACCGGACGTCCGGGTGTGATTTCCTTCACCGGCGCGTTTCATGGCCGTACGCTGCTGACCATGGCCCTGACCGGTAAAGTGACGCCGTACAAAAGCGGTTTCGGTCCGTTCCCCGCTTCGGTGTTCCATGCCCGATTCCCCAATGCCCTGTACGGCGTCAGCGTCGCTGATGCGCTGAAAAGTCTCGATGAGATTTTCCGCTGTGATATCGCACCGGATCAGGTGGCGGCGATCCTGTTCGAACCGATTCAGGGCGAAGGCGGCTTTAACGTCGCGCCGCCGGAGTTGGTCAGTGCGCTGCGTAAACGCTGTGATCAAAATGGCATTCTGCTGATCGCCGACGAAATCCAGTGTGGCTTTGCCCGTAGCGGTAAACTGTTTGCCAGTGAATATTATCCTGATGCCAGACCGGACCTGATCACCATGGCGAAGAGCCTTGGCGGCGGCTTGCCGCTCTCCGCCGTTACAGGTCGCGCAGAGGTGATGGATGCACCGCAACCCGGTGGGTTGGGCGGTACCTACGCCGGTAACCCGCTGGCGATTGCCGCCGCCCATGCGGTGCTGGATGTGCTGGAGGAAGAGCAGCTGTGCGCCCGCGCGCTGAAGCTGGGCGAGCAACTGACCGCCACCCTGCAGCAGAGCGGCTGCAGGGCTATCGCTGAGGTACGCGGTCGCGGTTCGATGATTGCCGCTGAATTTCACGATCCTGATAGCGGCCAGCCTGCGCCGGAGATTGCCCGACGCATTCAGCAGCAGGCGCTGGAGGCCGGACTGGTGCTGCTGACCTGTGGCGTCCATGGCAACGTGATCCGCTTTCTCTATCCGTTAACCATTCCGGATACGCAGTTCAGTCAAGCGCTGCAACTGCTGACTTCTCTGCTGAAGGAGTGATACGCGCCATCACTGCCTGATAGCGCAGATGTCGCCAGCAGTGGCCGATCAATCTTCTTTCAGCACCAGATTGCCATTCTTGCGTTCAATCACCATCGTCTGCGGCGTGGACAGCATCACGCCCTCTTTACGCAGGCGGGTCAGGATATCAAACAGCAGATCGCTCTTCGCCCCGCTCACCTGACGCGGCGTGGCGACATTGCCGGTCACGCTTAGCACAATGCCGGACGGGGTGAGATCTTTAAACGATACCGACGGCTCTGGCGTTTCCAGAATACGCTCGTTTTCGTTATACACATCCAGCAGCAGCTGACGCACCTGCACCGGGTCGATATCCAGTGGGAAGGTCAGCGTGATGGTCGCCACGCCCTGTGCATTGCCCATGGTGGCGTTACGCACGTTCTGCGAAATCAGCTGCGAGTTCGGCACAATTACCGTCGATTTATCGCCCAGCTGAATTTCCGTGGCGCGCACATTGATGCGGCGGATATCTCCTTCAATACCGCTGATACTCACCAGGTCACCCACTTTAACCGGACGCTCTGTCAGCAGGATCAGGCCGGAGATAAAGTTCTTCACAATCTCCTGTAAACCAAAACCGATACCGACCGACAGCGCACTGACAATCCATGCCAGTTTGTTCCACTGCAGACCCATGGTGGAGAGCGTCAGCAGGATAATCAGCACATAGCCAATATTGCTGAATAGCGTCACCAGTGACACGCGCATGCCGGTGTCCATGGTGGTTTTCGGCAGGAACTCTTTATCCAGCCAGCGCTTCACCGAACGCAGCACATAGATACCGACCACCAGGCACAGGATAGCGTTCACCAGATGCGCCGGAACAATATTCAGTGATTCCAGCCCCTTGCCGCCCCAGAACTCCAGCGCTTTCTGCAGCAGTTCGATGGGCGTTGAAGAGCCGAGGGTACCGTTAAACAGCGCCACTGCGGCAAACAGGATCAGCAGGGTTTTGCACAGCGCCGCCAGCAGTGATGCCGCCTGTGACAGATGACGCTCATCAATATTCAGCGAGCTTTGCAGCCGCTTACCAGTGGGGTTGCTGGTGGAGAACAGGCTTTCGCAGGCGTCGGTCATCAGGCTGCTGAGCAGGTAGAACGAACCAAAGACGATGCCCATCCACACCAGTTCATAACTGAGGAAGCGGCCGAGCGTGACATAACCAATCACCAGCGAAATCAGGATCGCTGAGCCGGTCAGGGTGATCGCCATCTGAATCAGGCCGACCAGCGTCGAACGCGCTTCCGGCTGATGGCCTTCCTGCACCATGCGGCGGCGTACGCGATTGATGCGGAAACTGATCGACAGCGCTGTGGCGCCAATCAGCAATGCTGTCAGGCCGTTGGCCCAGATAGTGGTGCCGACACTGGTGCCTGCGCTGCTGTTAAACGACTCCACTGTCTGGAAGACAAACACCAGCGCCGCCGTCAGTGGCGGCACCGGTTTCAGCGCGGTCGCCACTTCATTGGAGATCGCCGGCAGACGCCATGATGGCCGGCGCGTGGAGAGAAATGCACGTCCCAGTCCGGCGATCAGACCGCAGATCACACTCAGCTGCACCAGCTTATCGACGAAGTTCTGCACGTCGTCGGAGACCTCTTCGCGGCGGGTAAAGGCCAGATCGATAAAGTTAAACGCCAGCACCACCGCCAGCAGCGTGGTCAGCGCGATAGTGTTAGCAAGGAAACTGCGGCGCAGACGCCCTTCCGGCATCTTGTGAATGCTGATCCAGGCAAAAAACTCTTCGGTGTAGCGGCGGCCCAGAATGAAAACCGCCAGCGCGGCAACCAGCCACGCGGTGGTGCCGAAACGCCAGCCCGGTTCCCATGACAGTTCAGCCGTGGCGACCAGCTCATCCGCAAAGGCGCTGATCTTCTGGCCATCAAGGCTCTTATCGCCAAACAGCGGCGCCCAGAAACGCGCACTGAAGATACCGCCGGAGTTCAGCGCCAGCTGGGTTTTCATCGCGTCACGGCGCAGGTTAACAATCTGCGCGGAGAGATTCAGCGCCCCGCTCTTAATCGCTTCCGCCTGCTTAATCTGATCGTCCAGCTTGCTCTTCTGGCTCTCCAGGGAGTTACGCTTGCGCGTTACTTCCGCCGTCTCTTTCACGCCGCTTTCCGCCGTTGGCTCCGGTCCTAACACGCCCAGCTGTGCCACCAGCTGCACGCGCTGCGGGATCAGCGCCTGGCCAAGCGTATCGGCATTGGTGGAAAGCTCCAGCGCCAGATCGTTCAGCTGTCCCAGCTTGCCGTTATTGGTCTCACCGGAAACCTGGCTTTTGATTTTATCGAGGATTTTCTGCAGCTTTGGCAGCTCAACCGAGGCGTTGACCTTCGGTGGTGCATCGGCGTCAGCGACAGGGGCAGAAGCCGCCGTATCGGCAGCCTGCACGAACGCTGGCGTTAGCGTGATAAGCGTCAGTAAACAGACACGAAAAAAAGTTAACAACGTTGACATAACGGGAACGATCCACAAGGTTATCGGGGCTGGTGCGGCGTCAATCCGCGGCAATTCTGGCGGCTAGTGTATGCTTTTGTTAGCGGGTTAACTATAGGACTGGATAACAATATTATCAGCCTGGCTGGCCCTGCAGCGGTAGTGCGCAGGGCCGGGGAGAATTACTCGACGACGCTGTCATCCGCAGCGCTGTTGCTGGCCATCTGCGCCGCTTTCTGCTTCTTATAACTCAGCGCAGATGCCGGTACTGGCGTGATTTTGCCGGTTTCCATCCACTTACGCAGACGGTTGGCATCCGCGAAGTGGGTGTACTTGCCAAAAGCATCCAGCACCACCAGTGCCACTGGACGCTGATTGATGGTAGTGCGCATCACCAGGCAGTGGCCCGCCTGATTGGTAAAGCCGGTTTTAGTCAGCTGGATATTCCAGTCCGGCTTGTACACCAGATGGTTGGTGTTGCGGAACGGCAGGGTGTAGTTCGGGCTGCTGAACGCCGCCATATCCTCGTGGGTGGTGCTGAGCTGACCGATCAGCGGATAATTTTTGCTGGCGATTAGCAGTTTGGTCAGATCGCGCGCGGTAGAGACGTTCTCTATCGACAGGCCGGTCGGCTCCACATAACGGGTATGGGTCATGCCCAGCGAACGCGCTTTGGCATTCATCGCACGGATAAAAGCGTCATAGCCGCCCGGATAGTGATGCGCCAGGCTCGCCGCCGCGCGGTTCTCTGACGACATCAGCGCCAGCAGCAGCATATTTTTGCGGCTGATCTCACTGTTGAGACGCACACGCGAATAGATGCCGCGCATTTCCGCGGTATGGCTGATATCCACCTTTAATTTTTCATCCAGCGGCAGCCTGGCATCCAGCACCACCATCGCCGTCATCAGCTTAGTGATAGAGGCAATCGGTCGCACCAGATCCGGATGGCTGGCGTAGATCACTTTATTGGTATTTAAATCGATGATCATCGCGCTGCCAGAGGCGATCTCTGGCTGGATCAGCGTGGCTTGCGTCGACGCAGCGCCACTGGCGTGCGCGGTATTCAGCATGCCCTGAGCAGAAAAAAGTATGGCCAGACTCAACAATGAATAACGAATTTTTGCAGGCATCGTGTGAAAACTTAAGCGGGTTGAGGGTTAACTGTGCAAAGGGCACAGGCCGCCACCCGCGAAAGTGAGGCGCGGCGGGGGCTGGCGTCATCATCATACTCCGCCGTTTAAGTAAATTCCTACAGGAGATTCGTTTCCGGGCGTAAACAAACTGCCGCTGGCAAAGCAGCGGCAGTGGAAAGAGAAAAGGTCAGAACATCAGGTAACCATAGCCCCAGATCATCACCGTTAATGCCAGCAGCACCTCGAGCACCAGCACGCCGATCGCCAGCGTCGAGCCGGAAAAACGCAGGCTCTCTTCACGATCGATATTCAGGAACATCGGAATGCCGACATACAGCAGGTAACCGGTGTAAAGCAGCGCCAGCGTGCCGACCAGCATACACAGCCACACCAGCGGATAGAGCGCCACCAGTCCGCTTAAAAACAGCGGTGTGGCAACATATCCCGCAAACACGGTGCAGCGCGGCAGGCTGGGACGCTGTGGATAGTCACGCGCCATCCAGTAGATGACCCTGCCCATCACCGCCACTCCCCCCAGCATCAGCAGATAGAACACAATCCCCAGCGCTACGCCGGTCATCATGTTGAGCTGGACGGTCTGGCCCCCGCCCAGATTCCAGCCCAGCTGTGTGGTGCCAATAAACGCGCAGATCACCGGGATCGCCGCCATAATCAGTACATGGTGGGTGTAGTGATGCGAGACCGTTTCGTTTTCCTGCTTAATAGAACGCATCTCACGGTCAGGATGCGCTATCAGTCCCCAGACATGATTCATAAAATCACTCCTCTGAAACGACTAACCGCACGGCAATCGCCTTGCGCGGACTCACCAGTAAGTATAATTGTGGTTGGTATTTTTATCCGCCTGACTGCATGTTTTTTCACCAACAACAAAATGGAAGGCAAACTTTGCATATTGATGTAAATGGACTGATTGAACAGTATGGTTACCTGGCGTTGTTTATCGGCTGTCTGGCCGAGGGGGAAACCTTCACCCTGCTGGGTGGCGTGGCGGCGCACGAGGGGTTACTGCATTACGGCGTAGTGGTGCTGGTCGCGGCGCTCGGCGGCATGATTGGCGATCAGCTGCTGTTTTTCCTTGGCCGCTACTATGGCGCGCGTATTCTGCACCGTTTCCGCCAGCATCAGGAGAAAATTGATCGCGCCAACCGGCTGATTCACCGCCGTCCGGTGCTGTTTGTGATTGGCGTGCGCTTTATGTATGGCTTCCGGCTGATCGGCCCGGTGATTATTGGCGCCAGTCGCCTGAAACCAGCGCGCTTCTTTCTGCTGAATGTGATCGGCGCAGTATTGTGGGCAGTGATTTTCGTCTCACTGGGCTATCTTGGGGGGCAGGTGATCGCCCCGTGGCTGCATCAGCTCGACCAGCATCTCAAGCATCTGCTGTGGGTCGCGGGCGCACTGGCGCTGGTGTGGGGCGTACGCCTGTGGCTGCGGCGGCGGGCGAAACAGCGTCATCACGGCTGACGCCCGCCGTAGGGTTACTGCTGCATATAAAACTGCGGATTGGCGAGGGTGAAACCGCCGTCAATGATAAACGATTGCCCGGTGGTATAGGTCGCCCACTGTGAGCAGAGCCAGGCGACCATACTGGCGATCTCGCGCACATCGCCCGGGCGGCCCGCCGGGATCTCCGGCAGTGAGACCTTGTGCGCGTCATCGTTGCTCATCTCGTTCATCTGTGTGGCAATCGCGCCAGGAGCCACGGCGTTGACCAGAATATTATGCGGCAACAGACTTAACGCCATCGACTGGGTTAAGCCGCCCAGTGCATGTTTACTGGCGCTGTAGGCCACAGAACCCGGCAGCGGCGTGTGTTCATGCACCGAGGTGATGTTAATTATCCGTCCCCCCTCCCCCTGTTTGACCATCGCACGCGCGGCGACCTGCGCGCAGACGAACGCGCCATCAACGTTAACCGTAAACACTTTGCGCCAGTCCGCAAAACGGGTATCGAGAAAATCCGCCGGAACATTAACCCCGGCATTATTCACCAGCACATCAATACGGCCGCAACGGTCAATCAACTGCTGCAGCACCTCGCCGCCCTGCTCAGGGTCGGCAAGATCCAGCTGGATAATCTCCGCCTTCTGCCCGTGCGCCCTGACCTGCTGTGCTGTCTGTTGCGCGCCCTGCTCATCGGAACGCCAGGTAATCCCAATATCAAAACCCTGCTGCGCCAGCATCACGGCCGTTGCCTGGCCGATGCCGGAATCGGATGCGGTGACAATTGCCACCCGGGTATCTGCATCACTCATGGTCTCCTCCTGCTGTCAGTGGTGACTAATCTGCAAGTATAGCCGCGGCTAACGAAGCGGATTGTCTATAGTCATAACTGGCGACTCATCAATGAAACAGGAGTGTTATGCATCAGGTTAAACGACATATTGGCGACCATGGCGTGATTGGCGACCTGCGCACCTGCGCACTGGTTGCCAGTGACGGAACGATTGATTACTTCTGCTGGCCCAATCTCGACAGCCCTTCCGTGTTCAGCGCATTGCTCGACAGCGATGACGCTGGCGTGTTCAGCCTCGCGCCCGACTGGCCGGACGCCCGCCGCCAGCAGCTCTATCTCCCCGACACCAATATTCTGCAAACGCGCTGGCTGGGAACCGACGGCGTGGCGGAGATAACCGACTATATGCCGCTGTGCGCCGAGCAGGATCAGCAGCCGCGTATTATTCGCCGGGTGAAGATGGTGCACGGCGAAGCACACTTTCAACTGCGCTGCGCACCGGTGCACGATTATGCCCGCGCGACCACGCAAGCCAGTATGAAAGCGGGTTTTGTCGAGTTTTCCGCAGCCGGGCAGCCGACGCTGTGCCTCGCAGGCACGCAGGCGCTGCAGGTTGACGGCGCAGCGGCGGTCGCCAGCTTTACCCTGAAAAGCGGTGAACATGCGGAATTTATCTTTGGCAGCGCGCAAGACGATCATCTGGCGCAGCTGGAAACCCGCTTCTGCTTCGACGAAACACTGCAGTTCTGGCGAAAGTGGGCAGCACAGAGCCAGTACAAAGGGCGCTGGCGCGAGATGGTGACGCGCTCGGCGCTGACGCTGAAACTGCTCACCTCGTGGCAGCACGGCTCGATTGCCGCCGCCGCGACGTTTGGCCTGCCCGAAGAGCTCGGCGGCGAACGCAACTGGGATTACCGCGCGTCGTGGATCCGCGATGCGTCATTCAGCATGTATGCCCTGATGCGGCTGGGTTATGTCGATGAGGCAAAGCACTTTACCCACTGGGTGGCGCACTGTGTGGAAAACAGCCACCACGACGAAGAGAAACTGCAGGTGATGTACCGCCTTGACAGCGGCACCGAGCTGCACGAAATGGAACTGCTTAATCTGTCGGGTTACGCCGGTTCGCGACCGGTGCGTATCGGCAACGACGCCTGGCGTCAGACGCAGCTGGATATTTACGGCGAGCTGATGGACGCCATCTATCTGGCGAATAAATATGGCGAGGCGATCTCCCATCGCGGCTGGGAGAATGTCACGCGCATGATCGATTTTGTCTGTGATAACTGGAATCAGCCCGATGCCGGTATCTGGGAGATGCGCGGCGAGCCGGAACATTTTCTCCACTCGCGCCTGATGTGCTGGGTGGCGCTCGACCGCGCGCTGCGGCTGGGGATGAAACGCTCGCTGTCGATGCCCTACGAGCGCTGGGATCGGGTGCGCGCGGAGATCCGCAGCGATATCTGGCAAAACTTCTGGAACAAGGAGCGCGGCCACTTCACCGCCACGCGCCATGGCGATGTGCTTGACGCCTCAATGCTGCTGATGCCACTGGTGCGTTTTGTCGGTGCCACCGATCCCGAGTGGCTGGCGACCCTCGATGCGATCAAAGAGAATCTGGTCAGTGACGGCATGGTGCGGCGCTACAATATTGATGAAACGCCAGCCGATGGTCTGAAAGGCAACGAAGGATCGTTTGTCACCTGCTCGTTCTGGTATGTCGAGTGTCTGGCGCGCGCCGGACGCGTTGAGGAAGCACATTTCGAATTTGAGAAGTTGCTGAGCTATGCCAATCCGCTGGGATTGTATGCCGAAGAGTTTGATGCCTGGGGCTATCCGCTGGGCAATATTCCGCAGGGACTCAGCCACCTGGCGCTGATCAGCACGGCCTTTTTCCTCAACCGTAAACTCAGCGGTGAAACACCGTTATGGCAGCCCTGAGGGTAAAAACAGAGACCGCTGCCCCAAAAAAGGGCGGCGGTAAGACATTTTTACGTAAAGATAGTTCAACTACGATAAATCCTGGTTCCTTCCAGCCATGATATGACCATATAATGTGCGCCTGGTCACGGACCGAAATTAAGTCGACTCTTAACAGCCTGTAGGCGTTTACTACCTGAAAAACTATGAAAAAGAGCATTCGCGCGATCGTCACTCTGGCACTGGCATTTGCGGCTTTCAGCCACTCTGCTTTTGCTGTGGTTTATCCTCTGCCGGCTAAGAACAGCCGCCTGATCGGGGAAAACCTGGAAATCACCGTTCCACAAGACAGCAAGCTGCCGCTGGAAGCTTTTGCTGCACAGTATCAAATGGGTCTCAGCAACCTGCTGGAAGCCAACCCGGGTGTGGATGTTTACCTGCCGAAAGCGGGCAGCAAACTGATTATTCCACATCAGCTGATCCTGCCTGACGCACCGCGTGAAGGCATCATCATCAACAGCGCAGAAATGCGTCTGTACTACTATCCAAAAGGCACCAACACCGTGGTGGTGCTGCCAATTGGTATCGGCGAACTGGGCAAAGATACGCCAATGAACTGGACCACCACCGTTCAGCGTAAGAAAGATGGCCCAACCTGGACACCAACCAAAAAGATGCATGAAGAGTATGCTGCACGCGGCGAGAAGCTGCTTGCGACCTACCCTGCCGGTCCTGATAACCCAATGGGCCTGTATGCGCTGTACGTTGGCCGTCTGTATGCCATCCACGGCACCAATGCCAACTTCGGCATCGGTCTGCGTGTGAGCCACGGCTGTGTGCGTCTGCGTGCTGACGATATCAAATGGCTGTTCGACAACGTACCCGTCGGTACCCGCGTGCAGTTTATTAACCAGCCAGTGAAAGCCAGCGTCGAGCCAGACGGTTCACGTTATGTGGAAATTCACAACCCGCTGTCGCAGACGGAAGAAGAGTTCAACTCGCGTGAGCCAGCACCAATTACTATCACTCCTGTCGTGAGCAAAGTGATGGTCGACGCCAGCGTGAACCAGAGCGAAGTAGATGCAGCACTGAAAGCACGTAGCGGTATCCCGACTAAAGTAAACGGTCTTATCGACAACGGTCAGGAAGCGCCTGTGGTGGTGCCGGAAACCGAAGGCGCACAGCCACAGGAACAACCGCTGAGCCCGGCAGTGCCGCAGGAACAGCCGCTGGCCCCAGCGGTGCCACAGGGCGTGAATAGTGCGCCAGTGGAAAACCAGACTGTGCCAGCCAGTGCGCCTCAGCAGCCTGTCGCTGAGCCAGCTACCAGTGACAACCAGTCTTAAGTTGTGCTGCAGCTGAAAAACGGGCCTTAACGGCCCGTTTTTTTATGGGTTAAAATCAGCGCTTATCAGGAGGACACGCATGAAGATCAACGTAATTGGCACCAGCGGCAGCGGTAAATCCACTGTCGCGCGCGCCATCGCCCGCCAGCTGGATCTGCCGTATATCGAAATGGACGCCCTGTTCTGGTTGCCGCACTGGGGCGAGAGCAGCGATGAGCAGCTGTTCACAAAGCTGGAACAGGCATTGCAGCAGCCGGGCTGGGTGCTGGATGGCAATTACAATCGCACCCAGGCCATTAAGTGGCGCGACGTCGATACCCTTATCTGGGTTGATTACAGCTTCGCCCGCACGCTGTATCAGGCCATCCGGCGCGCGATCATCCGCTCATGGACGCAGCAGGAACTCTGGCCGGGCACGGAATGCCGCGAGAGCTTTCGCAAAAGTTTTTTCAGCAGTGATTCGATTATCCTCTGGACGCTGAAAACCTGGCGACAGAATCGTCGCCGCTATCGTGCGTTGATCGCTGACAGCCGCTATCAGCACCTGCGCTTTGTTCATCTCACTTCGCCAAAACAGAGCCAGCAGTTTATCGCCAGCCTGGCAAAATAGCGCCATCATCTGTCTGTCATATTCGGCGCGTATACCGACGGTAATCGCCATCGCAGACAGAACAGGTGCAGGATGAGCCAAAATAACGCCCTCTCGTCTTTCAATCCGCACGCCGCCGGACGTCCCAATCTCTACCCGCGCAACAGCCGCCTGTCGCAACGGCTGTTTATGCTGTTACTGCTCGGCGGCCTCGCCTTCGCGGCATTCAGCTTGTATCAGGATGTCGGGGCAGCTGGCGTCAGCGATCTGCGTTTGCTGCCGTTTCTGTTACTCGGGCTGGCGCTGCTGACCGCGCTGGCGTTTGAATTCGTCAACGGCTTTCACGATACCGCCAACGCCGTCGCTACCGTGATTTACACCCACTCACTGCCGCCGACGGTCGCGGTAGTGTGGTCAGGCGTGTTTAATTTTCTCGGTGTGATGCTCTCCAGCGGCGTGGTGGCGTGGGGCATTATTTCACTGCTGCCGATGGAGCTGCTTGCACAGGCCAGCAGCGGCCACGGTTTCGCCATGATTTACGCCCTGCTGTTCTCCGCCATGATCTGGAACCTCGGCACCTGGTGGCTCGGCCTGCCCTCCTCTTCTTCCCATACCTTAATTGGTTCGATTATTGGTGTCGGCGTCGCCAATGCGCTGATGCACGGCGGCAGCGGTCTGGAGGGCGTCAACTGGCAGCAGGCACGCAGTGTCGGCTATGCGCTGCTGCTGTCCCCGGTGGTCGGCTTTCTTTGCGCCGCACTGTTGTTGCTGCTGATGAAACAGCTGGTCAGAAATCGCCAGCTGTACCGCGCGCCGCAGGGGAATACCCCGCCGCCGCTGTGGATCCGTGGCATGTTGATCCTGACCTGTACTGGCGTTTCGTTTGCCCATGGTTCCAACGATGGACAGAAAGGCATGGGGCTGATTATGCTGATTCTGGTCGGCAGCATGCCCTCGGTGTATACGCTGTATAACGACGGACAGGTTATTCCGCTGTGGGTCAAAGTGGTGGTGGCGATTGCGCTGGCGCTCGGCACAATGGTGGGCTGGCGACGCATTGTGCTGACGGTTGGCGAGAAGATTGGCAAAAGCCACCTCAGCTACGCACAGGGCGCCAGCGCCGAACTGGTGGCGATGGGCACCATTGGCGCCGCCGATGCCTTTGGTTTGCCGGTGTCCACCACTCACGTGTTGTCGTCCGGCGTGGCGGGTACCATGGCGGCGAACGGCTCCGGCGTGCAGCTGGCGACGCTGCGTAACCTGGCGATCGCCTGGGTATTGACGCTGCCCGCGTCGGTATTACTCGCTGGATTACTGTTCTGGCTGTTTAGTCAGCTGTGAAATGCGCAACAAACGCAGTAACAGCACTACCGCCAGCAACACCACCAGCGCCGCCGCCAGATACACCGACTGCATGCCGGTATGGGCTATCAACAGTCCTGCGACCGGGCCGGTCAGTCCTAAGCCCAGATCGAGAAAGGCGGAATAGGTACCAAGCGCACTGCCCTGACTCTGCTGCGGCACCCGTTTGACCGCCTCCACCCCCAGCGCCGGAAACACCAGCGAGAAGCCCGCACCGGTCATAAAGGCGCCGAGATCCACCAGCCATGGCGCTGGCGCCTGCCAGATTACCAGCAAGCCGACGCACTCAATCAGCAGCGACACCAGCGACACTTTCAGTCCGCCAAAACGGGTGATATAGCGGCTGAACACCAGCCGGGTGGCAATAAAACCGATGCTGAACAGAGTCAGTGCGAAGGCCGCACCGCTCCAGTCACGGCTGGCAAAGTAGAGGGTGATAAAGGTGGCGATCACGCCAAAACCAATGGTGCCCAGCCCCAAAGCCAGACCAAACGGCCAGACGCGGGAAAACACCTGCTGAAACGGCACGCGACTGGCAGAGCTGACTTTGATCGCCGGTTTATTGCTTGCCAGCCAGAATCCCACCACGCCCATGGCGATAATCAGCGAGGCGAATCCCGCCAGACCAAACCACTGGTTGAGCAGCACGCCCAGCGGCGCACCAATCGCCATCGCCAGATAGGTCGCGACACCGTTCCACGAGATCACGCGCGCGGTTTGCAGCGAGCCAACAATATTGATCCCCCACAGGGTCGAACCGGTGCTGGTAAAGCTCTCGCCGACGCCGAGAAATACCCGGCCCAGCGCCAGCAACATCAAACTGAGCGCCGGCAACGTCTGTAGCAGCATCGCCGCAATCGACAACACGCCGCTCATGCCGCAGCACACCAGCCCCAGCATCACCACCCGTTTCGGGCCAAGCATATCCGCCAGCCGTCCGGACTGCGGCCGGCTAATCAGAGTGGCGAAATACTGAATGCTGATAATCAATCCGGCGAGAAAAGAGCTGTAACTCAGCTGGTTATGCACAAACCCCGGCAGCACCGCCAGTGGCAGGCCGACAGAGAGATAACAAAAGAAAGTAAAAATAATCACCGAGATAATACGCTTATTGAGTTGCGCGTTACTCACAGTTACAGACATGCTCAGGCCGTTTCGCTATGTTTAATGGGGCTACTATGATACGCACAGGCAGCTGAGAGATCATGTGCCGATTGTTGCTAAATGAGTGTGCCGGCCACACCCGACAATGCCCGCCCTCCTCTCTGCAGACGGTAAAGGAAAACAGATGAGCAAACTACACTGTGTGATTCTTGATGATTACCAGCAGGTCGCCGCAACGATGGCGGACTGGGGGCAGATCGGCGATCGCGTTACGCTGCACTGTCTTACGGAACATATTGCCGACCGCGCAGCGCTGGTGGCGGCGCTGAAAGAGGCCACCATTATTATCGCCATGCGCGAACGCACGCCCCTCGATCGTGAGCTGCTCAGCCAGTTGCCTGCGCTGCGCCTGCTGATTACCAGCGGGATGCGCAACGCGTCGATTGATATCGTCGCCGCCCGCGAGCAGGGTATCGTGGTGTGCGGCACCAGCAGCGACTCCGCGCCGCCCACCGAACACAGCTGGGCGTTAATCCTGGGACTGGCGCGTCATCTGGTGACGGAAAACAACGCCTTGCGCCACGGCGGCCCGTGGCAGCAGACGCTGGGCACTACACTGGCGGGCAAACGACTCGGCCTGATTGGCCTCGGGAAAATTGGTATTCAGATGGCGACGATTGCGCGTGCCTTTGGCATGCAGGTCAGCGCCTGGAGTCCGAATCTGACCGCGGAAAAAGCGCAAACCCATGGTGTAGACTGGTGTGCCGATAAACAGCAGCTGCTGGCGGGCAGCGATATTGTCAGCCTGCATATGGTGCTGGCGCCGTCGACGGCGGGCTTACTGTCATATGACGATCTGTGTCAGATGAAAGCCAGCGCCTATCTGATTAACACCTCGCGCGCCGGGTTGATTGCGCCGGGCGCACTGGTGCAGGCGCTGAAAGAGGGCGTCATTGCCGCAGCAGGGATTGATGTCTTCGAGCAGGAGCCGGTGGCAGCAGACGATGAATATCGCCAGTTGCCAAATCTGCTGGCGACGCCGCATCTGGGCTACGTCACCGACAGTAATTACCAGCGCTACTTTCCCGAAGCGCTGGAAAATATTAGCGGCTGGCTGAACAACCAGCCGCTGCGCCAGTTAAGCTAACGCGCTATCGTTCTGCCAGCGTTCAATCACGCTGGCAATTTCGCTGGATTTTTTCAGCGCGCGAATGGCAGTAAACAATTCAGTGGCTTCGGCATACTCTTTACGCAGATAGCCGAGCCACTGCTTAATACGCGCCACATGATACATGCCGGTGTCGCCCTGCTTCTCCAGCACGCTGTATTTCTGCAGCAGCGTCACCACCTGCGGCCACGGCATACGCGGTTCGTTATATTTAATCACCCGGCTCAGATTCGGCACATTCAGCGCGCCGCGGCCAATCATCACCGCATCGCAGCCGGTCACCGCCAGGCAATCCTGGGCACTTTGCCAGTCCCAGATTTCGCCATTGGCGATCACCGGAATCTGCAGCCGCTGCCGGATCTCGCCAATCGCCTGCCAGTTAATACATTCGGCTTTATAGCCATCTTCTTTGGTCCGGCCATGCACCACCAGCTCGCTTGCCCCGGCCTGCTGGACAGCATCGGCGATTTCAAACTGGCGCGAACCGGAATCCCAGCCCAGACGCACTTTAACTGTCACCGGCAGTTCTGCCGGTACGGCTGCACGCATCGCTTTCGCGCCGCGATAGATAAGCTCCGGGTCTTTCAGCAGGCTTGCGCCACCGCCGCTGCCGTTAACGGTTTTCGACGGACAGCCACAGTTGAGATCGACGCCCCAGGAACCGAGCGCCACCGCGCGTGCCGCATTTTCCGCCAGCCACTGCGGATGTTGTCCCAGCAGCTGGATACGTACCCGGGTGCCTGACGGCGTGCGGCTGGCATTATGCAGTTCGGGACAGAGGCGATAGAACAGTTTTTCCGGCAGCAGCTGGTCGACCACGCGAAGAAATTCGGTGATGCAGAGATCGTAATCGTTAACGTCGGTGAGCAGTTCACGTACCAGAGAGTCGAGAACGCCTTCCATCGGTGCCAGTAGCACTCGCATTGCTTGTTCACTCACAAAGGATACACCGTCTGCCCCGTCACCATGAGCGGAGAGAGCCGCGCGGCTCCCTCCCGGTGAAGATAGCGGTACTGCCTCTCAGGAATACTGGGGCGGCTTACTGCCCCCTCCCCCGTGTCACGGGGGAGGGTTGGGGAGGGGGAGCCAGCATCTCGATCGGAGTCGCTATTTCCCCCCTCCCCGCCTCCCCCCGTTATACGGGAGGAGGGGCTGACGGTGCGGGTAGTTGACTGATTAATTATTATTTGCCGGACCTGAACGACGCGGACGTGACGCGCCATTGCCGCTGCCCTGGCGACGCTGACCGCTGTTGGCCGCTGGCGCGCGTTCACCGTTGCCCTGACCACGGTTGCCGCCTGCTGCGCGCTCGCCGTTGCCCTGACCGCGATTGCCGCCTGCGGCGCGCTCACCGTTGCCCTGGCTGCGACCGCCGCCTGCTGCACGCTCGCCGTTGCCCTGGCTGCGACCGCCGCCTGCGGCGCGTTCGCCGTTGCCCTGACCGCGATTGCCACCTGCTGCGCGCTCAACGTTGCCCTGACGTGGACCACGTCCCTGACCACGACCACCGCCATTGCCATTGCCACCGCCACGCTGCTGGCGGCCATTCTGGATCGGTTCTGCTTTGATGCTCGGGTCCGGCTCGTAGCCTTCGATCGCGATGCGTGGAATTTCACGCTTCAGCAGACGCTCGATGTCGCGCAGCAGTTTATGCTCATCAACACACACCAGCGACAGTGCTTCACCGGTCGCCGCCGCGCGGCCGGTACGGCCAATACGGTGCACATAGTCTTCCGGCACGTTAGGCAGCTCATAGTTGACCACGTGTGGCAGCTCTTCGATATCAAGACCGCGCGCGGCGATATCGGTCGCCACCAGTACGCGAATCTCGCCCGCTTTAAAGTCGCTCAGCGCACGGGTACGCGCGCCCTGGCTCTTGTTGCCATGAATCGCCGCTGCGGTGATGCCGTCTTTATTCAGCTGCTCCGCCAGGTGGTTAGCACCGTGCTTGGTACGGGTAAATACCAGCACCTGCTGCCAGTCGCCACGGCCAATCAGGAAAGAGAGCAGTTCCCGTTTACGCTTCTTGTCAACAAAGTGCACATGCTGCGTCACCTGCTCAGAAGCGGTATTGCGGCGCGCGACTTCTACCTGCTCAGGATTGGTCAGCAGTTTTTCCGCCAGCGCTTTAATATCATCGGAGAAGGTGGCAGAGAACAGCAGGTTCTGGCGCTTCGCCGGCAGCTTCGCCAGGACACGGCGAATATCGTGGATAAAGCCCATATCCAGCATACGGTCGGCTTCATCGAGCACCAGCACTTCAACTTTCGACAGGTCGACCGCATTCTGATGTTCCAGATCCAGCAGACGGCCGGGCGTTGCCACCAGCACATCGACACCGCCACGCAGTTTCATCATCTGCGGATTGATGCTGACGCCGCCAAACACCACCAGCGAACGGATATTGAGATATTTACTGTAATCGCGCACGTTTTCACCCACCTGCGCGGCCAGCTCACGGGTTGGCGTCAGGATTAGCGCGCGTACCGGACGGCGTCCTTTCGCGTGTGGATTACTGCTGTGTAAAAGTTGCAGCAGCGGCAGGGTAAAACCGGCGGTTTTACCGGTACCGGTTTGCGCGCTGGCCATCAGGTCACGACCCGACAGCACCACAGGAATCGCCTGGCTCTGAATTGGCGTAGGTTCGCGATAGCCCTGCTCTTCAACAGCGCGCAGAATGTCGGCGCTCAGGCCGAGAGAATCAAATGACATAAATTAGAGTAACTCCGGATCCGCCCTGACCGTGTTCGACGGTGTAGTTTCCAGGGGGATAAACAGACGCCAGGCGAGCCTGACGCATGAAATGAGGGGCACAAACTACGGTGCATGAACGGCGGATTGTAGCATTAGTTGCGGCAACGCACTAATTATTCTCCGGCAGCATTCTGTCGCGGTTTAGCTGTCATTGACCGGGCGGCACAATAAATATGCGCAACACAGCAGGCTACCCGCCAGTCAGGCTGCAGAAAGCAAAAAGCCCCGTGAAATCACGGGGCTTTTTTGTCGCTGACATCAGCTTAGCTGCGTTTCTTCTGCGCGGCGTGCGGCGCTTCTTTTGCCAGCAACGATACCAGCGCCGGCCCTGCCAGCATCAGCAGGCCAATGCCCGCCAGCAGCAGATTGTTGTGGACCACCCGCGACAGCAGGAACAGCACCAGCATCGCGGCGCCAAAGTAGTAGGTGGTGGTGACATCCTCAAGGAAATCCCCGAGGTTGCGCAACCGCGCCACGCGCTGAGTCAGCAGCATCGCGATAAACACTGCGCTGTACATCGCCAGCATCACCATGCTGACCTGAATCAGTGCCTGATGCTTCCAGCCCCATACCAGGGCGGCGATCAGCAGCAGGTGCAGCGAAATATGTACACAGGTTTGTCCGGTGACAATCTGAATACGGTTAGACCATTTCATCAATTTCTCCTGGCAGACCCAGCTACGGTCGCCAACGCTGTTACCGACGGAAGCGCCAGTCACAATTCCGTCAGATTACCGCAAATTTCGGATAATGCCGCAATTTACTGCTCGCTTCGCCACTCTTTTGTGACAAAGACTACACTTTACCCTTAACAAATTGAAAAGGAGAGCGCACACAGTATGTCACAAAATGCGCAGGGATTTTCATTTAAAGTCCTGACGATTAACACCCACAAGGGTTTTACCGCCTTAAACCGGCGTTTTATTCTGCCGGAGCTGCGCGAAGCGGTACGCGCCACCGAAGCGGATATTGTCTTTTTACAGGAGGTGATGGGCACCCATGAAACGCACCCGTTGCGCGTGGAAAACTGGCCCGACACCCCACATTATGAGTTTCTTGCAGACACCATGTGGAACGATTACGCCTATGGCCGTAACGCGGTCTACCCGGAGGGTCACCACGGTAATGCCGTGCTGTCCCGCTTCCCTATCACTGCCTATGAGAACCTTGATATCTCACTTCCGGACAGTGAAAAGCGCGGCATGCTCCATTGCCAGCTGCAGGTGCCGGGACGCGAGTTTAACCTGCATATCATTTGCGTGCATCTTGGCTTACGCGAGGCGCACCGGAATGCGCAAATGGCGATGATGTGCGAGCTGCTGCAGTCGCTGCCGGCCGATGCGCCAGTGGTGGTTGCGGGCGATTTCAACGACTGGAAGCAGCGCGCCAATGCGCAACTAAAAGCCTGCGCCGGTCTGGAAGAGGTCTTCAGCCGTCAGAGCGGGCGTCCGGCGCGCACCTTCCCGGCGCGCTTTCCTCTCCTGCGCCTTGACCGTATCTACGTGCGCAACGCCAGCGCCAGTCATCCGCAGGCGCTGCCGCGCAAACCCTGGTCCCATCTTTCCGATCATGCGCCGCTGGCGGTGGAGATACACCTATGACGATGGAATGGCGTGCAGGCAACCGCATCAGGCTGCTGGAAAATGGTGAAGAATTTTTCCCGCGCGTGTACGGCGCAATCCAGCGTGCGCAGCAGAGCGTGTTGCTGGAAACCTTTATCTGGTTTGACGATGACGTTGGTCAGGAACTGCACCGTGAGCTGCTGGCGGCGGCGCAGCGTGGCGTACGGGTGGAAATTATGGTCGATGGCTACGGCTCGCACGATCTTTCCGCCGACTTTCTTGCCAGCCTGACCGCCGCAGGCGTGCGTTTTATCTGGTATGACCCGCGCCCCCTGCTGTTTGGCATGCGCACCAACGTCTTCCGCCGCCTGCACCGCAAAACGGTGGTGGTGGACGGTGAGATTGCTTTTGTCGGCGGCATTAACTTTTCCGCCGAGCATGTCAGCAGCTTCGGGCCACAGGCTAAACAGGATTATGCTGTCGAGGTGAAAGGCCCGGTGGTCGCCGATATTGCGCGCTATGTCCAGCAGCAGTTCGGCAGTGAACAGGCCACGCGCCGCTGGTGGGGCCAGCGTTCAAATCCGCTGGCGCGTAGTCGCTCTTCCGGCGATGCCCAGGCGCTGTTTGTATTTCGTGATAATGATGAGCACCGTGACGACATTGAGCAGCACTACCTTGATATGCTGCGCAGCGCACGCCAGGAGGTGATTATCGCCAACGCCTACTTTTTCCCTGGCTACCGCCTGCTGCGCGAAATGCGCAATGCCGCCCGGCGCGGCGTCAAAGTGAAGCTGATCGTACAGGGTGAGCCCGATATGCCAATTGTCAAAGTGGGTGCCGAACTGCTGTATAACTGGCTGGTGGATGCCGGGGTGGAGGTGTATGAATACATCCGCCGTCCGCTGCATGGCAAAGTGGCGGTGAAAGATCAGCAGTGGGCGACCGTCGGGTCAAGCAATCTCGATCCGCTCAGCCTGTCGCTGAATCTGGAAGCCAACCTGATGATCCACGACCGTGAGTTTAACCAGCAACTGCGCACCAATCTCGAACGGCTGATGCAGGAAGATTGCCAGCGCGTTGAGGAGAACCAGTTGCCGCCGCGCAGCTGGTGGCAGCTGAGCAAAAGCGTGGTGGTGTTCCACTTCCTGCGCCACTTCCCGGCGATTGCTGGCTGGCTCCCCGCGCATACCCCAAAGTTAGCGCTGGTGGAACCGCCGGTGCAGCCGGAAATCGAAACCCAGGACCGCGTGGACAATGACAGCCAGGAGGCGAAATCCTGATGAGCAAAAAACACCCGCGCTGGAAGCTGATTAAAAAGATACTGACCGCGCTGTTCTTCCTCGCAGTGATTGTGCTGCTGGTGCTGTACGCGCGCAAACTCGACTGGGAAGAAGTGTGGCAGGTGATTGCCAACTACAACCGCACCACCATTCTCGCCGCGGCGGCGCTGGTGGTGGTCAGCTACCTCACCTATGGCTTGTACGATCTGATTGGCCGCGTTTACTGCGGTCATAAACTGGCGAAGCGCCAGGTGATGCTGGTGTCGTTTATCTGTTATGCCTTTAACCTCACCCTCAGCACCTGGGTGGGTGGCGTGGCGATGCGCTACCGCCTCTATTCACGCCTTGGCCTGCCGGGCGCGACCATCACGCGCATCTTCTCACTGAGTATCGCCACCAACTGGCTGGGCTATATTCTGCTGGCAGGAGTGGTATTCAGCTGGGGCATGGTGCCGATCCCGCAGGGCTGGTTTATTGGCGACGGCACCTTGCGCATTATCGGCGTGGCGCTACTGGCCGTGGTGGTGCTCTATCTCAGCCTGTGCGCCTTTTCAAAACGCCGCCGCTGGACGGTGCGCGGACAAAAACTGGCGCTGCCATCGCTGCGCATGGCGCTGCTGCAGTTTGCCGTGTCCAGTGCCAACTGGCTGGTGATGGGCACCATTATCTGGCTGCTGCTGGGCCAGCGCGTAGACTATCCGGTGGTGCTGGGCGTGCTGCTGATCAGCAGTATCGCCGGAGTGATAATTCATATTCCGGCGGGGATTGGCGTACTGGAAGCGGTATTTCTGGCGCTGCTAAGCGGTCAGCATGCTTCACACGGCACCATTATCGCCGCCCTGCTGGCCTATCGCGCGCTCTACTTTATCGCCCCGCTGCTGCTGGCTTTAGTGTTGTATCTGTGGCTGGAAGGTCGCGCCAGTACACTGCGCAAAAAGAATGATATTGACCGCGGCGAGTCAGCATAAATAACGGGTACGGGAAATCCCGTACCCGCACACCTTTAGCGACGGTTACCAAAGATGCGTAACAGCATCAGGAACAGGTTAATAAAGTCGAGGTACAGCGTCAGCGCGCCCAGAATCGAGTAGCGGCGCAGATTCTCTTTATCATCAACATTGATGCCTTCACCGATATTTTTCAGCTTCTGCGTGTCGTAGGCCGTCAGCCCGACAAACACCACCACGCCGATATAGGTCACTGCCCACATCAGCGCACTGCTTTTCAGCCAGATATTGACCAGCGATGCCAGCACAATACCGATCAAAGCCATAAACAGCATACTGCCCATACCGCTTAAATCGCGTTTAGTGGTGTAGCCCCAGAAGCTCATCGCGCCAAACATCCCGGCGGTGATGAAGAAGGTGCTGGCGATAGAGGAATAGGTATAAACGAGGAAAATACTCGCCATCGTCAGACCCGTTAGCGCCGAATAGAGCATAAACAGACCGGTCGCCACCGCGCCGCTGAACTTATGCACCATACCGGACAGGATAAACACCAGCGCCAGCTGGAAAATAATCAAACCGAAGAAGGTGATGCGGTTAGCGAAAACCAGTTCCATTACCGCTGGCGTATTCGCCGCGAACCAGGAAACAAAAGCCGTCAGCAGCAGGCCACAGGTCATCCAGCCATAGACCTGCGCCATGTAAGTCTGCAAACCGGCATTCGCCTGCTGAACTATCGAATCGTTTGATCGTGGAAACCGATCCATGATGCGCTCCTTAGCGTGAAATGAAAAACCTCTGCCTCAAGTCTGGCACAACCAGGCCGGAGCGGGATACTAATCTATTTTTACAATTCCTTTCCGTTGCTGATTACGCCAGCCATAAAGCTTTCTTATGACAGACCGATAACAGCTGTAACACGGAGCAGATTGTGACAGGAAGCCGAAGGTAAAAAAGCACCAACTTTAGCCACATCGGGGAATTCCATCTTTGGCCTGTAGCGTCATCGCAGTGCTGTGTCAGTCAACCTGCCTGTATGGCATCACTCTGCCATACAGGCGCTCACGTTACCCGTCATTGCGGCTGATACGCCGGATAAGTAAACAGCAGCAGATGCGTCAGATTGAGCGCAAAATGGAACAGTGCAGAGACCCACAACCGGCCGCTCCACATCCAGGCCAGACCATAGATTACTCCCGCCAGACTGGCGAACACCACCAGCAACACCCCTCCCGACAGATGGCTGATGCCAAACAGTAATGCGGTCAGCAGCAAACCTGTGGTCGGCCCGGTAAGCTGGCTGAGACGACGCTGCAGGTAACCGCGAAACAGCGCCTCTTCCGCCAGGCTGACAAAAAACAGATTCGCCAGCATAAATTGTCCCAGCCATGCAGGCGCATGCGGTTCAATGCGCAGGCCACCGCAGGCCGTAGCCAGTAACAGCAACAGTGGCAAACTGATAATCAGCAAACCCCACCAGTACCAGGGCACCACCCGACACTGCGGTCGGGTTTTGAATAGCGTCGGCAGTATGGTGAGAAACAGGAACGGGATCAGCGCTTTGTCGAAGTTATAGTACATATTGAATGGTGCGCTGAGTTCGCCAGCCTGCACCTGATCGAGCACGCGCGGATTGTTGAACCCCGGCATAAAGTGGCTCAGCAGATTGATGGCGATAAACAGCAGCCATAACTCCGCGCCAATGGCGAAGGGGCGCACGCTGCGATAGTGGCGCAGCAGCAGCGCAATTAGCGCCACCATCACCATCACTGCCAGCCCGGCGAAGCTAACCACGCCCAGCCAGCTCGCCCAGACGGTCGCCAGCAACAGCAGAAACAGCCCGAGCCAGCGATGAAACCCCACCGCCAGCAGTGATGACGCAAGTAGAATCCACATAAAAAATCCTTTTTTATCATCGTGAGACGCAAAAAAACGCCCTGCCGGCAACGGCAGCGCGTTTATCTTAACCTTAGCGCCGAAATTTGGCATCAGCGACAAAGATACGCTGAATGTGATTTATTCCCAGCGCTGTGCGGCCTGCTTATCGCTGTCGCGCGCCTCTACCCAGCGCTCGCCCTGCGTGGTCGCTTCACGTTTCCAGAAAGGGGCGCGGGTTTTCAGATAATCCATAATAAATTCGGCGGCGGCAAAGGCGCTGCTGCGATGCGCGCCAGTGACGCCCACCAGCACAATTTCATCGCCGGGATAAAGCGCACCGATGCGGTGGATCACCGTCACACGCTGCAGCGGCCAGCGTTCACGCGCTTCGGCGACAATCTCTGCCAGCGCTTTTTCCGTCATGCCAGGGTAGTGCTCCAGCGTCAGCGCCGAAACATTATCGCCCAGATTGTGGTTACGCACTTTGCCGGTAAACGTGACCACTGCGCCATCATCATCACAGGCAGCCAGCCACTGATACTCATCGGCCATATTAAACGACTCTGCGCCGACGCGAATACGGGTTTCCATGGTTAACCCCCAGTGACCGGCGGGAAAAACGCCACTTCGTCACCCGCTTTTAGCGCATGCTGCAACGGCACCAGCGTCTGGTTCACCGCCGCCAGCAGCTTGCCGGACTCCAGCGCCAGCGCCCAGCGGTCGCCCTGCCCGGCCAGTTGCTGACGCAGTGCTTCAACACTGGCAAACTCCGCCGGCATCTCCAGCTGGCTGACGCCCACCAGTTCACGCACCTGAGCAAAAAACAGCACTTTAATCATGACTGACCGCCTGAAAATCACCGGATTTTCCGCCGCTCTTACTCAGCAGACGCAGGTTATCGATAACAATATCTTTCTGTACCGCTTTACACATATCGTAAATGGTCAGCGCCGCCACAGAAGCGGCAGTGAGCGCTTCCATCTCCACCCCCGTTTTGCCGGTTAAACGACAACAGGATTCGACGCGCACCCGCTGCTGCTCCGGCTCGGCGGTCAGGGTCACTTCCACTTTGCTCAGCATTAACGGGTGACACAGCGGGATCAGCTCCCAGGTGCGTTTTGCCGCCTGAATCCCGGCGATACGCGCGGTGGCGAAGACATCCCCTTTGTGGTGGCTACCGTCGATAATCATCTGCAGGGTATCAGCGTGCATCAGCACATACGCTTCGGCGCGCGCTTCACGCACCGTCTCCTGCTTGGCGGAAACATCCACCATATGGGCTTCGCCTGCGGCGTTGATGTGGGTTAATTGCGACATACTCAGATTTTCTTTAGATGCGAAACAAAATGACAGGGACGGGTGCGGGCATCCAGCTGGTCGGCAATAATGCGTTCCCAGGCGCTGCGGCAGGCATTGGTGGAGCCTGGCACGGCAAAGATCAGCTTCTCATTCGCCATTCCCGCCAGCGCGCGCGACTGCAGCGTCGCGGTGCCAATCTCTTCATAGGAAATCATGCGGAACAGCTCGCCAAAACCGTCAATTTCCCGGTCGAACAGCGGTTGTAGCGCTTCCGGCGTACAGTTGCTGGCGCTGAAACCGGTGCCGCCATTGATCAACACCACCTGCACATCTTTACTGGCGATCCAGCGCGAGACAATCGCGCGAATGGCGTATTTGTTATCCGCCACGATGGCGTGGTCGACGACCTCGTGCCCGGCCTCACGCGCGGCTTCACGCAGATAGTCGCCGGAGGTGTCATTTGACGCGTCGCGGCGATCTGAAACGGTTAATACGGCAATCGCCGTCGGGATAAAAACTGCATTCTCTTTCGCCATGCTGTGCTCCATCGCTTAGCCGCCAATAAAGGATAAATTCTGCGTAATGCCAGTGTTGCCCTGATGCAGGAAGTGGGTCTGTTTTTTACTGTTTAGGCTGGCGGCAATGCGCGCCTGCAGCGCGTCCTGCTGATCGTCACTCGCCAGCAAATCGCGTAACGGCACGCCGCCGTCGCCAAACAGGCACAGATGCAGGTTGCCGGTAGCGGAGACGCGCAGGCGGTTGCAGCTGGCGCAGAAATCTTTCTCGTACGGCATAATCAGGCCAATCTCGCCCTGATAATCGGGATGGCGAAACACCTGCGCCGGGCCATCGCTGCGTTCGCGCGCCTGCCGTTGCCAGCCCAGCGCCAGCAGGCGGTCGCGGATCACTTCACCTGAGATATGGTGGCGACGAAACAGATCGCCGCCTTCACCGGTTTCCATCAGTTCAATGAAACGCAGCTGAATGGGACGCGTGCGGATCCAGTCGAGGAACGTCTCCAGACTGTGATGATTAAGATTGCGCATCAGCACCGCATTCACCTTCACTTTGGCATAACCGGCTTCAAAAGCGGCATCAATACCGCGCATCACCTGGTAAAACTTGTCCTGGCCGGTAATGGCGTGAAACTGGCGGGCATCCAGGCTGTCGACGCTGACATTCAGCGCCGTTAATCCGGCATCACGCCAGGCGGCGACATCGCGTTCAAGGCGATAGCCATTGGTGGTGACCGCCAGCTGGCGGATAGCAGCGTTTTCCCGCACGGCGGCAATAATGTCGCAGAAATCGCGGCGCAAAGAGGGTTCCCCGCCGGTCAGCCGCACTTTTTCCGTGCCGGAGGCGGCAAACGCCCGCGTGACGCGACGAATCTCCTGCAGGGACAGGAAACTTTTATTGCTGACACCCTGCGGTTTATAGCCGTCGGGCAGGCAGTAGGTGCAACGAAAATTGCACACATCTGTGATCGACAGACGCAAGTAATAGAACTTGCGCGCGAAGTTATCTGTAAATTGTGACACCGCAACACCTTTCCAAAACGGGGAGGCGCAGTCATTTCTTCCTGCGCCCTGGCAGCTCAATGGCTGCGGCCAGAGCACCATATCCCGCAGGACCCAGGTGCAAAGGCTAGAGTGTCATCTGTCATCGCTGACAAATGATGGCGAACAATAATTCTAACGCTAACGGCAGGGTGATACCACTAACACTTTTCGCTGTATATTTTGATATATAACGATTTTCAGCGCATTTTGCCGCCCAGTTCAGGTAAAATGCGCCAGCAAAATGGCACATTATCAACATAAAAAAGCGTGACTGGTGCAGGCGGCCCGGGAGCACATGACGTATACAGCCCTGGCTCCGGACGGCAGACAACATCGTTTTCAGGAGGATTATGCGTAATCGTACGCTGGCGGATTTAGACCGCGTCGTCGCTCTGGGCGGCGGGCATGGCTTAGGGCGGGTGATGTCCGCTTTATCGCCGCTCGGCTCACGTCTGACAGGAATTGTTACCACCACCGACAATGGTGGCTCCACCGGCCGCATCCGTCGCTCCGAAGGCGGCATCGCCTGGGGCGATATGCGTAACTGCCTCAATCAGCTGATTACCGAGCCCAGCGTGGCATCGGCGATGTTTGAGTACCGCTTCAGCGGCAATGGCGAACTCTCCGGGCACAACCTCGGCAATCTGATGCTGAAAGCGCTCGATCACCTCAGCATACGGCCGCTGGAAGCCATTAACCTGATCCGCAATCTGCTGAAAGTTGACGCTTTCCTGATCCCGATGTCGGAGCAGCCTGTCGATCTGATGGCCATTGATGCCGAAGGCAATACGGTATATGGCGAGACGGATATCGACCAGCTGGCATTGCCGCCGCAGGAGTTAATGCTGACGCCGACGGTGAGCGCAACGCGTGAAGCGGTGCAGGCGATCGCCGAAGCGGATCTGATTTTGATGGGTCCCGGCAGTTTCTACACCAGCCTGATGCCGGTGTTACTGCTCAGCGAAATGGCGCAGGCGCTGCGGCGCTCGCCCGCCACCATGGTATTTATTGGCAACCTGGGGCGTGAGCTGAGTCCGGCGGCGGCCAGTCTGACGGTGGCCGACAAGCTGGCATTAATGGAAAAACATATTGGTAAAAAAGTGATCGACGCTCTGGTGATCAGCCCACAGGCCAATATTCAGGGAGTGGAGGATCGTCTGCTGATCCGCGAGCCGCTGGAGGCGGCGGATGTCAAATACCGCCACGACCGTCAGTTACTGCGCCAGGCGCTGGAGCATGCGATTCAGGCGATAAACTGATAAGCGGTGAGCGCTGTTGACAGGCGATAGACTGAGAAATAGTGAGCGCTGCTGGCTGGCGATTAACTGATAAAGGGTGAGCGCTGCTGAATAAAGCGAATCTGTTTTGCCAGCATCACCGATCTGATCCCCTCCCCCATAACATGGGGGAGGGTTAGGGAGGGGGAACAACTGACCCGGAACGGAGTTGTTTGCTCCCCCATCCCAGCCTTCCCCCGCAACGCGGGGGAAGGGGCACTCTGGCGTAAGCCGATTAGCCCGGTGTCATGGCAGCAAAATCAGCCCTTTCCCGTGATAAGAGCATCACAGCAAAACCCACGATTCCCCCACTACCGGCTTTCCTGCTTTCCTGCTTTCCTGCTTTCCTGCTTTCCTGCTTTCCGGCTTTCCAGCCTAAACAGCCAGCTCGTGGCAATCACGACGCCGCAATAAACAGTTCACGCACCTCATGCAGCCGATCGCGCACCGCAGCAGCCTCTTCGAACTCCAGATTTTGCGCGTGCTGCTGCATCTGCGCTTCCAGCTCGTGGATTTTCTTCTGCAGCGCCTGCGGCGTCATCGCCAGATAGTTGCTGTCAGCCTCTTCCACCACTTTCGTCGACTTACCACGTCCTTTGGCTTTCGCTTTGCCCGTGCCCTGACCAATCTGCAGAATATCGGCGATTTTCTTGTTCAGGCCCTGCGGCACAATGCCGTGCTCTTCATTGTACTTCGCCTGTTTCTCGCGGCGACGCTCCGTCTCTTCAATCGCTTTCGCCATTGATGCCGTGATACGATCGCCATACAGAATCGCCTTGCCATTGATGTTACGCGCCGCGCGACCAATGGTCTGGATCAGGGAACGTTCGGAACGCAGGAAGCCCTCTTTGTCCGCATCAAGGATGGCAACCAGCGACACTTCCGGCATATCCAGCCCTTCACGCAGCAGGTTGATGCCCACCAGCACATCAAACTCCCCGAGGCGCAGATCGCGGATAATCTCCACGCGCTCAACGGTATCAATATCGGAGTGCAGATAGCGTACCCGCTCGCCATGCTCTTCGAGATACTCGGTCAGATCTTCCGCCATACGTTTGGTTAACACAGTGACCAGCACGCGTTCGTTGATTGCCACGCGCTTGCGGATCTCGGACAGCAAATCATCCACCTGCGTGGCGACAGGTCGTACTTCAACCAGCGGATCAAGCAGGCCGGTCGGGCGCACCACCTGGTCAATAATGTCACTACCGGATTTCTCCAGCTCATAATTGCCTGGCGTCGCCGAGACATAGATGGTCTGCGGTGCCAGCGCCTCGAACTCTTCAAACTTCATCGGTCGGTTATCCAGCGCCGACGGCAGACGGAAACCATACTCCACCAGCGTCTCTTTACGCGCACGGTCACCGCGATACATGCCGCCCAGCTGCGGAATGGTAACGTGGGATTCGTCCACCACCAGCAGGCCATCGGCAGGCAGATAGTCGAACAGCGTCGGCGGCGCTTCGCCCGGCCCGCGCCCGGAGAGGTAACGCGAGTAGTTTTCAATGCCGGAGCAGTAACCCAGTTCGTTCATCATCTCTAAATCAAACTGGGTACGCTGGGTCAGGCGCTGCTCTTCCAGCAGTTTATTGTTCGCCAGCAGCACCTGGCGGCGCTCGCCCAGCTCCACTTTGATCTCTTCCATCGCCTGCAAAATGCGCTCGCGCGGCGTAACGTAGTGAGTTTTGGGGTAAACGGTGAAACGCTGGATCACCTCCAGCTGCTGCCCGGTCAGCGGATCGAACAGTGACAGACGTTCCACTTCTTCATCGAACAGCTCAACGCGCAGGGCGATCTCATCCGATTCCGCCGGGAAGATATCAATCACTTCACCGCGCACGCGGAAGGTGCCGCGCTGGAACGCCTGGTCATTACGGCTATATTGCAGCTCAGCAAGACGGCGCAAAATAGCGCGCTGATCGATAATCATGCCGCGCGTCAGGTGCAGCATCATTTTCAGATAAAGATCGGGATCGCCCAGACCGTAGATCGCCGATACCGACGCCACCACTACCACATCGCGCCGCTCCAGCAGCGCTTTGGTCGCCGACAGGCGCATCTGCTCAATATGTTCGTTAACCGAGGCGTCCTTTTCGATAAAGGTGTCTGAACTCGGTACATAGGCTTCCGGCTGATAGTAGTCGTAGTACGAGACGAAATACTCCACGGCATTATCGGGGAAAAACTCTTTCATCTCGCCGTACAGCTGAGCGGCAAGGGTTTTGTTTGGTGCCAGCACCATGGTCGGGCGGTTAAGGTTGGCAATCACGTTGGCAACGGTAAAAGTTTTACCCGATCCGGTGACCCCAAGCAGTGTCTGATGGGCAAGGCCATCTTCCAGCCCCTCTTCCAGACGGCGAATCGCCTCTGGCTGATCGCCGGAAGGTTTAAATGCGGAGTTAAGTTTAAATACTTTGCTCATTGACGGACTACCTGAAGAAGAAGATCGCGCGAACTGGACTGTAATTCTACTCGTCCTTGCTAATTTTTCCAGCGCAGAATACTGGATATAATCACAGCCATTTTGCACAATGCTTCGCCAGAAAGCAAAGCGCGATTTTTACTCGCCATTATTGGGCAAATGCCTGTTACGCCTCACGCAAGGTTATCCCCAGAAGGATTGGATCTTTAACATTTGTCAAGCATGCTGTCGCGAAACCGTCATCTAAAAAAAGCCGGAAAAGCCTCAGACTTGCTTTTCAATAACATATTGATTTTATATCAGTTGTTTCCAGGGAGCGGATTCGCACCAGTTAGAGCGCAAGCCGCGTCCGCTCTCGCCTGCAGCAAGTTTTCAGAATCTAATGCACATGGTTATCCACAGGAATAGTGGATAACTGATGACAGCGCCCGGAACATCAGGTGTGTATAAATCTCCCTTGCCTCTGTTTTGCGCCGCGAAATATTTTTTTTTCGCTTTTTTTCATCTTTACTTAGTGCCACCCGGCGTAAGAGATGCATAATTTTATCTGAGATTCCAGTACCTTTTACCGTTTCGTTGCGTGATTAACCCTGGTGCGAAAATGTCACGTCAACGACGGTTTGCACCAGTCAGCAGGCAGACAAGGCACCGCAACAGTGCAATCCCCCTGCTCACCCTGCGTGATTGTTTAGCGCCCCTCATCATTGAAACGTGTTACATCGCTCCCTGCAGACAAAAGACGCCGTTTATCCTCTTTCTGGCCTGTTAATTGCAACTCCCCGTTGCCACCTCGCGCTTTCGGGATACCAGAACAATAAGTACGCAGCGGAGGCCCAAACGTTGTACGCCATTTTATGACGATTCGTTACAGGCCAGGGATGACGCCATCATCGGAATATTGTCTGGAAGGAGAGTGTCAGATGCTAAGTTTACGGGCAGTAAATCAGTTTTATGGTCAAAACCATATCTTATGGGACGTTGACCTCGATCTGCCGCCGGGCACCTGTACCGGGGTGTTAGGCCGTCCCGGCATGGGCAAAACCACGCTGGTCAACTGCATTATGGGCAATGTGCCGGTGAACAGCGGCAGTATGACCTGGCAGGAAGCGGGGGCACCGCCGCAGGATCTGCTGCTACAGCCGATGGAAACCCGCGTGCGCATGGGGATCGGCTATGTTCCGCAGGGGCGGCAAATCTTCTCGCAACTGAATGTGGAAGAGAATCTGCTGATCGCCCTGCTGGCAGGACAGGATGACCGTCATCGCGCTATACCGCAAATGGTCTACGACCTGTTTCCCGTATTGTGGTCGCTGCGCCACCAGCGCAGCGGCGAACTGTCTGCCCACCAGCAGCAGCAACTGGCGCTGGCGCGCGCACTGGTACTGGAACCCAAGCTATTGATCCTTGATGAACCCATTGAAGGGATGTCGCCGTGGCTGGAGGAGGAGATGGGCAACCTGATTCATCGCCTGAACCACGATTTCGGCCTGACCATCCTGCTGCTGGAGCAGCGCCTGTCGTTTATCCGCCGCGTGGCGGATTACTTCCTGCTGCTGCATTGCGGCCGCAACGTGGCGCAGGGCAAAGTGGCGCAACTGGATGACAGTATGGTCAATATGTGGCTGGCGGTGCCGTGACCCTGCGCAACACCGGAGTCATACGGGCAAGTCAAAACGCGTGGCAGAAGACGATGGCAGTGACTTATCAACACAAGGCACGGTGCGCAAACTCTGACAGCAACACAGAGATTCAAAGCATGGTGCAGGACAAATCTGACAGCCGCCCGCCAACCTGAAGTGCGGGGAACACGGTCAGCGCAGCAAAGCGTCCCGCGCCAGGGACGGCGCGGGCCGAGCGGCCATGGATGGCCGCTTTTGCGTCTTTGCGGAGCTGACCGTGTTCCCTGCGCAGGCGCCGTACTCAAAGCGCCTCCCTGAACAGGGCGCCGTACTGAAAGCGCCCCATGAGCAGCGCACCGAAAGCGACAATCCTGTGCAGTCACAGAACCCAAAGCAACGCCTGTAAGCTAACACAGAACCCACAACAAGCTCCCGGATCAGGATTTCACCCGACAATCACCCGCCCGCTCCCTCACTGAGGCAAACGCAAATACCCCGCCAGCTTGTCAAAGTCCGCACTGTTGGAGAGATATGGAATCTCCCCCAGGAACGGCGCATCCAGACGCTGCTGCAGCGTTGCCAGATACTCCTGATGCCGCCGGCCAGGCGGTTGCACATCATTGGCAATCCAGCCCGCCAGCGGCAACCCAGCCGCCGCAACGGCCTGCGCGGTCAGCAGCGCATGGTTGATACAGCCCAGACGAATCCCCACCACCAGAATCACCGGCAACTGCTCCTGCACCACCCAGTCGGCATAACAGTGCTGCTCAGAAAGCGGGGTAAACCAGCCCCCTGCCCCTTCCGTCAACACCCAGTCAGCCTTAGCGCTGAGATGCGCCAGCCCGGCAGACAGCCGGGAAAACGCAATCGGCTGACCGCATTCGGCACTGACAATATGCGGCGAAGTCGGCTCAGCAAACGCCAGCGGATTCACCTCGTCATACTCCAGCGGCAGCGCACTGTATTTCTGCAGCGCCAGCGCATCACTGTTGCGCAGCCCGGCAGGAGTCATATCACAGCCCGACGCCACCGGCTTATAGCCCACTGCGCACCAGCCTGCCTGTACCGCCGCCTGCAACAACGCGCTGCTGGCGACAGTTTTTCCCACCTCAGTATCAGTTCCGGTCACAAACCAGCGTTTAATCACAACGAAATCACTCCAAACACTAAATGATAGCTGAGCAGACAACCGCGTTCGTCGCGCGGCCAGGCCGCTTCCAGCTGCTGCAGACGCTGACGCGTCATCAGCCCCGGGCGGCGCCCTTCATGCAAATGCGTCGCGCCAATGCCTTTCAGCGAGTGCATCGCTGCCCGCACATCAGGAAATGCCAGCGTCAGCCGCTGCTCACTCAGCTGCACACGATAATCACCGCAGGCCGCAGCAATCTGCTCCAGCGACAGAAAACGGTTCACATGCCCGGCGTCATCAATCTGCCGCCAGGCGTCACGCACCTCGCTCAGCGAATCCGCCGCCAGCGTCGAGAACAACACCCTGCCGCCGCGCCGCGTCACCCGGCATAACTGGTTCAGCGCATGAGACAAATCCTCACACCACTGCACCGCCAGATTGCTCCAGCAGAGATCAACCTCACCATCGGCTAACGGTAACGCATCGATATCGCCCAGCAGATAGCGATCGGCACTTTGACGACTTTCGGCTTCAGCCAGCATCGCAGGCGAGAGATCCAGTGCCGTCACCTGCACCCCCTGCTCCCGCCAGCGCTGACTAAACCAGCCAGTGCCGCACCCGGCATCCAGCACACGACGACAACCGGACACATCCGCCAGCGCCATCAGTTGATCGCCGCAACGCCGCTGCAGCTCAGCATGTTGCTGGTAACTTTGCGCCGCACGGCCAAAGGCGCTGGCCACCGCCTGTTTATTCACCTTTGGCGTCATACAGCGTCTCCAGTAGTGCATCGATATCCTGCGCCTCGTGGCGCGCATTGAGGGTAATCCGCAGCCGCGCCGTGCCGGGTGGTACGGTGGGCGGGCGAATTGCGGTTACCCAGCATCCCCGCTCACGCAGCTGGCTGGCGAGCGTCAGCGCCTGCTGGTTATCACCGACAATCAGCGGCTGAATCGCGGTGGCGGACTCCGCCAGGCGGAACGGCAACTGCTGTGCACCACGGCGGAAACGGGCGATATTATCCGCCAGTTGCTGACGCAGATCGTCGCCCTGCTGTACCGCCTGCAGTGCCGCCTGCAGCGCGCACGCCTGCGCGGGTGGCATCGCGGTGCTGTAAATCAGATGGCGGGCAAACTGCAGCAGATAATCCGCTGTATCCGCATCACACAGCACCGCCGCGCCGCTCAGACCAAAGGCTTTGCCGAAGGTCACCACCAGCAGCGGCGGCTTCACCTGCTGCTGCCAGCAGCTGCCGCGTCCCTGCTCACCCACCACGCCGATACCGTGTGCATCATCCACCAGCAGCCAGCTGGCGTGCTGCTCTGCCAGCTGCTGCAACGCCGCCAGTGGCGCACTGTCGCCGTCCATACTGAACACGCCTTCGGTCACCACCAGCGTTTCTCCCTCAGCCTGCATCGTCAGCAGTTTCTGCAGACTGGCGGGCTGATTGTGAGTAAAGCGCCGCAGCGCCGCCGGGCTGTGACTGGCAGCCTCCAGTAACGAAGCGTGCGCCAGCTTATCGGCGAAGATACGCTCCTGTTTTCCGCATAACGCCGCAATCAGCGCCTGATTAGCGGCAAACCCCGAAATAAACAGCAAGGCGCGCGGATAACCCAGCCAGTCCGCCAGTTGCGCCTCCAGCTCGGCATGCGGACGGCAATAACCGGTGATATGACCGGAACCACCCGCGCCGACGCCATAACGCTGCGCACCCTGCTGCCAGGCGGCAATCAGGCGCGGATCGTGGCTTAAACCGAGATAGTCATTGCTGGCGAAATTGCGATAGCGCTGACCGTCGACCTCCAGCCAGCGCGCATCACCCTGCTGATTGATAATGCGCTGGCGCAGACGCCCAGCGGCGCGCTGTTGTTGCAGCGCGTCGCGAATACGGTGTTGCCAGCTCATCACACTGCCGCGTTGTAAAACAGGTCAGTATCGGCGTGCAGCAGTTGCCCTGCCAGCGCCTGCTGTTGCTCATTGTCGCCCGCCGTAGTGGAGGTATGTTCCGGATTCAGTCCAAGCTTACGGAACAGCAGCAGATCTTTGTCCTCTTCCGGGTTCGGCGTGGTCAGCAGTTTGCAGCCGTAGAAGATCGAGTTAGCGCCCGCCATAAAGCACATCGCCTGCGTCTGCTCGCTCATCTGCTCACGACCTGCGGAGAGACGCACGTGGGATGACGGCATCATGATGCGTGCAACGGCGATAGTACGGATAAAATCAAAGGGTTCGACATCTTCGTTATCCGCCATTGGCGTGCCCTTTACCTTCACCAGCATATTGATTGGCACACTTTCCGGCGGCGTCGGCAGGTTCGCCAGCTGCACCAGCAGGCCAGCGCGGTCCTTCACCGTTTCGCCCAGCCCGACAATGCCGCCCGAGCACACTTTAATTCCCGCGCCACGCACTTTATCCAGCGTATCGAGGCGCTCCTGGTAAGTTCGGGTGGTGATAATGCTGCCGTAGAACTCCGGCGAGGTATCGAGGTTATGGTTGTAAAAATCGAGCCCGGCATCTGCGAGACGCTGCGCCTGACCGTTGTTCAGCGTCCCCAGCGTCATGCAGGTTTCCATGCCCATCGCCTTCACGCCACGCACCATCTGCTCAAGGTATGGCAGGTCGCGATCGTGTGGATTTTTCCACGCTGCGCCCATACAGAAGCGGCTGGAACCGGCGGCTTTCGCTTTACGCGCGGACGCCAGCACCTCTTCCACTTCCATCAGACGTTCTGACTCCAGCCCGGTTTTGTAACGCGCGCTCTGCGGGCAATATTTACAGTCCTCCGGGCAGGCGCCGGTTTTGATCGATAACAGGGTGCTGACCTGCACCTGACGCGGGTCGAAATGCTGACGGTGCACCTGCTGTGCTTCAAACATGAGTTCGAGAAAAGGTTTCTCAAACAGCGCCTGCGCCTGTGATAGTGTCCAGCGTTTTGCCATTGCTTGCTCCAAAAAGTGTGTCATCTGTCTTTGCTGTTACGTTATACTTGTAAACTAAATCTTTTTATTTTGGTTTACAAGTATCGCTATGACCCCGTCCGACCTCGTTTTTGACCGTCAGCATATCTGGCACCCGTATACCTCCATGACCCGTCCGCTGCCCTGTTATCCAGTGGTTGCCGCACACGGCGTACACCTGCAACTGGCTGATGGCCGCCAGCTGGTGGATGGCATGTCCTCATGGTGGGCAGCGATCCATGGCTATAACCACCCGCGTCTCAACCAGGCGCTGCAGACGCAGATGGCCAGCATGTCGCATGTGATGTTTGGCGGGATTACGCATCCCCCGGCGGTGGCGCTGTGCCGTCAGCTGGTGGCGATGACGCCTGCGCCGCTGGAGTGCGTGTTCCTTGCTGATTCCGGCTCGGTGGCCGTGGAAGTGGCGATGAAAATGGCGCTGCAATACTGGCAGGCGCGCGGCGAGAAGCGGCAGCAGTTCCTCACGCTGCGTCACGGTTATCACGGCGATACTTTTGCCGCGATGTCGGTCTGCGATCCTGACAACTCAATGCACAGCCTGTATCAGGGTTATCTGCCGACGCATCATTTCGCCGCCGCGCCGCAGTGTGGTTTTGACGATGAGTGGCGAGCGGACGACGCAGACCATCTGGAGCAGCTGATTAGCCAGCATCATGGCGCGCTGGCGGCAGTGATCCTGGAGCCGATTGTGCAGGGTGCAGGCGGCATGCGTTTTTATCATCCGCGCTATCTGCAGCGAGTGCGTGAGCTGTGCGATCGCTGGCAGGTGCTGCTGATTGCCGATGAAATCGCCACCGGGTTTGGCCGCACCGGCAAGCTGTTTGCCTGTGAACATGCGGGTATTGCGCCGGATATTCTCTGCGTGGGTAAAGCGCTGACCGGCGGCATGATGACGCTCTCCGCCACCCTTACCACGCGTGACGTGGCCGACACCATCAGCAACGGCGCGGCAGGATGCTTTATGCATGGTCCGACGTTTATGGGTAATCCGCTGGCCTGCGCCGTCGCCAGTGAGAGCCTGGCGCTGCTGGCGGAGAATCGCTGGCCAGCACAGGTGGCGCAGATTGAACAGCAGCTGCGCGCCGCCCTGCTGCCGCTAAACGCGCATCCGGCGGTGGCGAATGCCCGCGTACTGGGGGCGATTGGCGTGGTTGAAACGCACCAGCCGGTGGAGATGGCGGCGATGCAGCAGTTTTTTGTGGAACAGGGTGTCTGGATACGTCCTTTCGGGCGACTGATCTACCTGATGCCGCCGTATGTGATTGATGCCGCAGCACTACAGCAGCTAACCGATGCCATCAGTGCAGCACTAAATCAGCCTGCGCTGTTTCAGTCACAGTAAGTGACCTGGCTCCGGGCGTGAGTGGGGCTGATGCACTACGCTTTTTATCACCCACAAGAGAGGAGCCGACCAATGTCGCAACAAAAAGATACCAACCGCCGCATCGTACTGGCATCACGACCACATGGCGCGCCAACTGAAGCGAATTTTCGCATTGAGCACCAGTATGTGCCACAGCCGGAGGAAGGAGAAGTGCTGCTGCGCACTGTCTGGTTATCACTCGATCCGTATATGCGCGGGCGGATGAGCGACGCCCCTTCTTATGTCGCACCAATCGGCGTCAATGAGGTGATGGAAGCAGGAACGATCGCGGTGGTCGCGCAGTCGCGCCATCCTGATTTCGCCGCGGGTGACTGGGTGCTGAGTTACAGCGGCTGGCAGGATTACGCCGTGTCGGACGGCAAGGGGCTGTTTAAGCTGACCGGCCCGGTGCTGAAACACCCTTCGTGGGCGCTGGGTATGCTGGGTATGACCGGTTTCACCGCCTATATGGGGCTGCTGGATATTGGTCAGCCGCAGGCGGGCGAAACGGTGGTGGTGGCTGCGGCGACAGGCGCGGTGGGGTCGATTGTCGGGCAAATCGCCAAACTGAAGGGCTGCCATGTGGTGGGTATTGCCGGTGGCGCAGAGAAATGTCGCTACGCCGAAGAAGTGCTGGGTTTTGATACCTGTCTGGATCATCACCAGCACGGTCTGGAGGAAAGGCTAAAGCGCTACTGCCCGCAGGGCATTGATGTCTATTTTGAAAACGTCGGCGGCAAGGTGTTTGACGCCGTGCTGCCACTGATGAACAGCAAAGGCCGTATCCCGCTTTGCGGACTGATTGCCGACTACAACACCACGGGTCAGGCGTCTGGCCCGGACCGTCTGCAAGCCTTCCAGAGCGCAATCCTGCGTAAACGCCTGCGCGTGCAGGGTTTTATCATCACCCAGGATTATGCACACCGTTTTGATGAGTTTTTCCGTCAGATGAGCCAGTGGGTGGCGCAGGATCGTTTTGTTTTCCGTGAAGATGTGGTGGATGGCCTTGATAATGCGCCAGAAACCTTTATCGGCATGCTGGAGGGTAAAAACTTCGGCAAGGTGCTGATCCGGGTGGCGGCGGACAAACCCGGAGGTAGTCAATGAAAGTGCTGATGGTGCTTACCTCGCACGACAAACTGGGCGATACCGGCAGGGATACCGGTTTCTGGCTGGAAGAGTTTGCCGCGCCTTATTATGTGTTTACTGATGCCGGGCTCAATGTGGTGCTGGCATCACCGCTGGGCGGCCATCCGCCGCTCGATCCGGCCAGCGATCTGCCGGATATGCAGACCGTCGATACCGAACGTTTTCGCCAGGACTTGCTGGCGCAGCAGGCGCTGGCGAATACCCTGCGGCTGGATACCATTCACAGCTGTCACTATGACGCGCTGTTTTATACCGGCGGCCATGGTCCGTTGTGGGATCTGGCCGAAGATATCGTCAGTATTACCCTGATTGAGAATTTTTATGCCAATAACAAACCGGTCGCGGCGGTATGTCACGCGCCCGGCGTGTTACGTCACGCGAAAACCGTGGACGGCGCGGCACTGGTTGCAGGCAAACGCATCACAGGATTTACCAATAGTGAAGAGCATGCTGTCGGACTCAAAGAGGTAGTGCCTTTCCTTGTGCAGGATGAACTGACGCGGCTGGGCGCGAAGTTTGAACACACCGATGACTGGGGCGTCTACACCCTGCGCGATGGACTTTTGGTCACCGGGCAAAACCCGGCATCCTCTGCCGCGACAGCCGAAGAGCTGCTGAAGTTATTGCATACGAGAAGCTTACCGCCACAAGAAGAGGAAAGTTTAGATTTCAGGTTTTGACCTTCAGGAAGTGTCGTAAGCGCGGATGGTTAAGGGCCGCGCTTTCGGCCCTTAACTCGCTCGCCGCGTTGGCGAGCGAAACGCCCTTGAGCTGGCCGTTAAGCTTTTAAGCCCTTAAAAGCCCCAGGTCGCAGAGCTGACCTACCCTCTGAGCTGATGCACCACCACCCACATAGGCCCCTGCCCAACCGCATAACGCGCCAGCGGTGTCAGTTTGCCCTGCTCTTCAGTAATCTGATACACCTCAATGTGGTGCGATTTCTGTCCGGCAGCGATCAGGTACTTACCGCTGTGGTCGATATTGAAGCCACGCGGCTGTTCTTCCGTTGGCTGATGCGCCACCAGCGCAATGGCGCCGCCATCTTCACTGACAGTGAATGCGGTGACGATGCTGGCGGTACGGTCACAGGCATACAGGTGGCGGCCATCTGGCGTCAGGTGAATATCTGCCGCCCAGCGGGTGCCGCTGAAATCAGACGGCATCAGGTCGAGGCTCTGCACGCGCGCCACTTCGCCATGGGCATTGTTCAGTTGCCAGACGTCTACGGTGCTGTCCAGTTCATTGACGCAGTAAGCGTACTGCTGGTTCGGGTGGAACGCCATATGACGCGGGCCTGCGCCCTGCACAGATTTAATTTCGCTCTGCGCGTGCGGCGTCAGTTTTCCGTCCTGCAGGTCATAAATGCAGATACGATCCTGCAGCAGCGCCGGGACAAACAGGGTGCGGTTGCTGATATCGATATTGGCGGAGTGGCAGCCTTCCAGGCCTTCAATGACCTGGTCTGGCGCCTGTGGCAGGCCATCGTCGCCAATCGGGCTGATGCTGACTGCTGCGCCATTGTAGGAGGCGGCAAACAGGTAGCTACCGGTGCGGTCGGTAGAGATGTGGCTTGGGCTGCCCGGCAGCGGTGCATGGCCCGCTTCAGTCAGGGTGCCATCTCCGGCAATGCGGAAGGCAATCACGCGAAAATCCGGGCGCGCGCCCACGTAGAGGAAATCTTTGGTCGGACTCACCACCATCGGCTGCACCTGTCCGGCAACGTCAACCACCTGCAACAGCGCTAACGCGCCCTGTTCGTTTAGCTGCCAGACGTGGATCTGCTGGCTCTCAGGGCTGGCGGTGTAGACAACTTGTTTCATGAATGCTCCTTGTTCAATGGCTGAAAGTGAGGATCAGGCTGTTCAGGTTACACACCTGGCGCAACGCGTAGCCTGGTAACGGTCGTCCGTCAGTGTGACCCCGGCGTGACCGGTTTGGTCGAATGCACAGCAAGGTGTAGTATCGTTAATTCGTTAATAATTACCACCGGAATGACTCATGAGCTATCGCATTATTGCCCTGGATCTCGACGGCACCCTGCTGACCCCGAATAAAACTATCCTGCCGGAATCACTGGAAGCGCTGGCGCAAGCCCGCCAGGCTGGCGTAAAAGTGTTAATTGTTACGGGTCGCCACCATGTGGCCATTCATCCTTTTTATCAGGCACTGGCGCTGGATACACCTGCAATTTGCTGTAATGGCACCTACTTGTATGATTATCAGGCAAAAAAGGTGATTAGCGCCGACCCGCTGCCGGTCACGCAGGCGCAGCAGGTGATTGCGATGCTCGATGAGCAGGCTATTCATGGGCTGCTGTATGTCGATGATGCGATGCTGTATGAGACGGAGACCGGGCATGTGACCCGTACGATGAACTGGGCGCAGTCGCTGCCGGAGCATCAGCGTCCGGTGTTTCGCAAGGTCGCCAGTCTGAGCGCGGCGGCGGAGGAAGCGGAGTCGATTTGGAAATTCGCGCTGTCGCATCCGGATACCCGCGCGCTGCAGCAGTTTGCCGATAAAGCGGAGCAGGAGATCGGTCTGGCCTGCGAGTGGTCATGGCATGATCAGGTGGATATCGCGCGTGCTGGCAATAGTAAGGGCAAGCGTCTGGCGCAGTGGGTGGCCTCCGCTGGCTATCAGATGAGTGATGTGCTGGCGTTTGGCGATAATTATAATGATCTCAGTATGCTGGAAACGGTGGGGCTGGGTGTGGCGATGGGTAATGCCGATGACGCGATTAAAGCGCGTGCTCATCGGGTGATCGGCACCAATCTGGAGCCGGGCATTGCCGGGACGATTTATCGCGAGGTGTTGTAAGACGGTCGCGCTCTGGTCAGAGGGTATCGCTTTCACTAAGGTGCGCTGCTCAGGGAACACGGTCAGTTCCGCAAAGACGCAAAAGCTGCCGTCCCTGGCGCGGGACGCTTTGCTCCACTGACCGTGTTCCCTGCGCTTCAGGTTCGTGTGTGGCTGTCAGATTTGTCTGTGCCTTGCTTTGAATTGCTTCTCTGTCAGGGAGTAATCGATACGCTCTTAATCTGCGCATACAGCCACAACCCGGGCTTAATCGCCAGTTCATCGCGCGCCCAGGGGGTGATACGCGCCCACAGTTCGCGATTGCCAATCAGCAGTTTGACTTCCACCTGGTCGTCAATCTCCAGCAGTTCGGCGACCTGCGCAGGCACCACGTTGCGGATGCTGCTGTGCTTTGGCGGCTGGAGCACCAGCGAGACATCCGCTGCACGGATGCGGATACGCAGTGGTGTTTTCACTGGCGCCTCAATGCGGCTGACCCAGATGTGCTGCCCGCCGAGTCCCAGAGCGGTCATCGCATAGTGCGGATGCTGCTCCAGTACCTGTACCCGCAGTACGCTGCTCTGATCGGCGCGTGGCAGCCATGGCCGCATCGCGCTGCTGATCCAGACGTCTTCGAGCGGACCAAAGGCTTTCACTTTGCCCTGTTCCAGCACCAGCACGTTATCCGCAAGATGCAAAATCTCATCCAGGCTGTGTGAGACATACAGCATCGGGATGTCCACTTCTTTCGCCAGCGTCTGCAAATAGGGCAGCAGTTCACGTTTACGCGGGATGTCCAGCGAGGCCAGCGGTTCATCAAACAGTAAGATTTCCGGTGCGGTCAGCAGCGCACGGCCAATCGCCACACGCTGCTTTTCACCGCCGGAGAGCGACCACGGAAAGCGCTGTAACAGCGCTTCGATACCCAGCAGAGAGACCAGCTTATCGAACTGCGGCCGCATGCTTTTCGCCATGCCGTATTGCAGATTGCCGCGCACCCGATAGTGCGGGAACAGTCGCGCATCCTGAAAGACATAGCCGACGCGCCGCTGTTCCGGCGGCAGATGGATATTGCTGGCAGCATCGCAAAGCAGGCGATCATTGAGACGAATAATGCCCTGCTGCGGCCGGGTCAAGCCGCTAATGGCATTGATCAGCGAGGTTTTGCCCGCGCCCGACACGCCAAAGACGGCGGTAATGCCCTGTGCCGGAATTTTCTGGTCGATTATCAGCTGGTGGTCGCCCAGCTGCTGGCTAAAGTTAAGCTCCAGCATTATGCCCCCAGACGCTTACGGCCCCAGCGGACCAGCCATTCAGATAACAGCAGCGAAACCAGCGCCAGCACAATCGCAATCACACAGAGACGCGCCGCGGCGTTTTCTGCGCCCGGCGTTTCAATCAGGGTGTACATCGCCAGCGGGATGGTGCGGGTTTCACCCGGAATATTGGAAACAAAGGTAATGGTGGCGCCAAACTCGCCCAGCGAGCGGGCAAAGGCCAGCACGGTGCCCACGATAATGCCCGGCAATGTCAGCGGCAGTGTGATAGTGAAAAATACCCGCCAGCGCCCGGCGCCGAGCGTGCGCGCTGCCTGCTCCAGTTTGCTGTCCACGGCTTCCAGCGATAAGCGAATGGCGCGCACCATCAGCGGAAACGCCACCACGGCAGAAGCCAGTGCCGCACCGCGCCAGCTAAAGGCAAAGCTGAAACCGAACCAGTCATACAGCCATTCGCCAATAAATCCACGCCGTCCCATGGCGATCAGCAGCAAGTAGCCCACAACAACCGGCGGTAATACCAGTGGCAGGTGGATAATGCTGTCCAGCAGGGTTTTGCCGGGAAACTGGCAACGCACCAGAATCCAGGCCATCAGCACCCCCAATGGCAGGCTGAAAATGACGGCAATAGCAGAGACTTTCAGGCTGAGTTCAACGGCCTGCCATTCGAGATCACTGAGCATCATTAACGTGGCGCAAATCCGTAACGTTTAAAGATAGCCGCCGCTTCGGGTCCTTTCAGGTACTGGAAGAACGCGCTGACAGCCGCGGAGTTATGTTGTTTAACCATCGCCATCGGATATTCCACCGGCTTGTGGCTGTCCGCCGGGAAGATACCGACCACGGTGACTTTGTTGCTGGCGACGGCATCGGAACCGTAGACGATGCCGTAAGGGGCTTCGTTACGTTCCACCAGCGCCAGCGCGCCCCGCACGTTGTTGGCGCGCGCCATCACTGGCGACAGGGTATCCCATGCGCCCAGATGCTGTAACGCTTCTTTAGCGTAAATACCCGCCGGGACATGGTCAGGATCGCCAACCGCCAGACGCTGGCCGTTCAGCAGCGTTTTCCAGTCGGTGGTTTTACTGATGGCAACCGGCTGCGGTTTCACTTCCGCCGGCGCAATCAGCACCAGCTCGTTGCCGAGCAGCGTGTAGCGGGTGCTCTCGTCCACGGTTTTTTTATCAACGGCGTAATCCATCCACTGCTGATCGGCAGAGATAAACAGATCGGCGGGCGCTCCCTGCTCAATCTGACGCGCCAGCGTCGAGGATGAAGCAAAGGAGGAGACAATTTTCACCGACTTGCCCTGCTCATACTGCGTGGCGATATCCTGCAACGCGTTGGTCAGCGAGGCGGCAGCAAACACGGTGATGTTATCGGCTGCAACCGCATGACCCGCCACAGAAACGGTTAATGCCGCACCGGCAAACCAGTGGCTCCATTTGACAGACATAGTATTCTCCAGGTTACGTTATATATTTTATAATATAACGCTATCACATCTCAGCTGTCACAGGCTTTATCGGCGCGAGATCGGGGAAGTTTATCTTTTTGCTGGTGAAACAGCTGATGTCAGGCTGAGCCGGGAAGGCGGTGAAAGGCGGTGAAAGGCGGTGAAAGGCGTGAAAATGATAACGCCCGACGGTGTCGGGCGTTAAGGAAAAGGTCTTACTGGCGGTTTTTCGCTGGCTGGTCGTCGCGATGACCAATTTTTGAGATGACGTTAAACACCTCACCCAGGCCATAAATCGCGCCAAGGATCAGCGCCATCACTACTGGCACCATGATAACGGCCACGGCCATGCTTTTTAATAGTTCAAACATCGAAGCCTCATCTGAATCGTGCAAAAAAACCATTGTAACGGCAGGAGAAAAAAGTGCACTGACCTTTTGTGCGTTTTACAATTGGCGCACCGTTGCAAGCAAGGAGAGACCATGCAGGCCGACATTTCCCTGATTATCCGCTTACAGCAGAAGCTGTTTGCCGATCCCCGCCGTATCGAACTGCTGAAACAGATCCAGCATACCGGATCGATCAGCCAGGGAGCAAAGCTGGCGGGCATCAGCTACAAAAGCGCCTGGGACGCGATTAATGAGATGAATCAGCTGGCGGATCGCACGCTGGTGGAGCGCGCCACCGGCGGGAAAGGCGGCGGCGGCGCCATCCTGACCCGCTATGGCGAGCGTCTGATCCAGCTGTTTCAGCTACTGGAGCAGATCCAGCAGAAAGCATTTGATGTGCTGCAGGATGACCCGTTGCCGCTGGACAGTCTGCTGGCCGCTATTGCGCGCTTTTCGCTGCAAACCAGCGCCCGCAACCAACTGTTTGGCACGATTGTTCAGCGTGACCATCTGCAGGTGCAGCAGCATGTTGAGGTGTTGCTGACCGATGGTACGACGCGGCTGCAAGTGGCGCTGACCGAACAAAGTGCGGATCGTCTGCAGCTCGACAGCGGCAAAGAGGTGCTGGTGCTGATTAAAGCGCCATGGATTGAGGTAACGCATGACGCCACTGCTGCCGACAATCAGCTGAGCGGCGTGGTGCAGCAGATTTCCCAGGGCGAGACGCAGAGTGAGGTGCTGATGACTCTTGGCAGCGGAGAAACGCTGTGCGCCACGGTATCCAACACGCGAGTCACCGCGCAGCAGTTGCAGCCAGGCAGCACCGTCATCGCCAGTTTTAATGCCGATCGGGTGATTATTGCGACCTTGCTGTAACCGGCCATCCCGGGTTTGACATTGTGCTGAAGAGTGGTTAAAAACCTTATAAACAATGCATAAAACGGGATAAAAAATGACTACGTTGCAAATTTCGCAAGGCACGTTTCGTCTTAGCGATACCCGAATTCTGACCCTCAACGATTTGCAGTTACACAGTGGCGAAAGCTGGGCCTTTGTCGGCGCCAACGGCAGCGGCAAATCTTCGCTGGCGAAAGCCCTTTCCGGCGAGCTGATTCAGCTCAACGGGACGCGTGACAGCCAGTTTCAGCGCCCTGCCCGCCTGTCGCTGGAGCAATTGCAGCAGCTGGTGAGTGAAGAGTGGCAACGCAATAACACCGATCTGCTCAGCGCTGACGAAGATGATACCGGCTTCACGACGGCGCAGATTATCCAGCTGGAAGTGAAGGATGCGGCGCGCTGCGCACAGCTGGCGCAACAATTTGGCATTACCCATCTGCTGGATCGTCGCTTCAAATACCTCTCCACTGGCGAAACGCGAAAAACGCTGTTGTGCCAGGCGCTGATGGCGCAGCCCGACTTGCTGATCCTTGATGAACCGTTTGATGGTCTCGATGTGCAGTCGCGCGCCAGTCTGGCGGATCTGCTGGCGCAGCTGCACCAGCAGGGATTAACGCTGGTGCTGGTGCTGAACCGTTTTGATGATATTGCTGATTTTATCGACAACGTCGGCGTGCTGGCGGAGTGCACCCTGACGAATACCGGCAAACGCGATGAGATCCTTGCCGAGGCGCTGGTGGCGCAGCTGGCACACAGTGAAAAGCTGGCGGGTATGGCGTTGCCGGAAGCGGATGTGCCTGACAGTCAGCCGCAGCTGGCGGCTGATGCAGCGCGCATCGTGCTGAATAATGGCGTGGTGTCGTATAACGATCGCCCTATTCTGCATAATTTGAGCTGGCAGGTGGGGCCTGGTGAGCACTGGCAAATTGTCGGTCCCAACGGCGCGGGAAAATCGACGCTGCTGAGTCTGGTGACCGGCGATCATCCGCAGGGTTACAGCAACGATTTGACGCTGTTTGGCATTCGCCGCGGCAGCGGGGAAACTATCTGGGATATCAAACGTCATATCGGCTATGTCAGCAGCAGTCTGCATCTCGATTACCGCGTCAGTTCCAGCGTGCGCAATGTGATCCTGTCCGGCTATTTCGATTCGATTGGCATTTATCAGGCGGTATCGGATCGGCAGCAGTATCTCGCCAGCGGCTGGCTGGCGCTGCTTGGCATGGATAACGCCACCGCCGATGCGCCGTTCCACAGTTTATCCTGGGGACAACAGCGGCTGGTGCTGATCGCCCGTGCGCTGGTCAAGCATCCGACGCTGTTGATTCTGGATGAGCCGTTACAGGGGCTCGATCCGCTGAACCGTTTGCTGGTGCGTCGTTTTGTGGATGTGCTGATTGGCGAAGGTCAGACGCAGCTGTTGTTTGTTTCGCATCATGCCGAGGATGCGCCGCAGTGCATTACGCATCGCTTAACTTTTGTGCCTGAGGGTGAGGTTTACCGTTATCAGCAGGATGTGCTGGGGTAAGCCGTTTTTCAGCGAGCTGATTTGGGGAGCTTCGCTTGTGGTTCGGTGCTCTGCTCTCCGCAGCAGCGCGGTGAGTTTGGTGCGTACTCAATGAAATCGCTCTGACTGGCTCTCTCCCCCACACTGTGGGGGAGGGTTGGGGAGGGGAAACTAACGGCTCTGCCCAACCGGTGAGAAAACAAGTTACGCTTTTGGTTCTGAGCCCTGCTCAGGAACGTCGCTTTCAGTTTGTGCCCGGCGCGCTGAATCTGGCTGTTGCTGCTACAGGCTATGTGCCCCGGGCCTGGGTCATATGACTGTGCTATTCGTCCTGAACTTCTGCTGTGGATTTTGTGCTTTGCCTTAATGGTTGCGAACAGAGATTAGCGCCTTACGTGACTGTGCTACAGCACGTGCTGTAGTCCCTGACTTCGGCGTTACCGCAAGGTTTTGCGCATCTCGTATTTTCCTCTTCCCGCAACAATGTAACCGCTACCACTTTTTTCCCTGTTCTAAATAAGCCTTTTCTCTCTGAATGCCATCTGGTCTGAGAAGTAAGAATATTCATCTTGTGTAAACGATTCCATTTATTCAGACTCGATCACGCTTTTCTCCTCATCACTGTGCTATTTTTTATTCAGTTGTTATTACGATATCAGGACTGCAAATGGCAAAATTTAATCCGGTCGATCATCCGCATCGCCGTTATAACCCGTTATCCGATCAGTGGGTGCTGGTCTCGCCGCACCGTGCCAAACGTCCGTGGCAGGGCGCCCAGGAAACGCCATCACAGGAACAGCTGCCGGCGCACGATCCTGACTGTTTCTTATGCGCCGGTAATACCCGTGTAACCGGTGACAAAAACCCGGATTACACCCACACCTACGTCTTTACCAACGACTTTGCCGCGCTGATGACCGATACGCCGGATGCGCCGCAGAGCGAAGATGTGCTGATGCGCTGTGAAAGCGCGCGCGGCACCAGCCGGGTGATTTGCTTCTCTCCGGACCACAGCAAAACTCTGCCGGAATTGTCGCTGAATGCGCTGGAACAGGTAGTGCGTACATGGCAGGAACAGACTGCCGATCTTGGCCAGAATTATCCATGGGTGCAGGTGTTTGAAAATAAAGGCGCGGCGATGGGCTGCTCCAACCCGCATCCGCACGGTCAGGTGTGGGCCAACAGTTTCCTGCCAAATGAAATCAAGCGCGAAGATGAGACTCAGCGTCGCTACTGGCAGAAGAATGGCTCGCCGCTGCTGGTCGATTACTGCCAGCGCGAGCTTAACGACGGCAGCCGCACCGTGGTGGAAACCGAACACTGGCTGGCGGTGGTGCCATGGTGGGCGGCATGGCCATTTGAAATTCTGCTGCTGCCGAAGGCGCATATTCTGCGTCTGACCGATCTGACCAGTGCACAACGCGAAGATCTGGCGCTGGCGCTGAAAAAACTCACCAGCCGTTATGACAACCTGTTCCAGTGCTCCTTCCCCTACTCGATGGGCTGGCACGGCGCGCCGTTTAATGGTGAACAGAACGAACACTGGCAGTTACACGCCCACTTCTATCCCCCGCTGCTGCGCTCAGCCACCGTACGCAAATTTATGGTTGGCTACGAAATGCTGGCAGAAACCCAGCGGGACTTAACGGCGGAACAGGCGGCTGAGCGTCTGCGTTCTGTCAGCGATATTCATTTCCGCGAGACCGGAGCATCACAATGAGTTTAAAGAGCATTACCCAGCAGATTTTTAGCGATAACTTCGGCTATCAGCCAAGCCACTTTATTCAGGCGCCGGGCCGTGTGAACCTGATCGGCGAACATACTGATTACAACGACGGTTTTGTGCTGCCGTGCGCCATCGATTACCAGACGGTGATCAGCTGCGCAGCGCGTGATGACCGCCAGGTACGGGTGATCGCTGCCGATTATGATAACCAGCAGGACAGCTTCTCGCTGGACGAAGAGATCACCAGCCTGCAGGACAAGCAGTGGGCCAATTATGTGCGCGGCGTGGTGAAGCATCTGCAGCGCCGCAACAACGCCTTCGGCGGTGCGGATTTGGTGATCAGCGGCAATGTGCCACAGGGCGCCGGACTCAGCTCCTCAGCGTCGCTGGAAGTGGCGGTGGGCACCGTGTTCCAGCAGTTGTATCAACTGCCGCTGAGCGGCGCGGACATCGCGCTGAACGGCCAGGAAGCGGAAAACCAGTTTGTCGGCTGTAACTGCGGCATTATGGATCAGCTGATCTCTGCGCTGGGTGAGAAAGATCACGCCATGCTGCTCGACTGCCGTACGCTTGGCACGCGCGCAGTATCGATGCCGGAAGAGATCGCCGTGGTGATCATCAACTCGAATTTCCGCCGTACGCTGGTGGGCAGCGAGTACAACACCCGCCGCGAGCAGTGTGAAAGCGGTGCGCGCTTCTTTGGTAAATCGTCACTGCGTGATGTCGGGCTGCCGGAATTCCTTGCTGCGCAGGATCGCCTCGATCCCGAAGTGGCGAAACGTGTGCGCCATGTATTGACTGAAAACGCCCGTACTCTGGAAGCCGCCGACGCGCTGAGCGAAGGCGATCTGGCACGCATGGGCATGCTGATGGCGGAATCACACGCTTCGATGCGCGACGACTTTGAAATCACTGTCCCGGCAATCGACCTGCTGGTGGATATCGTGAAAAGCGTGATCGGCGATAAAGGCGGCGTGCGCATGACCGGCGGCGGATTTGGCGGCTGTATTGTTGCGCTGATGCCGCTGGATCTGGTCGACAGCGTAAAAGCGGCGGTCGCAGAACAGTATGAAGCCAAATCCGGTCTGAAAGAGACCTTCTATATCTGCAAAGCGTCAGCAGGAGCAGGTTTATGCTAAATCAATCTGAGTCACTGGCGCCCGACGGGCAGCCGTGGCGCATTACCACACTGCGCAACCGCGGCGGTATGGTAGTGACCCTGATGGACTGGGGAGCCACCTGGCTCTCCGCCCGCGTACCGATGAAAGATGGCAGCGTGCGCGAAGCCCTGCTCGGCTGCGCGACGCCTGCTGACTATCTGCAGCAGACGGCTTATCTCGGCGCTACGGTGGGCCGTTACGCCAACCGCATCGCCAATGCGTATCTGCAACAGGGTGATATCCAGCTGGTCGCCAGTCAGGGTGCACACCAGCTGCACGGCGGCCCGGAAGGGTTTGATAAACGCCGCTGGCAGATTGTGCGCCAGAACGCGTATGAGGTGCTGTACCGCATTGAGTCCGCCGACGGCGATCAGGGCTTCCCGGGCAATCTGCAGGCCACAGTGCACTACCTGCTGGCGGACGACAACAGTCTGTCGATTAGCTATGAAGCGCAGGTGGATAAGGCGTGTCCGGTCAACCTGACCAATCACGCCTATTTCAATCTTGATGCACAGCATGGCGATGCGCGTCAGCACCGTCTGCAACTGCTGGCCGATCACTATCTGCCAGTCGACAGCAGCGGTATTCCCTGTGCAGATTTAAAACCGGTGACCGGGAACAGTTTTGATTTTCGCCAGGCGAAAACCATCGCCACCGATTTCCTGCAGGATGACGATCAGCAGAAAGTAAAAGGTTACGACCACGCCTTTTTACTCACTGCGCGCGGTGATGCCAGCCAGCCAGCGGCACAGCTGTGGTCAGAGGATGGCAGGTTGCAGCTGACCGTGCATACCGATGCTCCAGCCCTGCAGTTCTACTCCGGCAATTATCTTGATGGCACGCCCGCACGCGATCAGGGCAGCTATACTGCTTTCCAGGGTATTGCGCTGGAGAGCGAGTTTCTGCCTGACTCGCCAAACCATGCCGGGTGGCCACAACCCAGTTGCTGGCTACAGCCAGGTGAATCGTATCAGTCGATAACGCGCTATACCCTGACCGCCTGCTGAATAAGCGGCTGAAAAACACGCACTGCGTTCATCCCAGGCTTACGCCGTGCGCAGATTTCCGCTATGGTATGGGGATAGCAGGTTGCCGGATGCGACATGTTTGGCAATCGCAACAGAATTGTTATCCAAAGAAATGTCGATTATTAAGGAGTTAAGCTATGGCTGTAACTAAGCTGGTTCTGGTGCGTCACGGCGAAAGCCAGTGGAACAACGAAAACCGCTTCACCGGTTGGTACGATGTGGATCTGTCTGAAAAAGGCGAAGGCGAAGCGAAAGCGGCAGGTCAGCTGCTGAAAAAAGAAGGGTTTACCTTCGATTTCGCGTACACCTCCGTGCTGAAACGTGCCATCCATACGCTGTGGAACGTGCTTGATGAACTGGATCAGGCCTGGCTGCCAACGGAAAAATCCTGGAAGCTGAATGAGCGTCACTACGGTGCGCTGCAGGGTCTGAACAAAGCGGAAACCGCTGAAAAATACGGTGATGAGCAGGTTAAACAGTGGCGTCGTGGTTTCGCGATCACCCCACCAGAACTGAGCCGTGATGATGAGCGTTTCCCTGGCCACGATCCACGTTACGCGAAACTGACCGACAAAGAGCTCCCTACCACCGAAAGCCTGGCGCTGACCATCGAACGCGTTATCCCTTACTGGGAAGAGAACATTCTGCCACGCATCAAGAGCGGCGAGCGTGTAATCATCGCGGCACACGGTAACTCCCTGCGCGCGCTGGTGAAATACCTGGATAACCTGAGCGAAGACGAAATTCTCGAACTGAACATCCCAACGGCGGTACCGCTGGTTTATGAGTTCGATGAAAACTTCAAACCGCTGAAACGCTACTACCTGGGCGACGCAGATGAGATCGCTGCGAAAGCTGCTGCTGTAGCGAACCAGGGTAAAGCGAAGTAATTCGTTTTGCTGTAATGCGCCTTCCCCTGCCTGGAGGGGGAAGGCTGGGATGAGGGAGCAAACGACTGAGGATCTCTGTCGCGGCTCCCCCTCCCCGCCCCTCCCCCATGCTATGGGGGAGGGAATCAGAACAGTGATGTTAGCAACAATCAGCCGCGACGGGTTTTCACCGCAGCCGCTAACTGGCGCAGCACTTTCTCGGTATCTTCCCAGCCAATACAGGCATCGGTGATGCTCTTGCCATACACCAGCGGCTCACCGCTTTCCAGGCTTTGATTACCCTCCACCAAATGGCTTTCGATCATCACACCGATAATCGCCTGCTCACCACCGGCTATCTGCTGGGCAACATCATCCGCCACCAGCATTTGCTTCTGGAACTGCTTGCTGCTGTTGGCGTGGCTGAAATCGATCATCACCTGCTGCGACAGACCCGCCTTCTCCAGACCAGATTTCACTGCGCTGACGTGATGTGCGCTGTAGTTCGGCTCTTTACCGCCGCGCAGAATAATATGGCAGTCGCTGTTACCGCTGGTTTCCACAATTGCCGAATGACCATATTTGGTCACTGACAGGAAGCAGTGCGGCGCGCTGGCAGCATTGATGGCGTCAATCGCCACTTTGATGGTGCCATCAGTGCCGTTTTTAAAACCTACCGGGCAGGAGAGACCAGAGGAGAGTTCGCGGTGCACCTGCGACTCCGTGGTACGCGCGCCAATTGCGCCCCAGCTCATCAGATCCGCCATATATTGCGGGGTGATCATATCGAGAAACTCGCCAGCCGCAGGCAGGCCAGTATCATTGATATCCACCAGCAGCTTGCGGGCGATACGCAGACCGTCATTGATCTGGAAACTGCCATCCATATGTGGATCGTTGATCAGCCCTTTCCAGCCCACAGTGGTACGCGGCTTTTCAAAATAGACGCGCATCACCACTTCCAGGGTGTCACTCAGCTCTTCACGCAGTTTCAGCAGACGAGCGCCATACTCTTTCGCCGCTTCCGTATCGTGGATCGAGCAAGGACCAATCACCACCAGCAGACGGTCGTCTTCGTTTTTCAGAATATTGTGAATCGCCTGACGCGCCAGAGAGACGGTGGTCGCTGCTTTTTCACTTGCCGGGAATTTTTCCAGTAATGCCACAGGTGGCAAAAGTTCTTTTATCTCTTTGATTCTTAAATCATCGTTCTGGTAATTCATAATCTGTCCATTAAATTCTTTGCCCGATGCGCATCGGGCACAACCTGACCAATTTAGCCCGCGCGTCAGACGCTGTAAATCGCTTTCCCCCCTGTAACAGGAAAGGTCGATTTGCATTTGTAAGGTCATTTACTACACTTTTAACCGTTAACACTTATAAATCTCATTGCTGCGCGATAAAAGTTTGCGCTTTTCTTATTCGCAGAGATTTTATTTCACCTGAGTGTCCACCCGTTTCGGGTCGGCAGCATACAGAACTTACAGGAGTATTATGATGAAAAACTTCGCAATCGTTCTTCTTTCCGCCGCAATGACATTGGGTAGCGGTGCTGCGCTGGCAGCCACCACAGGCAGCGACAGCAATGGTCAGGAAAACGCAGCTGCAGCTGCGGGTCAGGTCGCACCATCTGCAAAAGAGAATCTGGCGCCGAATAAAGTCGATAACTCGAAGATTAATAACGGTGCGGGCACTCCAGCAACGGGTACTGACAGCAGCAATATGTCCGCAGACGAAGTGCATAAAAACAGCCAGTGTAAAGATGGCAAATGTCCGGATATCAACAGCAAAGTTCAGACTGGCGATGGCCATGATGTGAATACCAAAACAGACGGTACCACCCAGTAAGGTGCCAGTAAGGTGTTATAGAGGGAGCTGAGGCTCCCTTTTCTTTACCTGTTAACATACAGGCTGCCATTCTTCTCCATCCTGCCTTCATTGCGCCTGCATATCGTTGCCACCTTCCTGCAACCCGGAAGATTTAGGGTATAGTAATGAATAAATAACGTAATAAAGCTGGAAGGTTATGTCGCACTCTCACCATCACCATTCTCATTCCCATAGCGAAGAAAACGGCAATCAGAAGCGCCTGCTGGCGGCATTTAGCGTTACGGCACTGTTTATGCTGGCGGAAGTGGCCGGCGGTCTGTTATCGGGCTCGCTGGCTCTACTGGCCGATGCCGGACATATGCTTACCGATGCCGCCGCGCTGTTAGTGGCTTTACTGGCGATACAATTCGCCCGTCGTAAACCCAACAGCAGACATACGTTTGGCCTGCTGCGTCTCACCACCCTCGCCGCGTTTGTTAATGCGCTGGCGCTGCTGGTGATCACCGCGCTGATTGTCTGGGAAGCGATTCGCCGTTTTTACCAGCCGCAGCCGGTGGCCGGTGGTTTTATGCTGGTGATTGCTATCGCCGGGCTGCTGGCGAACCTGCTCTCCTTCTGGCTGCTGCACCGCGGCAGTGAAGAGAAGAATATGAATGTGCGCGCCGCTGCGCTGCATGTGCTGGGCGACCTGCTTGGCTCGGTGGGCGCGATTGTTGCTGCACTGATTATTCTGTTCACCGGCTGGACGCCGATTGACCCGATTCTGTCGATACTGGTTTCCGCGCTGGTGCTGCGCAGCGCCTGGTCACTGATGAAGGAGAGTATTCATGAATTGCTGGAAGGTGCGCCGGGTGCCATTGATGTCGATAAACTGAAGCGTGATCTGACGCTGAATATCGCCGAGGTGCGTAATGTCCATCATGTGCATCTCTGGCAGGTGGGAGAAAAGCCAGTACTCACTCTGCATACGCAGGTGATCCCGCCTTATGACCACGATGCCTTACTGCACAAGATCCACCACTATCTGCACCAGCATTATCAGATTGAACACGCCACGGTGCAGATGGAGTACCAGCAGTGTGATGGCGATGAGTGCGACCTTGGGTTAGTCAGCGCTCACCACCATCATCACCACCACTAACGGCTAGGAGAGCGCGCGTGAGCCATGCTCGCGTGCGCTTTTAATCCACAGCCAGCTGCCGTTCAGGGCAATAAAGGTCAGCAGCAGATACTCCAGCGACATTGCGTAGACGCCCTGACGGGCAAAGATGCTGACGCTAATCACGTTAATAATCACCCACAGCAGCCAGTTCTCGACATATTTACGCGTCATCAGCACCATTGCGGCAATCGACAGCACCATCATGCAGGAATCCCAGAACGGGAAAGCGTCTGGCTGTAGTTGCGGCATCACCACATTCAGGCCCAGCGCCTGCATAATATTGACGGCGATACGTGTCAGGAAGGCGAACACCGGGTCGATATACAGCGTCATCAACCCAATCGCCACCACGCAGGCCACTGCCCAGCCAATCGCTTTCGGCAGCGGCAGCCAGCGGATTTTAAGTTGCGCCTCGTTATCGCTGGTCTGGCGGCTCCAGGCGTACCAGCCGTAGATATTGGCGACAAAGAAGAACAGTTGCAGCAACAGGCTGGCATACAGCTGAATCTGGAAGAAAATCACCGCAAACAGCGTGACGTTAATCAGGCCAAACAGATAATTGATGATCTTCTCCTGACTCGCCAGCCAGATACACAGCAGGCCAGCAAGGGTGCCCACCGCTTCAATCCATGACAGATCATAGCCGCCAGCGCCAATCGGAATGTGAACCAGAATATTCTGCGTGCTAAAAAAATCCATACGATGTCCCTGTAGCAGATAAAGCGTCAGGCGTTGCCTTTCACCTTGAGTTTAAGTTCCGCTGCAAAAGATAGCATACGGTTCAGCGGCAGCAATGCCGCCTGGCGCAGGCGCTCTTCAACATGAATTTCGTGCACAGCGCCGCCCTGCTCCAGCGCCGCCGCTATCGCCTGCAGGCCGTTCATTGCCATCCACGGACAGTGGGCACAGCTGCGGCAGGTGGCTCCCTCGCCAGCGGTAGGCGCTTCCAGCAGCTCCTTATCCGGGCACGCCTGCTGCATTTTGTAAAAGATACCGCGATCGGTGGCGACAATCATTTGCCGCTGTGGCAGCCGCTGTGCGGCCTGGATCAGCTGACTGGTGGACCCCACCGCATCCGCCAGTTCGACAATCGCCTGCGGCGATTCCGGATGCACCAGCACGGCAGCATCGGGATACAGTGCTTTCATCCGCTGCAGCGCCTGAGTTTTAAATTCGTCATGCACAATGCAGGCACCCTGCCAGCACAGCACGTCTGCCGAGGTCTGACGCGTTACATAGCGACCAAGATGACGATCCGGCGCCCAGATAATTTTCTCGCCAAGGCTGTCAAGGTGTTCGATCAGTTCCACCGCGATACTGGAGGTCACTACCCAGTCCGCACGCGCTTTAACGGCGGCGGAGGTATTGGCATACACCACCACCGTGCGGTCAGGATGCTCGTCGCAGAAACGGCTGAACTCATCAACCGGGCAGCCAAGATCCAGTGAGCACTCCGCCTGCAGCGTGGGCATCAGTATGGTTTTTTCCGGGCTGAGGATCTTCGCCGTTTCGCCCATAAAACGCACGCCCGCCACCAGCAGGGTGCTGGCTGGATGCTGGCTGCCAAAGCGCGCCATCTCCAGAGAATCGGAAACACAGCCGCCGGTCTCTTCCGCCAGCGCCTGGATTTCCGGATCGGTGTAGTAGTGCGCCACCATCACCGCGTTGCGCGCTTTCAGCAGGCGCTTAATTTTTTCCCGGTAACAGACTTTCTCATCCGCCGTCAGCCGGGCTGGCTTCGGCGGAAACGGATAAATTGCAGCTTCAGGATCGAACATCAGGCTCATCGCACCCGTCTCAGTTTTTTCGACTTAACGTATTCAGCAAATTTTGACTTATCCACCCGATATATTGCACCGGATGTTTTATATGCTAAACACGATAGCGAAATTGAGCCTGCCTGTCGCGGCTTTTTTATCGATCGTTACAGAGTGTGATGCCCGTCACTTAAACAGATCGGGCACGGCCGATTCAACATTGAGTAAAAAGGCTTTGGTGTGCAGTCCACCGGCAAAACCGGTGAGTTTGCCGCTGGCGCCAATCACCCGGTGACAGGGCGCAACGATTGAAATCGGGTTCTGACCATTGGCCGCGCCGACCGCACGTACCGCTTTCGGATGACCAATCTGGCGGGCAATCTCTGCGTAACTGCGCGTTTCACCAAACGGAATGGTCAGCAGCGCCGCCCAGACCTTTTTCTGAAACTCGGTGCCGTTGAAATCAAGCGGCAAATCGAAGGCCTGACGCTGACCACTAAAGTAATCCTTGAGCTGGCGCTCGGTCTCGATAAGGATGGGATGCTGATTATCTTCCTCTGACGGCTGCAGCCGGGCCAGTACCCTGCTCTCATTCTCCCACAGGATCCCCGCCAGACCGCGATCGCTGGCGACCAGTGTCAGTACCCCCACTGGCGTGGGCACTAATTTATGGAAGTAAGCCATGGAATTCTCCTCCGTTATGGCGCGTAATGCTCCGTATTATCGCTGATTGCCAGCGCGCCACTGGCTGTTTTCGGACATCAGGTTAAAATAGTCTGATGTCCGATAATGGCCAGTCAGTCGCGCCATCCTGCTCCACAATGGCAATCCGCAAGCTGATTCAGGAACTCGCATCATGGATCCACACGCCGCTTATCAGGCGCTTACCTCGCGTGACGCGCGCTTCGATGGGGTATTTTTTGTCGGCGTCACCTCGACCGGCATCTACTGCCGTCCTGTCTGCCCGGTTAAAGCACCGCGCGAAGAAAATTGCCGCTTTTTCGCCAGCGCGGCAGCAGCGGAAAAAGCCGCTTTTCGCCCCTGCCTGCGCTGCCGTCCGGAGCTGTCGCCAGGCAATGCGCCCGTAGATAGTGCACATCGCATCGCCGATCTGCTGATGCAGCGTATTGATGAAGGACTCGGCAACGAAGCCGAAAGCCTGGAGCAACTTGCCGCCCAGTTTGGCATCAGTTCGCGCCAGCTGCGGCGTATTGTACAACAAGAACTGGGCGTGTCGCCGGTTGAAATCCGTCAGACGCGTCGTCTGTTACTCGCCAAGCAGCTGCTGACCGAAACCCGCCTGCCGGTGACTGAAATCGCCTTTGCCAGCGGATTCTCCAGCCTGCGCCGCTTTAATGACGCCTTTAACAGTCAGTATCGTCTTTCGCCCAGCCGCCTGCGTAAGGAAGCCCGCGCGGGCAGCACGCCGCAGCTGGCAACAGAAACTTCGACACTGCAACTTAGCTATCGCCCACCCTATGACTGGCAGGCGATGCTCGATTTTCTGCGACTGCGTGCGATTAAAGATGTCGAGTTTGTCAGCGACAGCAGCTACGCCCGTACGGTACGGCTGGGCAACTTCACCGGCTGGATTCAGGTTAGCCATCATCCGCTGCGCAATGCACTGCTGGTGGAGTTTACCCATACCCTGACCCCGGTGCTGCCTGCGCTGTTACAGCGGCTGCGCAATCTGTTTGACCTCAGTGCACGCCCGGACCTGATTGCTGACCATCTGCAACAAGACCCGTTATTACGCGACAGCCTTAGCCTGAATCCAGGGCTGCGCGTGGCGGGCGCGTTTGACGGCTTCGAGATGGCGATTCGCGCTATTCTTGGCCAGCAGATTACCGTCAAAGCCGCCACCACTATTGGCGGACGCCTTGCCGCCGCGTTTGGCGAGCCGTTTGCCACACCATTTGCTGAACTGACCCGCCTGTCACCGCTTGCCAGCCGTATCAGTGCAGCGACGGTGGATGATATTGCCAGTCTGGGCATAGTAAGCGCACGCTCACGCTGTATTCTGGCGATGGCGCAAGCCTGCGCCAGCGGTGAGCTGCGTCTGGAAGCGGGCAGTGAGCCGGAAAGAGTGATTGCGCAGCTGGTGACGCTGCCGGGTATTGGTCCATGGACGGCGAATTACATCGCTATGCGCGCGCTGCGCTGGCCGGATGCATTTCCGAAAGAGGATATTGCAGTGCGGAATAATTTAGGTGGCGTCAGTGCGAAACAGGCTGAAGCGATGTCACAGGCGTGGCGTCCGTGGCGCAGTTATGCGGTGATGCATATCTGGAAGAATATGTCGTAAGGGCTTAACGTCACATTGCTCATGAGTCGCCAGGGTAATTTCGGTAATATATAGTCCTGTGGAACAATTTTTCAGGAGTGTGAATACAGAGCGGAAAGCGGGCAATAGCCAGGCGAAATTCTAACGCATCAGATTAAAAGAAGAACCTGGCCCAACAGGCTCTAAGTGAATATAACGTCGATGAAATAACAAAACACAAACTGTTTTCTCAAAATGCAACTATCACAATTTTGTTGACTTGCATATTTTTCATACGTTAGTTTAGTTCTCGTAAATAGTATCACTTGAAGCTCAACGGATTTGAGCTGGTTAAATCATATTAATCTTTCTATGATCATTATTGTAGGGAAGCAAAAATGAAAAACAAAGATTTAGAATTATATCAAAAGCAAGGATATGTCATTATTGACGAGTTCTTTGATAATGATGAAATAAAAATCCTGAATCATCACACCTGCACAGTTATGTCAAGTGATATTGAAGGCAAGGTACTGGAAAACGATGGTCAATCCATCAGAAGTATCAACGGCCCACATTTGCATAGTGAATTCTTCAAGAACCTGGCATCCGAAAGACGACTTTTGCGTCATGCAAAATCTATTCTCGGCGATGAAGTTTATGTCCATCAATACAAAATAAATACTAAGCAGGCGTTTAACGGTCAGAGCTGGGAATGGCATTCTGACTACTGGTTCTGGAAAAAAGAAGATGGCATGCCAGAAGCTAAAGCCTTTACCGCAGTTATTTTCCTGGATGACGTTAACGAGTTTAACGGCCCGCTGTTTCTGGTGCCAGAAACGCAACATGATATACTGGTAGATGAAATTCACTCCCGTCCATATGGTGATCTTGATGGTGGAGATAACTGGGCAATAACAACATCACAGAACCTTAAATATCGGTTATCTGACACCTGGCTCCGCAAAAAAATTGAGGCTAAAGGTATTGTCGCCGCCAAAGGTAAAAAAGGCTCTGTATTGTTTTTTCATAGTAATTTGCTCCACTGCTCAACGGCAAACTGTTCGCCGTGGGATAGGAAAGGTATTTTTATTTCCTATAGTCTTGTCAGCAATGCCTTACACGAGATTCCCTCTCCAAGACCCGAGTTTATGGCATCTCGCGATTTCACCGCCCTTACAGAAACTTCCGCATTCAGATAAATAATTAGGATAATCATGAATACATATATTTTAGGATTATCATGTTATTTTCATGATAGCGCAGCTACGTTGATCTGTAATGGTGAAATTATCGCGGCCGCTCATGAAGAACGTTTTACACGATTAAAACAGGATAAGCAGTTTCCACGTCACGCTGTGGAATTTTGTTTAAAATTTGCAGGTATCACGTTAGATCAGGTTACTACTGTTTTTTATTATGAGGATCCGAAGGAAAAATTTAACAGAGTGTTGTCTACCGCCGTCAGCAATGGATTATCTGGACTTAAATCTTTATTTATTCATGTCCCCGAATGGCTGATGGACAAACGTTATGTTAAAAGAAAACTCGCCAGAGAATTACTTTCTTTTAGCCAGCGCATCCCAGACATTGAATATATCAGCCATCACCGCTCTCACGCTGCTTCTGCATTTTTTCCAAGCCCATTTGAAAAGGCCCTGGTGTTGTGTATCGACGGGGTTGGAGAATGGGATACAGCTACCGCCTGGGAAGGTGTTGGAAACAAATTATCAAAAATCTGGGAAACACGTTTCCCACATTCTCTGGGGCTGCTTTATTCCGCGTTTACTTACTACTGTGGATTCAAAGTTGACTCTGGTGAATATAAGCTTATGGGGCTGGCTCCTTACGGTAAGCCTGTTTATTACGACCTTATCATGACCCATCTCATCTCGGTCGATGAAAACGGCAACTTCACCATGGACATGGCATATTTTGATTACGCCACAGGCGATCACATGACCTCTTCACAATTTGATGCGCTGTTTGGCGGAGCACCACGGGTACCTGAAAGTGAGCTAACAACCCGCGAGTTTAATCTCGCAGCATCAATCCAGGCGGTACTTGAGGAGGTGATATTGCGAATTGCACGCTACTGGCGGAAAAAAACTGGTGCGCAAAATCTGTGTCTCGCTGGTGGTGTTGCTCTTAACTGTGTAGCAAATGGCAAACTCGCTGAAGCCAATATTTTCGACAATATTTGGGTACAACCTGCGTCAGGCGACAGTGGCGGCTCGCTGGGAGCAGCCCTCTCGGGCTGGCATGAAGAGCTGGGCGAAAAGCGACAGGTTAATCCAGGCGATAGTATGAAAGGCAGTTATCTGGGTTCATCCTATACTGATGCTGAAATCAAGGCATTTCTTCATAGTCAGAATGCCGTATTTACAGAGTTGGCACAGGAGAAACTGTGTAACGATGTGGCAGAGATATTGAACCGTGGCAATGTGGTAGGCTGGTTTCAGGGGAGAATGGAGTTCGGCCCTCGCTCGTTAGGAGCCCGCTCGATTTTGGGTGACGCACGTAATGTACAGATGCAAAGTGTCATGAACCTAAAAATTAAAAACAGGGAATCATTTCGCCCCTTCGCACCCGCAGTACTCAAACAGTTTGCACATGAATGGTTCAGTCACGTAGATGACAGCCCATATATGCTTTTTGTCCATTCTGTTAGCAAGCAAAAGCAGTTACATCCGGAGGAAACAGGGAAAGCTAAAGAAGGAATTGAGAAACTCAATCAGGTGCGATCAAAAATACCGGCCGTTACCCACGTTGATTATTCAGCACGCATACAGACGGTTGATGGGCTACATAACCCACTTTTTTATGAATTACTGACTGCATTTAACGAAATAACGGGATGTCCGGTATTGGTTAATACTTCGTTTAATGTTCGTGGAGAGCCTATTGTAGAGTCACCACAAGATGCGTATATCTGCTTCATGAGGACTTCAATGGATTATCTGGTTCTGGGAAATTATCTGTTGAGAAAGCAGGAGCAGCCAGACTGGGAAGGTAAAATAGAATGGAAAAAACATTACCCACCAGATTAATCTCTCGGTAAAAAAAGTGTGCAGGATGGCTGGCGTATTGAACAAACTCAGGACTTTTTACGCGATATTCCGCCCGCAACAATACTGAAAACCCATGCATAAATCTGACAAAGCGTCGGCAGAAAAGTTATGTGTTTTCTGCAATATCACAGAGGATAGAGAATGAAATTAAAATCTATGACGCATCAGGAAGCGGTCAATCGATGCTATGAACTAACGCCTCAACTGCGTGAATATGATGAATTTATGTATTTAGGCGTTCGCTGGCTTCCCTATACTATGTTCTTCCATCATAGAAATTATAGTTCAGAAGTGATTAACACTGATGATATGGGATTCAGAATGAGTAAATCATCTTTTGGATGGGTTTCTCCTGCTAATTTCCCGGCTAACGAACCCGTTAACCTGGTGATCGGTGGCTCAACCGCAATGGGCACGGGAACCACCTCTGATGAACACACAGTGTCTTCTGTACTCTCCGGGCTTACCGGAGAAACATGGCTAAACTTAGGTGGCCGTGGCTATAACTGCGTTCAGGAAGCCGTTCTTTTTATGCTGAATCAGCACCGATTTAAAAAATAAACAATATCGTTATATTAAGTGGTCTTAATACGCTGACACTTGAAGGATTGCCAGATGATTTCGCGACTGAATACGGAAAATACTATTACTCTTATGAATTTATTCATTATATGAATAAATATAATGAAGATCTAAAGCGCAGGGCAAACTCCTATGCATCCTGGAATGACACATCTTCAAAAAAAATCGTCCCCAGACTCAGAGAGAAATTAAATAACTGGCTCGATGAAGCACAAGATAACCCAGCAGAGAAAATATTCACTGATACTTTCATGGGAATTGATGAGCGTATAAATCGTGCTGCAAGTTCAACCGTCGAATCAGCAATTCAGATAAATCAATTAGCGAAAAAGCATAGCGCCCACGTGTACTATGTACTCCAGCCATTATCACGATGGAGCAAAGACATATTTCATAAGGATGAGGAAGAAATGTTTTTCGCCATTGATGCCTGTGCAAATAATTTTTGGCGATTATTCGAACGTTTATGTACGTCTGATTTACACAAAAAATACTCATCCCTCCTTGCAGAGGGATGCAGCAAAGAGGGAGTTTCCTATTCTGACATGAACATTTTACTGAAATCATCACCGGTGCTTAATGACAATATTTACATTGATCATCTTCACTTTAACGACCCTGGATATCGGGAAATGGCCAGACTGATACATGAAAAAATACTCAAATGAACTGAAAAACAAACAATCTAAAAATATTTTTATTCGCTTTTTTCGCCGATTATTTTTCGGAAAAAAGAAAAAAACGGGTTCAACTTATCCTTTACGTTAACGCCAGAAAAAACGACGGAGTAATTTATGGCTTACATTGCACAGAGTCCACTCCCTGCCCTCATTATCGTTGATGCCATAGCAGCTGGAGCACTTGTCACAGAGGAATTTTTCGGCAACTTTCAACTCATCCATATTGAATCCTGTGCGTCTATTAAGGCGCATGCTCACCCTCGATTTCACCGGGATAAGTTTGCTAAGTTTTTCACATGGAATGATGCAGATGAAGCAGCAATCATTGAAACCCTTCGTGCGTTACATCCCATAGCTGTTGTTCCCGGTAAAGAATCCGCCGTCGCACTCAGTGACCTGCTTTCCGCCACGCTTTCACTTCCAGGTAACGCACCTCTGACTACGCGTTTACGACGTAATAAGTATGCAATGAACGAAGCCGTCAGTAAGCATGGACTACTCACCACGCCTCAGTTCATTAGCCATGAGCCATCAGAACTGAAACAGTGGTACAGGCAGCAGGGGTTCGCGAAGGTGGTTCTCAAGCCTCTGGACAGTGCGGGTTCAGACGATGTTTATATCTGCCAGACACCAGAGCAAGTGGAAAAAGCAGCGCAGATCATTACCGGCAAAAGTAACGTCATGAATGTTATCAATCATGCGGCTCTCATACAGAAATTTATTGAAGGGACGGAGTACGTCGTCAATACCGTCAGTTATGAGCAGCAAAACTGGTTAACTGACATCTGGAAAGTCCAGAAGCGGCTGAAGGATGGGCGCAATCTTTATGATTATGATGATTTGTGTGATCCACAAAGCCCAGAGGCAACCACCTGCCTCGATTACACACTCAAGGTTCTGCCCACTATTGGTCTTTTTATCGGGGCTGGACATACAGAACTCATTCTTTCCGCAGAAGGTCCACAGCTTCTTGAAACCGGCGCCCGTGCATCAGGTGCCGCAAATCCCCAGGCTATTCGTCTGGCTACAGGCACAGACCAGCTGATGCTGATGCGTTACGCTTACACGGCGCCTGATATGCTGGCCACGATCAATCCAGTCTATCAACTCCGCAAATACCTGCGTTGCGTACATGCCATCGCTTCTTTGAGCAAACCGTTCTCACATCAAGAGTTACAGGCATTTTTGTCAACACTGGAGTCTTTTGTCAGTGTCGTCATGAAACAGGGGGATAAGACAGTATTAAAGCCTACAACTGATGTAGCTACATGTCCCGCTGCATTTTTTCTGGCAAGTGAATGCACTGAAAAAATAGAGCAGGACTACGAGTCTTACCGTCGATGGGAATCTGAAAATCTCTGAGGAGAATGGATAAATCAACGAATTAAGTAACCAAAATGGACAAGTACAGAGGGAGATTACATGGGTGAGGCTACATCGTCGAACGACAAAACCCCTGGCCGTATCTTTTACTGGGTAGAACGTATCGGGAATAAAATCCCGAATCCTTTTTTGTTGTTCGTCTACCTGATTGCCATCCTGATGATCGCCACTGCGCTGTTTTCCTGGCTGGACGTAGTGGTGAAAAACCCGACCACTGGCGAAGTGATCCAGGTAAGAAACCTGATGAGTGCGGAAGGAATACAATGGATTTTCCCCAATATCATTCACAACTTCAGCAATTTTGAACCTCTGGGTGCGATCCTGGCGCTGATGATTGGCGCTGGCCTGGCGGAGAAAGTCGGTCTGTTGCAGGCACTGATGAACAAACTAGCATCTTACGTCAGTGCCCGCTATGCCAGCTATATGGTGCTGTTTATTGCCTTTTTCAGCCATATTTCTTCTGCCGCCGCACTGGTCGTTATGCCACCGCTGGGGGCGTTGATTTTCCTCGCTGTTGGGCGTAATCCTATTGCCGGATTGCTGACGGCAATCGCCGGTGTTGGTTCAGGCTTCTCTGCTCACCTGCTGATTGTCTCCACCGATGTATTACTCGCCGGTATCAGCTCCGAAGCCACCAAATCAGTGGATAGTGCTGTCCAGGTCACTGTGGTCGACAATTGGTATTTTATGGCCATATCGGTGATTGTGCTGACCATTGCAGGGGCTTTGTTAACGGATAAATTCATCGAGCCGCGGTTGCCAACATGGCAAAGCAGTGCTGAGGACAAACTCGAAACGCTAACCCCCATACAAAACCGTGGTCTGATGATAAGTGGCATCGCCGCGCTGGTGTTTATCATGGTGATCGCTGCAATGGTGGTACCAGAAGCAGCCCCTCTGCGAGATCCTCAAACAGGCTCAGTGCTCCACTCCCCGTTTATCAAGGGCATCGTGGCGATCATCATCCTGTTCTTTTTTACTGTCGCGATAGCTTATGGCATCGTCACCGGGCAGATTCGACGCCCAGACGATATCACCACTCATCTGGTTGAGCCGATGAAAAACATGGCTGGTTTTATCGTTATGGTGTTCCCGTTGTCGCAATTTGTAGCGTTCTTCAACTGGAGCAATATGGGCAGGTTCATGGCTATCGGTTTGACAGATCTACTGGACGGAATGGGTGGTACACCAGCCTTTCTTGGCCTGATATTCCTCTCCGCCTTCCTGTGTATGTTTATCGCCAGTGGTTCTGCTATCTGGTCGATTCTGGCGCCGATCTTTATACCCATTTTTATGTTGCTGGATTTTCACCCGGCTTTTACCCAGATAATTTTCCGCATTGCTGGCTCGGCTTTCATACCGCTAGCGCCGATGTCACCTTTCCTGCCTTTGTTCCTCGGTTTCCTGCAGCGCTATCGTAAGGACGCACAACTCGGTACTTATTACATGTTAATCATGCCCTACCCGTTGGTGTTCTTCGTTGCGTGGAGCATGCTGTTGTTGGCCTGGTATCTGTCAGGCTGGCCCATCGGTCCAGGTGTGCACCCGAGAATGGGTTAGCGGCACAGCTCGCAGTCAGTGCGATTTTTAGATCAGATTGAGACCATGATAATTGCGCTGAATCCATGACCCAGAGCTTAGAAAACCATTAATTTGACTGAGCGAGAAAGATGGGATAACTGATAAAGGACATTACGATGATCGTGGATCTTTCAGGATTATTCGGCCTTTGGCCTCACTCTCTGGGTCGTTGCCTGCGGCAACCTTATCCTTCACGATTTAACACTGAATACGACTTAAAGAATGGTGGGTCGTGCAGGATTCGAACCTGCGACCAATTGATTAAAAGTCAACTGCTCTACCAACTGAGCTAACGACCCGCTGTGCGGATTAGGTACTGCGTAGAAGCTTTGAAGTGGTGGGTCGTGCAGGATTATTCGGCCTTTGGCCTCACCCTCTGGGCCGTTGCCTGCGGCAACGTTATCCTTCACGATTTAACACTACATACTGCTTAAAAAGTGGTGGGTCGTGCAGGATTCGAACCTGCGACCAATTGATTAAAAGTCAACTGCTCTACCAACTGAGCTAACGACCCACTGTCTGCAAAACTCAGGAAATAGTTTATTAAGCACCTTCCTGCTCAGTGCTCACTTCGACAGGGTTTGAATAAATCAGAACCAGAAAGAAGTGGTGGGTCGTGCAGGATTCGAACCTGCGACCAATTGATTAAAAGTCAACTGCTCTACCAACTGAGCTAACGACCCACTATTTGGCTGTCAGAACGCTTTCACTTATGCCCTGTCAACGGCGGCATATATTACTGATTTGAATTTCCAGCGCAACCACTATTTTTGAATAAGTGGTTCAACTGCTTACCTTTCAGGCGGCAAGACCAGAAATCACACGATATCTGGTCAAAGCGCAGCTATTACAGACCCGCAGCGCGTTTTTGCGCCAGCTTTGCCGCCTCAGTATTTGGATACTGTTTTAGCACCTGCTGGTACACCGCTTTGGCTTTTGCCGTATCGCCTTTGTCCTGCATGATCACGCCCACCTTATACAGCGCTTCCGCCGCTTTAGGTGATTTCGGGTAATTTTTCACGACAGTGGCAAAATAATACGCCGCGTCGTCTTTTTTCCCTTTGTTGTAATTCAGCTGGCCGAGCCAGTAGTTCGCATTCGGCTGGTACGTTGAATCCGGATACTTTTTCACAAAAGCCTGGAATGCGACGATCGCCTGATCGTACTGCTTTTTCTCCAGCACCAGCGCCGTCGCCGCGTTATAGTCGCTGTTGGCGTCGCCGCCCTGAACCGGCGCCGCTGACGCGCCGCTGTCCGCTGCTGCGTTATCTGACGCTGCAGCCGCACCAGCACCCGCCGCTGCATCGCCAGCAGCAGGCGTGCCGCTGTTGCTACCCTGCGAGTCAATCTGCTGATACATCTGCTTCTGGCGCTCAACGGTCTGATTCAGGTTGTATGAGTTTTCCTGAATTTGCCCACGCAGAGAGTCGATATCGCGCTGATTGTCGCTGAGTTGCTGCTGGAGTTGTTGAATGAGTTGTGCCTGAGCATTAGTAATACGCTCAAGAGTGGTGACACGGTCTTCTACCGAGCCTGAGCCAACGCTACTGATTGATGCCTGGGCATTAGCGGCCCAGGGGGCCGCTACGCCAATCAGTAACGACAGACTCAACAGGTGAGTTCTGAAGCTACTAATCATGTGATTCTCTTAGTAAACCAGTACGGCACGACGGTTTTTAGCGTAAGCCGCTTCGTCGTGACCCAGTACAGCTGGCTTCTCTTTACCGTAAGAAACGATAGAGATCTGGTCAGCAGAAACGCCTTTACCCTGCAGGTACATTTTCACAGAGTTAGCACGACGCTCACCCAGGGAGATGTTGTACTCTGGAGTACCGCGCTCATCCGCGTGACCTTCAACGGTCACTTTGTAAGATGGGTTGCTACGCAGGAAAGCTGCGTGCTGATCCAGCATCTGAGCGAAATCAGAACGGATGTCGTACTTGTCCAGGTCGAAGTAAACAATGTTGTTACGCTGCAGTTCTTGCATCTGCAGACGCGCCTGCTCTTCAGAAGACATGTTACCACTGTTGTTGTAACCGCCTTCGGCACCCATACCAGACTGGTCGTTGTTGTTGTCTTTCTTAGAGCTACATGCAGCCACTGCGATAACTGGCAGTGCCAGCAGTAAACCCTTCAGCACTTTGTTCAGTTGCATTTCTAATATCCTATTTATAGTTTGCTATACATATTTGCACATGCATCACAGATACGGCGACCAGGCAGGAAATTTGACCTGTCCATCGGTAGCCGGAAGACGCGCTTTGAAACGCCCATCTGTCGAAACCAACTGCAACACGGAACCCATCCCCTGAGTGGAGCTGTAGATTACCATTGTGCCGTTAGGCGCCAGACTTGGCGTCTCATCCAGGAACGTGTCCGTTAACGTTTGAACGGCTCCCGTTTCCAGATCCTGTTTGGCGATATGCTGCGCTCCACCTGCGGAGCTCACCATCACCAGAGATTTGCCATCGAAGCTGACATCGGAGTTCTGATTCTGGGCACCTTCCCAGGTCAGACGCTGCGGTGCACCACCGTTGACGTTAACTTTGTAGATCTGAGGACGACCTGCCTGATCCGAGGTATAAGCCAGAGACTGACTATCCGGGAACCAGGTCGGCTCAGTGTTGTTGCTGCGACCATCGGTCACCTGACGGATCTGGCCGGAACCAATATCCATCACATAAATATTCAGGCTGCCGGTTTTCGACAGGGCAAACGCCAGCTTCGTACCATCAGGCGAGAAGGATGGCGCACCATTGTGGCGCGGGAATGAGGCAACCTGCTTGATAGCGCCGTTTGCCAGCGTCTGGATAACCAGCGCGGAACGACCACTTTCAAAGGTCACGTAAGCCACTTTGCTGCCGTCTGGCGACCATGCTGGCGACATCAGCGGCTCCGGTGAACGGTGCACCACGAACTGATTGTAGCCATCGTAGTCGGAGACACGCAGCTCATACGGATACTGACCACCGTTGGTCTGTACCACATAGGCGATACGGGTACGGAACGCGCCTTTAATACCGGTCAGTTTTTCAAAGGCTTCATCGCTGGCGGTGTGCGCCGCATAACGTAACCACTGTTTGGTGACCTTAAAGGAGTTCTGCGCCAGCACAGTGCCCGGGGAACCAGCAGTGTCGACCAGCTGGTAAGAGATGGTGTAGCTGCCATCGGCACCAGGCTGAACCTGACCAACCACGACCGCATCAATACCCAGTGCGCTCCACGCTGCCGGCTGTACTTCCGCGGCGGAAGTTGGCTGCTGTGGCAGACGTGAACGATCCAGCGGATTAAATTTGCCGCTGTTACGCAAGTCAGCTGCCACAATGCCGCCAACATCTTCAGGGGCTGCGCCCGGACCGTCCCATTTGAACGGCACTACGCCAATTGGACGCGCGCTGTTGACCCCCTGGGTGATTTCAATACGCACTTCTGCGTGCAGCACGGCTGCCCACAGAAATAAAAAGCTTAACGCTACACGCAGTGCCTGCTTCATCTTTTCTCCCTTATCTGAACCCGTAGGTCACGATAATTAGCAGTGTACGAACCATTAAAGCAATTTGCCCCTCGCCCCCGGTGTTGCTGCAGCGAGCAGGGCAAAACCGGGTACTCAGGGTATAGAGTACGGCATGTTCACCATAGTTCAACATGCCGACTGTTACTGAATTATTGTGGCTTAAACGTCATTGGCGCGTTCTTAAAGACTTCATAAACCGCCTGACTTGGTGGCTTAGGAATACGCGCCTGCTTCGCCGCCGCAATCGCCGCCTGGCACAATGCCGGGTCGCCGCCTTCTGCTTTAACATCAATCAGCAGCCCATCAGGCGCCAGTTTGATGCGCAGATCACAGCTCTTACCACGATACATATCAGCATCGTAGAATTTGCTCTGAATCGCACCGGTAATCTGTCCTAAATAGCCATTAATCTCAGCCCCGGAAGCCCCTGCTGTCTTGCTGTTGCCCTGCCCTGCCGGACCGGATTTGCCCGCTTTTGGCGCATTCTTACCGGAAGAGAGACCACCCAGCAGATCGTCAACATCAGAGGATTCTGCTGCTTCCGCCGCAGCCCTGGCTTTCGCTTCAGCAGCTGCTTTAGCTTTGGCATCCGCTTTCTTCTTCGCATCTGCTGCGGCTTTTTCTTTGGCTTCTGCAGCAGCAGCGGCCTTCTCTTTGGCCTCTTCGGCCGCTTTTTCTTTCGCTTCCTGTGCTGCTTTCGCCTCAGCCGCCGCCTTCGCTTTCGCGTCTGCTGTGGCTTTGGCCTTCGCCTCTTCCGCGGCTTTTACTTTTGCGGCTTCAGCGGCTGCGGCTTTCGCCTGCTCTTCCGCTTTCTTCTTCGCATCAGCCGCCGCTTTTTTCACTTCTTCTTCAGCTTTTTTCTTCGCATCGGCCGCCGCTTTCGCCTGAGCATCTGCTTCGGCTTTCGCCTCGGCTTTTGCCTTCGCGGCTGCGGCTTCCGCCTGTTTCTGCTGCTCCTGCGCCTGCTTCGCCGCCTGCTCAGCCTGTTTCTGCTGTTCAGCCTGCTGCTGAGCCTGTTTTTGCGCCTCTTCCTGCGCCTGCAGACGCTCTTTCTCCAGTTCTTTCAGACGCTGCTGTTCCGCCGCCTGCTTCTGCTGCAGCTCTTCCGCCTGCTGCTCAGCCTGCTTCTTGCGCTGCTGTTCAGCTCGCTTGCTGTCGCTCTGCTGATTCTGCTGCCGATTGTACTGTTCTACTACCGCACCAGGATCGACCATGACGGCATCTATATCGCTACCGCCACCGCCTGCGCCGGCGTCGATCTTTTCGTCAAACGAGCTCCAGATCAGTAATGCAATCAGCACGATATGCAGAATCACTGAAATGATAATGGCGCGTTTTAACTTATCGTTCTGCTCGGTTGCCTTCGACACTCTGGGTTCCCAAAAAACGGTTCGAATGAATTTAGATCGGCTGCGTCATCAGTCCGACGGACTTCACGCCCGCCTGGTGCAGCAGATTCAGCGCTTTGATGATTTCGTCATACGGCACATCTTTCGCGCCGCCGATCAGGAACACCGTTTTCGGGTTCGCTTCAAGACGACGCTGCGCTTCAGCTACCACCTGCTCGGATGGCAACTGGTTCATACGATCGTGATCAACCACCAGGCTATACTGACCCACGCCTGATACTTCAACGATTACCGGCGGATTGTCATCGCTGGCGACCGTTTTTGATTCTGTCGCATCCGGCAGATCCACTTCCACGCTCTGGGTGATAATGGGCGCTGTCGCCATAAAGATCAGCAACAGCACCAGCAACACGTCCAGCAGCGGAACAATATTGATCTCGGATTTCAGGTCGCGGCGACCGCGACCACGCGTTCTGGCCATGCGTTACCTCGCTTACTTGCTGTTCTCGCTGGAGAACGCCTGACGATGCAGGATAGCCGTGAACTCTTCCATAAAGTTGTCGTAGTTCTGTTCCAGCTTATTCACGCGCTGGTTGAGGCGGTTATACGCCATCACCGCAGGGATCGCAGCGAACAGACCGATTGCGGTGGCAATCAGTGCTTCGGCGATACCCGGCGCCACCATCTGCAAGGTGGCCTGCTTCACCGCGCCCAGCGCGATAAAGGCGTGCATAATCCCCCACACCGTACCAAACAGGCCGATATACGGGCTGATGGAACCGACGGTGCCGAGGAAAGGAATATGGGTTTCCAGCGTTTCCAGCTCACGATTCATCGAGATGCGCATCGCACGGCTGGCGCCTTCCACTACCGCTTCCGGTGCGTGGCTGTTGGCGCGGTGCAAACGAGCGAACTCTTTAAAGCCGGCATAGAAAATCTGCTCAGAACCGCCAAGCTCATCACGGCGTGCCTGGCTTTCCTGGTAGAGGCGCGACAGCTCAATGCCCGACCAGAATTTGTCTTCGAAAGCTTCGGCATCACGCCCCGCCGCATTAAGAATACGGGTGCGCTGAATAATGATTGCCCATGAGGCAATAGAAAAGCCGATCAAAATCAACATGATAAGTTTGACCAGAAGGCTCGCCTTCAGGAACAAATCAAGAATGTTCATGTCAGTCACTGCTTGAACTCCGCGACAATAGACTTGGGAAGCGCTATCGGCTTCATTAGGTGTGGGTTGATGCAGGCGATCAGGACTTCCGCTTCATTGAGAACCCTGCCTTCTGCATTAACGATACGTTGTGCGAATGTCATCGACGCTCTGCTCACAGTCGTTACCTCGGTTTGCACTTCCAGCAAATCGTCAAGGCGCGCTGCGGCATGGTAGTCGACAGTCATGCGACGTACAACAAAAGCAATCTGCTGTTCCAGCAGCGCCTGTTGGTTGAAATGGTGCTGGCGCAGCATTTCGGTCCGTGCTCGTTCATAGAAAGCCAAATAGCTGGCGTGGTAAACCACACCACCGGCATCCGTGTCTTCGTAATAGACGCGTACCGGCCATCGAAACAGCGTTGTACTCACTTTACATCCCGGTAATGCTTTTAAACGTTGCTACTATACGCAAGAGAAAACGCGTTTGGAATGGGTTGCCAGAGGGGAACGAAAATAATTATCACACGGTAACACTTACCTGGATTTATGGCATAAATCTTAGACAAATCCAGACAAAACTAGAGACAAATGGACGTTGATGGCGGCCAGCCGAATAGTGGCCGCCAGGGGAAGCATTAGCTAAAGAAGAAGCCGAGCCCGATCAGCAGAATAATCAGGGCCGGTAACGGCGAAAAAACGGCGCGCCAGCGTAAACGACGCGGACGGAAACCGACACCATGGATCACGCCCGTGCACACCGCCCACATCAGGGCAAGGCCCTGCCAGATGGTTAGCGGCCCGGTTTTGGCGGCAAAGCGCGCCGGGTCCCAGAACATGCAGCCTGCCATCAGCAGCGCCAGCACCAGAGAAAGAGCCCTGAGCGGGCTCTTATCCATGACGGCGTACAGTCGCGCAATCAGCGTCGCCATTATTTCTGCTCTTTCTTCGCTTCGTTTTCTTCTACATGCTCAAGCGCCAGCGCTGTCATGATGCCAAACGAACAGGCCAGCAGCGTGCCGAGAATCCAGGCAAAATACCACATGGTTGGCTCCTTAATCAGTAGAGAGAAGTCGAGTTGTTTTCAATCTGCTCTTTCGTGATGCGACCGAACATTTTGTAGTAACACCAGCTGGTGTACGCCAGAATAATCGGCACAAACACGAGAGCAACAAAGGTCATCAGCTTCAGCGTCAGCAGGCTGGATGTCGCGTCCCACATGGTCAGACTGGCGTTTGGCACAGTGCTTGACGGCATAATGAACGGGAACATCGCCACACCGGCAGTCAGAATGATGCAGGCCAGTGTCAGTGACGAGAAGAGAAATGCCCATGCGCCCTTCTCCAGACGGGAGAACAGCACCGTCAGCAGCGGCAGCGCCACCCCCAGCGCCGGGATTAACCACAGCACAGGCGCGTTATTGAAGTTCACCAGCCAGGCGCCAGCCTGACGCGCGACTTCTTTCGTCAGCGGGTTCGATGCTGCAGCGTGATCCAGCGTTGAGGTCACCACATAACCGTCGATGCCATACACCACCCAGACACCCGCCAGCGCAAAGGTCACCAGCGTCACCAGTGCGGTGATTTGCGCTGTGGCACGAGCACGCAGATGCAGTTCACCGGTGGTGCGCATCTGCAGATAAGTGGCGCCCTGGGTCAGGATCATCGCCACGCTGACCACACCCGCCAGCAGACCAAACGGATTCAGCAGCTGGAAGAAGTTACCGGTGTAGAACAGACGCAAATATTCGTCAGCATGGAACGGCACGCCCTGCAGCAGGTTACCGAACGCCACGCCAATCACCAGCGGCGGCACAAAGCTGCCGATGAAAATGCCCCAGTCCCACATGCCGCGCCAGCGCATATCCTCAATCTTCGAACGGTAGTCAAAACCAACCGGGCGGAAGAACAAAGCAGACAGCACGAGGATCATCGCCACGTAGAAACCGGAGAACGCGGCGGCATACACCATTGGCCAGGCAGCGAATAGCGCACCACCCGCAGTGATCAGCCAGACCTGGTTACCGTCCCAGTGTGGGGCAATCGAGTTAATCATCACACGACGTTCGGTATCGTTACGGCCAAGGAAGCGCGTCAGCATGCCGACGCCCATATCGAAGCCATCCGTGACGGCGAAGCCAATCAACAGAATGCCAATCAGCAGCCACCAGATAAAACGCAATACTTCGTAATCTAACATTGATCGACTCCTGGATTAGCGCAGCGGCTGTGATGACAGCGTGGACTGTTCGAAGTGATAGCGACCGGTTTTCAGGCTGCTTGGCCCCAGGCGAGCGAATTTAAACATCAGATACATCTCCGCTACGAGGAACAGCGTGTACAGGCCACAGATCAATCCCATTGAGAACAGGATATCACCGGCAGTCAGCGACGAGTTGGCGACGGCTGTCGGCAAGACTTCACCGATAGCCCATGGCTGACGACCGTACTCCGCGACAAACCAGCCAGATTCGATCGCGATCCACGGTAATGGAATACCGTACAGCGCGACTTTCAGCAGCAGCGGGCTCTTACCGATACGATTGCGGATAACACTCCAGAAACTCAGGCCAATAATCAGCAGCATCAGCACGCCACAACCCACCATGATGCGGAAGGCGAAGTAGAGCGGTGCTACGCGAGGAATCGAATCTTTGGTTGCCTGCTGAATCTGCGCTTCGGTGGCGTCAGCAACGTTTGGCGTATAGCGTTTCAGCAGTAAGCCGTAGCCCAAATCTTGTTTGTGTTCGTTAAAGGCGCTGCGCACTGCCGGATCGGTGTTGCCCGCACGCAGTTCTTCCAGCAACTGGTAGGCTTTCATACCGTTACGGATACGCACTTCATGCTGCACCATCAGATCTTTCAGGCCGAGCACCGGTTTATCAACGGAGCGCGTCGCGATCAGGCCGAGCAGATAAGGGATCTGGATAGCGTATTCGTTTTCCTGCGTCTCCTGGTTAGGCAGACCGAACAGGGTGAAGGATGCCGGAGCAGGCTGGGTTTCCCATTCCGCTTCAATCGCCGCCAGTTTGGTTTTCTGCACGTCACCCATTTCGTAACCGGATTCATCACCCAGCACGATCACAGACAGGATCGCGGCCATACCGAAGCTGGCGGCAATCGCGAAGGAGCGTTTGGCGAAAGCGACATCACGGCCACGCAGCAGATAGTAAGAGCTGATGCCGAGAACAAACATCGCGCCACAGGTATAACCTGCCGCCACGGTGTGGACGAATTTCACCTGCGCGACCGGGTTCAGCACCAGCTCCGAGAAGCTGACCATCTCCATACGCATGGTTTCGAAGTTGAAATCGGAGGCGATCGGGTTTTGCATCCAGCCGTTCGCCACCAGAATCCAGAGCGCCGACAGGTTAGAACCCAGCGCCACCAGCCAGGTAACCGCCATATGCTGGACCTTGCCGAGACGATCCCAGCCAAAGAAGAACAGGCCAACGAAGGTTGATTCAAGGAAGAACGCCATCAATCCTTCGATAGCCAGTGGGGCGCCGAAGATATCCCCCACATAGTGCGAAAAATATGACCAGTTGGTTCCGAACTGGAACTCCATGGTCAGGCCGGTGGCCACGCCCAGAGCAAAGTTAATTGCAAATAACTTGCCCCAGAACTTGGTCATATCTTTATAAATTTGTTTGCCAGACAGGACATACACAGTTTCCATAATCGCCAGCAGGAACGCCATACCGAGCGTCAGCGGAACGAACAGGAAGTGGTACATCGCGGTCAGGGCAAACTGTAAGCGCGACAGTTCGACGATATCAAACATCTTGACCCCTTGCTCCTCGCGGAAGATTCCATCTCATTGCCATTAACCAGTCTGGCGCAATGAATAGCGACTCAGGTTAAATGTCTGAAAGAAACGGATGCTTTAGTTCCAGTAAATAGTGCGGCGCGCAGCCGAGAAACGACGGCGTTGAACGCAGCTGATAAGTAAATTCAAATTAACCACCATAAACACAGGGATATCATACGCCGCTTAATGCCAACAACAAATAGTTATTAACGTGACGCTTATCCTGTTTTAGCAGTCAGATCGCATTCGGCTAAAAGACGTGAATCTCGCGAATTTGATACAGCGCAATTTATACGAAAAGCCATACATTTAGCCAGCGCTAAACCTTGATAAAACGCCGTTTTTTTTGATCTATGTTAATGTCAGTGCAGCGAATGTCGTGCCAGGTGAAAGGGTTGTTAAATAAAATGTTAAGGGAGGTGAAAAATGGGAAAGAATAACAATAATAACCGACACGTTTCCTTAACCTAAATGTAGCATTAGGTTAGATTTATTTTCTCAGCATTTATTTATATTCCTGAGTGCTATTATCGGCATTATTATTCCTTTTTTTAGCGTTATTTTTAATTATTTTACAAAGTTTTCACTCTTGTTATTACTGAATTTAACCTTTTTGTTAGTAAGGATAGCGTAGCGCTGCCGTTCTACAGACAAAAGACCTGCCTGCGACGTTTTTTTAATAATAAAAGGGTATAAAAAAACCGCCCGCAGGCGGTTTAACTTAGCGGGCAGACGAGACGCCTGCCAGCATGGTGTGATGCCATTTAAGCAGGCAGCACGGCTTTCACGGCATCGCCGATATCAGCAAGGCTGCGCACGGTTTTCACGCCTGCCGCTTCCAGTGCAGCAAACTTCTCGTCTGCCGTACCTTTGCCACCAGCAATGATGGCGCCAGCATGGCCCATACGCTTGCCTTTTGGCGCAGTCACACCCGCAATGTAGCCAACAACCGGTTTGGTCACGTGCTCTTTAATAAACGCGGCAGCTTCCTCTTCCGCACTGCCGCCGATTTCACCGATCATCACAATCGCTTCGGTCTGCGGATCGTCCTGGAACAGTTTCAGGATATCAATAAAGTTGGAGCCAGGGATTGGGTCACCACCGATACCGACACAGGTAGACTGGCCGTAACCGATGTCCGTGGTCTGTTTCACTGCTTCATAAGTCAGCGTACCGGAACGGGATACGATGCCAACACGGCCTGGCTTGTGAATGTGACCAGGCATGATGCCGATCTTACATGCGCCTGGCGTGATCACACCCGGGCAGTTTGGTCCGATCATGCGCACGCCCGCTTCATCCAGCTTCACTTTCACCGTCAGCATATCGAGGGTAGGAATACCTTCGGTAATGGTGATGATCAGTTTGATGCCTGCGTCGATCGCTTCCAGGATGCCATCTTTACAGAATGGCGCCGGAACGTAGATAACAGAGGCGGTTGCACCGGTCGCTTCTACTGCTTCACGCACGGTGTTGAATACCGGCAGACCCAGATGCTCGGTGCCGCCTTTGCCTGGCGTAACACCGCCAACCAGCTGCGTACCATAGGCCAGTGCCTGCTCAGAGTGGAAGGTACCCTGGCCACCAGTGAAACCCTGGCAGATAACTTTGGTGTTTTTGTCGATCAAAATGGACATTATTTACCCTCCGCTGCGGCAGCAACAACGCGCTGCGCTGCGTCACTCAGGCTGTTTGCTGCAATAATATTCAGACCGCTGTCCGCCAGTTTCTGTGCGCCCAGCTCGGCATTGTTACCTTCGAGACGCACCACCACCGGTACGTTAACACCCACTTCCGCTACCGCGCCGATGATGCCATCAGCAATCAGATCGCAGCGTACGATGCCGCCGAAGATGTTAACGAATACCGCTTTCACCGCATCGTCAGACAGGATAATTTTAAAGGCTTCGGTTACGCGCTCTTTGGTCGCGCCGCCGCCCACATCAAGGAAGTTTGCTGGCTGGCCGCCGTTCAGTTTAACGATGTCCATGGTACCCATCGCCAGACCTGCGCCATTCACCATACAACCGATGTTGCCTTCCAGCGCGACATAGTTCAGTTCCCACTGCGCAGCGTGTGCTTCGCGGGAGTCTTCCTGGCTTGGATCGCGCATTTCACGCAGCTCAGGCTGACGGAACATCGCGTTGCCGTCGGCGCCCAGTTTGCCGTCGAGGCATACCAGATCGCCCTGTTTCGTGATCACCAGCGGGTTGATCTCAACCAGCGCCAAATCGCGCTCCAGGAACAGTGTCGCCAGACCCATAAAGATCTTGGTGAACTGGTTAACCTGCTTACCGGTCAGACCCAGTTTGAACGCCAGCTCACGGCCCTGATAAGGCTGTGGACCGGTTAATGGATCGAGCGCCATTTTGTGGATCAGCTCTGGCGTCTCTTCCGCCACTTTTTCGATCTCAACGCCGCCTTCGGTGGAGGCCATAAACACCACGCGACGGGTGCTGCGGTCCACAACTGCGCCCAGATACAGTTCCTGATCGATGTCGGTCGCCGCTTCAACCAGAATCTGGTTGACTGGCTGGCCCGCAGCGTCAGTCTGATAGGTCACCAGGTTTTTACCCAGCCAGTTCTCAGCGAAAGCACGGATATCTTCTTTGCTGTTCACCACTTTCACGCCGCCCGCTTTACCACGGCCACCGGCATGAACCTGACATTTTACCACCCACGGACCTGCGCCAATTTTAGAGGCTGCTTCTTCCGCTTCACGTGGCGTGGTGCAGGCGTAACCGGTTGGCGCCGGCAGGCCGTAGCGTGCAAACAGCTGCTTCGCCTGGTACTCGTGTAAGTTCATGATGTTCTATCCATTCAGTTCTTAGAAGAGTTGGACGCGGCCAGTGCCGCGTCCGACGAGGTTATACATCCAGCAGCAGGCGTGCCGGATCTTCCAACATCTCTTTGACCGCCACCAGGTAGCCAACGGATTCACGGCCGTCGATCAAACGGTGATCGTAGGAGAGCGCCAGATACATCATTGGCTGGATCACCACCTGGCCGTTCACCGCCATTGGACGATCTTTAATGGCATGCATGCCCAGGATCGCGCTCTGTGGTGGGTTAATAATTGGTGTGGACATCAGTGAGCCGAACACACCACCGTTGGTGATGGTGAAATTACCGCCGGTCAGTTCATCGACTGTCAGTTTGCCGTCGCGGCCTTTCACTGCCAGCTCTTTAATTTTCTTCTCGATATCCGCCATGCTCAGCGCATCGACATCACGCAGAACGGGCGTCACCAGGCCACGTGGCGTAGATACCGCGATGCTGACGTCGAAGTAGTTGTGGTACACCACATCTTCGCCATCAATGGAAGCGTTCACTTCCGGGTAGCGTTTCAGTGCTTCCACTACGGCTTTAATGTAGAACGACATAAAGCCGAGACGTACACCGTGACGTTTCTCAAACGCATCGCCGTACTGCTTACGCAGATCCATGATTGGCTGCATGTTGACTTCGTTAAACGTGGTCAGCATGGCGGTGCTGTTTTTCGCTTCCAGCAGACGTTCTGCTACGCGTTTACGCAGACGGGTCATCGGTACGCGTTTTTCGCTGCGGCCAGCCAGAGCAGGCGCAGGTGCAGCAGCGGCTGCTTTCGCTTCCGGAGTGGCAGATGCTTTGCTGTTCGCCAGATGTTTTTCCACATCTTCACGCGTGATACGACCGCCGACACCGCTGCCTTTGATGGCGGCAGCATCCAGATCGTGCTCAGCAATCAGGCGACGGATCGCCGGGCTCAGCGCGTCGTTGCTCTCTTCATCCAGCGCAGCAGTGTGGCGCTGTGCTGGCGTGGATTCTTTGCTGTCAGATTTCGCCGACGTCTCTTTGCCGCCGCTGTTCCCCTCTTTCAGGCGGCCGAGCACCTGACGGGAAGTCACAGTACTGCCCTCGTCTTCCAGAATGGCTTCCAGTACGCCATCTGCCGCTGCCGGTACTTCCAGCACCACTTTGTCAGTTTCGATTTCTACCAGCACTTCATCGCGCTGGACGCTGTCGCCCGGTTTTTTGTGCCAGGTTGCCACAGTGGCGTCGGCGACAGATTCAGGCAGATCGGGAACGAGAATATCTACGCTACTCATTATTTATCCTTTATTTAATCAACGTTCAGCGCGTCATTAACCAGGTCTTGCTGCTGCTTCTGGTGAACAGACATATAGCCAACTGCCGGTGAAGCGGATGCTGGACGACCGGCGTAACGTAATGAAGCGCCAAATGGCACGACTTCGCGGAAGTGATGCTGACTGCAGTACCACGCGCCCTGGTTCAGTGGCTCTTCCTGACACCAGACGAAATCATGCACATGTGCATAAGGCTGCAGCGCTTCCTGAACCGCTTTGTGCGGGAAAGGATACAGCTGCTCAATACGCACGATGGCAACATCGGTTTGCTCGTTTTTACGGCGCTGTTCCAGCAGGTCATAATAAACTTTACCAGAGCACAGTACGACGCGCTTAATCCCTTGCGGATCAAGTGAATCGATCTCGCCAATCGCAGGTTTAAAGCCGTCGTTCGCCAGTTCTTCCAGGGTCGAAATCGCCAGCGGATGACGCAACAGCGATTTCGGTGACATCACCACCAGCGGACGGCGCATACCGCGCAGCGCCTGACGACGCAGCATGTGGTAGACCTGTGCAGGCGTTGACGGCACGCAGACCTGCATGTTCTGCTCGGCGCAGAGTTGCAGATAGCGCTCCAGACGCGCGGAAGAGTGCTCCGGCCCCTGCCCTTCGTAGCCGTGCGGCAGCAGCATTACCAGGCCACACATACGGCCCCACTTCTGCTCGCCGGAACTGATGAACTGATCGATAACCACCTGTGCGCCGTTGGCGAAGTCGCCGAACTGTGCTTCCCAGATGGTCAGCGTGCGTGGTTCCGCCGTGGCGTAACCATATTCAAACGCCAGCACCGCCTCTTCTGACAGTACGGAATCCCAGACGCGGAACTGGCCCTGTCCGTTATGGATATGCTGCAGTGGAGTATAGGTGGAGCCATTCGCCTGATTGTGGATCACCGCATGACGGTGGAAGAAGGTGCCGCGGCCCATATCTTCACCGGAAAGACGGCACGGAATGCCTTCATCCAGGATCGTGGCGTAGGCCAGATTCTCGGCCGCACCCCAGTCGAATGGCTTGTTACCGGCGGCCATTTCTGCACGGTCGCCATAAATTTTCGCCACGCGCGACTGCATTTCGACGCCTTCCGGCACCTGGCTGATTCGCTTCGCCAGCTCCTGCAGGCGTTTGATATCAACCGTAGCCGGATAGGCTTCATCCCAATCATGGTTCAGGTATGGCGACCAGGTAAAGGAATGCAGGCTCATCGGACGCCAGTTCTCGACCACGCATTCGCCCGCATCGAGCGCATCACGGTACAGGTTGACCATTTCCGTGGCATCTTCCAGACTGGCGACTTTTTCGCCTTCCAGCCGGTCAGCATATAACTTACGTGGCGTTGGATGTTTCTTGATCTTCTGGTACATCAACGGCTGGGTGGCGCTTGGCTCATCCGCTTCGTTGTGACCATGGCGGCGATAGCACACCAGATCGATAAACACGTCACGTTTAAAGGTGTTACGGAAATCCAACGCCAGACGGGTGACAAACGCGACCGCTTCAGGATCATCAGCATTCACATGGAAGATCGGCGCCTGCACCATTTTACCGATATCAGTACAGTATTCGGTAGAACGGGCATCTTTTGGATTCGAGGTGGTGAAGCCCACCTGGTTGTTAATCACGATACGTACAGTACCGCCAACCTGGTAGCCACGCGCCTGCGACATGTTCAGGGTTTCCTGCACCACGCCCTGGCCAGTGACCGCAGCGTCACCATGAATGGTGATAGGCAGTACCTTGTTGCTGGCTGGCTCATCGAGACGATCCAGACGCGCACGCACAGACCCCATCACCACCGGGCTGACGATCTCCAGGTGCGACGGGTTAAACGCCAGCGCCAGGTGCACCATGCCGCCTTCGGTTTCCACATCAGATGAGAAGCCCATATGGTACTTCACGTCACCGGTTCCGAGGTGCTCTTTATGCTTGCCGGAGAATTCGTCGAACAGATCCTGTGGCTTTTTACCCAGTACGTTAATCAGTACGTTGAGACGACCACGGTGCGCCATGCCCAGCACCACTTCACGGGTGCCGCTTTTACCGGCGTGGCGGATCATTTCGTTCAGCATTGGCACCAGCGCATCGCCGCCTTCCAGCGAGAAGCGTTTCGCGCCCGGGAATTTCGCCCCCAGATAACGCTCAAGGCCTTCCGCTGCAGTCAGCTGCTTCAGGAAACCTTTTTTCTCGTCCGCACTGAAGCTGGCCTGGCCGATTACTGATTCAATACGCTGCTGGATCCAGCGTTTTTCTTCAGTATTGGTGATATGCATGTACTCAGCGCCAATCGATCCGCAGTAGGTCTGCTTCAGCGCGTTGTACAGTTCGGCGAGCTTCATGGTGTCTTTGCCGATGGCAAAGGAGCCGACATTGAAGGTTTCCTGGAAATCCGCTTCCGTCAGATCGTGGAAAGACGGGTCCAGATCCGCCACGGCATCCTGCTTCCACAGGCCAAGCGGATCAAGATTAGCATTCTGATGACCGCGGAAACGAAACGCGTTGATCAGCTGCAGCACTTTAACCTGCTTGCTATTGGTGTCTGGATCGGTAACAGAGGAGGTGTAACGCGATGCGTCTTTCGCCAGGCGGCGGAAATACTCACGCGTTGCAGAGTGGAATTGCTCAGGTCTAACCCCAGTGCCGGGTAGCTGCTGGAACATCGAACGCCAGGCAGCATCAACAGAGTCAGGATCGGTTAAAAAATCCTCATAGAGCTGCTCTATGTAAGATTGGTTGGCGCCGGCCAGCCAGGAAGAGTCCAGCCAGGGCTTCATCGCGCTGTTCTGCATTGTGATCCCTTAAGCATTGTATGCTTTTTTTCGGTTTCATTGTTGCCGGGTTAACGGCTTGCCGTAGTACAGTTCAACGATACGAGCATTGTGCGCATTGACGCCCGGCCCGTAAGGGAACCTTTAAAAGCGATCGTGGCCACAATCGTTTTTAAAGATTTCCTGATACGCCGGGAACCGCAGTTCCCGGCATGATCGCTGTTACGCACTGCGTTGCAGCAGCATCGACTTGATATGACCAATCGCACGCGTCGGGTTCAGCCCTTTTGGACAAACGCTGACACAGTTCATAATGCTATGGCAGCGGAATACGCTGAAAGCATCGTTCAAATCATCCAGACGGGCATTGGTTTCCGTATCACGGCTGTCGATCAGGAAACGGTATGCCGCCAGTAAACCTGCCGGACCGATAAACTTGTCCGGATTCCACCAGAACGATGGGCAGGAAGTGGAACAGCACGCACAAAGTATACATTCGTACAGGCCATCCAGCTTCTCACGTTGTTCCGGCGGCTGGAGATGCTCACGCGCAGGTGGATTATCTCCATTATTCAACAGGTAAGGTCTAATCTTCTCATACTGAGCGTAGAACTGGCTCATGTCTACTACCAGATCGCGAATTACCGGTAATCCAGGCAGTGGTCGGATAACAATTTTCTTCGTGCCATTGCCCAGCGCGGAAACCGGCGTGATACAGGCCAGGCCATTTTTACCGTTCATGTTCAGACCATCGGAGCCACACACGCCTTCACGGCAGGAACGACGGAACGCCAGCGTCGGGTCTTTCTCCTTGAGGAGCATCAGCGCGTCCAGCAACATCATGTCGCGACCGTCTTTGCTCTCCAGCGTGTAATCCTGCATACGCGGAGCATCGTCGACGTCCGGGTTGTAACGATAAATGGAAAATTCGAGTTTCATCGTCTTATCTCCGCAAATTAGTAAGTACGCGCTTTTGGCGGGAAGGCCTCACGCAGCTTCGGCAGCATGTTCACCTCACGGCGGGTCATGCTCTCGTTTTGCGGCAGATAGAGGGTGTGACACAGCCAGTTATCATCATCGCGATCCGGGAAGTCGAAGCGGCTGTGTGCGCCACGGCTTTCGGTACGGAAGTTAGCAGATACCGCAGTGGCGTATGCCGTCTCCATCAGGTTATCCAGCTCCAGGCACTCAATACGCTGGGTATTGAAGTCACTGGAACGGTCATCCAGACGGGCATTCTTCAGGCGTTCACGCAGCACTTTCAGCTCTTCCAGCCCTTTCGCCATCGCATCGCCTTCACGGAACACGGAGAAGTTGTTTTGCATGCAGGACTGCAGCGCCTTGCGCAGGTCTGCCGGGTCTTCACCCGTGATGTTGTTATTCCAGCGATTGAGACGCGCCAGCGAAGCTTCGATATTTTCATCGGTGGCATCGCGCAGGTCGCCCTGCTCTTTGATGGATTCCTGCAGATGCAGACCAGCCGCACGGCCAAACACCACCAGGTCCAGCAGCGAGTTGCCGCCGAGACGGTTAGCGCCGTGTACCGATACACAGGCGATTTCGCCGACCGCGAACAGGCCAGGCACCAGCACATCTTCACCCTGCTCGTTCACCGTCAGCGCCTGACCAGATACGCGGGTCGGAATACCGCCCATCATATAGTGGCAGGTTGGGATCACTGGGATTGGCTCTTTAACCGGGTCAACGTGGGCAAAGGTGCGCGACAGTTCCAGAATGCCCGGCAGACGGGATTCCAGCACCTCTTTACCAAGATGGTCGAGTTTCAGTTTCGCGTGTGGTCCCCATGGACCGTCACAGCCGCGACCTTCACGGATTTCAATCATGATGGAACGCGCCACCACGTCACGACCGGCAAGGTCTTTAGCGTTTGGCGCATAACGCTCCATAAAGCGTTCGCCATGTTTATTCAGCAGGTAGCCGCCTTCACCACGGCAGCCTTCGGTCACCAGCACGCCCGCCCCCGCGATACCCGTCGGGTGGAACTGCCACATTTCCATATCCTGCACCGGCACGCCCGCGCGCAGCGCCATGCCAACACCGTCACCGGTATTGATGTGGGCGTTAGTCGTGGACTGGTAGATACGCCCTGCACCGCCGGTCGCCAGCACGGTCGCGCGAGCTTTAAAGTAGACGACTTCACCGGTTTCGATGCACAGCGCGGTGGTGCCGACAATCGCGCCGTCATCATTTTTCACCAGATCCAGCGCATACCATTCTGAGAAGATGGTGGTTTTGTTTTTCAGGTTCTGCTGATACAGCGTGTGTAACAGCGCATGGCCGGTACGGTCGGCTGCCGCTGCGGTACGCGCCGCCTGCTCACCGCCGAAGTTCTTCGACTGACCGCCGAAAGGACGCTGATAAATGCGACCATCATCGAGACGGGAGAACGGCAGGCCCATATGTTCCAGCTCCAGAATTGCTTCCGGGCCGGTGTTACACATATATTCAATCGCGTCCTGGTCGCCGATGTAGTCGGAACCTTTCACGGTGTCGTACATATGCCATTCCCAGTTATCCTCGTGGCTGTTGCCTAACGCCACGGTAATGCCGCCCTGGGCGGACACGGTATGGGAACGGGTAGGAAAGACTTTTGATAACAGCGCACAGGTCTGACCCGACTGGGAGATCTGTAACGCTGCGCGCATACCTGCGCCGCCTGCGCCGATAACAACGGCGTCAAATTCTCTGACTGGCAATTTCATTACACACCCCACACCACAACAGTTCCATAAATCGCATAAACCAACAGCGCCACGACGATCGCCAGCTGCAACACGAGGCGCAGCCCAAGCGGCTTAACATAGTCCGTCAGCACCTGCCACATGCCGATCCAGCCATGTACAAGGATGGCAAGCAGCGTCAGCAAGGTGAACACTTTGGTAAAGGCAGAGGCGAAGAATCCGCGCCAGATGTCATAGGTCAGAGTATCTGACACCACGAGGAAACCGAGGATGTAGAGCACGTAGAGGGCGATAACAATGCCCGCTGCGCGAAGCAGCAGCCAGTCATGTACGCCGTTGCGCCCCAGTGCAGAAGCATTGCTTACCATACGAGGACTCCAGCCAGAATTGAGAGCACGACAGTGATACCAAAGGTAATCTGCGCAGAACGTGTCCCAACCTGCAGGGTCTCCGCCAGATAACCAAAATCAGCCAGCATATGACGAATACCGCCTGCGATGTGATACGCCAGCGCAGTCAGGATGCCCCACATGATGAACTTAACAAAAAAGCTGTCCATGATGGCGGATGCCTGCAGGAAGCCTTCGGGTGATGAGAGAGAGAGACCAAGTAGCCAGAGCAGAATACCGACCGCCACAAAGGTGATCACGCCGGATACGCGGTGGAGAATGGACGCTATCGCAGTAACGGGAAACCGGATCGTTGTCAGATCCAGGTTGACTGGTCTTTGTTTTTTCACGTATTTGCCCACACAGCTTTTTTTATTTTACTTCCTCCGGTCCTGGAGGGCCGGTCTAATCACGCTAATGGTCAGACACAAACACCGTCACCAAAACAGCAACATCCAGTGTTAATTGACGCGGCAAAACGCTGGGTGGCTCCTGGTGCCAGGGAATTCCGGAGACCTGGCCGAAGTATAGGAGGATCACATTCCTATTACAATTCCCCTACATTCTGTTTGGGAACATTTAAGTTGAACAGTGATCAGCCTCACGATTTTCACAATTTATACAAATTTAATTATCTGATTTGACAAAAGTTCAACATTCTTGTTACAAACGAGCGACAGAAAAACCTATGATGCACAAAAGTTATGGGGATACACTTTCCCCTAAGCGTAAGTTATGTAACATTGATTGTGTGAGCCACCCGTAGCATCAGGTAATGGTTGCAAGAAAAATAATGTCCAAAACGGATCTTTAACAACCATGGTATACCCTCGATAATTATCAGTTGCAGGACACATTATGCACCTGCATTTTTAGCTAACATGGGTATAAAACATTATGTCGTGCCTGCCGGAACCTCGCTGTAGCGCCTCGTCGCTCTGTACCCTGCAAGCCGTTGTCTGCGCAGAATTTTCTGCACAATCAACCCGAGGTTGCTGGCCACACTAAGGTGTCAAAGATCCTACAAATAAGGCGCTAAGGAGACAGTAAATGGCTGAGAAAAAAGCGACGCTAACCCTCGAAGGCGTAGATCCTATTGAGCTAAATGTGCTTAAAGGTACGCTGGGTGAAGACGAAATCGACATCCGAACCCTCGGTTCGAAAGGTCTGTTCACGTTTGACCCGGGTTTTACCTCTACGGCGTCCTGTGAATCCAAAATTACCTTTATTGACGGTGAAGAAGGCATCCTGCTGCACCGCGGTTATCCAATTGACCAGTTAGCGTTACACTCCAACTATCTGGAAGTTTGCTATATCCTGCTGAACGGTGAAGCGCCAACCCAGCAGCAGTTCGACGAATTCCGCACCACCGTTACCCGCCACACTATGATTCATGAGCAGATTACCCGTCTGTTCCACGGTTTCCGTCGCGACTCGCATCCTATGGCAGTCATGTGCGGCGTCACCGGCGCGCTGGCAGCATTTTACCACGACTCTTTAGACGTAAACCTTGAGCGCCATCGTGAAATCGCCGCCTTCCGTCTGCTGTCTAAAATGCCGACGGTAGCAGCGATGTGTTACAAATACTCGATCGGTCAGCCTTTCGTGTACCCACGTAATGACCTCTCTTACGCGGGTAACTTCCTGAATATGATGTTCGCCACGCCGTGTGAAGAGTATGTGGTTAACCCGGTGCTGGAACGCGCCATGGACCGTATTCTGGTGCTGCACGCTGACCATGAGCAGAATGCATCCACCTCTACCGTACGTACCGCGGGCTCTTCCGGGGCGAACCCGTTTGCCTGTATCGCCGCGGGCATCGCCTCGCTGTGGGGACCGGCGCACGGTGGCGCCAACGAGGCCTGCCTGCGTATGCTGGAAGAGATCAGCAGCGTCGATCATATCCCTGAGTTTGTGCGCCGTGCGAAAGACAAGAATGACTCTTTCCGCCTGATGGGCTTCGGCCATCGCGTGTACAAAAACTACGATCCGCGTGCAACGGTGATGCGTGAGACCTGCCATGAAGTGCTGAACGAGCTGGGTATGAAAGATGACCTGCTGGAAGTGGCGATGGAACTGGAACATATCGCGCTGAACGATCCGTACTTTATTGAGCGTAAACTCTATCCAAACGTCGATTTCTATTCCGGTATTATTCTGAAAGCGATGGGCATTCCATCGTCGATGTTTACTGTGATCTTCGCGATGGCGCGTACCGTTGGCTGGATTGCCCACTGGAAAGAGATGCATGACGAAGGCGTGAAAATCGCCCGCCCACGCCAGCTGTATACCGGCTATGACAAGCGTGAGTTTAAATCGAGTCTGCAGAAGTAAGTCTGGCTGATTGCTTAGAGCGGTGTAGTTTCACCGCTCTGAACATCAGGCACAGACTGCCCCTTCCCCCGCATAGCGGGGGAAGGTTGGGATGGGGGAGCCAGCGGCTCGGCGCCTCTTGTTCCCCCTCCCTAACCCTCCACCATTTTATGGGGGAGGGGATCATTACGGTGCAAGCAGTAAGAAAGCTTTCCTCACTCACTACCCTCATTACACTTACTTCACTCATGCACTTACTGAGTCAATACTGACATCCCGGGCACCAGTAAAATGGCCGCGATGACAACGTCCCCTTCTCTATCAGCGTGCCGCAACGCTCACACGGCTTACCGGTACGGTTAAACACCTTAAAACGAAACGCCGCGCCATGATGGCGGTTTTCATCCATGGTGCCGCGCATACGATATGAGTGACGCGGGATCGCCAGCATCGCTTCTGCCAGCTGAGCCCGTTTTTCTGCTGGCAAATCCTGCGCCTTATGCTGCGGGAGTAACTGCGCCTGCCAGAGAATCTCCGCACGCAGATAATTACCCAACCCCGCGAGAAACGCCTGGTCGAGCAGTAAGCCACCCAGCTGGCGACGCCGGAAACGTGCCGACAGCAACCGCTCACTGACCTGCTCCACCGTCAGGCGCATATCCAGCACATCAGGCCCGACCCGTTGCAAAAAGGGATGGTTTGCCAGCGTTTCGCTGTTCAGCAGTTCAATATCTGACGCGCTGTACAGCAAAATCGCCTGCTCCCGCGCCGCCAGCCGCACGCGCAGACTCCGCTTCGTCGGCGGTGGCTCACCGCTTTCGACTACGCGCCAGACACCGTACAGCTGATTATGGCTGTACAGCGTCAACCCGTTTGAAAAGTGCGTCAGCAGCGCTTTACCACGCGTTTCTATCGCCGTAATGTGCTCGCCGACTAGCGACGACTGATACGTTTGCAGCTGCGTAAAAGCAAACCAGACATCGGTTAGCGGTTTTCCCAGCAGCGCCTGTTCCAGCTTATCCGCCGCGCGCCGGATCTCCGGGCCTTCTGGCATGGTTTCTCCCTGTGTTTAGTGCGTCGCGCCGCCTGCCAGGCGCAGATCCTGTTGCGTATGCAGTGCCGTAGCGATGGCGATTTTCAGCCCCTGCACCACCGTCTCTGCCGCCATGCTCGCCATTCCCGGCAGATTAGCCGCCTGCTGTGGCAGGTAGGGAATATGAATAAAGCCGCCACGGGCGCTGCCTCCCTGCTGCGCCAGACGGTGCAGCAGTCCGTACATCACATGGTTGCAGACATAGGTTCCTGCCGTCTGCGACACCGAAGCCGGAATCCCCTCTTTGCGCAGCGCCGCTACCATCGCCTTAATCGGCAGCGTGGAGAACCAGGCAGCCGGTCCGTCCGCCACAATCGGCTGATCGACCGGCTGGTTCCCCTGGTTATCCGGAATGCGCGCGTCATCGACGTTGATCGCCACGCGCTCAACGGTGATATCGGTACGGCCACCGGCCTGGCCGACGGCAATCACCAGATCCGGCTGCAGCTGTTCCAGCGCGCTATACAGACTGGTCAGCGATTCACCAAACACGCACGGCAGCTGGCGGGCGACAATTCTCGCCCCGTCCAGCCGCTGTTCATCGAGCTGGCGCACCGCTTCCCAGGATGGGTTGACGGTTTCGCCGCCAAACGGTTCAAAGGCGGTGATCAATACCGTTTTCATCGTCATCTCACAGGAACATCAGGAAGTAGAGCAGGAACACATTCACCGCTAATAACAGCACGCCAGTAGGCACCTGCGCTTTGATCACCGCGTTGCGATCCGGCAGTTCCAGCAGCGCGGCGGGCACGATATTAAAGTTAGCCGCCATTGGCGTCATTAGCGTCCCGCAGTAGCCGGAGAACATACCAATCGCCGCCATCACTGCCGGGTTACCGCCATGCTGCAGCACCAGAATCGGAATACCAATCCCTGCAGTGACAATCGGGAACGCGGCAAAGGCGTTACCCATCACCATAGTCAGCAGCGCCATGCCGATCGCATATGTGGCAACGGCGATAAAGCGATTATCCACTGCCAGATAGCTTTCCGTCAGATGAGAAATCGCCGTGCCGACGCCCGCGCTGGTAAACAGCAGGCCCAGCGTGGCGAGGATTTGCGGCAGAATAAACGCCCAGCCAACGGAATCCAGCAGGCGACGTGCTTCCTGCAGCGACCGGGCAGGCGCTTCACGCGTCATTTTTAACGCTATCAGCCAGCCCACCAGGCAGCCCACAGTCATAGAAAACAGCGTCACCAGCGTGGCATGATTACCCGGGCCAAACACTGCCTGCTGCAGCGCTGGCAGATTGTTGAATGCCAGCACGCCAATCACCGTCACCAGTGGAATCGACAGCGCGGGCAGAAACAGCTTGTTGCCGAGACGTTCTGCACTGGCTTTGCGCTCACTGTCCGTGCGCTGATGGTAGCTGCCCAGTTTCACACCGCCGAAACCCGCCAGCAGCGCCATCACGATTACCAGTACACCGACCAGAATATGCAGTCCACGCTGACCTGCGGCAGTGCTGCCCGCCAGCTGGCTCATCAGCTCATAAGCCCAGTCGCCGACCAGGAACATCAGCCCGTACAGCCCCCAGAACAGACCAGTGGTGAGACGGCGCGGGTTCGCGTTATCGCGCCATGACATCACGGCCACCAGCAGCAGAACCACGCCTGCCAGCCAGTACAGATATTGTTGCTGGAACATTATTTCTCTCCCTTGGCCTGCATGGCTTGCGTATTGAGGGAGGCCAGTTCGGCGGCAAGCTGGTTGTCCAGCCGGCGCAGACGCACCGCGTGAATAATAAAGGCGCAAACCGCCGTCGGGATGCCCCACATGGCGATATGCAGCGGCTCAGTCTGGATACCGCCCGACTCCAGCATAAAGTTATGCATAAAAATAATCGCCCCAAAAGCAACGAAGATATCTTCCCCGAAGAACAGGCCGACGTTATCCGTCGCAGCGGACATTGCACGCAGGCGATAACGCACCTGCGGCGGCAGCTCACCGTAACGGTTTTCCGCCGCGCCTTCCGCCATTGGCGCCAGCAGCGGGCGCACCATTTGCGGATGACCGCCAAGGCTGGTCAGCCCCAGCGCCGCCGAGGCTTCACGTACAAACAGATAAACAATCAGCAGACGGCCGGCGGTGGCGCTTTTGATATGGGCGATCCACGCCTGCGCGCGCTCTTTGAGACCGTGACGCTCCACCAGGCCAATCACCGCCAGCGGAATAAGCAGAATAAACGGCAGGTTACGGGTGTTTAAAAAGCCCGCGCCCAGTTTTTCCAGAATCACGTCGATGGGCATGCTGGCGGCCAGACCGGTAATAATGCCTGAGGCAATCACCACCAGAACCGGGTTAAAGCGCAGTAAAAAACCGATGACAATGGCGGCAATGCCAAGCAGTGGCCAGAGATTGACAGCGTTTTCCATAATAACTCCCCAGGATAAAAACTCCCCGGCGAAGCCGGAGAGAAAAGCGTGCAGCAGCGTTATGCGCTGGTCACATTAATGTGTTGTGTGGCAAAGGCATCGCGCAGACGCACGGCAAAGGCCAGCGCATGCGCGCCGTCGCCATGCAGGCAGACCGTTTCAGCACGCACCGCGACGTCTTCGCCGCTGATGGCACGCACTTTACCATCGCGTACCATCTGCAAAGTCTGAGCGATTGCCTGCTGTTCATCGTCGATCAGCGCGCCAGGCTGACTGCGCGGCACCAGCGTGCCGTCGGCCTGATAACCGCGATCGGCGAACACTTCCTGCCGGGTACGCAACCCCAGACAGTGTGCGGCGCGGATTGACTCGCTATTCGCCAGCCCCACCAGCACCAGTTGCGGATCGACGGCGTACACTGCACGGGCAATCGCCTCCGCCAGCAGCGGATCGACCGCCGCCTGGTTATACAGCATGCCGTGCGGTTTCACGTGTGCCAGTTTGCCGCCCTCGCTTTCTGCGAGAGTTTTCAGTGCGCCAATCTGATACAGCACCTGCGCATAGACCGTCTCTGGCGGCAGTTGCATCGCGGTACGGCCAAAGTTTTCGCGGTCCGGGAAACTGGGGTGCGCGCCAATCGCCACGCCGAACTCCAGCGCCCAGCGCACCGACTGCAGCATGGTTTCTGCATCACCGGCGTGAAAACCACAGGCGATATTGGCGGAACTCACCAGCTGCAACAGCTGACGATCGCTGCCGCTGCCTTCACCCAGATCGGCATTTAAATCAACCTTCATTCCTGTAATCCCCATGCCATTTGATCGAGCACCCGTTGTTGCTCCCGTTTCGCCAGCAGCGCTTCATCCAGCGTACAGTGGACAAAATGCAGCGGTTCGCCGAGACGCAGCTGTGCCAGATGGTAGAGATCCGCCTCGATCACACAGGCAATGCGTGGATAGCCGCCGGTGGTTTGCGCATCGGCCATCAGCACAATCGGCTGGCCGTTAGGCGGTACCTGGATCACGCCCGGCAGCAGGCCGTGCGACAGCAGATCGCGTTCGCTGTTGCGGATCAACGAGCGTCCCTGCAAACGGTAGCCCATACGGTTACTTTGCGGGCTGAGTTTCCACGAGGTACGCCAGAATGCTTCCTGCGATTCGCGGCTGAACTCATGGAATTCCGGCCCGGGCAGTGCACGTACACGGTTGCCCCACAGTAGCTGACGCACCCCTACGGATTTGCCAAACTCGCGCGTGGGTTGCCGCAGCGGCAGCTGGTCGCCATCGGCAATCCGCCGTCCCTGCCAGCCGCCGAATCCGGCCTTCTGGTCGGTACTGAACGATCCCAGCAGCGGCGGCAGGTCAAAACCGCCATCCACAGCCAGATAACTGCGCATGCCGTGCAGCGGTTTCGCCAGCGTTAACACCTGCCCGGCTCTCACCGGAATACGCCAGCCTGTCCACACCGCCTTGCCATCCAGTTTCGCCGCGCAGCCTGCGCCAGTCAGCGCAATCCAGCCGTCGCGGCCAAACTCGGCGCTAAACTGGCCGAGGGTAATCTCCAGCACGGCGTCATCCGCGCCATTCCCCACCAGCAGATTGGCGGTTTTCATCGCCGGAATATCCAGCACACCACCGCTGCTGATGCCGAACTGCCGCCAGCCGGTACGGCCCGCATCCTGAATCGACGTGCTCATCCCGGCACGCATAATCGTCAGCATACGCCCTCCTTACTGGGTATAAAACGGATGCTGTCACCCGGACGTAACAGGGTTGGCGGCTGCTGTGACGGGTCAAACAGGGGGATATCGCTGCGGCCGATCAGCTGCCAGCCGCCGGGCGTTGCCAGTGGATAGATGCCGGTCTGGCTGCCGCCAATACCGACCGATCCGGCGGGCACCACCAGCCGCGGCTCAGCGCGGCGCGGGGTATGCAGACGACTGTCCAGCCCGCCGAGATACGGGAAACCGGGCTGGAAGCCAATAAAGTAGACCACGTACGGGGTCGAGGCGTGTAATTCGACCACCTCTCTGGCGCTCAGCTGGCTGTGCTGCGCCACGGCATCCAGATCGGGTCCCGCTTCGCCACCATAAATTACCGGGATTTCAATCAGGCGCGATTCCGGCACCAGAGATTCACTCTCTTCCCACCAGCGCTGCAGGCGTTCAATCGCATCCAGCGCAGTGTTTTGCGGATCGGCTAATACCACGGTCAGGTTATTCATGCCGGGTATGGTTTCAACCACTTGCGGATAGCTTTTCAGGCGCTCGCTCAGTCCCCAAATGCGTTGCTGGCTCTCAAGGGAAACCGGCGGTTCCAGCTCAAGCACTACAGCGCGTTCCCCTAACAGGTAACAGCGTGCTCGTTGCAATATGCACCTCCAGACGTTCATTACGTCATCAGCTTATCTATTTCGAACAAATAGTTATGCTAAACAAGCAAAGTGGTGTCAATGATTTTGCACCCTGCGCCGGATGACGCAGGGGGCATGGCAACGATCAGGCGGGGTTGTCGATATCGACGAAGGTCACATCAAGGCCATGATTCGCCGCTAACCATTCACCGAGCGCGCGGATACCGGCACGTTCTGTGGCATGGTGGCCTGCAGCAAAGAAATGCACACCGTTTTCGCGCGCGCTGTGAATGGTTTTTTCCGACACTTCGCCGGTAATAAAGGCATCGATGCCATAAGCAATGGCGTCATCGATATAACCCTGACCACCCCCCGTACACCAGGCGATACGGCGAATATGCTCTGGCGCATTGTCGCCACAGTGCAGCGGCGTGCGTCCCAGCCGTTGTTCAATACGCTGCGCCAGCTGTTGGCCCGTTGGCGCATCTGGCAGTTCACCCCACGGCAGCAACAGGGCGATTTCGCCACGCACTTCGATATCCAGCAATTGCGCCAGCAGCGCGTTATTGCCGAGCTGCGCGTGACCATCCAGCGGCAGGTGCCAGCCATACAGGTTAATGTCATGGGTCAGCAGGGTCTTTAGCCGGTTGCGTTTCATCCCTTTGATCGCCGGAGATTCGCTTTTCCAGAAGTAACCGTGGTGTACCAGCACCGCATCCGCCTGCAACCGCACCGCTTCGTCGAGCAGCGCCTGACACGCCGTCACGCCGGTGACCACTTTGCGGACGTCACTGCGCCCTTCCACCTGCAAGCCGTTGGGCGCGTAGTCGCTAAACGCTGCCGTGTTCAGCAGCTGGTTGACGATATTTTCCAGTTCAAAATTGCGCATTCTTTTATCCTGCCTGTTTGCGGGCAGCCTCAAAGGCCGCCAGTGTCCTGTTACGAGCTTCCTTATGGTCTACGATTGGCGACGGATAATCGAGTTTTTGCTTATTTTTCTTTGCCCACTGCTGCGGCTGGTGAATGCCTTCGTCCGGCACATCTCGTAATTCCGGCAGCCAGTGGCGGATAAATTCCCCTCTGGCATCAAAGCGTTCACCCTGGGTGGTGGGATTGAAAATACGGAAGTAAGGCGCAGCATCCGTGCCGGTCGACGCCGCCCACTGCCAGCCGCCGTTGTTTGCCGCCAGATCGCCATCGATCAGTTGCGAGATAAAGTAACGCTCTCCGGCACGCCAGTCGATCAGCAGATCTTTCACCAGAAAACTGGCAGTGATCATGCGCAGACGGTTATGCATCCAGCCGATGCTGTTCAGCTGACGCATCGCGGCATCGACAATTGGGTAACCCGTTTTGCCCTGCTGCCAGGCCTGCAGCTGCTCGTCACTGCCCTGCCACTGCACCTTTTTCGTCCAGGCGGTAAAGGGCTGATGGCGGCACAGCGCCGGATACGCCACCAGCAGATGACGGTAAAACTCACGCCAGATCAGTTCATTCAGCCAGACAAAGCTCCTGTCGCCTTCGAGCGCACCGGGATGCTGATGCAGTAATCGATGCAGGCACTGACGCGGCGACAGCACACCCGTCGCCAGATACACCGACAGGCGGCTGGTGCCATCGATGGCGGGAATATCGCGCTGTTCCGCGTAATCCATCACCGACTGCTGGCAGAAGTGACGCAGCTGTTTCAGCGCCGCCTGCTCACCGGCAGGAAACAGTTCAGGATCAAAGGGTTCACGCGGATAGTCAAACGCCTCCAGCGCAGGCAACTTACTGAGTGGCGCAGCATCGCGCGCTTTTGGGGCTGGCAGGCACTCAGGCAATCCCTGCTGCAGACGCCGCACAAAGGCTTTGCTGAACGGCGTAAATACTTTGTACATCTCATTATTGCCCGTCTGCACAGAGCCCGGCGGCAACAGCAGGCTGTCATCAAAGCCCTGCGCCATGATGTCATTGTCGAACAGGGCTTTTTCCGCTGCGGCGTCGCGCTGCACTTCATTCACTTCATACTGGTAGTTATAAAACAGCCGATCCACTTTATGCTGCTGGCAAAACGTCACCAGTTGATCAACTGAAGCGGCAAAATCACTGCATTGCAGGTAGTGCAGCGCAATGCCGCGCTCTGCCAGCGCCTGTTGCAGCAGACGCAGGTTTTCATAAATAAACGCCGCCTGGCGCGGCGCCATATCATGCTGCTGCCACTGCTGCGGCGTGGCGATAAACAGGGCGATCACTTTTGCATCCGCACTGCGGCACGCAGCGTGCAGCGCACTGTTATCATGGATGCGCAGATCGTTGCGCAGCCAGACCAGATGGGTGGTCATAACGCTCCTTAAAGACCGTAGCGCAGACGCAGCGCTTCCGGCCAGGGTTCAAAATAGCGCTGCTGCGCCAGATAGACGTCCGGGAATTCCTTCATGTAATGCTTCAGCAGGGTGATCGGCGCCAGCAACGGTTGCAAACCGCGACGATAACGATCGATCAGCGCCGCCAGCTCCTGGCGCTGTGGTGAGGTTAGCTGGCTGCGGAAATAGCCCTGCACATGCATCAGCACATTGGTGTGGTTGCTGCGCGTCGCGGGTTGTGACAGCAGATCCATCAGCCGCTGGCGATATTCAGCGGCATACTCTTCCAGTGAATCCCACTGATCGATAGCGGCGACAAACGGCCCCAGTGCGCGATAGCCGGGTTGCGAATGCGCCAGCAGCAGCAATTTATAGCGGCTGTGATAAGCAATCAGGCCATGGCGGGTTAATCCGCTTTTCCACAGCTGGTTAAATTCATGCAGCGCATAGACGCGGGTGACAAAATTTTCCCGAATAGCGTCATCATGCAGGCGGCCATCCTCTTCCACCGGCAGCCACGGCATGGCGCGCATCAGTTCGCGGGTATAGATACCTGTGCCAGCCTTGCGATTGTTATTGGTGGCGGGCTCGTACACCCGTACCCGCTCCATGCCACAGCTGGGCGATTTGGCGCAAACGATATAGCCACACAGATGCTGCAGACGCGCCACTTTGTCACGGGAAAACGCCTGCATTTGCTGCGTGATATCGTCGCCGCCCTCTTTGCTGAAGCACAGCGCCACGTCATCGCTCGCCTCTTTCACCAGCCGCAGCGCCGGGCGCGGCGTTGGCAGACCAATGGCCATTTCCGGACAGACCGCTTCATAACGCACAAAAGGTGAGAGTTCCTCGGTGGCAAAGGCAAAACGTTTATGCCCGCCATCAAAGCGCACATTATCACCCAGCAAGCAGGCACTGATACCGACAGGGATTTTTTCGCTCATACCTATACAACCTTTAAAATTTTGTACAGGTTTTAAGTGTAGCGCAAAGCAAAGTGCTCTGCACCTGGTGGATGAGGATCAAATGACGGGCATAAAAAAACCCGCCTGCGAGCTAATGCCAGTCGGTTAAGCACTTTGATGGTTTTGTGTCTGAAGAAATAACGAAAGAGTCAGGACTGCAGCGCTGTATTTTTTCGCTGAGCTGCCCGCTGTTTTAAAAGACGCCAGGTTTCTGATAACCCCATACCTGCTGTTAAAAACCACACGGCACTCACACAGCGGACGGGCTGTTCCTGCGGTCTGGCGTATCCGCAGCGCTGAGCGCAGGGAGGAAGCCAGGACGCGGGGGCAAGGCGATACGGGACAGGGACGTCCCGTTATCGCCGGTCCGTCAGGCTGATGAGTGAAGTGAAGGCACCGCGCAGTGTGGCGCGAGGACCAGCCAGAACGCAGGAACAGTCAGGCAGCGCCGGCACAGCACAGTAAAATGCTTAACTGACAAGCATTAGCCCGCAGGCGGGTTTTTAGAGGGTTACCAGAAGACGCCAGCGGCGGCTTCTGACTGCGCCAGCCATACCGGCTGGGTGCTGGTTTTACTCCAGTAGCGGTGCAGCCAGCTGTAAAAACGTGCGCGATCGGTGCGGAACAGCATCACTGGCAATGCCAGCACACCGATAACGACCGCCGCCGTGCGGCGCAGGATAATTTTTCCTGATGAAAAACGCTGATACATAAACCTGTGCCCTCCGAAATCTTCTGGTGTAAAAAATAAAAAAGTTAAATGGTCTGACATCTGACCACTATGATAAATCGCTCGATGTAATTTCACTACTGCTCCGACCACTTTTGCGGAAAAAAAGCGCACATTCTGTCTGTTTTTGTAATTGAGTTACAAAAAAGTTACCAGATAATCAATTGCGTGTTACCGTGCGCCGTCTCGTGTTCACCACAGCGGCGCAGACTCCCGTCCCCTGCTTCAGACACCGGCCGTCCACGCTATCCAGCGTTCAGAATGCAAAATCACTGGCGAAATAACCGTAAATATCCTTATGCTGAGCAAGGCGTTAGCCCTCTAACTCGCTTCCAGAGATCGCTCATGAACGATGAATTGCCACGTCCGTCACCGGAAAAACTGCTGCAACAAATCAACGCCGCGCCGCGCGGCAAACTAAAGATCTTTTTTGGTGCCTGCGCGGGCGTCGGGAAAACCTTTGCCATGTTGCAGGAAGGGCGCCGCCTGCGCGAACAGGGGCTGGATGTACTGATTGGCGTGGTGGAAACTCATGGCCGCCGCGAGACCGCCGCGCTGCTGGACGGCCTCGATGTGCTGCCGCTGAAGCGCTATACCCAGCAAGGCCGTCAGTATCCGGAATTTGACCTCGACGCCGCCCTCGCCCGTGCGCCAGCGATTATCCTGATCGATGAGCTGGCGCACAGTAACATCAGCGGCGCACGCCATCCGAAACGCTGGCAGGATGTTGAAGAGCTGCTGAATGCCGGAATCGACGTGCTCACCACCGTCAACGTGCAGCATCTGGAAAGCCTTAATGATGTGGTCAGCAGTATTACCGGTATTCTGGTACGTGAAACCGTGCCGGATCCGATTTTTGACCTCGCCGATGAGATCGTGCTGGTCGACCTGACGCCCGACGATCTGCGCCAGCGGCTGGCGGAAGGCAAAGTCTATATTGCCTCCCAGGCCGAGCGCGCCATTGAACACTTCTTCCGTAAAGGTAACCTGATTGCCCTGCGCGAGCTGGCGCTGCGTCGCACCGCCGATCGGGTGGACGATCAGATGCGCGCCTGGCGTGACAGTAAGGGACGGGAAAAAGTGTGGCATACGCGCGATGCCATTCTGCTGTGTATTGGCAACGGTGCGGGCAATGAAAAACTGGTGCGCACCGCTGCTCGACTGGCCGCGCGGCTCGATGCCCCCTGGCACGCGGTGTATGTGGAAACGCCACGCTTGCACAAACTTCCCGGCGACCAGCGCCGCCTTATCCTGCAGGCGCTGAAGCTGGCGCAGGACCTCGGCGCGGAAACCGCGACGCTGTCTGACACCCACGAAGAGCAGGCGATCCTGCGCTACGCCCGTGAGCACGACCTCGGCAAAATTGTTATTGGCCGCCGCCCGGCAAAACGCTGGAAACGCGACGGCTTTGCCAACCGCCTCGGCAAACTCGGGCCGGATCTCGATCTGATTATCGTTGCGCGCGATGAACCGGATACCTCGCTTGCCGCGCGTCCGCTTAGCAGTAAAAGCACGGCGGAGAAATGGCGTAAACCGCTGGAAGGCGGCGCGCTGGCGGTAGCGCTATGCGCCATCATCACCGTAGGCGCCAGCTGGCTGTTTCCGCAGGTGGCCGACGCCAACCTGGTGATGCTCTATCTGCTTGGCGTGGTGATTGTCGCCCTGACCTATGGCCGCTGGCCGTCAGTGCTGGCAAGCGTGATCAATGTCGCCAGCTTCGACCTGTTTTTTATCGCGCCGCGCGGCACCCTTGCCGTCTCCGATCTCGAATACCTGCTTACTTTCGCCATTATGCTGGCAGTGGGCATCATCATTGGTAACCTTACCGCCAGCATGCGCTACCAGGCGCGGGTGGCGCGGTATCGTGAAGCACGCGTGCGTCAATTGTATGAGATGTCGAAAGCGCTCAGCCGCACGCGCACCACCGATGATATTATCGCCATCAGCCAGCATTTTATTGATAACAGTTTCCGCGCCAGCAGCGAGCTGCTGCTGCCCGATGCCCGCGGCCAGTTGCCCGCGCCACGTCAGGCCGATGCGGCGATCGCCCGCTGGAGTTTTGATAATGGCCAGCCCGCCGGGGTCGGCACCGATACCCTGCCCGGCGTGCCGTGGCAGATTCTGCCGCTAAAAATGCAGGAGAAGACCTGGGGCCTGCTGATTATTGCCCCATCCAGCCTGCGCCAGTTGATGGTTCCTGAGCAGCAGCGCCTGCTGGAAACCTTTATTATGCTGATCGCCACCGCACTGGAACGACTTGCGCTCACCCGCTCCGAGGAGCAGGCGCGCTTCTCCGCCGAAAGCGAACAGCTGCGTAATTCCCTGCTGGCGGCACTGTCGCACGACCTGCGCACGCCGCTCACGGTCCTGTTTGGCATGGCAGAGATTCTGACGCTGGATCTCGCCGCCGATAACTCGCCGCACGCGCCGCAGGCCAGCCAGATCCGCCAGCACATCATCCACACCACCCGGCTGGTCAATAACCTGCTGGATATGGCGCGTATTCAGTCTGGTGGCTTCGTGCTGCGCAAAGAGTGGCTGACGCTGGAAGAGATTATTGGCAGCACGCTGAACGTCCTGGCGCCGCTGCTCAACGCGCGACGAATCCAGACCGATCTGCCCGAAGAGCTGTTGCTGGTGCAGGTAGACGGGCCGCTGATCGAACGGGTGCTAAGCAACCTGCTGGAAAACGCGCTGAAATATGCCGGCAGCAGCGCCAGCATCGGTATTCGCGCGCGGCGGGAAGAGGATATCCTCGATATCGAAGTGTGGGATGACGGACCGGGTATTTTACCCGGGCAGGAACAGCAGATTTTTGATAAATTTACCCGTGGTAACAAGGAGTCAGCGATTCCGGGCGTCGGCCTCGGACTGGCAATCTGCCAGGCGATCGTCACTCTGCATCACGGCGAAATTATTGCCGCCAACCGCCCTTCCGGCGGCGCCAGCTTCCATCTGCGGCTACCGCAGGAAACGCCGCCCGTCTGGGACCCGGAAAACATCGAGGAACTGTGACCACTGTCCTGATTGTCGAAGATGAAAAAGAGATCCGCCGCTTCCTGCGCATCGCGCTCGAGGGGGAATCGCTGCGCGTGTTTGACGCCGAAACCCTGCAGCGCGGGTTGATCGAAGCCGCCACGCGCAAGCCCGACCTGGTGATCCTCGACCTCGGCCTGCCCGATGGCGACGGCGTGGAATTTATCCGCGACTTGCGCCAGTGGAGCGCGATGCCGATTGTGGTGCTGTCGGCGCGCAGTGATGAGCAGGACAAAATTGAGGCGCTGGATGCGGGCGCAGATGATTTCCTTACCAAACCCTTTGGCATCGGTGAACTGCTGGCGCGCGTGCGCGTGGCATTACGTCGCCATAGTTCGGCACAACCGCAGGCAACGGTAATTCGCTTTTCCGCCGTGACGGTCGATATCGCTGCGCGCCGCGTGACCCGTGACAATGAAGAACTGCACCTGACGCCCATTGAGTTCCGTCTGCTGACCTTTTTACTCAACAACGCCGGCAAAGTGCTGACCCAGCGCCAGTTGCTGAACCAGGTGTGGGGTCCCAACGCCGTGGAGCACAGCCACTATCTGCGTATCTATATGGGCCATCTGCGCCAGAAACTGGAAGCCGACCCGACTCAGCCAAAACACTTTATTACCGAGACGGGGATTGGTTATCGCTTTATGCCGTGAAGCTCCATCCTGCACGCGATAATGAATGCCTTGTGTCTTTCGGCCGTAAAAAACACAATCTTCTGGAAAAATTAGCAGCAACGCAAAAATTCAACACACAGGGAATACGGTCAGCGCAGGAAAGCGTCCCGCGCCATGGACGGCCCGGGCCGAGCGGCCACGGATGGCGAACAGCGTCTTTCCGTAGCTGACCGTGTTCCCTGTACAGGCACAGAACCAGAAGCGACGCCCCTGTAAGTGCCAGATACCCGTTCCGTATTGGCCAACCGAAAAAATAAAGGCGCTGATTTCTCAGCGCCTTCAGATCACAGCAAAATAACCAATTAAGCGTTTTTCAGCACTTCGCTGACAATCTCAACGGCTTCTTTTTCAATCTGCGCACGGTGCTCAGCGCCGAGGAAACTTTCACAGTAAATCTTATAGGCGTCTTCAGTACCCGACGGACGCGCGGCAAACCAGCCATTCTCCGTCATTACTTTCAGACCGCCAATCGCCGCGCCATTGCCCGGAGCAGCAGTCAGACGCGCTGTGATCGGGTCGCCCGCCAGCGTATCCGCACTGACCATGTCTGGTGACAGCTTAGACAGCGCCGCTTTCTGTGCAGAAGTGGCGGATGCCTGCAGACGGTTGTAGCTTGGCGCACCAAAACGCGCGGCCAGCTCATCATAGTGCTGCTGCGGGTTTTTACCGGTGACAGCCGTGATTTCCGCCGCCAGCAGACACAGAATGATGCCGTCTTTATCCGTTGACCACGGCGTGCCATCGAAACGCAGGAAAGATGCGCCCGCGCTCTCTTCACCGCCGAAGCCGAAGCTGCCGTCAAACAGACCATCAACAAACCACTTAAAGCCTACCGGCACTTCCACCAGCTTACGGCCAATATCGTTCACCACGCGGTCAATCATCGCGCTGGACACCAGCGTTTTACCGACCGCAACATCTTTGCCCCACTGTGGCCGATGCTGGAACAGATAGTTGATCGCCACCGCCAGATAGTGGTTAGGATTCATCAGACCCGCTGGCGTCACAATGCCGTGACGGTCGTAATCCGGATCGTTGGCAAACGCCAGATCGAACTTATCACGCAGCGCCAGCAGACCCGCCATCGCCGACTCAGAGGAGCAGTCCATACGGATCACGCCATCTTTATCCAGATGCATAAAGCGGAAAGTCTGATCGACCGCATCATTAACAATGGTCAGATCCAGATTGTAGAACTCAGCGATACGCTGCCAGTACGCAATACCGGAGCCACCCAGCGGATCAACACCAATCTTCAGGCCCGCTTTCTGAATGGCAGCGATATCCACCACCTGCGCCAGACCTTCAATATAAGGCTGGATCAGATCCTGCTCCTGAATACGGCCACTGGTCCAGGCTTTATCCAGCGCCAGACGTTTGACGTCTTTCAGGCCATTCTGAATCAGCTGGTTAGCGCGATCTTCCACCACTTTGGTAACATTGGTATCAGCCGGGCCGCCATTCGGTGGATTGTATTTAATCCCGCCATCTTCCGGCGGGTTATGGGACGGCGTAATCACAATGCCGTCAGCCTGCGCGCCGCCGCGTTTGTTGTGTTCCAGAATCGCGTTGGAGATCGCTGGCGTTGGTGTATAACCATTATTCTGCTGGACAATAATGTCCACACCGTTCGCCGCCAGCACTTCCAGTACTGAAATCAGCGCCGGTTCAGACAGCGCATGGGTATCTTTACCGACATAGCACGGACCGGTAATGCCATTCTTTGCACGTTCTTCGGCAATCGCCTGTGCAATCGCCAGGATATGCGTCTCGTTAAAGCTGTGGCGTCCTGCACTGCCACGATGGCCTGATGTGCCAAATTTCACCGCATGTTCTGCATTCGCCAGATCCGGCTGCAGCACATAATACTGAGATGTCAATTGTGCAACGTTAATCAAATCGCTTTGCTGGGCTGGCTGCCCGGCACGGGGGTGATTGGCCATTGGCGCTTCTCCCTGACGCTTCGGTTAAATGGTGCCGCAAACCTTCTCTGTCAGTTCCGCCGGGAACTGCATCGACAGCATAATGTGTTCGACCATGCTGCATTTGCGACCTGTATTAGTATTGGTGATCACCCAGTACGGTGTGCCGGGCACATGCTTCGGCTTGGTATGGGTGCCATTTTGTAGCAGAACCTGCTGGTTCCCTGCGAAATAGACGCGAGTGCGACCATGAAGAGACTCGGTCGCCTCGGCAAACGCTTTCGGATCCAGAGAATAGAGCGTCGACAAGATCAACATAAAACGGTTAACTGCCCGCTTCTGCTCCGCATACTCATCGGAAAGCAGCAATTCACGCATTGCACGCACCCGATCCTGCGAACGTGAGGGGGTTTTCACGGCAGCGGCATCCTGCGCTGCTGCTGGCTGCGCCGCGACCACCGGTTCCGGCGCGGACTGACCTGCGGAAAACTTCAGCATACGGCGTAAAATATCAGATGCGCTTTCACCAATGTGCTGAGTGTGGCTGGCAATATAGCGGTAGAGTTCTTCGTCGACTTCAATCGTTTTCATCTTTATCCGTATGGTTATCGCATGTTGCAGAGCCGGTTCGACTAAAATGTGAGCTGGCTCTAACATTCAGGATTATAAAGTTAAATCTTGCGGCAGTGTAGCGCCAGCGGCGTTTGCAGGCAAAAGTCAGAATATACCCTAAATAATTCACGTTGCAGCAAAGCGGCAAGCCCGCGAGTCCCCGGGAGCATAGATAACTATGTGACTGGGGTGAGCGGGCGCAGCCAACACAGCTGCAGCCTGAAGTATGACGGGTATAAGCCGCAAAAAGTTCGTTGAACACGCTGTGCGTTGATCCGTCAAGAACGGAGAAAATCATGATAACCTAAGCTTTCGTTTCCACTGAAAGAACTTTGCCATGAATTTGAACGCCCGCCTGCAAACTGAACAATCTGATCCTTCCGTCACCCCAATTTTGTTGATCCATGGTCTGTTTGGCAGCCTGGATAACCTTGGCGTGCTGGCGCGCGATCTGAAATACGATCGGCCAGTGTTACAGGTGGATGTGCGTAATCATGGGTTGTCGCCACGCAGTGACGAGATGAACTATCGCGCGATGGCGCAGGACATGCTGGATACCCTGGACGCGCAGGGGATCGATAAAGTGTCTGTCATAGGTCACTCGATGGGCGGCAAAATCGCCATGACGCTGAGTGCGCTGGCGCCACAGCGTATTGAACAACTGGTGATGATCGATATCGCGCCAGTGGATTACCAGACGCGCCGCCATGACGAGATTTTCGCCGCCATTAATGCCGTCAGTAACGCAGGCGTCACCTCACGCTCACAGGCGACGCAGGTGATGCGCCAGCATGTGGCAGAGGACGGAGTCATTCAGTTTCTGCTGAAATCCTTCCAGGATGGCGCATGGCGCTTTAACGTGCCAGTGTTATGGGATAACTACACCACCATCTCCGGCTGGGAAGAAGTACCCGCCTGGCCGCATCCGGCGCTGTTTATTCGCGGCGAGCAGTCCCCTTACCTCGATGATATCCATCGCGCCACCCTGCTGCGTCAGTTCCCGCAGGCGCGCGCTCATGTGATTGCCGGTGCCGGCCATTGGGTGCACGCAGAGAAACCTGACGCGGTACTGCGCGCAATTCGCCGCTTTTTTGCGCTGTAAAAGCAAATAGTTGCCGGGACGGCGAAATGATTGTCGTCTCGACTTTTGCTGAGGTATGATGGCGCGCTAAAATTTTCACCCTGTCATAACGTCGGCAAGTTTCAGCGATTTTTCAGGGTACAACGGCCCATATTTAGTCAGAACCCGCGCAGCGATTTATCGCCGCTGACGCACACTCAGTATCACGATCCTATGGCAAAAGAAAACACGGACCGTACAACGATCGATCTGTTTGCAGACGAACGTCGTCCGGGACGACCAAAAACCAGTCCGCTAACGCGTGATGAACAGCTGCGCGTGAATAAACGCAATCAACTCAAACGCGACAAAGTGCGCGGGCTGCGTCGTGTCGAACTGAAAATTAACAGTGATGCGGTCGATGCGCTGAATCAGCTGGCTGAGCAGCGCAATATGAGCCGTAGCGAGCTGATTGAAGAGATGATTCTGGCGCAGCTCAGCGCCAGCGACTGAGCTGCGGGCCACAACGCCCGTGGCAGCGCGCTTTTGATAACGCACAAAGCGACAAATCTGACCGTGTTTCAGGTTCCGCCCCCCGGTACTGTCTGCTATCATTGCCGGTAACTGTGTATTATTTGCATTCACCATATTTTTAAGTTTCAAGAGGTTACTAAACTCATGGCAATCGTAGGCATTTTCTTCGGCAGCGATACTGGCAATACCGAAAACATCTCGAAGATGATCCAAAAGCAACTGGGTAAAGATGTTGCCGAGGTTCATGACATTGCCAAGAGCACCAAAGAGGACCTTGAAGCTTTTGATATTCTGCTGCTCGGTATCCCAACCTGGTACTACGGTGAAGCGCAGTGCGACTGGGATGACTTCTTCCCGACGCTGGAAGAGATCGACTTTAACGGTAAGCTGGTCGCACTGTTTGGTTGCGGTGACCAGGAAGACTACGCAGAATACTTCTGTGATGCGATGGGCACCATCCGTGACATCATTGAGCCAAACGGTGCGGTGATTGTCGGTCACTGGCCAACTGAAGGCTACCACTTCGAAGCGTCCAAAGGCCTGGCGGATGATAAACACTTCCTCGGCCTGGCGATTGACGAAGATCGTCAGCCGGAACTCACCAATGAGCGTGTTGATCGCTGGGTGAAGCAAATTTATGAAGAGCTGCAGCTTAAGGAAATTCTGGAAGCCTGATATTTTTCGCTCAATGTGGGCGCAATCTCACATAGATTGAATGGTTTTTCCTATAAAAATAATAGATACATGTTTGTAACTTTTAACAGCAAATCTGTACAATACCCCCATCGGTTGCCCTGATATTATGGCTTTCGCAGCGAATTGAAGGGCTTGGCACTGTATCTGTAGTGGAAACGACGCTGAGGCATGGACATCTCGTGGACGTAATACCTTACATTCTTCAGTTGTTTTACGCTCGCCATGCAGTTTTCATTTCGAAGCATGAGTTCTATAATGAGACGCATTAAGGTTTGGCGTCGCCGATGTTCAGGGCTTTTCAGCCACATTGTGACTAGCAAAGTAACAGGACAATACCCGCATGACTGACAATAACACCGCATTAAAGAAGGCCGGCCTGAAAGTCACGCTTCCACGACTGAAAATTCTGGAAGTGCTTCAGGAACCTGAGGGCCATCACGTCAGTGCGGAAGACTTGTATAAGCGCCTGATTGATATGGGCGAAGAGATTGGTCTGGCCACGGTTTACCGCGTGCTTAACCAGTTTGATGATGCAGGGATCGTGACCCGCCACAACTTTGAAGGCGGCAAGTCTGTTTTCGAACTGACGCAGCAACATCATCACGATCACCTGATCTGCCTCGATTGCGGCAAAGTGATCGAGTTTAGTGATGAGTCTATTGAAAACCGTCAGCGTGAAATCGCTACACGCCACGGTATCAAGCTGACTAACCACAGTCTCTATCTGTATGGACACTGTGCGCTGGGTGATTGCCGCGAAGACGAAACCCTGCACGACAAATAAAATCATTGTGCTATGCAGTAATGACAAAACCGGTGCCGCTTCACCGGTTTTTTTATGCCTGTATGATTGCAATTCTCTCGCCGCTATCCCCACCGGAACACTGCCAGAATTTCAGTTTTTCCATAAGCGGCTAAAGGCACGCCGCTTAACGGTTGCTACGCCTCCTGAGACATCGCACGAAATTCAGCAACCACTTTAGCGACAAAGCGTTTGGATGAGTTAAGGCAGGGATTGAGGTAATGGCTGTAGTCATAGATTTTCTCCCGAGTGATGTCAGCCTCGCCTGAAGCGTCCGACAGGTGATATTCCTGTGTCTCAGTGTTCATCCCCATCTGCATAAAACTGTTATAGCGAGCCTGTATGACCCGAGCCGTCGCTCGCGGGTGAGTGGGCATTTCAATTTTGGGAGCCACCTCCAGCATTCGTCTCTGAGCATACAGCAGGATTTCGATGCGACGAAAATTGTGCGCCACGTCCTCTGTCACGCCATGATCCGTTACCGGCAATACATCGCTGACATCAGCAACCGCAAGATTAGCTGCAGACATGTGCAATACATCCCTGAATGCCTGCTGCCACTCATCGCTGAGCATCGAAGCAGAGAAGGTTTCAGCCGCGATGCAGCTGAAACCTTGCCGCGATGTATTATTCCCCTGCCCCTGATAGCTTGCAGCAAGCTGACTGAAACGTCCGGTAAACTGGTTTTGATCCCCTACGCTGGCGTGGATTGCACCACTCAACGACATCACCCATCCAGCCACCAGCATCCTTGCTTTATTATGGTTCACGTTCTCACTCCTGATTGCGTGTTGATTCACCGGCAAGCGCACTGCGCGCCATTTTCGCTGCGCCACAGATGAGGCGGCAGCACAAAATTTCTGCGGGGATGAAAACTCCGGGCAGAGCAGCAGATGCCACCACTTTTCATCTTCTTAGTTGCATACTTAATATATTAATTAAATGCTAATTATTATTTAATGAACCCCGTGTTTATCTGATTCTATTTTAATCATGTTATTTTCACCACAGGGAATTGGCAATCACTATTTCACGTTCTGATTTCATGCTCGTTAATTGAAAGACAAAACGCATATATCGTAGTAGTGTTACGCGATTATCTTCACAAAAAAATTAGTTAATTAATAATTTGCATGAAAAGGGAAAACTCAAGGCGTCTAATCCACTTACAGTAGTTAGATTAAAGTAACTGACAACATTATTATAATAAATAATTATAGATAGCCAGAAGATAATGACAACGTACAAAAATGATTAACTTCTTGTTACAGGATAAATTATATGTCAGATGTTAGCAGCACACAGGAACTGCTTCTCAAAGCCACTCAGGATATCGCATCACAAACGCATTCCGTGCCACAAAGCAATATTACCACACTGGAAAAAATCATTAATTCACCGGTGAGCACCCGCAGTTTTCCCGACATTCAATTATCTGCTTTGACAGACTGGACGCCACCGGGTGATGCGCCGAAGTTAGCACTGAATATTGAGACCGTCAGTAACATCGACAGCGAAGCATCCGCCTCTTTCTCTGGCGCTTATCAGATAACCTCGCAACCTGCTCAGGAGCTAAAATCATTTTCAACTCTCCCGGACAATCTGCCACAACCGGATTTCCCGTGTGCTACAGAGTCGCCCGCTCAGAAAAATATAAACCTTGCCACCTTTATTAAGGCGCGTCAGCATACCGCTCATGCAGCCAGTGCAACATGTGGCGCAGAGATGAAGATGCAAAACATCACGCAGCCATCGAATATAAAGCCATTCACCGATAAGCTGCGAGAAACGATAAATAAAAACAGTTTGCCTGACTTTTCTCTGTTACTTTCCTGTGTAACAGAATATCCCGTGATTTCCCTTACACCTGGAGAGAGAAAAAAAGACAGTCTGAAACAGATTTATCGCCATGGCGAATCCCTGCAATCTGATGTCAAGGTAGAGAGTTTTTCTGACGCCATTATTATCACTAAAAAGAAATATGAAATAACGTTAACTATCAAAAGCAGCAATGCTGAAAGAGTCATTAAAACATTACCGGCAAATGATTATACAGAAATATTGAAAAGCATCCCGCAGGAGATATACCGATTTAACGACCGGGATAAAACATTCACGTTTATGTCGGTACCAACAAATATCTTCCGCGTACAGGGAAAGGCTCTCTACCATGATCTCAAAAATGCCGTTAACAAAGAAGACTTCAGATTAATAAAGAAAAGCTATAAAGAAATCTCAGTATTTGAGAGCGCTTTAACGGGAGGTATTGTAAGAGATAGCTTTTATCAACAGTTTTTTGAGGACATCAATAAAAATTCACCGGGAACAGGTAAAATGATTGCTTTTTTGACCAATCATCTTTATCTGCCTCCAGCTGAAGAGATGAAGCTGATGACCGCCGGGATACTTCATACCGATGAAAATCAAGATGCAGATACAAGCAGCATGGCTACCTATATATGTGCACTGGCGGAAAAATTGCCAGCAAGCCGTAAAAAAGAGCTGCACATGGCGATTGGAACAATAATCAGAACGATGGAAGATGATGTAAGAAGTTTTGTAGAACTAATGGAAAAATCAAAAAAAATATTTATTAATATGTTGCATGAGATCCACCTTGATGATGAAAAAACCAAAGACAAATTTTGTTATTATTACGATCAGTTCATCTATGCTATTCAGAACACCAGTTTGCCTCGGCCATTCAGCGACATTGCAATAGAGCAATTATTCTTACTAAAAGGATATGTTGATAGCAACTTCCCTGAAAAATTATTGACCATTGTTAAAGAATCACTGGGAAGAAACCTTAAAATCATAAAGAGCATAAATTTAAATTTAGCAAACGATATTTGCACCTTAGAAGATCGGGTCTTCAGCCTGTTAATTGTCAATGCTTATCTGCTCCCAAAAAGCACGGTAAACTATTTAGCAAATCATTTCAAAGAAATGGTCTCAAAACAGGGCGAAGCCGGAAATATCCCAATGGCCACTTGCCATCTAATCGATTATCTCAATAATTTCATTTCCACGGAGGAAAGCATAAAGTTTTTCAGCGAGAAATTTAACACTCATATAAAAGGGGAGCATCGTGCAAACGGTCTTACCATGTTGCTTGCCTGCGGCGCACTTAATACAGAATCAGAAATTTATAATTACAGCCCAACTGAAATGATTAAGATATTCAGGATGGTCTGGAATATTTATCATATTATTGTTAATCAGTCTATCAGTGAAAATCAATGTCTGGTAATCAAAAAAGAGAAAGATAGCGTATATGCGTATATTGACAGCCAGGATAAATGGCATAATAACCTTGACATTATGGAGATGAATTTGACAGTAATGTCAAAAAAAACCGCCGATAACTGGCTGAAAAAATGTGATTACATTGAAACCGAAATTTTCCGTCATCCAGATGCTGCACCTCTGTTAAGGGTCGTTCTGCAATCATTACCCTCTCATCCTCAGAGAGAAAAAATCACCGAAAAAATAATTGCAGCTTATTTGAGCAATGAAAAATGGCCAGTCAAACAGATCTCACTGCTAAACAGACATTTAAATACAATAACCAGTAAGATACCCAGGGAAACCAACGCAGAAAAAACAGAGTATGCTAACACTGTTTTGAGTGTCACTGATATTCAGATCACCCTGCTCACTCGCTACTTTCAGGATGCGTCAAATAAACCGAATACCGCTACCCTGGCGATTAGAGAAGAAGTGATCGCCGGAATGGCGAGTAACATTGAGCTAATTGATAAGGCAATAGAAACCAAGCGCATCATTGAATTATTCAAGTCCTGGCTAAAAGATGGACGACTCAATCCTGATTATTATCTGAACATCATCAACAACATCCTTTCGCTATCACTTTCAAGGAAAGCAGAAAATGAAGGGAGAATACTACGCTCACAAATGTTAAATAGCGCATTGACTGAAATGGGTAATCGTCAGCAACTGGATAAATTATTTCTCTCACTCGCTAATATAACAACTAACCGATCCGATATCGGATTCAACATTTTCGATTCTCTGGTCAAAAGTGAAGTTCTTGCCTCATTCGCGTCCCCTTTAAACGACAGAAAGCGTTTGACAGAGGCAGAGCGTGAAGCCATGAGCAAATTTATCACTGCGCAGCCGGTTAACTTCACACTGTTAATGAATGCCTGCATCGATTTATCCGGTAACGACCTCGATACCGGGTGGGTGATCAATACCACTCATTTTTTTGATGCTTCGGCGGCCGTACAGCACGCTATGCTGAAACTTATTCGTACCGTTCTGCAGGAAGATCCCACAAAATTTATTCAACAGTGCCTGGCATCGCTTGATGAGCAGCTGAAGCAACCGTCATCAGATAAAAGTAAAAACATGGCAAAATCCATTAACGCCATATGCAGCTTTTTTAAAACGACACCACCTTCTGACATTTCATTAATATTACAAAACTTCAGTGAATTATATTCGAAATTACAGCAACAAGAGAATATTCAGGACCTTTTCCCTTCAATACAAAACTCGTTGAAAGCGATGGTTAAAGAATTTACTCGTCTGCAATACGTGACCCTCGAAACGCTGCCAGAGCAGCTGCAATCCCTGGTGATCATCGAAAAAACTGAGGCCCCATTTACTTTTTTTGAGGAAAGCCAGCCGTATACCGCCAGCAGCACCAGTGAATCAGAAGCGAGAACATTAAAACGGCGAGATCTTCCCAGCGCGACAGAAACTCCGCCCTCAGACGCGACTTCTGCCTCCGTCAGAGTAAAACAACGGGTTGCCAGTAAACCAATCACTGCAAGAACGCTGTACTGTAATCTGGAACTGGACCAATTACATCATGATCCAGATGTTATCCGCGCCTGCAAAGCCGCAGTGAGTTTATTTCTGAGTGATGCCAGCGCTGCGCAGTTAAATTTGCATCCATATAAATTTAAAAGCCGGCAGTCACGGTTTTATACTTTTGATATCAAAATGCCTGACCAGAGCTGGACAGGCAGAAGCGACCTGCGGCTAATGGTGCTGAAAGGCAGTAATAATCGTTATTTCCTGATGGGCATCGCAAGCCATGATGAACTGAAGAAACCCTCTTCCAATTATCTTAAGCTCAGGGAAAAAGAGGTCGATCAACAATTTTTTCAGCAAGGGGATAAACAGTTGCGAATCAATCAGCAGACGAAACAACTTGAGTGGGCAAATCCTGACGATAGCGCGCCATTATAGTCAATAAAAAGGCCGCCAGTCATGTGACTGGCGGCCTCTGCATCAACAGCAAAGAAGATTATTCGCCTGCTTTCGCCCAGGTATCTCGCAGGCCAACAGTGCGGTTGAACACCAGTTTCGCTGCGCTGGAGTAGACGCTGTCAGCACAGAAGTAACCTTCACGCTCGAACTGATACGGGCTGCTGGCTTCCGCCGCCTGTAAACCAGGCTCAACGAAGCCTTCGCGGATCACCAGGGAATCCGGGTTAATAGTGGTGAGGAAATCTTCCGCCGCGCCCGGGTTCGCCACACTGAACAGACGATCGTACAGGCGGAATTCCGCTGGCAGTGCATGGATAGCAGACACCCAGTGGATCACGCCTTTCACCTTGCGGCCATCAGCAGGATCTTTGCTCAGGGTATCAACGTCGCAGGTGCAGTACAGGCAGGTAATATTGCCGTCTTCATCTTTCGCCACGCGTTCCGCTTTGATGACATAAGCATTGCGCAGACGCACTTCCTTACCCATCACCAGACGCTTGTACTGCTTATTGGCTTCTTCGCGGAAGTCCGCACGATCGATATAGATTTCACGGCTGAACGGCACTTCACGCGTGCCCATCTCCGGCTTGTTCGGATGATTCGGCATGGTGATGATTTCGTCATGACCTGCTGGCAGGTTCTCGATCACCACTTTCAGTGGATCCAGCACTGCCATCGCACGCGGTGCATTCTCGTTGAGGTCATCACGGATACAGGATTCCAGCGACGCCATTTCCACGACATTGTCCTGCCTGGTCACACCAATACGGCGGCAGAATTCGCGGATCGATGCAGCACTGTAACCACGACGGCGCAGGCCAGAAACGGTCAGCATGCGCGGGTCATCCCAGCCTTCCACCACTTTCTCGGTGACCAGCTGGTTCAGTTTACGCTTCGACATCACCGCGTATTCCAGATTCAGGCGCGAAAACTCATACTGACGCGGATGAACCGGAATGGTGATGTTATCCAGCACCCAGTCGTACAGACGGCGGTTATCCTGGAACTCCAGCGTACACAGTGAATGGGTAATACCTTCCAGCGCATCCGAAATGCAGTGGGTAAAGTCGTACATCGGGTAGATGCACCACTTGTTGCCGGTCTGGTGATGCTCGGCAAATTTAATGCGATAGATAACCGGATCGCGCATCACGATAAAGCTGGAGGCCATGTCGATTTTCGCGCGCAGGCAGGCCGTGCCCTCAGCAAAACCCCCGTCACGCATTTTTTCAAACAGCGCCAGGTTCTCTTCTGGCGTGCGATCGCGATATGGGCTGTTTTTACCTGGCGAGGTCAGGGTGCCGCGGTACTCACGGATGTGTTCCGGCGACAGCTCATCAACATAGGCCAGGCCTTTGTTAATCAGCTCTACCGCGTAATTGTACAGTTGATCGAAATAATCTGAGGAATAACAGACATCGCCACTCCACTGGAAACCGAGCCATTGCACGTCACGCTTGATGGATTCGACATATTCCAGGTCTTCTTTCACCGGGTTGGTATCGTCGAAACGCAGGTTACACTGCCCCTGGTAATCTTGCGCAATTCCAAAGTTCAGGCAGATAGATTTCGCATGACCGATGTGCAGATAGCCATTCGGTTCCGGCGGAAAACGGGTGTGCACAGTGCTGTGCTTACCGTTCGCCAAATCTTCGTCGATAATCTGACGAATAAAGTTAGTTGGGCGGGCTTCTGCCTCACTCATCACAATTTCCTCAACACTAAATACAGCGGGTGATTTGAACCACGAAATAACGGAGTATGATCCACAAAGCAGAGAAGGGACACAACCGTTTGTTGGTCTAAATTAGCAAAAAAAGGGCGGGAATGACTTCCCGCCCTGCTTTATTGACCTGAAGACAGGTTAACGTTTGATTTCATAAAGTTTGCTTTCACCGGCCACCACGCTGCCGCTGGCAAGCAAATTAATCCCGGCAAAATCATCACTGTTGCTGACCACCACCGGACTAATCATCGAACGCGCATGGCTGTTGAGGAAGGCCAGATCCATCTCCAGCACCGGCTGACCCGCCGTGACCACGCTGCCCTCTTCCGCGAGACGGGTAAAGCCCTGGCCATCCAGCGCCACGGTATCCAGCCCCATATGCACCACGATTTCCGCACCACTATCCGTTTCCAGGCAGAAGGCATGATTGCTGTTAAAAATCTTCACCAGCGTACCGGCAATCGGCGCGACCACGGTGCTGCTGGTTGGCTTAATCGCCAGACCGTCACCCACCGCTTTGCTGGCAAAGGCTTCATCAGGCACCTGCTCCAGCGCGACGATTTCGCCACTCACCGGCGCCACCAGCGTGGCAACGACAGTAGCCGGCGCCTGACTGACGGCCTGAGGCTGAGCCGCAACCGATGCTGCTTCCGCTGTAGCACTGGCCGCTACCGGCCCTCTTGCCAGTACGGTTTTCATCGCCGAGGCGATAATCTCCGCCTGGGTGCCGACAATAATCTGCACGCTCTGTTTGTTCAGCTTAATCACGCCCGATGCACCAATGCGCTTCGCCACTGACTCCTTCACCACCGCAGAATCTTTAACGGTCAGACGCAGGCGGGTGATACAGGCATCGATCCCCGTCAGGTTCTCTGAACCGCCTACCGCGCTGATATACTGGCGCGCCAGGGTTTCGTTCGCGGATTCACCGCTGGCTGGCGTGGCAACACTGCTGTCATAACCATCGCTCTCATCGCCGGCAACCGCCAGTTCACGGCCCGGAGTCAGCAGGTTGAACTTCTGAATGGTAAAGCGGAAGACCACATAATAGATAACAAAGAACACCAGTCCCTGCACAATCAACATATACCAGTGCGTTGCCAGCGGATTTTTCGTCGACAGGAACAAGTCCACCAGGCCGGCGCTGAAACCAAATCCGGCAATCCAGTGCATGCTGGCGGCGATAAACACAGAAATACCGGTCAGCACCGCATGGATCACATACAGCACTGGCGCCACGAACATAAAGGAGAATTCCAGTGGCTCAGTGATGCCGGTAAAGAACGAGGCAAAGGCCGCCGCCATCATGATACCAGCGACTTTAGCGCGGTTTTCCGGACGCGAGCAGTGGTAGATCGCCAGCGCAGCGCCAGGCAGACCAAACATCATCACCGGGAAGAAGCCCGCCTGATAACGCCCAGTAATCCCTACGACACCAGTGCCATTGGCAATCGACTGGCCGCCGCCAAGGAAGTTAGGAATATCGTTAATACCTGCCACATCGAACCAGAATACCGAATTCAGCGCATGGTGCAGCCCCACCGGGATCAGCAGGCGGTTAAAGAAGGCGTAGATACCCGCGCCCACTGAGCCGAGTTTCTGGATATGCTCGCCGAAGGTCACCAGACCACTAAAGATCAGCGGCCAGACATACATCAGGATAAAGGCGACGAGGATCATCAGGAAGGAGACCAGAATCGGCACCAGGCGACGTCCACTAAAGAACGAGAACGCCTTCGGCAGTTCGACCTGGCTGAAACGGTTATACATTTCCGCCGAGATAATCCCCACCAGAATACCGATAAACTGCGTCTGAATTTTACCAAAGGCAGCAGGCACCTGATCGAGCGGGATTTTCTGGATCATTGACACCGCAGCAGGCGAGCAGAGCGTGGTCAGTACCAGGAAGCCGACAAAGCCGGCTAATGCCGCTGCGCCATCTTTGTCTTTGGACATGCCATAAGCTACACCGACGGCAAACAGCACGCCCATGTTTTCGATGATGGCGGCGCCTGACTTAATAAACAGCGCCGCCAGCGCATTACCCGCGCCCCACGCGTCTGGATCGAGCCAATAGCCGACCCCCATGAGAATTGCGGCGGCGGGCAGCGTTGCCACTGGCACCATCAGCGCCCGCCCTATCTTTTGTAAGTAACTTAAAATATTCACCTTTTCCCCCTCCGAGAGCTGACAAGTCCGCCGGGATTGTTTTGTTTTATTATCACAATTCCCGGTCAGCCTGATGACAGTACATACCACGATGCAAAGTGTAAAAAGAAATTAATTCGCTTCGCAAATTAAAACCTCAGTATCTGTGACAATAATCACCAAATATCGCCATAACCAGCAAATCAGGCTGGCTATGGATACGAACTTATTTTATGATTCGAATTATCAGGGCGGTTTTTTCCTCTGTGGTTATAGCCCAGGCGGGTTAAGCTTAATACCACCGCCGTCAGACCGTCTGTAACGAATACATTTATGCTTACATGAGGTGCACTATGAGACTGATTCCCCTGTCGACCCCAACCCAGGTGGGTAAGTGGGCCGCGCGCCATATCGTTAACCGCATTAACGCCTTCAAACCGACCGCGGATCGCCCCTTTGTGCTGGGCCTGCCTACCGGCGGCACGCCACTGGAAGCCTATAAGCATTTAATTGAGATGCATAAAACAGGCCAGGTTAGCTTTAAACACGTTGTCACTTTCAATATGGACGAATACGTCGGGCTGCCGAAAGAGCATCCGGAAAGCTATCATAGTTTTATGTATCGTAATTTCTTTGATCACGTTGATATTCAAGCGGATAATATCAATCTTCTCAATGGTAATGCTGCGGATATTGACGCAGAATGTCGTCAATATGAAGAAAAGATTCGTTCTTACGGTAAAATCCACCTGTTTATGGGCGGCGTCGGCAACGACGGACATATCGCCTTTAACGAACCGGCTTCTTCTCTGGCATCCCGCACCCGTATTAAAACTCTGACGCACGATACCCGGGTCGCGAACTCACGCTTCTTTGACGGTGATGTGGATCAGGTGCCGAAGTATGCCCTGACCGTTGGCGTGGGTACGCTGCTGGATGCGGAAGAAGTGATGATTCTGGTGACCGGCCACGTTAAGGCGCAGGCACTGCAGGCCGCCGTGGAAGGCAATGTGAATCATATGTGGACCATCAGCTGTCTGCAGCTGCATCCGAAATCAGTCGTGGTGTGCGATGAGCCGTCCACCATGGAGCTGAAAGTGAAAACCGTGAAATATTTCCGCGAGATGGAAGCGGAAAACATGAAAGATCTGTAATTTTTCTCATTTTATTTCCCCTGAACAGCCACCGCGAATGACGGGGACAGGCAACAGCCGGCATCGCCGGGAGGTAACGGACATGTACGCATTAACCCACGGTCGCATTTATACCGGCCATGACATTCTCGACCATCATGCGGTCGTCATCGCTGATGGTCTGATTGAGCGCGTCTGCCCGCTGGCGGAACTGCCCGCAGGCATCGCCACGCGTAAGGTTAATGGCGCACTGATTGCTCCCGGTTTTATTGATGTGCAGCTGAACGGCTGCGGCGGCGTGCAGTTCAATGATGATATCAACGCCATTAGCGTCGATACGCTGAACATTATGCAAAAAGCCAATGAGAAATCCGGCTGCACCAGCTTTTTACCGACGCTGATTACCAGCACGGATGAACTGATGGTGCGCGCTGTTGAAGTGATGCGCGCGTATCTGGCGCAACATCAGCATCAGGCGCTGGGCCTGCATCTGGAAGGTCCGTGGCTGAATAGCGCCAAAAAAGGCACGCATGACCCGCAGTTAATTCGCAAGCCGAATCCTGAGCTGGTTAATTTTCTCTGCGAAAATGCCGATGTGATTACCAAAGTGACGCTGGCGCCGGAGATGGCAGGCAGTGAAGTGATCCGTCAGCTGCAGCAAGCCGGGATTATCGTCTCTGCTGGTCATTCCCATGCCACCTATGATGAAGCCAAAGCGGGCTTTAGCGCTGGCGTCAGCTTTGCCACCCACCTGTATAATGCGATGCCAACCATTACCGGTCGTGAGCCTGGTCTGATTGGCGCGCTGTTTGATGCGCCGGAGGTGTATTGCGGCATTATTGCTGACGGCCTGCACGTCCATTACGCTAATGTGCGCAATGCCAAACGAATTAAAGGCGACAAACTGGTGCTGGTCACCGACGCCACCGCCCCAGCGGGCGCGAATATTGATCAGTTCATTTTCGCTGGTAAAACAATATACTATCGCAACGGGCTGTGTGTTGACGAGAACGGCACCCTGAGTGGTTCTGCACTGACCATGATCGAAGCGGTAAGGAACAGCGTCGAACATGTCGGCATCTCCCTTGATGAAGCGTTACGAATGGCAACACTTTATCCGGCCCGTGCAATGGGTGTGGAAAAACAGTTAGGCTCGATCGCGGCCGGTAAAGTCGCTAACCTGACGGTTTTCACCCGTGATTATCACATCATCCAGACTATCGTTAATGGTGACGAAGTCCTAAGCGAGTAAGCGAATGACCAACGGCGGCCAGGCACAAATAGGAAATGTTGATCTCGTCAAGCAACTGAACAGTGCGGCCGTCTACCGGCTGATTGACCAGCAGGGACCGATTTCCCGTATTCAGATCGCGGAACTCAGCCAGCTTGCGCCCGCCAGCGTTACTAAAATTACCCGTCAGCTGATTGAACGCGGCCTGATTAAAGAGGTCGATCAGCAGGCATCAACAGGCGGACGCCGCGCGATCTCCATTGTGGCCGAAACGCGCGGCTTTAATACCATCGGCGTGCGACTTGGCCGCAGCGATGCCACGCTGACACTGTATGATTTAAGCGGCAAAGCCCTTGCCGAAGAGCATTATCCCCTTCCCGAACGCACCCAGGAAACGCTGGAAAACGCCCTGTTTCTCGCCATCGAAAACTTCAGTGAACTGCATCAGCGCAAGCTGCGCGAACTGATCGCTATTTCAGTGATTCTGCCTGGTCTGGTGGACCCGAATATTGGCGTCATCCGCTATATGCCACATATTAATGTGCACAACTGGCCACTGGTGGCGCAGCTGGAAGCGCGTTTTAATGTTACCAGTTTCGTCGGTCACGATATTCGCAGTCTGGCGCTGGCGGAGCACTACTTTGGTGCATCCCGCGACTGCGCCGACTCCATTCTGGTGCGTCTGCATCGCGGTACCGGCGCCGGGATAATCGCCAACGGCCATATTTTTCTTGGCAGCAATGGCAACGTCGGCGAGATTGGTCACATTCAGGTCGATCCACTGGGTGAGCGTTGTCACTGCGGTAACTTTGGCTGTCTGGAAACCATTGCCGCTAATGGCGCGATCGAGAATCGCGTGCGTCATCTGCTGTCGCAGGGCTACCCAAGCACGCTGAAATTGGAAGACTGTCAGATTCAGCTCATCTGCAAAGCGGCCAATCGCGGCGATCCACTGGCCTGTGAAGTGATTGAGCATGTCGGCCGGTATTTAGGTAAGGCGATTGCCATTGCGATTAACCTGTTTAATCCGCAAAAGATCGTGATTGCCGGTGAGATTACTGATGCCGAAAAAGTGCTGCTGCCAGCGATTGAAGGCTGCATCAATACCCAGGCGCTGAAAGATTTCCGTAAAAATTTACCGGTGGTGCGTTCGCAGATCGACCATCGCTCCGCCATCGGCGCTTTTGCGCTGGCCAAACGCGCCATGCTGAATGGCATTCTGTTGCAGCGTCTGCTGGAAGCCTGATACTCAGCCAGCCAGTGCTGGCTCTGTTTGTGGATAAGCCTGATGACTTTGAAAAATGTAATTTGTGATATTGATGGCGTGCTGCTGCACGATAATACCGCTGTGCCCGGCGCAGACCAGTTTCTGCAGCGTATTCAGGCACAGGGAATGCCACTGGTGGTGCTGACTAACTATCCGTCGCAGACCGCACAGGATCTGGCTAACCGTTTTGCCTCAGCGGGCCTGGAAGTGCCGGAGAGTGCGTTCTATACCTCGGCGATGGCAACGGCTGATTTTTTGCGTCATCAGGAAGGCAAGAAAGCTTATGTCGTTGGCGAAGGCGCATTGATCCATGAGCTGTATAAAGCCGGGTTTACCATTACCGATATCAATCCTGATTTCGTTATCGTCGGGGAAACACGCTCGTTTAACTGGGATATGATGCATAAGGCGGCGTTTTTTGTCGCTAACGGCGCACGTTTTATCGCCACTAACCCGGACAGTCACGGCCACAGCTACTCTCCGGGCTGCGGCGCTCTGTGCGCAGGTATCGAGAAAATTTCCGGTCGCGCGCCCTTTTATGTCGGCAAGCCCAGCCCGCTGATTATCCGCGCGGCGCTGAACAAGATGCAGGCGCATTCGGAGCATACCGTGATTGTCGGCGACAATCTGCGCACCGATATTCAGGCCGGTTTCCAGGCGGGGCTCGCCACCGTGCTGGTACTCTCAGGCGTTTCTACTCTGAGCGATATTGACGCGATGCCGTTCCGTCCTACGTGGATTTATCCGTCGGTAGCGGATATTGATATTTTCTGAATGCCTGTTAGCTGCGGAGTGTTGCCTGTTTGGGGGCGCTCCTTATCCAGTCAGCTGCGGGGTGTTGTCTGTTTGATCGAGCACTCCGGGGCGACCATCCCGCGTTCCTCCGCGGGCAAGCCGCTCCGGAGCCATCGGAATGTTTCCCCTCTATTTCACTTTTGCGTGGCCTGATTAACTCACCTCACCTCATCTCACCGCCGGTGATTCTCAGACGGAATATCGCCTTTCTGTTGTGCCAAATCTAAAGAATAACCCTGACGCTTTGTTTCTTTTTTCTTCTCTTTTACCGTTCCATTGTCGATTCATCAATAAAACAACCTAAAAAATGACAAACCATCAAAGATCGGCAGAGGTCAACAGACTATTTATCAGAAATTTACTAAATCGCTTGATCGCTGAACTTATATAGAGCATTTTCTTATCTATCGCGCAGCAAGACTGCGACTCACAACAAAAAGTTCGTCGTTAGGGAGCGTTACTATGTGTTCTATCTTTGGTGTTCTGGATCTGAAATCCGATCCCTCTGAGTTGCGTAAGAAAGCGCTGGAGCTTTCCCGCCTGATGCGTCATCGCGGTCCGGACTGGTCTGGCGTTTATGCCGGTGACAAAGCCATTCTGGCGCATGAGCGTCTTTCCATTGTTGACGTTAACAATGGCGCGCAACCTCTGTACAACGCCGATCGCACCCACGTTCTGGCCGTTAACGGCGAAATTTACAACCATCAGGCGCTGCGCGCCGAGCTGGGCGACCGCTACGAGTTCCAGACCGACTCTGACTGTGAAGTGATCCTTGCGCTTTATCAGGAAAAAGGCGTCGATTTCCTTGATGACCTGCAGGGCATGTTCGCCTTTATTCTGTATGACAGCGTCAAAAACACTTACCTGATTGGCCGCGACCATATCGGCATTATTCCGCTGTATATGGGTAACGATGAGCACGGTAACCTGTTTGTCGCTTCCGAAATGAAAGCGCTGGTGCCGGTATGCCGTACGCTGAAAGAGTTCCCGCCGGGAAGCTACCTGTCGAGCGAAGATGGTGAAATCCGCCGTTACTGGCAGCGCGACTGGTTCAGCTACGACGCGGTTGAACACAACACCACTGACGCTGTGGCCCTGAAAGCAGCGCTGGAAGAGTCAGTGAAAAGCCACCTGATGTCTGACGTGCCTTATGGCGTGCTGCTCTCCGGTGGTCTGGATTCTTCAATCATTTCCGCCGTCACTAAACGCTTTGCCGCGAAACGTGTGGAAGATCAGGATCAGAGCGATGCCTGGTGGCCGCAGCTGCACTCGTTTGCTGTGGGCCTGGAAGGCTCACCGGATCTGAAAGCCGCAAAATCTGTGGCGGATCATCTGGGCACCGTGCACCACGAAATTCATTTCACCGTGCAGGAAGGCCTCGATGCGATTCGTGATGTGATTTATCACATTGAAACCTATGACGTCACCACCATCCGCGCCTCAACGCCGATGTACCTGATGTCACGTAAGATTAAAGCGATGGGCATCAAAATGGTGCTGTCCGGTGAAGGCGCGGACGAAGTGTTTGGTGGTTACCTCTACTTCCACAAAGCACCAAATGCACAAGAGTTCCACGAAGAAAACGTGCGTAAGTTGCTGGCGCTGCATATGTTTGACTGTGCTCGTGCTAACAAAGCGATGTCTGCATGGGGCGTGGAAGCACGTGTGCCGTTCCTGGATAAAAAATTCCTCGACGTGGCGATGCGCATCAACCCGCAGGACAAAATGTGCGGCGCTAACGGTAAAATGGAAAAGCATATCCTGCGTGAATGCTTCTCCTCTTACCTGCCGGAAAGCGTGGCATGGCGTCAGAAAGAACAGTTCTCTGACGGCGTAGGCTACAGCTGGATTGATACGCTGAAAGAAGTGGCGGCAAAGCAGATTAGCGATCAGCAACTGCAGACCGCGCACTTCCGCTTCCCGTACAACACGCCGGCCTCGAAAGAAGCGTATCTGTACCGTGAGATCTTTGAAGAGCTGTTCCCGCTGCCAGGCGCGGCAGAATGCGTGCCAGGCGGCCCATCAGTGGCCTGTTCCTCGGCGAAAGCCATCGAATGGGACGAAGCATTCAAAACCATGGATGACCCATCTGGTCGTGCAGTAGGCGTCCACCAGTCGGCTTATAAATAAGCCTCTGTTTATCTGATTAAAAACGGGCCTGTAATGGCCCGTTTTTATTTGCCAGCATTGGCTGTTTACGGGTAAAATTGCTGCTTTTCTCGCCATGCTGGTTATAAGCCAGACAAACGATACGTCTGACGGCCAAAAACGGGAAAAAACTTGTTGACGCTTCCAGGTCAACTACGCATAATGCGCCCCGCAACGCCGATGAAGGTAACGCGAAAAAAGATGGCTACGTAGCTCAGCTGGTTAGAGCACAGCACTCATAATGCTGGGGTCACAGGTTCGATTCCCGTCGTAGCCACCATCTTTTTGCGGGAGTGGCGAAATTGGTAGACGCACCAGATTTAGGTTCTGGCGCCGCAAGGTGTGCGAGTTCAAGTCTCGCCTCCCGCACCATTTCCATAGCGGACTTCTAAGCGTTGCACGGATGGGGTATCGCCAAGCGGTAAGGCACCGGTTTTTGATACCGGCATTCCCTGGTTCGAATCCAGGTACCCCAGCCATATTTTCCTGAACGATCACGGCTTCGTGGTACGCAATTGGGGTATCGCCAAGCGGTAAGGCACCGGTTTTTGATACCGGCATTCCCTGGTTCGAATCCAGGTACCCCAGCCATCAGGAAATGCACTAAAGTAGTATGCAGTAACAATAAAATGGCTACGTAGCTCAGCTGGTTAGAGCACAGCACTCATAATGCTGGGGTCACAGGTTCGATTCCCGTCGTAGCCACCATTTTATTGGGGTATCGCCAAGCGGTAAGGCACCGGATTCTGATTCCGGCATTCCGAGGTTCGAATCCTCGTACCCCAGCCAAAAAAAGACGGTTTGCTATGCAGATCGCACACAATTGGGGTGTCGCCAAGCGGTAAGGCTCTGGTTTCTGATACCAGCATTCCGGGGTTCGAATCCCTGCACCCCAGCCAAGTAAGTAAAAAAGCCCGCTCATGCGGGCTTTTTTACGTCTGTATCTCAGATGATTTTTAAAGGCCACAGTGAAGCCTATTTTCGCCCCCCCGATGGCTGCGAAACGGCTTGCCCGCGGAAGAACGCGGGGTGGTCGCCCCAGCGTATCTCGCTCAAACAGGCAACACCAACACGCCAGACAACTTACGACAACCCCAGCGCATAACGCAGCGCCTGACGTTTTAACACCCCGCCATGCTCGGCCGCCATCAGCCCTAAATTACGCAACACCTTCAGCGGCTTCAGCTGATTGCTGAACGCGAAATAGAACAGATCCATCCCACTTTGCATTAACAGATTATCCTTCTGGCGCTTACGCTGATAACGACGCAGCACCGCCGCAGAATGCCAGTCCTCTGCCTGATTACGCGCCTGCGCCAGCACCTCAATCAATGCGTCCACATCGCGGTAACCAAGGTTCACCCCCTGCCCCGCCAGCGGATTAATGGTATGCGCCGCATCACCAACCAGCGCCAGCCCCTCCTGCACATAACTCGCCGCATGACGGCGCACCAGCGGGAACGAAGCAGCAGTCAGCGCGGTAAAACGACCAAGCCGCGCCGGGAACGTCGCCTCAATCTCTTTCTGCAACTGTGCCACCGGCATCGCCTGCAACTGGCGAATACGCGCAGGCGCGTCATACCACACCAGCGAAGCACGATTATCAAACAATGGTAAAAATGCGCGCGGCCCCTGCGGCGTAAACTGCTGCCAGGTGCTGTCTCCGGCCGGATGCTCACAGCGAATAGAGATCAGCATACAGGACTGACTGTAATTCCAGCCGTGAATACCGATACCCGCCAGCTGCCGCACCTGCGAATTGGCGCCATCAGCGCCGACCACCAGCCGCGTCTGCACCGTCTGACCATCAGTCAGCGTCACCGCCCAGCCGCCATTATTCTGCTGCATACCCTGCAACGCCGCCGGACACAGCAACGTCACCCCATCCTGCTGCTGCAGACGCTGCCACAACGCGCGCTGCAACACACTGTTCTCCACCATATAACCCAGTTCAGGCAGCCCGAGCGACTCCGCCGAGAATTTCACATGGGCAGCCTGCCACTCCCAGGTTTCCAGGTGACGATACGGCGCCGCACGCATCTGCTGCACCAGCGGCCAGACCTCAAGCTGCTTCAGCAAATCCACCGACGCACAACCAATCGCGGAAACACGCACATCAGGTTCACTGGCCGGGTCAAACGCTGCGGGCACCTCCCGCTCCACGACTGCGACATGAAATCCCTGCTGCGCCAGCCCACTGGCCAGCGCCCCGCCGACCATACCGCCGCCCACCACCACCACATCAAAATGTGCGTTATCCATCTCTTTTCCTTCTGCGACCGGGTTCACAGCTGATAAAACCAATATTGTATTACGTTAAATTGTACCGGATTTTGCGCTGACTAACATAAAACCCGCAATCCGTATGGGTAAGCTGGTCACGACGAAAGCAAAGCATTACACTACCCGCCCTGCATTCCTTTCTGCATTTGAGTAATGACATGTCGATGACTAAAAAACTACATATCAAAACCTGGGGCTGCCAGATGAATGAGTATGACTCATCGAAAATGGCTGACCTGCTGGAAACCACTCATGGCTACACCCTGACAGAAGATGCTGAAGAGGCGGATATTCTGTTACTGAATACCTGCTCGATTCGCGAAAAAGCGCAGGAAAAAGTCTTCCATCAACTGGGGCGCTGGAAATTGCTGAAGGCGAAAAACCCTGAACTGATTATCGGCGTGGGTGGTTGTGTGGCATCGCAGGAAGGGGAGCTTATTCGTCAGCGCGCCAGCTGCGTCGACATCGTCTTTGGTCCGCAGACCCTGCACCGGCTGCCGGAAATGATCAATACGGTACGTGGCACCAAAAGCCCGGTAGTGGATATCAGCTTCCCGGAAATTGAGAAATTCGACCGTCTGCCGGAGCCGCGCGCCGAAGGGCCGAGCGCCTTTGTGTCGATTATGGAAGGCTGCAACAAATACTGCACCTTCTGCGTGGTGCCTTACACCCGCGGTGAAGAAGTCAGCCGTCCGTGCGACGATATCCTGTTTGAAATCGCCCAGCTGGCGGCGCAGGGCGTACGCGAAGTTAACCTGCTCGGCCAGAACGTTAACGCCTATCGCGGCGCCGCTTTTGATGGTGACATCTGCACCTTCGCTGAACTGCTGCGCCTGGTGGCGGCAATCGATGGTATCGACCGTATCCGCTTTACCACCAGTCATCCGATCGAGTTTACCGACGATATTATCGACGTATATCGCGACACACCGGAACTGGTTAGCTTCCTGCATCTGCCAATCCAGACCGGCGCTGACCGCGTGCTAACGCTGATGAAGCGCGCCCATACCGCACTGGAATATAAAGCGATTATCCGCAAACTGCGCGCGGCGCGTCCGGATATTCAAATCAGCTCTGACTTCATTGTCGGCTTCCCGGGAGAAACCCAGGAAGACTTCGCACAAACAATGAAGCTGATTGGCGATATTAATTTCGATGTCAGCTTCAGCTTTATTTACTCCGCGCGTCCCGGCACACCAGCGGCGGACCTGCCGGATGATGTGCCGGAAGAAGAGAAAAAACAGCGTCTGTACATCCTGCAGGATCGCATCAACCAGCAGGCGATGGCCTGGAGCCGTCGTATGCTTGGCACCGTACAGCGTATTCTGGTGGAAGGCACCTCGCGTAAAAACGTGATGGAGCTGTCTGGCCGTACCGAAAACAACCGTGTGGTGAACTTTGAAGGTACGCCAGAGATGATTGGTAAGTTTGTCGATGTCGAAATCGTCGATGTCTACACCAACTCCCTGCGCGGCATCCTGGTGCGCACCGAAGATCAGATGGGTCTGCGCGTGGTGGAAAGCCCGGCGTCGGTGATTGCGCGTACGCGTAAAGAGAATGAGATCGGCGTAGGTACCTTCCAGCCCTGATGTGTCCATTTTGCGGCGCGCATTCCAGCTCGCCGCGTAATTTCATCCTGTTGCGCTTGCTTTCCGCAGGCAGTGCCCAAATATCAGTACTCTCGCTTGCGCCATTCTGCGCAGACATAAATAATGGGTTTTATGGCGCATGTCGTTAAGCTACATGAAAAATACACCCAACTGGCCCTGAGTGACCCAAAGGATTAGTTTGAATATCGAAACTCGCGAAATACAGTTACAGCCCGCGGACAATCGCCGGTTACTCAGCTTGTGCGGTCCGTTCGACGATAATATTAAACAGCTGGAACGCCGTCTCGGCATTGAGATTAATCGCCGCGATAACACCTTTAAACTGGTGGGACGCACGCTGTGCGTCAACGCGGCTGCGGATATCCTGCGCAACCTGTATGTCGATACCGCACCGGTGCGCGGCACGATTGCCGATATCGACCCGGAACAGATTCATCTGGCGATTAAAGAGAGCCGCGTGCTGGAGCAAACGGCGGAGAGCGTGCCGGAGTACGGCAAAGCGATCAATATCAAGACCAAGCGTGGCGTGATTAAACCGCGCACACCAAACCAGGCGCAGTACATCGCCAATATTCTCGATCACGACATCACCTTCGGCATCGGCCCGGCGGGGACCGGTAAAACCTATCTGGCAGTGGCGGCGGCGGTCGACGCGCTGGAGCGCCAGGAGATTCGCCGTATCCTGCTGACACGCCCGGCGGTGGAAGCGGGTGAAAAACTCGGCTTCCTGCCTGGCGATCTCAGCCAGAAGGTTGACCCGTATCTGCGTCCGCTGTATGACGCCCTGTTTGAGATGCTCGGCTTTGAGCGTGTGGAAAAGCTGATGGAGCGTAACGTGATTGAAGTGGCTCCGCTGGCGTACATGCGCGGCCGTACTCTCAATGACGCCTTTATCATTCTTGATGAGAGCCAGAACACTACCATCGAGCAGATGAAGATGTTCCTGACGCGTATCGGCTTTAACTCCAAAGCGGTCATTACCGGTGACGTGACGCAGATCGACCTGCCGCGCAACACCAAATCCGGTCTGCGCCATGCGATTGAAGTGCTGTCCGATGTGGAGGAGCTGAGTTTCAACTTCTTCCACAGCGAAGACGTGGTTCGTCACCCGGTGGTGGCACGTATTGTCGTGGCCTATGAGGCATGGGAAGCGGCGGACCAGAAACGCCGCGATGAACTGGCTGAAGAGCGTAAGCGTGAAGCCCTTGCCGCGCAGGCAGCACAGGAGCAAAAATGAGTGAAGTGATTCTCGACCTGCAAATCGCCACCGCCTCGGAGAAAGGATTACCGCAGGAGGCCGATTTCCAGCGCTGGCTGGAAGCGGTGCTGCCGCAGTTCCAGCCAGAAAGCGAAGTCACCATTCGTCTGGTGGATGAAGCGGAAAGCCATGAACTAAACATGACCTATCGCGGCAAAGATAAGCCCACCAATGTGCTGTCGTTTCCGTTTGAAGCGCCACCGGGCATTGAGCTGCCGCTGCTGGGCGACCTGATTATCTGCCGCCAGGTAGTGGAGCAGGAAGCCGCCGAACAGCAGAAAGCGCTGCTGGCGCACTGGGCGCATATGGTGGTGCATGGCAGTCTGCATTTACTTGGCTATGATCACATTGAAGATGATGAAGCCGAAGAGATGGAATCACTGGAAACCGAGATAATGCTTGCTCTTGGTTATCCTGATCCGTACATTTCGGAGAAAGAAGCGCCGTAGTGGCGACTTCTGTCCGATGATAAGCCTGCCAGCCTCAGTTGCTGGCAGACCGTTTCCTCAGCAAGAGAGACCTTAACTTAAACGCCATGAGCGACGACCATTCACAAAATAGCGACAGTCCCAGTAGTAAGAAGGGCTTCTTTTCCCTGATTCTTAATCAGCTGTTTCACGGCGAGCCAAAAAACCGTGAAGATTTGCTGGAACTGATCCGCGACTCTGAACAGAACGAACTGATCGACCCTGACACCCGTGACATGCTGGAAGGGGTGATGGATATTGCCGAGCAGCGCGTTCGTGACATTATGATCCCACGCTCGCAGATGGTGACGTTAAAACGTAACCAGACGCTGGAAGAGTGTCTGGCGGTAATTATTGAATCCGCCCATTCGCGTTTTCCGGTGATCAGCGAAGATAAAGATCATATCGAAGGGATTCTGATGGCGAAAGATTTGCTGCCGTTTATGAGCAGCGAGTCAGAACCCTTCAGCATGGAAAAAGTCCTGCGGCCTGCGGTGGTGGTTCCGGAAAGTAAGCGTGTGGATCGCATGCTGAAAGAGTTCCGTTCCCAGCGCTACCATATGGCGATTGTGATTGATGAATTCGGTGGTGTTTCCGGCCTGGTGACCATCGAAGATATTCTGGAACTGATTGTCGGTGAAATTGAGGATGAGTATGACGATGAAGAAGATCGTGATATTCGCCAGCTCAGTCGCCACACTTACACTGTACGCGCTCTGACGCCAATTGAAGATTTCAATGAAGCCTTCGCCACCAGCTTCAGCGATGAAGAGGTGGATACCATTGGTGGTCTGGTGATGCAGGGCTTCGGCCATTTACCGGCGCGCGGTGAAAGCATCGAAATTGAAGGCTACCAGTTCCGGGTGGCGATGGCGGACAGCCGTCGTATTATCCAGGTTCATGTCAAAATTCCGGAAAACTCGCAGCAACCTCAACTGGAAGAATAACTAACAGATGGATATCGCCTCTTTATACCTGCGTCAGCGGGTTCGCCTGTTACTGGCGTTGCTCACTGGCGCATGTGGCACGCTGGCCTTTTCACCTTATGATTTCTGGCCCGCCGCGCTGATTTCGCTGTGCGGTTTACTGGCCCTGACGCTGAACCGCAGCACCGCGCAAGCCAGCGCGATTGGCTTTGCCTGGGGCTTCGGTCTGTTTGGCAGCGGCATCAACTGGGTGTATGTCAGTATTGCGACCTTTGGCGGTATGCCTGGGGCGATCAATGTTTTTCTGGTGGTGTTGCTGGCAGCGTATCTGTCGCTCTATCCGCTAATGTTTGCCGCGTTGCTAACGCGCCTGCTGCCGCGCACCACGCTTTTGCGTCTGGTGGTGGCCGCGCCGGTGTTGTGGCAAATCACGGAGTTCCTGCGCGGCTGGATACTCACTGGCTTTCCGTGGCTGCAGTTTGGCTATAGTCAGATTAACGGTCCGCTAAAGGGTATCGCCCCCATTCTCGGTGTCGAAGCTATCACGTTTGTGCTGGTGATGATTGCCGGGTTGCTGGTTTATGCCGTGGTTCAGCGGCGGCTGGCGGCGGCAGTGGGCGCAGTCGCCCTGCTGTTGTTGCCGTGGCCGTTGCGTTCAGTCAGCTGGTATCAGCCGCAGCCTGAGCGTGCTGTTGATGTGGCGCTGGTGCAGGGCAATATCGCCCAGTCACTGAAGTGGGACCCTAACGAGTTGTTGCGCACGCTGCGTATTTACAGCGAGCTTTCCCGCCCGTATGTGGGTAAAACGCCGATCATTATCTGGCCGGAGTCCGCAATTCCCGATCTGGAAGTGAATCAGCAGCGTTTCCTGCATGGTGTCGATGGTGAGTTACGTGCTGCGGGCAGCAGTCTGGTGACCGGTATTGTCGATTCGCGTCTGGAGCAGGATAACCGCTATCACGATTACAACAGTGTGATCGTGCTGGGTGGCGATCAGCCATATGATTACAATAGTCATAACCGTTATCAGAAGAACCATCTGGTGCCGTTTGGTGAGTTTGTGCCGCTGGAGGGGATTCTGCGTCCGCTGGCGCCGTTCTTTGATCTGCCGATGTCGTCCTTCAGTCGTGGCAATTATGTGCAACCGCAGTTGCGGGTGGCGGGTTATAACCTGACGGCAGCGATTTGCTATGAGATTGTGCTTGGTCAGCAGGTGCGCGATAACTTCCGTCCTGATACTCAGTTCCTGCTGACGGTATCGAATGATGCCTGGTTTGGTCATTCCATTGGCCCGTGGCAGCATTTCCAGATGGCGCGGATGCGCGCGCTGGAGCTGGGACGTCCGCTGTTACGCGGCACCAATAATGGTGTGACCGCCGTGGTGCAGGCCGATGGTGAAGTGCAGGATATTATTCCGCAGTTTACCCGTCAGGTACTGGAAACCCGCGTGACGCCAGCGACGGGTCTGACGCCATATGCACGTTTCGGCAACTGGCCGGTGTGGGTGATTACCCTGCTGTTTGGTTTTGCGGCGGCGGTGCTGGGGTTACGTCGTAAGCGATAGTTTTTCGCATGCGCCTTGTGGATGAAAGTTCACCGGGCGCTTATTCCAGCGCACTGGCTGGTCGAGATAAATCGCTGATAGTTAACTACGGCTTTGTTTTGAAGACGTTATCTGGCTTATCGAGATACACGGGGCGACCATCCCGCGGTCCTCCGCGGTCAAGCCGCTCCGGCGCCATCGGAATGTTCCCCCTAAAATCAGGCTTTAATGTTGCCTGTTACTGGTCGCTGCTTACCTTTGTTCTGTAGTCTGTTAGCTGTTTCTTGCAGACAGAGATATTCTTACCCACTCACCTCCCGCTTCTGCTCCTTTGTCATCAGATTGCGTTGTTTTTGGCATGATGATTGCAACTCTTTACAGTGCAATTGCTGCATATAAGCCAATGTAACCAAATGAAACACCGGTTTGCACCATTAAGGCACAAGGCATGCCCCATGGCGGAGCATTGCCAAAAAAATTGCTTTTATTTGGTGCGGGCGACTTCGCAAAAAAGAAACTTTTCTGTTTCATAACGTTAACATTCGGCTATTTTAATAACTAAACAGAGCGCGTTCAGGCTCGGTAGCAAAACATAAGCAGCAGCAAATACACACGACATCACAAACGGCGCGATTTTCTGTCAGCGTCTAAACGACAAAGGAGTTGGAACATGAAATTACGGAAACTGGGGCTGGCGCTTGCCCTGGCAGGACTCTCCTCCAGCCTCGCTTATGCAGAAGAGGCAAAACCGCAGGCCGCTGATCCGGCTGCAGCTCAGCAGCAAGCTCCTACCCTGGAAAAAATCGCGAAAGATGATGTGATCATTGTGGGGCACCGCGAGTCTTCTGTTCCTTTCTCGTATTACGATAACCAGCAAAAAGTCGTCGGTTACTCGCAGGATTATTCCAACGCGATTATTGACGCGATCAAGAAAAAGCTGAACAAACCTGATCTGCAGGTCAAGCTGATCCCCATTACATCGCAGAACCGTATTCCGCTGCTGCAGAATGGCACTTTCGATTTCGAGTGTGGTTCAACTACCAATAACATCGAACGTCAGAAACAGGCGGCATTTACTAACTCCATCTTTGTGGTAGGTACGCGTCTGCTGGTGAAGAAAGGCGGTCCAATCAAGGACTTCGCGGATCTGAAAGGTAAAACCGTCGTGGTGACCTCCGGTACCACCTCTGAAATTCTGCTGCATAAGCTGAATGAAGAGAAAAAAATGGATATGCGTATTATCAGCGCGAAAGACCATGGTGACTCCTTCCGTACGCTGGAAACCGGTCGTGCAGTGGCGTTTATGATGGATGATGCCCTGCTGGCGGGCGAGCGCGCCAAGGCGAAGAAACCTGATAACTGGGATATCGTCGGTACGCCACAGTCGCACGAAGCTTACGGCTGTATGCTGCGTAAAAACGATGCTGAGTTCAAAAAGCTGCTGGATGACACCATTGCTCAGGTGCAGACCTCTGGCGAAGCCGCTAAGTGGTTTGATAAGTGGTTTAAAAATCCAACGCCACCGAAGAACGTGAACCTTAACTTCGACCTGTCAGATGATATGCAGGCGCTGTTCAAAGAACCTAACGACAAGGCACTGAACTAATAATGACAATAAGGGCAGCTGGCCTGCCCTCCTGATTGCTGATTACTGGCCTGGACAGACAAATACGCCCTTCAGGGGCAAAGATGCAGGATGGCCGTTCCCCAGCCTGCATTTACGGGGGCCACTCACCAATCTTCAGGGGAGCTTCGCTCCCCTTTTTTACCGGAGTTATTTATGTCAATCGACTGGAACTGGGGGATTTTCCTGCAGGAAGCCCCGTTTGGTAACACGACCTATCTTGGCTGGCTGTGGTCCGGCTTTCAGGTCACCATTGCGGTTTCCCTGTGCGCATGGGTTATCGCCTTTTTCGTCGGATCGCTGTTTGGCATCCTGCGTACCGTCCCCAATCGCCTTCTCTCTACGATCGGCACCTGTTATGTCGAGCTATTCCGTAATATCCCGCTGATTGTGCAGTTCTTCTTCTGGTATCTGGTCGCGCCAGAGCTGGTCGGGGAAGAGCTGGGCATGTGGTACAAGTCAGAACTGGACCCGAATATTCAGTTCTTTGCCTCTTCGGTGATCTGTCTGGGTCTGTTTACCGCTGCACGCGTCTGCGAGCAGGTGCGTGCAGCCATCCAGTCACTGCCGCGTGGTCAGAAGAACGCGGGGCTGGCAATGGGTCTGACACTGCCGCAAACCTACCGTTATGTGCTGCTGCCTAATGCCTATCGTGTGATTGTGCCGCCAATGACCTCCGAAATGCTTAACCTGGTGAAAAACTCCGCTATCGCCTCCACTATCGGTCTGGTGGATATGGCAGCACAAGCCGGGAAGCTGCTGGATTACTCCGCGCATGCCTATGAGTCTTTCACCGCGATTACCCTCGCCTATGTCGGCATTAACCTGGTGATTATGCTGATTATGGGACTGGTGGAACGTAAGGTTCGCCTGCCGGGCAATATGGGGAGTAAATGATGTACGAGTACGACTGGAGTTCAATCATTCCCAGCCTGCCCTATCTGCTGAATGGGCTGGTGATTACGCTAAAAATCACCGTCACTGCGGTGGTGTTCGGCATTATCTGGGGCACCATTCTGGCAGTGATGCGCCTGTCGCCGATCGCCCCGATCAGCTGGTTCGCACGGCTGTATGTCAACCTGTTCCGCTCCGTGCCGCTGGTAATGGTGCTGCTGTGGTTTTACCTGGTGGTGCCGAGCTTTCTGCAGCAGGTGCTGGGGCTGTCGCCAAAAACCGATATCCGCCTGATTTCGGCGATGGTGGCCTTCTCGCTGTTTGAGGCCGCTTATTACTCGGAAATTATTCGCGCCGGGATTATCAGTGTGTCGCGCGGCCAGTCCAACGCGGCGCTGGCGCTGGGTATGACCCAATGGCAGTCGATGAAGCTGGTGATCCTGCCGCAGGCGTTCCGCGCCATGGTCCCACTGTTGCTGACGCAGGGCATTGTGCTGTTCCAGGATACCTCACTGGTGTACGTACTCAGCCTCGCCGACTTCTTCCGCACCGCCTCTTCGATTGGCGAGCGCGATGGTACACAGGTCGAGATGGTCCTGTTTGCCGGTCTGGTTTACTTTGTTATCAGTTTTTCAGCATCGATGCTGGTCAGCTACTTAAAGAAGAAAAGGACAGTTTAAATGATTACCCTGAAAAATATTTCCAAGTGGTATGGTCACTTTCAGGTGCTGACCGACTGCTCAACCGAAGTGAAAAAAGGCGAAGTGGTGGTGGTATGCGGCCCTTCAGGTTCAGGGAAATCGACGCTGATTAAAACCGTAAACGGTCTGGAACCCATTCAACAGGGGACCATCGAAGTAAACGGTACGCTGGTCACCGACAAGAAAACCAACCTGGCGCAATTGCGTTCTAAAGTGGGCATGGTGTTCCAGCACTTCGAGCTGTTTCCTCACCTGTCGATTGTCGATAACCTGACGCTGGCGCAGGTGAAAGTGCTGAAGCGCGATAAAGAGCAGGCGCGACAGAAAGGGCTGAAACTGCTGGAGCGCGTGGGCCTGTCCGCGCATGCCAACAAGTTCCCCGGCCAGCTGTCCGGTGGCCAGCAGCAACGTGTCGCGATTGCCCGCGCGCTGTGCATGGACCCGGTCGCGATGCTGTTCGATGAGCCGACTTCGGCGCTCGACCCGGAAATGATCAACGAAGTGCTGGATGTGATGGTCGAACTGGCCAACGAAGGCATGACGATGATGGTGGTGACCCACGAAATGGGCTTCGCGCGTAAGGTGGCGAACCGGGTGATCTTTATGGATGAGGGGAAAATTGTCGAAGATCGTTCGAAAGATGACTTCTTTAATAACCCGCAGTCAGAACGCGCCCGTGATTTCCTGGCGAAAATCCTGCATTAATTCGGTGTATCTCCCCCCGCTCTCGCGGGGGGAACATTATGCCGGAGTTGATAATCCGCCTCCCCAGCCCTCCCCCGCAACGCGGGGGAGGGCGCATTACACCGAAGTTGGCAGCAACCCTGCCCCGCCGTCTCCCGCAATGCTGGAGACGGAGCATTACGGTGAAAACGGCTGCCGCTGAAACTGATCGTGACCACACTCCGGGCAACGCTTTAACGTCTCCGGAGTGTAGATAGCACGCTCAAACTGGCACTTTTCACAAACCAGATTACCCAGCCCCACAACTTCACCACTCTGATAAACACCGTGATGGTTCAGATCCTGGAATACCTCGCGCCATTCCAGCTGACTTTTATCCGTGATATCCGCCAGTTCCTTCCACAAACTCTGACGGATCACGCGCATAAAAACACTGTCATTCAGATCCTCTTCATTCTCAGTGTAACCACGGGCAAACTCCTCCAGATCGCGCCTTACCGCACGCAGCACCTCCTCCATCTCACTGCGTGTCAGCTCTCCGGTATTCATCATGCGCTGACGCGCATTCTCCACCAGCGCATCAATATTGCGATCGCCGCGATTTAGCCGCTCGGTTAACGAGGCCACTAACTCACGGTAGTACTGAGCAACCTTGTTCATTCCTCTCTCCTTAGCCAGCCGGCATGATGATTCCTCTTTATTCTAGCGCTTCTGCGTATTTTGCTCTGTCAACCACGCCACAATAGTGAAAATCCACTTCACGAGGACGCTAACTATTGTTGCCGCGCGCACCAGCCGCTATGCTATGCGGATCTGATCTTTGTTTAACTGATACACCATATATACCCAATAGCTTTCAGGTTGCAGCAAGGCGGCAAACGAGTGAATCCCCGGGGGCTTACATAAGTAAGCAACTGGGGCGAATGAACGCGGCCAACGCAGCTGTAGCCTGAAAGATGAAGGGTATATTCACTAAGGACCACTGGCTGCCATGCAAGAGCAATACCGCCCGGAAGAGATAGAATCCCACGTCCAGCTTCACTGGCACGAGAAGCAGACTTTTAAAGTGACCGAAGAAGAAGGCAAAGAGAAATACTACTGCCTGTCTATGCTCCCCTATCCTTCTGGCCGCCTACATATGGGCCATGTGCGTAACTACACCATCGGCGATGTGATCGCCCGCTACCAGCGTATGCTGGGCAAAAATGTCCTGCAGCCGATTGGCTGGGATGCCTTTGGTCTGCCGGCAGAAGGCGCTGCGGTAAAAAACAATACCGCGCCTGCTCCGTGGACCTACGATAATATCGAATACATGAAAAACCAGCTGAAACTGCTGGGCTTTGGTTATGACTGGAGCCGTGAACTGGCGACCTGTCAGCCGGAGTACTATCGCTGGGAACAGTGGTTCTTCACCAAACTGTATGAAAAAGGCCTGGTCTACAAAAAGACTTCGGCGGTTAACTGGTGCCCGAACGACCAGACCGTACTGGCGAACGAACAGGTGATTGACGGCTGCTGCTGGCGCTGCGACACCAAAGTTGAACGCAAAGAGATCCCACAGTGGTTTGTGAAAATCACTGATTACGCTGATGAGCTGCTTAACGACCTCGATAAGCTGGAAGACTGGCCTGAGCAGGTGAAAACCATGCAGCGCAACTGGATTGGTCGTTCCGAGGGGGTGGAAATCACCTTTGACGTCGCCGACAGCGCAGAGAAACTGACGGTCTACACCACGCGTCCGGATACCTTTATCGGCGCCACCTACCTGGCTGTGGCTGCGGGTCACCCGCTGGCGGCGCAGGCTGCGGCGTCCAATCCGGCGCTGGCCGACTTTATCGCGGAATGCCGCAACACCAAAGTGGCGGAAGCCGATATGGCGACCATGGAGAAGAAAGGCATGGCCACTGGCCTGTTTGCTATCCATCCGCTGACCGGTGAAAAACTGCCGGTCTGGACCGCTAACTTCGTGCTGATGGAATATGGCACAGGCGCAGTGATGGCCGTTCCTGCCCATGACCAGCGCGACTGGGAATTCGCGACTAAGTATGACCTGCAGATTAAACCAGTCATCCTGAACCTGGACGGCAGTGAGCCGGATACCGGCGCAGCGGCGATGACCGATAAAGGCGTGCTGTTCAACTCCGGTGAATTCAGCGGCCTGTCGCACGAAGAAGGCTTTAACGCTATCGCCAACAAACTGGCGGAAAAAGGCGTTGGCGAGCGCAAAGTGAATTACCGTCTGCGCGACTGGGGCGTTTCCCGTCAGCGTTACTGGGGCGCGCCAATCCCAATGGTGACCCTGGAAGATGGCACCGTGATGCCAACGCCGGAAGACCAGCTGCCGGTTATCCTGCCGGAAGATGTGGTCATGGATGGCATCACCAGCCCGATTAAATCCGACCCGGAGTGGGCGAAAACCACCGTCAACGGCCAGCCAGCGCTGCGCGAAACCGATACGTTTGACACCTTTATGGAGTCTTCCTGGTACTACGCACGCTACACCTGCCCGGACTACGACAAAGGCATGCTGGATCCGGCGGCAGCGAACTACTGGCTGCCAGTGGATCAGTATGTTGGCGGTATTGAACACGCTATCATGCACCTGATGTATTTCCGCTTCTATCACAAGCTGCTGCGTGATGCTGGCCTCGTGAACTCTGATGAGCCAGCCAAACGTCTGCTGTGCCAGGGCATGGTGCTGGCGGATGCCTTCTACTACGTTGGCGCGAATGGCGAACGTAACTGGGTATCACCAGTGGATGTCACCGTCGAGCGCGACGAGAAAGGGCGTATTGTCAAAGCCACCGACAACGAAGGCCGTGAAGTGGTCTACGCTGGCATGAGCAAAATGTCGAAGTCAAAAAACAACGGCATCGACCCGCAGGTGATGGTTGAGCGTTACGGCGCCGATACCGTGCGTCTGTTTATGATGTTTGCTTCCCCGGCGGAAATGACGCTGGAGTGGCAGGAATCCGGTGTTGAAGGCGCCAACCGCTTCCTGAAACGCGTCTGGAAACTGGTGTTTGATCACACCGAAAAAGGTGCGGTCGGGGCGCTGGATATCGCCAGCCTGAATGATGAGCAGAAAGCGCTGCGTCGCGATCTGCATAAAACCATCGCCAAAGTATCCGATGATATTGGTCGTCGCCAGACCTTCAACACCGCTATCGCGGCGATTATGGAGCTGATGAACAAACTGGCGCGTGCGCCGCAGGAGAGCGAGCAGGATCGCGCACTGCTGCAGGAAGCGCTGCTGGCCGTCGTGCGTATGCTCTATCCGTTCACCCCGCATGCCAGCTTCTCGCTGTGGCAGGCGCTGGGCGGCGCGGGCGATGTGGATAACGCGCCATGGCCGCAAGCCGATGAAAGCGCGATGGTCGAAGATTCATTGCTGGTGGTGGTGCAGGTAAACGGTAAAGTCCGTGGTAAGATCACCGTTGCTGCCGACGCGACGCAGGAACAAGTGCAGGCGCGCGCCGCCCAGGAACATCTGGTGGCGAAGTATCTCGACGGCGTGACCATTCGTAAAGTGATTTACGTACCAGGCAAACTGCTTAACCTGGTTGTAGGTTAAGTTCAGGAGGAACTGTGCGACATCCGATTTTAACTCTGTTGTTAGGCTTCGCGGTGCTGGTCACCGCGGGTTGCGGTTTCCATCTGCGCGGCACCACTCAGGTGCCGACAGAAATGCAGACCCTGATCCTCGACAGTAGCGACCCGTATGGCCCGTTGACGCGCAGCGTGCGCGAACAGCTGCGCCTGAACGATGTTTCTGTTGTTGAAAAGCCAGGTACGCGCACGGATGTGCCATCTCTGCGCCTGCTGGGCGAAAGCGTCGGGCGTGATACCGCCTCGGTCTTCCGTGACGGTAAAACCGCTGAATACTCAATGATGATGACGGTGAACGCTCAGGTGTTGCTGCCAAATAAAGGCATCTACCCTATCAACACCACCGTTTACCGCTCGTTCTTCGACAACCCGCTGGCAGCGCTGGCGAAAGACGCGGAACAAACCATCATTATTCAGGAAATGCGCGATAAAGCCGCAGAACAGCTGGTACGCAAGCTGTTAAGCGTCCATGCTGCCCAAGAAAACCTGGAAGCGACACAGCAGGATCGCACACCGGCGGCAGTTAATGGCACGGAACAGGTCTCCACCACTCCAGGTGGCAGTAACCTGCAATGATCAGGATTTATCCTGAACAACTCGGCGCGCAGCTTCGTGAGGGACTGCGCGCCTGTTATTTGTTGTGCGGTAATGAGCCCCTGCTGCTGCAGGAGAGTCAGGATGCCGTACGCGCTGCTGCGCAACAGCAGCAATTCACCGAACACTTCAGCGTGACTCTCGACGCCAGCACTGACTGGGACGTGATTTTCAGCGCCTGTCAGGAGCTGAGCCTGTTTGCCAGCCGCCAGACCCTGCTGCTGATCCTGCCGGATAACGGCCCGAATGCCGCGATGGGCGAACAGCTGGTCAAACTCGCTACGCTGCTGCACAGCGATATTTTACTGATCCTCCGCAGCAATAAGCTGACCAAAGCGCAGGAGAACAGCGCCTGGTTTAAGGCATTAAGCAGCAATGCAGTGATGGTGCCCTGTGTCACGCCCGAGCAGGCCCAGCTGCCGCGCTGGGTAGCCAGCCGCGCGCAGACAATGAAACTGTCACTGGATGATGCCGCCATTCAGCTGTTGTGCTATTGCTATGAGGGCAATCTGCTGGCGCTGTCGCAGGCGCTGGAACGCCTTTCTCTGCTGTGGCCGGATGGTAAGCTGACGCTGCCGCGCGTGGAACAGGCCGTTAACGACGCCGCGCATTTCACCCCCTTCCACTGGGTTGATGCACTGCTGGCTGGCAAGAGTAAACGCGCATTGCATATCCTGCGCCAGATGCAGGCGGAAGACAGCGAGCCGGTGATTATGATCCGCACCCTGCAGCGCGATCTGATGACGCTGCTGACGCTGCAACGCCAGATGAAAAGCACCCCGCTGCGCACCCTGTTTGATCAGCAACGCATCTGGCAAAACCGCCGACCGCTGTTTAGCGATGCGCTGCAGCGCCTTGATGCGCGCCAGCTGTTGCAGGCGATTAAGCTGTTAACCCGCATCGAAATTACCCTGAAACAGGATTACGGCCAGTCGCTGTGGGCAGAGCTGGAAACCCTGTCTCTGCTACTCTGTAATAAATCGTTTCCTGAGAGTTTTTGTGATGTCTGAAACAGCCAGCCTGCACGCGCTGTTTGGCGGGACTTTCGACCCGATCCATTTTGGTCATCTGCGTCCGGTGGAGATTCTGGCGCAGCAGGTGGGTCTGCAACAGGTGACCCTGCTGCCCAACAATGTGCCGCCGCATCGCCCGCAACCGCAGGCGACGGCGGCGCAGCGGGTGGCAATGGTAAAGCTGGCAATCGCCGGACAACCGCTGTTTACGCTCGATCAACGTGAACTGCTGCGCGCCACACCCTCGTGGACAGTGGAGACGCTGGCGGAACTGCGCGAGGAGCGCGGCGCACAGCAACCGCTGGCGTTTATTATTGGTCAGGATTCGTTGCTGACGCTGCATAAGTGGCATCGCTGGCAGGATTTGCTGTCGCTGTGTCATTTGCTGGTGTGTCAGCGGCCGGGCTATGCCACGCAAATGGAGACGCCCGAACTGCAGCAGTGGCTGGAAAACCATCTCACTCAGGACCCGCGTACGTTGCATCAGCAGCCTGCCGGGCGCATCTTCCTTGCCGACACGCCGCTGGTCGCCATCTCCGCCACGGAGATCCGCGAGCGGCGACAGCGCGGTGAATCCTGCGATGACCTGCTGCCTGCTGCCGTCAGCGCCTATATTGACCGTGAAGGGTTATACTCTGTCTGATGTCCGTCATCAGACCATCTCCGCGCCCTCTGATGTATGAAGAGCATATATTCTGCGTGACACGGTCATGCTATACTGCGCCGCTCATTTTCAGGGCTGCGGCCTGTTGATAAATCCTGTTACGCTTATCTGCACCTGTTACAGTCATCCTGTGCGATAACGCGTCAGCACTCAATTACCCGAGGGGAACCTTTTGCAAGGTAAAGCACTCCAAGATTTCGTTATTGATAAGATTGATGATCTTAAAGGTCAGGACATTCTCGCTCTGGATGTTAAGGGCAAGTCCAGCATCACCGACTGCATGATTATCTGCACGGGCACGTCAACCCGCCATGTGACCTCTATTGCCGATCATGTCGTTCAGGAGTCACGTCTGGCAGGCATGCTGCCACTGGGTGTCGAAGGCAAAGCTGCCGCCGACTGGGTCGTCGTTGACCTCGGTGAAGTGATTGTCCATGTTATGCAGGAAGAGAGCCGCCGCTTGTACGAGCTTGAAAAACTCTGGAGTTAATGCGTGAAGCTGCAGCTGATTGCCGTCGGCACTAAAATGCCCGACTGGGTGCAGACGGGCTTTATGGAATACCTGCGTCGTTTTCCCAAAGATATGCCGCTGGAGCTGATCGAAGTGTCAGCCGGTAAACGCGGCAAAAATGCCGATATTAAGCGCATTCTGGAAAAAGAAGGCGAAGCCATGCTTGCGGCGGCAGGTAAAGGCAACCGTATCGTCACGCTGGATATTCCAGGCCAGCCGTGGGAAACCCCGCAGCTGGCTACGCAGCTTGAGCGCTGGAAGCAAGATGGCAGAGATGTCAGCCTGCTTATTGGCGGACCAGAAGGACTCGCGCCTGCCTGTAAAGCGGCGGCCGAGCAGAGCTGGTCACTGTCGGCCCTGACCCTGCCTCATCCGCTGGTCCGGGTGCTGGTTGCCGAGAGCCTCTATCGCGCATGGAGTATTACCGCGAATCATCCTTATCATCGTGAATAACCTTATCCGTCATAATTCAGGCAGCAAGTGCGCTGGCTGCGCTCGTTCCCCCCAGTCGCATAGTAATCTATGCTCAGGGGCTTCACGAACTTGCCGCCTTCCTGATGCTCGAATTATTTAGGGTAAACACTGAACCGGATAAAATTAAGCAGCGGATGAAATTACAACGTAACTCTTTTCGTGACTATACCGCCGAACAATCGCTGTTTGTCCGGCGTGCGCTGGTCGCCCTTTTTGGTATTCTGGTGCTTTCCGGTGTTCTGGTGGTCAATTTGTACCACCTGCAGATTCTGCGTTTCGAAGATTACAGCACCCGCTCCAATCAAAACCGCATCAAACTGGTGCCGATCGCGCCCAGTCGCGGCATTATTTACGATCGTAACGGCATCCCGCTGGCGCTCAACCGCACCATTTATCAGCTGGAGCTGATCCCGGAAAAAGTCGACGATCTGAAACAGACGCTGGAAAATCTGCGTACGGTGGTGGATCTCAGCGATGAGGATATCGAGGCCTTTGAAAAAGAGCGCAAACGCTCGCGGCGCTTTACCTCTATTGCGGTGAAAACCGGCCTTAACGATGTGCAGGTGGCACGCTTTGCCGTCAATCAGTACCGCTTTCCCGGCGTGGAAGTCAAAGGCTACCAGCGCCGCTACTATCCTTATGGTTCCGCCCTGACACATGTGATTGGCTATGTGTCGAAAATCAACGATCGTGACGTCGAACGCCTCGATAAAGAAGGCAAATGGCCGAACTACGCTGCCACCCACGATATCGGCAAGCTGGGCGTTGAACGCTATTACGAAGATGTGCTGCACGGCAAAACGGGCTACGAAGAGGTCGAGGTGAATAACCGTGGCCGCGTAATCCGCCAGATGCATGAGCAGTCGCCACAGGCCGGACGCGATATCACGCTGACCATCGACCTGCACCTGCAGCAGTATATTGAAACCTTGCTGACGGGCAGCCGCGCGGCGGTGGTGGTGACCGATCCGCGTAACGGCGACATCCTGGCGCTGGTCTCCACGCCAAGCTATGACCCGAACCTGTTTGTCGATGGTATTTCCGGCAAGGATTACAACCGTCTGCTGCACGATGAAAACCGGCCGCTGATTAACCGCGCCACCCAGGGTACCTACCCGCCAGCGTCGACGGTGAAACCTTATGTGGCGGTGTCCGCCCTCAGCGCCGGTGTGATCAATAAAAACACCAGCCTGTTTGACCCCGGCTGGTGGCAGTTGCCGGGTTCCGAAAAACGCTACCGCGACTGGAAACGCTGGGGTCATGGTCGTCTGAATGTCACCAAATCGCTGGAAGAGTCCGCAGATACCTTCTTCTATCAGGTGGCCTACGATATGGGTATTGACCGCCTGTCAGAGTGGATGGGTAAATTTGGTTATGGCCACATGACCGGCATCGACCTTTCTGAAGAGTATCCGGGCATCATGCCGAACCGTGAGTGGAAGCTGAAACGCATTAAAAAGCCGTGGTACCAGGGGGATACGATTCCGGTCGGCATCGGCCAGGGTTACTGGACCGCCACACCGTTGCAGATGAACAAGGCGATGATGACGCTGATTAATGACGGCATCGTCAAAGTGCCGCATCTGCTGCTCAGCACGCGGGAAAACAATATTCAGGTGCCGTACCGCCAGGTGGAACAGCCGCCGATTGGCGATATTCACTCCGGCTACTGGGAGATCGCCAAAGACGGCATGTATGGCGTAGCCAATCGCCCTAACGGCACCGCGCACAAAAGCTTTGCCGATGCGCCATATAAAATCGCCGCTAAGTCCGGTACAGCCCAGGTGTACGGCCTGAAAGAGAATGAAACCTATAACGCGCACAAAATTGCCGAGCGTCTGCGCGACCATAAATTGATGACCGCGTTTGCCCCGTATGACAAACCACGCGTGGCCGTGGCGATGATCCTCGAAAACGGCGGCGCTGGCCCGGCGGTGGGCACCATTATGCGCCAGATCCTCGACCACATTATGCTGGGCGATAACAATACCGACCTGCCTGATGCACCGCCGGTGCCGTCAGGTTATGAGGGTGAATAAGCATGTCGATGAACGATAGTCCGCAAAAGAGAACTATCTGGACCAAAATCCATCTTGATCCGATCTTTCTGGTGATTATCGCCGGTCTGTTGATCTACAGCTCGCTGGTGATGTGGAGCGCCAGCGGCCAGGACCCTGGCATGATGGAGCGTAAGCTCGGCCAGATCGTGATGGGCATCGTGGTGATGATCGTGATGGCGCAGGTGCCGCCGCGGGTGTACGAGGGCTGGGCGCCCTATCTGTATATCGTCTGCGTGATCCTGCTGATTGCCGTGGATGTGTTTGGCCAGATCAGTAAAGGCGCACAGCGCTGGCTCGATCTCGGCATCGTCCGTTTCCAGCCGTCGGAAATCGCGAAAATCGCCGTGCCGCTGATGGTGGCGCGCTTTATTAACCGCGATGTATGTCCGCCGTCGCTGAAAAATACCGGCATCGCGCTGGTGCTGATCTTCGTTCCCACTCTGCTGGTGGCGGCGCAACCCGATCTCGGCACCTCGATTCTGGTCGCACTGTCCGGCCTGTTTGTGCTGTTTTTATCGGGCATGAGCTGGAAACTGATTGGCGTCGCCGCGCTGCTGGTGGCCGCCTTTGTGCCGATACTCTGGTTCTTTCTGATGCACGATTACCAGCGCGACCGCGTAATGATGCTGCTCGATCCGGAGAGCGATCCGCTCGGCGCGGGCTATCATATTATTCAGTCGAAGATCGCCATCGGCTCCGGCGGCTTACGTGGTAAAGGCTGGCTGCACGGCACCCAGTCGCAGCTCGAATTCCTGCCTGAGCGCCATACTGACTTTATCTTCGCCGTACTGGCGGAGGAGCTTGGGTTGGTCGGCGTGTTAATTCTGCTGTTTCTGTATGTGCTGCTGATTGTACGTGGCCTGATAATTGCCGCGCGCGCGCAGACCACCTTTGGTCGCGTGATGGCGGGGGGGCTGATGCTGATTCTGTTTGTCTATGTTTTCGTTAACATTGGCATGGTTAGTGGTATCTTACCGGTGGTTGGCGTACCTTTACCGCTGGTCAGCTATGGCGGTTCCGCCCTGATCGTACTTATGGCCGGATTCGGCATCGTGATGTCGATCCATACTCATCGAAAAATGTTGTCAAAAAGCGTTTAAGAGGCGTCACATGCGTAAGGATTGGCCTGGTATTATCGTCGCGTCACTGTTGCTGGCGGCCTGTACTCCGACAGAACAGCGTGCGCCTGCGCCGCAGCAGTCCGTGTATAACGGTCCGGTTGTGGAAATCGGCGGCGTGGAGCCGCGTTACGAACCGATCAACCCCGGCACCAGTCAGGATTACTCCGTTAACGGTAAGACTTACCGTATCGTGAAAGATCCATCGAATTTCAGCGAAACCGGCCTGGCCGCCTGGTATGGCGAGGAAGCCAGTGGTAATCGTACCGCCATCGGCGAAACCTTTGACCCGAATGCCCTGACCGCCGCCCATCCCACCCTGCCGCTGCCAGGCTATGTGCGCGTTACCAATATCGCTAACGGCCGTCAGATTGTGGTGCGTATTAACGATCGCGGCCCGTATACGCCAGGGCGCATTATCGACCTGTCGCGGGCGGCGGGCGATCGTTTAAATATCTCCAATAACAGCAAAGTTCGCGTCGATTACATCCAGGTCGCGCCGGATGGCTCGCTGTCCGGCCCTGGAACCGTCGGCACCACCGTGGCGAAACAGAGCTATGCGCTGCCTTCCCGTCCCGATATCGGTGGCGGTATGACCGCGCCGGGCGGCGGTTCCGCGGGTCTGGTCGCCAGCCCGCCGCAGCCAGTGGCAACCCAGCCTGTCGCCAGTCAGCCAGAAAATATCCGTGCAGTGGATAACCAGACGCTGAACAGCGGTGACAATATGGGGGCGCCGGTGCAGAGCAGCGGTTTCCTTGGCGCACCAACGGCGCTGCGCTCCGGCGTGCTGGAAGGCAGCGAGCCGCAGCCTGCGCCCGCAAGTACACCCATTGCCGCCGCCAGTGCGCCAGCAGCCTCTTCCGGTGCGCGCAGCCTGACTGCCACGTCCGGCTTTGTGGTGCAGGTTGGCGCCCTGAGTGATAACGCCCGGGCGCGTCAGTGGGCACAGTCGCTGAGCCAGCGTTTTGGCGTACCGGCCAATGTCGCGACCAGTGGTGGCGTCAATCGCGTTCAGATGGGGCCTTTCAGTAACCGTCAGCAGGCCGCCGCACTGCAGCAGCGCCTGTTAAACGAAGCCCAGCAACAATCTTTTATCACTGTCGCACCGAGCGGAATGTAATTGCTGAAGGCATCTCCTCCCCGCGGGTTAGCAGAGACGAAACTGAAATCTCTGTTAACAAGTGGGGCGGAAAGTCAGATGCCGACAAAATACGCATTTGCTATGATGAGTCACTTTTTTTAACCTAATCCACGGATGTTGTTGTCCTGAATATGAACACTCAGACTCCTTCTCGTTTTTTCAAACGCCTGACAGTGGGTACACTGCTCGCCATCAGCTTCACCAGTTTCGCCCATGCCGAAGATATTAATCTGAAGACCATGATCCCTGGCGTACCGGATATCGATGCCGAAGCCTACATCCTGATCGATTACAACTCAGGTAAAGTGCTGGCGGAGAAAAATGCTGATGCCCGCCGCGATCCGGCCAGTCTGACCAAAATGATGACCAGCTATGTCATCGGTCAGGCGGTTAAAGCTGGCAAAATTCATCAGGATGATATGGTCACCGTGGGTCAGGATGCATGGGCAACCGGCAACCCGGTGTTCAAAGGCTCCTCACTGATGTTCCTGAAACCTGGCGACCGCGTACCGGTTTCTCAGCTGACGCGCGGCATCGTGCTGCAGTCAGGTAATGACGCCTGCGTGGCGATGGCCGACTATGTTGCCGGCAGCCAGGACGCCTTTGTCGGCCTGATGAACAACTACGTTAAGGCGCTCGGCCTGCAGAACACCCATTTCCAGACCGTGCATGGCCTGGATGCCGACGGCCAGTACAGCTCGGCGCGCGATATGGCGCTGATTGGTCAGGCGCTGATCCGTGATGTGCCGGAAGAGTATGCCGTCTACAAAGAGAAAGAGTTCACCTTTAACAATATCCGCCAGACCAACCGTAACGGTCTGCTGTGGGACACCAGCCTGAACGTGGACGGCATCAAAACCGGCCATACTAACTCAGCAGGTTACAACCTGGTGGCATCGGCAACCGAAGGCCAGACGCGTTTAATCTCTGCGGTACTGGGCGGACGTACCTTTAAAGGCCGTGAGACCGAAAGCAAGAAACTGCTGACCTGGGGCTTCCGTTTCTTTGAAACCGTCGCGCCACTGAAAGCAGGCAAAGAGTTCGCCTCTGAGCCAGTGTGGTTTGGCAATACTGACCGCGTCCAGCTGGGCGTAGAGAAAGATGCCGCGCTGACCATTCCGCGTGGCCGTGTGAAAGATCTGAAAGCCAGCTACGTGCTGAACAATACCGAACTTCATGCACCGCTGCAGAAAAACCAGGTCGTGGGCAGCATCAACTTCCAGCTTGATGGCAAAACCATTGAGCAGCGTCCGCTGGTGGTGCTGAATGAAGTGCAGGAAGGCAACTTCTTTGGTCGAATCATTGATTACATCAAACTGATGTTCCATCACTGGTTTGGTTGATTTCGCCGGCATCATCCCCTGTCTCACGCTGCAGATCGGGGGTTGATATTCGTCAGCAGAATCCCCATATAATAGCTATGTAATAACTCCCGCTGCGGCGGGAGTCCTCGTTTTAATGCACCGGAGTCGTTATGAAAACCAAACTGAATGAACTGCTTGAATTCCCCTGCTCTTTTCCGTTTAAAGTGATGGGATTAGCGCATGAAGACTTGGTTGATCGCGTAGTGGAAGTGGTTCAGCGCCATGCACCAGGTGATTACACCCCGGAGGTTAAACCGAGCAGTAAAGGGAACTACCACTCGGTTTCGATCACCATTACCGCGACCCATATTGAACAGATCGAAACGCTGTACGAAGAGTTAGGCAAAATCGAAACCGTTCGCATGGTGCTGTAAACGCACCCTGCGCTAAAGGGCGGGTGGCTCTCGCCCTTTAGCAACGCTATACTGCCCTTCACTCTTTACCTGCCGGACAGCCATTTTGCATCAGGACACCCTCATTATCCGCCAGCTGGGCCTGCGTCAGTGGGAACCCGTCTCACACGCGATGCACCACTTCACCGATCGTCGTACCCAGGACACCGCAGATGAGCTGTGGCTGGTCGAACATACGCCGGTGTTTACCCAGGGTCAGGCGGGAAAAGCGGAACATTTACTGATGCCCGGCGATATCCCGGTAGTACAGAGCGACCGCGGCGGTCAGGTGACTTACCATGGCCCGGGGCAGCAGGTGATGTATGTGTTAATCGATTTGAAGCGCCGCAAAATCGGCGTGCGTCAGCTGGTGACCGCCATCGAGCAGACGGTGGTTGATACGCTGGCCTTTTTTGGCGTGAGCGCCAGTGCGCGTCCCGATGCGCCAGGCGTCTACGTTGACGGCAAAAAGATCTGTTCGCTGGGGCTGCGTATTCGCCAGGGATGCTCGTTCCATGGCCTGGCGCTGAATATCGCCATGGACCTGGCGCCGTTCCTGCGCATCAACCCCTGCGGCTATGCCGGGCTGGAGATGACACAGCTCAGCGCGTTTCAGCCGGCTATCACGCTGGCGCAGGTACAGCCGGTATTAATCGATAAGTTTATTACGCTGTTAGGCATCGGCGCGACAGAGTATCGTGAGGCGCAGGAACTGCGTGAGCTGTCACACGACTTCACAATTATGTAACCTTTTCGCACTCAGCGGGCTGCTTGTGGCGCGCTGAAATGATATAATTTTTGCAGTTTTATCAAATAAAGTTGAAGAAACATAATAACTCTCTGAGTTTTATGATTATTCTATACTCTAAATAATTCAAGCTGCAGCCAACGCAGCTGCAACTTGAAGTATGACGGGTATAAAACGCAATCCAAACTGGAAACAGCAAGCTTATGAGTAAACCTATTCAGATGGAACGCGGCGTTAAGTATCGCGACGCAGACAAAATGGCGCTGATCCCGATTAAAACCGTGACGACTGAGCGTCCGGAGATGCTGAGAAAGCCGGAGTGGATGAAAATCAAACTCCCTGCCGACTCCAGTCGTATCCAGGGTATCAAAGCGGCGATGCGCAAAAACGGTCTGCACTCTGTCTGTGAGGAAGCTTCCTGCCCTAACCTTGCGGAATGTTTTAACCACGGCACCGCCACCTTTATGATTCTGGGCGCGATTTGTACGCGCCGCTGCCCGTTCTGTGATGTGGCCCACGGCCGCCCGCTGACGCCAGACGCCAACGAGCCAGCTAAACTGGCGCAGACCATCGCCGATATGGCGCTGCGTTACGTCGTTATTACCTCGGTGGACCGTGACGACTTACGTGATGGCGGCGCGCAGCACTTCGCCGACTGCATTACCGCCATTCGTGAAAAGAGCCCGACGATCAAGATTGAAACGCTGGTGCCGGACTTCCGCGGCCGTATGGATCGCGCGCTGGAAATCCTTAATGCCACGCCACCGGATGTGTTTAACCACAACCTGGAGAACGTGCCACGCGTTTACCGCCAGGTGCGTCCGGGTGCGAACTACGAATGGTCACTGAAGCTGCTGGAGCGTTTTAAAGAAGCGCATCCTGAAGTGCCGACCAAATCCGGTCTGATGGTGGGTCTGGGTGAAACCAATGCAGAAATCGTCGAAGTGATGCGCGACCTGCGCCGCCACGGTGTCACCATGCTAACGCTGGGCCAATACCTGCAGCCAAGCCGCCACCACCTGCCGGTAAAACGCTATGTCAGCCCCGCTGAGTTTGATGAGATGAAGCAGGAAGCCATGGCAATGGGCTTCACCCACGCCGCCTGCGGGCCGTTTGTGCGTTCGTCTTACCACGCCGATATGCAGGCGAAAGGTCTGGAAGTAAAATAATTCAGGCCATGACAAAACAAAAAAGGAGCCAGCGGCTCCTTTTTTAATGTCTGTCGCCAGACGTTACTCTTTGTGCGTGACGTGCTCTGGCTTCGGCTCTTCGGCAGCGGTTTTTTTCGCCGAGTCATCGTCATTCATGGCTTTTTTAAAGCCCTTGATCGCCGCGCCAAGATCGCCGCCCAGCGAACGCAATTTATTGGTGCCGAATAACAGTACGATTAACGCACCGATAATCAGCAGTTTGCCAATACTGATACCTTCCATAACACCTTCTTTATAAGCTGTAACCATCGCCTGTTCAGGTATTAAGGCGCAGTTATCACACTAATACAACTCAAATCTGTAACAGAGTAAGTCTCAGGATGAGCGTAACTCTGGCCGGGCAAAGCGGCGATTCTCCAGCACCGGCAGAATCGAGCGCGCATAGGCCACGCGTGCCGGATCAAGTTCAGCAAACACCAGTGCCGGTGCCTCAGCGGCCCTCGCTATTGCTACCCCCAGTGGGTCGACCACCAGGCTCTGGCCAATATCACGTGCGCCACAATCGCCTGTGGCGACCATATAACAGGTATTTTCCAGCGCCCGTGCCGTGACCAGCACTTCCCAGTGCAGCTCTTTTAGCGGCCCTTTGACCCACGCAGCAGGCAAGACAAGCACCTCAGCGCCATCCAGCGCCAGACGACGCGCCAGCTCCGGGAAACGCACGTCATAGCAGGTCATCAGCCCCACTTTCATCCCTGCCACGTCCACTAGTGGCGGTATCGCATCACCCGCATCAATATTACGTGACTCCTGCGCGGTAAAAGCGTCGTAAAGGTGCAGCTTATCGTAACGAGCCACAATCTCGCCGTTACGCAGCGCCAGCAGCACATTCAGCGCGCGCCCTGCCACTGTCGGCACATGCACCCCAACCATAGTGGTCAGTGCGTTCTCGCGGCTGGCAGCGAGCAGCTGGCTGACAAAAGGACCATCCAGCGGCTGCGCCGCTTTCAGCGCCATATCGGGGTCGTTAATATCGCGTGCCAGCACCGCTTCCGGCAGCACCAGTAAATGAGCGCCCTCCTCTGCCGCCTGATGCATCAAACGGATGCAGGTGGCCGCGTTATCCTGCCATTCGCGCGTTACCGCAAACTGTCCCATCGCAACTTTCATCATGACTCCTGCGCCTGACGCAACGATTTAATATGGTATCGGGGTGACTCACTGTACCCCTCACGCAGATAAAAAGCGTTCGCTTTGCTACGGTGCTCATGGCAGTGCACTTCCATGCGATCGCAGCCGCGCTGCTGCGCCATACGCTCGGCATATTGCAATAGCTGCTGGCCTGCGCCTTTACTGCGCTCCCCTTCCGCAATGCAGAAATAGCTGATGCGCGCGAAATCGCCTGCCAGCGCCAGCTGGGGGATAAAATGCAGCGACAGGAAGCCCAGCACCGACTGACCATGTTCAGCTACCAGCAACATCTCATCCGGGTCAGCAATCAGCTGCGCCAGCCGCTTATCAATAAAACTTTCCGTGCCGCCATAGCCTAACTCAGCCAGCAGTGCGCTGAGGGCAAAACTGTCTTTCGCTTGCGCGGGTCGAATATTCATGGTCGTCCCTCTGTTGCATAGGGGTTATTAATAACCGGCCAAACGCCTCCGGGCGGGAAAATCTGCTGATTAAGTTATATCGTGACGGGAGAGAAAAGCGAAACCTGGTGAGTGTTACAAATGATTTTGTTTGCGCACCGTCACTCTGCGGCGGCGACAGGACGAAAAAAAACCCGCCAGTGGCGGGTTTTTTGAATTCTGTCTGATAACTAACTTAAATAGCAGCAACGTTAGCAGCAGATGGGCCTTTTGCGCCGTCAGTGATTTCAAACTCTACACGCTGACCTTCAGCCAGGGTTTTGAAACCGTTGCTCTGGATAGCGGAGAAGTGTACGAACACATCTTTGCTACCATCTTCAGGAGTAATGAAACCGAATCCTTTGGACTCATTAAACCACTTAACGCTACCTTTAATCTTAGACATCAATATTACCTTTACATGAAAAATGGACACTAAACTGTGTCGGGACTTAGTACAGCAATTGCCAAGCCTTTTGTCCAGTGCGGCATGATGAAAAAGTGATAAATATCGTTTTTTTTTCACATCGAAGCAGCTTAATGGTCAAATTAGCGACTAAAACGTCAGACGCCCCCAGGCAAAAAAGACGTTACCATTGTTGTAAGTACCCGGAATATAAGTCATCTGAAAGGTCGCCGGACCGTAACCTACTGATGCCAAAGGAAGTAATACCGGAATCGGAATATAGCGCCAGTTATCACGCGCCGTGACGCCCACCGTATAGCCCGCGCCAATATGGAAATTTTCATCCGCCAGCGGACGCCAGGTTTTTTCCCAGCCATAACCGCCGATTGGCTCCCACTTATTGAACGAATCTTTGAATGCCATCAGATAGATACCATTCCAGTTGCCATTGGCATCGTAGCGTGACACACCGCCACCCGCGCCCCATGGCCGCTCGTTATAACGATCCGTTTTTTCTTTGTCGTAGGTCCAGCGATTGTGCCAGGTAATCGCAGGCACGTAGAGATCGTAGTGATCGGGCGAGTTCCAGGTTTGCTGGACATTCGACGTAAAGGTTTGCCACCAACCTGTAGATTTTCCCGGCTCAGGCGCAGTTTCAGTCGCAAAAGCGCTAAAACTTACCAAAAAACATCCAGCGAGCAGTGCCGCAGGAGAATAATTATGACGAACATTCACTTTAATAACTACCATCTTAAAATTGCAGGAAAAGGATAACCGCCAAAACCTAAACATTCATTAAATCGCCATTTACTGGCGTTATTTATCTTAAATAGAATAATTTTCATTTATTTTCAGTCGGCGTTTTTTCTTTACATTAAAGCACAATATCGATTGTGTTGGCTGCTATGATTAAAAAATAACAGCTGATAAGTAATCAGAAATTTCGCAAAAGTCGTGCGCTGTTTTCCGGCTGGGCGCTTAAAACCAGACTAATTAAAGCCGTAAACATGAGATGAGATGCACAATTGAAAATAACATTCAATCTCAACAAGTTACCCAAAGCGAAATAACATAAGAAACGCTAAAGTTTATTTAGCGGCGGGATATTTTTTTGCTAAGATATTTCTTAGCCAAAAGGATAAGGATTAACTGTCATGGTGATGAAAGTCAGATGTAGCGCATGTGGCAGCAAAAAGTTTATCTATACACAGAAAAAAGAGAATCAGGCCGCACATCATGGCGCTGTCTGCGCGCAATGTGGCAAAGCGATAACATTAGAGGATCTTCTCCCCTTAACGCAGATGGACCCCATCATTAAGTGTCTGATCAAAAAACGTAAAATGGGATAGAAAGCCACTGTCGCCACCCATGGCAGCGACAGCAAGAACAATTAAAAAATTAATTTAAATACGCCGGTTATTGTTAGCAAACCAACAATAAATATTATGGCAATAATCCACAGTACGATCTTCATTCCATTTTCCTCGCCAGTTAGCCGAAACCACATGGGCTCCGATACGCTAAGTATAGAAGAAGATTCCGGTTATAGCCGTTTGCGCCCGTTTTCTACTGCCAGAACGTGCGGAAAAAATGTGCGAACAGGATCACGCACGACAATATTGTTTCTCTCCGTGGCTTCGCTCACTTCACCACTGGCGACTAGACTTAAGGTGTGGTTCGGGCCTCAGTGGTTATGAGCATATCAACCCGGAAACGAGGAGATCCTATGAGTACGATTAATACATGTATGGGAAGGTACTGCCTGAAGGCGCAGGATGCAGGCAATCATATCAGGGGCACTATTGCGATCAATGACGAGGGGGGGACGACGCTCAGCATGCAGGAGTTTGATGAGCACTACCTGGACGACGTGGTCAACAACGTTATCTATCCCGTAACCGGTGGCAATCGCGATATCACCCGTGTGCTGCGCGATCAAATGCTGGAGGCTGGTTTCCAGCAGCCGCATTAGCCTTTTGTCTCGGGTCATCACTGGTGGCCCGAATGATTGTCCTCTCCGCTGAAGCGAAACCGGACAGGTTACCCTCTCCGGCTCTGCCAGCGCGTGTTAAATCACATTCGCCATCAGCAAACAACCCACCAGACCACACACCGAAATAATGGTTTCCAGTGCCGACCAGGAACGAATGGTCTCGCCAATCGTCAGGTTGAAGTACTCTTTAAACAGCCAGAATCCTGGGTCATTAACGTGTGAGAAGATGACGCTGCCTGAACCCACCGCGATCACCATCAGCTCCGGGCTGGCACCAGTGGTGACAATCAGCGGTGCGACAATCCCGCCGGCAGTAATCGCCGCTACGGTCGCGGAACCCAGTGCGATACGTAATACCGCAGCAATTGACCACGCCATCAGAATTGGCGATACATTGCTGGCATGCATCAGGCTGGCGATATATTTATCCACGCCACTGTCCACCAGCACCTGCTTAAAGGCGCCACCGCCGCCGATAATCAGCAGCATCATGGCGATGATCTTAATCGAGCTGCTCAGGGTTTCCATCACCTGATCCATGCTGCGTCCGCGATTCAGACCAAAGGTGAAAATCGCAATCAGCACAGCAATCAGCGTCGCCATAATCGGATCGCCAAAGAACTCAGCGTACGGCAGCAGCACATGGCCTTTCGGCAGGATCATTTCCGCCACGGCACGCAGCGCCATCAAAATAACCGGTACCAGTGCAGTCCAGACGCTGACGCCAAAGCCCGGCATCTCTTCTTCGGTAAAGCTTTTCGGGTTATACAGGCCCTGTGGAATCGGTTTATCGATCTTTTTCAGGAAACGCGCATACACCGGGCCAGCCAGAATCACCGTTGGAATGCCCAGCAGGGTACCGAACAGCAGGGTTTTGCCCATATCGGCATTGAACAGCGTAGCAATAGCGGTCGGGCCTGGGTGTGGTGGCAGGAAGCCATGGGTAACGGACAGCGCGGCAGCCATTGGCACGCCAACAAACAGCAGCGGGACACGTGCAGAGGCAGCAATCGAGAACACCAGCGGCAGCAACAGCACAAAGCCCACTTCATAGAACAGCGCGAAACCGACGGTAAAGCCGGTCAGCACCACCGCCCACTGAATGTGCTTAGGACCGAATTTATCGATCAGGGTAGTCGCAATACGCTGTGCGCCGCCACAGTCGGCCAGCAATTTACCCAGCATCGCGCCGAAGCCCATGATCAGCGCCAGGCCGCCCAGGGTACCGCCGACACCGGCTTTAATCGAGCTAATAACTTTATCTACCGGCATTCCCTGCATGATACCGACCGCCAGCGCAACCAGTATCAGTGATATAAATCCGTTCAGCTTCCAGCGAATCATCAGCAGCAGCAACAAGGCTACGCCAATGGCGACGATGACTAAGGGCATAAATTCTTCTCCGGTGCACACTCGCCATCAGCAAAGCAGATGGCGGCATATTTATCATTATTACCGGCGCTGCAGGTAGCACGCCTGGTCGAATACAGAACGACAGCCACAGGTTCCACAGGCTGTTACCGATAACATGTTAACGGTAACATTGAAGCAGTGTAATCCGTCGACACAGGGGAATTTACATTTTGAGATAGTGATCAAAGTTTTGAAATGTGACGCCGCCACGCCTTTTTTGCGCCGCGCCCAGCCTGATACTGCTAGACTGTCGGCCTGATTGCGAGCTGAACAGGAGCGAATACCCGATGAATATCAGTCAGATGCTTTCCAATCAACAAACCTTTTTCGGTCATGGCAGCCTCAAAGAATTAGTACCATTGCTGAGCGCGACGCCGCTGCCCACTCTGCTGTTCTGCGGCCGCTCATTTCTGCAGGGCGCAGCTTATGCGGCACTGAAATCCCAGTTAGACGCGTTGCTGATCGGTCACGAGATTGTCAGCCATGAAGCCTCCCCGGCGGAACTCGATGTCTGGGTGGCGCGCTGGCGCGGGAAAGTCGCCCGGGTAGTCGCCATCGGTGGCGGCAGCGTGCTGGATGCGGCGAAAGCCTTTGCAGCGTTAAGTGAGCACCCACTTAACACCCTGCGCTATCTGGAGAAAGTCGGTGACAGCAAGCTGAGCGGTAAAACCCTGCCGCTGATCGCCATTCCCACCACTGCCGGGACGGGCAGTGAAGTGACGCAAAACGCGGTGGTGACCGACAAGAATGAGATTAAAGTAAAAGCCTCACTGCGCCATGCCAACTTTGTACCGCAGGTCGCCATCCTGGACCCACAGCTGCTACAGGGGGCATCGGATCATGTGCTGGCGTGCTGCGCCATTGATGCCTTTACCCATCTGTTTGAAGCGTATCTCTCCAGCAAGGGCAACCCGTTTACCCGCCAGCTGGCGCTCAGCGGCATGCAATCCTTTATCGCCGCCTGGCCTGCGCTCAATCAGCCTGGGGAGCAAGGCGACCATGCGCGTGAACAGATGATGATTGCCTCCTGGCTGGGCGGCATCAGCCTGAGCAGCGCGGGCTTAGGGGTGATTCACGGCATTGCCGGCGAACTGGGCGCGATCAAAGATTATCACCACGGCGAAGTCTGCGGCCGCTTGCTGTTCCCTTTCCTGGCCCTGCTGGATAAAAGTGAGCATCCACTTCAGCGGCAACTGATGGCAGATCTGGCACAGCATCTGTTTGCCAGTCGCAGCGCCACTCCTGCCCTGCAGCTGGCGACGTGGCTGAAAGAGCATGCCATTACGCCGTTCTGGCAAGCGCCGCAGGCGCTGAGCGAAGCCGACAGACAATGGATTCTGGCGCGCACCAACAGCAAAAACTCGCTGGTGACATATAGCGAACGGCAACAGCGCAGCATGCTCGATGAAGGCTGGTCAGCCTGGTCATCCGACGCCCAGTAAACAACGCACAGCGTCCGGGACAGCTGGCTGTCCCGGACAGTTGCTAAGGTAAAAGATTACTGCATACAGATTGGGCACTTTTTCGCAGCGGAATAGTAAATTTTTGCCGTCTGTAACGCATTATGCGGTGTATAGAAACTGCCCAGAAAAACGCGGGCGTCCTTTTTCTCTGGCATCCGGCCACATCCCTGAATATGAACTTCATGAAACCCGTTTTTTTGCGGCATCCTTGTCACATAATAATATGCGCACGTCATTCAGCCCCCACGGTTCAGATTATAAATCCATAGGTATTATACGCACGCTAATTAACACGTCTGACCAGTCTGTCGCATTTCTGTCACTTCAGGTTTTTTTACGGGTGGAAAGCATGAAAAAACAGTATTCAGCTCACAGATTTGCTTTTCGATTTGCTAATTCTGCTGGCGGGAGATTGATTTAAGGCCCTTTTCAGCTACAAAAAAGCGGCTATCACGCCGCCTGCAATGATTACGCAAGCGCATCAATGAGATTGCGCCTGCGGTATGCATAAAAAAAGTTAAATATTCTGCCCGTTTGAGGCAATCACCTGCTGATACCAGCTAAAACTTTTCTTACGTGAACGCGCCATTGATCCGGTGCCATCATCATGCTTATCAACATAGATAAAGCCGTAACGCTTACTGTACTGGCCAGTGGTAAAGGAGACGCAGTCGATACAGCCCCACGGGGTGTAACCCAGCAGATCCACACCATCTTCGATGACCGCTTTCTTCATCTGCTCGATATGCGCGCGCAGATAGGCAATGCGGTAGTCGTCATTGATTTGCCCGTCAGCTTCCACTTTATCCACTGCGCCAAAACCGTTTTCCACAATAAACATCGGCTTCTGGTAACGCTCATAGAAGGCATTCAGGGTGTAGCGCAACCCCACCGGATCAATCTGCCAGCCCCATTCGGACGCCTGCACATGTGGGTTTTTCACACTGCCCTGGAAACCGGCAATCGCATCGCCGCTGGCGTTATCTTTCGCGGCATACTGTACGGCGTTGCTCATGTAGTAGCTGAAACCGAGGTAATCCGCACAGCCCTCGCGCAGAGTCTGTTCGTCGCCAGCTTCCATCGCAATGTGGTAGCCCTTACGCGCCCATTCCGTAAGAATGTAGGACGGGTAGTAACCGCGCAGCTGCACATCACCAAACAGATGGCGCTCACGCATCGCTTCCTGCGCAAACATCACATCATCAGGATGACAGGACCACGGATAGAGCGGCACCAGCGCCAGCATACAGCCGATTTTAAACTCCGGATTGATCTCATGACCCAGCTTCACCACTTTAGCGCTGGCGACAAACTGATGATGCAGTGTCTGGTACATCGCCTGCTCCGGCTGGGGATGGTCTTTAAAGATCACCCCAGAACAGCAGTAGCCAAACAGCGGATACTGCCAGTTACGCTGGTTATTGATTTCGTTAAACGTCATCCAGTATTTCACTTTATGGCGATAACGCTTCAGCACCACTTCGCTGTAACGGACAAAGAAATCCACCACCTTGCGGTTTAACCAGCCGCCGTACTCTTTCACCAGGTGATAAGGCATCTCAAAGTGCGACAGCGTAATCACCGGCTCAATCTTGTGCTTCAGCAACTCGTCGAACAAATCATCGTAAAACTGCAGGCCCGCTTCATTCGGTTCCCGCTCATCGCCGTTGGGGAAAATACGCGTCCACGAGATTGAAGTGCGGAAACATTTAAAGCCCATCTCGGCAAACAGCGCGATATCCTGCTTATAATTGCCGTAAAAATCGACCGCCTCATGATTCGGGTAACGGTAACCAGGCTGCACGCCATCGGTAATTACCCGGTCCACCCCATGTGCGCCGCCGGAAAGCACATCACAAATGCTGACACCTTTACCACCTTGATCCCAGCCACCTTCAACCTGATGCGCCGCTACTGCGCCGCCCCACAGAAAGCCTTGCGGTAATTGTTGCTCAGACATTTTGTATCCTTCTTACATGCTAATAAACAGTGCTGACAGTCAGCAGAATTAATAATCGATGCCATCAGCCAGATTCTGACCGTTGGTCTGAATCACGCGCTGATACCAGCTGAAACTTTTCTTTTTAAAACGCGCCAGATCTTTCAGGTCGTGTTCGTCGCGATTGACGTAGATAAAGCCGTAGCGCTTACGAATCCCCTGGTGAGTACTCACCAGATCGATAGCTGACCACGGGCAGTAGCCAAACAGCTCAACGCCGTCGGAGATCGCCAGCTGCAGCTGTTCGATATGGTCACGCAGATAGGCAATGCGGTAGTCGTCGTGAATTTTGTTATCCGCCGTCAGCTCATCAAAAGCGCCAAGGCCGTTTTCGGTGACGATCAGCGGCAGACGATAACGCTCATAAATCTGACGCGCGGTGATGCGAAAGCCCACTGGATCGATATACCAGTTGAACTGGTTTTTCTTCAGCCAGCGGTTCCCGACACCAACGTACACGCTGGTATCAATCCCGGCCATCTGCTGGTCGAGCAGCTTACCGCCCGCCTCTTCACCGTCGCTGTGCGGCAAATCCGCGCCAACGGTGGCGGAAGCGTAGTAGTTAAAGGCGATAAAATCGGGCTTGCCCTGGCGCAGAATCTCCATTTCCTGCTCAGTAATGGTCGGCAGATAGCCCTTCTCACGCATAAAGCTCCATGCCACGGCGTTGTAATGGCCAAAGCAGGCCAGGTCGAGATAGAGCCAGTTACGAATCGAAGTAAAGTTATTCGCTGCCAGCACATCTTCCGGCCGTGCTGAGGCGGGGTAGACGCAGGAGATATTCGGCGCCGGGCCAATTTTCGCCTGCGGCAGCATCTCATGGCAGGCGATCATCGCTTTCGCCTGCGCCAGCATCATATGGTGATTCTGCTGGTAGAGCGTTTTCTGCGGGTCCGGCGTGCCTGGCGGCAGCGTACCGATGACGTCGCCTTTCAGGATCATCATGTTCTGTTCGTTGATCGTCAGCCAGTAGTTCACCCGATCGCCATACAGCTCAAACGCGGTGCGGGCGAAGTGCACAAAGGCCTCAATCGTGGCCGGATCTGACCAGCCGCCCTTCTCCTGCAGCGCCCACGGCAGGTCGAAGTGATACAGCGTCACCAGCGGTTCAATATTGTGGTGACGTAGTTCATCAATCAGCTGCTGATAAAACGCCACGCCTTCGGCATTCAGCTCACCGCTGCCCTGCGGAAACAGGCGGCTCCAGGCAATGGAGAAACGGTAGGTTTTTAACCCCAGCTCAGCAAACAACGCCACATCCTGCTTAAAGCGGTGATAGTGGTCGCTGGTGACGGTAAAATCCGTGATCTTGTCGCCAAACGAGGCTTTATCGATCACTGAAGGTCCTTTACCACCTTCGTTCCACGCACCTTCGACCTGATACGCCGAGGTGGACGCTCCCCAGAGAAAACCGTCAGGGAATGGCGTTAGCTGCTGATGTTTCATCCTTTTCTCCTGTTATTTAGCCTGTGTCAGTGCGGCGATTTCCCGATGCAGGGCAATAATCTCTTCCGCCAGTTCGCGGCATAGCATGGCGTTCATCAAATGGTCCTGCGCATGCACCAGAATCAGATTTACCGGGATCTTGCCGCAGCCTTCGTCGGCGCCAATCAGGGTGGTCTGGATTTTGTGCGCTTCCTTCGCCGCCGCACTGGCGGCGGTCAGCATAGCGTCGGCGGTTGACCAGTCATACTGGCGCGCCGCACGCAGCGCCTCCATCGACAGCGAGCGCGCTTCACCCGCCTGAATAATCAGTTCCATGACGGTAGTTTCATCAAGTTCCATTATTTGCTCTCCGCAGTTTCTAAGCTCTCAGCACTCTCAGCTTCCTGTTCCAGCAGCTGGCGCTCATACATTTTGAAGAAGGGGTAGTAAATCAGCGTCGACACGCCAATCAGTACCAGCACCAGAATAATGGCGCGGAAGTCCCAGCCAGTGGACCAGGCGGCGCCTATCGGCCCAGGTGTGGTCCATGGCGCCAGCGACACCACATGATTCACCAGGTCGGTACGGGTCGCAGTCCAGGCGATAATCGCGTTAACCATTGGCGCGGTGATAAACGGAATAAACAGCAGCGGGTTCATTACAATCGGTGAACCAAAGATGATCGGCTCATTGATGTTAAACATGCCCGGGATCAGTCCCAGCTTACCGATGGAACGCAGGTGAACCGCACGGCTGCGCAGATACAGAAGCACCAGTCCCATGGTGGCGCCCGAGCCGCCGATGGTGATAAAGAACTGCCAGAACGGTTCGATAAAGATTTGCAGAACCGGCTCACCCGCATTCAGCGCCTGCTGGTTGATGCCGAGGTTGGTCAGCCAGAATGCCTGCAGGATACCGCCGACGATCACCGCGCCGTGGATACCGGCAAACCACAACAGGTGACACAGCAGCACAGCAATCAGTACAGCAGGCAGTGAGTCAGACGCCGAGATAATCGGAGCGAAAATCGCCATGATCGCCTGCGGGATCAGCATATTAAATTCGCTCTGCATCCACAGGCTGAGCGGGAACAGCGTCAGGAAGATCGCCAGAATCGGGATTAGCAGATCAAACGACTGACGGATCTTCGGCGGCACCTGCTCCGGCAACTTAATGCCGATGTTGTGCTTTTGCAGGAAATGCATCAGTTCCGTGGTATACAGCGCCACCAGAATGGCGGTAAAAATGCCCTCGCCGCCCAGTGAGCCAACCGGCAAGGTTTTCCCCACCTGCGGCGCCGCCACCAGCAGGAACGACATCAGCGACAGACAGGCGGCCATAAAGCCGTTCATCTTGTAGCTTTGCGCCAGGTTGTAGGAGATGCCTGCCGCGATATACACCGCCATAATGCCCATGGTCATGTTGTAGGGCATCATGATTTGTTCAGAATAGCGCGCCACCATATCCAGCCACCAGCGGGCGAACGCCCACTGGCTGTCAGCGCTAAATGGCGGATGCGCAAACAGCAGCATAAACGACCCGACAATCAGAAAAGGCATCGATGAGATAAAGCCATCTTTAATCGCCACCACATGGCGCTGACTGGAAAGTCTGGCGGCAACCGGGCTGATTTTATTTTCGATAACGCCGAATAATGCTTCACTGAATGCGCTCATTATTATTCTCCGCGAGAGTTGATCAACGCCAGTGCGTCCTGCAACACTTTTTTGCCATTCATCATGCCGTAGTCCATGGTATTAATTACCGCCACAGGCTTCTGTTTTTCAGCGGCAACCGTCTGGAATTCAGCTAATTTATACTTAATTTGCGGCCCCAGCAGGCAAACATCGAACTCATCAATTTTATCGGCAAAGTCATCGAAACTCACCGCCTCAACCAGCACCTCAAGCCCCTGTTCTTTCGCTGATTTTTCCATTCTCTGCATCAGCATACTGGTCGACATCCCGGCCGCACAGCACAGTAGTATCTTATTCATTAGCTACCCTCTGTCTTGTTGTTTCCTCTGATTTAGACAAATCAACCCTGAATCTGCAACCGGTTTCAGATTAGTTTTCATATTTTGTGAGCAGCTTCGCAAAGGGTTATGAAAGGGTTAATAAAAGTGTCAAACAAGCGTGTCGCCACCAGAAAAATAAATATACTCAAGAAAGGGAAATAATAACCCTGTAAATATCAATAATATTGAAAATTCAATTCATAGCTAATAGAAACATAGCGTGAATATTTCATCACTCATTTCGTCCGCCAGAGGGATACGGTAAACTTCCCCGATTGCTTTTTAATGCAGGAAACGAGTATGACAACCATGCTTGACGTGGCCAAAAAGGCCGGAGTTTCCAAGGCGACGGTGTCACGCGTACTGGCCGGAAATAGTTATGTCAGTAAAACCACCCGCGATCGCGTGTTCAAAGCGATCGAAGAGACCGGCTATCGCCCCAATTTGCTGGCGCGCAACCTGGCGACGCGCAAGTCGCAGAGTATTGGTCTGGTGATCACCAATACGCTGTACCATGGCCCCTACTTCAGTGAGCTGATGTTCCAGACCGCCACCGTGACGGAAAATCATGGTCGCCAGTTGATCCTTGCTGATGGCCGCCATAGCGCGGAAGAAGAGCGTCAGGCGATCCAGTTCCTGCTGGATCTGCGCTGCGATGCGGTGATTATCTATCCGCGTTTTCTCACGCCCGATGAAATGGATGAGATCATCGAACAGCATACGCAGCCGATTATGGTGGTTAACCGCCGGCTGGCGCGTCATGCAGGCAACTGTGTCTATGCTGACCATCTGCAGGACAGCTACGACGCGGTAAACTATCTGATCCAGCAAGGGCACCGCGAGATAGCCCTGATTACCGGCGTCGCTGGCTCCCCCACCAGCGACAGCCGTTTGCGCGGTTATCAGCAGGCTCTGAGCGATCATGGTATTGCTTTCGACCCGGCGCGGGTGGAAGCGGGAGAGTGGACGCCAGAGTGCGGTAAAAAAGCTGCGGCGCGACTGCTGGCAAGCGGCGTCAGCTTCAGTGCGCTGGTCGCCAGCAATGATGATATGGCGACCGGCGCAGCACGAACGTTTTATCAGGCTGGCATTCATGTGCCGGAGCAAATTTCCCTGCTGAGTTTCGATGATATTTCGCTGGCGTCGGTATTTATTCCAGCGCTCACCACCGTGCGCGTGCCGGTAGCGGAGATGATTAAAGACACTTTGGACAGGCTGGTGAATTTGCTGGAAGGGAAACCGAATCCGCCCTTTACGCCATTTCGCGGCAAACTGATCATTCGCGAGTCGGTAAAAACCTTACCCCAGCGATAGCGTAAGATGGTCAGCCAGCTCGGGCTGGCGTCGCTCAGCCATCAGCGCCCTGATGGCCAGCAGATGAATAACAACCCGGCGCTAATCAGCGCCACGCCGCCGAGCATGCCCCAGTGAAAGGTTTCCTGTAAGCCGGGCAGCCACAGCGCTGCGGCCCATACCAGGATGTAGCTCAGGCTCAGCAGCGGATAGGCGCGGCTTAGCCTGATGTGATGCAGGGCCATCATCCAGCACAGGACGGATAACACATACGCCGTCAGACCGCCGCCGAGCGCCAGCGCGCCCGGCGTCAGCGCCTGTAATGCCTGCCACAGCAACGCGGCGTCGGTCATCGACGGCAGCTGTATCATCGCCCATTTCAGACACAGCTGAGCCACGCTGACCAGCAGAATACTCAGCGCCGCCCAGCAATAACCGATCATGCGTACACTCCCAGCGTCACAATACCGGCGACAATCAGCCCAATCCCCAGCGCGTGGCGCAGCGTAACGGGTTCATGCCACAGCCAGCGTGCCGCCAGCGTGACAAGAATAAAGTTCAGGCTCAGCATCGGATACGCCACGCTCACCGGCGTTTGCTGCAGCACCCGCAACCACACCAGCATGGCCATGCCCAGCAGCAGCAGGCTCAGTGCTAACCACCGCAACAGGTGCCCGGTGCGCCACCTGATGCCTGCGTGACGCGTGGCCTGTTTTTGGCACAACTGGCTGGCGCAGCTCAGCACACTGGCGATCACAATCAGAACAATATTCATGGCTGCTGGTTATAGCGCCACAGCAGGAAACGACCCTGCTGATAGCGGATATCGGGCACCGGCAAATCGGGACGGCTGGCCTCATCACCGCGCGACAGCAATAGAATCAGCGTGACGCTGCCGCTTTTTCGCCGCTGCGCCAGCCAGCTGGCAAAAGATCCCGCATCCACCAGTCGCTCTCTGGCGTCCGGATAGCGCAGGCCATAGGCCAGCTCACCGGGTTCTTCGAACAGATCGATATCACTGCGCTTCAGTTGCCATGCCAGCGCAGCGGCCACGCCGGGACTGTCCGCCAGAATATAGCGGCTGTCGACAAGCTGATGATGCACAGCATCGATAAATGCCTGCGGTTGTTTAGCATCCACCACCTGTTGCGGGATCGCGCTGCCCACCAGCAGCGCCAGCGCCAGCGGACACAGCAACGCCAGCGACCAGCGCTGCGCCGCATGACGGATACTCAGCCCGCCCAGCAGCGCCCAGCTGAGAAAAATCACACAGGCCAGCAACACCCGGTACAGCTCATGAGCGCCATACACCGGACGCCCGACGATGCCCCAGGGCGCCAGCACCAGTAACACCGCCAGCAGGCAGAGAGAACCAAACAGCAGATTAATCCAGCCGTTGGCGCGCAGCGCCGCACCGTTAACACTGAGTTGCTGACGCAGATACGCCGCCATCAGTATCGCCAGAGGCGCAAAACAGGGCAGGATATACGTCAGCAGCTTGCCGTTGGCGAGAGAGAAAAACAGCAACGGCATCAGCACCCAGCACAGCAGATACGCGCCGCCATGATCGTGCGTTCTCTGCCGCCAGCCGCGCCACAATGCGCCGGGCAGCAATCCCAGCCAGGGCAGGCAGCCCGCCAGTAATACAGGCAGGTAATACCAGAGCGGCGCGCTGTGCTGGGCATCGTCCCCGGCGAAGCGCTGGATATGTTCTACCCAGAAAAAATAGTGCCAGAAATCGGCTTCGCGCCGGGCAATCGTCAGCGCCCAGGGCAGGCTAATCAACAGTGCGCTCAGCACTGCCAGCGGGCCAAACAGCAGCAGCTCACGCCAGCGGCGCTGCTGGATAACCCATGGCAGCACAGCGATCACCGGCACCGCCAGCGCCAGGAACCCTTTGGTCATAAAGCCCATACCGCAGGCCACTCCCAGCAGCAGGTATGCCAGCGCCCTGTCGCGGCTGGAGGTCGCCTGAACCGCCAGCCAGAAACTGCACATCGCCGCCGTCAACCACAAGGTTATCATCGGGTCCAGCACGGCGTAACTGCCAATGCCATACACTTCCAGGCAACTGAGAAAAATCACTGCCGCCAGCAGCGCCGTCTGGCGTTCACGCCACATTTTCCATGCCAGCCAGTAGACCAGTAACGCCGTCAGACTGGTGGAAAACAGCGAACCAAAGCGCACGGCAAAATTGCTGTCGCCAAACAACCACTGGCCGAGATTATTGATCCAGTAACCCGCGACGGGCTTTTCGAAATAGCGTAAATCGAGAAAACGCGGCACTACCCAGTCGCCGCGCAGCAGCATTTCGCGGCTGATTTCGGCGTAGCGGGTTTCATCAGGCTGCCATAGTGCGCGAAATTCTGGCGGCAGCAGATAGTAAAGGGCATACAGCATCAACAGGGGGAGAATAAGGTTACGGGTCTTCATGCATCATCACTCAGCTAGTTGTGCGCGTCCCAGCCACCCTTCGCGGCCACGCAGCGTTCCGCGCACGACTTTGCCGCTCGGCAGCGTGTGCAGGTCGTCAGGCAGCAGCTCACTTAACGGGCAGAACTGAATTCCCTGCTGCTGCGCCAGCGCCAGCAGCTGATTAAAACTGTTGAGCAGTGCGATGCCTTCGACTTCGGCATGAATGGTATACACCGGCGTATCCTGCTGCAGGATTTGTTCAATGATGAAGGCGTTATAGTTTTCCGCCGTCACCTCACTGCCAATCACCTCATCCCAGGTGGGCAGCGTCACCGGGATCTGCACCGTGCCAGCATGACCATCCGCCAGCAACGGCCGGAAGGGCCGCTCGCCGCGGCAGTCGCTGTTATAGTGAAAGTGAAAAACCTCTTTCGCCTTCACCACCCGCGGGTCGGCACGCCAGCCCGGTGCAGCGGAACAGCTCACCGACGAACCGATAATCCGGCTCAGCGCCTCACAGCCCAGCAGCAGCTGTTGATGCAGTTTCTCAGGCGGCCACACGCCCGCCCAGGTTTGCCAGGCGAAATGGTCCCAGCCGTGCAGACCCACTTCATGGTGTTCAGCGACGGCGGCGCGTATCAGCTGCGCATGACCGTTGCCGATATTGCGCCCCGGCCAGGCGGTGCCTGCCAGCAAAATATCCCAGCCGTACAGCGAGGCGGCGCGGGAGCGCAGCATCTTCCACAGGAACTTAGGTTTCAGCAGACGCCACAGGTGACGCCCCATATTGTCCGGGCCGACGGTAAAGAAAAAGGTCGCCTGCACATGGTGCTGGCGCAGCAGCTGCAGCAGGTTTGGCACGCCGTCACGCGTGCCGCGCCAGGTATCCACATCAATGCGCAGGCCGACTTTTTTCATACCGGAATGTCCACGCCTTCCACCGTACGCAGGAAGAAGTCCAGCGTATTGTCGATGGTTTTTTCCATTCCCACCTGCGGCGTCCAGTCGAGCAGGCGACGGGCGTTGCGGATACTCGGTCTGCGATGGGCGACGTCCTGATATCCCTTGCCGTAATAGCTGCTGCTCTCCACTTCGCGGAAGCCGGCAAACGGCGGGAAGTGGTCGCGCAGCGGATGACGGTTAAAACTCACCAGCAGTTGCTCGGCCAGCTCGCGGATGCTGGCTTCATTCTCCGGGTTACCGATATTGATGATCTGGCGGTCACAGTTGCCCTGTTTATTCTCAATAATGCGAAACAGCGCTTCAATGCCGTCGCTGATATCGGTGAAACAGCGCTTCTGCGCGCCGCCATCAATCAGTTTGATCGGCGAACCTTCCACCAGGTTAAGGATCAGCTGGGTGATGGCGCGTGAGCTGCCGATACGGGCAGCATTAAGGTTATCCAGCCGCGGTCCCATCCAGTTAAAAGGCCGGAACAGGGTAAAGCGCAGCCCCTCTTTTTCGCCGTACGCCCAGATCACCCGATCCAGCAGCTGCTTGGAAACAGAATAGATCCAGCGCTGTTTATTAATCGGCCCGACGACCAGATTGGAACTGTCTTCGTCGAAACGCGGATCGCTGCACATGCCGTACACTTCGGAAGTCGACGGGAAGATGATACGTTTTTTGTACTTCACACAGTCGCGGATAATCTTCAGGTTCTCTTCGAAATCGAGTTCGAACACGCGCAACGGGTTACGGGTATATTCAATCGGCGTGGCGATCGCCACCAGCGGCAGGATCACGTCACATTTCTTGATGTGATACTCAATCCATTCCGAGTGGATACTGATATCCCCTTCAACGAAGTGGAAACGGCCATGGCCGATAAATCGGTTAATGGCGTCAGAACTGATATCCAGACCGTAAACCTCGAAGTTATCGTCGCGCAGCAGGCGCTCGGTGAGATGATTGCCGATAAAACCATTCACCCCGAGAATCAACACCCGGGTGCGCCGTGGCGCCACCGTCGCTGGCTGGCTGTGCAGCAACGCGCCAGTCACCAGGCCGAGCGTCTGCGCCAGCTGGCTGCCCTGCATATACACGCCGTTTTCGCCCTGACCGGTAAGGATCTCCAGTGCCTGCTCTCCGCAGGCAATCACCAGCGGCTGAACTGACAGCACCGTGCCCGGTTTTACCGCCGGAAAATCGCTGCGCACAGTGGAACGCCAGACGATAAATTTGCCTGCGCCAACATAGCTGAACGCACCCGGCCAGGGATCGGTAACAGCGCGCACCAGATTGTGGATCACGGCGGCAGGCTGCTGCCAGTCAATGCGGCCATCCTCCGGCGTGCGGCGGCCAAAATAGCTGGCCAGGGCCTCATCCTGCGGCTGTTCGTTAACCTCACCACGCGCCAGCTGCGGCAGAACGCCCTGCAGCAACTCAGCCGCCGCCGTATTCAGCTTACCGTGCAAAGTGCGCGCATTATCTTCCGGCTCAATCGCCACTGCCTGCCGGGCAACGATCGTCCCGGCATCGGCGCGCGCCGTCATGCGGTGCAGGGTGACGCCGGTTTCTGTTTCACCGTTTACCAGCGCCCAGTTGAGCGGCGCACGGCCACGGTAACGCGGCAGCAATGAACCGTGCAGGTTAAATGCCCCCTGCGTCGCGCAGTCAATGATCTCGCGGCATAACAGATTGCGGTAATAGAACGAGAAGATCACCTCGGGTTCACTGCTTGTGATGCGCGCCACCCACAGCGGATGATTAACCTCCTCCGGAGCAAACACCGGAATGCCGAGGTCAGCGGCGGTACGCGCCACTGAGCTGAAAAAGGGATTCTCCCCCGCCGCATCGGCGTGGGTATAAATGGCAGTGATGTGATAGCCCGCGGCCACCAGCGCATGGATGCCGATACAACCGATATCATGATAAGCAAAGACCACGGCTTTCATTGCTGTTTGTCCTGTAAAGATGAAGTGTGTGATACCACACGTTGAATGAAATAGCGTGGACGGGCGCGGACGTCGTTATAAATACGCCCGATGTACTCTCCCAGCAGTCCCATGGCGACGAATTGCGCGCCGATAAAAATAAACAGCACGGCAAACAAGGTAAAAACGCCTTCCGCCGCCCACTGCGGCCCCAGGAACAGGCGCAGACCAATCAGCAACAACGCAATAGCGAACCCGGCCAGCGCGATAATGCTGCCGAAGACGCTCAGCATACGCAGCGGCGTGGTGGTCAGGCAGGTAATCAGGTCGTACATCAAATTGATCAGGCGCATAAAGCTGTATTTCGAATCGCCGAACTCGCGCTCCGCATGCTCGACAGGGATTTCAATCGTCCGGCGGGCAAAGGTGTTGGCGAGAATCGGAATAAAAGTGCTGCGTTCATGGCAGTGCAGCATGGCGTCAATTACATGGCGGCGATAGGCGCGCAGCATGCAGCCATAATCGCCCATCGCCTTGCCGGTGGTGCGCTGGATCAGGCGGTTGATCAGCTGTGAGGCGCGTTTGCGGAACCAGCTATCCTGACGATTTTGCCGCACGGTGCCGACCACGTCGAAACCCTGCGCCGCAACGTTCACCAGCCGCGGGATCTCCTCCGGCGGATTTTGCAGATCGGCATCCAGCGTGATAATCAAATCACCGCTGACGTGGCTGAAACCCGCCATAATCGCCGAATGCTGACCGTAGTTACGGTTCAGCAGCACAGCGAGCACCCGGCTTCCCGGCTGTTCCGCAGCGGCAGCCAGCTGTTCGGCGGAGTCATCGCTGCTGCCGTCATCCACCAGCAGAATTTCATAGTCCATCGGCAGCGCCGCGCAGGCCGCTGTGGTACGGCGCAGCAGTTCCGGCAGGCTTTCCGCCTCGTTAAACACCGGAATCACAATCGAGACTTTCTCAATCGGTTCATGGTTCATCATCATCTTTTCCCGGCAATATTCTGCAGTGCGCCAATCACCCGCTCGCAGTCGTCATCACTCATCGCGGGGAACAGCGGCAACGAGCAGATGCGATCTGAGTTCCACTCGGTAGCGGGGAGTGAAAGTTGTGGAAACCGTTCGCGGTAATACTTCTGTGTGTGTGCCGCGCGGAAATGCAGACCGGTGCCAATCTGGCGCGCTTTCAGCTCCGCCATCAGCTGGTCACGACTGATGCCTGCCTGTTGCGCATCGACACGGATGATAAACAGGTGCCAGGCATGCTGATGTGGCCATGCCGGCAGCGCCAGCGGCAGAAACGGCGTATCCGCCAGTGCCTGCTGATAGCGCGTCGCCAGTTCAGCGCGGCGGGCATTCATCTGCGCTAATTTCTCCAGCTGCACCAGCGCAATCGCCGCATTGATATCCGCCAGATTGTATTTGTAGCCCGGCGTGATCACTTCTGCCTGCGGCGCACGGCCGTGGGTCTGGCGATCATAGGCATCCACGCCAAGACCATGAAATTTCAGGCTGCGAATGCGGTTTGCCAGTGATTCATCGTCGGTCACCACCAGCCCGCCTTCCGCGCAGGTGATATTTTTAATCGCGTGAAAGGAGAAAATGGCGGTGCCTGTCACGCCGACGTGTCGCGCTTTGTAGTATGTGCCCACCGCATGGGCGGCATCCTCAATCACCGGAATGCCATGCTGTACGCCGAGGGCGCGAATGGCGTCGATATCAGCGGGCGCCCCGGCGTAATGCACCGGAATGATCGCCCGGGTGCGTGGCGTGATCGCCGCGGCAATCTGCTCCGGCGTGACCATCAGGGTGTCGCGATCCACATCGATCATCACCGGCTCGGCACCGAGCAGAACAATCATATTCAGCGTGGAAACCCAGGTGAGCGAGGGGGTAATCACTTCATCCCCGGCGCCAATCCCCAGCGCCATCAGCGTCACATGCATCCCTGCCGTAGCCGAGCTGACGGCAATCGCATGCCGGTTACCGGTCAGCGCGCAGAACGCCTGTTCAAGCTGCTGATTTTTCGGCCCGGTGGTGATCCATCCCGACTGTAATACCTGGCTCAGCGCGGTTAACTCAGCTTCTCCCATTTCAGGCCGGGAAAACGGCAAAAACTCTGTCATAAACAAAACCCTTTAAACAATTGCGAAAGGTTACTTTGTCATTTCGTGCGCTAGTTGTAGCTGACTGGCGAGACTTTTATGTGATCAATAAAACGAAAACTATAAATGGCGTTGTTTAAATGGTGAGTTAACCAAATCACCGGGATGGATTCACTCTGTTACACTGTCTATTTTTCAGTCAAAACAGCATAAATAACAAGATAAATACTTTTCCCTAGCGGAAGATTAAGAAAAAGTAGCAGGGAAAGAAAAAAGGCTCGGGAGTGAATCAATAGGATGTCAGCGGGGGGGAAATAATTACCGGCAGATAAAGTCAGAAATAAAATATATTAATTTAATTTATATTTAATGCTCATTATAAGCGCTCCCCAGTTTGCCGTGGGGAGCGCTTTGCTGATTAGTGCTTCAGCGTTTCACGCACCTCTTTTACCTGATCGGCACTGACCGCCGGGGCTTTGTTGCTCCATCCCTGACGAATAAAGGTCGCGAGCTGCGCCACCTCATCATCGCTGAGACGGTTAGCAAAACCTGGCATTGCCAGCGTCGATGGCGCTTTAGCGGTAGAAGGCTGCTGCGCACCCGCCAGAATGGTATGAATCAACCCCCCCGGGTCCTGCGCGTTGACGATGGTCGCCTGATCCAGCTCCGGGAAAATCCCCGCTGCGCCTTTACCGGTGACAAAGTGGCAGGCGCCACAGTTGTCGAGATAGAGACGCTCGCCGGTGGTCAGATTCTTCGCCGCCGTCAGCTTCGCTGTCGTCGCCTGCACCGCCTGCTCGTTACGCTGCGCCAGCGGTGGGTTACCACCAAGGAACTTCAGGTAAGAAGCAATCGCCTGCAGATCGGCATCGGTCATATACGAGGTGCTGTGCTCAACCACCGCTTTCATCTCACCGCCAACCGCAGCTTTATCGTTACGGCCGGTCGCCAGATAATCGACGATCTCCTTCTCACTCCAGCGCGGCATACCACGCAGCGACGGCACATCCCAGCCGTTCAGGTTGCCACCGGCAAGGAAATCGGCATCGCTGCTGTCGAGCGCTTTCTCATTCATGCCGAGACCGCGCGGCGTATGGCAGCTGCCGCAGTGGCCGAGACTCTCCACCAGATAAGCACCGCGATTGATCTCCGCCGACGCCCCGCCAATAGGCTGGAACGGTTTGTCGGTAGTGAACGCCCAGTTCCAGAAACGCATGCCCCAGCGCTGGCTGAACGGGAAGCTAAGATCGGTTTCCGGCGGCTGTTCGGCGCTGGCTTTCACACCCTGCATAAAGTAAACGTACAGCGCATGCATATCTTCATCGCTGATTTTTACATAGTCAGGATATGGCATCGCCGGGTACAGGCGCGTGCCATCCGGCAGCACGCCTTTACGCACCGCGTCGCTGAACTGCTGCTCAGTGTAATTACCGATACCGTGCTCTTTATCCGGCGTGATATTGGTCGAATAGATAGTGCCGAGATTCGACTCAATCGCCAGACCACCCGAAAACTCAGGTTTACCCGGGATCGAGTGACAGGCGCTGCAGTCACCCAGCCGCGAAATATATTCGCCCTGCTTAATTAACTGCGCATCATCCGCCTGCGCGCTGGCGACCACGCCCATGCCGGCCAGCAGCGCACTGGCGATACAAAAATGCTTCATCTTGATCATTTTCATCTCACTTATGCCTGTACCATCGGGCCTGGATTTTTCAGATAGATCTCTTTGATCGCCTGCGCCGCCATCAGGGTGATCGCGCCGATAGTATCGGTCGGGTTCGCCTGGAAGTTTTGCGGGAAGGCGTTGCCGCCCGGCACAAACACGTTATGCACATCCCAGCTCTGCAGGTAGCGGTTCAACGCCGAGGTTTTCGGAGAGTCGCCCATGACAGCGCCGCCCACGTTATGGGTGGAGACATATTTGGTCAGGTCGAAGTGCGCATCCATCCCGAGGAAACTTTCGCTGTAGCTGTCCGGGTTCAGCTCTTTGGTGATATCACCCACGATGCCGCGCAGGTACTGCTGCAGTTTCAGTTCGTTCTCTTTCCAGTCGAAGGTCATGCGCAGCAGCGGATAGCCATACTCATCCTTGTAGTTCGGGTCGAGATCGAGGTAGATATCGCGATACGACATACAGGTGGTGGTGATGCTGATCTTCATCGAATGGCCGTACCACTCTTCCAGCCCCTCTTTCCAGCCGCCACCCCAGGCAGGGGTGCCTTTTGGCAGCGCGGTGCTGATTGGCGTACCGGTGGCCTGCGAACTGTGAATTTTTGCTCCGCCGATAAAACCAAGCGATGGACCATCAAAGTTACCTGGCGAGATATCATTGAACATCTGGCCTGTCGCGCCCGCGGTGGCAAATGGGTTGAAATTCTTGTCTTTGAAGAACAGCGTCGCGCCGCCGTTGCTGAGGAACGCGTAGTTACGCCCCACAACACCTTCGTTGGTGATCGGGTTATACGGCTGACCGATACCGGACAGTAGCATCAGGCGCACGTTGCAGAACTGGAAGCTGGCCAGCACCACAATCTTCGCCGGCTGGAAGCACTCGTTGCCGTTAGCATCGATATAAATGACGCCTTTCGCGGTTTTCTTATCGTCATGCAACACCACTTTCATCACGTTGGCGTTCACTTCATAGGAGAAGTTGTCCATACGCTTCAGAGCATCCATCACCGCGGTTTGCGGCGAGGCTTTCGAGTAGTTCAGGCACGGATATTTACTGCAGTAGCCGCAGTAGTTACACGGCGCGATCTGGTTGCCATACGGGTTGGTCCACGGGCGGGAGACGCAGGCGGACGGGTTTGGGAACGGATGGTAACCGAGCTTCTTCGCCGCGGCCGAAAACATAGTGTTGTTTAAGGTGTCATCCAGCGCAGGCAGCGGGTAAGGATTAGAACGCGGACCTTCAAACGGGTCGCCGCCTTCCAGGATCTGACCGCGCAGGTTGCCGGTGGTGCCAGACTGACCGCAGATGCGCTCAAACTTATCGTAATAAGGTTCTATCTCATCCCAGGTGAACGGGAAATCGCCGATTTCCATTTCCGGCGCCAGAATGCCCGGCTTATACGCCTGATCGGCGTAGGTTTTCAGTTTAATATCCGTTGGCGTTGGGCGGATCAGCACGCCCGTCCAGTGCAGACCGGAACCGCCTACACCCGTCCCCGGGCAGAATGCGCCCCATTTACGCGTTGGCAGCGCGGTCTGGCTCATATTGTGACGCACCGTCACCGCCGCTTCTGCTGGCGTAGCCATCACTTTATTCCGCACCGCGTAGGCATATTCATCTGCCGGTTTCGGATAGGCAAATTCGCTGTAATCGCGATCGCCACCGCGCTCCAGCGCGCGTACTTTCAGACCCGCCATTGCCAGCTCAATACTCATAATTGAGCCAGCCCAACCCAGGCCGACGACAACGACGTCGACTTCTTCTTTATTTACCAGTGCCATGGTTAACCCTGTCAGAATGCAAAAACGAAAAAAACCTCAACGCATCAGGCGCGCAGGCCCTTAATGCTTACCGGACCTAATGGATACGGGACGTTGTGTTGCTTGACCCACTCCAGATAGCTGGCGCGCGCGCCAGGGAAGCCGATGGCAATCCAGGCTTTCATCCCTTTGTTGCCACCGTACATGGGATCGGCGAGGTAACCATGTTTGGTTTCGGCGAGCAGATCGCTGAAGAACTTCGAGGCTTTCAGGTCATCTTTGCCAAGGCTGGCGAAATCGATGGTGTTTTTCTGCAGCTGTGTCAGCACCGCATCTTTGTCCTTTTCAGACAACTGATGGAACGGCTTTTGGTGATTCTGCTGGCACCAGCGGTTGGTCAGTTCAATACCGGTGGTAAAGATTTGCTGCGGACGATAAGGGATCTGATAACCCATTTCCGCCGGGGCGTGTGGCTCGAACGGCGCCTGCATATAGATTTCGTTGCCGAGATCGCCATGCAGTTGCTGATCGATAAAGATCGGCACATTGGTTTCCAGCGCGCCCGGCGCGTTGCCTTTGCCACCGGCAGGGATCAGGCGATCGCAGGCGGCCAGGATAAATTGCCACTGTTCAGCGGTAAAAAATACCGGCTGATAGTCCATTAATTCAGGTGCAGCCATCTCTGCTGCCTGGGCAGCCGTCAGGCCTTTAAATACCATGTCGCCCAATGGCAAAGCCATCAGCGACCCGAGTAAAAACTTACGGCGGGTAGTTTCTTTTTGAAGGAGCATAGCATTACGACTCTCACTTGCCAGAAAAACAAAAGTAAAGACAACGTTAACAAGATGTAGTTATCGAACAACATTCTCCTCATCATAGGGACACACGTATTTCAAATTGTAAAAAAACCACACTTTTTATGTTTACTTTAATTAACTTCATCGAAACGTTTTTTGCGCTTTTATGACACATCATCACAACGAATAAAAAACCCGCAAAAACCGTAGTGATATGTTGAATTAAGTGCAATTTTGGCTGTTGCACGCCGCAGATAATTTCGCTTAGTAACAGTTATGAAAATAAACTTATAAAAACAATTATCTGTGATAATGATTATTATTTAAGGAAATTGAGGTAATTGTGCACAATTGCGCGGTGGAAAAAATGCTTCCGCCGTAATAACAAAATCGTATCGCGGGAAATAATGAATTTCGCTCATAAGCTCTGCCAGAAATGATGCATAGTCTGACGCTGCTGATGTTTTATTATCATCTCCACCAAATCCTGTCCTGAGAGAGAATGATCATGATTGAAATTACCAAACATGGCGATAAACCTGCCGCTGCAGGCCCGGCCAGTTACTTTACGGGTTCAGTGACTGTCGCCACCCCTTTTCAGGCCAGTGAACCGGCGCGGGTCGGTGGCGCAACCGTCACATTCCAGCCCGGTGCACGTACCGCCTGGCACACCCACCCACTGGGACAAACCCTGATTGTCATCGCAGGCGAAGGCTGGGTGCAGGAGTGGGATAAACCGGCGCGGGCCATCGCTACGGGTGATGTCGTCTGGATTCAGCCGGGCGTCAAACACTGGCACGGCGCCAGCAGCGGCAGCGCGCTGACCCATGTGGCGATTGCCGAAGCGGTTGATGGTAAAGCCGTAGAGTGGCTGGAGCACGTGAGCGACGCGCAGTATCAGCCATAACCTTCTGCCCACTGCGGTTCAGCAGTGGGCAGGTTAAAAACAAATTAATGCGCTGACTTTATTTCGGCTGGTACTGTATTAAGCGTAATTCTCAGCAGTAATTAATTTAAAATCTACCTTGCCACTGAGATAAATATCCGGCAGCGTATTCTCTTCCAGCTTTCTTAAAATAAGTTCCATCGACAATTGAGCATGCTGACGTGAATTTTGATCGAGCACAAAATAAAGCATGTCGTCCTCTAATAAACGCCGGGTCAGTGAATAAAGTTCATGGGTAATATAAATACATTTCCCCAGTAAATTATGTCGCGCCAGCGCTTCGCTGACTTCCGTATTACCAGAACCGGTATTATATATTCCCACCACATTTTCCGCCTGACGCAGATGCTCAGTCACCAGCTGGCGAATCTTTTCCCGCTGATCCTGGCCGACCAGCACTTCACGCAGTGTGATATGCGGAAAGCGCTGCTGGATAAGCGTGCGAAAGCCCTCAATGCGCTGACGATGGGCGATATAGTCAAAACTGCCGCTGACCATAATCACTTCGCCCGGCTGCTGCTGCATACGCCCCATCAGCAGCCCCGCCGTGCGCCCGGCCTGTAACTGGTTGATGCCAACATGGCACAAGCGCGGCGCACCCGGCAGATCGGTGACGATGGTGATCACCGGCACCGCCCGTTCACTGCACAGCGTCAGCGCATCGTAGACCGCGGCGTGATCGTGGGCGAAGACAATAATGCCGTCACGACTTTCGCTGCATTTCACGATATGGCGCGCCAGTTTTTCCGGGTCAGATTCCGCGATAAAGGTTCGGCTCAGCTTCACCCGCTGGTAGCCTAACCCGCTGGCAATCTCACTAAAATCCTGCGCCAGCTGTTTGAAAAAGTAGGAACCATTGCCACTGAGAATCACTTCAATATGCCACGGGTGCTTATACTCTTCCGGCAGCACCCGCTTGAGACCCAGCTCGCGCGCCGCCTGCAACACCTTCCTGGCGGTAACCGGAGAAACACCACCGCGTTCATTCAGTACCCGATCAACCGTTGCCACACCGACGCCTGCCATTTGCGCCAGCATCTCAAGGGTGAGCTTTTTCATATTTCCCCACAATGCCATAAACTGGTTAAACGTCGTACAGAGCAAGCTAAGTTATTATTTTGTAAATCAATTGCGTCAAAAAACCTGTTTTATTGTTATGGCGGTTCTGTCGCTGCTGCATAGTATGCGGCGTGCAGGCGTTGCCGCAAGGCGATAATTGTTGCAAAAAACTCGCTGTTTGCTGTGACTTGCAGCGGTGATAAATGGTGTCATCCCGCACAGCACAAGGGTCTACGGCACGGAAATAGTTACGTAACGAAATCACTAATGGAAAAGCAAGCGCAGCAATGATGGAAAACCATCAACGGAAATGTACACATTGTTGATGGGAGTATTTATCATGGCGCGAATGTTATCACTTTATTAAAAACTTTAACCCCAGATGTAAATAATAATACTCTCACCTCTGGTCAGATGGCTTGTTTAATAAGCCTGTATCAGCATTCGTTTTAAATAAATTTACCGCTTCTGGAATACAGGGCTGATTCATTCAGTCAGGGATCTTTTTACCCAAAATAATTTGAGCTGCAGGAACGCGGCCCCCGCGCAGCTGCTGCCTGAAATATGACGGGTGTATGTTTTTTTAGCTAATGACAGGGAAATTTCATGAAACGCAGAGAGTTTCTCACCTCGTTTGCCGCCATCGGCCTGGCCTCTTCACTTCCTGTGGCGAAAGCCGCAGAAGTGAGCGGTGGTCAGCCATGGGAACCCGGCAACATCTCCACCCCGCCCGCTCCGCCACGCAAAGGCGGCCTGCAATATCTGACCGCGCATGAGTTCGCCACCGTCGGCGCGATTGCCGAACGCTTTATTCCTGCCGATGAGATGAGCATCAGCGGCAAGGAAGCTGGCTGCGCGGTGTTTATCGATCGCCAGCTGGCGGGCGATTACGGCAACGCTATCGCCCAGTATCGCCTTGGCCGCTTTGTCAAAGGCACGCCGGAACAGGGTCCGCAATCCTCTCTCACTCCGGCGCAGCGTTATCGCCAGGGGCTGGCGGCGCTGGATGTCGCCACCAATAAGGCATTTGGCAAAAACTTTGTCGACCTCAGCGGCGATCAGCAGGACCAGTTGCTGCACGCCATGGAAGCCAGTCAGCTTGATCTCGGCGCAGAAGTGGAGACCAAAGTGCTGTTTGAGCTGCTGCTGCAGAACGTGCGTGAAGGCTTCCTTGCCGACCCGATCTACGGTGGCAACAAAGGCATGGCGAGCTGGAAAATGATTGGTTTTCCTGGCGCGCGTTATGACTTCCGCGATCTGCTGAGCAAAAAAGGGCAGAAGCTAAATATCATCCCTACCAGCCTGATTGATAACAATCTGTAAGCTGATTTAAGCAATTGAGCGATAAAGAGTTTTAATAATGAAAAATGTCCGTCCAAAAGCTGATGTCGTCATTGTCGGCCTGGGCTGGTGTGGCTCTCTGATTGCCGAAGAGCTGACGCGCGCAGGCCTGAATGTCGTTGCCATTGAACGTGGTCCATGGTTTGAAACCGCCACCGATTTCCCGCCTTCAGTGGATACCGATGAACTGCGCTGGGATACCCGCCGCAGCATGCTGCTGCCGCCCGCAGTGGAAACCACCACCTTCCGTAATAACCGCAGCGAAACCGCGCTGCCTAGCCGTGACTGGAACCTGAATGAGCTGGGTTACAACGTTGGCGGTTCCGGCACTCACTGGGCCGGGATGGCCTGGCGCTTCACGCCGTGGGATTTCCAGCCCTACACCCAGACCGTAGAACGTTACGGTAAACAGCAGATCGCCAAAGGGCTGATCCTGCAGGACTGGGGCGTGACCTACGACGAGCTGGAACCGTTCTATGACCGCTTCGAGAAAATTGCCGGCGTCTCCGGTAAAGCAGGCAAGCTGAACGGTGAAATCATACCCGGCGGCAACCCGTTTGAAGGCAACCGCAGCAGCGAATATCCGTTACCGGCGCTGGAAAGCATGCGTCTGACCGATATCTTTACCGATGCCGCCAGCTCACTAGGCTGGAAGCCGTTTATGGTGCCCGCAGGCCAGGCGTCACGCGCCTACGTCAACCCGCTCGGTGTGCGCATGGGACCCTGTACCTATTGCGGCTACTGCCTGTACTACGGCTGCGGCAACTTCTCTAAATCCAGCCCGAACGCCTGCGTGGTACCGGCACTGATGCAGCGCGAAAACTTCACCGTACTCACCGACTCTGCGGTAGTGCGCGTCAATAAGTCAGCAGATGGCAAAACCGCCACCGGCGTCACCTATATTGACCGCAACAAGCAGGAGTGGGAGCAGCCCGCGGATATCGTCATCCTCTCCGCGTTCCAGATGCAAAACGTGCGTCTGCTGCTGCTGTCAAAAATCGGCCAGCCCTACGATCCGGAGACCAAAACCGGCACCGTTGGCCGCGCCTACAGCTTCCAGACCGTCTCCGGCGCCAATCTGTTCTTTGAAGATGAGAACCTGAACCAGTATATCGGCGCAGGGGCACTGTCGACGCAGGTCGATGACTTCAACGGCGACAACTTCGACCACAAAGACCTCGGCTTTATTGGCGGCGCGGGCATCCTGGTCGTCGCCCGTGGTGCACGACCGATTGGCAACGCCGACGCCCTGCCGCCGGGCACACCGCGCTGGGGCAAAGAGTGGAAAAAGGCGTACACCCACGCCTTCCAGAACGCCACCTTTATCTTCGGCCAGGGCACCAGCTTCTCGCATGAAGATTACTATCTCGATCTCGACCCGGAGTACAAGGATGACAACGGCAATGCGCTGCTGCGCGTCACCTTTGACTACAACGAAAACGATCGTCGTTCGGCGAAGTTTATCGAAGAGAAAAGCGTACAACTGGGCAAAGCGATGGGCGCGAAACTGGTGATTGGCACCAACTCGGCCGCCGGGAAATACTCGCCTTACAACTTCGCCAGTGACCACACCATTGGCGGCGCGGTGATGGGCGCCGATCCCAAAACCAGTGTCCTTAACCGTTATCAGCAGAGCTGGGATATGCACAACCTGTTTGTGCTTGGCGCCTCATCGTTCCCGAACAACGCCGGCTACAACCCGACGGGCACCATTGGCGCACTCAGTCTGTGGACGGCGAAAGCCATTATCGATCAGTACCTTAAAAACCCTGGCCCACTGGTGAAGGTGTAAGATGAATAAATTCAAACTTGCCGGTGGTGCAGTGCTTGTCGCCGCCGTGGTGGCGGGCGTGCTGCTGTATCAGAATGGCAATACCGCCGCGGATGACGTGGCGGATAACACAGTACTGATGAAACAACCGCTGACCGCTGCTGACGCCGAAGCGGTGAAACGGGGCCACTACGTGGCCATCGCCGGTGACTGTGTCGCCTGCCATACCATCCCGGAAAGCAAAGAGACCTATGCGGGTGGCTACTCCATCAGCACGCCGTTTGGCGGCATCTTTGCCAGCAATATCACACCAGATGCGGAAACCGGTATCGGTAACTGGACCGAACGCGATTTCTGGCGCGCCGTGCGCCACGGTAAAGGCAAAGAGGGAGAAAACCTCTACCCGGCAATGCCTTACAACGCCTACATCAAGGTCAGCGATCAGGATATGCATGACCTGTGGATGTACATGCGTTCGGTGAAGCCGGTGCATAACAAAGTGCCGGAAACCAACCTTGGCTTCCCGTACAACATCCGCCTGGCGATGATGGGCTGGAACCTGCTGTTCTTTGAAAACAGAGGCTTCACCCCCGATCCAACCCAGTCCGCCGAGTGGAACCGCGGAGCGTATCTGGTGGAAGGACTGGAGCACTGCGCCGCCTGCCATACGGCGAAAAATATTATCGGTGGTGACACCAGCGCCTGGCTGCAGGGCAGCAACCTTGGCGAATGGTATGCGCCAGAGATCACCAGTAATCCTTACACCGGTATTGGCAACTGGAGTAACGATCAGGTGGTGGACTACCTGAAACTGGGCAGTAACCATGTGGCGGTGGCTTCCGGACCAATGGCGGAAGCGGTGACCAACTCGACGCAGCATCTGACGGATGCCGACCTGCGGGCAATTGCGGTCTATCTGAAGTCGCAGCCAGGTTCCGATCGGCAGAAACCTGCGCCGCTCACAGCAGAGACCAGCGCCCAGATGAAATCCGGCGAGAATATCTATGCCGTAAACTGTACTGCCTGCCACGACTGGAAAGGCACCGGCATCGCCAATCTGGCCGCGGGCTTCGCCAATAACCCTGGCATGCAGGGGCCGGATGCGTCATCAATTATCACCACCATCCTGCAGGGCGGACGCGGCGCGGTCACCCAGGGTAACCCGACCAGCGGCGCAATGCCGAGCTTTGCGTGGAAACTCTCTGACGAGCAGGTAGCGGCTGTCGCTACTTATATTCGTAACTCGTGGGGCAATGCTGCGCCAGCGGTCACGGCAGAAGAAGTGGCGGAAAAACGTCGCCTGCTGCAGCTACCGGCGCAGATGGCGGAAAGTACGCCAGAGGCGCAGAACGGAGCACACTAACGTCATACAGCGCTCAGGACCCGGTGCGGCTGAAACCAGGCCGCAACGCATAAACCCAAAGCGCAGGGAAAATAGCCTGCTAAGGGAAGTGGGCAACACCATTATTGTTCTGAAGTTCAACGTTCAAAGCACAATGAACCTGAAACCAGACAGCAACACCAAAACTTAAAGCGCGGGGAACACGCTCAGCGGAGGAAAGCGTCCCGCGCCATGGACGGCGCGGGCCGAGCGGCCATGGATGGCGGCTTTTGCGTCTTTCCGGAGCTGACCGTGTTCCCTGAGCAGAGCACGGACCAAAAGCGACGCACCTGAACAAGGCGCGAAACCAAAAGCGACGCGCCTCACAATTCATCAATCAGCGGCGGCAGCTCACTGCCGCCCTATACTGATCGCGCAATTAACGCGCCAGCCAGCCGCCATCCACCGCCAGCGTATAGCCATTAATGTAATCCGACGCCGGAGACGCGAGGAAAACCGCCGGTCCCATCAAATCTGACGGCAGTCCCCAGCGGCCCGCCGGAATACGGTCAAGGATCTCTGCGCTTCGCGCCTCATCAGCACGTAACTGCTGAGTATTGTTAGTCGCCATATAGCCCGGCGCAATAGCATTCACATTGATGCCATGCTTCGCCCACTCATTGGCTAACAGACGGGTCACCCCCATCACCGCACTCTTCGACGCAGTATAAGAAGGCACGCGAATACCGCCCTGGAACGACAGCATCGAAGCAATATTGATAATCTTGCCGCCGTTGCCCTGCTTAATAAATTGCTTCGCCACCGCCTGCGAAATAAAGAACACCGCTTTAATATTCAGATCCATCACATCGTCCCAGTCTTTTTCACTGAACTCGATCGCGTCCTGACGACGGATAATACCGGCGTTATTCACCAGAATATCGATATGACCAAACTCCGCCAGCGCACGATCCAGCAGCGACGGCACGGTGTCCAGCTTGCGCAAATCGGCACTCAGACTTAAAAAACGGCGTCCCAGAGCAGTGACCTGAGCAATGGTTTCTTCCGGCTCCACCACATTAATGCCGACAATATCGCAACCGGCCTGCGCCAGACCCAGCGCCATACCCTGCCCCAGACCGGTATCGCAACCGGTGACTACCGCAACCTTACCTTGCAGAGAAAAATTATCGAGAATCATAACATTATCCTTAGCTAAGCGGGCGTCATGCGCCCCAATGGAAATCAGAATACTGCCTGTGTTTGTTCAGTTTACGCCTTCCCTTGCAAACTCACAATAAAATTAAAACAACGTTTTGTTTTTATCAAAACCATAATCCATATCAAGGATAATCGCCGCAGCCCGACCATCGTCAGCAACAACCAAATCGTGTTAATGCGTGATTGCCTTTTCCTTAGCCCGAGCGAAGCCTTCCCTGCCCGGCGGGCAGGAAAGGAAATCGATAAAGGAATGGATTAACTTAGCGCTGTGACAACTGCACCACGATGGCCGTATCGGCTTCATCAGCCTGCTGCATCTTCTGACCGATGGCGCTGTTGCCCCAGCACTGCTCGTAGGGATAGCCGACCAGGTTTTCAATCACCTTGCGGACTTCTGGCTTAATTCCGCTGATATGACCGCCCGCTTTAATACGCGCCACCTCTTCCAGCACCATCAGGTGTGCTTTGCGGTCCAGCTTCATCTGGCGGCTAAAGATAATCGCCACCAGCGCCAGCACAATCACCCCGCCGAAGAACACCCACGAAATCGCCGTCACGGCGCTTTCCGGCTGCACATGAGATTTCGACTGGAAACCGTAATAGCTGAGTATCGCGCCCATCACGAAGACAATAACCGAACGCACGATTTTGCCGGAGAAGGTCATCGCGCCAGCATAAATCCCCTCACGACGGCGACCGGTAAACACTTCATCCACATCGGCGAGAAAGGTATAGACCGTCCACGGAATGTAGTAAACGCCGCCAGTACCAAGACCGAACACCACCGTCACACCGACAATCGCCACCGTCGCCAGGTAACCCGGCAGATGCAGGAAGTGCAGCAGCGAGTAACAGCAAACGGCAAAAATCACGATAGAAAGCGCCCAGATATAGGGCTTACTGAAGCCGCGCTTCACGCAGATACCGATAAAGAGGGCAGTGGAGAACAGCTGCAGCACCGCATTCAGACTGTTCAGCCCGGCGAGAATCGCCGGATCGTATTGCAGAACAAAAATCACATAATAGGTAAACACCGCAGCGAACAGCCACTCCGCGCCAAAACCGAACAGATACATGCCCAGATGTTTACGGAAAACGCGCAGATAAAAGGTCGATTGCATATCACGCACCAGCGACAGCAGGGTTTTCGCCAGCGATTTTTTCGGTTTCGCGGCGACCTGCCCGCCATCGGCACGCTCCCAGGTATAGCGATACAGCATGCCCACTGCGATCAGCAGGATCAGACCGTAGGCAATGCCGGTATAGAGGAACGGCGTCGGCGACTCTTTACCGTAAATAAGAATAAACTGGCCGGGAATAAAGGCGGCGAGAAAGTTCGCCATTTTGCCGAAAATCGCCTTGTAGCCGGTCAGTTTCGAGCGCACGGAGAAGTCCTCAGTCATCTCCGTCGCCAGCGTTTCATACGGCACCATCACGGAGGTATAAATCAGCTCAAAAATGACGTAGGTGGTGAGGTAGTACCAGAAACCAAAGCCTTCCACCCACAGCAGTGGATAGAACAGCATCAATGGCGCGCCAATTAACAGGAAAAAGCGCCGCCGGCCAAAGCGCTTGCCCAGCCAGGTATTGCCAAAATTATCGGTTAAATAACCCATCAGCGGATTACTGATGGCGTCAATCACACTGGCGACCGAAAAAATAAATGATGCCTCCAGCAGAGTCAGGCCGCAAAACGTGGTATAGAAATAGAGTAACCACGCGCCAGCAATAGCCAGCGCGCCGCTGCCGAGCAAGTTACCGCCGCCGTAAGCCAGCTGATGACCCAGCGTGACTTTCCGCCCTCCCGCCAAAGGTACTGTCGTGTTTGCCATAGTCTGCAAGTCTCTTTTATTAAATGAACCACTGTTTCATTTTTTATGAATGAGTGTTTTATATAGTTAAGAAGAGCTGCATGTTGTGAGCTGCGTCACTTTAAAACGCCGGTTTAATTTTTTAATTCATTTCTGCGAGATAGTTAACATTTACGCAGAGTGTTCTCCGGCGAAGTTGAAATAATAACGTCAGTAAAATGTTTTAAATAAGTTAATTGCTGTAGCAGGAATGTGAAGCGGATATGGCAGGCACGGTGGAGAGAACAACATGACGGCAGTGAATAACAGGCATCGAGGACGCGTCCTCTTTGCCTGTTAGGCCGATATCGAAATAGCGCAGCATATAGCAGAGAACATTTTCAGCAATGGATATAAATTATCCATCGTTCGCGGGCGGCGTCTTTCTCCCTACAATGGATTTTAATTGCATGATTTATCATCAAATAACAAGGATAAGGGATGAAACGAAGCGTTTACTCACCGGTCAGTTTATTGCGTGTCAGCGTACTTTCCGCGCTAACGCTTACCGCCAGCTTCAGCGCGATCGCGCAGGATAAACCTGTCGCCGGCGGTGTGCTGACAGTGGCTCTGGGCAGCGATACCCCGATTATCGATCCCTCTATCACCGCCTATTCCGTCACCGCGCTGGTCACACGTAACGTGGTGGATTCGCTGGTCGGCCAGGCGGAAGATAACAGCTTTACGCCATGGCTGGCGGAGCGCTGGGAAATCAATAACAACAACACCGAATACACCTTCCATCTGCGCAAGGACGTCACTTTCAGCGACGGCACGAAACTGGATGCGGCGGCGGTAAAATATAATTTTGAACGCATCCTCGATCCGAAAACCACCTCCAGCTACTCCAAATCGCTGCTGGGGCCGATTGAGTCGATCACCACGCCAGATGAGTACACGGTGGTGTTCCACTATAAAACCCCGTTCGCACCACTGTTGCAGGGGCTGAGCCTGCCGTATCTCGGCATTCAGTCGCCGGCTTATCTGCAGAAAACCGCCAATACCAGCAACACCGTGGTCGGTTCCGGTCCGTTTATCCTCGATTCGTTTGTCAAAGGCAGCGGCAGTAAACTCAGCAAGCGCGCCGATTACAACTGGGGCCCAGGCTATGCCACCCACAAAGGTCCGGCATGGCTCGATAAGATTGAATTTAAATACCTTCCGGAATCCGCCGTGCGTCTCGGCGCGCTGAACAGCGGCCAGGTGCAGGTGATCGATGCCATTCCGCCGGTCAACTTCGCCCAGGTGAAGAAAAACAGCAAACTGGACGTGGTTACCCGGGAAAACCCCGGTATTCCACGCGTGCTGTATCTCAACACCACCCGTGCGCCGTTCAGCGACGTGAAAGTGCGCCAGGCCTTCTTCAGCGCAGTTGACCGCGCGACGGCCGTCAAAGCCGCCTTCTTCGGCACGCTGAAACCAGCGGACAACATCCTCGGCCCGGCAACGCTCGACTACGATCCGTCAATTGCCAACAGCTGGGGCTTTGATGTGAAAAAAGCCAACCGTCTGCTGGATGAAGCGGGCTGGTCAAATAAAGATGCTGAGGGCTACCGCGTCAAAGAGGGCAAGCGCCTGAGTGTGACCTTCGCTTACACCCCGTCCAGTGTCGAAGCGGCGGATGTGACGCTGTTCCAGGCCGTGCAGTATCAGGTGAAGCAGGTCGGCTTTGAGCTGAAGCTCGATCCGGTGGATTCCGGCATCTTCTCCAGCCGTGGCGCGGATAATGATTACGACATTATCTCCAACTACTTTGTGCGTCCGGAGCCAGACATTCTGCGCACCGTGTTCCACTCCGCCTATATTCCGCCGAATGGCAACAACTACACCCGCGTGAAGGCGCTGGACAGCAAGCTGGAAGCCGCAGTCGGCGCCAGTGATGAAGAGCGTAAACGTCTCTATTTCGAGATCCAGCGTGAGGTGATCGACCAGGCGTATGCGCTGCCAGTCTACATTCCGGCCTTCCAGCTGGGTAAAGCGAAACAGGTGCAGGGAATCAACTGGGCCACCAACGCCAAACCGAACTTCTATGATGCCTGGATTAAGCCTTAATTTAGCGTCCATCGGCAAACGTCTGCTGACCATCGTCGCCGTACTCTGGGGTGCGGCGACCCTGACGTTTATCGCCGTCAAACTGATCCCTGGCGATCCGGTCTCCATCCTGATTGGCAGCGCCAACAGCGTGGTGGATGCCGGTTATCGCGAGGTGCTGGTCCACCAGTTCGGCCTCGACCAGCCGCTGTGGCTTCAGTACTTACGCTACTGCGCCAGCGCGCTGACCGGCGATCTCGGCCAGAGCTATCAATACCGTCTGCCAGTGATTGAGGTGATTGGCGGTGCGTTAAAAGAGACCATTCCGCTGGCGCTGAGCGCCCTGCTGCTGGCGCTGGTGCTGTCGGTGCTGAATGCGCTGGTGACTGCCGGACGCCACTATCGTTTGCGTAACCTGCTGGCGGGGGTGGAACTGATTTTGCTCAGTACGCCGGTGTACTGGATTGGCATTCTGCTGCTGACCCTGTTTAGCTTCGAATTACAGTGGTTTCCGGTGACCGGCAATGAGGGCCTGATCTCACTGGTGCTGCCGGTGATCACCCTGAGCCTGCCGCTGACGGCGGTACTCAGCCAGGTACTGCGCGACGGGCTGGAAGAGGCGCTGTCACAGCCCTTCGCAGTGACCGTGCGCACACGCGGCGTCAGTGAAACCCTGCTGCGCCTGCGTCACGCCCTGCGCCATGGCGCGCTGGCGATCTCCACGCTGACCGGCACACTTCTCGCTGGCGTGCTCGGCGGCTCGATTCTGACGGAAACGGTGTTTGGCCGCGCGGGTCTCGGCCAGATCACGCTGAGCGCCATTGAAAACCGCGATATGCCGCTGGTGCTCGGCATCGTGATGTTCTCCGCCCTGCTGTTTGTCACCATCAACCTGCTGATTGATGCACTGTATCTGATAATCGATCCGCGCCTGCGCAGAAAGGAGCATGGCCATGAGTGACAATGTTGCCGCCGGGCGCACTGTGCGCCTCACCTATCGCAACCCGTGGCTGACACCTGGCACGCTGCTGCCAGCGCTGATTGTGCTGTTACTGGTGGTGGCGGTGTTTTTCCCTGCGCTGTACACCCGCTGGAAGCCGGACGACATCGACTTTTCCGCTATTCTGCAGCCGCCGGGCGCAGGCCACTGGTTTGGTACTGACCAGCTGGGGCGCGATGTCTGGAGCCGGGTGATGTATGGCACCTCGCTGTCGCTGACCATTGGCGTCGGCGCGACGCTGATCTCCTGCGTTGGCGGCATTCTGCTGGGCACCCTGGCGGCGCTGGCGCCGAAAGCCGTGCGCCAGTTGCTGGTGCGGCTGCTGGATATTTTGCTGGCGTTTCCCGACCTGCTGCTGGCGCTGCTGGCGATTGCCGTGCTGGGACGCGGACCGGAAAACACCCTGCTGGCGGTCGGACTGTCAGGCATTGCTGGTTACGCGCGGCTGGTGCGTTCGCAGGTGTTACAGGTCAAACTTTCTGGTTACGTCGAACATGCTGTGGCGCTCGGCGAAACCCCGCGACGCATTATTCTGCGCCATATTATTCCTAACACCTTCCGTCCCCTGTTGATCCTCGCGACCATAGGCATCGGCCATGCGGTACTGGCCGCCTCCGCACTGAGTTTTCTCGGCCTCGGCGTCACGCCGCCGACCGCAGAATGGGGCGCCCTGCTGGCGGAAGGACGCAATTTTCTCGACAGCGCGCCGTGGGTCAGCCTGCTGCCCGCCAGTGTGATAGCCCTGTCGGTGATTACCATCACCCTGCTGGGACGTCGTTTACAAACTATTGTGGCAAAAGGCGGACTGTAAATGAGCGTATCTGAGTCTTCTGTTCATCCCCTGCTGCGCGTCGCGGAGCTGAGCGTCAGCTTCCCGTCACCGCGCGGTGTGGTGGCGGCGGTGAAATCATTATCCTTTAGCGTCCGCCCTGGCGAAGTGGTAGCGCTGGTGGGGGAATCCGGCTCCGGTAAATCGGTAACCGCCCGCACGCTGGTGGGACTGGCGGGCGCGGGCGCGCAGGTGCAGGCCGCCGCGCTGCAGTTAAAGGCTCACGATGGCAGCCTGATTGATTTACGCCAGCCCGACGGCAAAAAGTGGCAGCAGATACGCGGTCGCGAGATTGGTTTTGTGTTGCAGGATGCCCTCACCTCGCTTGACCCGCTGCGGCGTATTGGTCAGGAGGTGGCCGAGCCGCTGCGTACTCACCGGCTGGCCAGTGGCGCAGAGCTGGCGCAGCGCGTGCAGGCATTGCTGACGCAGGCGGGCATTCCCGATGCGCAAAACCGTGCGGCGCAGTACCCGCATGAGCTTTCCGGCGGCCTGCGCCAGCGCGCGCTGATTGCCTCCGCGCTGGCGGCCGGTCCGCGTTTGTTGATTGCGGATGAACCCACTACCGCGCTGGATGCCACCGTGCAAAAACAGGTGCTGAAAGTGTTCCGCGATCTGGCGCAGGCGGGTCATGGCGTGCTGCTGATCACCCACGATCTGGCGGTGGTGGCGGATATCGCCGACCGCGTGGTGGTGATGCATCAGGGCCAGCAGGTGGAAAGTGGCGAGACGCGTCAGGTTCTGACGTCGCCACAGCATCCCTATACCCGTCGCCTGCTGTCGGCGATCCCTGCCGCTCATACCCGTGGCCGCTGGCTGACCGGCAGCGATCCGCTGGCGACAACGGACGACAAAAGCCGCCGGGGTGAGGCATCCAGCCTGCGCAGTCACAAAGCGACGGCTAATACCGATCACACATTTAGCCACCAGGCCCCGTCGCCGGTGTTGTCGGTTAATGATGCGTCGATCGCCTTCTCACTGCCCAATGGCAGCCAGCTACAGGCGGTGAATCAGGTCTCGCTGCAGGTCGCGCCGGGCGAAACGCTGGGAATTGTCGGTGAATCCGGTTCCGGCAAAACCACGCTGGGGAAAATGGTGCTGGGACTACAGCGACCGCAACAGGGAGAAATTCAGCTGCTCGGACAGCCGTGGAGCCAGCTGAAGGAGCGCGAACGGCGGCCGTTGCGGCCACGCATTCAGACCATCGTGCAGGACCCGCTCGGCTCTTTCGATCCGCAATTTACCGTACAGCAACTGCTCCAGCAGCCGCTGCGCCTGCACAGCTCGCTGAATCGCGCGCAACAGCAGCAGCGCATTCTGGAGCTGATGGCGCTGGTTGGGCTAAGCGCGGATCTGTTGCTGCGTCGTCCGGGCGCGCTGTCCGGCGGGCAGCGCCAGCGGGTGTCTATCGCGCAGGCGCTGGCATGTGAACCGGATATTCTGGTTTGCGACGAGCCGGTATCGGCGCTGGATGTCACCACTCAGGCACAGGTGCTGGATTTACTGGTGGCGCTGCAGCGCAGGCTACAGCTGTCGATGCTGTTTATTTCTCACGATTTGGGGGTGGTACAGCATATGAGCCACCGTATCGCGGTGATGAAGGCGGGAGAGATTGTCGAAACCGGCAGCGTGGAGCAGATTTTCAGTCAGCCACGCCATAGTTATACCCGCCTGTTACTGTCGGCGGTGGAAAGCGTTCCCGCAGCGGCGGTGGCGTAACAGGGGGAACCCGGTAACCCCCCTTAGCGGGTTTTACTGCCGAGAATGACTTATAGCCAAACTGGTAGTGTTCAATATAAGCACCCAGCGTATTGACGCGGGCGGTGCCCCACAGACCATCCAGGCCGCCTGCTGCTGGCGGCCTGAACCCACCTCTTCTTCTATTGCACTGACGCCAGCTTACGCTGCCGCTTTTCCTCATACATCGCCGCATCGGCATCGCGTACCGCCATATCGGGTGATGAGGAGGCAGGATCGACGGCAATCACCCCCACGCTGGCGCCCGGGTAATCAATAAAGCAGCTGTGCAAATCGTATTTGCCTTTCAGCAACTGCGCCAGCCGCTGCTGAAACGCCAGTCGGTCTGGCTGCGCATGCTGGCAGATATCCGGCCCCACGCAGGCAACGATAAATTCATCACCACCGAGACGGCCCAGCACTTCATCCGCCGTGACCTCCTGCTGCAGACGCTGCCCCACCGCGAACAGAAACGCATCGCCGGTTTTATGACCGTAGCGATCGTTAATCTGTTTAAAACCATCGAGGTCGGCAAAGGCAATCAGCACCGTTCGTGATTGACGTTTCGCGCGGTTGAACAGCAACGGCAGTTGCTCAAAGACGGAACGGCGGTTAGGCAGGCCGGTTAATTCATCGGTGAAACTCACGGCGCGTAAGGCGGCGTTGGCTTCCTGCAACTGTTCAAGCAGTTGCTCCTTGCGGATATATTGGGCGATCAGCTCGGCAAACAGCTGCAACACCTGTTCCGCACGCGCGGACAGCTCGCGGCTTTGTGAACTGGCGGCGCACAGGGTGCCGTACAGCTGGCCATCTCCCAGCGTCACCGGGGTGCTGACGTAGGTGGTAATCCCCAGCGCTTTCGCCGCCTGCGAATCCCCCCAGACACTTGCCACATCACAGGTGTAGCGCTGTCCGGAATCCAGCGCACGCTTGCAGAGCGTATCCTGCCATGGCACTGACAGCCCTTCAGGGATCTCCATCTGCTTGCTGTTACGTGAATAAAGGATCTGCTGCTGAAGACCCTGCGCATCAATACGCGTCAGGTAGGTGGATTCCATATCGGTGACCAGCTCGAGCATTTCCAGCAACTGGCGAACAAACCCCTCAAGCGTTTTTTCCGATCCTAGCGCCTCAGAGATGCGCTCAATCACATGTTCAGTCATAAATCAGGCGTTCCTGTTCCCAGGTGTTGGTGTCGGTAAAAGTCACAAGGCAAGCGGCACACTGGCCTGCTCACAGCATCGCTGCTGAAATTTTTTAGTTTTGTTGCGCATCCGGGTCACATTCATGCCGCGCCGCTGTGCGCTATTGCTGAGTTATTAATCGGTCATAGTTTAAAAACTTTTAATGAAAGATTCAAACCAGCGCGATTTTCGCAGGTTATTTCACCACATTTGAGTTAAGTATATGACAACGATATTACGAATAGATTATTCAGTCCCGCAACGATTTCACATAAAGCGAAAAAAAGTCAAATCAGGATTATGTTATCGTATGTGGAACCTTATGCAGAATATTTTTCCATAATCACAACGCTTAGCAGATAATATCTTTTTATAATTACGCCCGTTAATGTTCTTTGGGATTTTTCTTAATCAACATTAACATCGCTGCTCCAATACTCCGTGACGAGCAACGAGTTGTCTTATGGCTAAGCATATAGTATCAGGGCTGATGGGCTGTTTTCTGTTAATTGCGTCACCATTAACGCATGCAGAGAATGCCATTCCCCAGCCGCAGGAAGGGAACTGGATTGCTCCAGAGTTCAGCTTCAGCAATGGCGAAAAACTGAAAGATCTGCGTATTCACTACTACACCCTTGGCGATCGCAGCAAGCCTGCCGTGTTATTGCTGCACGGCACTAACCAGCCGATTAGCGCATTATTAGCCAAAGGATTTGGTGGCGAATTATTTGGCCAGGGACAGCCACTCGACAGCAGCAAATATTTTATCATTATGCCGGAAAGCATTGGCTCCGGAAAATCGTCCAGACCATCTGATGGCCTGCGCATGAAATTCCCGAAATTTGATTATAACGATATGGTGCAGGCACAATACCGTTTACTCAAAGAAGGTCTGGGTATTAATCATCTGCGTCTGGTGATGGGCTATTCCATGGGCGGGATGCAAACATGGATCTGGGGTGAAAAATACCCGACGATGATGGATGCGCTGGTGCCAATGGCGTCGCAACCCAATGAATTATCCGGCCGTAACTGGATGATGCGCCGGATGTTAATCGAATCGATTAAAAACGATCCGGCATGGGATAATGGCAATTACCGCCAGCAGCCGCCGTCATTGAAATATGCCAGCACCATGTTCAGCATCGCCACCACCGGCGGCACCCAGGCTTATCAGAGCAAAGCGCCCACCCGTGAGCAGGCCGATAAGCTGATCGACGCCCGTCTTGCCGCGCCGCTGACCAGCGATGCCAACGATTTTATTTATATCTGGGGTTCATCGGCAAATTATAATGCCACCCCGCAATTAAATAACATCAAAGCGCCACTGCTGGTAATTAATTCCGCTGACGATGAGCGTAACCCGGTGGAAATAAGTACGCTGGATAGCGATCTGAAAAAACTGAAACAAGCAGAACTATTTTTGATTCCGGCCAGTAAAGAAACCAGCGGCCATGGCACAATGATGTCCGCCAAATTCTATAAAGAAAAATTGCAGGCCTTTTTGGCCAACACCAGTAAATAAAAAATAATTTACCACCCCGACCGGCAATAAGAATCACTTACTGCCGGTCTTTCTCTCTTCGCTTTATTTTTAATGGTTAAAAACTGAATCGCTATCAGGCTCTCGCTACAGAGTCAGCGCTTACTCTTTTTTAGCAACTGGCAACAGGGAATACGCTATGTTTCGTAAAATAAAGATTCGTACCGCACTCAGCTCCATGATTTTTTTATTAACCGCATTATTACTGTTCGTTGGCGTGCTGGGATTATTCGCCGTGCAGTCGGGCGATAAATCGTTTGCCCGTGTCGATAATGAAGTGCTGCCGGGTCTGGTGGCACTGAATGACAGTTCTGAGTTATTACTGCGCGCCCGCCTGGATTTACGTCTGTATGAGTCACTGATGGGCAGCGGTGATGCCGAGAAGGCCAAAGTCGCGCTGGAACGTGCCCGTGGCAAAATTGATGGCGCGAATGGCAAATGGCAGGAATATCTGCAATATCCGCAGACTGAAGAAGAAAAAGTGATTTCCGGCGAGATGGCATCAAGCCGCGCCACCCTGATGAGAGAGTTTATCGAACCGGGTGTCGCCGCGCTGCAGGCTGGCAGCCTGGATGAATACCGTCAGCGCGCGGGCAAATCCACGGCCTTATATGCTGCGTTTGATAAAGCGTCGAAGGCACTGGTGGCGTACAAGCTGAAAAGTATCGATCAGGCGTGGGCAGACTCTAACCAGCGCGTGACCCATATGCAGTACACCCTGGTCACCGCGATTGTTTTCGCCCTGGCGCTGGCCGCGCTGGCATGGATGGTGATGACCAAACTGGTGGTACGCCCGCTCAACCAGGCGATTGGTGTATTTGACCGCATTGCGGAAGGCGACCTGCGCGCGAAAATTGATATCAGCGGCAAGAATGAGATGGCGCAGCTGTTTGCCGCGGTACAGCGCATGCGTGATGGCCTGGAAAATATGGTGCTGGTGGTGCGCGGCGGCACTGACGCCATCAGCACCGGCGTGGAAGAGATTGCCTCGGGCAATATCGACCTCTCCAGCCGAACTGAACAACAGGCCGCCTCGCTGGATGAAACCGCGTCAAGCATGGAGCAGATTATGGCGACGGTGAAAAACAACGAAGACAACACGCGCAAAGCCAACCAGCTGGCGCAACAGGCGTCCGGCACCGTGTCACGCGGCAGCCACCTGGTCGCCGAGGTGATCGACACCATGCGCTCAATTAAAGAAGGCGCATCAAAAATTGGCGACATTGTGGGTGTGATCGATGGCATCGCCTTCCAGACTAACCTGCTGGCGCTGAATGCCGCAGTCGAGTCGGCGCGTGCTGGTCAGTACGGTAAAGGCTTTGCGGTGGTGGCGTCCGAAGTGCGTACCCTTGCCCAGCGCAGCGCCACAGCGGCGAAAGAGATCAGCTCGGTGATCGATGCCTCGCTCAGCCGCATCGAAAAAGGCGCTGGCCTGGTGGAAGTCGCTGGTAACACCATGGATGAAGCGCAGCAGGATGTGAAAAAAGTGGTCGATATTATGGATGAAGTGATGCTGGCGTCCGGTGAACAGACCCGCGGCATTTCGCAGATTAATATTGCCATTAATCAGATGGACGGAGTGACGCAGCAGAACGCCTCGCTGGTTTCTGAAGTCGCCACCGCCGCCAGCTCGCTGCAGCAGCAGGTGCTCAATCTGCAGCAGTCGGTGACCCGCTTCCAGGTTGAACGCGACAACCTGCTGCTGGACCGTGATGTCTCTGGCTACTCACAGGACATTGCGCTGCTGAACGCTCGTTAATCGCTCTCCCCATTCCGGTGTCTGTCACCAGATGCCGGAATCTTTCTCCCGTCACTGCATTTGCATCCCCCGGATTCACAAGCCATCATAGTCTCTTGCTAATTAAGGAGACCTTATGCAGGAACTGGGCACTCTACTCAGACGTTATGGTATCGAGCCAGACTACACGACCTCTCTGATTATTATTTTCAGTATTATTTTTGTCACCGCGATTGTGGTTCATTTCATCCTGCACAGCGTTGTGCTGCGCACCTTTGAAAAACGCGCGCAGGCCAGTTCTCATCTATGGCTGCAAATCATCACGCAGAACAAACTGTTTCATCGCCTCGCCTTTGTGCTGCAGGGGATCATCGTCAATGTGCAGGCCGTTCTCTGGCTGAATAAGGAGAGCGAGGCAGCAGCGATATTAGTCACCTGCGCCCAGCTGTGGGTGATGATTTATGCTCTGCTGTCGTTCTTTTCACTGCTGGATGTGATTTACGGTTTATCGGGCAAATTCGCCATTGCCACGCAATTACCGCTGAAAGGGATATTTCAGGGGATCAAACTGATCAGCGCGATTGTTATCGCCATTCTGATTATCTCGCTGTTAATTGGCCAGTCACCGGCGATTCTGATCAGCGGCCTTGGCGCGATGGCGGCGGTGCTGATGCTGGTGTTTAAAGATCCCATCCTCGGTCTGGTGGCCGGTATCCAGCTCTCCGCCAATGATATGCTGCGCATCGGCGACTGGCTGGAAATGCCCAAATTTGGTGCCGACGGTGCGGTGACCGACATAGGCCTGACCACCGTCAAAGTGCGTAACTGGGATAACACCATTACCACCATCCCCACTTATTCGCTGGTCTCCGACGCGTTTAAAAACTGGAGCGGTATGTCCGCCTCGGGCGGGCGGCGTATTAAACGTAGCATCAGCATTGATACCACCAGCATTCATTTCCTTTCTGATGACGAGTATCAGCGTCTGCTGCAGGCGCGTTTGTTAAAGCCCTACCTTGATACGCGCTACCAGGAAATCGATCAGTGGAATCAGCAGTCTGATGCCGAGGCGTCAGTGCTGAACCGTCGTAAGATGACCAATATTGGTACCTTCCGCGCCTATCTGAATGAGTATTTACGTGACCATCCGCGCCTTCGCAAAGATATGACCATGATGGTGCGCCAGCTCGCGCCCGACGCAACGGGCTTACCGCTGGAGATTTATGCGTTTACCAATACGGTAGTCTGGCTGGAGTACGAGGCGATTCAGGCGGATATTTTCGACCATATTTTCGCCGTGGTGGAAGAGTTTGGTCTGAAGGTGTATCAGTCACCTGGCGGCAGTGATATTCGCGCCCTGGCGACCGTGATGAAAAGCGCCTGACGGATTCTCCTCCCTGAACCTTCAGGGAGGAGACTTTGCTGTGCCGTTTAGTTCTGCTTACGGCGCAGCAATTTAAACGCGACAAACAGGAACACAATCCATGCAGGCAGCAGTAACGCCGAAGTGCGCATCTCATCCATGGTGCACATCAGCACCAGAATCAGCATCAAGAAGGCGATACAGAGATAGTTGCCCGCCGGGTACAGCAGCGCCTTAAAGCGCGTTACGCGGCCCTGACGGCGCATCGCCGCGCGGAACTTCAGGTGTGCCAGGCAGATCATAATCCAGTTCAGCAGCAGCGTTGCCACCACCAGCGCCATCAGCAGACCAAACGCTTTTTGCGGCAGCAGGTAATTGATCAACACCACCAGCGAGGTGATCGCGCCGGACAGCAGCAGGGAATTCAGCGGTACGCCGCGACGGCTGACACGCGTCAGAAACGCGGGCGCATTGCCCTGCTGTGACAGGCCAAACAGCATCCGGCTGTTGGAGTAGACGCCGCTGTTATACACCGACAGCGAAGCCACCAGAATGACAAAGTTCAGCGCCGAGGCCACCATATTGCTGTTCAGATCATGGAAAATCATCACAAACGGGCTGCTGCTGGATTTGATCTCCAGCCAGGGATACAGCGACAGCAGCACCACCAGCGAACCGATATAGAACAGCAGGATACGATAGACCACCTGGTTAACGGCTTTCGGAATGGTGGTATGTGGTGAATCGGCTTCCGCCGCGGTAATACCAATCAGCTCCAGCCCGCCAAAGGAGAACATAATTACCGCCAGCGCCAGAATCAGCCCATGCCAGCCAGTGGCGAGGAAACCGCCATGCTGCCACAGGTTATCAATGCTGGCGCGCTCGCCGCCATGACCGGAAAACAGCAGCCACAGGCCAAAACCAATCATGCCGATAATCGCCAGCACCTTAATCAGCGCAAACCAGAACTCCATTTCGCCATACAGGCGTACATTCACCATGTTCGCGGCATTAATGACAGCAAAGAACAGCGCCGCCCACATCCAGGTCGGCACATCCGGGAACCAGTACTGCATATAGATGCCCGCTGCGGTCAGCTCCGCCATCCCGACCAGCACAAACATCACCCAGTAATTCCAGCCAGAGAGGAAACCGGCGAACGGCCCCCAGTATTTATAGGCAAAATGGGCAAAGGAACCGGACACCGGCTCTTCCACCACCATCTCACCCAGCTGGCGCATAATCAGGAAAGCGATAATGCCGGCAATCGCGTAGCCCAGTAATACCGCCGGACCCGCCATCTGAATCGCCGGGCCAATGCCGAGAAACAGACCGGTGCCAATCGCGCCGCCCAGCGCGATCAGTTGAATATGACGATTTTTCAGCCCACGATGTAATGCCTGTCCATTTCCTGGTGAAGTGTCCTGCCCGGCTGCAGCAGAAACGGTTGACGCGTTTTTCACGCCCTACCCCTGTGTTGTTTTTATGAAGGGGCACGTTTTAGCACTTAGCAGGATCAGTATCAAGGCAGGAACGATTTAATCGTCAGTTGCTGAAAAACACCCCCGAAGTGATGTACATCAATCTTAGCGCGGGCGAATTTTATAAGATAAAAGTGGCTACCGATCTTTATCCGCCGCCAGCAGAGAATAGCGTGACAGGCGACCATGTTGACTGAGCGGTTATCAGCGGAATAATCAGGGCAAACCACGATGAAAGAATGAGGTGGTGGAAGCCGTGCAGCGCATCGCGCCTGGCAGAGCACTGGATATAGGCTGCGGCGACGGACGTAATGCGCTGTATCTTAATCTGAAAGGCTTTGACGTTACCGCCTGGGACAAGAACGACGCCAGCATTGCCAGCCTCAGTCAGCTGATTGCCGCCGAAGATTTGTCAGGCATCCGCGTCGGGCTGAAGGCGTATTACCAGCACTGGGACGTCATCAAATACAACGAAGACGTCGGCCAGTTACATAAAACAGATGCCGACGGCAATCGTATTCAACTGCGTTTCGCCACCCTGCTGGCGCGTAAAGTGGCCTGACAAATCCCTCTGTCCCACACTGCGGATAATAACCGTAAAACTGCGGGGGCTTTTATTTCCCTGCCGCGCTTTGTGCGAAATAACGCACATTTTTTTATTCTTTGTAGCCGCTCAAAAAATAAACACAGCGTAACGGGTGACGTGGTTATTTTTTGCTACGCTTTTAGTGCAAATAAAACACAATCTGTGGGGGTCAACTCCAATTCGCGCCTGAGTTGTAGCAAAAATGCTATCGCCCAGTGAGTTTTGCGTTATCAATATTCACTTTTTAATGTATCAAATGGTACAATTTGGTCGCCGTCGGTCAGGAGCACCTTATTTCACCAGGGATGCATCCTGCACAACCGCGGCAGAACGGGCTTTGTTCTGTATCCTCAATGCTAAAGAAAGCCGCTACAAAACAGTTTCCAGCCGCAGGCATGGCGGGTTTTCCCGTGGCCGAAAGAGGTGAATATGCGGTCAGGGGCGTTTTATTTCTTCAGGAGTTTGTGTTATGGCAAATAATTCCGCTCGACCCTGCAAAGGGCTGAGCATTCTCTCCGTGCTGTTCGGACTGGTGCTGCTTGCCACCGGTCTGTTCTTTGTTATTGGGGGAGGCAAACTGGCCTCGCTCGGCGGCAGCTGGTATTTCGTTATCGCCGGTATCGTGACCGTGCTGGCGGCGATTCAGTTCTTTCGTCGTAAATCCTCTGCGGTGGTGCTGTTTATTCTGGTTTTCGCCGGCACGTTAATCTGGGCGCTGCTTGATGCGGGCCTGGATTTTTGGCCGCTGATTTCCCGTCTGATGGTGCCTGCGGGCTTTATGCTGCTGTCATTCCTGCTGTGGCCTGCGCTGCGCAAGCGTGAAGGCAAAGCGCCACTGGCAAAAATCTCTTATGCTCTCTCCGCCGTGCTGGCGGTGGGCATGGTGGCCGCGTTTGTTGGTATGTTCCAGCCACATCCAACCGTCGCGTTCAGCGGCGAGCAACTGCCGCTGGTGCCGGTTGATAAGGCTAAACAGCAGAAAGACTGGGATAACTACGGCAACACGCCGGAAGGCAGCCGCTTTGTGGCTATCGACCAGATCACCCGTGACAACGTGAAAGACCTGCAGGTGGCCTGGACCTTCCACACTGGCGACACGCCAGTCAGCCCAACCGGCAACGGTGCGGAAGATCAGCAGACGCCACTGCAGGTGGGTAACACCCTGTTCCTGTGCACGCCGAACAACAACGTGATTGCAGTAGAAGCGGACAGCGGTAAAGAGATCTGGAAACGCGAAATTAACGCGAAAGCCCAGGTGTGGAACCGCTGCCGTGGTCTGGCTTACTTCGACGCCAGCAAACCGCTGACTCAGCCAAGCGTTCCTGGCTCAACGCCAGTGAGCGAAGTGGCACTGCCAGCAGGCGACACCTGCCAGCGCCGTATCCTGATGAACACCATTGACGCGCGTCTGATTGCCATCAACGCCGACACTGGCGAATTCTGTGAAAACTTCGGCAACAAAGGCACCGTTGACCTGAAAGCGGGTCTGGGTGAAGCACAGGATCCAAAATATCAGCTGACCTCTGCGCCAACGCTGGCCGGTACCACTGTCGTGGTGGGCGGTCGTGTGGCGGACAACGTGCAGACCGATATGCCTGGCGGTGTGCTGCGTGGCTTTGATGTGATCACTGGCCAGATGCGCTGGGCGTTTGACCCAGGCAACGTTGACCCGAACGCACAGCTGCTGCCGGACCAGAACTACGTCCGCAGTACGCCAAACTCGTGGGCGGCGATGTCCTACGATCCAAAAATGAACACCGTCTTTATTCCGATGGGCAGTTCTTCTGTGGATCTGTGGGGTGCGAACCGTACCGAGCTGGATCATAAATACGGTGCTTCCGTTCTGGCGCTGGATGCGACGACCGGTAAAGAGAAGTGGGTTTATCAGACCGTGCATAACGATCTGTGGGACTTCGATCTGCCGATGCAGCCAAGCCTGATCGACTTCCCGGAAAAAGATGGCACGACCAAACCAGCGGTGGTGATCGGTGGTAAAACCGGCATGATCTTTGTGCTGGATCGCCTGACCGGTAAGCCGCTGACCAAAGTCGAAGAGCTGCCAATGGTGCAGGGTCATATCCCTAACGAGCAGTACACCAAAACTCAGCCGCACTCTACCGGTATGCCGCAGATCGGCAACCAGAAGCTGACCGAAGCGGATATGTGGGGCGCCACACCGTTTGATCAGCTGCTGTGCCGTATCGACTTTAAATCTATGCGTTACGATGGCCTGTTCACCGTACCGGATACCGATAAGTCGCTGAGCTTCCCGGGTTCTCTGGGGGGTCTGAACTGGGGCAGCATCTCCACCGATCCAAACAATAACTATATCTTTGTAAACGATATGCGTCTGGGCCTGTGGGTACAGATGATCCCTGCGCAAACCAATGGCGCGAAAGCCAGCAACGGTGGCGAAGCGATCAACACCGGTATGGGCGCCGTTCCGCTGAAGGGCACGCCGTATGCGGTGAACAAAAATCGCTTCCTGTCCGCACTGGGCATTCCATGTCAGAAACCACCATTCGGTACGCTTTCTGCCATTGATATGAAAACCCAGAAAATCGTCTGGCAGGTACCGGTTGGCACCGTGCAGGATACCGGCCCGATGGGTATCAAAATGCACGCCAAAATGCCTGTCGGCATGCCAACACTGGGCGGCACGCTGGCGACGCAGGGTGGCCTGGTGTTTATCGCAGGTACTCAGGACTATTACCTGCGCGCCTTCGATTCTTCTACCGGTAAAGAAGTGTGGAAAGCCCGTCTGCCTGTGGGTAGCCAGGGTGGCCCAATGAGCTATGTTTCACCGAAAAACGGTAAGCAGTACATCCTGATTTCTGCCGGTGGCGCACGTCAGTCGCCAGACCGTGGTGATTATGTGATTGCTTACGCTCTGCCGGAAAGCAAGTAATCCGCGCTTGAGATAGCCAACAGGCCAGCTGATGCTGGCCTGTTTTTTTTGCCCCCTTCCCTGCGTTTATGCCCGCCGTACTGACCGATCGCTACCTGCTCGCGCGGACCGTTTCCTCCAGTGGGATAACTTATACCAACAACGCATTTGCTGGCCGATGGAAATGGATTAGAAATAAGCCACTACCAGAAAGGAGATGCGTTATGTCAGCAACATCATCATCCGCCAGAATTGCCATTGTCACCGGCGGCAACAGCGGTATCGGCCAGGCCATTGCGGAGAACCTGGCGCGCGATCATCATGTCTACACCCTGAGTCGCCGTGCCACCAGCGAATCGCCGTTTGCTGGCCATGAGACGATCACACCAGTCAGCCTTGATATCCGCGATCACGCGCGGGTGGCGGAGTTTATCGCCAGCCTGCCGCGCATTGATGTGCTGATTCATTCCGCCGCTATCGCTAAACGTTTCAGCGTCGCCGACGCCACACCAGATGACTGGCAGCAGCAGTTTGCGATTAATGTGTTTGCGCCAGCTGAGCTGACCCGCCAGGCATTACCTAAGCTGCGTCAGCAACACGGTCAGGTGGTGTTTATTAATTCCGGCTCTGGCACACGTCCGCTACCCGGTCATGCCGTCTATTCCGCCAGCAAGTTTGCGCTGCATGCACTGGCGGAAGCGCTGCGCAATGAGGAGCGCCAGCATGGCGTGCGTGTCGCGACCGTCTATCCCGGTCCAACAGCAACACCGATGAATCCGCTGACGCCGGAAGAAAGCGAGCGGGATAAGAGCGCACCGGCATCAATTGCCAGCGCGGTTCGCCTGATTGTCGACAGCACGCCCGACTCGCAGGTCACTGAACTGGTGGTCAGGCCGTTTAACGATCCGGCGGCACGTTAAGCTGGCGCGGGATAAGCATTTCGCTGTGCTGCCTCAGGGCAGCCTACAGGCGCATACCAGAAGCTGATGCTTTTCAGGCCAAAGCGTTCAGGGATCAACGCATGCCACAGCAACATGACGAGGAATGTCATAACCACTGCAATGACCAGCAACAGTAGTGCAAACTTTGCCGGATGACGGCGATGGCCGCGGCAATCTTTCATCTTGTCTCTGCACAACAATGATGTCGTACTGAAGTAGACGAATCAGCAACATAAATATTGCCAGTCACATGCGGATTTGTTCTAAATAAAAGCTAATCCCCTGAGCTGGCAAGGAAAAAGTATGCAGATGAATAACATCCCGTTTGGTATCACCAACTGGGAAGCGCTGGAAGCTGAACGTCATCCCGGTGAGCAAGGCTATGCCCTGTGGCGTACGGCGAAGTTTGGCGATATCCGGGTCAGGATGATTGAGTACTCAGCGGGTTATCTGGCCGATCACTGGTGTGTTAAAGGCCATATTTTGCTGTGTCTGGAAGGTGAACTGCATACGGAACTGGATGATGGCCGTACCTTTACGCTGACGCCAGGTGTCAGTTATCAGGTCGCGGACAATGCCGAGGCGCACCGTTCGTCGACCACCGTCGGGGCAACGTTGTTTGTGGTGGATTGAGTCTGGCAGGCTGCCGTCGGATGACGGCAGATCATGTCTTAATTACCATTACTACTCATGAGTGTCATGGCGAAACACACTGTATATAGCGTTGTAGGCAAAATAGAGGAAAAAAGGGATCAACATTAAAATGATCAGCAATATCTCGCGTGCATTTTCGGCGAAGAACGCCTCAAAACCGGTATAGCCCTCCTCAAATTTCATTTCCGCCACGTCATCATCACTGCCAACATTAATTTTGTATTTGTTGAAGTCGTTCGATTTCGCCCACGCCCATACACGATATTTGCCATTCTGCTTAATCGAGCTAATTTCCAGTCGGGTTAACGGTTGCGCTTTCTCCACGGATTCTTGTTTATCATCTTCGATCATCACCAGCACTTTTTCCGGGAAATCGATATAGATGTTTTTCGCCAGCGCAGCGCCATTATTGGAGACATCGACGTAGATAAGCCTTCTGTACTCCGCCAGACTGTGGTCGAAAGGTGGGGAAAACGGCGTCATAATCCGGTTAACAATATTATCGCGCAGCTTCTGTTTCTCGGGAAAGGTCGCCTCTCTTGCCACGCCATCAATCATATTTTGAATGTCATCATAATCGGCCTTTTTGATGACCTGCTCCATTAAATGATTAAACTGAGGTGGCGTGTAGAAAATGCTGTCACTGACAAAGGCAGTCAAATGGGAAGACGGTTTAGTGATTTCCTGCCAGGCAGAGTACGCACCAATTAACCCAAAGATAAACGTCAGGACTGCGCCAACCTGTTTTAATTTCATACTCTTTCAACCAAATCGTTTTCTAAGTCAGCAAATATCGCGAATAAAGCATGTTACGCACCATAGCAGCTTACGCAATATTGTCCAGAAAATCAGCCGTTAACGGTGATATCAGAATCTCAGATCGACTTCACTGCGGACTTTCACCGCGCACAATCATATTTCGCCCGCAACCGAAGTATCACCACAACAAGCCCCCTACACTGCACGTCATTCATCACTTGCGGGGTTATCTCATGATCGCAGTTCTTTTCGAGGCAGATGCCATTCCGGCGCAGCAGGAACGTTATCTTCAGCTGGCTGCCGAACTCAAACCACTATTGATGGGTAGTGAGGGCTTTATCGCCATCGAGCGTTTCCAGAGCCTGAGCACGCCGGGGAAAATTCTCTCGCTTTCGTGGTGGCGGGATGAAGAAGCAGTGCTGACGTGGAAAAAGAATGTGCTGCACCAGGCGGCGCAGAATGAAGGGCGTGAGTCTGTTTTCTCTTTCTACCGGATACGTGTCGCGCGCGTATTCAGGGATTATTCATCACCAACAAGGAACTTATCAGATGTTTGATATTCACGTTATTCTCGACAATACCCCCGGCTCACTGGCGGCACTCGGTTCGACACTGGGTAAAAATGGCGTCGGACTCGAAGGCGGCGGCGTATTTTCCTGCGGCAGCGAAAGCCATGCGCATTTTCTGGTGGAAAATGGCAACCTCGCCCGCCAGGTTCTGCTGGATGCGGGTTTCAGTGTGCAGAGTATGACTCAGCCAGTGATCAGGAAACTGAAACAGGAACGTCCCGGCGAACTGGGCGAAATCGCTGATATTATTGGCAGGAACGGGGTTAATATCCTTGTGCAGTACAGCGATCATGATAACCGTTTAATTCTGATCACCGATAACAATCAGCTGGCCAGCCAGCTCACCAGACAATGGGATGTGCAGTCTGCATGAGTTTACCCCGATTCGCGGATGATAAAAAAAATGCCATGGTGCTGGAAGATGCCATGGCAGTGATTGCCAGTGCGATTGCTGACCCTTCACGCGTCAGAATGCTGTGTGCACTGATGGATGGCCGCGCCTGGACCGCGACAGAACTGAGCGCAGTCGCCGATATTGCCGCGTCGACGGCCAGTGGCCACCTGAGCAAACTGGTGAAAGGCGGCCTGATAATCTGCGTATCACAGGGTCGTCACCGTTACTTCCGGCTGGCAGGACATGATATCGCCGGGCTACTGGAAACGATGATGGGCGTATCGATGAGGGATACCCGCTCGCCGCAAACCCGCGTGCCGAGCCAGTTACGCCACGCCCGCACCTGTTATGATCATCTGGCTGGCGAGCTGGCGGTCAATATTTACGACTTTATGCTGCGCGAGCAGTGGCTTGAGGCGGACGGCAGCGCCGTGACGGAAGTGGGTAAGCATCATCTGCACAATATCGGAGTGGTGCTCGATCCCCGTCCACGGCGTAAGCCTTGCTGCGCCTGCCTGGACTGGAGTGAACGACGTTTTCATCTGGGAGGAGATGCAGGTGCAGCTTTACTGACGGCTTTTGAACAAAAGGGCTGGTTAAGCCGGATGCCGGGTTACCGTGAGGTTACTGTGACGGATGAGGGAAAAAGCGCGCTGCGGCGGGTATTTGGGCAAACTGCTTAGTGGTTTTCCCGGTCAAAAGGATAAGCCGTAAACGGAAAACTTGATAACACCCAGAACGTCAAGTTCTGAAATGACGCAGATAGCATGGAAGAGGCGCAGCAGATTAGCGCTGAAAAAAACCAACCCCATCCCATATGTCGAAATGTACTTATGGGATTCAAGGCCGCGTACTACAGTCTTTTAATTATTCGGCTTCATTATTGTTTTACAGAAAATGCACTTGGCCCCATAGGGATTTTTTATCGTGATGTCCAGATGAGAGAAGCGGTACTGGATGCTAAAACATGATGGGCAGATAAGTTTGAAATTAGAGATAATAACCTTCATTTTTTTATTAACGGATAAACACCTTAACACCTTTACCGTAATTAATCTCATTTATCTTTTTTACATGAGGCCCTGAAGCCTGAAACATATTGGCGCAAGAAAATCCTGTTGAAAAATCATGAGCTAAACCGCAAAAATTTCTGCGCTGGAAAAGGGGAAAACTGGGAGGGATTGAAGATTGCGTAACTCATTGAAAATATTTGGCACGCCCTACAGGATTCGAACCTGTGACCTACGGCTTAGAAGGCCGGTGCTCTATCCAGCTGAGCTAAGGGCGCGTTGTGATTGCGTCGAATTATACGGTGCGAGTCGGGTGAGTCAACGTTTTTACTCCTTAACCCGCACCACTGCTGCACTAATGAGCAACTGCAGGTGATTATGCCTGACAGCAGCGCTCGCTTCTGCCAGAATAGGCGCATTCCCCGATTCAACTCAACACAGTGGATTTCCTCTCTGATGGCAGCAAAAATTATTGATGGTAAAACGATTGCGCAACAGGTGCGCTCTGAGGTTGCGGAAAAAGTTCAGCAGCGTCTCGCAGCCGGTAAACGCGCCCCAGGCCTCGCCGTAGTATTAGTGGGCGAGAACCCGGCGTCACAGATTTATGTCGCCAGCAAGCGTCGCGCCTGTGAAGAAGTGGGCTTTGTTTCCCGCTCTTACGATCTGCCCGCCGCCACCAGCGAAGCCGAGCTGCTGGCACTGATCGACAAGTTGAATGCAGATACGGAAATCGACGGTATTCTGGTGCAGCTGCCGCTGCCTGCCGGTATCGACAATGTCAAAGTGCTGGAAAATATCGCCCCGGATAAAGATGTCGATGGTTTCCACCCGTATAACGTGGGTCGTCTGTGCCAGCGTGCGCCAAAACTGCGCCCGTGCACGCCACGCGGTATTGTGACGCTGCTGGAACGCTATAACATCGATACCTACGGTCTTAATGCCGTGGTGATCGGAGCCTCCAATATCGTTGGTCGTCCTATGAGCATGGAGCTGCTGCTGGCGGGTTGCACCACCACCGTTACCCACCGTTTTACCAAAAACCTGCGTCACCACGTTGAGCATGCCGATCTGTTAGTTGTCGCGGTCGGCAAACCAGGCTTTATCCCGGGCGACTGGATTAAACCCGGCGCGATTGTGATCGATGTCGGTATCAACCGTCTCGATAGCGGCAAAGTGGTTGGCGATGTGGAGTATGATACGGCAGCAGAACGGGCGTCTTACATCACGCCAGTGCCGGGCGGTGTCGGGCCAATGACAGTCGCAACGCTGATTCAAAATACGCTGCAGGCATGTGAAGAATATCATGATGGAGAGGCAGAATAATGGCGACGTTCTCGTTGGGTAAACACCCACATGTCGATTTATGCGATCTGCTGAAGCTGGAAGGCTGGGTCGAGAGCGGCGCAGTGGCGAAAGCGCTGATTGCTGAGGGTCTGGTCACCGTTGATGGCGCAGTGGAAACCCGTAAGCGCTGCAAGATTGTCGCCGGTCAGGTCGTCGACTTCGACGGCAATCAGGTAAAAGTGATCGCCTGATAAAAAAAACGGCAGCTCAGGCTGCCGTTTTTTATGGGGAAAGATACGTAATCGAGTTCGGGATTACTTGCGACGCCAGCTGGTGCCCTGCGGGCCATCTTCCAGGATAATGCCCAGCGCATTCAGTTTGTCACGCGCCACGTCGGCCTGCGCCCAGTCCTTCGCCTGACGCGCATCGAAACGCATTTTAATCAGCGCTTCAATCTCTGCCACTTCGCCATCGCTGCTCTGCGCACCACTCTGCAGGAACTGCTCAGGATCCTGCGCCAGCAGACCGAGCACCGCCGCGATCTCACGCAGTTTCGCCGCGAGGCCGTTAGCCGCCGCGGCATCTTCGCTTTTCAGACGGTTCACTTCACGCGCCATATCAAACAGCACCGAGTAGGCTTCCGGGGTATTGAAGTCATCATCCATTGCCTCACGGAAACGCGCCTCAAAGACTTCGCCACCGGTCGCCGCCGCGGCAGGATCGGTATTGCGCAACGCAGTGTACAGACGCTCCAGCGCAGCACGCGCCTGTTTCAGGTTATCTTCGCCATAGTTCAGCTGGCTGCGATAGTGTCCGGACATCAGGAAGTAACGCACGGTCTCTGCATCGTAGTGCGCCAGCACATCGCGCACCGTAAAGAAATTACCGAGGGACTTCGACATCTTCTCACGATCGATCATCACCATGCCGGAGTGCATCCAGTAATTGACGTACGGACCATCGTGGGCACAGGTCGACTGGGCAATTTCGTTTTCATGGTGCGGGAACATCAGGTCAGAACCGCCGCCGTGAATGTCAAAATGTTCGCCTAGCTGTTTGCAGTTCATGGCGGAACACTCGATATGCCAGCCTGGACGGCCTGCGCCCCACGGCGATGGCCAGCTTGGTTCGTCGGCTTTCGACATTTTCCACAGCACGAAATCCATTGGATTACGTTTCACATCCGCCAGCACTTCAACGCGTGCGCCAGCCTGAAGCTGCTCCAGATCCTGGCGTGACAGCTTGCCGTAATCCGCATCGCTCTCCACCGAGAACATGACGTCGCCATTTTCCGCCACATAAGCGTGTTCACGGGCGACCAGTTTCTCCACCAGCTCGATAATTTCGCGGATATGACGTGTGGCGCGAGGTTCGAGATCTGGCGGCAGAATGTTCAGCGCGGCGAAATCCTTGTGCATCTCGGCGATCATGCGATCGGTCAGCTGATCGATGGTTTCGCCATTTTCATTGGCACGTTTGATAATCTTGTCGTCAATATCGGTGATATTACGCACATAATTAAGCTGATAGCCGCTGTAGCGCAGATAACGGGAGACCACATCAAAAGCCACAAAAGTACGACCATGGCCGATGTGACACAGATCGTAAACGGTGATTCCGCACACGTACATGCCAACTTTTCCGGCATGAATAGGTTTAAATTCCTCTTTTTGACGACTCAGGGTGTTGTAGATCTTTAGCATTGAGACATTCCGTATTGACGTGTGCGGGTTAACGAAATTGAAAACTGAAGGATTATTTTGCCGTATTCTTCCTGTTAGCGCGAGGTAATGCAACAATATAACAGTTATCCGGTGCCAATCGCCCTGCTGACGCGTCATCACAATTTGTGATATAAGGAGCGTCTATTAAAGCTGGCCCCGGTTTGATTTTTGATCCTGCCGTGAGCACAGGCATGTAAAACTCCCACCTTAACAGGACGAGATTATGGTTACTTTCCAGACCAATCATGGCGATATCGTCATCAAAACATTTGACGATAAAGCCCCCGCTACCGTGAAAAACTTCCTGGATTACTGTCGTGAAGGTTTTTACGACAACACCATTTTCCACCGTGTCATCAACGGCTTCATGATCCAGGGCGGCGGTTTTGAGCCAGGCATGAAGCAGAAAGCAACCAAAGAAGAGATCCGCAACGAAGCGAACAACGGCCTGAAAAACACCCGTGGCACGCTGGCGATGGCGCGTACTTCTGCTCCTCACTCCGCGACTGCCCAGTTCTTCATTAACGTTGCCGATAACGACTTCCTGAACTTCAGCGGCGAATCCCTGCAGGGCTGGGGTTACTGCGTGTTTGCTGAAGTGGTTGAAGGCATGGACGTGGTTGAGAAGATCAAAGCGGTCTCCACCGGTCGTAGCGGCATGCACCAGGATGTGCCAAAAGAAGACGTGATCATCCAGAAAGTGACCGTCAGCGAGTAATGTCACGCACGCTGTTTATCGCAGATCTGCATCTGTGTGAAGAAGAACCGGCAATCACTGCCGGTTTTCTGCGTTTTTTACAGCGTGAAGCGATACATGCTGACGCGCTGTATATTCTTGGCGATCTGTTTGAGGCCTGGATTGGCGATGACGCTCCCAACCCTTTGCATGCAGAAGTGGCGGCTGCGCTGCTGGCGCTGAAACAGCATGGGGTAGCCTGCTACTTTATCCACGGCAACCGTGACTTCCTGCTCGGCCAGCGTTTTGCCCGCGCCAGCGGCATGATTCTGCTGCCGGAAGAGCAGCGGCTGGAGCTGTATGGTAAATCACTGCTGATCCTGCATGGCGACACGCTGTGCACCGATGATGAAGGCTATCAGCGTTACCGGCGCAAAGTGCAGCAGCGCTGGCTGCAGAAACTGTTTCTCGCCCTGCCGCTGTTTGTCCGCCAGCGTATCGCCGCACGGATGCGTGCTGGCAGTAAAAATGCCAACCGCCATAAATCGGACGCGATTATGGATGTCAATCAACAGGCGGTTGTCGATGCTATTCAGCGTCATCACGTGCAGTGGATGATCCACGGCCACACCCATCGCCCGGCCGTGCATGCATTGCAGGTGGCGGGTCAGACGGTCGAACGCGTGGTGCTGGGCGCCTGGCACCAGCAAGGCTCAATGATCCAGGTCGACGCCAGCGCCGTCACCCTCAGCGCCTTCCCTTTCTGATTCCAGACACGCACGGGTAAAAAGCGCCATTTTGCCCGCCATCACAGCGACGCAACCGTTTTCCTCGTCGTCGAGTCATGCTATTCTCTCTGCCCTTCCCACCTGCCAGCGCAGGTGAAGTTTGTACAATCACAGGAGTCAGACTCGCATGTCATCCAACGCCGCCCCAGCCCGTATTGCAATTGTCATGGGTTCGAAAAGTGACTGGGCCACCATGGAATTTGCCGCCGAGATCCTTACCGCCCTCGCTGTGTCGTTCCACGTGGAAGTGGTTTCCGCGCACCGTACTCCGGACAAACTGTTCAGCTTTGCTGAAAGCGCCGCGGATAATGGCTATCAGGTGATTATTGCCGGTGCCGGCGGTGCTGCGCACCTGCCAGGCATGCTGGCCGCCAAAACGCTGGTACCCGTGCTTGGCGTACCGGTGCAGAGCGCTGCGCTGAGCGGCGTCGACAGCCTCTACTCCATCGTGCAGATGCCACGCGGCATTCCGGTAGGAACGCTGGCGATCGGTAAAGCCGGTGCGGCAAACGCGGCTCTGCTGGCGGCGCAGATCCTGGCGATTCACGATGCTGAACTGGCGGCGCGTCTGGCAAACTGGCGTCAGAGCCAGACGGATGAAGTCCTGAACAATCCAGACCCACGGGGTAATGCATGAAACCGGTTTGCGTATTAGGTAACGGCCAGCTTGGCCGTATGCTGCGCCAGGCAGGCGAACCGCTGGGGATTGCGGTTTATCCCGTCGGGCTGGATGCCGAACCGGAAGCGCTGCCGATTCAGCAGAGTGTGATCACCGCTGAAATCGAACGCTGGCCGGAAACTGCGTTAACCCGTGAGCTGGCAAGCCATCCGGCCTTCGTCAATCGTGATATTTTCCCGCGCCTTGCTGACCGTCTGACACAGAAGCAGTTGCTCGACCAGCTGGGTCTGGCGACGGCACCGTGGCAACTGCTGGCATCAGCCGACCAGTGGCCGCAGGTATTCGCCTCTCTGGGTGAGCTGGCAATCGTGAAACGCCGTACCGGCGGTTATGATGGTCGCGGCCAGTGGCGTCTGCGGGCTGAGCAAAGCGGTGAACTGCCGCAGGATTGCTACGGTGAATGCATCGTCGAACAGGGAATTAACTTCTCGGGCGAAGTGTCGCTGGTCGGTGCACGCGGACACAATGGCGCAACGGTGTTCTATCCGCTGACCCACAACCTGCATCAGGAAGGTATTCTGCGTACCAGTGTGGCGTTGCCTGAACCTGATGCCGCGCTGCAACAGCAGGCGGAGCAGATGCTGTCAGCCATCATGCATGAGCTGAACTATGTTGGTGTAATGGCGATGGAGTGCTTTGTGGTGCCGGAAGGCCTGCTGATTAACGAACTGGCGCCGCGCGTACACAACAGCGGTCACTGGACGCAAAATGGCGCGTCAATCAGCCAGTTCGAACTGCATCTGCGCGCTATTCTCGATCTGCCGCTGCCAAAACCGGTAGTGAATACGCCATCGGTGATGGTCAATCTGATTGGCACCGATGTGAATCTGCAGTGGTTACAGCAGCCGCTGGTCAATCTGCACTGGTATGAAAAAGAAGTGCGCCCGGGACGTAAAGTGGGCCATCTGAATCTGAACAGTGTGCATCATGCTGAACTGACGCAGGCTTTACAGGCGCTGACGTCACTGCTGCCGCCGGAGTATGCCAGCGGCATTGCGTGGGCGATTGAGAAACTGTAATCCTTTTTCCGCCACGCCATAGCAAGGCCCCTGCCGCAGTATGCTGAAGGCAGGGGCTTTTTTTATCGCCGGAACGTTGCTCCAGCCTTACTCCATCCCATAGCTTCGGAACAGCGCCTTACCCTGTAACAGGCGCACGCCAAGCCAGCCGCCACACAGCGACAACAACAGCGCGCCAGTTAATGGCAAAACCAGCCACAACAGCATATCTGGCTGCCACGGGAAATCGAACACCTTGCGCTGCAGTCCCCACAGCGCAGCTTCCGCACCAATCGCCGCCGCCATACCGGACACACTGCCCAGCAAGGCAAATTCACTCCACAGCGTACCGCGTAATAACTTTTTGCTGGCGCCCAGCGTGCGATACACCACCAGCTCCTGACGGCGCTGGCGCATGCCAACCTGAATTTGCGCCAGCAGCAGCAGTATGCCGCAGGCGGTCACCAGCACCACCATGATCTCCAGCGCCTGACTGACCTGGGTCAGCACCTGACCGATTTGCTTCATAATGCTGCCCACATCCAGCAGCGTCAGCGTCGGGAACTCACGGTTTAGCTGTGCCAGCAGCTGCGGATTATTGTCCGCACGGAAGCTGGTCAGCCAGGTTTGCGGCAACGAGTCCAGCGTTTTCGGCGGGAAAATAAAGAAGAAGAACGGTCGCAGGCTCTCCTGATCGATGGCGCGCAGGCTGGTGATTTTGGCCTTAAACGTCTGCGTATCGCCGGTAAACGTCAGTTCATCCCCCAGCTTCAGCCCCAGCCGGTCAGTCAGCTCCGCCGCCATCGACACTTCCCCCGGCTTCGCTGGCCAGCTTCCTGCCACCACCGGGCTGTTGTCCGGCAGCTGTTCCAGCCAGGTGAGATTCAGCTCGCGGTTGTAGGTGTTATCCTCGCGCGGATCGACAGGCTGACCATTGGTTTCCGTCAGACGCACCCGCACAATCGGGTAAAAGGTTTCCGCTTTCACCTGATGTTGCTGCAGGAAATTGCGTACCGGCGTCACCTGCTCATTGGCGATATTGAGCAGATAGAAATTAGGGCTGTCCGGCGGCAACTGCTGCTGCCAGCGATCCAGCAGATCGCCGCGCATCACCAGCAGCAACGCCAGCAACATGAACGACAGGGAAAATGCCGCCAGCTGACTCAGCGTGGTCAGCGGCTGGCGCAGCAAGCGGTTGATCGCCAGGCGGAAGGCCAGATTACGCACCGAAAGTTTACGCAGCAGCAGCAAACCGCCCCAGCCCAGCGCTCCGAGCAGCAATGCCAGCAGCACAACACCCGCCAGCAGCGCCCACAGTAACTTACTGCCCCCCACCAGCAGTGCCAGCAGGCCCACCACCACCAGCACCATCAGAGGCAGGTAAACTTTGAGCGGCCAGACCCGGGCGACGGTATCGCGACGCAGGACGCGCAGCGGCTGGGTCGCCAGCAGCAAACGGTATGGACGCAATCCCACCAGCAGCGAGATAGTAAACAACGCGCCCAGTGACCAGACCCACGGCCAGAGGCCGGAAGAGGGTAAGCTAATCGGCAGCACCGGTTTCAGCATCTGCAGCAGGAACGCTTCAAACCCTAAGCCCAGCCCTCCTCCCGCCAGCGCCGCCAGCAACAGCACCGCCAGCCACTGACCAATAATCAGCTTGCGCAGCGCAGCACGATTGGCGCCCAGCGTTTTCAGCACCGCCACCAGATCGTAGCGGCTGCGGCAGTAGTGGCTCATCGCCACCGCCACCGCGGAAATCGCCAGCATCAGGGTTAACAATGCCGAGAGCAGCAGGAATTGCTGCGCGCGTTGCAGCGAGCGCCCCAGCGCATCATCGGAGTTATCTACGCTCAGCCAGCGCTGATCGGCAGTTAATCTGGATTCAATCCAGCGGTCATAACGGCCCAGCTGCGCGGCATCACCGGAAAACTTGTAGCGCCATGTCAGCCGACTACCGGGCTGAATCGCCCCCGTTTTTTGCGCATCCGCCAGATTCATCAGCAGGCGCGGCGCGGTCTGAAAGGGATTAAAGCCGGCATCCGGCTCCTGAAAAATCTCGCCGGCAATACGCAGCGTGGTATCGCCGACATCCAGCATATCGCCAATACGCAGATTCAGCAGAGCCAGCAGGCGTGGCGCCACCAGTACGGTGCCTGGCAGCGGCTTCAGGCTGGCCGGCTCGGTCACCAGCTGACCAAACAGCGGATAGGCATCATCGACTGCTTTCACATCCGCCAGCTGCGGCGCGTTTTCGGCAAAGGTCATGGTCATAAAGCTGAGCTGGCGGCTGATTTGCAGCCCCTCCCTGCGCGCCTGCTCCAGCCATTCCGCCGGTGCTTCATGGGCGCTGCGCAGCGTGCGGTCGCCCGCCATAAAGTCACGCCCCTGCTGGCCCAGCCCCTTTTCCATACGATCGCTGATCGAACCCAGCGCCAGCACGCAGGCCACCGCCAGCGTCAGCGCCAGCCAGACAATCAGCAGTGAGGGCGAGCGCCACTCCCGCCAGAACCAGCGCCAGATCATACCTCCTCCCACAATTTGCCGTCGCGCAGACGCAGACGGCGATCGCAGCGCGCCGCCAGTTGCTCATCATGGGTGACCAGAATCAGGGTGGTGGCAAAATCACGATTGAGGGAAAACAGCAGATCGGCAATGCGGTCGCCGGTTTGACGATCGAGATTGCCGGTTGGTTCATCAGCAAACAGCAGCGCCGGACGTCCATTAAACGCACGCGCCAGCGCCACACGCTGCTGCTCGCCGCCGGAGAGCTGTGCCGGGAGATGGTGCAGACGCTCAGCCAGACCCAGTTGCGTCAGCAAGGCTTTGGCCTGTTCACGGCTCTGACTGTCACTGTCGCCGCGCAACAGCGCTGGCAGCTGGACGTTCTCCAGCGCATTCAGCGTCGGTACCAGCATAAACGACTGAAAGACAAAGCCGACATGGCGGGCGCGCAGTTCAGCACGCTGCTCCTCGTCCAGCTGATGTAACGCTTCTCCGGCGAGGAACACTTCACCGTCACTGCCATCGTCCAGCCCGGCCAGAATCCCCAACAGCGTGGATTTGCCCGAGCCCGATTCACCAATCAGCGCGATGGTCTGCGCCGGTTTGACAACCAGCTCAACTCCGGTAAGGATGTTTAGCTGATGCTCACCCTGACCGACGGACTTACTAAGACGATGAACTTCAAGAATGTTTTCCGCTGGCATTATCCCTTCCTGTTATTATTACTGCTGGTTGCGCGTACGGCAGCGGCGGATACGTTGCTGATCCTTGGCGACAGCTTAAGTGCTGGCTATCGAATGTCTGCCAGCACAGCCTGGCCCGCGCTACTGAATGATAAATGGCAAAAAAAACCTGGCGTGATTAACGCCAGTATCAGCGGCGATACCGCCACGCAGGGACTGAATCGCTTACCGGCGCTGCTGCAACAACATCAGCCGCAGTGGGTGCTGATCGAACTGGGCGGCAATGACGGTTTACGCGGTTTCCCGCCACAAAATATTGAGCAGGATCTGCGTAACATTATTACCGCCATCAAAGCCGCCAACGCCAGGCCGCTGCTGATGCAGATTCGTCTGCCAGCAAATTATGGGCGCCGTTACAACGAAGCGTTTAGCGGGATCTATCCGAAGCTGGCGCAGGAGTATGACATTCCACTGGTTCCGTTCTTCATGGAGCAGGTCTACCTGAAACCTGAATGGATGCAGCAGGATGGCATCCACCCGGCCCCTGCCGCGCAACCCTTTATCGCCGACCTGATGGCTACCCAGCTGGCTCCCTTAGTTAAGCATGAGTCGACCAACAGCGGTAAGGTTAGCAGGTAAAGTTATGCAAAAATCGCTGGTCTGAGGGATGAAAATCAAATAATTAGCGCAGACGGGTGCTCGCGGATCCTGCCAGACAACCAACAGGCGGGGATATTCCCCGCCGTTGGGTTGCCTTACCGCCAGGATTGACAGGTCAATATTGCCTTAATTTCCAGGTTGCCGCGTCTGATATGTATTTCACAAAGTGAACCACGTAATAATCCGATGACAACAGCTGTTGTCATGCAAATAATTAACAGCTTCAGTAATCTGATTATTAATGGCGTCATTGCCTTCTCTCCTTGCCTCACTGCGGGTAAAAGGCTGCCATCATGTTGTCTGTGCATGAGAGCGGCCCTATTTCAATGTTAAGTTGGAATGGGGCCTTTCTCTTTCTGTCTTTTGCTTATGCTCCGGACAAAAAGATCCAGAGCACCCGGGGAAGAGTTTACGGGAATGTTGATTAATTACACATCAAATATTACTTTATTCAGGAAAAATAAATTTTATTATCGTGTTTATGATATTAAATCATTAACAATTCATTTAACTTCGAATATTAATCAGTCCTGCAATAAATATCCTTAACGTACAATCTGGTACTATTATTGCCAGAATGGGTGCTCACAGACCCTGCCCCAACAGCCAACGGGCGGGGAAAACTCCCCGCCGTTGGGTTGCCTTACCGTCAGGATTGACAGGTCAATATCGCCATCACTTCTGTGTTACCACGTCTGATCTGTAATTCACAGATGGAACTACGCAATAATCCGATGACGGCAACTATTGTCATACAGATAATTAACAGCTTCAGTAACTTCATTATTAATGGCGTCATTGCCTTCTCTCCTTGCCTTGCGGCGGGTAAAAGGCTACCATCACGCTGTGTGGGCATGAGAGCGGCCTCGTTTCGATGATAATCGGAATGGGGCCTTTCTCTTTCTGTCTTTTGCCATGCTCCGGACAAAAAGATCCAGAGCACCCAGCGCAGAGTCTACACAATATTTATTTTTTGCATATCAAAAATCACCGTCAATTATTCCTCATATTAATTACCGTTACGACAACCAATAATCTTTAAATATTACTTTCAGATGTATTATTTTTATTTTAACTAATTAATGCCATCTCTGTGGCGGAAGGTGTAAACTCAGGGGAAATTAACGCGCGTCTCAAACCATCACTTAGTGCAGAGGCTTATGCAGAAATCGATTTTAATTACCGGTTGTTCGAGTGGCATTGGCCTGGCCGCCGCCAGCGATTTACAGCGCCGCGGCTATCAGATTTTTGCCGCCTGCCGCAAGGCCGAAGATGTGGCGCGGATGAATCAGCTGGGTTTTACTGGCATTACGCTCGATCTTGACGATCCCGAGAGCGTGGAACAGGCGGCGCAGCAGGTGCTGACACTGAGCGGTAATCAGCTGTACGCCCTGTTTAATAATGCTGGTTATGGTGTTTATGGCGCATTAGATACCCTGTCGCGCCAGCAACTGGAACAGCAATTTTCCACCAATTTTTTCGGCACCCATCAGTTAACGATGCTGCTGCTGCCCGCACTGCAGTCAGGCGGTGCAGGACGTATTATCAATACCAGCTCGGTGCTGGGGCTGATCTCCACCCCACGCCGCGGAGCCTATGCTGCCAGTAAATATGCGCTGGAAGCCTGGTCGGATGCCCTGCGCATGGAACTGCATGGTACTGGCGTCACCGTTAGCCTGATTGAACCCGGCCCCATTGAGACTCACTTCACGGCAAATGTTAATCAAACCCAGCAGGATAAACCGGTGAAGAATCCCGGCATCGCCGCACGCTTCACCCTGCCAGCGGAAGCGATACTGCCAAAGTTACACCATGCGCTGGAAAGCCGTTCGCCGAAATTACGTTATCCGGTGACTCTAGTGGCGCATGCCATGACCATCCTGCGCCGTCTGCTGCCAGGCTGGATACTGGATCGCATTTTGCGCACGAACTAAGCGCGCATGCATAATTTCGCTTGAAGACGGGCGTTACGTCCCAATATTGTTACAAAGTCACCAGCAAAAGAGACGAATTCATGTCACCACAAGCTTCGATTATTGATATCAACGAATCTAACCTGCATCAGACGCTGGAACAATCAATGCACCTTCCGGTGCTGTTCTACTTCTGGTCAGAACGCAGCCAGCACTGTCTGCAACTGACGCCGGTTCTGGAACGTCTGGCACAGGAGCATGCCGGTCAGTTTATTCTGGCGAAGCTGGATTGTGATGCGGAACCGGCTGTGGCGGCACAGTTCGGCCTGCGTTCCATTCCCACCGTTTATCTGTTCCAGAACGGTCAGCCCGTCGATGGTTTCCAGGGTCCACAGCCAGAAGAAGCCATCCGCGCCCTGCTGGAAAAAGTCCTGCCGCGCGAAGAAGAGCTGAAAGCACAGCAGGCGCTGGCGCTGATGGATGAAGGAAAACCGCTCGACGCCCTGCCGCTGCTGAAAGACGCCTGGCAGTTAAGCAATCAGGCCAGCGAAATCGGTTTTCTGCTGGCGGAAGTGCTGATCGCCCTGAATCGCAGTGACGAAGCGGAAGCCGTGCTGGCAGTGGTGCCATTGCAGGATCAGGATACCCGCTATCAGGGTCTGAAAGCACAAATCGATCTGCTGAAACAGGCTGCCGACACGCCAGAGATCCAGCAACTGCAACAACAAATCGACGCCGATCCTGACAATGCCGAACTGGCGACGCAGCTGGCGTTACAGCTGCACCAGGTCGGCCGTAACGAAGAAGCACTCGAATTGCTGTTCAGTCATCTGAAACACGATTTGGCTGCCGCGGATGGTCAGGCACGTAAGATGCTGCAGGAAATTCTGGCAGCGCTCGGTACCGGCGATGCACTGGCGGCGAAGTACCGTCGTCAGCTCTATTCGCTGCTGTACTAGGGAACCCTAAACGGGCTGAAGCGACTCGGCCCGTCAGTTAAACAGTCGGGAGGTTTATTATGTTAGCCGTTATTCCAGTGCTGATTATTTTGGCGCTTATCGTAGTCTGGTCTGGGGTCAAAATCGTGCCTCAGGGGTATCAGTGGACCGTTGAGCGCTTTGGCCGTTACACCAAAACCCTGACGCCGGGTCTGAGCCTGATCGTCCCCTTTATGGATCGTGTTGGTCGCAAGATTAATATGATGGAACAGGTGGTCGATATCCCTTCGCAGGAGATCATTTCCAAAGATAACGCCAATGTCACCATTGACGCCGTCTGCTTTATTCAGGTGGTTGATGCGGCACGTGCGGCCTATGAAGTCAGCAATCTGAATCTGGCGATCCTTAACCTGACGATGACCAACATCCGTACTGTGCTGGGATCAATGGAACTGGATGAGATGCTGTCGCAGCGCGATAACATTAACACCCGACTGCTGCATATCGTTGATGAAGCCACCAACCCATGGGGCGTGAAGGTGACGCGTATTGAAATCCGCGATGTGCGCCCACCTGCCGAGCTGATTGCGTCGATGAACGCACAGATGAAGGCGGAACGAACCAAACGCGCGGATATTCTCGAAGCAGAAGGGATTCGTCAGGCGGCGATCCTGCGTGCCGAAGGGGATAAACAGTCACAGATCTTAAAAGCTGAAGGTGAGCGTCAGTCAGCCTTTCTGCAGGCGGAAGCACGTGAACGTGCCGCCGAGGCGGAAGCGCGAGCCACCCAAATGGTGTCAGATGCCATCGCTGATGGTAACCTGCAGGCGGTGAACTACTTTGTGGCGCAAAAATACACTGATGCGCTGCAAAAAATCGGTTCGGCGAACAACAGTAAAGTGGTGCTGATGCCACTGGAAGCCAGCAGCCTGATGGGCTCGATTGCCGGGATCAGCGAGTTATTCAAAGAAACGCAACAGGATCGGAGTAAAAACTGATGCTGGCGGCAATTCTGGTTCATCCGCACTGGTTCTGGCTAACGCTGGGCGGCCTGCTGCTGGCGGCCGAAATGCTGGGCACCAACGGTTATCTGCTGTGGAGCGGTATCTCAGCGGTGCTGGTCGGGGTGCTGGTCTGGCTGCTGCCGCTCTCATGGGAATGGCAGGGCGTAATTTTTGCGCTATTGACCATGGCATCGGCCTTTTTCTGGTTTCGCTGGATGCAGCGGCGTGAACGGCAACAGACGCCAAACACCCTGAACCAGCGCGGCAACCAGTTGATTGGTCGCCATTTCACGTTGCAGAGCGGACTGGTTGATGGTGTGGGGCATGTAAAAATTGGTGACAGCAGCTGGCGTGTCCAGGCTGACAGCGATCTGCCCGCAGGCAGTGAGGTCACCGTCATCGCCATTGAAGGCATAACGTTACGGATTACGCCCCGCCCTTAGTGGTTTTCGCGGAGTGGCAGCAGCCAGCCAGATGATTAATGATCGGGCAGTCGGCGCTGTCATCTCCCGGGCAGGCATTCGCCAGCGCCAGCAGGCGTTCACGCATCTGGTTTAATTCGGCAATGTGGGCGTCAATTTCCGCGACCTTATCAAGGGTGCGTGCTTTGACATCGGCACTATGCCGTTCCGGGTTGTTGAACAACGCCACCATTTCCCGGCACTCGTCCAGATTAAACCCTACCTGACGCGCCTGACGCAGGAGCACCAGCTCGTCAATATGTTTACCGGTATAACTGCGGTAACCATTTTCACTGCGCAGAGGCGGTGTCACCAGCCCTTTTTCCTCATAGAAACGGATTGCCTTGCTGGTCAGCCCGGTTTTTTTTGCCACATCGCTAATATTCATTTTTCCTCCCTGCGCGTTAACTGAAAGCACGCTGTTCAGCGCCAACAGTACGCTCTGTCAAAGATAAATCAACACCGCCAGACCTGCATCAACGTTAAGTTGCAGAGCCGTCAATTGATTTCAAGTATCATTATTAGTGATTGAAGCACGAAGCCTGCGGCGTTTAAAATACGCTTTTCCCCAAAAACCTCATTATTAAAAGAGTCCCTAATGGAAGACTGGCAGCATATAAAACTGACTTACATCACCCACTTTTATTGTAATCAGGATAATATCAATTCCGTACTTGAACTTTTAGAGAAGTATGCTGGCTACCCGCAGGAAATCCTCGATCAGGTACAATTTATTATTGTCGATGATGGCAGCCCGATCAGCTATGAAATCCCTGACTTCAACCTGAATCTGCACTGGCTGCGAATTGACGACGATATCGCGTGGAACCAGGGCGGAGCACGTAACCTCGGTGTGACCTATGCGAAATCAGATAAGATTCTGATTACCGATCTCGATCACTCACTGCCGCCGGAAACTTTCGCTTACCTGATTAGCCACAAAAATCCAGGCAGAGACTTCTACAAAATTTATCGTACCAATCGTGAAACGGGTGAAATTTACAAAGGGCACAGTAATCTGTTCTTTATGTCGCGTGCCCGTTTTATGCGCCACTTTGGCTATGACGAAGAATTTTCGGGTGGGCATGGCGGGGAAGACTATCGCTTCGTGAAATACCATAAATATCATGGTTCACGGCAGCGTTATTTACCGAAAAAATATACCTGCCACGAGCAGGAAGTTAACCGTGATAAGGCCTACCACAGCCTGGTCAGAGACCAGTCGCGTAATACCCCGATCGATCTGAAGAAAAAGCAGCAGGTTAGCGAGTACGGCGCTGAACACGGCCACAGCCGGATGTTTCTAAATTTCCGCTGGCACACTGCCGCACGCTTCACTCGTCCGGCGCCAGCACAGGAGAAACACACCTTGTGGCGCCACCTGTGGTGGTTCAGATGGCTGTTCTCTTCCCTGGCGAAATGATTGCCTGACAGCCGCTCATCAATGAACTGACCTCCCCTCACCCATTGAGAGGAGGTCATCTGCCCTATAACGCCTTAATTGAGCCGATCAGCGCAACCGCAAACGCCACACCAAGAACAACGGCAGTCGCTACCGCACCGCCACCGACAGCGGCGGCTGTTTTCCCCTTCGCAAACTCTTTCCGTTCCAGCGCGGCAACATCGGCCAGCTGAACAGACTGACCATAGGTGCCGACGATAGCGGCAGGTTCAACCTTCCTGATGATCATCTCGCCTTTATCACCATTTTTTAAACGGTATTTAATGGTATCACCCGCATAAAGCGGCGGTTCCGGTTGATAATAGTGGTAACTGCCGCTGATATTCTCTTGCCTGAGTTGCACGGCGTTGTAAGTGGAGCATGCACTTACCGTCATTACGGCCAGTAACAGAAGTAATGAAATTCCTCGTGTAAATTTCATATTGCCCCCTGACTCGCTTATTTCGGCGTTTCTCACGATCAAAAAACGCATACGTTGCACAATGTGTCCTGGGAAGGACACGCGGCCCCGCACATAGGTTGGTCAGCAATACCTGCATAAAATGAAAAGTAAGAAAAAACCAGAGTGATCCTGCTGCGCGGAGAGGATTCCACGCCGTGAAGGATGATGACTTACCTGTTGATTACGGAGCTTGACCTTCCCCTTAATGGAAGGTTTAACCTTATAGTTAACCAGGAGCGACATCCGGTCAAACTACAACATCAGGAGCGATAACCATGTCACAGATTACATTACTGGCGCTGGATGGCTTGTCCTGCGGCCATTGTGTCAAAAGGGTGAAAGAGGCGCTGGAGCAACGCGACGACGTTGAACAGGTCGAGGTTTCCACCAGCGAAGCGCGTATCACCGGCGCGGCATCGGCGGAGGCACTGGTCGCCACCGTAGAACAGGCGGGCTACCACGCCACAGTACAACAGGATGACAGCCACCCAAAGCCTGATCCGCTGACAGATGCAGAACCTCAGCCGGAAGCGCTGACAGCGGCCATTCAACAGCTTCCGGCGCCCTCTTCTTCCGCAGACAGCCATCACCTGTTGATTGATGGCATGAGCTGCGCCAGCTGCGTCAGCCGGGTGCAGAATGCCCTGCAACAGGTGGCAGGCGTCGGGCAGGCACGCGTTAACCTGGCGGATCGCAGCGCACTGGTGCTCGGTTCCGCCACGCCACAGGCGCTGATAACCGCTGTAAAAAACGCAGGCTATAACGCGGAAGTGATTGAAGATGACCAGCAGCGGCGTGAAAAGCAGCAGCAAAATGCCCGTCAGGCGATGCGCCGCTTTAGCTGGCAGTCTGCGCTGGCGCTGACGCTGGGAATTCCGCTGATGGTATGGGGCATGATTGGCGACAATATGATGCTGACCGACAGCAACCGCAGCGGCTGGCTGGTGGTGGGCATACTGACGCTGCTGGTGATGATAGTCGCGGGTGGCCATTTCTACCGCAGCGCATGGCGCAGCCTGCTGAAAGGCACGGCGACCATGGATACGCTGGTGGCGCTCGGGACTGCCGCCGCCTGGCTCTACTCATTCAGCGTCAATCTCTGGCCTGACTTTTTCCCGATGGCGGCGCGTCATCTCTATTATGAAGCCAGCGCGATGATCATCGGTCTGATCAATCTCGGCCATGCGCTGGAACAGCGCGCACGTCAGCGCTCCTCACAGGCGCTGGAGCGGCTGCTGGATCTGACGCCGCCGACGGCGCGCGTCGTCACCTCATCCGGCGAACGGATGCTGCCGCTGAGTGATGTCACGCCAGGCATGACGCTGCGCCTGACCACCGGCGACCGTGTCCCGGTCGATGGTGAAATCCGTTCCGGCGAAGCCTGGCTGGACGAGGCGATGCTGACCGGTGAACCGGTGCCGCAGCAAAAATCCACCGGCGATAAACTGCATGCCGGTACCCTGCTGCAGGACGGCAGCGTGCTGTTTACCGCCCAGGCAACGGGCAAAAATACCACCCTGGCCCGCATTATTCAGCTGGTACGCCAGGCGCAAAGCAGCAAGCCGGAAATGGGCAAGCTGGCGGACCGTATTTCGGCGGTATTTGTCCCGACGGTGGTGGCGATTGCGGCCATCAGCGCGGCCATCTGGTACGCCGTGGGTCCACAGCCGCAAATTGTCTACACGCTGGTGATCGCCACCACTGTGCTGATTATTGCCTGCCCCTGTGCCCTTGGGCTGGCGACGCCGATGTCGATTATCTCCGGCGTTGGCCGCGCTGCCGAGCTTGGTGTGCTGGTGCGTGACGCGGATGCGCTGCAACGCGCCAGCACGCTTGATACGCTGGTATTTGATAAAACCGGCACCCTGACCGAGGGCGCCCCCCGCGTCACCGATATCATCACTTTCCATCACACTGACGAGTCGCAGGTGTTGCGCTGGGCCGCCGCGCTGGAGCAGGGCTCCAGCCATCCGCTGGCGCGGGCGATCCGCGAACGTGCGGCGCAGCACACTCTGCCTGCCGTTGAGCAATTTCGTACAATACGCGGGCAGGGTGTCAGCGGCATGATTGATGGTGTCGCGCTGCTGCTGGGTAATCATGCGCTGATGCAACAGCAACAGATTGCCAGCGAAGCCGCGGACAGTGCTGTCAACACGCTGGCGCAAAGCGGCGCCACGCCGGTGATGCTGGCCGCCGATGGCAGAATTGTTGCGGTGCTGGGGATTCGCGATCCGTTGCGCGCCAGCAGTACGGCAGCGCTGAAGCGTCTGCATCAGCTCGGTTACCGGCTGGTGATGCTGACTGGCGATAATCCCACCACCGCCCACACCATCGCGCGCGAAGCGGGTCTTGATCAGGTGATTGCGGGAGTGTTGCCAGAGGGCAAAGCAGAGGCGATTATCGCGCTGCAACAGCAGGGGCATCAGGTGGCGATGATTGGCGATGGTATTAATGATGCGCCAGCGCTGGCGCAGGCGGATGTCGGTATTGCCATGGGCAGCGGCAGTGATGTGGCAATTGAAACCGCAGCGATTACGCTGATGCGTCACGATCTTAACAGCGTCGTCGATGCGCTGGCGATTGCCAAAGCGACGCTGCGCAATATGAAGCAGAACCTGCTGGGGGCATTTATCTATAACTCGCTGGGTATCCCGATTGCCGCCGGTGTGTTGTGGCCGCTGACCGGTACGCTGCTCAATCCGGTGGTGGCAGGTGCAGCGATGGCGCTGTCATCCATTACCGTGGTCAGTAACGCGAATCGCCTGCTGCGCTACCAGCCGCCAAAGGATTGATTGCAGCCCGCTATCGTTCCGCTTTCTGCTGTTCATCCCGCAGTGAAACCGCTAGCATGAATCGTTTCACTGGAGAAGGCGGAAAAATGGCGACATGGCTGCATAAAGTGACCTCACTGATCCGATCGTTTTCAGCAGTGAGCTACGCCTACCCGGCGCTGGATGTGGTGCTGCCCGCCAGACGCCAGCTGCATCTGGTCGGCAGTATCCATATGGGCACCCGCGATATGATGCCGCTACCCGCGCAATTATTGCAGACGCTGGATGCCGCCGACGCGCTGATTGTCGAAGCCGATATTACCCGTGGCGCATCACCTTTCCGTGATGGCGGCAGCTGGCCGAGCCTGACGCAACGTCTGGCGCCAGACAACCTGCCCGTTTTGCAACGTCTGTGTGATGAGCTGTCGATCAGTACAGAAAGGGTCGATACCCTGCCGGGCTGGCAGGTGGCGCTGATGTTACAGGCGCAGCAGGCACAACGGTTGGGGCTGCGGCCAGATTACGGCATCGACTACCAGCTGCTGCAGGCGGCAAAGGAACGCGGGATGACTATCATCGAGCTGGAAGGCCCCGACGAGCAACTGGCGCTATTGAAAGCATTGCCGGATAACGGCATGTCGCTGCTGGAAGATACGCTGCAGCACTGGCATACCAATGCCCGTCTGCTGCAAACCATGGTGAGCTGGTGGCTGGAAACACCACCGCGTCAGCGCCAGATGGCGTTGCCGACCACCTTCAGCAGTGAGCTTAATGATGTGCTGATGAATCAGCGTAACCAGCACTGGTCAGAAACCCTGAGCCAGCTCGCCGCCGGGCGTTATGTGGTGGCCGTCGGCGCATTACATCTGTATGGCGAAGGCAACCTGCCGGATTTATTGCAGAGCCGCTAAAAAAAAGAAGGCCGATATTGCTATCGACCTGTCAAAGAAGAATATGTTTATGATTTTTGTTCGCCTGCAGCAACTGACTTGCTGAAGGGACGGCGATTGTCGCGCAAAGTTTGAATTTTCGCCAGCACTTTTCTGCATCAAACCGATAAGAATATTCTCACGAAGGACGAAGAAAATGACCCCGGCGGTAAAACTACTGGAAAAACATAAAGTCGCCTTTACTCTGCACCCATACCAGCATGACAGTGATGAAACCCACTTTGGTGATGAGGCGGTACGTAAGCTGAATCTGAATGCGGAGCAGGTGTATAAAACACTGTTAGTGGCGCTGAATGGCGACGGCAAAAATCTGGCGGTCGCGGTCACGCCGGTATCCAGCCAGCTGGATTTAAAGAAAGTGGCGAAAGCGCTCGGGGCAAAAAAGGCGGATATGGCCGATCCCCTGCTGGCGCAGCGGGTAACCGGTTATCTGGTGGGCGGTATCAGTCCACTGGGACAGAAAAAGCGTCTGCCGACGGTGATCGATCATCTCGCCACCAGCTGGCCTGCCATCTTTATTTCCGGCGGCAAACGCGGTCTGGATATCGAACTGGCGGCTGGCGACCTGGCTAAGCTGCTTGATGCCACGCTGGCGGATATTGCCCGCCGCGACTGAACACCAGACGCGCAGTTGTGCCCTTAGTCGGGACGCTGCGCGCAGAGTTGATCAATCATCCAGCGCCCCGCCGGTCCGGGCGGTGAACGTTTCGACCACACCACATCCACGGCGATATTCTGCGGCCAGCCCTCTACCGGCAACGCGGTCAGTAGCTGATGGCCAAACTGCTCCACCAGCCAGCGCGGCAAAATACTCCAGCCAAAGCCCTGTTCGGCCATCTCCAGCAATAGCAGATAGGATGGCGCCGACCACACTTTCCCCACCGCGCGCTCCTCGTCCTGCTGCACCCAGGTATTGAGACGCAGCTGGCGCTCGCCTGTCAGCTGATGCCACTGCAGCCTGTCCTGCTGCGCCAGCGGGTGCTGATGATGGATATAAATCGCCATCTGCGCCTGCACCTGCAGACGTGACGAGGCAATATCCAGCGGCAACCGCGGCTGTACCCGCACCACCGCAATATCTGCGCGCCCGCTCTGCAGCAGATCGATAGCGTCGGCGTCTTCCGCAATCATGCAGTCAAACTCAATATCCGGATAACGTTCGGCAAAGCGATACAGCAGGGATTCATGGTGATCCGCCTGCCAGAAATCGGAAATCGCCATACTTAAATGCGGTTCCACTTCCCCCGCCAGTCGCACCGCCAGCTGATCGAGCCGCGCACTGGCGGCCAGAATCTCCTGTACCTGCGCCAGCGCACGTCGCCCCGCTTCCGTCAGCACCGGCTGACGCGCTTCACGGTTAAACAGCGTAAAACCCAGATCGGCTTCGAGGTTCGCCACCGCACTGCTGATGGTGGACTGGCTTTTCCCCAGCGCGCGGGCGGCAGCGGAGAAAGAACCGCTTTCCACGGTCTGTACAAAGGCATGCAGAGATTCAGGTGAATAACGCATCGTCTTCTATCGCTTTTATCGATGGATAATCATTTTATCTTACCAAAAAAAACGATGAAAATAGCGACCATAATTTGTTAAGGAGTCACTATGCGTACCAGAACACTGAAAGAACGTTTTTTACATGCTGCAGGCTTTGAGGTGCTGGCGATTGCAATCGTCTCGCCGCTGGCGGCCTGGATTATGGACAAACCGCTGTTTCAGATGGGCGCGCTGGCCATCATGCTGTCAACCGTCGCCATGCTGTGGAATATGATCTATAACAGCGGTTTTGATCGTCTGTATCCGCCGGGTAAAGTAAAGCGCGGCGCCGGACTGCGTATTCTGCATGCGCTGGGATTTGAAGGCGGATTTATTTTGATTGGTTTGCCGCTGGCGGCGTGGATGCTGGACGTCAGCCTGCTGCAGGCATTTATGATTGAAGTGGCCTTCTTCCTGTTCTTCCTGCCCTATACCGTGGCGTATAACTGGCTGTGGGATACGCTGCGCCAGAAATGGGTGAAGCGCCGCACCTGTCAAAGCTGTTAGCACAGTCAGTGACAGCCTTCCCCTGCCGGGGAAGGCTGTACAGCTTACTTCCTGTAGACGATCTCACCCTGCGGGGCGAATTTCGCCGCATCCAGCGGTGAATTTTGCTCGATGAACTGCTTCAGCACTTCAGCATCAACAAAACCGGTATTAACGTAGCTCGGTAAGGTGCTGATCACCGGATAGCCATCGCCGCCGGTGGCATTAAAGCTGAGTGTCGCCATACGGTAGGTTTTATCCTGCTGCAGTGGCTCACCTTTGATTTTCACCTCGCTGACGCCAGTACCATCCGCCACCAGGCTGACGTTGGCGAATTGCGCATAAGCGCCGGAATCCACCTGCTTATTGGCGACTACCGCGAGATATTTTTCCACCTCGCTGCCTTTCATATCGACATACACCAGCGTATTGCCAAACGGCTGCACCTTGAGTACATCTTTATAGGTGATATCACCCTGTTCAATGGAATCACGCACACCGCCGCCACTCATCACGGCGAAATCAGCTTTAGTGCGATCCATTTGCCCCGTCAGAATCAGGCGCGCCAGGTTAGTCTGCACAAAGCGCACTTTGCTGCGGTCACCTTCCAGGTGATCGTTAACGCTGCCAATCTTCACGCCTAACTGCGCTTCACCTTTTTTCTGGAATGGCGTCAGTAACTTCAGCATGCCCGGATTTTTAGCGATTTCCTGGGTGTAATAGACCCGGCTCTCCGAGCCATCGCTGTTTTTCACTTTGTGCTTCAGATTCACCGGGATCAGTTCATAGTGATCCAGCGTCAGCGTGCCATTACGGAAGGTAAAATCGGCGCGGCCAACGTATTTGCCCCACTCATGGGCCTGGACAATCCAGGTGCCGTTCTGACGGTCCGGCGCGCAAGGCGTACCCGGAACATAATTAGCCTGTTTCACGTTCTCGCTGGCCATACAGACTGGATCCTGCGAGTGCCCACCGACAATCATATCGAGATAACCCGCCGGCAGCGCCCGTGCCATCTCCACATCTCCCGGCGCATTGGAACCATGATGACCATTATCGTAGTGGCCCATATGGGTGGCGGCGATGATCACGTCCGGTTTTTCTTTCGCACGCAACGCTTCCACCACCTCTTTGGCTTCCGTGGCAGGTTTACGGAATTCCATATCGGTAAAATATTCCGGATTACCAATTTTCGCCGTGTCATCAGTGGTTAAACCGATCACGGCGATTTTAAGCCCCTTACGGTTAAACAGCGCATAAGGCTGGAACAGGCGCTTACCGGTGCTTTTCTGATAGATATTGGCGGAAAGCAGCGGGAATTTGGCCCATTTTTGCTGCTGGCGCAGCACGGACAGCGGATTATCAAATTCGTGATTGCCAATCGCCATCGCATCATAGCCAATCAGATTCATTCCGCGGAAATCAGGTTCCGCGTCCTGCAAGTCGGACTCCGGCACGCCAGTGTTGATATCCCCGCCGGACAGCAGCAGCACCGAACCGCCGTGCGCCTGAATCTCTTCGCGCAGATTGTCGACCAGCGTTTTCTGTGCTGCCAGACCATATTCATCATGCTCGTTGTTCCAGAAACGGCCATGATGATCATTGGTATGTAACACAGTGAATTTATAGGTGTGATCTTTCTCCCATGCCTGTGCCAGCAGAGGCGTCGTCAGCAGGGATAACAGCAGCATCCCGGGCACTGTTTTTTTAATGAAATGCAAAATTGATCTCCTTGTCCGTAATACTTGCAAATAGTTAACGTGCAACGTGATTATGCCGCAGCTTTATGACCGTACCCAGTCAGTATTGTTATGATCCGGCGGCTTCATCACGCTTTTCTGAGAGAAGGCGATCTGGCGCAGGAATTCACTGCTTATCGCCAGCGATTTCCGCTTCGCACCGCTTTCCTGTCGGTTCATCGTCACAAATAGCCTGTTTCTGCCGCGGATATTTGATAATTGCCTGCTGTCTCACTACGGTAAAATCGAGGGCAACTTATGATGAGTGGGGGAAATCCCAGTCACCAGCCGAATTTGTCTCATTTTTCATATTTTTTATAGTTATCACCATTATTGACAAGCGCGCGCCAAAAATTTGCCATAAACTAAATACTTACAATCGGACACATTTCACTTTCCCGGCGTCAGGGACGAAGGGAAATAAGGGAGGAAGGCATGCACCATACCACGCCGTTAATTACGACCATTGTCGGAGGCCTTGTACTTGCCTTCCTTCTTGGCATGCTGGCTAACCGCCTGCGCATCTCCCCCCTGGTGGGCTATCTGTTAGCTGGCGTACTGGCTGGCCCCTTCACTCCCGGCTTTGTCGCCGATACCAATCTGGCACCGGAACTGGCCGAACTTGGCGTCATCCTGCTGATGTTCGGTGTTGGTCTGCACTTCTCCCTGAAAGATTTGATGTCGGTGAAATCCATCGCCATCCCAGGCGCCATTGCCCAGATCGCGGTCGCCACCCTGCTGGGAATGGGACTGTCATGGAGTATGGGCTGGTCGCTGATCACCGGTTTAGTGTTTGGTCTCTGTCTCTCCACCGCCAGTACCGTGGTGCTGCTGCGCGCGCTGGAAGAACGACAGCTGATCGACAGCCAGCGCGGGCAAATCGCCATTGGCTGGCTGATTGTGGAAGATTTGGTCATGGTGCTGACGCTGGTGCTGCTGCCAGCCATCGCCGGTATGCTGGAACAGGGCAACGCCAGCTTCACCATGCTGGCATGGGACCTGCTGCTGACCATTGGTAAAGTGGTGGCGTTTATGGTGCTGATGATGGTGGTCGGCCGCCGCGTGGTGCCCTGGATTCTGGCGCGCAGCGCCGCCACCGGTTCGCGCGAACTGTTTACCCTGGCGGTGTTAGCGCTGGCGCTGGGCATCGCCTTTGGCGCAGTAGAATTCTTTGATGTCTCCTTTGCACTGGGCGCGTTCTTCGCCGGTATGGTGCTGAATGAGTCAGAACTCAGCCACCGGGCGGCGCACGACACGCTGCCGCTGCGCGATGCCTTCGCGGTACTGTTCTTTGTCTCGGTGGGCATGCTGTTCGACCCAATGATTTTGGTGGAAGAGCCGCTGGCAGTGCTGGGCGCGCTGGCGATTATCGTGCTGGGTAAATCCATCGCCGCCTACTTCCTGGTGACGCTGTTTGGCCACTCACGCCGCACCGCGCTGACCATCTCCGTCAGCCTGGCGCAGATCGGTGAATTCGCCTTTATTCTTGCCGGACTGGGCATTTCCCTTAACCTGCTCTCCGATGAAGGCCGCAACCTGGTACTGGCGGCAGCGATTCTGTCGATTATGCTCAACCCAATTCTGTTTACCCTGCTGGAACGCTTTCTGGAAAAAACAGAAACCATCGAAGAACAGACGATGGAAGAAGCGATCGAAGAAGAGAAACAAATCCCGGTGGACATGTGCAATCACGCCCTGCTGGTCGGCTATGGCCGCGTCGGCAGCCTGCTTGGTTCGCGCCTGATTGAAGCGGGTGTGCCGATTGTGGTGGTGGAAAACTCACGTCCGCGCGTCGAAGCGCTGCGCGAACAGGGGATTAAGGCGGTGCTCGGCAACGCGGCACGCGCAGATATTATGGAACTGGCGCGTCTCGACTGCGCACGCTGGCTGCTGCTGACCATCCCCAACGGCTACGAAGCGGGTGAAATCGTCACCGCTGCGCGGGAAAAACGACCGAATATTGAAATTATTGCTCGTGCACATTATGACGATGAAGTGGAATACATTATGGAGCGTGGTGCGGATCGCGTGGTGATGGGGGAACGTGAAATCGCTAACAGTATGCTGAATATGCTGCAGCTTGAAGCGGACGAAGCATCACGCCCGCAGGAGTGCCCGATTTAGTCATTGCCGCAAGCGTGGCAGTCAATGCTGGCTGTCCCGAGATCAACACGTTTTCGCGGTCAGCCCCTTCCCCCGCATCGCGGGGGAAGGTTGGGATGGGGGAGCCAGCGACTCTGTGTCGTTTGCTCCCCTTCCCTAACCCTCCCCCATTTTATGGGGGAGGGGATCAAATCGGTGCACCTCGCCAGCAAGCGGTCCTTTCCTGACAGCCCCCATGCTGACAGACAGTTACCTTTCCCAGTACGCCTCTTCCAGGCTGTCCTCGCGCTCCGGTAATCCCCGGCTTAAACGCGGTGCATGCTGATTCAGCACCTGGTAACTGACACGGTTAGCGTATTTACACACCTGAGCCAGTGACGAATAGGTCAGATAGGTGCGCCCATGCTTGCTGGAATTCGGCACATTAACGCGGTGATAGTTGTTGGCAGTAATATCATGCAGCAGCGCCGCCAGTGCGCCATCGCCCGCGCCATTGGTGTTCATGATTTTCTCCGGACCGCCCATATACGGCGCAATATGAGAGAAAATACGCAGCGGCTGCTGGCAATCCTGGTGGCGCATCGCACGGCTGAATTCGTACTGGTTAAATTCGGGGATCACGCCCGGCAGCAGCGGATGGTTGGTTTTGCGTTTACCCTCTTCTTCGGTAAAGCCCGCCATATACAGACCACTCGGCCCGGCGGTGCACAACACCAGATCTACCCAGTCCAGCGCCTTGTCTGCCGCCTGCAGCGGATCGCTGAAGCCGGTCAGCTCCAGCGCTTCATCCTCATTCATCGCCACAATCGACACATGGTCGCGCAGAAAATCGCGCCAGAACTGCGGATTATCAGCAATGACGTATTTGGTGCCCAGCGTCAGCACCACCGGCACATTGTGCTTTTTCGCCAGCGTAATCGCACGCATGGTCGCCTGCGGCATCGGTTCACCCGGCTTGCAGCGCACCAGATAGGACGTCAGCACCAGCGCCGACGCGCCAGCAATCACCTCTTCCGGGATGCTCTCCGCACGCAGCTGGTTCATCATGCCCGGGCTGATAGCAAAAGTACGCTCGCCATTATCGCCAATCAGCGTAAAACAGCGGCCAATGGCGCCATCCACGCCCTGCAGATAGTTCAGATCGGTACGGCTGGAGGTATTACACAGATAACGGTAGGCATAACTGCCAATCTGCACGTTATTACACATCACGCCGAGCAGTACCGAGCGGTCATCGGCCAGCACCGAATAGTTATGCAGCGTATTGCCAATCGTGCCACCGGCAAACTGATGACTGATCAGCTGGTCACCCATCAGCTCCTGATACAGCGCCTCCGCCACGTCATCCTCGATCACCAGCGAATGTCCGGCGCTCAGGCCGTAACGGGCGATAAAGTCATCATCCACTTTGGCTTCAATATCCACCAGGATCTGATCGATACCGACGATCCAGCTGCTGCCGCTCTCACTTTCCGGTTGCTGAATTTGCAACAGCGGATCGCGGGCGCTGACAGGGAAGTAGTGTTTGGATTTGCGTTTGCCGGGAAATTTCATGATTGATAGATAGCTTAGAAACAATTCAGGCCGTAAAGAATAACATACTCACGGCCCGAACCGTCAGCGGCGATACTGATTAACCAGCTGCACCATCATCTCAATATGCAGGGCATCATCATTCAGCGCCGGAATGTAGGCAAACTTCTCACCGCCAGCGTGCAGGAAGAATTCGCAGTTCTGCTCGCTGATCTCTTCCAGCGTTTCCAGACAATCCGCCGCAAAGCCCGGGCTCATCACCTGAATATGCTTCACCCCTTTCGCCGGTAACCCCTGCAGGGTTTCATCGGTGTAGGGTTGCAACCATGGCTCACGGCCAAAGCGCGACTGGAAGGTCATCATCGCCTCACCGGGCTGCAACCCCAGCGCGGCGGTTAGCGCGTTAAACGTATCCTCGCAGCGCAGTGGGTAGTCATCGCCCTCATTGGCGAAGCGCTGCGGAATACCGTGAAACGACATCACCAGCAGGTCCGGTTTGCCGTGGCTGGCAAACGATTTTTCGACCGAGTCTTTTAAGGCCGCGATATAGGCCGGATGTTCCGCATAATCACGAATAAATTCGACGTCCGGCAACGAACGGTAACCGGAAAATATCTGACTGAGTCCATCCCACACCGATGCCACCGTCGAGCAGGAGAATTGCGGATACAGCGGCAACACGATCAGCCGCGTCACGCCCTGCTGCATCAAACTATCCACTGCACTTTTCAGGCTCGGGTTACCATAACTCATACCCAGCGCCACCGGCATATCGAGACGGGCGGCCAGCGCGTCACGCTGACGCTGACTGTAAACCAGCAGCGGCGAGCCTTCGTCCATCCATACCGAGGCATACAGCTTCGCCACCCGCGGGGAGCGGAACGGCAGCACTACGCCATTAAGAATCGGCCACCATAACCAGCGTGGTGTATCCACCACACGACGGTCGCTGAGAAATTGTTTCAGATAGCGCTTAACTGCAGATGAGGTTGGCGCATCAGGCGTACCCAAATTAACCAAAAGTACACCGGGCTTATCTTGCCTCATTGTTATTCCTTGTATTGGCGTTCAGGGATGTCAGATGAAAACGAGAATGATTTTAGCGGAAAAATGCGGGGGATAAACCGATTACTGCAAAAGGGCCGGATGAACCCGGCCCTCAGTGTCATTAGCCGAGGATTTTCGCCAGCTCGGCGCTGACTTCAGACACTTTACGCGTGCCATCAATTTTATGGTAAGCGGTATGGCCCGCTTCCGCTTCTTTGCTGTAGTAAGCAATCAGCGGCGCCGTCATCTGATGGTACTCCACCAGACGCTTACGGACGGTCTCTTCCTGGTCATCTTTACGGGTGGTCAGCTCTTCGCCGGTCACATCATCTTTGCCTTCCACTTTTGGTGGATTGAATTTGATGTGGTAAACACGGCCAGATGGCGCATGGACGCGGCGACCGACGATACGATCGATAATCAGTTCGTCCGGCACGGCAAATTCCAGCACGTTATCCACTTTAATACCGGCTTCTTTCATCGCATCAGCCTGCGGGATGGTACGCGGGAAGCCATCCAGCAGGAAACCGTTGCGGCAATCGTCCTGTGCAATTCGCTCTTTTACCAGCGCAATCACCAGTTCATCGGTAACCAGTTTGCCAGCATCCATGATCTCTTTGGCCTGTTTACCCAGCTCACTACCCGCTTTTACTGCGGCGCGTAACATATCGCCAGTGGAGATCTGCGGAATACCGTATTTCTCCATAATGAACTGAGCCTGAGTACCTTTTCCTGCGCCCGGAGCGCCGAGCAGAATAATACGCATTGCGTAAATCCCCTTGCGAATTGCATTGTTGTATCGAATAAGGCGAAGACCATACCACTAAGCCCTGATCTCCACAAGAAAACGGGCAGTCAATCACCCGTGGCGCTCAGCGTGGCCGGGGAGCTGGCGGCAGAATAACCTGATGTCAGTCAGCAGGTTAAGCGACGCCTCGCGGGAGAGGTATCCGCAGCATAAATCAGTGGATGCCGCTTTTTTCAGAATGGCGACACTACGGAAAACGGCCAGACCACAATTGCGCCAGACGTGCGGTGACGCGCGCCGTGGTATCAATCGCGCTTTTACCGTCGCCGCGCTCGCGGCAATTAATACGCAGGGTTTGCGTCGCGGGAAAATAGCGCACGTCGCTGGATTTAATCCGCAGTTGCTCAGCTTCACTCAGCGTCAGTTGCGGAAAACAGCAAAAATGCAGGCCGGGCTGGCTGGCGGAGATAAAGTCCCTGCCGTCCATTCCCATCAGCTGGATCGCGCCGACCCGTGCCATATTGTACGGCTGCCAGTAGCCATTATTGATAATTGCCAGCGACTCTTCCAGCGGCTTTGGCTGTGCCGTGGAGGCTTCAAACAGGCGCAGTTCACTGCGCATCAGCGTACTGAAATCCGCCGTGCGCAGCACAATCACCGCCAGCCCGGCGGCCAGCGCGGCATGATGATTCAGTGGCGCGACAAAAATGTCACTGTCGCGCACCAGAATTTCATGCAGCGAGGTGGCGAAGCTGTCGGAAGCATCGACCACCCCTTTACCGCGACTGTCGCGCAGGCTGCGCACTTCGCCAGTGTCGGAATCGACATGGCGCAGCAGCGGCACATTGCCAGGTTCACCAATCTGCGCCGCCGGGTGATTAAACAGTTCGCTGACCGGCTGCAGGCGGGTTTTACGACTCACGCAACGCGCCACTTCCTGTTTATGGAACAGATGAGACAGGATCACCAGTCCGGTATGCACCGACGGCACGAAAAAGATATCGTGATTTTCCAGTTTGTACTGCCGGGAGAGGTGCTGGCGCAGTGCAGTTCGCATTACGGCAATGCGCTTCGCGAGCTGCTGTTTATCCTCTTGTCGCCGCCCCGCTAGCTGAGAAGATATGTCCATGGCTATGTTAACTCTTGCAGGTGGAGAAGAACGGGCTGTTATTTTTATTGGCTGTCTGATTGAATGACATGCAGTTGCACAGTTCCCTGGTGCTGGCAAAAATGCGTTTCCGCACAGAGCATTACGGCCGTCAGCTGTGAATGCCAGTCATCAAGAGTATGAAAATGCAGCTGGACTTTGAAATGATATAAACAGACAATCTCTGTTAGTTTTTCTAACAAGGTAGAGTGTGGTGGCAAAGCTTCCTTCCCTGCGCGCGCTGCGCTATTTTCAGCAGGCAGCATTACAAACCAGTTTTAGCCTGGCGGCGCAGTCACTGAATGTGACGCACAGCGCTATCAGTCATCAGATTAAGCAGCTGGAAGAGTGGCTGGGCAAGCCGCTGTTTATTCGTGCCAATGGCCGGGTGCAGTTAACGGCCGATGGTGAACGCCTGCGTGAGTGTTGCTCACGCGCGTTTAGCGATATCGAAAACACCTGCGAGAAAATTCGTCAGCAAAACACTAGCCTGGTGGTCTCCTGCGCCCCCAGTTTCCTTGCGCAGTGGCTTATTCCGCGCATCAGCAATTTTAGTCAGCTCCATCCTGATATTACCCTGAATTTCCAGACGCATATGGATGTCGATAAGGTACGGCAGGATCAGACGGATGTGCTGATCCTCAGCCATCCTGACAGCGCCTGCGAAGACATCTCCGCCACGCTGATTACCGTCGATTATATTGGTCCGGTGTGTTCGGCGGATTTTGCCCTGCCGGTGAGTATCGACACCGATTTCACCACCCTGCCGTTACTGCATGCGCATACCAAACGTCACGCGTGGGCCGAGTGGGCCAATAAAAGCGGCGCGCAGGGCGATTTTTGGGCAGGGCGCTATTTCGATAATCTGACACTTGGCATTCAGGCGGCGCGCAATGGGCTGGGCCTGATGATTACGCCACAAATACTGGTGCAGAAAGAGATTGAGGAAGGCACGCTGAAAGCGCCGCTGGGCTTTACTGCGATGGATCGTGCGACCTGGATGATGGTGAAGCAGGGGCGTCAGGATGAACGGGAAATTGCGGTGTTTCGTCAGTGGCTACTGGATGAGGCGGCGAACGAGGAGTAGCAGATCCTCTGCCTGGGAGGAAAGCTTTACTGCTCCCTCTCACTCAGCGCCAGAGTGGATAGCTTTACTGCTCCCTCTCATTCAGCGCCAGAGTGGATAGCTTTACTGCTCCCTCTCATTCAGCGCCAGAGTGGATAGCTTTACTGCTCCCTCTCATTCAGCGCCAGAGTGGATAGCTTTACTGCTCCCTCCCCCACCTTGTGGGGGAGGGTTGGGGAGGGGGAAATGCCAGCTCGGTGTCGCTGCTCCCCCATCCCACCCTTCCCCCGCGCGCAGGGGAAGGAGCAGCCGGCACTCCGTTACTCTGGTGACCGCGCGCTCAAACTCTCAGCCTTTCAGGCAATCAGCAATTGATTCATACGACGGATAAACTGGTTTGGATCTTCCAGCGTGCCGCGTTCTGCGAACAGCGCCTGATCCAGCAACAGCTCGATCCACTCAGCAAAGTGCGCCTCATCTTCGGTATCCGCCGCACGTTTTACCAGGGCGTGATCGGGATTGATCTCGAACAGATACTTCACTTCCGGCACTTTCTGACCCGCCGCCGCGAACAGTTTCGCCATCTGCGTGCTCATTTCATCGGCTTCGGTGGTCACGATAGCCGGTGTATCGGTTAAGCGATGCGTCAGGCGCACATCTTTCACCCGATCGCCCAGCAGGGTTTTCACGCGTTCAACAAACGGCTCCAGCGCTTTTTCCGCTTCTTTCTGCTCTTCGCTCTCTTCGTCCGCCAGTTTGCTCAGTTCGTCGTCAGCTTTGCTCACTGACTGGAACGATTTACCGTCGAACTCGGTCAGGTAGCTCATCATCCACTCATCGATACGATCGGAGAGCAGCAGAACTTCGATGCCTTTCTTACGGAACACTTCCAGATGCGGGCTGCTTTTCGCGGCGGCATAGCTGTCGGCAGTGATGTAGTAGATCTTCTCCTGACCTTCCACCATGCGGCTGACATACTCTTCCAGCGACACCGTCTGCGCCGCGCCATCGCTGCTGGTGGAGGCAAAACGCAGCAGTTTGGCAATCGCTTCGCTGTTGCTGGTGTCTTCCGCCGGGCCCTCTTTCAGCACCAGACCAAACTGCTGCCAGAAGGTCTGATATTTTTCCGCGTCATCCTTCGCCATTTTTTCCAGCATCTGCAGCACACGCTTGCTCAGCGCGCTGCGCAGATTCTGGGTGATACGGCTGTCCTGCAGGATTTCACGCGAGACGTTCAATGGCAGGTCGTTGGAGTCGATCAGCCCGCGCACAAAGCGCAGGTAGTTCGGCATAAACTGCTCCGCGTCATCCATAATAAACACGCGCTGAACGTAGAGTTTCAGGCCATGTTTATGATCGCGATTCCACATATCCCATGGCGCCTGCGACGGGATATACAGCAGGCTGGTGTACTCCTGCTTGCCCTCAACGCGGTTGTGGCTCCAGGCCGCCGGGTCGGTAAAGTCATGGGCGATATGTTTGTAGAACTCGTGATACTCTTCATCGCTGATGTCGGACTTATTGCGCGTCCACAGCGCCTGCGCTTTGTTAATTTTTTCCCAGTGGGTGGTATCGTCTTCTTCGTTACGCTGCTCAATCTCCACCGGCAGAGCGATATGGTCGGAGTATTTGCTGATAATGCTGCGCACGCGCCACGCATCGAGGAATTCATCTTCGCCTTCGCGCAGATGCAGGATAATTTCCGTACCCCGGCTCTCTTTGCTGATATCGGCGATGGTGTATTCACCTTCACCGGCAGACTCCCAGAACACCGCTTCATCTGCGCTGGCACCCGCTGCGCGGGTGCGCACAGAGACTTTATCGGCCACGATAAACGCCGAGTAGAAACCGACGCCAAACTGACCAATCAGCTGACTGTCTTTCGCCTGGTCAGAGCCCAGCGATGCCAGGAAGGATTTGGTGCCTGATTTCGCGATGGTACCGAGGTTTTCAATCACTTCGTCGCGACGCATACCGATACCGTTATCACTTAAGGTAAGGGTACGTTGTTCCTTGTCGACAGAAACCCTCACGCGCAGTTCACCGTCGCCATCATAGAGTTCGGGCGCTGACAGCGCACGGAAACGCAGCTTGTCAGCCGCATCGGAGGCGTTGGAGATCAGCTCACGCAGGAAGATTTCTTTGTTTGAATAGAGGGAATGGATCATCAGGTGCAGAAGTTGTTTTACTTCTGACTGGAAGCCACGAGTCTCTTGTCCTTTCATGGTCATTGATTCCTCAACAAATCAGGTTTATTGAATGTTGAAGAGGAGATGGGGATGAAAAAATGCTTTTCAAGCAGGTACGGCATCACCGTACCTGTGAATGCTTAAAACTTAATCTTCTGCCGGCCTGCCAGCGAGTGCGACAGGGTGGTGCCGTCAACCATTTCCAGTTCGCCCCCCATCGGCACGCCGTGGGCAATACGGCTGGCTTCCACACCATATTGCCCGCATAGCCCGGCGATATAGTTAGCGGTTGCCTCCCCTTCCACCGTTGGGTTGGTGGCGAGGATCACTTCGTGAATGGTTTCACGTTCCAGACGCTGTTCCAGCCGATCAAGCCCAATATCATTGGGGCCGATGCCGTCCAGCGGCGAAAGATGTCCCATCAGCACAAAGTAGCGACCGGCAAACTGCCCGGTCTGCTCAATGGCGTGGATATCCGCCGGACTCTCCACCACGCAAATCTGCCCATTTTGCTGACGCCGCGGATTGGCGCAGATGGTGCAGATATCCTGCTCGGTGAAGGTACGGCAGTCGGCACAGTGACCAATTTCCGACATCGCGCGGGTCAGCGCCTGCGCCAGCCGCATACCGCCGCTGCGATCGCGCTGTAACAGCTGAAACGCCATGCGCTGCGCGGATTTCGGCCCCACGCCGGGTAAGCAGCGCAGCGCCTCCATCAATGCTTCGAGGAGCGGGCTGGTCTGCATCAGAATGGCATCTTAAAGCCCGGCGGCAGTTGCATACCGCTGGATACTGATGCCATTTTCTCTTTCTGAGCTTCACCAATGCGGCGCGCAGCATCGTTAAACGCAGCGGCCACCAGATCTTCCAGCATATCTTTGTCGTCTTCCAGCAGGCTTGGATCGACTTCCACACGACGGCAGTTGTGCGCGCCGTTGATGGTGACTTTAACCAGGCCAGCGCCGGATTCGCCGGTGACTTCCATCGCCGCGATCTCTTCCTGCACCTGCGCCATTTTGTCCTGCATCTGCTGGGCCTGTTTCATCAGGTTGCCCAAACCGCCTTTACCAAACATAGTCTTCTCTCTCAACTCAGGCCGCGGAAATACCCGTCATACTGACAGGGCATTCGCTGATGCGGCGGTTCAAACGGGGCGAATACTCTCTTCATCCAAATCGGCGTCAAAGAAACGCCGCAATGTCTGAATATGCGTATCCGCGATTATTGACTGACGCGCCTGCGCCAGCTTTTCTTCATAAATCGCCTGTCGCCACTCCAGCGGCGTTAACACTGATGGATTATCATCTTCAATAATCGTCAGTTCAATATTTTGTCCGGCGTGTTCGCTCATGGCTTCCGCCAGCGTTTTTTGCGCCGATGGCGAATTCAGGTGGCGCTGACCAGGACGCAGATGCAGACATACGCCCTGCTCCGTCTGCTCTTTCCAGGCATTCAGCGCCAGCTGTTGCACCAGTTTCGGGATCTTCAGCGCGGCGATTTCCGCCGCCCAGCTATCCCGCGCCAGCGCCTCTTCCGCCAGTTTAGCGGACAGCTCCGGTGTTTTTTCATGTTCCAGCGCCGAGCGCAATGCTTTCGGCGTAGCAACCACCGCCACTTTGGTTTCCGTTAGCGTTTGTGCTTTCCAGCGATAGGCTTCCGGTTTGGCCGCTACCTGCTCAGCTGCAGCCTGCTGGCGCTTCTGACCGCGTTCGCTAACGGAAGCCAGGCGTTCCAGTGCCGAGCCTGCCGGCCGCGCTGTCTGCGCCGCCGGCTCACTCTTTTTTGTTTTGGTCGCTCCCTGCTGACGCATCAGCTGGGTACGCGCCTGCAGTAGCTGGCTGGTCGCATCCGGTAAATGGTCTGGCGGCGCATCCGGTGGCGAATCAGGGTGTGCAGCAGGCGGTGCGTAAGCCTGCGCTGGCGGAGATGGCGGCGACCAGGGTTGCGGCGCAGCCGGCTGCTGCACCGGTGCAGACTGCAACGGTGACGGCGGCGCGTGCGGCGTTGCGGGCTGCGCATGTGGCGGCTGTGCCTGCGGCATCAGCGCCGGACGCGCAACTGGCTCGGCAATCACCTGACGTGGATGAAAGGCCAGCGCACGCAGCAGCGTCATCTCAACGCCCATACGCCGATCCGGCGCCAGCGCCAGCTCTTTGCGCCCCACCAGCAGCGTCTGGTAATAGAGTTGCACATCGGCAGGCGGCAGTACGCGCGCCAGTTCGCGCAGGCGCTGTTCCAGCGCCGCCGGTTCATCTCCGAGCGCTGATGGCAGCAGTTGCACCATGGCGATACGGTGCAGCAGGCGCAGCATTTCCACTAACAACGCTTCCCACTCCACGCCGCGTGATGCCGCCTGGTTGAGCAGCGTCATGACCTGCTGACCATCGGCATCCACTAACGCTTCAATCAGCGCCAGCGGCTGTTCATCATCCAGCGTGCCCAGCATCGCCGCGACGGTATCGGTGGCGATCTGCCCCTGCCCCATGGCGATCGCCTGGTCAGTCAGGCTCAGTGCATCACGCATACTGCCATCGGCGGCGCGCGCCAGCAGTTGCAGCGCACGGCTTTCCGCGCTGATCTGCTCCTGCTGCAAAACGTGTTCCAGCTGGCCGCGGATCTGCGCGACATCCAGCGCTTTGAGATGGAATTGCAGGCAACGTGACAGAATGGTGACCGGCAGTTTCTGCGGATCGGTCGTTGCCAGCAGGAATTTGACGTGTGACGGCGGCTCTTCCAGCGTTTTCAACAACGCGTTGAAGCTGTGGCGCGACAGCATGTGCACTTCGTCAATCAGGTAAACTTTGAAACGGCCGCGTGCCGGTGCGTACTGCACGTTATCCAGCAGGTCGCGGGTGTCTTCGACTTTGGTGCGCGAGGCGGCATCGATCTCAATCAGGTCGACAAAACGTCCCTGCTCGATTTCGCGGCAGTTATCACACTGTCCGCAGGGCGTGGCGGTAATGCCGGTTTCGCAATTCAGCCCTTTGGCTAACAGACGCGCAATGGTGGTCTTTCCCACACCGCGGGTGCCGGAAAAAAGATAAGCGTGATGGATGCGTCCAAGCGACAGGCCATTCGCCAGCGCCGTCAGGACATGTTCCTGACCGACAACATCAGTAAACGCTTGTGGACGCCATTTGCGGGCAAGTACCTGATAGCTCATCAATTCGTGGGATGGTTAGTGACACAGAAGGTAATGCTAACACAGCCCCACCTTTACGGCGAGGCTGAATGCTCTCACAGGAGGATACGCAAAATAATTCAAGCTGCAGCAAGGCGGCAAGCCAGCGAATCCCCGGGAGCATAGATGCCTAAGCGACCGGGGTGAGTTGGTGCAGCCAACACATCTGCAGTTTGAAGCGTATCAGTGGCCTGGGAAGTTGACTAAGCTATAACTGTTGACACCCAGCGCCTTCAGACGTGACTCGCCGGTCAGATCAAACAGGTTGATAATGAAGGCAGCGTCTTTTACTTCACCACCAGCACGGCGGATCAGCTTAACCGTGGCTTCAATCGTGCCGCCGGTCGCCAGCAGATCGTCAACCACCAGCACCACATCGCCTGGCTGAATCGCATCGGCGTGCAGTTGCAGGGTGTCCGTACCGTATTCCAGCTCATAGTCTTCGCTGAGCACCGCGCGTGGCAGTTTGCCTGGCTTACGCACCGGCACAAAGCCGACACCCAGACCCAGCGCCACTGGCGCACCAAACAGGAAGCCACGCGCTTCAGTACCCACCACTTTGGTAATACCCGCATTGCGATAGCGATCAACCAACAGTTCAATCGCAGTGGCAAACGCTTTCGGGTCTTCCAGCAGGCTGGTTACGTCACGAAAGAGGATGCCCGGCTTAGGATAATCCGGGATGCTTTTGATACTGTCTTTAAGATATTCAAGCTGCTGGGCAGTTGCGGTCATAATGTTATGCCTGGTAAAAACGAATCTGACTCGCGCAGCCTTGCCCCACTCTGACAGCGAAATACTGCAGCAGGAATAGGTTAATCCGGGGAAGCCGCGCACGAAAACGACCAAATCTAAGCAAAGCGTCCGACAATTGCAACCATCAAGACGGAAATCAGCGCTTTTGTTGTTCTGCCTCAACGACTGGCATACGCAGCAAAAAGATTACCAGCGCACAGAGTATGCACAACAGCAAAATCCGCACCCAGACTATTTTCACCAGCCAGATGGAAATGGCGAAAGTGATTACACTCAGCGTAATTGCCCGCCCTTTCACTTTGGGCGGCAGAGCGCGATGCTGCTGCCAGTGGCGAAGATAGCTGCCAAACCAGGAGCGGTAAAGTAACCAGTGGTGGAAGCGCGGCGACGAACGCGCGAAGCACCAGGCGGCCAGTAAAATAAACGGCGTAGTAGGCAGCAGCGGCAAAAAAACGCCCAGGGTGCCGAGGGCTATCGCCAGCCAGCCGATAATTAATAATAATATGCGCTGCATTGTGCGACCTGAGTCCGTACGGAGAAGCGGAATGAAAAGCAGCATCTTACTGCAACAACTGGATGTACGTCTCGAACAACTGGCGCGCAGCGTTGCGCCGCTGGCGGAGAGACGCACCCGGCGTGCACGCTTCGATCAACAACTGTTTCACTGTCAGAGTCAGCGCCTCGGTGATTATCTGCAGGAAATCTACGACACGCTGGCGCAATTGAAGCAGAGTGTCGCAGCGCAGCATCCCGAGCAACTCGCCTGGCTGGCGGAGCGGGTGGTATTACAGATTGGTGCACTGCAGCGGGAAGTGGCTAACCAGCCCGTCAGTCGTGCAGCGGCCTCTTCGCCGCAGCAAAAGCTGGCGCAGCATCTGGAGTTTGAACGCCGCCTGCTGGCGATGATCGCCGAGCGCGAACAGCAACTCGGCCAGCAGGAGACATTGTTGCAGCAGCAGGCTCTGCAGCGTGAGATTGTGGCGCTGGAAGGCCGCTTGCAACGTTGCCGCGCAGCGTTAAGACTGATAGAGATGGGGCAGTGATGTGTTCTGCGATGGCATTTCCCCCTCCCCAGCCCTCCCCCACGTCGTGGGGGAGGGAGCTAATAAATTCCCCCTCACCATATTGTGAGGAGGGTGCTAATAAATTCCCCCTCACCATGTTGTGAGGAGGGTGCTAATAAATTCCCCCTCACCATATTGTGAGGAGGGTGCTAATAAATTCCCCCTCACCATGTTGTGAGGAGGGAGCTAATAAATTCCCCCACACCATGTTGTGAGGAGGGAGTCATAGCGTTCCCCTCACCACATTGTGAGGAGGGAGTCATTGCGTTCCCCCTTAACCATATTCTGGGGGCGTAATCGCATCCCCCGTCGCCACAGCGCGGGGGACTAAAACGGAGGCAACAATATGGGACTACTGTGCTGGATTGTTATCGGTGTGATCGCCGCACTGTTAGTACGCAGGTTTTTCCCGGGTCGCCAGGGCGGATCGGTACCGACGCTGGTGCTGGCCGTTGCCGGTGCACTGGTTGGCGGCTACGTCAGCAGCTATATCGGCTGGGGCGGGCTGGCGCTGCCAGATGTGCGTGCGCTGTTAATCGCCCTGCTGGGCGCCCTGTTGATGCTGTTAGTAGCGAAAATGTTACGCCTGTAGTAGCTGCCCTGCCGGGCATCTGTAATGGAGAGAGAAATGTCATTAGAAAACGCGCCCGATGAAGTGAAGCTGGCGGTCGATTTAATTATGTTGCTGGAGCAAAACCAGGTTGCCCCGCACACCGTACTAGCCGCGCTGGAGATCATTAAGCGCGATTATCAAAGCAAACAGCTGCAGGTCGGTCAGACCGCTGGCAACGGCTGACGCAGCGCCGGGCTGTTTGTCAGCATATCAATTAGCGTCTCCACCAGCACCGGCGCATCCGCCGCCAGGTCAAAGCTTTCCGGCATAAACAGCCAGTTTTCCATAATCCCGCTGACATAGCCGCGCATAATCACCGCGGCACGGCGGGTGTTCAGTTCCGCCGGTAGCTGACCGTGATCAATGCATCCACGCAGGACTTCTTCTATTTTTTCGTAACATTCCAGGTATAAATTTTGCTGAACCATTTGCAGAGTTGTCATTTCGCCGACAAACTCACATTTATGGAAGATGATTTCCATTAATGATCTTCTGCGCTGGTCACGTGCCGTAGCTTCAAATACATAGCACAGCATTGCGCGCAAAACAGAAAGTGGATCACCTGGGTATTTTATTTGATACTCAATTTCGAGTTCCTCCATACCGGACTCAGATTGTTTCCAAATCTCATTCAGTACGTCGGCTTTATTTTTGAAGTGCCAGTAAATGGCGCCCCGTGTCACTCCGGCAGCCTGAGCAATGTCCGCCAGCGATGTCGCCGAGACGCCATGCTCTGAGAAGCGCGCAATGGCCGCATCAATAATTTGATTCCGCGTTTCAAGAGCTTGCTGTTTGGTTTTTCGTGCCATAGGGGTGATTATTTACAAAGGGGCAGATTTACATACATTTGCGAATGTATGTAACATATCACGACGATAATTTAAACGCAGCAATGGGTTATCGGGTTTGTGATCCATTGAACAATCGATATCGGACACTCGAGGTTTATTTATGAAAAAAAGCAGAGGGTTAACGCCTCTGGCCGCCGTCCTGATGATTTCAGGCAGCTTAGCGCTTACAGGATGTGATGAAAATAAATCCCAGGCAGCCGGCCAGCAACAAGCCCCTGAAGTTGGTGTTGTGACACTGAAGAGTGAACCTCTGAAAGTCACCACCGAATTACCAGGAAGAACGTCTTCCTTCCGCGTTGCAGAAGTTCGCCCACAAGTTTCGGGCATTATCCTGAAACGGAATTTCGTCGAAGGTAGTGATATTAAAGCGGGTGAGTCACTGTATCAGATCGATCCAGCAACTTATCAGGCAGCGTATGACAGCGCTAAAGGCGACTTAGCGCAGGCGGAAGCTAACGCGCAGATTGCCGCGCTGACGGTCAAACGTTACAAACCGCTGTTGGGGACCAAATACATTAGTCAGCAGGACTACGACCAGGCGATCGCCACCCAAAGCCAGACGGCAGCAGCCGTGCAGGCGTCGAAAGCTAACGTAGAAACCGCGCGTATTAACCTCGCCTACACCAAAGTCACCTCACCGATCAGCGGACGTATTGGTAAATCGTCTGTGACCGAAGGGGCGTTAGTCCAGAGCGCGCAAACCACGGCGCTGGCAACGGTGCAGCAGCTTGATCCAATCTACGTCGATGTGACCCAGTCCAGCGATGAGTTCCTGCGTCTGCGTCAGGAGCTGGAATCCGGCAAGCTGAAACAGACCGATGGCAAAGCCAGCGTCACCCTGCTAACTCAGGATGGCGGCACCTATGCCGAGACCGGTACCCTTGAGTTCTCCGATGTCACCGTAGATGAAACCACCGGTTCCATTACGCTGCGTGCAGTGTTCCCTAACCCGAACCAGCGTCTGCTGCCAGGAATGTTCGTGCGTGCGCGCCTTGATGAAGGCACCAACCCGAATGCCCTGCTGGTGCCGCAACAAGGTGTAACCCGCACGCCAACCGGTGATGCGACCGCGATGGTCGTGGGCGCGGATAATAAAGTGGAACTGCGTACGCTGAAAGCCGACCAGGCGATTGGCGATAAGTGGCTGGTGTCCGACGGGCTGAAGGATGGCGATAAAGTGATCGTCACCGGGATTCAGCGCGCGAAACCGGGTGCTCAGGTGACTCCGCAGGAAGTGAGTGCAGACAACGCAAAACAGCAACAGGCGCCGTCTGAACCAACCAAGTCTTAAACAGGAGCCACTGATACATGGCTAAGTTCTTTATCGATCGCCCCATTTTTGCGTGGGTTATCGCCATCATTATCATGCTGGCGGGTGCGCTATCGATTCTTAAGCTGCCGATCGAGCAATATCCTAATGTTGCGCCGACGGCGATTGAGATCACCGCCAGCTACCCGGGCGCGGATGCGAAAACTCTGCAGGACTCGGTCACGCAGGTTATTGAACAGAATATGAATGGCCTTGATGGCCAGATGTATATGAGTTCAAGCAGTGACTCATCCGGTACTGTAACGCTGACCGTCACCTTCGAATCCGGCACTAACCCGGATATCGCGCAGGTTCAGGTTCAGAACAAACTGCAGCTGGCGATGCCGTTGCTGCCGCAGGAAGTTCAGCAGCAGGGTATCCAGGTTCAGAAATCTTCCAGCAGCTTCCTGATGGTAGCTGGCTTTATCAGTGAAGATGGTTCCATGACCCAGAACGATATCTCGGACTATGTCGGTTCCAATATTAAGGATCCAATTAGCCGTGTGTCTGGCGTGGGTGATACCCAGCTGTTCGGCGCCCAGTATGCGATGCGTATCTGGATGGATCCGCACAAACTGAACAACTACCAGCTGACGCCGGTAGACATCATCAGTGCGATTAACAGCCAGAACGCCCAGGTGGCGGCCGGTCAGCTCGGTGGTACGCCGCCTGTGCCTGGCCAGCAGCTGAACGCCTCGATTATTGCCCAGACGCGTCTGACCTCAACCGATGAATTCGGCAAAATTTTGCTGAAAGTGAATACCGACGGCTCCCAGGTTCGCCTGCGCGACGTGGCGAAAATTGAACTGGGTGGCGAAAGCTACGAGGTGATTGCACGCTACAACGGTAAACCCGCATCTGGTCTGGGGATCAAACTGGCAACCGGCGCTAACGCACTCGATACCGCCAATGCGGTGAAAGCGGAACTGGCGAAGCTGGAACCGTTCTTCCCGTCAGGTCTGAAAGTGGTTTATCCGTATGACACCACGCCATTCGTTAAGATCTCGATCTTCGAAGTGGTGAAAACGCTGGCGGAAGCTATCGTGCTGGTGTTTATCGTGATGTATCTGTTCCTGCAGAACTTCCGTGCAACGCTGATCCCAACGATCGCCGTACCGGTGGTACTGCTCGGTACCTTCGCGATAATCGGTGCCTTTGGCTACTCGATAAACACCCTGACGATGTTCGGGCTGGTGCTCGCCATCGGCCTGCTGGTGGATGATGCCATCGTGGTGGTGGAGAACGTCGAGCGTGTGATGGTGGAAGAAGGACTACCGCCAAAAGAAGCCACACGCAAATCGATGGGCCAGATCCAGGGCGCGCTGGTGGGTATTGCGCTGGTGCTGTCTGCGGTATTTATTCCTATGGCCTTCTTCGGTGGTTCCACCGGGGTCATCTATCGTCAGTTCTCGATCACCATCGTATCCGCAATGGTGCTGTCGGTAATTGTGGCGATGATTCTGACGCCAGCGCTATGCGCCACCATGCTGAAGCCGATTGCCAAAGGCGACCACGGTAAAACCACCGGATTCTTCGGCTGGTTTAACCGCATGTTCGAAAAAAGTACCCATCACTATACCGACAGTGTGGGCCATATCATTCGCAGCACTGGTCGTTACCTGGTGATCTACCTGGCGATTGTCGTCGGTATGGCGGTACTGTTTGTGCGTCTGCCAAGCGCGTTCCTGCCGGAAGAGGATCAGGGGGTACTGCTCACCATGGCCCAGCTGCCTGCTGGCGCGACACAGGAGCGTACGCAGAAAGTGCTGGATCAGGTGACCGACTACTACCTGAACAACGAAAAAGCGAACGTTAACTCCGTCTTTACCGTTAACGGCTTCGGTTTCGCGGGTCGTGGTCAGAACACCGGTATCGCCTTCGTCAGCCTGAAACCATGGGATGAACGTTCCGGTGCAGAGAACAAAGTTCCTGCCATTGCTGGCCGTGCGATGGGTGCGCTTTCCGCCATCAAAGATGGCATGGTGATTCCGTTTAACCTGCCAGCGATTGTTGAACTGGGTCAGGCGACCGGTTTTGACTTCCAGCTGCTGGATCAGGCTAACCTTGGTCACGAAAAACTGACCCAGGCGCGTAACCAGCTGTTTGGTTTGATCGCCCAGCATCCGGATACGCTGGTAGGCGTGCGTCCAAATGGTCTGGAAGATACGCCGCAGTACAAACTGGATATCGACCAGGAAAAAGCACAGGCGCTGGGCGTGTCGCTGTCTGACATCAACACCACGCTGACTGCAGCCTGGGGGGGCACTTACGTCAACGACTTTATCGACCGCGGTCGCGTGAAGAAAGTGTACCTGATGTCCGAAGCCCCATACCGTATGTTGCCAAAAGATATTGGCAACTGGTATGTGCGTAACAGCAGTGGCTCAATGGTGCCGTTCACCGCCTTTGCCTCGGCGAAGTGGGAATACGGTTCACCGCGTCTGGAGCGTTACAACGGTCTGCCATCGATGGAACTGCTTGGTCAGGCTGCGCCGGGCAAAAGCTCCGGTGAAGCGATGGATCTGATGGAAAATCTGGCGTCACAGTTGCCAACCGGTATCGGTTTTGACTGGACCGGTATGTCCTATCAGGAACGTCTGTCCGGCAACCAGGCCCCTGCCCTGTATGCTATCTCGCTGATCGTGGTATTCCTGTGTCTCGCCGCATTGTATGAGAGCTGGTCAATTCCGTTCTCAGTCATGCTGGTGGTGCCACTGGGGGTTATCGGTGCGCTGATCTTCACCACGGTACGTGGACTGAGTAATGACGTTTACTTCGTGGTGGGCCTGCTGACAACCATTGGCTTGTCGGCGAAGAACGCGATATTAATCGTGGAATTCGCCAAAGATCTGATGGAAAAAGAGGGCAAAGGGCTGGTTGAAGCGACACTGGAAGCGGTACGTATGCGTTTACGTCCGATTCTGATGACCTCGCTGGCATTTATCCTTGGCGTACTGCCGCTGACTATCAGCAGCGGTGCAGGTTCCGGCGCACAGAACGCGGTAGGTACCGGCGTGATGGGCGGCATGGTCACCGCAACGGTACTGGCGATCTTCTTCGTTCCGGTCTTCTTCGTGGTGGTGCGTCGCCGCTTCAGTAAGCATAAAGAAGAGATTGAGCAGGGTCATCCTGAACAACAGCAACCTCACTGATAAGCAGTGACTGATAAGAGGCCGCCGATGCGGCCTCTTTTTTTTGCCATTTTTTTGCGCAATTCCCTGCGGGATGTCGGGTTGCTTTTTCTGGTATAACGGCGCATAATTATTGTTATGTTATAACATTAAGTTTCGGAGTCGTAATGAAAGAAGGTATTCATCCCCACTATCGTCCGGTGATTTTTCATGACACCAGCGCCGACCATTACTTTAAAGTCGGCTCAACGATCAAAACTGAACGCACCATTGAGTTCGAAGGTGAAACTTATCCGTATGTCACCCTCGATGTCTCTTCACAGTCGCATGCCTACTACACTGGCAAGCAGAAAGATTTCAGCAAAGAAGGCAGCGCCTCACGCTTCAACCAGCGTTTTGGTCGTTTCTTCGGAACCAGCAATAAGTAAGGGGCTGTCATGCAGGTACTGAGTTCACTTCGTTCCGCGAAAACTCGTCACAAAGATTGCAAAGTCGTGCGCCGCAAAGGCCGCATCTATGTGATTTGCAAAACCAACCCGCGCTTTAAAGCGGTCCAGGGAAGGAAAAAGAAAAAGCGTTAGTGCTATCCCTCAGGGGAAATGTCGTGTTTGGGCCGGAGATATCCGGCCCTTTTTTTATTCCTGGTTCCCCGCTCCCCGCCCTGTCGGGCGGGGCAAAACTTACTTCATACTGGCGGCAATACTCTCAACATTATGTTTAAACGCTGCCACATAGCTGGCTGCCGGACCGTCTTTTTCTGACAACGCTTCCGGATACAGCTCCCCACCCGGCTGCGCACCGGTCGCAGTGGCAATCTGTTTCACCAGGCGCGGATCGGTCTGGTTCTCAATAAAGTAAGTGTGGATCTTCTCGCTCTTCAGCTGCTTAATCAGAGCGGCGACATCACTGGCGCTGGCTTCTGACTCGGTGGAAAAGCCTACCGGCGCCAGGAACTGCACGCCATAACGCTGACCAAAATAACCAAAAGCATCATGGCTGGTGAGGATCTTTCTTTTCGCTGCCGGAACGCCGCTAAAGGTCTTTTGCGCCCAGCTGTCCAGCTGGTTAAGCTGGCTGATATAGGCGGTGCCGCGCTGGCGGAAATAGGCGGCGTCCTGCGGGTCGGCGGCAATAAGCGCATTCATCACATTGCTGGCATAAATGGCGCCATTATGTGCGCTGTTCCAGGCGTGAGGATCGGTGATGGTTTTACCATCCTCTTCCATTTTTCGCGTGTCGACGCCTTCAGAAGCGACCACTACCTTGCCTTTATAGCCGGAAGCCTGCACCAGCCGGTCCATCCAGCCCTCCATCCCCAGACCGCTGACAAACACCACATCTGCTTTGGACAGCGCCTGACTATCCTGCGGCGTCGGCTCAAAACTGTGTGGGTCGCCATTCGGCCCAACCAGACTTTTCACGTTGACATGCTCACCGCCCACTTGCTGGACGATGTCCGCCAGTACGGTAAAGCTGGCGACGGTTTCCACCGTTTTCGCCAGCGCTAACGGGCTGGCTATCAGCGCGGTTAATGCCAGCGCGATTGGTAACTTCTTCATGCTTTCTCCTTACCTGTCAAAAAACCACGACGACGGTTCAGCAAACCGCCGTGGGGTCCCACAAAAATCGAGATAAAAAACAGTATTGCGGCACTCAGTACCACCGCCGGACCGGCGGGCAGTGAGAGATAAAATGAGGCGTACAGGCCACAGAAACTGGCAATCACCGCCAGCAGCATCGCCGCTGCCAGCATGCCGGGCAGGCGCTGGCTCCAGAAACGTGCGCTGGTCGCGGGCAGCATCATCAGTCCGACTGACATCAGCGTGCCCAGCACCTGAAAACCAGCCACCAGATTGATCACCACTAAGATAAGAAAGGCGCCATGGACCAGCGCCGGGCTCCAGCGGCTCTGCGCGCGCAGAAAACTGGCGTCAAAGGCGTCGATCACCAGCGGCCGATAGATCACTGCCAGTACCAGCAGCGTAAAAGCCGCAATCGCCCCCACCAGCAGGATGGACTGATTGTCCACCGCCAGCAGAGAACCAAACAGCACATGCAGCAGATCGACGCTGGAGCCACGCAGCGAAACCAGCGTGACGCCCAGCGCCAGTGAACCGAGGTAAAAACCGGCGAAGCTGGCGTCTTCGCGCAGCGGTGTAAAGCGGCTGACGGCGCCGGACAGTAACGCCACCGACAGTCCGGCGATAAAACCGCCAATGCCCATCGCCACCAGCGACAGACCAGAGATCAAATAGCCAATCGCCGCCCCCGGCAGCACGGCATGGGACAGCGCATCTCCCACCAGGCTCATACGGCGCAATTGCAGGAACACACCCAGCGGCGTGGCGCAGATGGATAGCGCAACACAGGCCACCAGCGCGCGGCGCATAAAACCAAATTCAAGGAAAGGCTGCAGCAGATCGACCATTACTGCCCTCCTCCTGCCTGACGCAGTGGCTGCGGTTGCACCGCACCGTTACGCCACTCCACGCCGTCGGTATGCAGTTGCAGCTGACGCGGGAACCAGCTATTCACCATCGCCAGATCGTGCAGAACCACAATCAGCGTGCAGCCCGCGCGATGCCGTTCCACCAGCACATCCAGCAGCAATTCCACGGTCTGGCTGTCGATGCCGGTAAACGGTTCGTCAAGCAGCAGCAGTGGCGCCTGCTGCATCAGTAAACGCGCAAACAGCACCCGTTGCAGCTGTCCACCGGACAACGCGCCCGGCTGAGCATCGGCAAAATCCGCCATTCTGACACGCTGCAGCGTCTGCATAATTTCGCCACGCAGTTCCCGGCCAATAACGCCAAACCAGCCGCAACGCGGCCAGCAGCCCATCGCCACCAAATCGAATACCGTCAGCGGAAACTGGCGTTCAATTTCCGACTGCTGCGGCAGCCAGCCCAGCGCTTTCGCTGGCACGCTGCGCTGGTAGCATCCGGCAACGGGCGGCAATAATCCGGCAAGGGTTTTCAGCAGCGTCGACTTACCACTGCCGTTCGCCCCGATCAGTGCCGTCATCGAACCCGCACGAAAATGGCCATTAATAGCGGGGGTCACTGGCTGGCGGCGATATCCCGCCTGCAAATTTTCCAGGGTAATCATACGGCGATGGCCCACCAGACTGCAGCGCCAAGTAATGCCACAGGCAGCAGAGCCAGCAACACGCGGCTGACGACAGAAAGAGTCAGCAACGTCGGTTGCGGAACAGATGAGGAAGACATGGAGGCACTCCGAAATAACAATTATGTTATAACATAACACCAATTACTGTAACGATTATGCCGCCAGCACCAGGGAAAATGTATCAAGGTGTTACGTTATTAATCCCGCGACAGGGAAAAGGGTTTGATAAATAAAACTCAACAGCAAGGTGTGAACTATCGCAAAAAAAGGAAAAGCCGCACAAAATAAAACCCATTAAAATCAAATCGATAGTTTTACCGCTTTTTTTGCCACTTGCATTATTTGGCACTTAACACAATGATCAATATAAGTAGTTGTTAACTCAGTGACGGAAAAATGCGCACATTAATTCCCTGCGACAATTTGCACGATGTAGTCGACCCGCTAATATTGAAAGAAATAATTCAACAGAATATTCCCAAAATAGAACAGGGGTTGGTGGGGGATTTAACCTGGTATTCTGTGAATGCTCGTTTTGTTCCCGGCAGCCTCAAAATTATTTCCATAGATCCGCAGGGAAGTTTACGTTATAAGATGAGTTATCAGTTCGACTGGAACATATTCAACGCCTGTCTGGATATAGACGCGGGTGAGACCGTCTCTGAGAGTGTGACTTTCCAGATTATCCCCGGTTTTCTCGCCTTCGAACTGACAGACAATCAATACCCTTCAACCGATGGTGAATTGTAATTTTTGGTAATTAACTCAGGCAACATTAATTAATTTGCGTTATATTCATAGTGTCCGTTTAATAAAGTATTTTTTATCATCGCTTCCAGGCCACAACCTTTGTGCCACAGTTCATGCACCAGCATGTATCACTTGCTATGGAGGGGAAAGAGATGGACGAATACTCACCAAAAAGGCATGATATCGCCCAGTTGAAATTCTTGTGTGAAAATCTGTACGCTGAAAGTATGGCGACCCTCGGTGATAGTCATCACGGCTGGGTAAACGATCCGACTTCAGCGATGAATTTGCAGCTCAACGAATTGATTGAACATATCGCTTCTTTCACCATGAATTACAAAATCAAGCATGTTGAAGATGAGGATCTGATTGCCCAGATCGATGAATATCTTGACGATACATTTATGCTATTCAGTAACTACGGTATTAATGTTCAGGATCTTCAGCGCTGGCAAAAATCAGCTAAACGGCTTTTTAACATTTTCGCGGAAGAGTGCGCAACCCGGCCAGCACCAGCCAGCCACTCATTTTAGCAACCCCTTATTTTTACTATGGTTTAACAATGACTGACAAAATTCTGACAAAAACAGATTACCTGATGCGTTTAAGACGTTGTCGTTCAATCGACACCCTTGAACGCGTAATTGAAAAAAATAAATACGAATTATCTGATGATGAATTAGAAGTGTTCAATTCCGCGGCAGACCACCGTCTGGCTGAATTGACGATGAATAAACTTTACGACAAAGTGCCGGTTTCCGTCTGGAAATATGTACGTTAGAAGCAACTTTAAATAGCGTGACGGGAATAGCGATGCGAAGGGCTGAAATGGTGGAGGCCCTGCCAGCGACATCCCGGCACACGCGTTACCTGCTGCGGCTGCTTCCTTCCGGACCTGACCGAGTTCACAAGTTAGCGTTGCGGGAGAACCAACAGGGCCTCCATTGACGGCTCTCAACTTCAGAGCGCAGGCATTATCAATGATGCCCCCCTCAATTGCAAGCCTCCCCCCAGTGACCGTTGCTTTCTTGAACAGAAAGCACGTTTTGCCTGAAATAACGCCGCAGCTGCGAGCAGGTATTATTCTGATAATCTCATTGTCTGCAGAAAGCGTTCGGCAAATATCCTCTGCTTTTCAGCGGCAAAAAAAACGGGGTTTGATAAAATTTATTGTAGTATCGCAAACTCATCGATTAAGGTTTTATCAATATTTTCACCGGGTCATTTTATGTCTGATAACGACAGCTTCCCACAACGTGTCTGGCAAATTGTCGCCGCTATTCCTTATGGCTGTGTCACCACTTATGGCGATATCGCTCGCCTTGCCGGGTCGCCGCGTGCTGCGCGTCAGGTGGGCGGAGTCCTGCGCCGGTTGCCGAAAGGCAGCCAGCTCCCGTGGCACCGGGTGATTAACCGTAACGGGGAAATTTCACTGATCGGCGATGATTTATTTCGTCAGCGTGATGCGCTGGAAGCGGAAGGAATTGAAGTGAGTGATGATGGAAAAGTGTCGCTGCAGCAGTATCGCTGGCAGTATTGAGAAACGGCGAGGCAAATATTGCCTCGCCGGGCCTGGCTGGTTATCAGTACGTGGTCGGTGCTGGCACAGCCGAAGATGGCGTGACCTGAGTTGGTGAGGTCGCTGGCACGGTGGTCGCCGCCCCGCTGTGCGTCGGCAGCGCCACTTCCGGCACCGGCACCAGCAGCAGTTCCGCTTTGGTGCCTCCACCATTAATTACCGGTTTAACCGCTTCGGTGATAAAGGTGATTTTGCCGTCAATGGCAATCGCGGAGCTCAGCAGGATACGCGCGTTGGGCTGAATATCGGCCGGGTTATACGGCAGTTTGAAGTGATACGGCGGCTGCTTACCTTCCGTACGCACCACGCGCTGCGCTATTACGCGCGATGGCGCGTCAGCCACGCTGGCATCCGACAATGTCACCGTCACCACCGCATCCGGCGGTAAGGCTACGCGCTGACGAATAAATACCGTGGCGTCGACATTCGGCTGTGCTATCGCTGCCTGATGTCCGGCTGTCGGCGAACCTGGGGTTGGTGTGGGAATATCTTTACCTTTATGCGCGCAACCTGCCAGAGCCACAGCCAGTGCCGCGCCACTCATCAGATACCAAAATTTCATTGATTTATTCTCCTTCTTATCAATGTGTCCCATCCTGCATCGGACAGAACCGCGCTGTGAGTCAGCGTCACAAGCTAAAGCCTGGCACAAGTTACTGATTTTTTCCTGCTGACAACTTTTCATCATTTATGATGGCTAAAAGAAGCACATTCCGCTCTATCGCTGTTGACGGAAACTGGTCGGATCTCGCAAACTGATTGCTGAATCATTGTTGAGGGCGTTGTAATGAGCCAGGCACTGCAAAATCTGCTGAATCTACTCAATTTAGAAAAATTAGAAGAGGGGCTGTTCCGCGGCCAGAGTGAAGATCTGGGGCTGCGTCAGGTCTTTGGCGGCCAGGTTGTCGGTCAGGCGCTGTATGCAGCGAAACAGACGGTTCCCGTCGAACGGGTGATCCACTCGTTTCACAGCTACTTTTTGCGCCCGGGAGACAGCCAGAAAGCCATTATCTATGATGTCGAGACGCTGCGCGACGGTCACAGTTTTAGCGCGCGTCGCGTCAGCGCGATCCAGAACGGTCAGCCGATCTTTTATATGACCGCCTCGTTCCAGGCGCCGGAAAGCGGTTTTGAACATCAGAAAACCATGCCGGAAGTGCCGGGTCCGGATCTGCTGCCGTCAGAAACCGATATTGCCCGCCAGCTGGCGGAGTTTATCCCGGAAAAAGCGCGCGAAAAGTTTCTCGCCGAGAAACCGCTGGAAATGCGCCCGGTGAAATTCCACAACCCATTGCAGGGGCATGTGGATGAACCTGCACGCCACGTCTGGTTCCGCGCCAATGGGCCGATGCCTGAAGACCTGCGTATCCATCAATACTTGCTGGGCTACGCCTCCGATTTCAATTTCCTGCCGGTGGCGCTGCAGCCGCATGGCAAGGGCTTCCTGGAGCCAGGCATGCAGGTAGCGACGATTGACCACTCCATGTGGTTCCATCGTCCTTTCAACCTGAATGAGTGGCTACTGTACAGCGTGGAGAGCACCTCTGCCTCCGGTGCGCGTGGCTTTGTGCGTGGCGAGTTCTATAACCAGCAGGGCGAACTGGTAGCGTCAACGGTGCAGGAAGGGGTAATGCGTCTGCGCAGTTAACAGAGGCGAATCAGTGAGTTATTCAGATGACTTGCCATTTCTTTCAGGCAACCCACAAAGCGAGTAATTAGAGGAAACACGGCTCGTCCGCAAGGACCGCGCCGTGGTTGCCCCGGGGATCTCGGTCTGCCAGCTAACAGCAGCGACACCATTGAGAGTTGCAAATAGTAAGGGGGCAATGCCATCGCATCGCCCCCTTTGTTTTTTCTTATTTTAGCGCACTGCTCTTCTGAGCACGTTTCCCGACTTACTGGTTGTAAGCATTTTCGCCGTGGCTGTTGACGTCCAGACCTTCACGCTCCTGATCTTCCGGAACACGCAGGCCAACAATCATATCCGCCAGTTTGAAGCCGACGAAAGCAACAACCGCAGTCCAGACGATGGTCAGCGCCACACTCTCCAGCTGCACCAGAACCTGATGGCCCATGGTGACGCCTTCCGCATAACCCACGCCGCCCAGTGAAGAGGAAGCGAACACGCCCGTCAGGATACAACCCACGATACCACAGACACCGTGCACGCCAAACACATCACATGGGTCATCCACACGCAGCCATTTTTTCAGTACCGTCACGCCCCACAGACCGGCGATACCACCAGCGATGCCGATAATCAGCGCGCCGCCGACACCGACGTATCCACAGGCTGGGGTGATGGCCACCAGACCAGCAATCGCACCAGAACATGCGCCCAGCAGAGAAGGCTTGCCACGGAACATCCACTCGCCGAAGGTCCAGGCCAGTACCGCTGCTGCTGTCGCGACGACGGTGTTAACAAATGCCAGAGCGGCAATTTCGTTCGCCGCACTGGCGGAACCGGCGTTGAAGCCAAACCAGCCGACATACAGGATGGCGGTACCGGTAAACACCATTGGCAGATTGTGTGGTTTGAATGCTTCTTTACCGAAGCCAGCACGTTTACCCAGCAGGTAAGCACCGACCAGACCCGCTACCGCAGCGTTGATATGCACAACGGTACCGCCCGCGAAGTCCAGCGCGCCATCCTGTGCCAGGAAGCCGCCCGCCCATACCATATGCGCAATCGGCAGGTAAGCCAGCGTCAGCCATACCGCGACAAAAATCAGCACCGCAGAGAAGCGAATACGTTCTGCAATTGCGCCAACAATCAGGCCCACGGTGATGCAGGCAAAAGATGCCTGGAACGCCACGTGAATATACTGATAGAAGGTGCCGGTTAATGCGGTCAGTGCAATATTTTTCAGCATCGCCAGGCTAAAGCCACCGAAGAAGGCGTTACCTTCGCTGAATGCCAGCGAGTAGCCATACAGCACCCACAGGACACACACCAGCGAGAAGGTCACCAGTACCTGGGTCAGCATCGACAGGACGTTCTTACCGCGGATCAGACCGCCGTAAAACAGGGCAATACCCGGTATAGACATAAACAGCACCAGCGCGGTGCAAATCATCATAAAGGCGTTATCGGCTTTATCGGCAACCGCAGGCGCTGCCATCGCCAGCGATGGTAACAGTGCCAGGCTGGTGAGCCCCAGCGTAGTCAGTAATTTTTTCATTTTATTCCATCCCATCACAATTCAGAGCACGAAATTACAGTGCGGCTTCGTCTGTTTCGCCGGTACGAATACGGACGACACGCTGCAGTTCTGCAACGAAGATCTTACCGTCGCCAATTTTGCCGGTGTAGGCAGCTTTGCTAATCACATCAATCACTTCATCAACCTGATCGTCTGCAATCGCAATATCAATTTTTACTTTTGGCAGGAAATTCACGCTGTATTCGGCACCGCGATACAGTTCTGCATGACCTTTCTGACGGCCGAAACCTTTCACCTCGGTGACGGTCAGCCCCTGAATGCCGATAGAAGATAACGCTTCACGCACATCTTCCAGTTTGAACGGTTTGATTACCACGGTAACCAGCTTCATAGGATCCCCTCCAGGTAGATAAATTGTTTGTCACACCCGACACGAGAGGAGTAAAGCAAAGGCTGTGCCATAAATTAAAAAGCGGAAAAATTCAGGAGATTAGTCAGTCTGCGACTGACGTCACGCAGTAAAGGGGATCACCCTGCGCGCAGGGTGCTGGAATGCAGGGAACAAAAAACGCACCATTACGGTGCGTTACGCGTTAAGGAAGTGCATCAATGCAGAACATTCCTAAAAAACTGTGCAAAAAAGGTGCAATTCGGCATCAGGCTTCAGCCGCGATGCCCGCACTCAGTTCATCACCGGCCAGCTGCAGCTGATACATCTGCCAGTAGCGCCCCTGCTGCGCCAGCAGGGCGCGGTGGTTGCCCTGCTCCACTACCTGACCACGATGCAGCACCAGAATATTATCCGCTTCAGTGATGGTCGACAGACGGTGAGCAATCACCACCAGCGTGGTGTGCTGACGAATGGCGCGCAGCGCGCGCTGCACCGCCTGCTCAGTACCGGAATCGATATTGGCGGTCGCTTCATCCAGAATCAGAATCTGCGGCGAGGCCACCAGCACGCGTGCCAGCGCCAGCAACTGCTTCTGCCCAACCGACAGATTGTTGCCCTGCTCGCCCAGCCGGGTATAGATGCCATCCACCATACCGCGCGCCAGTTCCGCCAGTTGCACGGTCTCCAGCGCCTGCCACACCTGCTGTTCGCTAATCTCGCGCCCCAGCGTGACGTTAGCGAAGAAAGTGTCGGCCATCACTACCGGGTCCTGCTGCACCATCGCCACCCCATGACGCAAGCTTTGGTGGCTGAGGCTGCTGAGCGGCCGTCCGTCAAGGCGAATCTCGCCGTGCTTTAACGGGTAGTACCCCATCAGCAAATTGGCCAGAGTGCTTTTACCACTGCCGGTATGCCCCACCAGCGCAATAAAATCGCGCGAGGCCACCTGAAGATTGATATCGCTCAGCACATTGCGGTCATCGCGATAGGCAAAGCTCAGGTTGTCGATGTCAATACGGCCGCTGGTTAACGGCCGATCGTCCGCGCCATACTGCTGGCGTGGTGCATCCATCAGTTCGAACATGCGCTCACCCGCCACCACCGCCTGCTGCAGCATCGACTGCTGGGTGGTCAGCTCAATCAGCGGTTCATTCAGACGGCCGAGATAGTTAATAAACGCATACAGTACGCCGACTTCGATACTGCCCACGGCAGAGAAGCCAAACAGCAGCATCAGGCCACACAGAATCAGCGCCGAGAACAGGCTTAACAGCGGGCGCAGCAGAAAACCATCCAGCCGCAGAGTCTGCATCCGCGCCAGGTAGTGGGAACGGCTGGCCTCCCCCATGCGTTCACCAAAGCGCGCCTGCTGGCGGAACTGCTGGATCACGCTCATGCCGTTAATCACTTCATTAAAGCCGTTATTGATATCGGCCAGATAGCTGCGCATGCGGCGCACAATCGGCGTGCTGTAACGCTGGTAGATCAGCATTACGATCAGCACTGCCGGGAAAATGGTGATCGCCACCAGCGCCATGCGCCAGTCGAGGCTGAACATCGCCACCAGCATGGCGCTAATCAGTGCTGCGCTGCGCAGTACGGTGGCGACCACGGTGACATACAGATCGCGCACCACTTCACTGTCGTTGGTCACGCGCGAGATAATCTGCCCGACCGGCTGCGTATCAAATGCGCTCAGCGGCTGGCGCAGTGCCGCATCCATCACGTCGCTGCGCAGCCGCTGCACCACGCCTACCGCCGCCTGGTTAAACAGCAGCGACTGACTGTAATGCAGCGCCGCCGCCAGCAGCTGCAACAGGATATAACCTGAGACCAGCCCCACCACGATACCCAGCGGCATCTGGTGTTTTGCGACAAGATTATCAATAAAGTAGCTGATCAGGATCGGCCCAAGCACTTCCGCAGCGGCGGCGATCCACAGCAGCAGCACCGCGATTCCCAGTGATTTGCGCCACGGCTTGCCATAGGCCAGCAAACGTTTTAACGTCGGCCACAGCATCGTCAGATTAGCCATGCGGCACTCCCTTTTCGTTCTCATCGTCGTCCAGCGCCGCTTCCAGCTGCTGGTAGCGATACATATCGCTGTACCAGCCGCCCTGCGCAGCCAGCTGTTCATGACTGCCGCGCTGCGCCACCACGCCATGCTGCATCACCAGAATTTCATTCGCTTCGGTCAGCGCCGACAGGCGATGGGCGCTGATAATCACGGTGCGTCCTTCTCCCCAGTTGCGTAAATTGTGCAGGATCTGATGCTCAGTACGGCCATCCACCGCCGACAGGGCATCGTCCAGCAGCAGGATTTCAGCATCCAGCAGCAGTGCACGGGCAATCGCAATACGCTGTTTCTGTCCGCCGGAGAGCATGACGCCGCGTTCGCCCACTTCGGTCTCATAACCTTGCGGCAGACGCAGAATATCCTCATGCACGCTGGCCAGCCGCGCCGCGCGCTCAACATCGCTGCGCGTGGCATTAGGACGGCCAAGGGCAATATTGTTCGCCACGCTGTCGGAAAACAGGAAGGGAGTCTGGCTGACGACGGCCAGACGACTGCGCCAGTTGTCGATACGGAGCTGCGTCAGCGGAATACCGTGATAACGAATATCGCCCTGCGCGCTGTCGAAATGGCGCTGAATCAGGCTCAGTAAGGTGGTTTTGCCCGCACCGGTCGGGCCGCATATGCCCAGCATCTGGCCCGGCTTCAGATTAACATTGATATTGCGCAGCGACGGCTGCTGGCTGCCGGGATAGGTAAATTCGCGCACGGCAACCTGCAGCAATCCGCGTCCTTCCGTCAGGGTCTTCTCGCCATCGGTAACGGCAGGCGCTTCACTCAGTAACGAGCGGATACGGCTCCACGCCGCGCTGCCGCGTTCGACGATATTAAACATCCACGCCAGCGCCAGCATCGGCCAGATCATCAGACCCAGGTACATCACAAAGCTGGTCAGCTGGCCGAGCGTCAGTTGCCCGTGCCACACCATCCAGCTGCCACCGCCAATCGCCAGCAGGTTAGAGAGACCAATGGCGATATAAATTGTCGGATCGAAACGTGCATCGACGCGCGCCACGCGCATATTTTTCTCGCCGGTATCGCGGGCAATCTCGGCGAAACGCGCGGACTGGCGGTCTTCCAGACCAAAGGCTTTGATCATGCGGATACTGGTCAGGCTTTCCTGGGTTTGATCGTTTAACGACGAGAACGCCGCCTGCGCCAGTTTGAAACGGTTATGCAGCTGATCGCCGTAGCGCTTAATCACCAGCGCCATCAGCGGCATCGGCAGCAGCGCCAGCAGGGTTAACTGCCAGCTGATCTGCGTACTCATCACGATCAGCACCGCCAGCCCCATCACCAGCGAGTCCACCAGCGTCAGCACGCCTTCACCTGCGGCAAAGACCACGCGATCGACATCATTGGTAGCGCGGGCAATCAGATCGCCGGTACGGTGGCGCAGGTAAAATTCGGGATGCTGACGGCTCAGCTGGCGATAGAAATCTTCACGCAGCTCCACCGCCAGTTGATAGGAGGCGCCAAACAGCAGCACGCGCCAGACATAGCGCAGCAGATAGACCACTATCGCGGTCAGGACCATGACGCCAATCCACAGCAGGATCTGTCCGCTACTCATCTGTTGTTGTGTGACGCCGTCGACAACTTCGCCGACCACTTTCGGTGGCAGCAGCTGTAAAATCGCTATCACAATCAACAACGATACGGCGCCCAGATAACGACGCCATTCCCGGGCAAAATACCAACTTAATTGGCTAAACAATCGCACGCAAATATGTCCTGAATAAAATCGGCTGAGGGGCAGTAGCCGCAACAAATTAACAATTAACTGGCAATGCCGTGGTGTATTTTATCTCTTCCATGGCAAAGCTTGAAGTGACATCAAGCAATCCCGGAACGCCGTTCACTAATCGCTTGTAAAACGCGTCATAGGATTTCATATCCGCCACCTGAATACGCAGCAGATAGTCGTACTCACCCGCCATACGATAAAACGCCATCACTTCCGGCAAACTGTGCACCACCTCAACAAACTGCTGATACCAGACGCTGTTGTGCTGCTGGGTTTTGATCAGCATAAAGGCGGTCAGTGACAGGCCAATTTTTTCACTATCCAGCAGTGCCACCTTGCCACGAATAATGCCGTCATCCTCAAGCTTCTTCAGCCGTTTCCAGCAGGGCGTGGTAGTGAGATTTACCGCATCGGCCAGCGCCTGCAGCGACAGGGTGCAATCCTGTTGCAGCAGTGAGAGCAGTTTACGGTCAATTTTATCTAACATGACGACACTCCGGAGAAAAATATTCTCTTAGCAGGCGATTATACAGGAAAGAAGATAAACCTTTTTTCCCACAAATGCCTTACTCTGTAGCCACTATTTCCAGGAGCACCATCATGAGCAGTCAGTGGGTCAAATACGCTATTAATGAAATTAACGCCGACTTTCAGCGTTCTGCCGATACACATCTGATCCGCCTCGCACTGCCCGATTTTCCCGGCATCTGGCTCTATCTCAAAGATGAAAGCACCCACCCAACCGGCAGTCTGAAACACCGCCTGGCGCGCTCACTGTTCCTGTATGGCTTAAGCAACGGCTGGATCAAAGAGGGACAACCGATTATTGAAGCCTCTTCCGGCAGCACGGCGGTATCGGAAGCCTATTTCGCCCGTCTGCTTGGCCTGCCGTTTATTGCCGTGATGCCTGCCAGCACCGCGCGACGCAAGATTGAGCAGATCGCCTTCTATGGCGGCCAGTGCCACTTCGTCAGCGATCCCTGCCAGCTGTATGCTGAGTCAGAACGCCTGGCGCGTGACCTGCACGGCCATTTTATGGATCAGTTTACCTATGCCGAACGCGCCACCGACTGGCGCGGCAATAACAATATCGCCGAAAGCATTTTCCGCCAGATGGCCAGTGAACCCTTCCCGGTGCCGGATACCATTGTGATGAGTGCAGGCACCGGCGGTACCTCCGCCACCATTGGCCGCTACCTGCGTTACCAGGGGCACGATACACAACTGATGGTGGTCGACCCGGAAAACTCAGTATTTTATGACTACTGGCAACAGCGCGATGCGCAGTTGACCAGCGCCGTGGGCAGCCGGATTGAAGGGATTGGCCGTCCGCGCGTGGAACCGTCGTTTATTCCCGATGTGATTGACCGCATGCTGAAAGTGCCGGATGGCGCCAGTATCGCTGCCATGTTGTGGCTGGAGAAAACCCTTGGCCGTAAAGTGGGCGCTTCAACCGGCACCAATGTCTGGGGTGCGCTGCAGGTGGCGCGTGAAATGCGGGAACAGGGTCGCAGGGGGGCGATTGTCACCCTGCTGTGCGATAGCGGCGAACGCTATCTCGACAGCTATTACCATGCTGACTGGGTGCGTGAATATATCGGCGACATCACCCCATGGCAGCAGGCGCTGCAATAAAAAAGCCGGACGATCCGGTCCGGCGTGCTGGAATGACCTCAGAATTCGGGGGAATAATTAAGGTGTGGTGTCGTCAGCCAGTGATTTAAATAATGCGACACGCCCTGTGTCGCGCAGTGTCCGATAACCGGTAAATGGGGTAACGCCGTTTTCAGCTGATGCATGGCGTTGCCCATAATAAATCCGCGCCCGACGCTGGCCAGCATTTCGCGGTCATTCATCGCGTCGCCAAACGCCATACAGTCCGCCATTGTCAGGCCAAGATGGCTGCTGAGAAAGTTCAGCGCCGCGCCTTTATTGCAGTTCAGCGGCAACACTTCGAGGCAATCCCAGGCCGAGAAGCAGATATGCGCCCGCTCACCCAGCGCCTCACGCAACTGCAGCTCCAGCCGCAGTAGCTCTTCATGCGGCGCAACGAAACAGATCTTCGTCACCTTGTCCGCCGGGAAGTCGCGCAACTCCGCCAGCTGGTAAGTGAAGCTGCTCATCTGGTGCGCCATCAAAATTTCCGGCACATGCTGTGCGGTGAACCAGCCATCATCATTAAACACATGCAGTGTGGCCTGGGTATCCCAGGCGGTGTGGATCACCTGCCAGGCAATATCAGCCGGCAGATCACTGGTATGCAGCGTTTCGCCATGCATGTTGTGTACCCGGGTGCCATTACCGGTAATCAGCCACGCATCCAGCGCCAGCTCTGCGGCAAGCAGTTTCATCTCGAGAAAATGCCGGCCGGTCGCAAACGCCAGAATCACGTCGCGCTCCTTCAGGGCGCGCAGGCTGGCAAGGGTCTCCTCACCGAGCCGATGGCTGGGCAGCAGCAGGGTGCCATCCATATCAAAAGCAGCTAAACGCGACATTTCACCTCCGGTTATCGTGCAGTGCTGAGTCAACAGTATCGCCTGGCAATTACGGAACTAATAGTGAATACTTTGTGAAAACCCTTCCGGATTTATTCTGTGCGCCAGCTCAATCATCTGAACCAGTTTACGCGCCTGTGGCAACACAGCAATGGCGCGCCACAACATACCAGCGTGGCGGAAATGGCCACGCTGTGCTTTTGCAGTGAGCGCCACCTGCGCACCCTGCTGCGTCAGTGGCAACACGCGCAGTGGCTGACGTGGCAGGCGCAGGCAGGACGCGGCAAACGTGGTGAACTGCATTTCCTGCAAACGCCGCAACATCTGCGCAGTGCCCTGTTGCAGCAACAGCTAGACCGCGGGCAGTCACAACATGCGCTGCAACTGGCGCAGTTAGCGCCGGAGCAGCTCGGTCAGCTGTTACAGCCTTTTATGGGCGGACAGTGGCAGCATGACGCACCGACACTGCGTATTCCTTACTATCGCCCGCTGGAGTCGCTGAATCCGCTGCATGCCAGCGGACGCGCGGAACAGCATCTGTGCTGCCATCTGTATGCCGGGCTGACCCGTTTTGCGGGTAACGACGTCGTCGGCGATCTGGCGCACCACTGGGTCTGCCATAACAATCAGCGCGAGTGGTTATTCTATTTACGCCCGCAGCTGCGCTGGCATAACGGAGAAACGATTAGCGCCGCCCAGCTGCAACTGCAGCTGCAGCAGATCCTCGCCAGCGAGGCGGGAGCAAAACTGCTCGCCAGCGTCAGACAGGTATCGCTGGCCCATGCGCTCTGCCTGCGTTTTGAACTGCACTGCCCCGATTACTGGCTGGCGCACCGTCTGGCGACGGTGCTGTGTCTGTTGCCCCACCCCGGCGACGCCTCGCTGGGCGCCGGGCCGTACCGGCTCAGCCACTTTACGCCGACGCTGGTGCGCATCGAAAGTCACAGCGGGTATCACCTGCGCCTGCCGCTGATGCAGACCATCGAATACTGGATCACGCCGCAACTGTTCGACAGCCAGCTTGGCACCAGCTGCCGTCATCCGGTGCAGATTGCCATTGGCGCACACGAGGAACTCGATTTACTGCGCCCGGTGAGTAACGGCATCAGCCTCGGATTTTGCTATCTGGCGATTAACCAGCAGCGGCGCCTGACTCCCCGCCAGGCGGCCAGAGTGATGCGTTTGCTGCATGAAGCGCAAATCATTGCGCAGCTGCCGGTGGAAGAGGGACTGATTACGCCAAGCAGTGAAATGCTGCCAGGCTGGCCGATTCCAGAGTGGTCGGCTGACGACGTTGATCTTCCTGCGACGCTGAGCCTGCACTACCATTTGCCCGTGGAGCTGGATGCCATGGCCCACGCTCTGCAGGCGCTGCTGGCTAAACACCACTGCCAGCTCAAGCTGTATTTTCATCAGGCCAAAAGCTGGGCGGATTATGCCGCGCTGACAGAGGCGGATTTGGTCATGGGTGACCGGCGTATCGGCGATGCTCCCGAGTTTACCCTTGAGAGCTGGTTACGTCTCGACCCTTTATGGCCGGCCATACTGAGCCAGGAACGTTATCAGGCGCTACTCGCCACGCTGGAGCAGATTCAGGCGCAACCGCAGGAATCCGTGCGCCTGGCGGCATTGCAGCACCCGTTCCACCAGTTGATGAACGATGCGCTGGTTACGCCGCTGTTTAACTACCGCTACCAGATCAGCGCGCCACCGGGCGTGCAGGGTATTCACCTTAATGCCTGGGGCTGGTTTGATTTTACCCGCGCCTGGGTGCCGCCGCCGGTGGCGATTGAGTGAAGCAGGCGCAGGCAGTACCATACACAGCTAATGAAGCAAACTGGGATGACGAAGACCTGATATGAAACGTGCAGTAGTAGTGTTTAGCGGTGGACAGGATTCAACGACCTGTCTGATTCAGGCGCTGGCGCAGTATGACGAAGTGCATTGCGTCACTTTTGACTATGGCCAGCGTCATCGTGAAGAGATCGAGGTCGCCCAGGCACTGTCACTGCAACTGGGCGCGCGGGCGCACAAAGTGCTGGATGTGCGCCTGCTGAATGAACTGGCAGTCAGCAGCCTGACACGCGACAACATTCCGGTACCGACTTACGACCCTGACGCCAGTGGCTTACCGAGCACCTTTGTGCCGGGGCGCAATATTCTGTTTCTCACGCTGGCTTCAATTTACGCTTACCAGGTAGAAGCCGGGGCAGTGATCACCGGGGTGTGTGAAACGGACTTTTCCGGTTATCCCGACTGTCGCGATGAATTTGTCAAAGCGCTGAATCACGCGATTGAGCTGGGTATGGCGCGCAGTGTACGTTTTGAAACGCCGCTGATGTGGCTGAATAAAGCCGAAACCTGGGCGCTGGCCGATTACTGGCAGCAGCTGCCGCTGGTGCGCCAGCAGACCCTGACCTGCTATAACGGCATCAAAGGTGATGGCTGTGGCGAATGTGCCGCCTGCCATCTGCGGGCAAAAGGGCTGAACGATTATCAGGCCAATACCACTGCGGTGATGGCAGCAATGAAAGCCAAAACCGGGCTGAACTGAATTCTGCGGCCAGTCTTCCGGTATTTATCAGGAAGGCTGGCCTGTGAAACGTTCACCATACCTGCAGCCCCAGCACGGCAGAATCATCAGCGTTAGCGCAGAGAGTGCAGCGTTACTCGCGCAACATCGTCTTCATATGCGCTCTTAGTTCGCCATCTAATGGCAGCGCGGCTTTGGTTTTCGGATCGATACAGACAAACGTCAGCAGCGCATCCGCCACCAGCGTTTCATCAGGCAGTAACACCTTCTGACTAAGCACCCCGCTGGTATCACTGATTTTCACCAGATGGCTGTCAATAGTGAGCACATCGCCCAGCACCGCCGGACGGCGATAGTTAATATTGATATTCACCACCACAAAGGTGATGTCATGCCGCTGCATCCAGCGTAGCGTTTCACTGTTCTCCAGCCACTCCCAGCGTGCTTCTTCAAGGAATTCGAGATAGCGGGCATTATTGACATGCAGAAAGCCATCCAGATGATAGCCGCGTACTTTAATTGTTGTTTGCATAGCATCATTGCCTCATCGATCCGCCCAAAGTAAAAGAGGCCATACCACTGGTATGACCTCTACATGTTAGCAGTCTGCTCTCAGGCGCCTGCCAGCGAAGCGCCAGTTTGAGAATAAGATCACAATTTTAACCGGGCAGCGTTACGCTCAACCAGAGCGCTGCCAATGCCGGGCACCTCTTTCAGCTGCTCCACGGCGCTGAACGGACCATACTGCTCACGATAACTGACAATCGCTTCGGCTTTTTTAATGCCTACACCATTCATCGCCGCTGCCAGCTCTTCAGCGCTGGCGCTGTTGATACTGACTATCCCCTCTTCTGCCTTGCTCTCATTCAGCGTTTTCGTTTCCGCCTGTACGTGATGGCTTTCCTCCGCCCACGCTGACGACAGCGCCCCCGCGCCCAGAGCCAGAATAAACGCTAAAGCATTCAGCCGGTTTTTCATCATGCTGTGATTCCTCCATGTGTGTAACAGCAGCGCTACGCTACCGCCACACGCCCGGCGTAACAAATGGCAAAACACAAAAATGGAAAAGGCCGCGTAAGCGGCCTTTTGAGTTGCAGTCTGTTGCAGAGAAATTGCGTAGTGGCTTACTGTTGCGCCGCCGCGCCGTATTTCACTTTCGCTTCTTTACGCAGATTGCTCAGCAGGGCTTCAAAGGCGATTTGCGCATTGTTTTGCGTCACGCCACGTACCATCGCCTGCTTCTGCTGCTCAGGCAGCGTGCCCGCTTCCACTTTGTCCAGCGCCAGCAGCACGACATTGCCCTGCATATCTTCGCTGCTGCCGTACGAGGCTTTATCTTTCGCTGGCTGTGGTAACGCAAAGGCTGCCTGGGTCAGCGGGTCCTGACCTGTGCGGGTCAGGGTTTTCGCTTCGCCGAAGCTCAGACCCGCCGCTTTCAGCGCATCCTCTTTGCCCGCTTTCAGGTCAGCAAGGATTTTATCGGCGTCAGCACGTGCCTGTTTTTCCGCTTTATCGCGTTTGATGGTGTCGGTAATCTGCGCCTGAACCTCAGCAAACGGTTTCACCGCTTCGGCTTTATGTTCGCTGACACGCAGCACAAACGCACGGTCGCCATCAACAGTAATGATATCGGAGTTGCTGCCCGGCGCACCGTTCTCCCCCACTAAACCACCGTTGAAGATCGCCTGTTTCACCGCATCGAAATTCAGTTCCGCAGGCAGACTGTCACGGTCAAACCAGCTGGTTTCCACCGCTTTCACACCCGCAGCCTGCTCAGCGCCCGCCAGCGATTCGTTATCATTACTCGCTGCATCACTCACTTTCTGCTGCAGTTTGTAATAGGCATCAATGGCTTTTTCCTGTTCTACTTTGCTGACGATGGTGTCACGCACTTCGGCCAGCGGTTTCACCTGCTCCGGCTGAATATCATCCAGACGCACCACCAGGAAACCAACAGACGATTTCACTACGCCAGAAAGCTGACCTTTGCTGGTCAGTTTGGCATCTTTCAGTTCGTCCGGCGTAGTGGAAGGTTCCAGCCAGCCCATATCACCGCCGTTACGGCGTGAGATAGGATCGATGGATTTCTCTTTTGCCAGTGCGGCAAAGTCGGCGCCATTTTTCAGCTGGTCGAGAATTGTCTGCGCATCCGCTTCCGTTTTGGTCTGAATAATGCTGTAACGGTTACGCTGCGGCTGGCCGAACTCAGCTTTGTGTTCGTCATACCAGCTCTGGATTTCGCTGTCGCTGGCTTTCTCCTGCATGCTCGCCGCATCCAGTTTGATGTAGCTTACGCGGAACTGCTCCGGCGCCATAAAATCATTTTTATGCTGCTCGTAGTAGTTCTTGATCTCGGTTTCACTGGCCTGCTGTTGCGCCGTCAGCTTAGTGACATCAATAGTGGCCGTGCGCACGCTACGTTGCTGCGAAACCAGCGCCGCCAGCGAATCCGCCTCTCCGGAAAGCATAAAGTCAGTACCCGCTACCGCGTTAACCAGTTGCTGGGTGGTGAGCTGCTTGCGCAGTGCTTCCGCATATTGATCCGCTGAGAAACCCATGTTACCGATCAGCGCCAGATATTTGCTGTTATCAAATTTGCCGTCGGTCTGGAAAGCAGGCTGGCTGAAGATCGCCTGTTTGATCTGGTCGTCGCTGATTGCCAGTTTCAGCTCTTTAGCGTACTGGTCAAGCAGCAGTTCATCCACCAGTTGAGAGAGCGCCTGCTGACGCATCTGCTGCATGTAACCTTCGTTACCCGCCAGCTGAGAGAACTGATCGCCCAGCATCTGCTGCTGACGATTACGCTCAGTGGCAAACGCACGTTCCAGTTGCGCCCGGCTGATCTCCTGGCCGTTCACTTTTGCCGCATAGTCACCGCTGCCGCCAACCAAAAATTCGCCCACTCCGGTCAGCACGAATGACAGGATAATCAAACCTAAAATAATCTTGAGCACGACATGGTTCGACGCCGCGCGTAAATTGTCCATCATGGTATGCCAACACTCCACTGTAGTGTGAATAAACCTACGCTTAGCTCCCGCGTCCGCGCGGCAAGCGCAGCTGCTTTTCAGGCCAGCAGCTATCGGCCAGTCATATGACATCCGCACAGCGCATTTGTCACAGAGCACGATAAAAAAAGGCACATCATTTGTCTGATGTGCCCGGTATGTTACATGAGAACGCTTTGGCAGTCCTCAATCCAGCGAAGAAATTACTTCAATGGAGAATTAACTACGCTTAGTTAACGGCGTCTTTCAGCGCTTTACCCGCGCGGAAACCGGGAACTTTGCCTGCAGGAATGGTAATTTCTTTACCAGTCTGTGGGTTACGGCCAGTACGCGCAGAACGTTCGCGTACAGAGAAAGTGCCAAAACCTACCAGCGCAACTTCGTCGCCTGCTTTCAGAGAATCGGAAACTGAAGCAATAAATGCATCTAATACACGTCCAGCTGCAGCTTTAGAAATGTCAGCATTCGCAGCAATTTTGTCGATCAATTGTGACTTATTCACTCTATTCATCCCCTCTTTATTATTCACCTCGCACCCGAGCTTCCGGCCCTGTGCGAACGCGCTGCAAGTTATATCAAGCCTGATGAGTCGAGACAACGTTTAATCGATCACGTTACCAATTCGATCAGCTACCTAAGTTAGCGAGACAAAAAAAGGCTGGCAAGCACCATTTGACCTGCCAGCCCCACTTTTTGGTTATATTTGCCTTAAATCACTATTTAGCGGTGGCAACCTGCATGCCATAAGGCGCATTCTGCAGTGCCAGCGTCAGCACTTCCTCAATGCGCTTCACCGGATGAATTTCCAGATCGGCAATCACGTTATCCGGAATCTCTTCCAGATCGCGTTTATTTTCGTCCGGAATTAACACCGTTTTGATGCCGCCACGGTGTGCCGCCAGCAATTTTTCTTTCAGACCGCCGATAGGCAGCACCTGACCACGCAGCGTAATTTCACCGGTCATCGCCACATCGGAACGCACCGGGTTACCGGTCAGGCAGGAGACCAGCGCGGTGCACATCGCGATACCGGCGCTTGGACCATCTTTCGGCGTCGCGCCTTCCGGTACGTGGACGTGGATATCGCGTTTCTCGTAGAAATCGGCATTAATGCCCAGTTTCTCGGCACGCGCACGCACCACCGTCAGTGCAGCCTGGATGGATTCCTGCATGACTTCACCCAGAGAACCGGTGTAGGTCAGCTTGCCTTTACCCGGTACGCAGGCGGTTTCAATGGTCAGCAGATCGCCGCCCACTTCAGTCCACGCCAGACCGGTCACCTGACCCACACGGTTTTCGCTGTCGGCACGGCCATAATCGAAACGCTGCACGCCGAGATAATCTTTCAGATTATCGCCATCGATGCGGATATGTTTCACTGACTTATCCAGCAGCAGTGCTTTCACCGCTTTACGGCACAGTTTCGACAGTTCACGTTCCAGGCTACGCACACCCGCTTCACGAGTGTAATAACGGATAATGCCAATAATGGCACTGTCATCAACGCTGATTTCACTCTCTTTCAGCGCATTGCGTTCAATCTGCTTCGGCAACAAGTGCTGTTTGGCAATATTCAGTTTTTCATCTTCGGTATAACCAGAAAGACGAATCACTTCCATACGGTCCAGCAGCGGCGCCGGGATGTTCATGGAGTTTGACGTCGCCACAAACATCACGTCAGAAAGATCGTAATCCACTTCCAGATAGTGATCGTTAAACGCGATATTCTGCTCTGGATCTAACACTTCCAGCAGAGCGGAAGCGGGATCGCCACGCATGTCAGATGACATTTTGTCGATCTCATCCAGCAGGAACAGCGGGTTTTTGACGCCCACTTTCGCCATTTTCTGAATCAGTTTACCCGGCATAGAGCCGATATAGGTGCGGCGGTGACCACGGATTTCCGCTTCATCACGCACGCCACCCAGCGCCATACGCACATATTTGCGACCGGTCGCTTTGGCGATAGACTGACCGAGTGAAGTTTTACCTACCCCCGGCGGTCCTACCAGGCACAGAATTGGGCCTTTGATTTTACTGACGCGACTCTGTACCGCTAAATATTCCAGAATACGGTCTTTGACACGCTCCAGACCATAGTGGTCGGTATCCAGCGTCTCCTGCGCTTTACGCAGGTCTTTTTTCACTTTGCTGCGCGCATTCCATGGCACCTGCACCATCCAGTCGATATAGCCACGCACTACAGTGGCTTCGGCGGACATCGGCGACATCATTTTCAGCTTCTGCAGTTCCGCTTCGGCTTTTTCATGCGCTTCTTTCGGCATTTTTGCCGCGTCAATTTTGCGCTTCAGCGCTTCATTTTCGTCAGGCGCATCGTCCATTTCGCCCAGTTCTTTCTGAATCGCTTTCATTTGCTCATTCAGATAGTACTCGCGCTGGCTTTTCTCCATCTGCTTTTTGACACGATTGCGGATGCGTTTTTCCACCTGCAACAGGTCAATTTCAGACTCCATCATGGCCATCAGATATTCCAGACGTTCGTTAACGTCTGACATCTCCAGCACTGACTGTTTGTCGGCCAGTTTCAACGGCATATGCGCCGCAACGGTATCGGCGAGGCGCGCGGCGTCGTCGATGCTGTTCAGTGAAGTCAGCACTTCTGGCGGGATCTTTTTGTTCAGTTTGATATAGCCTTCAAACTGATTAATCGCGGTGCGCACCAGCACTTCCTGCTCGCGCTCATCAAGTTCCGCCGACTCCAGGTATTCCGCCTGGGCAGTGAAGTGGTCGCCGTTATCGGCGAGCGTGGTGATACGGGCACGTTGCAGACCCTCTACCAGCACTTTTACCGTGCCATCCGGCAATTTCAGCATTTGCAGGATGGATGCAACTGTCCCTACTGAGAAGAGATCGTTTATGCCAGGTTCATCCGTTGAAGCCTCTTTCTGTGCAACCAGCATGATCTTTTTATCGTGATCCATGGCGGCTTCTAAGCACCGAATCGATTTTTCCCGACCTACAAACAACGGAATTACCATGTGCGGATAAACCACCACGTCGCGCAATGGCAACACAGGGATTTCAATGCGTTCAGAACGCTCAGGATTCATAGAGCTCTCTCTTAGTTATAGTCCGCCAGGGTGGTGGGAACCACATTCCCCGTCATACCCCGGTTGCAGATGCGCACTCTTGCCGCTTTACTGCCACTCGAATTATTCAGGGAAGGTTAAGCAGTCAACCCACAGGTAACTGAGTATATGGGGATGAATGTCAGACATTCAATGTTAAGCACGCGAGAAAAGCAAAAGGGGAAAAAATTTTCCCCTTTTTTTGGTAACTAACTGGATTGTTTTGCTTATTTATTCGCCAGAAGCCTGTTGTGCTTCATGTTTTCCGTAAATCAGCATCGGTTCGCTCTGTCCGTCGATGACAGATTCGTCAATGACCACTTTTTCCACGTCTTCCATTGAAGGCAGGTCATACATGGTGTCCAGCAACGCACCTTCCACGATGGAACGCAGACCACGTGCGCCAGTTTTACGTGACATGGCTTTCTTCGCGATCGCCGTCAGCGCTTCATCCCGGAACTCCAGCTCTACGCCTTCGAGGTTGAACAACGCCTGGTACTGTTTGGTCAGAGCGTTTTTCGGCTCACGCAGGATCTGAATCAGCGCTTCTTCGCTCAATTCATTCAGCGTCGCAACCACTGGCAGACGACCAATAAATTCAGGAATCAGACCAAATTTGATCAAGTCTTCCGGCTCCACCTGCGATAACAGCTGGCCTTCCGTCGCTTTCTGCGATTTGCCTTTTACCGTCGCGCCAAAGCCAATGCCGCTGCCCGTTTCCACACGCTGTGAAATCACCTTATCGAGGCCAGCAAATGCGCCGCCACAGATAAACAGGATCTTCGACGTATCGACCTGCAGGAACTCCTGCTGTGGATGTTTACGTCCACCCTGCGGCGGTACTGCCGCAACAGTGCCTTCGATCAGCTTCAGCAGCGCCTGCTGTACACCTTCGCCGGAGACGTCACGTGTAATCGACGGGTTATCCGATTTACGTGAAATCTTGTCAATTTCATCAATGTAGACGATGCCGCGCTGGGCTTTCTGCACATCGTAGTCACATTTCTGCAGCAGCTTCTGGATAATGTTTTCCACGTCCTCACCGACATAACCGGCTTCGGTCAGAGTGGTGGCGTCCGCCATGGTAAATGGCACATCCAGCAGGCGTGCTAAGGTTTCTGCCAGCAGAGTTTTACCGCTACCGGTTGGACCAATCAGCAGAATGTTGCTTTTGCCCAATTCGATACCGTTGCTGGTATCGCCATTGCGCAGGCGCTTATAGTGGTTATACACCGCCACTGCCAGCACCTTTTTCGCCTTCTCCTGACCGATAACATAATCGTCGAGGTGATGGCGGATTTCGTGCGGTGTCGGCAGTGCGCTGCGCTCACGATGCGGGGCGACTTCTTTAATCTCTTCGCGAATGATGTCGTTACATAAATCGACACACTCATCGCAGATATACACTGACGGCCCGGCAATCAGCTTACGCACTTCATGCTGGCTCTTGCCGCAAAAAGAGCAGTACAGCAGCTTTCCTGAACCGTCTTTGCGCTTATCTGTCATCAGTTAACCTCTTCTCTTTATCCTGGTCCGCCTGGTTTGCGGCGCTGGCAACGCATAGCGCTGCCCTTGTCTCGTGCCACTCGCTCCGGCGCCACTTTAACTATAGCCTGGCGGCGCGGGCGTTCAGCCTTTATTGGCGATGGGTTAGTATTTTATCAACTAAACCATACTCTACCGCTTCACTGGCAGAGAGGAAACGGTCGCGTTCAGTGTCTTTCTCTATTTCTTCAAGAGTCTTGCCCGTATGATGCGCCATCAGTTCATTCATACGGCTTTTCACTTTGAGAATTTCACGCGCATGAATTTCAATATCTGTCGCCTGGCCCTGATAACCGCCCAGTGGCTGGTGGATCATCACACGCGAGTTTGGCAGACAGAAACGCTTGCCTTCCGCGCCTGCCGTCAGCAGGAATGCACCCATTGAGCACGCCTGGCCCATACAGATGGTGCTGACGTCCGGCTTGATAAATTTCATGGTGTCGTAAATCGACATCCCTGCAGTAATCACGCCGCCAGGAGAGTTGATATACAGGTAGATGTCTTTTTCCGGATTTTCCGCTTCCAGAAACAGCATCTGCGCCACAATCAGGTTGGCCATATGATCCTCAACCTGACCGGTGAGGAAAATTACGCGCTCTTTCAGCAGGCGCGAATAGATGTCGTATGAACGCTCGCCGCGCGAGGTTTGTTCAACCACCATTGGCACTAAAGCCATGTGAGGTGCAGTTATTTCACGTTCGCCACTGTATGACATTACCGTCTCCTGGATAAATTTCACTTTGGCAACACTCTGTACCGATTCTACTTGAGTGAGCCCGGGAACACTATGATTCCCCTCACTCACCGACGTCATCCGGACGGTCAATCAGTCAGCGCAACAATTACGGGTGGTGCTGAAGAGTATCTGGGGATGTTGCCCCGCTCTTTCAAGCATAACAACGTTTTCGTCAATCGCTAACCAGGAAAAGCAGCATAGACGATAATTCGCCGCTTAATTAAGCAAATAAGCAGCAAAAGATGAGCTTAGCCTTAAAATAGTTAAACAAAAGGCCCGCAACCTTACGGTTACGGGCCTTTATTTAGCGCGTTTTAGCGTCGAATCAGGCGTTAGCAGTCTGATTCATCAGATCCTGGAAGCCAGTGGCTTTTTCAGTCACTTTCGCTTTCGCCAGAACCGCTTCAACCGCCTGCTCTTCCAGAGCAACGTTGCGCATGTTGTTCAACAGCTCATTGTTTTTGCTGTAGAACTCGATCACTTCCTGCGGATCTTCGTAGGCGGATGCCATTTCTTCGATCAGCGCTTTCACGCGGTCTTCATCAGCTTTCAGCTCGTTGGTGCGAATCACTTCGCCCAGCAGCAAACCAACCACTACACGGCGTTTTGCCTGCTCTTCGAACAGTTCGCGTGGCAATTCAAGCGCTTGTTTCTCGTTGCCGCCGAAACGCTGTGCAGCCTGACGGCGCAGAACGTCTACTTCGCTGTCGATCAGCGCAGCAGGGACTTCGATTTCATTGGCGTTAACCAGACCGTCGATAGCCTGAGACTTGATGCGGTTACGCACTGCGCCTTTCAGCTCACGTTCCATATTTTTACGCACTTCAGCACGCAGGCCATCAACAGAACCATCTTCCACGCCGAAACGTTTGATGAATTCTGCAGTGAATTCCGGCAGTTCGCGCTCTTCAACTTTCTTCAGCACGATCTCGAACTTCGCGTCTTTACCTTTCAGGTTTTCCGCGTGGTAATCTTCCGGGAATTTCACATCGATAGTGAAAGTTTCGCCAGCTTTGTGACCAACGATACCTTCTTCGAAGCCTGGGATCATACGACCCTGGCCCATCGCCAGTACGAAGTCAGACGCTTTGCCGCCTTCGAACACTTCACCGTCTACAGAACCAGTGAAATCGAGGGTCGCGCGATCTTCTGCAGTGGCAGCCGCATCAGTTTCTTTCCAGCTAGCCTGCTGCTTGCGCAGGGTGTCCAGCATCGCGTCAACGTCAGCATCGGTCACTTCAACCACTGGTTTTTCAACTTCAATGGCGTCCAGACCTTTCAGTTCCACTTCCGGGTACACTTCAAACTCAACGGAGAAGCTGAAATCTTCACCCAGTTTGTACTCGCCTGGCACATACTTAGGCGCGCCAGCCGGATTAATTTTTTCTTTGATGATGGCGTCAACAAAGTTGCGCTGCATCAGATCGCCCAGCACGTCCTGACGCACAGATGCGCCATAACGCTGAGCAACAACATTCATTGGCACTTTGCCTTTACGGAAGCCGTCGATACGCACTTTTTTAGCCACGTCAACCAGCTCTTTCTTCACAGCGCTCTCGATAACGTCAGCAGCGACGGTAATCGCAACGCGACGGCCCAGGCCCTGAGTGGTTTCTACTGAAACTTGCATCTTGTTACCTCAAAAAAATCACGTGCTCGGTCAACTTCAGACAGCACACCCGCAGCAATCCGTGCGAACGTACTCTCCGACAACCGGGACGGCCTCTGTTGTCAGAACCGCATTCCCTGTTACCAGAAGCGTCCCGAAGACATTCCGGAAAAATAGACGCCGCATTATAGCGGCATCCCCTTGATGAGTCGAGAACGCAAACCTTTTCAAACGGCGCGCTTTGCGCAAATTCTCGTCCAGCTCGCAAATTATCGGCCCACCAGGGGCAAAAACGACAAAACGGCCCGCAGGCCGTTTTGAAATTAATGGCGTAAAATGTCAGGCCAGCGTACCCGCGCCGCGACAGTCAGGCGATGCAGGTACAGTATCACGTAGTCCTTCCCACTCTTTCACGGTATACGTGTGTAACGCCAGCGCGTGCACACTGCCGGATAACTCATCAGCCAGCACCCCGTATATAGCGCGATGGCGCATCAGGAAGCGTTGATTGGTAAAACTGTCACTGACGATGATTACCTTGAAATGGCTCTCCGAACCGGCGGGCACGTTGTGACGGTAACTTTCGTCCTGCACTTCAAGATAAACCGGACTAAACGCCGTACGTAACTTTTCTTCTATCTGTCCGCGAACCATAACCGCACTCCTCTTCGGCAGCGCACTGCGCGCCATCCCTTTAAATATTAGTTGGTTTTTGCACTTATCCGCGGCGCGGCGATGAAAATTTCTTAACTCATTATTTTCTCTGGATACAACACCGGGGCAATCTTATCGCGCTGCGCTTGCCAGTTTGGCATCCGCCAGCGCCTTCCCACAATCTGAAAAAGTACAAGACAATGAATTTACGCGCGGCCGGGGCTTCCCTCCGCGCCAGCCAATGATATGATGGCCGCAGTTTTGTCAGCAATACCACTCACGTGAACGAGAAAAAAGTATGTTAAAAAAATTATTATTCCCGCTGCTGGCCGCGTTTATTCTGGCTGGCTGTGCAAACAACAGCACCACGTTAAATGTTACCCCTAAAATTCAGCTGCCACAGCAGGACCCAAGCCTGATGGGCGTTACCATCAGCATTAACGGCGCGGATCAGCGCAGTGACCAGGCGCTGGCGAAAGTCACCCGTGATGGTCAGCTGGTCACCCTGACCCCGTCACGCGATCTGCGTTTCCTGCTGCAGGAAGTGCTGGAGAAACAGATGGGCGCACGCGGTTATATGATTGGGCCAAATGGCGCCGTCGACCTGCAGATCGTGGTCAACAATCTGTATGCTGACGTCACTCAGGGCAACCTGCGTTACAGCATCACCACCAAAGCCGACATTTCCATTATCGCCAGCGCGAAAAATGGTAATAAACAGGTGAAGAATTACCGTCAGACCTACAGCGTGGAAGGCGCACTCAATGCGTCTAACGATAAAATCACCAACGTGATCAACTCCACTCTGAGCGACGTGATTGCAGATATGGCGCAGGATACCAGCGTACATAACTTCATCAAACAAAACGCGCGCTAAGCCTAACGGGCGTGTTCTGCACTCCCCGCGTGTTTAAGATGTCCCTCCCTGGAGGTCTGTATGCCGCCCGGCCCTCGCGCCGGGCGACTTACGAAAGGATTGTATGACCACTAACTATCTGCGTATTTTCACCCAACGTAACGCCGCCCTCCTTCTTTTACTCGGTTTTGCTTCCGGATTACCGCTTGCCCTGACTTCCGGCACGCTGCAGGCGTGGATGACGGTGGAAAACGTCGATCTGAAAACCATTGGTTTCTTTTCGCTGGTCGGCCAGGCCTATGTCTTTAAGTTTCTCTGGTCACCGATGATGGACCGTTATACCCCACCGTTCCTGGGACGGCGGCGCGGATGGTTATTGATCACGCAATTGTTATTGATCGCCGGTATTGTGGCGATGGGCTTTATGGAACCCGCGCGCGACCTCACCCTGCTGGCGGCGCTGGCAGTGCTGGTGGCGTTCTGTTCGGCGTCACAGGATATTGTATTCGACGCCTGGAAAACCGATGTGCTGCCGCCGGAAGAGCGCGGCAGCGGAGCCGCAATCACGGTGCTTGGCTACCGGCTGGCGATGCTGGTCTCTGGTGGGCTTGCGCTGTGGCTGGCGGATCGCTATTTCGGCTGGCAGGCCACTTACTGGCTGATGGCATTAATGATGGTGCCGGGCGTCATCGCCACCCTGCTCGCCCGTGAACCCGCCAATTCGATTCCCAAGCCACGCTCGCTGGAACAGGCGGTCATGGAGCCGTTGCGCGATTTCTTTAACCGCAACAACGCCTGGCTGATTCTTTCCTTAATAGTGTTATACAAGCTGGGCGATGCTTTCGCCGCCAGCCTGACCACCACTTTCCTCATACGCGGCGTGGGTTTTGATGCCGGTGATGTCGGCCTCGTGAATAAAACCCTCGGCCTGCTGGCGACAATTATCGGCGCGCTGTATGGCGGTCTGCTGATGCAGCGTCTGACACTGTTCCGCGCCCTGATGCTGTTCGGTATTTTGCAGGCGGTATCCAATCTGGGTTACTGGCTGCTGTCAGTCACCGATAAGCACCTGTTTAGCATGGCCAGCGCGGTATTTGTGGAAAACCTGTGTGGCGGGATGGGTACTGCGGCCTTTGTCGCCCTGCTAATGACACTGTGTAACAAATCCTTCTCAGCCACCCAGTTTGCGCTGCTTTCCGCCTTGTCGGCCGTCGGCCGGGTGTATGTAGGACCGGCGGCGGGCTGGTTTGTCGAGTTATGGGGCTGGCCAACCTTCTATGCCTTTTCTGTTATCGCCGCGCTGCCGGGCCTGGTACTGCTGGCGGGCTGCAGGCAGACGCTGGAATATACCCAGAATACGGAAAGCTTCCTGCCACGCAGCACCTATCGCGAGGGTTATCGCTGGGCGCTGCGTGCGTTAAGCGCGGGTTGTATGGTACTGAGCCTGTGGCTGCTGCTGCTGGCGATCGATGCACTCGGCTGGCTAAACAGTCACGGGTTACTGACGCCTCTGTTTGAAACCGGCATCGCTCTGGCGTTATGCGGCGTAATTATCGGTTCGGTGCTAGACTATCTGGCGCTGCGAAAGACGGTGAACAAATAATCGTCACGCATAGCGGGTGAATTTTCACCAAATGTAAAAATAGGGGTGTTGAGGTTAATTTTGGGAAATTTAACCGATAAAGTATCCTCTCGGGATGCCGATATTACACCCCGGTGAGTAATTAATTTTGTATAATTAATATCTCACAAATGATGCAAATTTGTTAAATATTTGCGACCAGTTTTGGCTGGTTATATCTGTGGAGTTTTTTCCTCAGAAAAAATAAGCCAATTCTGTTATAATAATGGCAACTCATTGTGCCCGTTAATATTTTGTCATTTTGAGTAACATCTGTGACACCCTTAGCAAAAGGTGTCAACACCAGCCTGACACATCCTTAAGCTGGTTTACAGTGCAGAAACCTTCCCGTAAAATGCCGCCACACTTAAACGACAATAGAGCCCTTGTCATTGAGGTCGTTAAATGAGACTCAGGAAATACAATAAAAGTTTGGGGATTTTGTCATTAATTGCAGGCACTTTATTGTTAAGTGGTTGCGATAGTGCGTTGTTAAATCCCAAAGGACAGATTGCAATGGAGCAACGTTCGCTGATACTGACGGCTTTTGGCCTGATGTTGATCGTCGTTATTCCGGCAGTCTTGATGGCCGTCGTGTTCGCCTGGAAATATCGGGCATCCAACACTAACGCCAAATATACGCCAAACTGGTCACACTCCAATAAAGTGGAAGCTGTGGTCTGGACCGTTCCAATCCTGATCATCCTGTTTCTTGGCATCCTGACGTGGAAATCAACCCACGCCCTGGAACCGAGCAAACCGCTGGTTTCTGATGTGAAGCCAATCGAGATCGATGTTGTCGCGCTGGACTGGAAATGGTTGTTCATTTATCCGGAACAGGGTATCGCCACTGTAAACCAGATCGCGTTCCCGGCTAACACTCCGGTGAACTTCAAGATCACCTCTAACTCAGTGATGAACTCGTTCTTCATTCCAACCCTCGGTAGCCAGATCTACGCGATGGCAGGCATGCAGACTAAACTGCACCTGATTGCGAATGAACCCGGCACTTTCGACGGTATTTCATCTAACTTTAGCGGTAAAGGCTTCTCCGGCATGAAGTTTAAGGCCATCGCCACTGCAGATCAGGCAGGTTTCGAAGAGTGGGTCGCGAAAGCGAAACAGTCGCCAAACACCCTGCTGACCATGGATGAATTCGAGAAAGTTGCTGCTCCGAGCGAAAACCACCCGGTTGAATTCTTCTCACAAGCGAATCCAGAACTGTTTAAGCAGGTTATTAACAAGTTCATGAGCCACGAGAAGATGACCATGCCAGAACATGCCGAAAAGGCAGAACATGAAGGTATGGATATGGGTAACGCCGCTCATGCCGGACATGCTGGAACCGAGGAATAAACGATGTTAGGAAAATTGACACTGGATGCAGTGCCGTTACACGAGCCAATTATCGTGATAACGGTTGCCGCCATCATTCTTGGTGGTCTGGCGCTTGCTGCAGCAATTACTTACTTCGGTAAGTGGAAGTACCTGTGGACCGAATGGCTGACGTCAATCGACCACAAACGTCTTGGTATCATGTATATCATCATGGCCTTCGTGATGTTGCTGCGCGGCTTTGCCGATGCGGTGATGATGCGTGGTCAGCAGGTGCTGGCATCCGCCGGCGAAGCGGGCTTCCTGCCACCGCATCACTACGACCAGATCTTCACCGCCCACGGCGTGATCATGATCTTCTTCGTGGCGATGCCATTCGTGGTGGGTCTGATGAACATCGCCGTGCCGCTGCAGATTGGCGCACGTGACGTTGCCTTCCCGTTCCTGAACAACCTGAGCTTCTGGCTGACTGCGGTCGGTGTGGTGCTGGTTAACCTGTCACTGGGTGTGGGCGAGTTCGCACAGACCGGCTGGCTGGCGTATCCACCACTGTCCGGCGCGGAATACAGTCCGGGGGTCGGGGTTGATTACTGGATCTGGAGTCTCCAGCTGTCCGGTATCGGTACGACGTTAACCGGTATTAACTTCTTCGTGACCATCATGAAAATGCGTGCCCCTGGCATGACCATGTTCAAGATGCCAGTATTTACCTGGGCGTCACTGTGTACTAACGTTCTGATTATCGTCTCCTTCCCGGTTCTGACGGTATGTCTTGCGTTGCTGACCCTGGATCGCTATCTGGGCTTCCATTTCTTTACCAATGATATGGGCGGCAACATGATGATGTACGTCAACCTGATTTGGGTTTGGGGTCATCCGGAAGTGTACATCCTGGTTCTGCCGGTCTTCGGTGTGTTCTCTGAAGTCGTCGCAACCTTCTCTAAAAAGCGTCTGTTTGGTTACACCTCACTGGTATGGGCGACGGTTGTTATTACCATCCTCTCCTTTATCGTGTGGCTGCACCACTTCTTCACCATGGGCGCGGGCGCCAACGTTAACGCCTTCTTCGGTATCATGACGATGATTATCGCCATTCCGACCGGGGTGAAAATCTTTAACTGGCTGTTCACCATGTATCAGGGTCGCATTGTCATGAACTCTGCGATGCTGTGGACTGTTGGCTTCCTGGTCACCTTCTCTGTGGGTGGTATGACCGGTGTTCTGCTGGCGGTTCCGGGCGCTGACTTTGTTCTGCACAACAGTCTGTTCCTGATTGCCCACTTCCATAACGTCATCATTGGTGGTGTGGTATTTGGTATCTTCGCGGGTGTGACTTACTGGTTCCCGAAAGCGTTTGGTTTCACCCTGAACGAAACCTGGGGTAAACGCGCCTTCTGGTTCTGGATTATCGGCTTCTTCACCGCCTTTATGCCGCTGTACGTTCTGGGCTTCATGGGTATGACCCGTCGTCTGAGCCAGGACATTGATCCACAGTTCCACAGCATGCTGGTTGTGGCGGCTTGTGGTGCAGCGCTGATTGCGTGTGGTGTTGCTTGCCAGGCGATCCAGTTCTGGGTGTCTATCCGCGACCGTCACGAAAACCGTGACCTGACCGGTGACCCGTGGGGCGGCCGTACGCTGGAGTGGGCAACCTCTTCACCACCACCGTTCTATAACTTTGCGGTTATCCCACAGATCCACGAGCGTGATGCGTTCTGGGAACTGAAAGAGAAAGGTGAAGCGTACCAACAGCCAGCACATTATGAAGAGATCCACATGCCGAAAAACAGCGGTGCGGGTGTCGTCATTAGCTTCTTCCTGCTGGTATTCGGTTTCGCAGCTATCTGGCACATCTGGTGGTTGCTGGGTCTGTCTTTCGTTGGCACCATCGCTACCTGGGTAATTAAGAGCTTCGACGAAGACGTTGATTACTACGTACCGGTTGCCGAAATCGAGAAAATCGAGAATCAGCACTTTGCAGATATCACCAAAGCAGGCGTGAAATAATGTCGACTGAAACTCTGACTAAACACCACGACGCCCATGCGGAGCATGGGCATCACGATGCAGGAGCCAATAAAGTCTTTGGCTTCTGGATCTACCTGATGAGCGACTGCATTATCTTCGCAACCCTGTTTGCGACCTATGCAGTTATGGTTAACGCCACCGCAGGCGGCCCGGCAGGGAAAGATATTTTTGAACTGCCATTCGTTGCTGTGGAAACCGCCCTGCTGCTGCTCAGCTCCATTACCTATGGTTTTGCAGTCATCAGCATGAACAAAGGCAGCAAAGGCTCCGTTATCGGCTGGCTGGCGCTGACCTTCCTGTTCGGTCTGGGCTTTATCGCGATGGAAATCTATGAGTTCCATCACCTGATTGTTGAAGGCTTTGGTCCGCAGCGTAGCGGCTTCCTGTCCGCCTTCTTCACTCTGGTCGGTACTCACGGTCTGCACGTGACTTCTGGTCTGATTTGGATGCTGGTGCTGATGTACCAGATCACCAAACGTGGACTGACCGATACTAACCGTACCCGTATTATGTGCCTGAGCATGTTCTGGCACTTCCTGGATGTGGTATGGATCTGCGTATTCACCATTGTTTACCTGATGGGGGCCATGTAATGAGTCATTCTGCAAACCAGCATGGTGCATCTCACTCTCACGGTAGCGTGAAGGACTATATGATCGGCTTTGTACTGTCGATCATCCTGACCGCTATCCCGTTCTGGTTAGTGATGGACGGCAGCGCGTCGCACAGCACTATCCTGACGGTGGTTCTGATCTGTGCAGTGGTACAGGTGCTGGTTCACCTGCGCTTCTTCCTGCACCTGGATACGAAGACTGAAGATGGATGGAATATGGTTGCCATTGTATTCTCGGCAATCATCATCCTGATCGTTGTTGTTGGCTCGATATGGATCATGTGGAACCTCAACTACAACATGATGGCCCACTAAAGAGTCGCACGTGATGATTAAGCAATACCTGCAAGTAACAAAACCAGGAATTATTTTCGGAAATTTAATTTCTGTCATCGGGGGATTTCTGCTGGCTTCTAAAGGCAGCATTGATTATCGCCTGTTTCTCACCACCTTAGTCGGTGTGTCACTGGTGGTCGCATCAGGTTGTGTTTTTAACAACTTTATCGACCGCGACATCGACAAAAAAATGGAGAGAACGAGGAATCGTGTCCTGGTGAAGGGTCTTATCTCTCCGAATGTATCACTGGTTTATGCAACCCTTCTGGGTATTGCTGGCTTTGCCTCGCTGTACCTTGGCGCTAATCCGCTGGCCATGTGGCTGGCGGTGATGGGCTTCGTGATTTACGTGGGCGTATACAGCCTGTATATGAAGCGTAACTCCGTGTACGGCACCCTGATCGGTAGTCTCTCCGGCGCAGCGCCGCCGGTGATTGGCTACTGCGCGGTCACCAACGAGTTTGATGCTGGCGCATTGATCCTGCTGGCGATCTTTAGCCTGTGGCAGATGCCGCACTCCTATGCGATTGCCATCTTCCGCTTTAAAGATTACCAGGCTGCCAACATTCCGGTGTTGCCAGTGGTGAAAGGCATCTCCGTGGCGAAAAATCACATTACGCTGTATATCATTGCGTTTATGATCGCCACCCTGATGCTGACCCTGAGCGGTTACGCAGGCTACAAATATCTGGTGGTTGCAGCAGCAGTCAGCGTGTGGTGGCTGGGAATGGCATTATCGGGTTACAAGACCTCAAACGATGTGGTTTGGGCGCGTAAACTGTTTATCTTCTCAATTGTCACCATCACCTGCCTGAGCGTGATGATGTCAGTGGATTTTATGGTTCCTGCCAATAAAGATTTGCTGACTTACGTCTGGTAACAGCAAAGACATCATGAAGGGCGCGCTTTTCACTGTGGACAGCGCGCCCTTTCTTTTTGCGGTTTTGTTGATAATCCTGTCGCTTTGCCGATCGAGATCTCCGGGGCGACCACGGCGCGTTCCTCGGCGGTCAAGCCGCTCCGGATCCATCGCCATGTTTCCCCTAAAAACGAGCTTTATCAGCAACCTGTCAGAGAGTGTTTTTGTTACCACTGCTTAAGAACTAATGTTTTACCCACCCTGCCCTGACCTTTAAACTATTGCCGGCAAAGAGAACGTGATAACAAAGCCGTCAGCAAAAAAATCTGGCTGCTCCAGCCTTTACCGGGAACCTTTCCCGACACCAGGCTTTGTTAGTCGTCTGAATCAGACTGAGGTTGTAATGAATGATAATAAAATGACTCCGGTCGAACTGCGCGCGACCTGGGGTTTAGGGACGGTGTTTTCCCTGCGTATGCTGGGCATGTTTATGGTCCTGCCAGTGCTCACGACATATGGCATGGCTCTGCAGGGCGCCAGTGAAGCGCTGATTGGTCTGGCGATTGGCATCTATGGTCTGGCGCAGGCCGTATTCCAGATCCCTTTTGGCCTGATGTCAGACCGTATTGGCCGTAAGCCGCTGATTGTCGGCGGTCTGCTGGTGTTTGTGCTGGGCAGCGTAATTGCCGCCTGCACCACCTCAATTTGGGGCGTGATCCTCGGCCGTGCATTACAGGGTTCCGGCGCTATTGCTGCGGCGGTAATGGCATTGCTGTCCGATTTAACCCGCGAGCAGAACCGCACCAAAGCAATGGCATTTATTGGTATCAGTTTCGGGATCACTTTTGCCATCGCGATGGTCGCCGGGCCGATTATTACCCACTCTTTTGGCCTGCATGCTCTGTTCTGGATGATTGCGGTACTGGCATCACTGGGCATTATCATTACGCTGCTGGTGGTGCCCTCTTCCCCGCACCATGTACTGAACCGTGAATCAGGCATGGTGAAAGGCAGCATCCGTGAAGTACTGGCGAATCCGCGTTTGCTGAAACTAAATTTCGGCATTCTTTGCCTGCATATCCTGCTGATGTCGAGCTTTGTCGCCCTGCCCGGCCAGTTTGAGCAGTCCGGCTTCCCGGCGGAACAACACTGGAAAGTCTATCTGTTCACCATGTTGATCGCTTTTGCTGGCGTGGTGCCGTTTATTATTTACGCCGAAGTCAAACGTCGCATGAAACGGGTGTTTGTCGCCTGTGTGGCGGTGATCCTGATTGCAGAAATTATGCTGTGGGGCGCAGGCAACCACTTCTGGACACTGGTGCTGGGCCTGCAGCTGTTCTTCCTGGCCTTTAATCTGATGGAAGCGATTCTGCCTTCGCTGATCAGTAAAGAATCACCGGCCGGCTATAAAGGCACGGCGATGGGCGTGTACTCCACCAGCCAGTTTATTGGCGTGGCAATTGGCGGCAGTCTTGGTGGTTACATCTATGGCAATGTCGATGCACAAAGCGTGTTCCTGACTGGCGCGATTGTTGCCACCATCTGGCTGTTTATCAGCTTCAGCATGAAGGAACCGCCCTACGTCAGCAGCCTGCGCATTACGCTGCATGAAGCCCAGGGAAGTTTCGACAAGATTGAACAGCGCCTGAAAGCGCAACCCGGTGTGGCATCGGTATTTATTGTGCCGGAAGAGAAAAGCGCCTACGTGAAAATTGACAGTAAAGTGACCAGTCGTCCGGAGCTGGAAGCGCTGGTGGCCTCTGCCTGATCCCTCGCCAGTACACCAGAGCCAGCAACACGATTAGCGTGTTGCTGGCAATTTTCATGCTAGTTTGATGTTATTCCCGCGTCAAAAAACGACAATTGCCCTGTATATCCATCGCATTTTTGAAGTCCTTGCTGAGCCCCTCTGGATATAATCATCAGAGAAATAAACAACAGAGTCATACTGCACCTGTTTTTTAAATCTTATTTAATTACAAAATCAGCTTTTCCGCCGAAATTCATTTACAGAAGCAGCCTGGCAAAAACCATTTCAAAACTGACACCAGAAAGCAAAGGACATCAATATGCCTAATAATAATCAAATAACTCACTACCTCCCTGCCACATTACCCTCAATCTCTTTTTCAGAACCCCTTCAGCCAGCAACATTTTCAGCCATTACGCAAGTTAGTAATGTATCACTCCCGCCAGCGGATACGCATTATTTAACGCCACCAGACAATGACTATTCAGTAGCACTCACTTTACGTTCGTTATCGTTGCAGGAAAAAAATTCGGATAACTTTATACAGGAAATGCCGCAACGTGAGAGATGGCTGTCGGTGCCAGCGGAAATGCCTTCGCGATTAATAAGTGCACAAGGCATAGCAGAGCTGGCTCAGACAATGCAAAACATCAACGACTCGTTTCCTCTGCAGCCAGCATCAGCCACACAGCAACTTCCGCCGCGGCAGGGTCTGACGCTAGCTGAACGAATGAATAAGCAGAGGGACGCAGCGCTTCCACAGGCACACTTAGCACATCAACGCTCAGGCTCAGGGTTATCTGCAGCCATACGGGCAGGCAGAGAAGCAAAATCACCAGGAGCAGAACGCTCCCCGGCACCAGGAATGAGTCCGGCATTCGTGATCAGAAAGCTCGATGATAATAAAGCCACACAAATAGATGTTAATAAAATAAATTTCACTGCTAACACCATCAGACACCGTAATTTTTATCAAATGGATTTCACCCATCTTAATAATGAAATCACTGAAAGAAAAACAGAGAAATTTATCAAAAATAAGCATGTAGTGGTCATCGCAGGAAACTCAGGCATGTCTTACAGTAAAGTCGCCGAGGGCGGTGCGGCATCAGACTGGGAGCGTGTTCAGGATGGATTGCGCATGGTTTATGACAACGCAATCGTGAAATATGGCAAAGATAAAGTTATTATCCTCTGTGGTGGAACCAGCGACAATGGTATTTGTGACCTGAGCGCAGATATTGCCGCAGAAAAAAAACTCCGCATATTTGGCCTCACCTCATCCCAGGCAGTCAATTATCAATGCCTGTCTATTAAATATTCGATGATATTTGTCATGCAAAGCGAGACATGGGAAGTTCCTGGTTCTGATGGCATTTCACTGATGGCAAAAATGGCGGCGAATAATCCGCAACTAAACCAGACAGGAGAATTCCATGCATTTGAAGGGGGCGAGGTGACGGTTAGCGAGCTGAACGCCGCAAGAGCATTGGGCGTTGAGCCACATCTGCATTTAGGTTATGCAGCCGACCCTGAACAAATAAGAAAGCGAACAAAACCGGGCTTTGACCCGCACCCGGTAAGAAGCTGGTACAACGCTAACCAAAAGTAATTCTCGCTGTGCGGGTCGGTATCAGCAGACATCAACCTGCACAATTTTCGCCAGGGGAACATTAAAACCGGCGCGCTGGCCGGGTTGACCATTACACATCAGCGCGATGACCACCAGCAGATTGTCTCACGACGTACAGTAACGCTAGCTGCAGCGGCTAAATCAGCGGCTGTGCTTTCGGCTAACGCAAATTCCCCCTTGAGCCCCGGATCGCACAGTGAACGTGCGACCTCATAAAATGCAGGAGAAAAACCATGTCAGACTTTAGCCTCGTGCCCTGCACGCCCCCCATCACCGAAGCCAGCCTCCCGCTCGTCACGCCATCCCAGTGGAACAACCCACTCCCCATTAATCAGATACAAAACATTACCTTCCCGCCGACACGTCAGGCGCCGTCACCGCTTCTTTTGCAGCATGCCAGCTCCACCAGCGAGTGTTCCAGTCTGTCCTTTCCCGCTGAGAGTATGGAGCACTCCCGTCTCTTTCAGCAAAATATGACCGCAGTGCAGAATATAACCCCCTCACAATACCCTTTTCTTAGCCAGCAACAGGCCATAAGCGAAGACAGGTTTTCCTCTGCCTTTTCTTTTGCTACCACAAGCCATCAGCCGCACACTGCATCATCAGGCGGATATTTACCGTCCTGCGAACACATCGCTGAAAGCATCTATAGTCAGGGCTCTTCAGTATCAGATCAGTCTTCCTTCCGCCTTTATCCGCGCTCAGCAACAATCCGCCGTGGTCCGCCACCTTCTCGTTCCTTTAGCATCAGCACCATTGCCTCAACAGCAGACCCAAAGATAAACCCGCGCAAACGCACGGCCAGAACGGCGGGAATGGATAGAGATCTCAATAGTGTGGTTCGCCAGAGAGAAAGGGGAACAGCCGCAGCCGGGAAGACATTAATCAGGGAGGGCGGTGATCAGAAACAGCGCCTCCACGCGTTAAAAGAGCTTCACTCAAATCTGCACCTCATCAGCGATCAACACTCCTCCAGCATCCTGTTGAGTAAGGCACGCGAGATTACCGATGATCTCATCGAATTCACGGAGATGATTACGCAGACAGATCGCTTTTTCTATGCGAGTAACGGGCGAGAGGTTACGGAAGTCCTGGCGGCAAACAGAAGCCATCCCCACTATCAGATCCCGGTAATCCAATATCTGGTCACCACGCAGGAAACATCACAGCTATTTGCAATGGCGATTAATCAGTTGCGCAATTATCCTGACCAGGCGGTGTGGATTGATGCCGAGGGAACTAATCTGAGCCGGCAACAACTTGAAGCTTATGGCTTTCGCGATGCCGAAGAAGAGGATTTTATGGCGCTGAAGCAGCCCTTCAGGGGCGGGCAAACGAATCCTGTTCACGATGAACGCGACGACAACGTTATGGCTGAAGATACGCCACTGAGCGATGTTGAGTTTGCCTCAGATACAGATAGCGATAACTAAAAATCATTCAGCCAGCGCGCCCGCTGACATCCTTGCAGCGAGCGCCATGTATTCATTACCGACGAGATTAGTCGCGGAAGTTCTTAAACTGGAACGGCTGGCCGAGATTACCGTTGCGCACCAGCGCCATTGCGCCCTGCAGATCGTCGCGCGACTTGCCAGTGACACGCACTTCTTCACCCTGAATCTGCGACTGCACTTTCAGTTTGCTGTCTTTGATCAGTTTGACCAGCTTCTTCGCCACCTCGGTGGCAATGCCCTTTTTCAGTTTGGTCTCGACGCTCCAGGTCTTACCGCTGTGTTCAATCTGCTCCGGCACTTCCAGCGCTGCGCCCTCAATTCCGCGCTTCATCAGTTTTTCGCGCAGGATATCCACCAGTTGCTTCACCTGGAAATCCGATTCACTGCTCACTTTGATGGACTCATTCTTTTCGTTCAGCTCGAAGCTGGCGGTGACGTTACGAAAATCGAAGCGGGTGGACAGCTCACGGTTGGCATTTTCCACCGCATTGCGGACTTCTGGCATGTCGATTTCAGAAACGATATCGAAAGATGGCATGATTTATTCTCCAGATTCTAAAGTGAGATGCATAATACTCGCTTATACCGGTCAAATAAAACCGCAGACACAGAAAGCTATACTAATAAAGCGCCAGCTAATCGGCGCAGAAAAGAACCCGCACGCGGGGAGGAAGAATGAAAATTACTGTTCTGGGTTGCGGTGCGTTGGGGCAGATTTGGTTGTCTGCTCTCGAACAACAGGGACATGAAGTTCAGGGATGGTTACGCGTACCACAACCGTACTGTTCGGTGAACGTACTCGAACTCGACGGCACTGTCGTCAATAAAACCTGTATCGCTAACGATCCGCTGTTTCTTGCAGAAAGCGACCTGCTGCTGGTGACGCTGAAAGCCTGGCAGGTATCAGAAGCGGTGCATAATCTGCAGGCTTTACTGGCGCCCTCCTGCCCGATTCTGTTGCTGCATAATGGCATGGGCACGCTGGAGGAGCTGAAAGACCTGACGCAGCCGATTCTGCAGGGCGTTACCACCCACGCTGCGAAGCGTGACGGCACGGTTATTGTGCATGTTGCGGGCGGCACCACCCATATCGGCCCGGCGACGCCGGAAAGTGCCGGGCTAAGCGAGCTGGCAGATACCCTGCACCATGCATTACCCGATGTTGCCTGGCATAATCATGTCACCTCCGCCAGCTGGCAGAAACTGGCGGCAAACTGCGTAATCAATCCGCTCAGCGTGATCCACGACTGCACCAACGGCGAGTTGCTGGCACACCACGATGAGATAACAGCCTTATGCAGTGAAATCGCCACCGTGATGGCGCGCGAAGGCCAGCATACCTCGCGCGACAGCCTGCTGGATTATGTGCTGGCAGTGATCAACAGCACCGCGGCCAATACCTCGTCGATGTTGCAGGATATCCGCAGCCAGCGACGCACCGAAATTGAATATATTACTGGCTATTTACTGCGCCGTGCGCGGGCACAGGGCATCAGTGCCCCGCAAAATAGCCGACTATACGACCTGATTAAGCGAAAGGAGCAAGCGTATGAACGTGAAACCGTCGGTGCTGGTTTGCCTGGCACATGGCACTGAAGAGACCGAAGCCGTTACCACCATTGATTTACTGGTACGTGGCGGCATCAACGTCATCACCGCCAGTGTAGAGAGTGACGGTACGCGTGAGATTATCTGCTCGCGCGGCGTACGGCTGCTGGCGGATGCCAAACTGGTGGATGTGGCGGATGACCTGTTTGATGCCGTGGTGCTACCCGGTGGCCTGCAGGGCGCACAGACATTCCGCGACAGCCCGCTGCTGGTGGAAACCGTACGTCAGTTCCATCAGTCAGGACGCATTGTGGCCGCGATTTGCGCCGCAGCAGGTACCGTACTGGTGCCGCATAACCTGTTCCCGCTCGGCAATATGACCGGTTTTCCCGGCCTCAGAGAGACCATCCCGGATGACAAATGGGTGGATAAACGGGTGGTATGGGATGAACGTGTTAATCTGCTGACCAGTCAGGGGCCAGGCACGGCGATTGATTTTGCATTGAAACTGATTGATTTGCTGGCCGGCAGTGATACCGCGCGTGAAGTGGCGTCGCAACTGGTGCTGGCGGCAGGGATTTTCGATTATCGTGAGTGGGCGCTAAACCATCAGTGAGCCGTATTCACTCTCTTAGTCGGTGTTGTTGTGATCACCTTTCCCACGATGTGGGGAAGGGTCAGGGAGGGGGAACAAAAGGCACGGAGCCGTTAGCGACCCCATCCCAGCCTTCCCCCGCAGCGCGGGGGAAGGAGTAGTTGATCCCCCCCCCTCATGCAGTGAGGAAAAAGTCATTACGGACGATAAACCTTCACATTACTGAAGCCCTGCTCAAGCAGATACAGCGCCTGCAGACGGCTCATCACCCCGCGATCGCAATACAGCAGCCAGGTCTTGCCCTGATCCAAATCGCCAAACTGGGTGCTCAGCTTGTAGAACGGCAGCGATTTCACTTCGACACCCTCAAGCTCCAGCGGCTTATCCTCCTGCTCATCAATAGAGCGGATATCCAGCACCACATCATTGCTGCTGAACGAGGCGACAGTTTCCACTTCCACGACCTCTTCCTGAGCTTGCGTGGCAATCTCACGGATATCGACATTGGTCGCTTCCTGCACCACCCGGTCAAGAATGGCAAAATCGAAATTCTGCTCTTCTGCTTCGATTTTCGCCTTCACCGCTTTTACCGTCGGGCTTTTCGAAATCACACCGCAATATTCCGGCATGGTGCGGGCAAAGTCCTCGGTACCGATCTCGCGCGCCAGATTGATAATGTGCTCTTTATCATGGGAAATTAGCGGACGCAGAATCAGCGTATCACTGGCATTATCGATTAAACGCAGATTAGTCAGCGTCTGGCTGGACACCTGGCCCAGCGCTTCACCGGTCACCAGCGCCTGCACGCCATAACGCTCCGCCACCTGCGACGCAGCGCGCACCATCATACGCTTCAGCACCACGCCCATCTGACCGTCATCGACTTTTTCCAGAATCTCGCCGACCACCGGCTCAAAGTTGATCGCGACAAAACGCACACGGTGCGAACTGCCGAAACGGTTCCACAGATAATGGGCCACCTGACGCACACCAATCTCATGGGCTGCGCCGCCAAGATTAAAGAAGCAGTAATGCACACGGCAGCCGCGACGCATCAGCATATAACTGGAAACACCGGAATCAAAACCACCGGAAATCAGCGACAGCACATCTTCCTGAGTACCAATCGGGAAACCGCCAATGCCTTCATAACGTCCGGTCACCAGCAGCAAACGGTCGTTTTCAATTTCCAGATTTACCGTCACATCAGGATGATTCAGCTGCACGCGCGCGCTGTCGACATGCTGATTCAGCCCACCGCCAACATAACGTTCCACGTCCTGCGAACTGAACTCATGCTTACCGCGACGCTTGACACGCACGCAGAAGCTTTTGCCTTCAATCCGCTGACGATAGCGCTCCAGCGTCTGCTCGAAAATATCGTGCACATCGCAGTACGCACGGTCTTCTACCGCCAGAATATGGTGAATACCCGGAATACGCGTCAGATGATCGACAATGGCAGGACGCTGCGCCTCATCTTTGGCGCGGACTTCAATGTGATCCCAGTGGCGAACGACCGCCAGTGAATCGTCGTACTGTTTGAGAACATTACGAATATTCCCTGTCAGGATTTTAATAAAGCGCAAGCGCACAGACTGGCTTTTGATGGTGATTTCAGGGAATAATTTAATGATAAACTTCATGGCGGCAAAGGTTCGTTGGACAATTAAGAGCTAAAAATTGTGGCGCTTAACTGTTAAAATCAAAGTATTGCAAAGCAGCCTGAGCCCTTTGCATCCGAGGCGCGCAAGTATATCACCTTTGCCCGACGACTGCTGCTGCAACCGCCGTTGATATCATTATTTTGCTAATTATTTCGAGTCAGCTACCATAGCCGACTTGCCCGTTACCAGGTCACCACGGAGCCGAAACCGATTATGCCGAAAAAAGCCGAACAGCCCGCCAGCTTTGAAAGCTCGCTCCAGCAGCTGGAACAGATTGTCACCCGTCTGGAAAGCGGCGATCTGCCGCTGGAAGAAGCGCTGACTGAATTCGAGCGCGGCGTCCAGCTGGCACGTGCTGGCCAGCAGAAACTGCAGCAGGCCGAACAACGCGTGCAAATCCTGCTCAGCGATGACAAAGATGCCGAACTGACTCCTTTCACCCCGGACGGTGAATAATGGATTTTACCCGGTTACTTAACGCGTACCATGACCGCGTTGATGCTGCACTGAGCCGTTTCTTAGCACCACTGCCTTTTCAGAGTTCTCCTCTGGTGAACGCCATGGAATATGGCGCACTATTAGGGGGCAAAAGATTACGTCCGTTTCTGGTTTATGCCACGGGCGAAATGCTAAAAGCCGATCCGGCCAGCCTGGATGTACCGGCCGCTGCGGTAGAGTGTATCCACGCCTACTCGCTGATTCACGACGATCTGCCAGCCATGGATGATGACAATCTGCGCCGCGGCCAGCCAACCTGTCATATTAAATTTGGTGAAGATACCGCCATTCTGGCAGGCGATGCCCTGCAGACGCTGGCTTTCTCTATTCTCGCCGATGAACCCATGCCTGGTGTGGCGCCGCAGGAACGTATTGCGATGATCGCCGAACTGGCGCGCGCCAGCGGCGTGGCGGGTATGTGTGGCGGTCAGGCGCTGGACCTGGCGGCGGAAGGTAAACAGATCGATTTAAGCGCGCTGGAGCAGATCCATCGCCATAAAACCGGTGCGCTGATCCGCGCAGCGGTGCGCCTTGGGGCGCTGGCAGCCGGAGAAACTGGCCGCCAGGCATTACCGGCGCTGGACCGCTATGCTGAAGCAATCGGCTTAGCGTTCCAGGTGCAGGACGACATTCTGGATGTGGTCGGCGATACAGCAATCCTTGGCAAACGCCAGGGTGCCGACCAGGATTTGGGTAAGAGCACCTACCCGGCGTTAATGGGGCTGGAAAATGCCCGTGCAAAAGCCTGGGATCTGTATCAGGAATCCCTTAGTGCTTTAGACACGCTTGCTGCGCAATCTTTCAATACAACGACATTACAAGCGCTGGCAAGCTTCATAATTGAACGCGACAAATAGAGTCTCTGATGAGTTTTGATATTGCAAAATACCCGACACTGGCGCTGGCGAGTTCGGTACAGGAATTACGTTTACTGCCGCGCGAAAGCCTGCCGAAGCTGTGTGATGAGCTGCGGCAGTATCTGCTCGACAGCGTCAGCCGCTCCAGCGGCCATTTCGCCTCCGGGCTTGGCGTCGTTGAACTGACCGTCGCGTTACACTACGTCTATAACACGCCGTTCGACCATCTGGTGTGGGACGTCGGCCACCAGGCTTATCCGCATAAAATTCTGACCGGCCGTCGCGACCGTATTGGCACTATTCGCCAGAAAAACGGTTTGCACCCGTTCCCGTGGCGCGAAGAGAGTGAATTTGACGTACTGAGCGTCGGCCACTCCTCGACCTCCATCAGCGCCGCGCTGGGCATGGCCGTAGCGGCGGGAAAAGAGGGCAAAGGCCGTCGTACCGTCAGCGTCATTGGTGACGGCGCGATTACTGCCGGGATGGCGTTTGAAGCAATGAACCACGCCGGTGATGTCAAAGCCGATATGCTGGTGGTGCTGAACGACAACGAAATGTCGATTTCGGAAAACGTCGGCGCGCTGAATAACCGCCTGGCGCAAATTCTCTCCGGTAAAACCTACTCCCGCCTGCGCGAAGGCGGCAAGAAAGTCCTGACTGGCCTGCCGCCGATCAAAGAGCTGGTAAAACGCACCGAAGAGCACCTGAAGGGTATGGTGGTGCCGGGTACGCTGTTTGAAGAACTGGGCTTTAATTATATCGGCCCGGTGGATGGCCACGATGTGCTGGCGCTGGTGCAGACGCTAAAAAATATGCGCAGCCTGAAAGGGCCACAGTTCCTGCATATCATGACCAGGAAAGGCAAAGGCTACGCCCCTGCTGAGAAAGACCCTATCAGCTGGCATGCGGTGCCGAAATTCGATCCTGCCAGCGGTCTGTTGCCGAAAAGCGCCGAAGCGCTGCCGAGTTATTCGAAGATTTTCGGTAACTGGTTATGCGAAATCGCGGCTGATGATAACAAGCTGATGGCGGTAACACCGGCGATGCGTGAAGGTTCCGGCATGGTGACCTTCTCCCGCGATTATCCGGGGCAATATTTTGATGTGGCGATTGCTGAACAGCATGCCGTCACCTTTGCTGCCGGGCTGGCGATTGGCGGCTATAAGCCAGTTGTGGCGATCTATTCCACGTTCCTGCAGCGTGCCTACGATCAGCTGATCCATGATGTGGCGATCCAAAAACTGCCGGTGCTGTTCGCCATTGACCGCGGCGGCATTGTTGGTGCGGACGGCCAGACCCATCAGGGCGCATTTGATCTCGCTTACCTGCGTTGTATCCCGGAAATGGTGATCATGACGCCAAGCGATGAAAACGAATGCCGCCAAATGCTGTATACCGGTTATCACTATGAGGCAGGCCCAAGCGCGGTGCGCTACCCACGCGGCACCGGTACAGGCGCCACACTGGAGCCACTGGCGGTGCTGCCGCTTGGTAAAGGAGTGAAAAAACGCAACGGCGAGAAACTGGCGATCCTGAACTTCGGTACCCTGCTGCCGGAAGCCGAGGCTGCCGCCGACGCGCTGAACGCCACGCTGGTGGATATGCGCTTTGTCAAACCACTCGACGAGTCGCTGGTGCTGGAACTGGCCGCCAGCCACGAAGCACTGGTTACGCTGGAAGAAGGTTCCGTCAAAGGCGGCGCGGGCAGTGGCGTTAATGAACTGCTGATGGCAAAACGTCGCCCGCTGCCGGTGCTCAATCTCGGTCTGCCGGATATCTTTATTCCGCAGGGCACCCAGGATGAGATCCGTCACGATTTGCAGCTTGATGCCGCAGGGATTCAGGCACAAATCGCAAGCTGGCTGGCGCAGTAACCTCTCCTTTCGCTCCCCATCCGGGGAGCGTGTTACCTGCTATGCTTACATTGAGCTAAATTGCAGGGAGTCATAATGAAAAAAATTCAATTCGGCAGCACCGCGCTGCAGGTTTCACGCCTGTGTCTGGGATGTATGACCTATGGTGAACCCGACCGCGGCACGCATGCCTGGACCCTACCGGAAGAGAGCAGCCGACCGCTAATTAAACAGGCGCTGGAAGCCGGCATCAACTTCTTCGATACCGCTAACAGTTACTCCGATGGCAGTAGTGAAGAGATTGTTGGCCGCGCGCTGCGCGACTTTGCCCACCGGGATGAAATTGTCGTCGCCACCAAAGTCTACTTCCCGATGAGCAACTTATCCGGCGGCCTGTCGCGCAAAAATATTCTGCAATCGATTGATGACAGCCTGACGCGGCTGGGCATGGAGTATGTCGACCTGCTGCAAATCCACCGCTGGGATTACGACACGCCGATCGAGGAGACGCTGGAAGCGCTGCACGATGTGGTTCAGGCGGGGAAAGCGCGCTATATCGGCGCATCATCGATGCACGCCGCACAGTTCGCCAACGCACTGAATACCGCCACTCAGCACGGCTGGACGCGTTTTGTCAGCATGCAGGATCAATACAATCTGATCCAGCGTGAAGAGGAGAACGAAATGCATCCGCTGTGTCTGGCGAATAATATCGCCGTGCTGCCGTGGAGCCCGCTGGCGCGCGGCAAACTCACCCGCCCGTGGGGCGAAACCACGGCGCGTTCAGTGTCCGATCAGGTAACGAAAAACCTCTACAGCCAGACAGAAGAGAATGATGCCGCCATTGCGAAGCGGGTGGAAACCATCGCTGCCGATAAAGGCGTTAGCCGGGCGCAAATCGCGCTGGCATGGCTGCTGAGCAAACCGGCGGTCACCGCGCCGATTATCGGTGCGTCGCGCAGCGAACAGCTGGATGATTTGATTCAGTCCCTGGACGTGGAACTGAGCAGCGAAGAAATCGCCGAACTGGAAACGGTGTATAAACCGCATCCGGTAGTGGGATTTGAGTAACAGCAGAAATGTTTCCCCCAGCGACGGGGGAAACATCATTACAGCGGCCAGTAATGCCCCAGCGACCAGAGCACGCCAGCAGCGATAACCCCGGCGATAATATCGTCCACCATAATCCCCATGCCGCCATGAACATTACGGTCAAACCAGCGGATCGGCCAGGGTTTCCAGATATCGAGCACGCGGAAAATAACAAACCCGGCGGCAACCCACGGCCACTCATTGACCGGCAACGCCATCAGGGTGATCCACATCCCGATAAACTCATCCCAGACGATGCTGCCGTGGTCATGCACGCCCATGTCTTTGGCCGTGCGATGACAGAGATAGACGCCGAGTGAAATACCGATCAGCACCAGCAGCGAGTAGATCTGCAATGGCAGCAGGGTCATCAGCCACCAGAACGGAATCGCGGCCAGCGATCCCACGGTGCCCGGCATCCACGGGCTTAAGCCACTGCCAAATCCGGTCGCCAGCAGATGCCACGGGTTGCTCAGTTTCAGGCGGCTTTTCGCGACATCTTTAGCGCGTGACAAAATGGTCAAATCCTTTCAGGTTAAACTCTACCGGGTTGCCCTTGTCGAGCAGCGTCAGGCCGTCCGCCGCGGGCGCAATCTGACCAATGCAAGTATAAGGCACTCCCAGATGCCCCAGCGCCACATCCAGCGCGCCGCGGTTGATTTCCGGTACGGTAAAGCAGAGTTCGTAATCTTCGCCACCGGATAACGCCCAGCGCAGCGCCTGCGGACGATCGATATGCTCCTGCATCGTGACCGACAGCGGCAGCGCCTCAAGATTAATGCGGGCGCCACAGTCGCTGGCTTTCAGCACATGGCCGAGATCGGAGATCAGGCCGTCAGAGATATCGATGGCCGAACTGGCGAGATCGCGCAGCGCCTGCCCCTGCAGAATACGCGGCATCGGCCGTAAATGGCGTTTGATCAACACCTCATGCGCCGCCGGATCGGCCAGGCGAATATGATGCTGCAGCAGCGCCAGCCCCGCCGCGCTGTCGCCCAGCGTACCGGTCACAAAGATCCAGTCGCCAGGTTTCGCGCCAGAGCGTTTCAGTGCCCGGCCGGTTGGCACCAGGCCATGAATACCCAGCGTCAGGCTGCGCGGACCACGGGTGGTATCGCCGCCAACCAGCTGCATATCGTAGTAATCCAGCAGTTCAAACAGGCTATCGCTAAACGCCTTCAGCCAGGCTTCATCGACCTCCGGCAGCGTCAGCGCCAGTGTCAGCCAGGCCGGATCGGCGCCCATCGCCGCCAGATCGCTGAGATTCACCGCCAGGGCTTTATAGCCCAGATCGGCAGGGTGAATATCGCGTAAGAAGTGAATGCCTTCGACCAGGGTGTCGGTGCTGATAGCCAGAGTCTTTTTTTCCGGCACATTCAGTAGTGCGCAGTCGTCGCCAATGCCTTTTTCCACATCGCGACGAGAGCTTGTCACACGGTTAAAGTAACGCGCGATAAGTTCGAATTCGCCACATGCCATAAATGCTTTCCGCTAAGACGTAGAACAGGCCGGAGAACCGGCCTGGAGGATGATTACTTTTTGTTGGGGCGAATCTGTGGAGCAGCTTTATCCAGTACGCCATTGACGAATTTGTGGCTGTCTTCAGCGCCAAACACTTTCGCCAGTTCGATACCTTCGTTAATCGCTACTTTATAAGGCACATCAGAGCGCTTGCTTAACTCGAACAGCGAAATACGCAGGATGGCTTTCTCAACCTGGCCCAACTCTTCCAGCTGACGGGACAGGTAAGGTTTCATCAGACCATCGAGGTATGCGCTGTTGGTCGCAACACCGCCCAGCAACTCACGGAAGTAGCTGATATCAACGTCTTTGACGTCTTGCTCCGCCAGAAACTGGTATTCAACATCAGCGATGTCGTTTTTAGACAGCTGCCAGGAGTAAAGCGCCTGGACAGCGCACTCACGGGCGCGGCGACGTGCAGCAGGTTTCACAAAATTCCCCTTACAAAAATCAGGCCTTGATGGCTTTCAATACATTAATCATTTCGAGTGCAGTCAGCGCAGCTTCCGCGCCTTTGTTACCCGCTTTGGTGCCCGCACGCTCAATAGCCTGCTCGATGCTTTCGGTAGTCAGAACACCGAACGCCACCGGAATATCGGTGTCCAGCGCAACATTTCCCAGACCAGAGCTTGCTTCACCCGCAACATATTCGAAGTGTGCAGTACCGCCACGAATCACGGTACCCAGCGCGATAACGGCATCGTGTTTGCCGGTTTTCGCCAGCGCACGTGCAGTAATTGGCAGCTCATAAGCACCCGGAACCCAGACCACGGTGATGTTATCATCTTTAACCTGACCGATACGCTTCAGCGCATCAACAGCGCCTTCCAGCAGGCTGTTATTGATGAAATGGTTAAAACGCGCAATGGCAATCGCAACACGTGCGTCAGGAGTGGCTACAGCTGCTTCAATAGTCTTCATACTTTTCCTTTCAGGGTTCTGTTTGGCCCCGCAGGGGGGCGGATTCTATCATACTCTTCGTCGGTCTGCTTCCGCTTTATGGCAAACCGTTAGCGAGGTGTCAGAGTCAGGCGTAAATCGGGGCCGACCTGGCGCACATCGCTAAAAGAAAACGTTGGTGCATCAGCCAGTTGTGAGAGCCCTGGCAGCTGGCATAACCCACGGGCATTGTCGCCCAGCAGTTTCGGCGCAACATAAACAATCACTTCATCCACCACGCCCGCCGTCAGCAACGCGCCCGCCAGGCTGGCACCCGCTTCCACCCACAGGGTATTCAGCTGGCGTTTGCCAAGCAGCATCAGCAGTGAGACCAGATCAACTTTCTGCCGTAATTGGGGAACCAGCAGTTGTTCGACCTGCTCAGGCCACGGCTGTTGATCGGCCTGCAGCCGCGCCAGCAGGGTGTTACCCGGCAGGTTAATCAGCCGGTGTTGCGGCGTGACACGGTTCTGACTGTCGATAATCACCCGCGTCGGCTGACGTAAATCTTCGCGTGCATATGCCGCACGTGAAGCGTCATCCAGTTCTTCCCAGCGCACGGTCAGTGAAGGATCATCCGCCAGTACGGTTGCGCTGGTGCTGAGGATGGCGGAACTCTGCGCGCGCAGACGCTGCACATCGCGCCGCGCCTGCGGTGAGGTAATCCACTGGCTTTCGCCGCTGGCCATCGCGGTACGGCCATCCAGCGACGCGCCAAGTTTGAGCTGAATCCACGGGAAACCGGTGCGCATACGCTTGAGAAAGCCGCGATTAAGCGCTTCGGCTTCATTCATCATCAGGCCGTGGCTGACCTCAACACCAGCCTGTTGCAGACGGTACAGGCCGCGCCCCGCCACTTCAGGATTCGGATCCTGCATCGCCGCCACGACGCGCGTCACGCCAGCGTTAATCAGCGCATCACAGCACGGCGGTGTACGGCCAAAGTGGCTGCACGGCTCCAGCGTGACATACGCCGTGGCGCCACGCGCCTGCTCGCCCGCCATACGCAGCGCATGCACTTCCGCATGCGGTTCACCCGCGCGCTGATGCCAGCCTTCGCCCACAATGACGCCATCACGCACAATCACGCAGCCAACATTAGGATTCGGCGAAGTGGTAAAGCGGCCGCGACGCGCCAGCTCCAGCGCCCGCGCCATATACAATTCATCGCGCATCATTTAGTCCTGTAATTTGGCGATCTCTTCGCCAAACTCGCGAATATCTTCGAAGCTGCGGTAGACCGAGGCAAAACGAATGTAGGCCACTTTATCCAGCTTCTTCAGTTCGTCCATTACCAGGTTACCAATCATTTTGCTCGGCACCTCGCGCTCACCGGTCGCGCGCAGTTGGGTTTTAATATGGCTGATGGCGTTTTCCACCGCATCGGAACTGACCGGACGCTTCTCCAGCGCCTTCATAAAACCGCTGTTCAGTTTATCTTCGTTAAACGGTTCACGGACATCATTGCTTTTCACCACGCGTGGCATCACCAGCTCCGCCACTTCAAAGGTGGTGAAACGTTCATGACAAACCAGACACTGGCGGCGGCGACGTACCGACGTCCCCTCACCCACCAGACGGGAATCAATCACTTTGGTATCCACGGCAGAACAAAATGGGCAATGCATGACGCTTCCTGATAATTTACCAAATTGGTCAATAGTGTAGCGCGAAGTGACGGTTAACAAAATAACCACAGATGCCATTCGTCGCCGCATTATCGGCAATGACCGTGGCAGCAGAATTCCGCTATGCTTAACAATAACTTCATTGCAGGGAGCGATTACGCGTGAACCATCAAAAAACAGCCCTGATCGGACTGCTCAGCGGCGTCATATTGCTGACCGGATGTGCATCGCCAAAGCCACCGGCGGTAAATAAACTGCACAACGAAATCGGCAAACTGAATCAGCAGATGCGTCAGCTCACCGATGAAGCAACAGCGGTGGAGCAACAAAATCAGCTCAACAGCAGCGGCGCACAGGGCGCATGGCTGCTGCCCACGGCCCACACCGTGGTACTGCTGCACAGCAATGCTGGCGACTTACGTTTGTCATTGAGCCATGTCGAAGCCGAAGCCAATGGCAGCCGCGCTATGCTGCATATTCGCGCCGCAGGGGAACAGGCGCTGACACCGTTTAGCGCGCAAATTGAATGGGGCACTCTGGACCCGGTCACCGGCAAACCTCTCGCCAGCGAGAAGCAGTCACAGACGATCGAACTGCCTGCCTCACTGCTGCCCAAAGCGGAAGCCACCGTGCCGTTACGTTTGAGCGGCATCCAGCCGGAACAGCTGGGTTATGTGCGGGTGCATGAGATTGTGCCGCAGACGGCGGCGAACACTGCACCATAAAAAAAACCGCCTGTTTATCAGGCGGTTTTTTTAACGCCCTCCCCCATTTTATGGCGGAGGGTTGATGAGGGGGAACAAGCAGCACGAAGTCGTCAGCTCCCCATCCTAACCTTCCCTCGCTATACGGGGGAAGGAACTGGACTGCAGCTCCTTCCCCCACTATACGCAGAAAGACTGAGCAGCAAATTACGGCAGAATTGACGGCTGATCCGCCCCTTCCTTTTCCACTTTCTGCTGAATCAGGTGCTCACGCTTCATCCCCAGTTTCAGCGCCAGAGCAGAAGAAACATAGATAGAAGAGATAGTACCGATCGCCACACCAATCAGCATGGTCAGTGAGAAGCCTTTCAGCAGCGCACCACCAAAGATGAACAGGATCAGGATCATCGCCAGCGTGGTCAGCGAGGTGATCAAGGTACGGCTCAGTGTCTGGGTCAGCGACACGTTGGTGATCTCGTAAGAGGAACCGCGACGGATCTTGCGGAAGTTCTCACGAATACGGTCAGAAACCACGATCTTATCGTTAAGCGAGTAACCAATCACCGACATCAGCGACGCGACAATCGTCAGGTCGATTTCGACGTTGAACAGCGACAGAATGCCGCAGGTGATGATCACGTCGTGCGCCAGCGCCAGCACGGTACCCAGCGCCAGACGCCACTCAAAACGAAAGCCGATGTAGATCAGAATCGCAATCAGCGCCGACAGCAACGCCATCGCCCCCGCCTGCGCCAGATCGCTACCGACCGTCGGACCGACGAACTCGATACGCTTAACCGTCGCATTCTGCAGGGTAGTTTCGTTAATCACCGTCAGCACTTTGTTACCCAGTTCCTGACCCGCAGGACCCTCAACAGGGGCCATACGCACCATCACATCGCGGCTGCTGCCAAAGTTCTGCACCAGCGGCTCCTGGAAGCCTGCTTTCACCAGCGATTCACGCAGGGTATCCAGCTCGGCCGGTTTTTCCAGGTTAATCTCAATCACCGTCCCGCCGGTAAAGTCGAGGCCCCAGTTGAAGCCTTTCACTGCGACAATGGCGACAGACGCCATAATCAGCAGGCCGGAGATGATAAAGGCCAGCGTGTCCCAGCGCATAAAGTCAACGACCTTACGCCCATGGTTCAGCTGTTCAATACTATAGTCCTGTGCCACAACGCACTCCTCAGATAGACAGCTTGTTGACGCGTTTGCCGCCGTACACCAGGTTAACGATGGCACGGGTGCCGACGATAGCGGTAAACATGGAGGTTGCAATACCGATAGCCGTGGTAATCGCAAAGCCTTTAATTGAACCGGTACCGACCGCATAAAGAATGATAACTTTAATCAGCGTGGTGACGTTCGCATCGACGATACTCGAGAAGGCACCTTTATAGCCTTCATGAATCGCCTGCTGCACCGAGCGCCCGTTACGCAACTCTTCTTTAATACGTTCGTTAATCAGTACGTTCGCATCCACCGCGACTGCCAGCGTCAGCACGATACCGGCAATACCCGGCATGGTGAGCGTTGCGCCTGGCAGCAGTGACATCACGCCAACAATCAGCACCAGGTTCGCCAGCAGCGCACTGGTGGCGATAATGCCGAACTTCTTATAGAACACCACCATAAACAGAATGGAGGCGATCAGACCCCACAGGCACGCTTCCAGACCCTGGGTAATGTTCTGCGCCCCCATGGTTGGACCGATGGTACGCTCTTCCACGATCTGAATCGGCGCAATCAACGCACCGGCGCGCAGCAGCAGCGACAGCTGACGTGCTTCGTTCGGGTTGTTAATACCGGTGATACGGAAGCTGTTGCCCAGACGCGACTGGATGTTGGCGACGTTAATCACCTCTTCCTGCTTCTCAAGGATGGTACGGCCGTTAGCATCTTTCTTACCGCTGTCTTTATACTCGACAAACAGCGTCGCCATCGGCTTACCGATATTGTCCTTGGTGAAGTTGGACATGGTGTTGCCACCCGCGCTGTCCAGAGAGATGTTTACCTGCGGCTGGTTGTACTCATCAGTGCTGGACGTTGAGTCAGTGATATGGTCACCGGTCAGAATCACACGTTTGTACAGCACCACTGGCTGGCCATCACGCGTTTGCTTCACTTCGGAGTCGCCCGGTACGCGGCCACTGGCGGCAGCAGACTGATCAACGGAAGTATTCACCAGACGGAATTCCAGCGTTGCCGTCGCACCGAGGATCTCTTTGGCGCGTGCGGTATCCTGGATACCCGGCAGTTCAACCACAATGCGGTCCGCGCCCTGACGCTGCACCAGCGGCTCAGCAACACCCAGCTGGTTAACACGGTTACGCAGGATATTGATGTTCTGCTGCACCGCATATTCACGCGCTTCACGCAGACGCTCATCGCTCATCACCGCACGCAGGGCATTGCTGCCGCTGTTGCTGATCACCAAATCGCGGTGACGGGTAGTCAGCCAGCTGACAGCCTGATCGCGGGCAGCACCATCACGGAACTGCACTTCCGCACCATAGTTGTCGATTTTACGCACGGTGGTGTAAGGAATGGATTTTTCACGCAGGTCGCTGCGCAGGCTGTCCATGGTCTGTTCCTGCAGTTTACCCAGCGCAGTGTCCATATCCACTTCCATCAGGAAGTGAACGCCGCCACGCAGGTCGAGGCCCAGTTTCATTGGTTCAGCCGCCAGCAGCGTCAGCCAGCGCGGGGTTGCCGGCGCCAGGTTGAGCGCGACAACGTAATTCTCGCCAAGAACCTTCATAATCGCTTCACGGGCGCGCAGCTGCACATCCGTGTTAGCAAAGCGCGCCATGATGGCGCCATTTTCCAGCACAATAGATTTGCTCTGGATATTATCTTGTTTTAATGCGTCCTGGATCTGACCCAGCGTTTGTTCACTGGCGGCGCCACCGCGCGCGCCAGTGATCTGCACAGCCGGATCCTCACCATACAGGTTGGGAAGCGCATACAGCAGGCCGATCAACAACACGGCGACCAGCATAACGTACTTCCACAAAGGATAACGGTTTAACACGGCAGTTCCCTTAGGGAGAAACTAAAATTACAGCGCCTTCATCGTGCCTTTTGGCAGAACGGCAGCCACGAAATCACGTTTGATAACCACTTCGTTATTTTCGTTCAGTTCAATCGCGATATAACCGGTTTCCGCTACTTTAGTTACGCGGCCAACCAGACCTCCAGTGGTCAGCACTTCGTCACCTTTGCCGATGGAATCCATCAGTTTCTTGTGCTCTTTCGCGCGCTTCTGCTGTGGACGCAGGATCATAAAGTAGAAAATCAGACCGAAGACCACCAGCATGATCACCAGGGAATAAGGACTACCCTGCGACGGCGCGCCTGCTGCAGCTACTGCGTCAGAAATGAAAAAGCTCATTAAAATTCCCTCATTGTTTAATTATCAGACGGTTAAAGGCGGAACAGCCTTACCTTTCCGTGTATAGAACTCGCTAACAAAGTGCTCTAATTTACCTTCTTCGATGGCCTGGCGTAAACCCGCCATCACACGCTGGTAATAACGCAGGTTATGAATGGTGTTCAGCCGTGCGCCTAATATTTCGTTACAGCGATCGAGATGATGCAAGTAAGCACGGCTATAATTGCGACAGGTGTAACAATCACATTCAGCATCCAGCGAAGACGTGTCATCTTTATACTTCGCATTACGGATTTTCACCACGCCGTCAGTGACGAACAGGTGGCCGTTGCGCGCGTTACGGGTTGGCATCACGCAGTCAAACATATCGATGCCGCGACGCACACCTTCCACCAGATCTTCCGGCTTACCGACACCCATCAAATAACGTGGTTTGTCTTCCGGGATCTGCGGGCAGACATGCTCCAGGATGCGGTGCATATCCTCTTTTGGTTCACCCACCGCCAGGCCGCCCACAGCGTACCCATCAAAGCCAATCTCTACCAGCCCTTTGACTGAGACATCACGTAAATCTTCGTAAACACTGCCCTGAATGATGCCAAACAGCGCATTTTTGTTGCCCAGCGAGTCAAAACGGTCGCGGCTGCGTTGCGCCCAGCGCAGTGACATTTCCATCGAGCGTTTGGCGTAATCCCAGTCCGCCGGGTACGGCGTGCACTCATCGAAAATCATCACGATATCGGAACCGAGATCGTACTGAATATCCATCGATTTTTCCGGGTCGAGGAAAATCGGGTCGCCGTTAATTGGGTTACGGAAGTGAACGCCCGCTTCGGTGATTTTGCGGATATCGCCGAGGCTGAACACCTGGAAGCCGCCCGAATCGGTGAGGATTGGCCCTTTCCACTGCATAAAATCGTGCAGATCGCCGTGCAGCTTCATAATCTCCTGGCCAGGACGCAGCCACAGATGGAAGGTGTTGCCAAGGATAATCTGCGCACCGGTGTCCTGCACTTCTTCCGGCGTCATGCCTTTTACCGTGCCGTAGGTGCCCACGGGCATAAACGCCGGGGTTTCCACTACGCCGCGATCAAAAATCAGACGGCCGCGGCGCGCGCGACCATCGGTAGTATCAAGCTCAAACTTCACATTGCCTCCAGACCAGCAGAGAAACAGTCTGCTGGCGCTAATTCGCGCAAAGCGCGACTGACCTTACCGCCAGGCGACTCCCGGCGGCATACGATTATTTGCCGACCTGTTGCTGGTCAGCTTGTGGGTTACGGCTGATAAACATTGCATCGCCATAACTGAAGAAACGGTACTGCTCCGCCACCGCCTGCTGATAGGCGTGCATGGTATGGTGATAACCGGCAAACGCGGACACCAGCATAATCAGCGTGGACTCCGGCAGATGGAAATTGGTGATCAACGTATCCACCACCTGCCACTGGTAGCCCGGGTAAATAAAGATTTTGGTGTCGTCGAAGAATGGTGCAATCAGCGCCTCTTTACTCGCCTGCGCCGCGCTCTCCAGCGAACGCACCGAGGTGGTGCCAACGGCAATGACCTGGTTGCCGCGCGCCTTACAGGCCAGCACCGCATCAACCACCTCCTGCGGCACTTCGGCATATTCGGCATGCATAATGTGGTCTTCGATACTGTCAACACGCACCGGCTGGAAGGTACCCGCACCGACATGCAGGGTGACAAATGCCATCTCGACGCCTTTTTCCCGCAATGCCGCCAGCAATGGCTCATCGAAGTGCAGTCCGGCAGTTGGCGCGGCGACCGCACCCGGGCGCTGGCTATAGACCGTCTGATACAGTTCGCGGTCAGCGTCTTCGTCAGGGCGGTCGATGTAGGGCGGCAGCGGCATATGGCCAACAGCATTGAGGATATCCAGCACCGCGCGCTCATCGTCAAAAGCGATCTCAAACAGCGCATCATGGCGCGCCACCATGGTGGCTTTCACGCTTTCATCTTCGCCCAGCAGCAGTTCAGCACCCGGTTTCGGCGCTTTTGAGGCACGCACATGGGCCAGCACACGCTTATCATCAAGCATGCGCTCCACCAGCATTTCAAGTTTGCCGCCGCTGACTTTGCGGCCAAAGACGCGCGCCGGGATCACCCGCGTGTTGTTAAACACCAGCAGGTCGCCGGGATTGAGTTTATCCAGCACATCCGTAAACACACCGTGGGACAGTGCCCCCGTTGGCCCGTCAAGGGAGAGCAAACGGCATCCGCTGCGCTGTGGCTGCGGGTAGTGGGCGATCAAAGACTCGGGTAACTCAAATGAAAAATCGGCAACGCGCATCGGTAAACATCTTCAGGTGTGAAACAGGCGGCATAGTCTAGCCCAAATGCCCTCAATTCTGAACCATTGTTGTCTTAAGCACTGTATCGCCGTGTTAATCGACTCAGGCAAAAATAGCTCACGCCGCCAACAGCGCTGCCACTCCGTCAGCGAAAGCGCTATACTGCGCGCCATGAACTTTCTCGCACACTTACACCTCGCCTCGCTGGCGAACAGTTCGCTGCTGGGCAACCTGATGGCGGATTTTGTCCGCGGCGACCCGCATCAGCAGTGGCCTGCCGCCGTGGCGGACGGCATTATGCTGCACCGGCGCATTGACGTGATGACCGATTCACTGCCGGAAGTGCGCGCCGCGCGCCAGTTTTTCCGCCCGGAAACCTCGCGCGTCGCGCCCATTACTCTCGATGTGATTTGGGATCATTTCCTGTCGCGTAACTGGCTGAAAATTCATCCGGAAATTTCCTTGCCAGCTTTTTTGGCTCATGCGCATTCTGTGATCTCCCCCGAATTAGCCCATACCTCCGACAGATTCCAGAATCTTAACCATTATTTATGGTCTGAACGCTGGATGGAGAACTATGCGCAAGCGGAGTATCTGGAAAAAGTGCTGCGGGGAATGGCTGCGCGTCGCCCACGTCTTGCGGCGCTGCGCGACTCTTATCAGGACTTCATCACGCATTATCATCAGTTTGACACACTGTTCTGGCAATTCTATCCGCGTATGATGATGCAGGCGACACAACAGCAGCTGTAGCCTGCAGCCAGCACTTGCCCTTTTGCTGAAAAGGGTTATTGTATGAGCGTTTCTTTATTATTTTCTTATTTCGATAGGTACAACCTATCTGATTAATCGGCGCTATGCATTGTTTCAGCCCCTGTGAAACCTCTATACTTGCAGGCGTTCTTTTTATTAACCCTTCTCTTTTTACAGGAGTGAGCATGGTCCTGGTAACTCGTCAAGCCCCTGATTTTACTGCCGCAGCTGTGCTGGGCAACGGTGAAATCGTTGAAAATTTCAACTTCAAAAAACACACTGCTGGTAAACCTACCGTGCTGTTCTTCTGGCCAATGGACTTCACCTTCGTTTGCCCGTCTGAGCTGATTGCTTTTGACAAGCGCTACGAAGAGTTCCAGAAGCGTGGTGTGGAAGTTGTCGGTGTTTCTTTTGACTCCGAGTTCGTACATAACGCATGGCGTAACACGCCGGTTGATAAAGGCGGCATTGGCCAGGTGAAATACGCCATGGTTGCTGACATCAAGCGTGAAATCCAGAAAGCATACGGTATCGAGCATCCGGATGCTGGCGTTGCACTGCGTGGTTCATTCCTGATTGACAAAGACGGCGTGGTTCGTCACCAGGTGGTTAACGATCTGCCACTGGGTCGTAACATCGACGAAATGCTGCGTACTGTTGACGCGCTGCAGTTCCACGAAGAGCACGGCGAAGTGTGCCCGGCTCAGTGGGAAAAAGGTAAAGAAGGTATGGGCGCGTCTCCGGAAGGCGTGGCAAAATACCTGTCTGAAAACGCAGCTAAGCTGTAATTCAGACCGGTTGCATAAAAAGCTCGCTTCGGCGGGCTTTTTTGATCTCCGCCGCTGGTGTTATTTCCGTTTTATCAACCATGAAAAATTAAAATAACTACAGCCGTTGCGACCAGAGATAAATAAAATTCAGCACCAGTTATTACTTACCCCCACAGATAATATTCATTCCCACCAATGCGACAAAATCCGAGTTTATTCTCCGACGCTATTTATTAGCTTATAATCCACTATGATACCCACTGGGTAAACCCGTTATTATTATCGCCTGCCCGTGGGCGATAAGTTTACCTTTAACCTGCACGTCATGTATTGTTCTGAACATGCCTAATTGATTGACTGAACCCAATACGCTAACTAAGGATATGTTTATGTCCAGCCACAACCATTTTGCCTGGCGGCCAGACGTTGAAGGCCTGCGCGCCGTCGCCATTTTACTGGTCGTGTTGTATCACAGCGGCGTCAGCAGCATCAGTGGCGGGTTTATCGGCGTTGATGTTTTTTTTGTAATTTCCGGTTTTTTAATTGGCGGTATTATTAATAAAGAGATTACCAACGACGAATTTTCCTTTCGCGCCTTTTATTTCAGACGTATTCGCCGTATTGCACCCGCATTGTTTTTCATGTTGCTGTGTATTAGCACCGCCTGTTATCTATTACTTTCCCCGCTGGAATTTCGCGACTATGCAAAATACGCTGCTGCGGTATTACTTTCGCTGCCTAATGTCGCCCTGCTAAAAGGCGGTGATTATTTTAGCTCTTCTGCTGACCTCAATCCGTTATTAATGACCTGGTCATTAGGCATCGAGGAACAATTCTATTTTGTGTTACCCGTGATTCTGATTATCGCCAGCAGGAAAAAACTGTCGGCGAAAAAAATTATTGCGGCGATCACCCTGCTTTCCCTGCTGGGCAGCATTGTCCTGACGCCAGTCGATCAACAGAAAGCTTTTTATCTGCTGCATACCCGCGCCTGGGAACTGGGCCTCGGTGTGATGCTCGCGCTGTCGATGCGCCAGCCACTGCAGGGAAAAAGCGCGAATTTGCTGTCGCTGGCAGGTCTGTTGATGATTGTCATCCCGGCGCTGATACTGGACCGGAACAGCAGCTTTCCCGGCCATCTGGCGATGTTCCCGGCGCTGGGCGCCGCCCTGATTATTGCCTCGGCTGGGACGCTGAATCAGCGACTGCTGGCCAATAAACCGATGCGCTTTATCGGCCGGGTTTCCTATTCCTGGTATTTATGGCACTGGCCAGTGCTCAGTCTCGCCAGCATTATCAGTGACGGGCCACTGACGACCATTCAGGGATTAGCCCTCAGCGCCGCCGCCCTGCTGATCGCCACCTTCTCCTGCTACGCGGTGGAGCAGCCCTTCCGCCAGCCAGCAGGTCAGCGGCAATTGCGCACTATTATGACTTACTGCGCGCTGTGCGCCGCTGGCGCCGGATTATTCTTCAATGTTTACCTGAATAACGGCTGGCACACCCGTTTTAGCGAGCAGGTCAATAACGGCGAGCAACTGAAAGTGGCGGCGCAGGCCAATCCCTGTTTGCGCGACTATGGCCCTAATCTGCCATCGCAGAACCCACACTGTATACCGTCAAGCCGTGAGACCAGCATCGCGCTGGTGGGTGACAGCCACGCGTCCGCCTTACGCCCGGCCGTCGAGCAATATGCGCGCCTGCAGGATAAGCCGCTGTATCAGATGACGAAAGCGTCCTGCCCTTTTTTGATTGGCGCCACACGTGAAACCAGCGGTTATCCCCATCACGCGACGGAGTGTCAGCAGTTTAACCAGTCAGTGTTAAAAATATTAATGGACAGTAATATTGATGAGGTAATTATCTCCGCCTACTGGGAAGCGGGTATCTCAGCCATCCCGGGGTATGGTTATCAGGCGGCAGGGGAAAATGACAATTATCAGGCGCTGAGCAGCGGTCTGCACGCCACGGTGATGCAGCTGCTGGCGGCCAACAAAAAAGTGACCATTATTGAAGATGCGCCAGGTTTAGAGGTCGACCCGGTGCGCCTGTATAACAATCACCAGATCCCACTGCGCAAAAACCTCAATGCCCTGTTAAGCCACTGGGCCGGTATGCCGCTGGTTGTCGAACGCACCCGGGAATTTCATCTTACCGATGATAAAGTTAACGATATTCTGGCCAGCTGGCAGCCGATGGGCGTCAGAGTGATCAAGCTGACTGATAATCTCTGCAGCCAGCAAGGATGCATGATTTTCAACGCAGGCATGCCGGTCTATTTTGATCAACATCATCTGAGTGCGCCGGGTAGCGTACTGGCGCTGGGAAACCATCTGCAGCAACGCCAGAATGCCAGCACACGCTAAAAACAGCAAAGCCCGCGCCCGCGGGCTGTGTTTCTGCTGCGGTAAAAGAGCGAAAGATAAAAATATTACCATCCCATCCCTGGTAACCTTGCCATTTTGATACGGCTGGCGTCATCGCCACAAACACCGATGCGGCGCCAGCGCCATACCTGCAACGGCAAACAGGAACAAAAACGTGTTTAATGCTTGTAACGCGCTGACTCCCACTGACAGCAACAACAATCTCCGCATCTCTTCACCAGACAAGTCGCAAACTATCACGTGCAATGCTTCCCCCGTGTTTGTTCGGACAACGATTAGCAATACCCAACAACAACCTCTGTCGCTGAAAAACCAGGACTTCACCCCTCCCGCCAGATCGCCTGTTATTTTCAATCCGCGACAGCAAAAAACGCCTGAGTTGCCAGGTCCATTGCGGCAGGAGAAGCGCGCCAAAATTGATCCGCTGTATATTGCTGAAGAACTGAGTAATGCCTTGCAGAGGCAGCATGAGCACGCCCCTCAGACCATCATCAAAACCATAATGGAAAAGTACCCGGAACTGCCAGTCACTGAACGGGGGAAAATCGGCGCCAGGTTATGGCTGGGCAAAAAAACCGACCTCCTGGCAAAAAATATAGCGACGTCATTGGGAGTGAGCAAGGCGTTGTTTTATCGTGAAATTTCCGTTGTTTCCGCTCAATTACCCGAGCAACAGGCGTGGATCGATAACTATATGGCGCATATCCACCCGGGTATGACGTGCGCTGAACTGGATTACCACGAAAAAGTCCAGCTTGCCATGCACTACTTTAACTACACCACGCCTTCCCTCAGTCAGCCCTTATGGAAGCTGTCGGATTTACTGGGTATCTCCGGCTGTAGCTTGCGCAGAAAAATAAAAAAACGACTTACAACCCAACCCAGCCACAGCGCGCCTGCGCCGAGCGCCCCGCCAGCACCTGCTGATGCCATCTCGACAGATCGTCCCCTGAACAATGAGAAGGAGAAATACCTGCAGGAGACGCTTAACCGTCAACTGGCGCAGGACTACCCTGGTAAAAGTATGCCGGAGCTCTCTCCTGACCAACGGCAGTTGCTGGCTCTCAGCTACTGGCAAGAACAGACGCTAAAACCGTCTCTGCCACGCCTTGCCGAGTTAACCCTGACCTCCAGGCATGATCTGGTCAGGAAGACCCATCAGCTCAGAACAGTGCCAGCAGCGTTGCAGAGGTGGGTAGACGAACAACTCAGTCTGATGCCCACGGATATGCAAGCAAGGTATTGCGATGACAGTACACTGCGAATGGAGTTGGCGATGGCATTATTGCAACGTATCCCCTCAGAGTTTGGCGCCAGAAAATGGCAGCTCGCCAGAGTAATGAAGGTCAGCACCTCCGCGTTACTGGCGAAATACAGGCGCTTGCACTGGGTGCCTGAGATCGTAGCAAATCGTGTGGAAGAGGCGCTGACGCAACGTAGCGGCGAATTGCAACCAATCCCCCTCACGGATGAAGAGAAGGCGCAGACAGGAGCGGCGTTATGGTTTAATGAGCTGTCAGCACGGGTTCCGGAAAAAACACTGGCACAGCTGTTAAATGTTGATTATCTGCTTCTGCATCAGGACGTTACAATACTAAGAGCGCAGCAGCGCGAGTCGGTAATGAAAGCGAAAAGAAAAACACCGACGCCCCCCGCTCCTCCCGACACTGAACGTTCGATCACGCCTGAACCTGTCACTATCGACAGCAGAGGTCGTCCACGCAAGAACCTGCAAAACAGAGTAAAAAAAATCTTAAACAGGCTCGGTATAAAAGCTGTGCGGGCACTGCCGGTATCGCGCAAAAAAACGATGCTCAAAAAGAGTGATGAGATGTCACCAAAGGCGCTTATCAAGCTGGAACCTGTTGCCGTAGAGCCTGATAAGGAAGTGGAGTTGATGATCTGTGGCGATGACGGTGAAGTAGTGAATACCTTTGCCACCAAGCAGCGTCCGCTGACGGAAAGTTATGCTATTCGCAATGATTTACCGATCTTACGCGATCCGCTGAACCCGCAGAATAGCGTGACGCTGCAAGCCGAAGGGGTGGAAACGGTCCAGCAGCTGCAGGTCAGTTACTGGGGGGACCTGAATACCTTACCGTTCCGGCGTGATAAAAAAGCTATCGTACAACACGCCCGCGATCTGGTCTCGATGGAAGGTCCGGCGCTGGCGGCCTGGATGGAAGGATTGATGGTGTGCCACGGTTCGTATGTCGAAGATGAGACAGGCGCGCTTGTGGCATTGGGAAAAGGCGTTTTTAACAACAGTGGTAAGGTGGTTCCGCGCGGAACCGTGCTTGGACCTGTCGCGGGATCCTTACATCAGCAGGAGACGATGTCATCACTGATCAGAAAAGAAGGATCGAAAAACAGTTTAAGCCACACATGGAACACCTCGTCGAAAACCGATTTCATCGACTGTTTTCACGAAAGAAATTTACCTGCCATGTTCAACAGCGGCAAATTACCGGGCAACCCGACAGTGGCGAAAAATAATGTCGCTATCTTTATTCTCGGCAAAAATATTATTTGCTATTTCACCATCAAAGATGTCGGCATCGGTGAAGAATACTATGTCGATTATGGCAAGAGATACGAACCCGAAATCATTATTAACCGTCAGAGGCGCGAGGAAAGGATTGAGAACAGCATTCAGCGCGTACTCTATCCGCACGACGTGAAATCAGAACCAGAGGTAACGGCTCACCTCTCTCAACCCGCACGCCAGCCCTTTCCCTATACCGAACAACTTATCAGCAATATTTACCACCCGGCTGGCTGGCGGGAAAACAGCAGTGAGACGCTCCCGGTGTTGATTAGCCGCACGCGAGCGTTTCGTGAGCGTGAGGCGGTGCTGGTGATTGTCGATCAAAATAATCGGTTTACCGTCGCCTGGGATTCACGTAACCACGAGACGTTAACACCGCAAAATCTTGCCGGACGCAAGCTGGCAGTGATTCAGCATGTTAATCATGCTAACCACGGGCGCGCCAATCATTATGACGCTTACATCCCGCGCGCCGGCAGAGAGAATGTGCAATTTATCAGGTTGCATAACAGCCCGGACTACTATCTGGAGTATTCGTCCTGTCACGGCATCAATATCCCGGCAAAAGGTTTCTGCATGACCCATGCCGCCTGGGTGGCGCTGACCGGCGAGATTAATGACCACACTCAGGGAGAGCTACTGCGTCAGCAAATTGTCGATGAAATTCAGTTTGGCGAGCATGAGGAACTGATCAAATTTAACGCCCAGAGCGCAGAGACGATGGCATCTTAAGGCGGATGCGCTGCGGCGCATCCAGACTCACTCAGCTACCATGCAGGATCAACGCCAGCACCGTTCCCATAACAGAGGCGATAACCCTCGAGGCTACCGCCAGAAACAGCGTCATGGCCAGATAACTGAGTAGCGCTGGAAAAGCTTCCAGCATAAAACGCAGGTCAAAATTCATGCGTTTACTGCTCCTTGCTCACATCCTGTTTCAGATACTGCTCAGACAGTTTGGTCAGGGTGCCATCTTCTTTCAGTGCGCTCAGCGCCTGGTTGAATTTCTGACGCAGCTCATCACCTTTCTGGTTTTTCACAAACGGACAGGCTTCCTGATAGCGATACACCGGAGCGCCAGAGATTAAGAGCAGCTTAATGAGTTTCGCCGCGCCATAACGTAACAGGCCGGACATACGCCCGGCCTGAAGTCATCTTTGCTATCGAGATCGCTGGCTAATGCCAGCCATTATGCGTTATCTGAAGCCCTGGCAGCCAGCCGATCACGCACGCGCTGTTTAATGACCCAGCCCGCGAGCAGCAAGACTATCCAGACACAACCGGCGTACAACGACACACGGGTATCCGGGAAGTAGCCGATCAGGCCGATAATAAATACCAGGAACAGCACGCCCACCATGGCGGTGAATGAGCCTCCCGGCAGCGAGAACTTCAGCGCTTTCGCCTGTTCTGCGCTTAGCGTACGGCGGAAGGCAATCTGCGAGCAGAGGATCATAATCCACACCCACACGGTGGCGAAGGTCGCAAGCGACGCAATCACCAGGAACACTTTTTCCGGCATCAGGTAGTTCAGATAAACCGCGATCAGCATCGCCAGCATCATCACCACTACCGTCACCCATGGAATGCCGCGCTCGGAAACTTTCATGAATATCTTCGGTGCGTGGCCCTGCTCAGCCATGCCGTGCAGCATACGGCCGACACCAAATACATCACTGTTGATCGCCGACAGCGAGGCGGTAATCACCACAAAATTAAGAATCGAGGCCGCCGCCGCAATGCCTAAGTGCTGGAAGGTCAGCACAAACGGACTGCCTTCCGTGCCAACCTGGTTCCACGGGTAAATCGACATAATCACGAACAGCGTGCCGACATAAAACACAAGGATACGCAGCGGTACAGAGTTAATGGCGCGCGGAATCGACTTCCCGGGATCTTTCGCTTCACCGGCAGTGATACCGATAATTTCAATACCGCCATAGGCAAACATCACCATCTGCAGCGACAGCAACATGCCGACAATGCCATGGGCAAAGAAGCCGCCATTGCTCCACAGATTGTGGATGCCGGTCGGCTGCCCGCCATTGCCAATGCCCCAGAAAATGATGCCGAAGCCGGCAAGGATCATGATGATGATGGTGGCAACTTTGAAGAACGAGAACCAGAACTCCACTTCACCAAACACCCGCACGCTCATCAGGTTAATGGCGCCAATAATCAGCACCACGCTCAGCACCCACATCCAGTGCGGTACGTCCGGGAACCAGACGCCCATATAAATCCCGAAGGCGGTGACGTCGGCAATGGCGACGATCAGAATTTCAAAGCAGTAGGTCCAGCCAGTGATATAGCCCGCCAGCGGGCCGAGATAATCCTGGGCATAGCGTGAAAACGAACTGGCTTGCGGATTGTTGACCGACATCTCACCCAGCGCGCGCATAATGATATATGCCACCGCGCCACCAATGATATACGCCAGCAGTACGCTGGGTCCGGCCATTTTTATCGCATCGGCAGAGCCATAAAATAGCCCAGTGCCAATTGCCGACCCCAGCGCCATAAAGCGGATATGGCGTGTGCTCAGTCCGCGTTTGAGCTTGTTCGTTTCTTGCATAACAACCTATCACCTGTGGAAATGAAAAAACCACGGGCAAGCCCGTGGTTACAAATTAACCTGTTCTGTTACTGGTGCACAGTGACTTGCTGACGTCCCACGAGACGGTCATACACCGCCAGTGCAATCAGCATCGCCAGCGACGGCGGCAACCATGCCAGCCCCTGGTCGGCCAGCGGCAAATGCTGGGTCCATGCCGGTAACATCGCACTCAGACTGGAGGATTTAATCGCATCAATGATACCGAACAGCAGGCTCACCAGCATAATCGGCGCGATGATACGGCTGCTTTTGTTCCACCAGTTCAGCGTAAAGCTCAGAACGACCAGTACAATACAGGGTGGATAGATGGCTGTCAGCACCGGAATGGAAATCTGAATCAAATGGCTCAGACCCAGGTTCGATACCAGCATCGAGAACAGACCCAGGATAAACACCAGCGTGCGGTAAGAGAGTGGCAGATAGTGTTCAAAGAACTCGGCGCAGGCGCAGGTCAGACCGACAGCCGTCACCATGCAGGCGACAAAAATCAGCGCGGCCAGGAAGAAGCTGCCCATATTGCCAAAGGTCTGCTGCACATAAGCATGCAGGATCGCCGCGCCGTTAGCGTTCTGATCTACCAGACCACCGCTGCCGGAGCCGAGCTTAAACAGGCTCAGATAGACCAGCGTCAGGCCAACACCCGCAATCAGACCAGCAAGAATGGTGTAACGCGTCAGCAGGCGTGCATCTTCCACACCGCGTGAACGGGCGGCATTAACGATAACAATACCAAACACCAGTGCGCCCAGCGTATCCATGGTCAGATAACCATTCACGAAGCCGCTGGAGAACGCTGCATGCTGATAGGCATCGGTCGCGGGCGCGATGCCGCCCGCAGGCCACAACAGTGCAGCCACACCCAGTACTGCCAGCGCCAGAATTTTCAGCGGCGCCAGTACATGGCCCACGGTATCCAGCAGCTTGCCCGGATACAGGGAGATGCCCATCACCAGCACAAAGTAGATGACGCTGTAGATAAACAGCGGCAGCGGACCATCGCCGGTCAGCGGCGCGATACCGATTTCAAACGAAACCGTGGCGGTACGCGGCGTGGCGAACAGTGGGCCGACCGCCAGATAGCAGACGGTGGCTAACAGCAGGCCCGCCGCCTTGCCAATCGGCGAGCTCAGGGCGTCAATGCCACCGCCGACGCGCGCCAGCGCAATCACGGTAATCACCGGCAGACCCACAGCGGTAATCAGGAAGCCAATGGCAGCCATCCAGACGTGTTCACCGGACTGAATCCCAACCATCGGCGGGAAGATAATATTGCCCGCGCCCACAAACAGGGCGAAGGTCATAAACCCTAACGCGAGGATATCTTTCGAAGTTAAACGATGTGTCATAAAGCCGTAGTGCCTGTACTGATGTTGCAGTGGAAGTTGTGTTTAAACGTTGGCGAATCCGACAGCACGTTAAAATTATCAATAATTCAGACATCTACAGGGCAATATGCTTACTGATGGCCTGACGCGCAGGTGATTTGAGCTGATTTTCTTCTGTTCACAGGGGATATATCGACAACGGCGCTAAGTAAAACGTTTATAGCGGGGAAAGGCAATACGGGATCGGAAAAGCAGAGTGATATAACGGATAAATTCTAAAAAGCAGTGGATCGCTTCAGGATATAAAGAAACCACATTAGATGATTTGTATTTTTTCTGCACAGCGTACAGTTAATTTGGCCATTTATGCGCCAGCAGATGCACAAAAGGCGCGGAAATCCGCGCCTGTCCGCACAAGTTTACGCCGATTACCAGACGTTTTTCGCGATATCCACCACCAGGCGCAGCTTGGCCCACTGCTGCTCTTCTGTCAGGCTGTTGCCCTCTTCGGTGGAGGCAAAGCCACACTGTGGGCTGAGGCAAATCTGGCTCAGGTCAACATACTTCGCCGCTTCTGCCAGACGCTGCTTCACCGTGTCAGGGTTTTCCAGCTCGCCATTTTTGGTGGTGATCAGGCCCAGTACCACCTGCTGGTGACCTGGTTTGATAAAGCGCAGCGGTTCGAAACCACCAGATCGCTCGTTATCATATTCAAGGAAAAAGGCGTCGATATTCACGGTGCCAAACAGGATCTCAGCCACCGGTTCATAACCGCCTTCGGAAATCCAGGTGGAGCGGAAGTTACCGCGACAGACGTGCAGACCGATAGTGAGATCGGCCGGTTTACCTTCAATCGCTTTGTTCAGCACACGGGCGTAGGTACGCGCCAGCTCTTGCGGATCTTCACCACGTTCACGGATCTGGCGTTTCTGATCTTCCGAGCACAGATAAGCCCAGACGGTATCATCCAGTTGCAGATAGCGGCAGCCTGCAGCGTAGAAGGCTTTGATCGCGTCACGGTAAACCTGCGCCAGATCGTCCCAGTAAGCATCCAGCTGCGGATAAACCTGCGGGTCGATCGCCTTACGGCCGCCACGGAAGTGCAGCACGCTTGGGCTTGGAATCGTCATTTTCGCTACCGCATCGCCGCTGATGCTGTTCAGATAGCGGAAATCTTCCAGCATCGGGTGATCGCCGAAACCAAGTTTGCCGACCACTCGCACGCTGTGAGCTTTGGTCTGCACGCCGTTGAACTGAATGCCCTGCTCGACTTCATAACGTTCGACGCCCTGCAGGCCGTCGAAGAAGTCAAAGTGCCACCATGCACGGCGGAACTCGCCGTCGGTGACCACCTGCAGGCCGCTGGCGCGCTGGCTTTCAACCACCTCACGAATGGCCTCATCTTCGACCTTGCGCAGCGCCGCCGCATCGATCTGACCCGCAGCAAACTGTTCACGCGCCTGCCTGATGGACTGTGGACGCAGGAAGCTGCCAACGGTATCGGCACGGAATGGGGCGGTGGTTCTTTGCATCTCGGTTTACTCCTGGCTCACGCGCAGCGCGCATAATTTACGGGGGAAATAGTTTCAGTTGGTTATTTTTAGACTTCTGGATGTCTATATGGCTGAATTAAGAGTGACATGAGGATGGCTCAGGTGCAATAGAGGAAAATTCATCGGCATTGAAAAAAATTCATGATGAAAGTCTGTAGCCGAAAATATTCAGTTCTCCTTATTTCAACGTGCACCAGGTAAGACCAAAATAAACTCTTACACGGTGGGCGTTTTCAGGGATGAAAAACATCAGCTGAAAAGCAGCACAGAGGCACTTGAGGCTCCCCAATCAAAGACGAACGGTTTAAGGAATTGATAGCCAGCGCACAGGAAGCCGTAGCGATCAAAAAAGGTGAAGTGGAAGCGGCACGCATCACTACAGTTGAATTACCTGATGTTAAAGCAATTCGTGCCAGAGCAAAATTAAAGCATGATGAGTTTGCTCGGGTGGCTGGCGTCTCCCCATCTCAGGTTCAGGCAGGGGAACAGCGCAAACTTACACCAACTGGCAGCAGCCTGAAATTACTGCGGATAATTGAAAAGTATCCGGAAATGCTCCCGCTATTTCGTCTGGCGTAATGAGCACTACTCCAGTAACGCCTGCGCCTCACGCAGTTGCTTATCCGACAGCGGCAGATAACCCGCCTGCCTGACCAGTGCCTGGCCATGGGGTGAAATCGCCTGGCGCAGAAACGCGCGCGTCAGCGGTTCCAGTGGTTTATCCGGCGCTTTATTGACGTAGATATACAGCGGACGGCTCCACGGATAGCTGCCGTTACGGATCGTTTCACTGTCAGGCGCTACGGCCACCGCACCATTACGCGCAATAGCCAGGGTTTTTACCCCGCTGAGATGAAAGCCCATACTGGCGTAGCCAATACCGTTCAGCGAAGCAGCAACGGCCTGCACCACCGCCGCAGATCCCGGATATTCGCTGACATCACGGCGGAAATCGCCGCCGCACAGCGCCTGCTGTTTAAAGAAGCCCCAGGTGCCGGAAGCGGAATTACGACCAAAACGCTGCAACGCGCGCTGCCGCCACTCTGGCGACGTCAGCTGCAAGTCACCCCAGTGCTGCGGCGTTATCGTCGCGCCACAGCGACGCGTCGCCGAGAACACGGCATCCAGCTGCTGGCCGCTAATCTCATTCAGCGGGTTGTCCTGATTGACCACCACCACCAGCGCATCCATCGCCACCGGCACCGCCAGCGGCTGATAACCATATTTCGCGGCAAACAGCTGACGCTCACTCGCCAGCATCGGGCGGCTCATCGCGCCCAGCTGAGCTGCGCCCGCCGCCAGCGCGACCGGTGCGGTCGAAGAGCCTGCCGCCTGAATCTGCACATTCACGCCCGGATACTGGCGATTGAAATTCTCGCCCCACAGCGTCATCAGATTGCCCAGCGTATCAGAGCCGACGCTGGTGAGATTTCCCGCCAGCATCCCTTCTTTCGCCTGTACCGTCGCTGACAGCAGCAACAGAGCCGTCAGTATTCGCTTCATCATGCTTCGCGCCCGTTAATTATCAACGCTTTGCATTCTCCGCTACTTCAGGCGGTACAATCAACCTTGTCGCCAGACTAAAACCAAAGCAGGTCTGAATGTCCGGCACGCTGGTGATCTCCAGCCGCGAATTATGATGGCTCAGCGCATGCTTCACTATCGCCAGCCCCAGCCCGCTACCGCCGGTCGCGCGCGAACGCGCCTTATCCACCCGATAAAAACGTTCAGTCAGGCGCGGAATATGCTCAGCGGCGATGCCGGGACCGTTATCTTTCACGTTAAAGTGCGCGCCATTTTTATCGCACAGCCAGCTGATATCAATACGGGTGCCGGACGGCGTATGGTTTACCGCGTTATACACCAGATTCGAAATGGCGCTGCGCAGCTGTTCATCGTTGCCGAACACCCGCAGATGCGGATCGGTATGGAAGTGGATTTCGTGCCGCCCATTGCTTAGCGTTTCCGCTTCGCGCTGCAACATGCGCAGCATCATCGGCACATCCACTTTCTCCTGCAAATCAATGGCGGGCGCCGCTTCAATGCGCGACAGCGTCAGCAGTTGCTTCACCAGACTGTCCATACGCCGCGTTTGCTCCTGCATGGTGTTCAGCGCCTTACTGCGCGCCTGCCCTTCCAGCACCGAGTCATTCATCATTTCCAGATAGCCCTGCAACACCGTCAGCGGCGTGCGCAGCTCATGACTGACGTTGGCGAAAAAGTTACGCCGTGCACCTTCCAGCTGATGCATCTGCGTCACATCACGCGCCACCATCAGCCACTGGCCTTCGCTGTAAGGCATCACTCGAAACTCTAAATGGCGATGAGTATTCAGCACCAGCGTCAGCGGACGGACAAAGTCGCGCTGGCGTAAATAGCGGGAAAATTCAGGATAGCGCAGCAGGTTGAGGATATTCTGGCCATTATCTTCCGGCCAGCGCAGACCAAGATGCTGTTGCGCCAGACCGTTACACCAGAAGATATTGCCCTCTTCCGTGGTCAGCACCACCGCGTCGGGCAATGACTCTGCCCCACTGCGAAAACGTTTAATCAGATTCCCCAGCTCACGACGACGACGACGGTTGCGCAGCTGCATCTGGTACAGGCCGTAAAACAGCGGCTCCCAGCTGGCGGAACCGGCAGGCGGCGTCATGGTGCGGTCGACCCACAACCAGTGAGACAGGCGTAATAAGTTGTAGCAGTGCCAGCCCAGCACGCCCAGCACCGATACCAGCAACCACCACGGCCAATAGCCAAACAGCAGTCCCAGCAATAGCGCGGGCAGGCAAGCCAGCACCAGCTCCAGTACTAATCTCTTCCAGGAGAGGCGTTCCAGCACAGTTCAGACTCCGATCAAAAACGAGCGGAGAAACGATACCCTGTTCCGCGCACCGTTTGAACCATACGATCGTGACCGGTGACTTCCAGCGCCTTACGCAAACGACGGATATGCACATCGACGGTGCGATCTTCAACATAAACATTGGTGCCCCAGACGTGGTTCAGCAGCTGTTCACGGCTGTAAACGCGTTCCGGGTGAGTCATAAAGAAGTGCAGTAATTTGTATTCGGTTGGTCCCATCTCGATCGGCGTGGTTTCGGCCATCACGCGGTGCGATGACGGATCAAGGCTCAGGCCCTGCATCTCAATCACCTCTTCCACCGCCATCGGTGAAATGCGGCGCATCACGGCTTTGATACGTGCCACCAGCTCTTTCGGCGAGAATGGCTTGGTGATGTAATCATCAGCGCCCACTTCCAGTCCGCGTACGCGATCTTCTTCTTCGCCGCGCGCCGTCAGCATCACCACCGGGATATCGCGCGTCATCGCTTCGCGCTTGAGATGTTTAATAAACTGAATGCCGCTACCACCCGGTAACATCCAGTCGAGCAGGATCAAATCTGGCCACGGCTCGATCAGTAAGTTCACTGCACTGTCATAATCTTCCGCTTCGATAGGTTGATAGTCATTTTGCTCAAGAACGAAACACAACATCTCACGGATTGGGGCTTCATCTTCGACTACCAGAATGCGCTTAGCCATTGTTACTCCTGCTGATGTGACCCTTTGTCACTGGAATTCGCGGCGTCATTATGCGTCAGTTTTATGACAGATTTATGAAAAATGCACGGGGTAAAAAGTACGCTGTCATACTTTTGTGACGCCGTGTCCTGCATGGCGCCTGCTGTTATGCAGAAAGACGGCAAGCCTGATAATCACGGCAGAACAGAGAACCAGCTGAGTGGAATATTCAACCGCAACCAGCGCATCTGCAACTTGCATTATGACGGCGATCGCCTCTCTGTTTATAATCGCCCTCTCGCGTTGGCATTATGCAGGGAGTCTTATGCGCTTTATCCACACCTCCGACTGGCACCTCGGTCAGTTCTTTTATACCAAGAGTCGCGCGCCAGAACATCAGGCGTTTCTCGACTGGCTGATCGACACGGCTGAAGCACAGCAGGCCGACGCGATAATTGTCGCAGGGGATATCTTCGACAGCGGCGCGCCGCCGAGCTATGCGCGCGAACTGTATAACCGTTTTGTGGTGAAACTGCAGCACACCGGCTGCCAGCTGGTCGTGCTGGGCGGTAACCACGATTCGGTCGCCACGCTGAATGAATCACGCGAACTGCTGGCCTGCCTGAATACCCGGGTGATCGCCGCCGCCAGTGAGCAGCCGGAAGTGGATCAGGTACTGCTGCTGAACGATCGCCAGGGCAATCCGGCAGCATTGCTGTGCGCCATCCCATTTTTACGCCCGCGCGACATTATGCGCAGCCAGGCGGGACAGTCCGGGCGCGAGAAACAACAAAGTCTGCTGGAAGCCATCAGCGCCCACTATCAGCGCTGTTATCAGCATGCCGTGCAGCAACGTGATGCGCTGGCGCTGCCGTTACCGATTATCGCCACCGGCCATCTGACCACCGTCGGTGTTACCAAAAGTGATGCCGTGCGCGATATCTATATCGGTACGCTGGATGCCTTTCCGGCGCAGGCTTTCCCGCCAGCCGACTATATTGCTCTCGGCCATATCCACCGCGCGCAGCGCATCGCTAACAGTGAGCACATCCGCTACTGCGGTTCGCCGATCCCGCTCAGCTTCGATGAGCTGGGCAAGGAAAAAAGCGTCTTTCTGGTGGAGTTTAACGGCAGTGAACTGGCGCGCGTCGAACCGCTGGTCATTCCGCAGACGCAACCCATGAGCATGATTAAAGGCTCCCTGGCGGAGATCGAAGAGCAGTTGCAGCAGTTTGCCGATGCGCCCGCCACCGTCTGGCTGGATATAGAGATCGTTACCCAGGATTATCTCAACGATATCCAGCGGCGGATTCAGGAGCTGACCGCTACCCTGCCCGTTGAGGTGGTACTGCTGCGCCGCAGCCGCGAGCAGCGCGAAAAAACCATAGCGCGCCAGCAAAATGAAACCCTGAGTGAACTGAGTGTGGAAGAGGTGTTCAGCCGCCGTCTGGCGCAGGAAGAGCAGCAGGATGAGGCACGCCAGCAACGGGTGCAGCAGCTGTTTGTCACCACCCTCGACGCCATGCGCCAGCAGGAGCCACAGCAATGAAAATTTTGACGCTGCGCTTTAAGAACCTGAACTCACTGAAAGGCGAATGGAAAATCGATTTCACCGCCGAACCTTTTGCCAGCAACGGCCTGTTTGCCATCACAGGCCCCACCGGCGCAGGAAAAACCACCCTGCTCGACGCCATTTGTCTGGCTCTGTATCACCAGACTTCGCGGCTGGGCGGCATCACGCAATCCCAGAACGATTTGATCACCCGCGATACCGCCGAGTGCCTGGCGGAAGTGGAGTTTGAAGTGAAAGGGGTCGCCTGGCGCGCCTTCTGGAGCCAGAACCGCGCACGCGGCGCGCTGGACGGCAATCTGCAAGCGCCGAAAGTCGAGCTGGTGCGCTGCGCGGATAACAGCATCGTCGCCGATAAGGTCAGTGACAAACTGAAAATAACCGAAACCCTGACCGGCCTCGATTTCAACCGTTTCACCAAATCGATGATGCTATCCCAGGGGCAGTTCGCCGCCTTTCTCAATGCCAAAGCCAGCGAGCGCGCGGAGCTGCTGGAAGAGCTGACCGGCACTGAAATCTATGGTCGTCTGTCGATGGCAGTGTTCGAGCAGCATAAAGCGACGCGCATCGCGCTGGATAACCTGCGCGCCCGCGCATCCGGTATGGCGCTGCTGGATGAAGAGACACGCCAGCAGTTACAACAGCAGCTGGAGCAACTGACCACGCAGGAGCAAGTACTTACCCGTTCGCTGACGGAGTACCAGCAACAGCAGCAATGGCAGGAACAGCAGCAGAAGCTGCAACAGGACATTGTCGCGCTGGAACAGCAGCTGAGCGCTCTGGTAACACAGCAGCAGCAGGCATCCGCCCGGTTAAACAGCCTGAGCGAACAGCAGCAGCAGGCGGAAGAGGCGCGTAAACAGCTGGCGCAACAGCGTCAGCAGCAGGAAACGCTGATCAATGAGCAGGTGCTGCCGCTGGATCATCAGATCGCCACCCGGCAACAGCAGGTTACCGCACTGGAGAAAACGCGAAGTGAGCACCAACTTGCGCAGCAGCAAAAACAGCAGAGCCAGCTCCAGCTGCAGCAGGAGCTGCACAAGCTGGAACAGCAGCGCCAGCAATACCAGCTGTGGCGTGAACAGCACGCTTCTGTTGCCCAATGGGGATCATCACTGTTGCTGTGGGAAGACCAGCTCCCCCGCCTGCACAGCAGTGAGCAAGCACTGACTTCGCAGCAACAGCGTGAACAACAGCAACAACAGGCAATCGCCCAGCAGCAACAGGCCATGGTGCAGCAAGAGCAGCAACTGCTGCCGCTGCAGTCACAGGTGGCCGAGGCGCAGCAACAGCTGAATCTGGCGCAACAGGCACACGAGGCACTGCAACAGCAGCAACCCGAAGCCACTCTGCGCGCCAGCCTGACGCAGTTACAGCAGCAGCGTCCATTGCGGCAACAACTGGCATTACTGTCGCCGCAGCTGATTCAGCTCAGTCAGTTACAGCAAAAGCAGCAGACCCACCGGCTCAGCCTGCAACAACAGCGGGAGCAGGATGAAAAGCAGCTGCTGGTGCTGCGCACTGGCTGGAAAGAGAAAAAGCAGCATCACCTCGATTTAAAAGCGCGTTGTGATTTAGAAAAACAGATTGCTGACCTGGCGCAACATCGTGCGCTGCTCCAGCCCGATCAGCCCTGCCCGCTGTGTGGCTCCTGTCAACATCCGGCAATTGCCGAATATCAGGCGCTGGAAATCTCCCTCAATCAACAACGTCTGCAGCAGCTGGAAATTGAGCTGCAACAGCTTTCAGAGCAAGGTGCTGCCAGAAATGAACAGATAAAACTGAGTCAGGCGCAGCTGGAAAAACTGCAGCAGGAACAGCAGCAAACTCTCGCTGAAAGCGAACAATTGCAGCAGCGCTGGCAGCAATTAGTTCAGTTGCTGGCGCTGACCGCTGATGCGCTGGACGCGGAAGCGATCACTCACTGGCTGGCACAGCAGGAGCGGCAGGAAAACGATCAGCAACAGGCGCTGCAGCAGCATGAGCAGTCAGCCCGGTTGCTGCAGCAGGCAAAAAATCAGCTGAGTGAAAAACAGCAGGCGTTGCAACAGCATCAGCAGGCGCAACAGCTCGCCCGCCAGCAACTGGATTACGCACAACAGCAACTGGCGGAGTTACAGCAGCAGCTGCGCAGCACCAGCGAGCAGCTGCAACAGCAACGCACCACACTGAGCAGCCAGCTGGCGGGTTATCACTTCAGCCTGCCGACAAGCGCAGAAACAGAACACTGGTTGCAGCAACGTCGTGACGAATGGCGGCAATGGCAACAGAGCGAGCAGACACTCGCTGAACTGGAACCACAGCGGGCCACCCTCACCAGCCGCCAGCAGAGCCTCAGCAGCGAGCTGACAGAACAGCAACAACGTCTGCAACGTGCGGAAAGTGAACTGCATAGCGCACAACAGCAACTGGAACAGCAGCAGCAGCAGCGCCAGCAGCTGTTTGGCGATCGACAGATTGCTGAGGTACGCCTGCAGCTACAGCAGCAGACGCAGCAGGCCGATGAACGCTGCGTGCAACAGCAGCAGCAGTGGCAGACGGTACAGAACCAGCTAAATACCCTGACCGGACAGCATAACTCACTCAGTAACCAGCTTGCGGCATTACAATTACGCCAGAAGGAAGCGCAACAGCAGGGCATCACCACTCTGCCAGCCGCGCAGCTGACGGAACTGACGGAAAGTTTACGTGGACAAATCCGCGATAACGCCCAGCAGCAAGGCCAGGCACGTCAGCAACTGCTGCACGACCAGCAGCAACGCCAGCAACAGCAGACGCTGTTGCAGCAGATTGCCGAGGGTAAACAGCAGCAGGATGACTGGGCATGGCTGAATGAGATGATTGGTTCAGCGACCGGCGATAAATTCCGAAAATTCGCCCAGGGGCTGACGCTGGATCATCTGGTATGGCTGGCCAACCAGCAGCTGAACCGGCTGCATGGCCGCTATCTGCTGCAGCGTAAATCGGATGAAGCGCTGGAATTGCAGGTGGTGGATACCTGGCAGGCAGACGCACAGCGCGACACCCGTACCCTGTCAGGCGGCGAGAGTTTCCTCGTCAGTCTGGCGCTGGCGCTGGCGCTTTCCGACCTGGTCAGCGATAAAACCCGCATCGAATCGCTGTTCCTTGACGAAGGTTTTGGCACCCTGGATGCCGATACCCTCGACACCGCACTGGATGCGCTGGATGCGCTGAATGCCAGTGGCAAAACCATCGGCGTGATTAGCCACGTGGAAGCGATGAAAGAACGGATTCCGGTGCAGATCAAAGTGCGCAAGGTGAATGGTCTCGGCTACAGCAAGCTTGAGACACCATTTTCAGGTTAATCGCACTATTCCTCCTCCCTGCGATACCGTTAGGCTATGCAGCTGATTTTCAGGGAGAGAGGATAACGCAGTGTTACGACGAATCTGGCTGGCGCTCCCGGCACTGTGCGCGCTGCTCAGTGCCTGTATGCCGCACAATCGTATCGAGTCCAGCGGCGCCGAAGCGTGTTCAGCGGCTGAGCACAGCGATAAAACCGTATGCGTTTACGTGCATGAAATGCACTCGCGCATCACCCACAATTTTAACGGTTACGAAAAGTACCGCGGCCAGCAGTGCAATGTGCAGCTGGAATATAAAAATCATCGCTATAACGTGATACATACCGACGGCGATGAACCTTTGTGTCTGAAAGCGTGGCACGTTATCGGCACGGCGGATCAGCTGCCTGCGCCGCCAGCAACCCTTCCTGATCGGCTGTGGCTGGCATTCAGGCCCGGCGTGAACTAACCCGCCAGCTCATCCTGCCGCCACTGGCGTGGACTGATGCCAAACCAGCGGCGGAAAGCACGGGAAAAGGCGCTGACTTCGGAATAACCCAGCAGCAGCGCCATTTCTGAGATGGGTAACTGTTTCTGCTGCAGATAGTGCGTCGCCATTTCGCAACGCACATTATCCACCAGCGCGGTAAAACTCAGCCCTTCATCACGCAGCCGCCGTTGCAGCGACCAGCTCGATAAGCCCATTTTTTCCGCCACCTCCTCCAGCGCCGGTTCACCCTGCATCAGCGCCAGATGAACCTGAGCGCGTGCCTGGTCGACAATGTTTTGCTGCGGCGCCTGACTGTTGAGACGGCGAATGGCGTCCTGCACCACCGTCAGCAGCACCGGATCGCTTTCCGGCATGGTGCGCAGCAGATCGCGTTTTGCGATCACCAGCGAGTTAAACGGTTGATCAAAATAGACCGGCGCATCGAACACTTTGCAGTGTTCATGCCATAACTCGGGACGAGGATGTTCAAAATGCACTTCGCGTGGCGCCCAGCTTTTACCCGCGACGTGGCGGATCAGATTCATGATCATCCCCAGCGTCAGTTCAGCGTCCTGCCGACGACAGAGAATCGCGCCATGACGCACCTGATAATCAAAACGCCAGCAGTCGCCGCGATCCACCAGCCGGGTCAGGGTGTCATGCTGATGATAAGGAAAAGCGCTGACCACATTCTGCAGCGCCTGCTCCAGACTGGCCGAGCACAGCCCCACATAACCAATCAGGCCTAATGACTGCGGTTTAAACTGCCTGCCGTAGTGCAAACCGAAGTTATCAAAACCCGAATAGCGCGCCGCTTCTTCCATCACGCGGCAGTAGTTTACCAGCCCGAGACTGAGCGTCGGGCTGGCAAGCCGTTCAGGATCGATACCGCTGACGCCGAAAATACGATCGGCGTCACCGCCTTTCGCGCCAATAAAATCCGCCAGCCCGGTCGCTGCGGCCGCCAGCACACCACGGTTGCTGGCAAAGCCGTCCGCCAGCACACCGCTCAGTGCGGGTTGTCTGCTGATTACATTTTCCATCATCGCCTCGCCTTGCGCTGCAAAAGGAAGTCTGACTGATGACAGCAAGTTTCATACCAACCACTATCAACAGCACAATCAGCAGGTTAGCAGACGAAGCGGCGGTTCACGGCACCGCAGAGGCGCATCCCTGCCCGATAAAAGTGCAGACTCAGACACCGACCGGCAGCTGCGTGGTTTCCAGATAGCGGCGGCACAGGCGCACTGAATGATCCGCCCAGTGTGGCCCCAGGCTTTGCGCCATCTCAGTTTCCGCATGCGACCCCGCCCACGCCAGCAGCTGGATACGGCGCTGCATCAGCAGCGTGGGCACCAGCGCCATATCGGCATCTGACAGATGCGCCACCTGCTCATAACCCTGCAGCCAGTGATCCACCCACTCGGCGGCGCGCGGATGGTGCTCGACAAAACTGATCGCCGCCGCCAGATCGTGCAGATACCAGCCAAAACCGCAATCGTCAAAATCGATCACCCGCGTTTCACCACGATGCAGCAGCAGGTTGGTCAGCCGCAAATCGGCATGGATCAAACCATAACGTTCAGCGCTTTTGCCATAGTCCGCAAGCTCAGCACCGATACGCGCAATCGCCTGCGCCACCAGCGCGCGATCCTGCGGCTTCAGGTTTGGCGCATCCTGCCAGTGTCCCCAGTGACTCTGCGGGCTGACCATGGTGTGGTGATCCCAGATAATGCGCTGAAACCCCTGCGGCCGCTGCCAGCTGCGGCTGTGCTGATGCAGCCGCGCGGTGATCTCTCCCAGCTGACGAAAGGCGCGCGGATCGACCTCAGTGGTCGGCATCTCACCGTCGATCCAGTGAAAAAGCACCGCATAACGTGTGCCGCCGTCCGGCAACAGCAGCGTCTGTACCGCGTCTCCCTGGCTATTCACTACCGCCTGCGGCACCACAATGCCAGTTTCACGCAGCGCATCCAGCCACAGCAGCTCGCTTTCGATATCCGCTTTTTGATGATAATCGCCACGGTGCAGACGCAGGGCGTAGCGCTGCCCGTACGCCTGCAGTAAAAACGTGGCGTTTTCGGAGCGGCACAGCAGGCTTAATTCACCGTGTAACGCCGCCGGGTAGTTAGCCAGCGCGCGCTGCGCCAGAGCGGTCAGCGCAGTGTTATCGAGGGTGTCGTATTGTTTGGCACTCATAAGTCAGGCTCCGCAGCTTAGATAAGTGCTATCAGCATCCGTTGCCTGCCCCCGCTTCGGCTTGACCACAGACCACCGAATGTTGACCGCAGCGCGCAGCGGGCACGCTTTTTGCCTCGAAGTTGACCGTGGATGACAAAACTTAGTGCGCCAGCGTCAAGTTTTCCCGCCACCAGCGGCGGCATTATCGACAACTGTTGATACAGGGTTAACCGGGTGAGGCGCAGACCTCAAATAACGCAACGATAACGGGGATGACGGCATGACAAGCAAATTAAAGCCCACGCTGGGCACGATACATCTGTGGGGCATTGCGGTAGGTCTGGTGATTTCCGGTGAGTATTTCGGCTGGAGCTACGGCTGGGGCGTGGCGGGCACGCTGGGCTTCCTGATCACCACCGCGCTGATTGCCACTATGTATACCTGTTTTATTTTTAGCTTTACCGAACTGACCACCGCCATTCCACATGCCGGTGGCCCTTTTGCTTACAGCCGCCGCGCGTTTGGCGAAACCGGCGGGCTGATCGCCGGGATGGCGACGCTGATTGAATTTGTCTTTGCACCGCCGGCGATTGCGATGGCGATTGGCGCGTACCTGAATGTGCAGTTTCCTGAACTCAATCCGAAATATGCCGCCGTCGGCGCGTATCTGGTGTTTATGACGCTGAATATTCTCGGCGTCAAGCTGGCGGCAACCTTTGAACTGTTTGTCACCGTGCTGGCAGTAGGTGAACTGCTGGTCTTTATGGGCGTGGTAGCGCCAGGCTTTAGCGTGACAAATTTTGTCGCCAATGGCTGGTCTGGCGGCGACAGTTTTGGTCTGCCTGCGGTCTCGGGCATTTTCGCCGCTATCCCCTTTGCCATCTGGTTTTTCCTTGCCATTGAAGGCGCAGCGATGGCCGCCGAAGAGGCGAAAGATCCGCAGCGCACCATTCCGAAAGCCTATATCAGCGGCATCCTTACGCTGGTGGTGCTGGCGATTGGCGTGATGCTGCTGGCGGGCGGCGCGGGTGACTGGCGCACGCTGTCGAATATCAACGACCCGCTGCCGCAGGCGATGAAAATGATTGTCGGCGAAAACTCGGGCTGGATGCATATGCTGGTGTGGATTGGCCTGTTTGGTCTGGTCGCCAGCTTCCACGGTATTATTCTCGGCTATTCACGCCAGTTCTTCGCGCTGGCGCGCGCAGGTTATCTGCCGCCGGGGCTGGCGAAACTCTCCCGCTTCCAGACGCCGCACCGCGCAATTATCGCCGGTGGCGTCATTGGTATCGCCGCTATTTTCAGCGACAGCTGGATTAACCTGCAGGGCATGAGCCTGACGGCAGCGATGATCACCATGGCGGTGTTTGGCGCGATTGTGATGTATCTGATGAGCATGCTGAGCCTGTTCCGCCTGCGCCTGGTCGCGCCGGAAATGGCGCGCAGCTTCCGCGCGCCGGGTTACCCGATTGTGCCCGGCATCGCGCTGCTGCTGGCGCTGGTGTGCCTGATCGCCATGCTGTGGTTTAACCCGCTGATCGGCGGTCTGTTTATCGCCCTTATGGCGATCGGCTACGCCTGGTTTCTGATGTCGAAAACCCTGCGCGCCAGCGCGCCAGTGGATGAAATGTTAACCGGCAGCAAGTAAATCCGGCCCCGCTCTCCCGACGGAGAGCGGGCGGTTATGCCTGCGGCCAGAGCCAGGCCGCGCCGCGTACCCCGCTGGAATCGCCATGCTTCGCCTGCAGCACCGGCGTTTCGCACTCACCGCCAAACACCCATTTTTTGATTAGCTGCGGTACCGTCTGGTACAGGCGTTCAACGTTGCTCATCCCGCCACCGAGCACAATCACATCCGGGTCGAGAATATTCACCACATGCGCCAGCGATTTCGCCAGCCGCAGTTCATAGCGGCTCATCGCCAGTTCTGCTACCGCATCCTGCTGCGCCAGCCGCTGCATAATTTCCGGCCCCTTTAACGACAGGCCGCTCAGGCGCTGATAGTCAGTGGCGAAGCCGGTGCCGGAGATAAAGGTTTCGATACAGCCTGATTTACCGCAATAACAGGGGACTTCTTCACGGTAGCGCAGCTCGTCCTCGTCCATCCACGGCAGCGGATTATGACCCCACTCACCGGCGACGCCATTCCCGCCGCTGTGCGCCTGACCATGCAGCGCCACACCAGAACCACAGCCAGTGCCAATTATCACCGCAAACACCGTCGCCTTGCCCGCTGCCGCGCCATCAACGGCTTCAGACACCGCCAGGCAGTTGGCGTCATTGGCGATGCGCACCTCACGCTGCAACAGCGCTGCAAGATCACGATCCAGTGGCTGACCGTTCAGCCAGGTCGAATTAGCATTTTTCACTTTTCCCCGGTAAGGCGACAGCGTGCCAGGAATGCCGATGCCGACACTGCCCTTGTTGCCGGTTTCCCGCTCCGCCAGCGCCACCAGTCCGGCAATCGCCTGCAGTGTCTGCTGATAATCATCACGCGGTGTCGGCACGCGATGACGGAACAGCTGGTGCCCGTCATCAGCTAAGGCGATCACTTCGGTTTTGGTGCCACCTAAATCAATACCAATACGCATGTTTTTATTCCTCATTATTCGACATGTCGTCATCACCTTAGAAGGACACCAGCAGAAAGGCAATGGATGAAACGCGCGCGATGTTTCGCTATGATGCGCGCTGACTTTTAGAGTGCTCCCCGGCTAAGGAAAAACCATGTTGTGGTTTAAAAATTTGATGGTTTATCGTCTGAATCGTGATATTCCGCTGTCCATCGACGATTTGGAAAAACAACTCGACGCCTGTTCCTTCAGCCCCTGCGGCAGCCAGGAAATGGCGAAAACCGGCTGGGTGTCGCCAATGGGTTCACGCAGCGATGCGCTGACGCATGTGAATAACGGGCAAATTCTCATTTGTGCGCGTAAAGAAGAGAAGATCCTGCCGTCGCCGGTGATCAAACAGGCGCTGGAAGCGAAAATCGACAAGCTGGAAGCCGAGCAGCAGCGCAAACTGAAAAAAACCGAGAAAGACTCGCTGAAAGATGAAGTGCTGCACAGCCTGTTGCCACGCGCCTTCAGCCGTTTCAGCCAGACTTTTTTATGGATCGACACCGTTAACAACCTGATTATGGTCGACTGCGCCAGTGCGAAAAAAGCGGAAGATACGCTGGCGCTGCTGCGCAAAAGCCTCGGTTCTCTGCCAGTGGTGCCACTGACCATGGAAAGCCCGATTGAGCTGACGATGACAGAATGGGTGCGTTCCGGCGAGCTGCCAGCCGGCTTTGCGTTGATGGATGAAGCGGAGCTGAAAGCGATTCTGGAAGATGGCGGCGTGATCCGCTGTAAGAAACAGGATCTGGTCAGCGATGAAATCGCCAACCATATCGAAGCGGGCAAGCTGGTGACCAAACTGGCGCTCGACTGGCAGGAGCGTATTCAGTTAATGCTGTCGGATGATGGTTCACTGAAACGCCTGAAGTTTTCTGACACCCTGCGCGAACAGAATGACGACATCGACCGTGAAGATTTCGCCCTGCGCTTTGACGCCGACTTTATCCTGATGACCAGCGAGCTTGCTGCACTGATTAGCAATACGGTAGAAGCGCTGGGTGGTGAAGCGCAGCGTTAATCACTCTTTTTGATACTGAAGTCGGAGCGTGGTGCTTAACCTTCGCTCTCCATCCAGGAAGCGGGGGTCGATACTAAAACGTCCCTCTCCCTCCAGGAAGCGCGGCTCAGTGCTTGATCTTCCCTCCCCCGTGTAATGGGGGAGGGTCAGGGAGGGGGAGCTAGCGACGGAGATCTCAGCCGTTTGCTCCCCCATCCCCGCTTTCCCCAACCCCTTATCACGTCTTCACCCGGCGCGTACTCACCTGCACCATCACCACACTGCCTAACACCAGCACTAACCCCAGCAACGACAGCCCGGTCATCTGCTGACTGAGGAACACCCAGCCTAATACCACCGCCGTTAACGGACTCAGTAACCCCAGCGAAGTTACCGCCACCGACGGCAGCCGGGCGATGCCGCGAAACCACAGGCTGTACGACAGCAACGCCCCTGCCAGCGACAGGTAAGCATAAGCGGCGATTTGCAGCGCGGATAACGGCGGCAGCGGTGCATCCACCTGCAGAGCGATGGGCAGCAGAATCAGGCCGCCCAGCAGCAACTGCCAGCCGGTCAGTGCCATCACCGGCAGCGGCAGACTCCAGCGGCGGGTCAGCCAGGCTCCTGCCGCCATACATGCGGCGCCCAGCAGCGCTGCGACAATCCCAGGCCCGTTCCACACGCTGTCCGGCGACAGCAACAGTACGGCCATACCGACAATCCCCATGACACTGGCCCACAAGGCCACCAGCACTGGCTGCTGGCGATCCACCGCCCAGGCGAGGAACATCACCATCAGCGGTTGTATCGCCCCGACCACCGCCGCCAGCCCGCCCGGCAAGCGATACGCGGCAATAAACAACAGCGCCTGAAAGAAGCCAATATTCAGCGCAGATAACACCAGTAAACGCCACCAGTGTTGTGTCGCCGGGAAGCGGCGCATCCATAACACCAGCAGCAATCCAGCCGGTAACGTGCGCAACAGCGCAGCGGTAAAGGGGCGATCGGGTGGTAAAAACTGTGACGTGACGATATATGTTGAGCCCCAGATCGCTGGAGCCAGCGCCGTCAGCAGGATATCCTTAAAGAAAGCATTCAGACTATTCATCAACTACCTCGACTTCAAGATAAAGCAGGATTCTGCGAAGGTTGTATCTTGACGTCAAGACAGTGGAGCACAAATGAACACACGCAAAGCCGATGCGGTCGAAGCGATCCTGGAGCAATGGCGACGCGAAAGACCCGATATCGATGCCAGCCCAATGGGGCCACTTGGCCGCCTGAAACGCTGCGTCATGCTGCTGGAACCGCGAGTGGAGGCCGCTTTCACCCCTCACGGACTGGTGCGCTGGGAATTCGATATGCTGGCGACGTTACGCCGTGCGGGCGCGCCACATTGCCTTTCACCCACCGCACTTTTTTCCTCACTGATGATTACGTCCGGCACCATGACCCATCGTCTGAAGCTGCTGGAAGCCCGGGAACTGATTGAGCGTAAGCCGAATGCCGACGATGCACGCAGTATGCTGGTGCAGCTGACGCAAAAGGGACTCGATGTGGTCAATAAAGCGGTGGAAGATCATGTCGACAATCAGCGGGAAATTCTGTCGGTGCTGTCACCCCAGACGCTGGCGGAACTGGATAACGCACTGTCGCTGTTTATGGTGGCGCTGGAAAAGGATGCCGCTGCGGGTAAGAAAAGATAACGCTGGCCGACGTTCGTCACTCTGCCAACGCCAGTGGTAATCCCCGCCCGTGAGGACGGGGAGAAAATTACAGGTAACGGCAGAGATAAGACGTCGGCTCAGCGACCTGCAGATGAAACTCGCTGTGCGCTGGCACGTTAAACACCTGGCCCGCTTCGTAACGGGTCCACTGCGTTTCGCCGGGCAGCAGCACAGTCAGTGAACCGCTCACTACGGTCATCTCTTCCGCCTGAGCGGTGCCAAAAGTGTATTCACCTTCCGCCATGACACCAACGCTGGCGCGTCCGGTACTGGCGCTGGTGAAGCCCAGAGATTTCACCTTTCCGTCAAAATACTCGTTAACGTTGACCATGCAACTTCCTTAAAAGCAGAGAAAAATAGTTGGAAAATCAGTGTAGAGGTTTGTTTCACGCTCTGTCACGCAAAATTCACCGGGAATGTCGCCCGCTTCACGAGCGGATTACACCAGCAGCTCAGCCGCCAGTTTCGCCACCAGCACATTCGACAACAATACCGGTATATTCAGCCACTTCTGCAGAAAATCACGGTGCTGCTGATGGTAGCCAAAGCAGTCAAGCACCACCACTTCCGCCCCCTGCTCCCTGAGTGACTGCGCCGCTGCGCGCAGCGGCGCCTCTTCATCCAGCCACGGGCTGGCAACCGCAAAACACGGCGCTTTATGCAGAATGCTCCACTTCTCCCGCTGTTCATCGATCTGCTGCCAGGCTGGCACGACGATACCCACCTGATGGCCGTCGACAATCGACTGCACCAGTGGAGGAATAATGCGATCCGGCTCCAGCAGCAGCGCCTGATGCGCCCGGAGCGAGGTAAACTGGCCGCTGCACAGCAGCAAAATAATCTCGAAACCCTGCCGCTCCAGTTGCAGAATCTTATGCTGTAGCGCAAGCTCCACTTTGATAGCCGACAGGCAGACCTGGCTCCCCTCACGCAACCGCGTCACCCGCAGCCTTTCCCCGGGTTGGGCGGCAAATTGCGCTGCGACGTCCTCTGCCGTCAGCCCGTCGAGCAGCCCGGCGTGGGCGATATGTTCTTCGGGCAGATGCTCCAGCAGCAGCGGCAAAATGTCGCGGCGCGGCGACTGTCCGATGGTAAGGGTCACCAGTGTTGGTTTCATGGTACGTTTCCCACGCCCCGCGGCGTCAGGCCAGATGCTGCTTCAGCTGCGCAGCGGAACTACTCTTTTTCAACATCTTCGTAGCGTTGTTGCGCGTCCAGCGCTTCCTGTTCGGTTTGATGTTCACTGATTAGCGTATTGGGATGAGGATGGTCGGCACGTAGCTCATACCAGGTAACGGTTTTTCCCTGCGGCCCTTTTTCGACTGGTTCAACGCGCGCTGTACGTGGATATGAAGGTCTTGTTGCCATCGATACTTTCCTCATAGTTGCCGGATTCAGGGTAAGTATAGACAACCACAGACGCAGAGGGGGCATGCATAGCAGACGCAGTATCACGCCGGAACAGGGAAGAGGTTTACGCTGCCACAAGCGACAGCGTTCAGCAGAAAAATGACGGTGTTAGCTGGCGCGTGCCAGTGACAGCACCTGTAGCAGCTGTTGCACCACCTGCTCCGGCGGCTGCATCGCATTAATCACATGGTGAGCAGCCTGATGGTAGAGCTGGTCGCGCTGTTTCAGCACTTCCACCATTTCATCGGCAATGGGACGACCAGTCAGGGTTGGGCGTTGCGCCTCTTCCGGATAAGCTTCCAGCCGCGACGCCAGCACTTCAGCATCCGCGTGCAGATAAATTACCTGGCCGTGCTCGCGCATAAACTGACGGTTCTCTTCCGCCAGCACCATACCACCGCCTGTTGCCACCACCGTTGAAGACTCAGTAACGGCTACCAGCGACTGGCTTTCACGCCGACGGAATCCTTCCCACCCTTCTGCAGCGACAATATCGGCAACCGTTTGTTGCGTACTCTGCTGCAGAAAATGATCGGTATCGCGAAACGCATAATCCAGCGCCAGCGCCAGCGCGTGTCCAACTGTAGTTTTACCGCAACCGCGGGCGCCGATCAGATAGATGGGTAACGACATAAATAGCACTTCCTCAGCCGCATTACCGGAGCTGCAGGCTCCTCAGCAAGGCGAAAAACAGGTCAACTTTGCGTCGCATCATACCGACAATTTTCGCCGTGAGCCAGCATGACGTCCATTTTACGCACCCGGAGCAGGGTCTTATAGCTAACATGATGATTAAAATAGGAAATACCATGCACATTTTGTGCATCAGCGTCGCAATATACAGCGTATTGCAATGGCAACATTTGCTTACGCCGCGCTGATTTACTTTCCCCCGGCGATAGCCAGAATGTCTCTGATACCTGTTTACGGAGGTTTACCATGCAGAATGAAGAACAACGCCTGATTGAGAATCTGTTTAGCCGTCTGAAACAGGCCGAATCCCAGTCCGGCCCACGCGATGCCGGGGCGGAAAAACTGATTGCCAGCCAGCTGCAACAGCAGCCTGGTGCGCCTTACTATATGGCGCAGGCACTACTGATTCAGGAAGCGGCGCTGAAAAAACTGAATGAGCGCGTCAGTGAACTGGAAAGCCGCCTCGCACAACAGCAGCAGCAAACCCAGCAGAGCAGCGGCGGTTTCCTCGCTGGATTGTTTGGCGGCGGCAACCGCCAGCCTCAGCAGCAACCCGCGCAACCCGCCTGGAACAGTGCCCCAGCGCCCCAGCAGCAGGCGGCCATGGGCGCAGCACCCGCCGCCGCACGCGGCACCGGTTTTCTTGGCGGCGCGCTGCAGACTGCAGTGGGTGTCGCAGGCGGTGTGGTGATGGCCAATATGCTGACCAATATGTTCCACCACTCGCAGCCGGAAGAGATCGTCAATATTATCAACGAACCCGCGCTACCCGATATGCCTGATACCAGCCTTGATACCTTTAACGATGTCGGGCAGGGCAATTTCCTCGATCAGGATGCCGGTCTGCCGCAGGATTACGCCAGCAATGATTTCAGTGATTTTAACGGTTTTGGCGGCAGTGACTTTGACGATGACGACAGTTTTGTCTGAGTTGTGAAGATGACTCGTCCGGAAGCGGCTACGCCATTTCCGGGCGATAATGAACTCGCGCCAGTTTTACCCTTTCAGTAACCACTTATCGAGTTCGTTGGCAAACTGCTGGCGATCGCGCTGGTTTAATGCCGCCGGGCCGCCAGTCTGAATGCCGCTGGCGCGCATGGTATCCATAAAGTCGCGCATCGTCAGACGTTCACGGATAGTGGCGTCACTGTAGCGCTCGCCGCGTGGATTCAGCGCCACCGCCCCTTTTGCCAGCACTTCCGCCGCCAGCGGGATATCGGCGGTGATCACCAGGTCGCCCTTTTCCGCCCGGCGCACAATTTCATTATCAGCGACATCAAACCCGGCCGCCACGCGCAGCGTGCGCAGAAAACGCGATGGCGGCACGCTCAGTGACTGGTTCGCCACAAAAGTCGTCTCGATTTGCGCTCGTTCCGCCGCGCGGTACAGCACCTCTTTAATCACTTTTGGACACGCATCGGCATCCACCCAGATTGGCATAATGTTTCCTGTCAGGATTGGGGAATAACAGAGATCTTGCCGTTCTTTTCCAGAATGGCAAATTTTATCTGCTCCAGTCGCTCCAGTCCCTGCGAAGTACGCGCCGACAGCAGGATATCCGCTTCCGTAATCCCCGCCTTGCGCGCCCGCTTCGGCAACAATCTGCCATTCTCCACCAGCACCAGCGGCCCGCCATCAATCAGCAGTTCGAGGCGCGGCAACCAGCTCTTCATGATGCCAAACAGGATATCCATGGTGACCAGGGTAATAATGGTCAGCGTCGCTCCCGTCACCGAAAAATCATTGCCCAGCAATGCCTGTTGCGTCGCCTCACTGATGATTAACAGCAGAATCAAATCAAATGAGGTCATTTCCAGCAGCGTGCGCCGCCCGGCGATTTTCAGCACCACCATCAGCACCAGATACATGCTGGCCGCGCGTAATACCGTTTCCATTGTGACTCCCGGAGTTAAGGGTACACCCACTGACTGAACTGCACGCGGGTGTCATGATTCAGCGTGACCGTCACCGGATAATGGCCAAAACTTTGTGGTTGCATACCGAGCCAGACAGTCGCCTGTTGCTGATTGGTGCTCACCGCATAGATCAGCACCAGCTGGTTATTCTCACTGCGCGCCTGCAATGGTTGTGGCTGTAAGCTCTGGATCTGGAAATTATCCATCTCTTCGCCGCTCAGCGTCAGGGTAAAATGGCTGCCCTGCAGATGCGCTACGCGCAGCGCCATATTCATATTGCTGTCGCGCAGCCCAAAACGTTCGTACTCCACGCGCAGGTATCCATCAGGCGAAATCACTTGCTGGTCGCTGAGAAATCCTTTGGAAAACAGACCACAGGCACCGAGGATCACCAGCACTATCAGCAGAGCATAGCCCAGAGACTGAATGCGCCATTCGATACGCTGCCAGCGCATATTTTCCTGTACCGGATAGCTGCGGCTTTCATCCTCATTTTTGCTCATGGCGTTTATCCGGCAGAGGTGATGATGTTTAAAGCGTAGCTGAAGCTGGATTACAGTGAAGAATGTCGTAAGCTAGTCAGCGACAGAAACAGGAGGCACAAAGAGAATGCTGGAGAAAAAGATCGGTTTTATCGGCTGCGGCAATATGTCGAAAGCCATTATTGGCGGCCTGGTGGCCAGCGGAAAGATTGCGCCGGAAAATATCTGGGTGTTTGACCGCAAGCCCGCCACCAACCAGGCGATGCAGCAGCAGTACGGCATCACGCCAGCGCAGAGCGCGGATGAAGTCGCGAAACAGGCGGATATTCTGTTCGGCGCCGTGAAGCCAAATGTGATTCTGAAAGTGCTGAAAGAGATCAGCGGCAACCTGAAGAAAGAGACGCTGGTGGTGTCGATTGCCGCAGGCGTTACGCTGGATGCGCTGGCAACGGTACTGGGCCATGACCGTAAAATTGTGCGCGCGATGCCGAACACCCCCGCGCTGGTGAATGAAGGGATGACCTCCGTCACCCCGAACGCGCTGGTAACAGCAGAAGAAACCGACGACGTGGTGGCGATCTTTAATAGCTTCGGCAAAGCCGCCGTGGTGGATGAATATCTGATTCACTCGGTAGTCGGCGTCAGCGGCTCCGCCCCCGCCTATGTGTTTATGTTTATTGAAGCGATGGCCGATGCCGCCGTGCTGGGCGGTATGCCACGCGCGCAGGCCTATCAGTTTGCCGCCCAGGCGGTAAAAGGTTCCGCACAGATGGTACTGGAAACCGGCAAACATCCGGGTGAACTAAAAGATATGGTCTGCTCACCTGGCGGCACCACCATTGAGGCGGTTAAAGTGCTGGAAGAGCAAGGCTTCCGCGCCGCCGTGATCGAAGCGATGCGTCAGTGCATGGCGAAGTCCGCAGCATTGAGTAAGAAAAACGCCTGATATTGCCCCCGCCCGCCCGGGCGGGGTGTTAGTCTGGCTCTGCCTGCGACAGCGCGATCTCAGAGCGCCCGCGGCCACCATTTTTCGCCCGATACAGCGCCACGTCAGCCGCTTTCAGCCATTCACGATGCGACCCCATCTCCGGCATATACTGGGCAATGCCGACGCTAATCGGTATCGCCATCAGCGGTGTCAGTAATCCGTTATCTGCCTGTAAATTATCGCGTACCCGGCTCATTGCCAGCAGCGCATTGACGGAAGGCGTTTCCGGCATAATCACCGCAAATTCATCGCCGCCAAAGCGGCCAATAATATCGCTGGCGCGCAGCGTCAGGCGCAGCTCATCCGTCACGCGCAGCAGCGCTTCATCGCCTATATCATGGCCGAAAGTGTCATTAATAATTTTAAAATGGTCGATATCGATCAATAACAGCGTCGCCATGCGTTTATAGCGTTTGCAGTTATCGTATTCATTGCGCAGCAGATGTTCCCAGTGGCGGCGGTTGTAGACGCCGGTCATCCCGTCGTGGGTACTGATCTCCATCAGCTTACGCTTATGCTGCGCCAGCTTAATTGCCGTCTGGTACGTGACCTGACCAAGAAATACCGGATACACCACCAGCATCGGCAGACAGATATAGACCTGCAACGGCGTGCTGGCGAAATTCACCGGCAGAGGGAATAACAGCAACAGCGCGCCCATCGTCCCTGCCTGCAGCAGCAGGCCGCGGAAGAAGAAGCGTAGGCCGCTGGCCGCAATATTGTTCATCCCCATCATCGAGACAATTAACGCCGACGGCAACGCATTAAGCCCCATCAGCGCAATCCACATTCCGCCAAATGCCGCATCGAATAGTAAATTACGCAGCTCTGCTGCTTTCGGATCACGCGAGCGCAACGCCAGCCAGTACGCCAAATGAGGCCAGAGAAAACCATTGATAAACAGCAGGATGGTCAGCCAGAGCGGCGGAGTGATGGATAAGGAAAAAAAGACACAGACAAAACCAAAACCGAGACCCACAATACGCGGAAAATAAACACGCCGCGCAAAGCGCTGTCCCGAACGCCGGGGATCAGTTTTTAATAACGTCGGAACGGGCTGAACCATTGCCACCTCGGCAAACCGACAATACGCTATCGTTATTATAGGGATCTTTAAACTCTGTAAAAGATAAAAGAAGGAATCTTTAGATCCACGTTTTAATTTTGTTATTTCTGCGTCAGAGTAACGTGAACACGCTTGTTATCACGTTATTTGCAGGTAAACGCTTACACTAATAAATACGTTGATTTAAAAGCGGGGATGAGCAAGAAGTTTTTGAATATACGCTTCCAGCAGACTGGCATCGTCCGGATTAGCTGATTCAGTTTCTGCCGCTTTATGCATGGCAACCTCAATGCCGGCAAGCATCTCCTGCCGTTCTTTCTCATGCATTTTACGTAACATCGCGGTCACGACAATTTCCAGCGCTTCGACCTGCGCCGTTAACTCTTTCGACTCTTCTTCTTTAGCAGCGAGCTTTAACAATAATTCAGCAATGAGATTTTTCATGCGAATTTCTCAGCAAGTTAAAGGGAGAAATTAACACCAGGATAAATAAAATGATAGTGATTTGCGCGACTATTTGCCGCTCAAAGAAAAGCGCGCGGAGTGCACTGTTACTGAGCAGAAAAAGAGGTTTCATCATCCCCTTCGCCATGGCTGACGAAGGGGATTAAATCAGCTGATTAGCGCGGGCCAGGACCGCCCATAAAACCGCCATGCGGACCGCCGCCACCGCCGCCAGGTCCACCCCAGCCACCGCCGCCGCCGCCGCCCGGAGGTGGGAACAGACAACCACTCAGTGCTGTGACCAGCGCCACAATTGTTACTGCCTTAATAATACGACCCATAAATAGAACCTCAGTGTGACGATTTCGCGCCGAGTGTATGCGCCGCATAGCCGCCCGACAATGCGGAATACTCTGCATAGGGCCGCTTTTTACCCGAGGTAACTACGCTTAACATTTTCCTGTCAAAATCCCGTCATCACAGTGTGTTACCAACCCGATGACGCCAGCAGGACAACATGAGGGAACGCGATCCACGTCGCGGAATTCCTGCTAAGCCCTTTACTGTTGCTCATAACACAGGCAATGTGAGCGCATAACATTACGTGGGATTTTATGATGAAAACAGAAGCCATTCACACGCTGTCAGAGATCATTGCACGCCGCGACTGGGAACAACCCGGCACCACCCAGCTCAATCGCCTGCCCGCCCATCCACCGTTCGCCAGCTGGCGTAATGCGCAACAGGCGCGCGACGACCAGCCTTCAGCTCGCCGCCAGAGCCTGAATGGCAGCTGGCATTTCAGCTACTTTACTCAGCCGGAAGCGGTGCCGCAGAGCTGGCTGTTGCAGGATCTGCCAGAAGGTAACAGTATTCATGTACCATCAAACTGGCAGCTGGACGGCTACGACTGCCCGATTTATACCAACGTGCAGTACCCGATTCCGGTCACGCCCCCTACCGTACCGCAACAAAATCCGACCGGTTGCTACTCGCTCACATTCAGCGTTGACAGTGACTGGCTGGCAAGCGGACAAACGCGCATCATCTTTGATGGCGTCAACTCCGCCTTTTACCTGTGGTGTAACGGCAACTGGGTGGGATATTCGCAGGACAGCCGCCTGCCCGCCGAATTCGATCTCAGCGCATTTTTACAGCCGGGCAATAACCGCCTGGCGGTGATGGTGCTGCGCTGGAGTGACGGCAGCTACCTGGAAGATCAGGATATGTGGCGGATGAGCGGGATTTTCCGTGACGTCAGCCTGCTGCATAAACCCGCGGTGCAACTGCTGGATGTGCAGCTCGAAACCCATCTCAGCCCGGAGTTCAGCTCGGCACGTTTACAGGCCAAAGTGGTGGCGAACCTCACCCCGCAAAACAGCGCTGACTATCAGGTGAAAGTGGACCTGTGGCGCGGCGATCAGCTAATCGCCAGCCAGCATCAGCCATTCGGCAGCGCAGTGATTGATGAACGTGGCAATTATCACGATCGCACCACCCTCAACCTGCCGGTATCGCAACCGCACCTGTGGAGCGCCGAAACGCCGAACCTGTATCGCGCCGTGATCTCGCTGCAGGACAGCCACGGTGTGCTGGTGGAGGCTGAAGCCTATGACGTTGGTTTCCGTCAGGTCACCATTGAACAGGGCCTGCTGAAAGTGAATGGTCAGCCATTGCTGATCCGTGGCACTAACCGCCATGAGCACCACCCGGAACTGGGCCAGGCGATCGATGAAGCCACCATGGTGCGCGATATCCAGCTGATGAAGCAGCATAACTTTAACGCCGTGCGCTGCTCACACTATCCCAACCACCCGCTGTGGTATCGGTTATGCGACCGCTACGGTCTGTATGTGGTGGACGAAGCCAATATCGAAACTCACGGTATGCAGCCAATGAGTCGCCTGTCCGATGACCCGGTATGGTTTAACGCTTTCAGTGAACGCGTAACGCGTATGGTGCAGCGCGACCGCAACCACGCCTGTATTATCATCTGGTCTCTGGGCAATGAGTCCGGCCACGGCAGCACCCACGATGCACTGTACCGCTGGATCAAAAGCAACGATCCTACCCGCCCGGTGCAGTATGAAGGCGGCGGTGCCAACAGCGCGGCCACCGATATTATTTGCCCGATGTACGCTCGCGTCGACCAGGATCAGCCCTTCCCGGCAGTACCAAAATGGTCGATCAAAAAGTGGATTAGCATGCCAGGCGAAACCCGCCCGTTGATCCTGTGCGAGTACGCCCATGCGATGGGCAACAGCTTTGGCGGCTTTAATCGCTACTGGCAGGCATTCCGCCAGTTCCCGCGTCTGCAGGGCGGCTTTGTCTGGGACTGGGTCGATCAAAGCCTGACGAAACAGGATGCTGATGGTACCCGCTGGCAGGCGTACGGCGGCGACTTCGGCGACAAACCCAACGACCGTCAGTTCTGCATGAATGGCCTGGTGTTTGCCGATCGCACCCCACATCCGTCGCTGTTTGAAGCGCAGTACGCACAGCAATTTTTCCAGTTCAGCGCCGACGCCGAAAACCCGCTGGCGTTTACGATTAACAGCGAATACCTGTTCCGCCACAGCGACAACGAATATCTGCACTGGCGCATCGAGCAGAACGGTGGCGTTATCGCCAGCGGCGAAGTGCCGCTCAACCTCGCGCCACAGGGTTGCCAGCGCATCGAACTGGACAGCCCGGCCGCCGTCAGCGGTGAAGTCTGGCTAAATCTGGACGTGGTACAGCCACGCGCCACCAGCTGGTCGCCGGAAAACCACCGCGTTGCCTGGGCGCAATGGCGACTGCCATCCGCTCTGGTTCTGCCAGCAGAAACCGCAGCCGGAAGCGCGCCACAACTGAGCGAAAGCGACAGCCAGTTTACCGTCAGCCACGGCCACCAGCGCTGGCAGTTCTCACGCCAGAGCGGTGAACTGACCCAGTGGTGGCAACAGGACAGAGAAACCCTGCTGTCGCCACTCAGCGACCTGTTTGTGCGTGCGCCAGTCGACAACGATATCGGCATCAGCGAAGCCACGCGCATCGATCCTAATGCCTGGGTTGAGCGCTGGAAACGCGCCGGACTGTATCAGCTGGAAGCCCGCCTGCTGCAATGTGAAGCGAGTGCGCTGCCCAACGCGGTGATTATCGAGACGCTGCATGCTTATCAGTATCAGCAGCAGACCCTGTTCCTCAGTCGCAAACGCTATGAAGTGAATGCCCAGGGCGAACTGAGCGTGGATACCACCGTCGATATCGCGACAGGCGTACCGGCTCCTGCGCGTATTGGTATGCGCTGCCAGCTGGCGGAGAGCGTGTCATCAGCCAGCTGGCTGGGCTTAGGGCCACACGAAAACTATCCGGACCGCCGCAGCGCCGCGCAGTTCTCGCGCTGGACTCTGCCACTGGCGGAGCTGCATACACCGTATGTCTTCCCGGGGGACAATGGCCTGCGTGGCGGCACCCGTGAACTCACGGTCGGTGATTTGCAGATCAGCGGCGACTTCCACTTCTCGCTGAGCCGTTACAGCATGGAGCAGTTGCGCGATACCAGCCACCGCCACTTACTGCGTGAAGAAGCGGGCTGCTGGCTGACCGTAGATGGTTACCATATGGGCGTGGGCGGTGACGACTCATGGAGTCCGAGCGTCAGCCCTGATTTCCTGCTGAGCGCGCAGCAATATCACTATCGCGTAACGCTGAAACAGCAGTAAGAGGCAAGTCCCTGTTCCCTCTCCCGCGTGCGGGAGGGGGCCAAAGAGGGGGGACAACAACACGGTATTCTCATCGCCAGCGCACGCGATCAAGCAGACGACCTCCCTCCCCCTAATCCCTAACCTTTCCGGTAAAACCGCCGCAACTGCCAGGTATTCACCAGCACCACCAGCGCCGTCGCGATAAACACCCAGCGAAAACCGCCGACCGCCGACACCCCAGCGCCCATCAGCGGCCCCACCACATTGCCGAGATACATAAACGACTGGTTATAACCGAAAATCCGCCCGGTCACCTGCTCGCTGGAGTAGCGCACCAGCAGCGTCTGCACCGCCGGCATCATCGCGCCATCAGCAAACCCCAGCAGAAAGCGCAACATCGCCAGTTGCGTCACACTGGTGACAAAAGCCATGCCGACAAACAACACAATCGAAAAACTCATAGCGGCAATCAGCACCCGTTCCGCACCAATACGATCGCCAAGCTTGCCCAACCGCGGCGCCGAAAACAACGCCGCCACACCGGGAATCGCGGCAATAAAGCCACTAAGAAACGCGATATTTTGCACATCCGGCGCCAGATCGCGTACAAACAGCGTCAAAATCGGACTGATAGAACCATTGCATAACTGAATCACCAGCGTGGTGAAAAACAGACAAATCACCAGCGTCGGATGACTCAGCGAGCGAAACACCTCCCGGCAGCTCAGCTTATCCTGCTTCTTCACCACCCGCGGCACACCCTCTTTTATCAGAAACAGCGTGATAAAAAAGCTCACCATCAACAACCCGGAAGTGACTAAAAACACACTGCGCAGCCCCAGCCAGTCCGCCAGTAAACCGCCCAGCAACGGCCCGGCCAGCACACCGGAAATTTGCCCGGTAGAGACCGTACTTAACGCCCAGCCGCTGCGTTCGCGCGGCACCTGCGACGCGACCAGCGCCAGCGCATTAGGAATATAACCGGACGTCAGCCCCATCAGCGCACGCAGCAGCAACAGCTGCCACGCCTGAGTGACAAACGCCTGCAAAAAAATCACCGCCCCCATGCCAAAAGAGGCGCGCAACAACATCAGCTTACGCCCCTTGCGGTCGGCAAGACTGCCCCACATCGGCGACACAATTGCGGAAACCATAAAAGTGACGCTAAATGTCAGTCCCGCCCACAGGGTTAACGCCTGGTGCGACTCAACACCTAACTGCTGAATATATAAGGGAAGAAACGGCAAGATCTGGCTGATAGCCATGCCAGTAAAAAAGCAGCCAAACCAGATGGAGATAAGGTTAACCTTCCAGGATTCCATAGCGAACAACGCAGTGCCTCAGACAGAGAGCGGAAGGCAGAGTCTAGCAAGTTGTAAAAAGTGGCGGGTGACAAATATTGTCAAAAAGCAAAAAACCCGCCAGTGGCGGGTTTTATCAGCATTCAGCGGGCAACTTACAGAACAGAAACGTTCGCAGCTGCTGGGCCTTTCTGGCCATTTTCGATGGTGAAAGAGACCTGCTGGCCTTCTTCCAGGGTTTTGAAACCATCGGTAGAGATTGCAGAGAAGTGTACGAATACATCTTTGCTGCCGTCTGCTGGAGAGATGAAGCCGAAGCCTTTCTCAGCGTTGAACCATTTTACTAAACCAGTCATTTTGTTAGACATTTGTCTATCCTTCATTCAATTACAAGCCACACAGGGCAAAATGGTTTGTCTACAGAATTTATGAGGCACTCAGGAAGGAGTCAGGAAGAAGAGATATCAATGATAACGCTTGAACTGAAGACTGCTTTACTAAAACTGCTCGCATATTCGGCTCTGCTTAACAAACCGACGAGTCATTTACTCATAGGGGGAAATCAGATGCAAGGTTTATTTTCGCTTCAGCTTCATACTCGCCTCTGCGCATCAGGATGAAAAAATATTTCATTCTGTTACTGACAACCCTCACCCTGCCTTCTATGTTTAAAAAATATCCACCTGTTTCGCCGTCTGGCAAGGCGCGGGTTAACTGTTCTGTTAACCCGCATCGTTATCCTGTGCGTCCTGTTTATGATCTCATCGGTGTGCCGTTGCGTGACCGATGGTGCTTTTTCGGAGGTTTATCATGCGAATACCATCCCCCAGCGCGGGGCGCGACATCACCGATTATTTTAACAGTCCGGCCTGGCGTGCGCCGCGCGAAGCAGAACTGCTGGCGGCAGTGATGACAGAACTGATGCAGGCTGGCAGACCCACCACCAGCAAAGCGATTATCGCCACAGTGATTGGCAAACTGGAACGGGAGGTCGACGAAGATCTGCTGCAGGGCTACCGCAACCTGCTGGCGCAGTTACTGGATGAAAAACTGGAGCCACCGCCGGGCGAGTAAATCGCACCCGATACCGCCGGTGCGATCACTGCGGGCAATCAATTGATGGATGTGTACCGATTTACAGCAGAGCGCATATCATCATGATGGATATGATCATAATCGGTGTTATCAGTGGTCAGTACACGATCGTTAATCATAGTCATCAGCATCTCTCCTGTTAATGATAAACCCATGCCCACAGCGCTGACAGCGTAGCGTAATACGCTGACGTGACGGCGACAAACGCACGGCAATCACATTGCCGCAGCGATAGCAACTCAGCGTGAGTCGCGGACGGAATAACAACAGCCTGATACTTCGCAAAATCATAGCAGTACCCCTTGCAGGGACTGCCCGCACTCTTACCTTAAGTGAATGAATCCGGCGGGTAAACCGAAAACTCATTTTGCATCACCTTTTTACATTATGTTATGTTATCACATAACCAACGTAATCTTTGCGACACCATGCTGACTTCACTTTCGCCGACGCCGGACAAACTACTGCAACTGACCAATCTCGATTTAGCGATCCAGCAGCAGGCTAAACTGCACCAGCTCAGCTTCTCATTGCAGCGTGGCGAGGCGGTGTGTCTGCTCGGGGAATCCGGTTGCGGCAAGTCACTGACCGCCAGCGCCATTGTCGGCGCGCTGCCTGCCGCCGCGACTCTGCACGGCGAACTGCAGATTGCCGGTGAGTCGGTGTTGCGCCGTTCTGTGGGTCAGCGCCATGCCGCCACGCGCGCAGCGCTGATTTTCCAGGACTCCGCCAGTGCACTCAATCCGCTGATGAAAGTCGGCAAACAACTCACGCTGACCCTGCAGGTGCAGCAAACACTGACGCGCCAGCAGGCCAGCGATGCGGCGCAGGCGCTGCTGGTGGAGATGGGCTTCAGCGATGCGCCACGGGTGCTGCGCTGCTATCCGGCGGAACTGTCCGGTGGTCAGCGACAACGCATTTGTATTGCGCTGGCACTCGCCAGTCGCAGCCCGCTGATTGTCGCCGATGAGCCAACCAGCGCGCTGGATGTGGCGACGCAGCAAACGGTGATCGCCGCCTTTCAGCGCCTGATGCAGCGCCCGGATGCGCCAGCACTGCTGTTTATTACCCACGATCTGGTGCTGGCCGCGCAGCTCTGCCAGCGGGCGCTGGTGATGGCCGATGGTCGTCTGGTAGAGGACGCAGCCATCAGCCAGCTGTTGCTACGACCGCAGCATCACGCCAGCCAGCGCCTGGTAGCAGCCGCGCGTGCCGCAGAACAGTTACTGGAACGGGAACCGCCAAAACTGCGGGGTATTGCCTGATGTACGCCGTTCCCCTGCTGGAAACCCGCCAGCTGAGCTACCACCCGCGCGGCCTGCCGCGTCCGGTGGTCGACAACATCTCATTACAGTTACAGGCTGGTGAGCGTGTGGCGCTGATTGGCGCTTCCGGCAGCGGCAAATCAACGCTGCTGAAGCTAATGCTGGGCCTGCTGGACGCCAGCCATGGCGAAGTATTGTGCCAGCAGCATCCGGTTAAACCTGCGCCGGTGCGCGCGCTGCGCTGGTTTCGTCGCCAGGTGCAATATATCGCTCAGGACCCGGCCACCACGCTGGATCCGCGTTTTACCGTTGCCGCCACGATTGCCGAGCCGGTGCGCCAGCTCACCGGCGTATCACCGACGCCGCAACAGCTGCAGCAGGCGCTGGAGCAGGTGCATCTCGGCAGCCAGTTGCTCACCCGCCGCTGCGCCACCCTCTCCGGCGGCCAGGCGCAGCGCGTCGCTATTGCGCGCGCTATTGCCGTACAACCCCGTTTTCTGCTGGCGGATGAACCGGTCAGCGGACTCGATCTGCCGCTTCGCCAGCAGATCAGTGAGTTACTGGCGGAGATCGCCAGCCAGCAGCAGATGGGTCTGCTGGTGGTGTCTCATGATTTAGCGCCGATTAGCCGCCTCTGCCAGCGCGTGCTGGTGATGCATGACGGCGAAATCGTTGAAGACGCCCCCACACCGCAGCTGTTGCGTCATCCACAACACCTGGCGACCCGGCGCTTGCTGGACGCTATTCCGCGTTTACCTTTGGCAAATTAAGACAGGAATACCAGACTGATGAAAGCTCGCGCCCTGTGGCTCCTGAGCCTGCCGCTGCTGCTCAGCGGCTGCTTTAACGAAGCAGAAAAACAAGAAATCAAATCTGACGATGCGCGTATTCGCGTGGCGATGCTGCAACCGCCACGTTCCGGCCTGACACCGCTGAGCGACGACGCGTTTAAACTGTCGCGCTGGCAAACCGCCGAAACGCTGGTGAATCTCGATGCGCTCGGCGAAGCACAACCCGGGCTGGCGACCCGCTGGCAGCAGCTGGACGATCGCCGCTGGCGCTTCGAACTGCGCGACAATGTGCAGTTCCATGACGGCAGCAAACTGACCGCAGAAACCGTGGTGCGTTCGCTGACCGCCGCCACCCATGCCGCGCCGAAACCACGTATTCTCGACGGCGTCACGCTGCAAATTAGCGCCGATGGCGAGCATGCCGTAGTGATCAGCAGCGCCACGCCCGATCCACTGATCCCGCAACGCCTCTCCAGCCCGCAGCTGGCGATTCTGGCGGCGAAAGCTTACGGCGCGAACGGCGTGGTCAACCCTGTCGGCAACGGCAGTGGTCCCTTTGTCCTGACGAAGGTGACAGGCACCAGCAGCGCCACCTTAGAGCGTTTCGACCGCTACTGGGGCGGCAAAGCGCGCGCCAGCGGTATTGATGTCAGCTTTGTGCCTGATGGCGCCGCGCGTGCCGCCGCGCTGCGCACCAGCAGCGCCGATCTGGTCGAAGCGGTACCGGTCTCGCAGGCCGCGCTGCTGAAACCAGAACAGATCCACGAAGTACCGATGCCGCGCACTAACACGCTGTATCTCAATAACCGCGAGGGCGTGTTCCGCGATCCGGCGCTGCGTGCAGCGGTGCGTGAGGCGATCAATCGCCAGCAGCTGGTGGATAACGTCTACGAGAAACGGGCAGATATCGCGCAGGGATTATTAGGCCCGGCGCTGCCGTGGGCGGCGCAGCTGCGTCAACCCGTGGCGCATCCGGTGGCGGCGGCTAAACCCAATGGTCAGGAGATCACCCTGGCGACCTTCAGCGACCGCGCCGAACTGCCGGAAGTGGCAGTGTATCTGGCGCAGCAGTTGACCGCCGCCGGTTTCAGCGTGAAACAGGTGGTGCGCGAATATGCCCATATCGAAGCGGATGCGCTGGCGGGCAAGTTCGACGCCTTTATCCTGTCGCGCGCCACCGTGCTCGATTCCGGCGACCCGGTCGCCTATATGTACAGCGATTTCGCCTGCAAAGGTTCATTTAATATCGCCCAGCTGTGCCAGCCCGCCATCGACGAGGCGCTGCAACGCGCAGCGGCGATCCCGGCCGGTGCAGAACGTCGCAAAGCGATAATGGCGGCGGAAAATCTGATCCTCGCCAGCGATGCGGCAATCCCGATGCTGCACGAGCGCGTGATTCAGGGCGAAACCCCGGCGCTGCGTGATGCCGAACGCGACCCGCGCGAACGCCGGCTGGTGGGCCTTGAGACCCATCTGGAGCCGTAATGCGTTATTTTGCCACCCTGCTGCCGCTGCTGTCGCGTGCTGCCACGCTGGCGGCGATGGTGATGCTGGTCGGGATTCTGCCGTGGCTGTCCGGCAGCGATCCGGCGCTGGCGCTGCTGCGCGCGCGCTCCGGTGACCAGGAAGCCACGCCGGAAACGCTGGAGGCGATCCGCCATTCGCTGGGACTGTACGACGGCCCCGGCCCGTTACTGTGGCACTGGCTGAGCAACCTGCTGCAGGGTGACGCCGGAAATTCCTGGATTTCCGGAACCCCGGTGCTGCCGGGCATGCTGCAGGCGACCGGTGTGTCGCTCACGCTGATGGGCTGCGCGCTGCTGGTGGCGCTGGTGCTGCTGTGTCTGATCTGCCTGCCAGTGATGCGCGCCGGATTAAACGGCGTGGCGCGTCGTCCTTCTGGTTCGCTGGCGGCGGCGCTCACTGCGCTGCCGGAGTTTCTGCTGGCGGCACTGCTGTTACTGGTGGGTTCCGTCTGGCTCGGCTGGCTGCCGCCCTTTGGCTGGACCGGCGGGCAGCATGCTGTGCTGCCCGCGCTGGCGCTGGGTATTCCCGCTGGCGGCCTGCTGGGACGACTGTTCTCAGACGGCCTCAGCGCCAGCTTTCAGGAAAAATGGCTGGTTAGCTGGCAGGCAGCGGGTATCCCGCGTCGCACGCTGGCGCTGGCGGTAATTAAACGCACCCTGCCGTCGCTGCTGCCGCAGCTGGCGATGGTGGTGACTGGCCTGACCGGCGGCGCGATTGCGGTGGAAAAAGTGTTTGCCATTCCCGGCCTTGGACGCGCCACGCTCGGGGCGGCGGCTGCCAGCGATCTGCCTGCGCTGCAAACCGGCATGCTGATTTTGCTGTTGCTGGGCTGCACGGCAGGCGTGATCGCCAGTGTGGTGCAGCGCCTGCTGCTGGGACCGGCGCTGCAATTTGGCGCGCTGCCCGCCACGCCGCCGCAGGAACGCTCAGGACGCCCTGGGCTGTGGCTGCCATTAGTCTGTCTGCTGCTTTTGCTGGCGCTGATTGCCACAGGTCTGCCGCGTGATGCCTTCAGCTCCGACTGGCTGCGCCTGCAAACGCCTGACTGGTCGCTGCCGTTTGGCGCCGATGCGATGGGGCGCGATGTGCTGGCGCGGGTCGCACAGGGGGCGCTGCATACCTGCCTGCTGGCACTGCTGGTCACGCTGTTCACACTGCTGATCGGGATGTTGATCGGTTTGTTCCCGCGTCTGCTGGCAGGACCGATTGAGATCGCCAACGCCACCCCCCCGGTAATTGCCGGTATGGTGATCGCTGCGCTGAACGGCCCGACGGCTGCCGGTGCGGTGATTGCGGTGATGCTGGTCAGATGGGCACCGCTGGCGGCGCATACCGCCGCGCTGGTAGCGGAGATTAACGCGCAGCCGCATATCCGCATGCTGCCGGTGCTGGGCGTCGGTCCGTTACGCCGCGCCTGGCGTTACATCCTGCCGCCGCTGCTGCCGCCATTGCTGCGTCATGCCATGCTGCGTTTGCCGGGTACTGCGCTGGCGCTGGCGGGCTTAGGCTTTCTTGGTCTGGGCCCGCAACCGCCTGCCGCCGACTGGGGGATTGTGCTGGCGGAAGGCATGCCATATATCGAGCGCGCGCCGTGGGCGGTAATTGCTCCTGCGCTGGCCTTAGTGCTGCTGTCGGTGCTGGCGGTGACCAGCGCCAGTTTGTCGCTGCGTCCGCGTCAGTCAAACCGCGCATCGGCGCGTAAGGACTAGCGCCGGGTGCTGGTCATCTCGGCATAACAGGCAAAAAAAATCCCGCATTACGCGGGAAGGTACGAAAAGACAAGTATTGCCTGTTATAGCGTGACGAGGAGATCACATTCGCAAGACAGGAGGTGAGCTTAACCTCCGGTCATTGCAGCAATGTGACAGCCACGCCCGCCCGCTTAGCCGCAGTACACGCGGTTAATACGGCCGTTCACATCGCCGCTAAAGTTCAGGCGGTGGAGATTAAAATCCATGGTCGCGGCACTATTGTGCGGAATCACACGCACCGGATTATCCAGACTCACTTCTCGCGCTGCCGCCAGCGGCTTGCCGATATAACTCTGATAATGCGGCGCACCACACGGGCTGGCGTTCGGGTTGATGGGCTTCACCGGACCGTCAGGCTGCGGCGCACTGCTACAACCCGCCAGCAATAACCACGCGGCGACGGGTAACGCTTTCAGATTAAAAGTCATATTCACACTCCTTCTTCGACATCTTTTCACTCCACGATGCCAGTCAGACTAGCAGATCACGCCGTCAGAACGGGCGCCTTTTTAGCCTTCCGTGCGCCTTCTTTACATAGCGCCCAGGGTGGCACGGATCGTACAAAATTCACCCACAGAAGAGCTATAATCTCTAAGAATAATCTGAGGAGGAAATCATGGAACTCGCGATCTTTATTTGCTTCGCGGCGCTGATGACTCTGATTGCCATCCGCGTACGCTAAACGCACCAGGCTGCGACCGGCCGGGTAAATGCCCGGCCGCGCCGCCTCTGTCTCGACAGCCCGCTAACTGGTTGATAGTATTGCATCATCACTGACTGACGGGCAAAAAACAAACATGAAAACCGACCGGGTAACCCTGACACTGTGTTACGGCGGCATTTTTGCCCTCTACTATCTGATTACTCTTATCGTCGCCTCATTTCCCAATGTCGCTACTCTGCGCAGCAACGGCCTGCTGGTGCCGGTGATCTGTCTGTTCGAATTTGCTGTGCTCTATCCTGTTTACCGCTTTTACTGCACGCGGCGCGACGACATTCCGTCGGGCAAATTGCAGCTGCGTGCCACCCTGCTGTTTCTCGGCGGTCTGGCGCTGTTAATGGTGCTGGGCAGCTGGCTGCAGCAACCGGAGAGCTGGCTGGAGCAGCAGGCGCAGCAAAGCCGCACCACGGTGCTGATCATGCTGTTCAGCGCCGTGATTCTGGCACCGATATTCGAAGAAATTCTGTTTCGCGGTTTTCTGCTACAGGGCTTTTTACTCTGGGCGCCGAAAAGCCCGCTGGCCTGCGCCACACTCACCTCTGTTATTTTCGCCGCCCTGCATACGCAATATGTTCACCTGCAAACCCTGGCGATGCTGACACTGTTTTCCCTGCTGCTGTGCTATGCCCGTCTGACCTCACGCGGCCTGAAGTTGCCGATTTTCCTGCATATGATCAATAATTTTCTGGCGCTGCTGCCAGCGCTGTATGTCGCCGTGCTAAGCGGAAATCGTTAACTTTTATAACCAGTTCCATTAGCTTATAACCAGAAGAAATAAACATAGCGAATAATCAACTATTTGTTACAGATGGGACTAATTTAAACTCGCGAAAAATCCTAAGGTAAGGAAACGTCATGAAAAGTCTCGTTCCGTCAGTACTCGCCGTTGCTCTGGCCGCGTCGTTCACCGTGCAGGCCGCTACTCCGCCAGACACGCTGGTGATTGCCCAGTCAATTGACGACGCATCCAGCTTCGACCCGGCACAAGGCTTCGAACTGACCACCGTGCAGGCGTTTAACAGCCTGTACCAGCGTTTACTGCAGTCTGACCCGGCTAACCCGGTGGATCTGAAACCGACGCTGGCCAGTTCCTGGCAAGCGGGCAGCGATAACCGCAGCCTGACCTTTACTCTGCGTGACGGCGCGAAATTCGCCAGCGGTAACCCGGTGCGCCCGGAAGATGTCATCTTCTCGCTGTCGCGCGTGGTGAAACTGAACCTGGAGCCTTCCTTTATCCTGACCCAGCTGGGCTGGAACAAAGACAATGTTGACTCACAGCTGAAGAAAATTGATGACCAGCATGTGCAGATTAGCTGGACAGCCGACGTCAGCCCAGCGTATGTGCTCAGCCTGATCTCCGCGCCGGTCTCCTCGATCATTGATGAAAAAGTCGCGCGCGCGAACGAGAAGAATGGCGACTTTGGTCATGAGTGGCTGGGTTCCCATTCTGCGGGCAGCGGTCCGTTCCAGATCCGTAAATATGTACCGCATGAAGTGGTGCTGCTGGCAGCGAACCCAACTTCTCCGGGCGACACGCCAAAACTGAAAAACATCCTGATTAAAAACGTGCCGGAACCGGCTGCGCGCCGTCTGCTGCTGGAACAGGGCGATGCTGATATCGCCCGTAACCTCGGCGCAGACCAGATTGCCGCGCTGCAGGGCAAGCCAGGCGTGAAGCCAGTGGCTGTGCCTATTGCTTCCCTGTACTTCCTGCAGTTCAATGCCGAAGCGTCACCGGTACTGAAAAACCCGGCGCTGTGGGAAGCGGCACGCTACCTGTTTGACTACAAAGGCATTGCCGATGAACTGCTGAAAGGCCAGTTCGCGGTGCACCAGTCCTTCCTGCCTGATGGCTACCTGGGTTCACTGAAAGATAAGCCGTTCACCTACGATCCAGAGAAAGCGAAAGCGATTTTGCAGAAAGCCGGTCTGACCAACGCCAGCTTTAAGCTGTCAGTCAGCAACCAGCCGCCATACCTGGATATCGCCCAGGCGCTGCAGGGCAGCTTTGCCAAAGGCGGCGTGAAAGTAGAACTGCTGCCGGGCATCAGTAGCGAAGTCTCCACCAAAGTGAAGGCACACCAGTATGAAGCAGTGCTGACCTCCTGGGGCCCGGACTATTTCGACCCTAACACCAACGCCGCGGCCTTCGCCTACAACCCGGAAGATGGCAGCAAAACACTGGCATGGCGTTCCAACTGGCACATTCCTGAGCTGAGCAAGCAGACGCTGGCGGCCACGGCGGAAAGCGATAACGCGAAACGTGTTGAGCTGTACCAGAAAATGCAGCGCGAAGTGCAGCAAAGCTCGCCATTTGTGATTGGTCTGCAGGCGCGTCAGCTGATTGCACTGCGCGACAACCTGAAAGGCTATCAGCAGGGTATCAACCCGGATATGGTGTTCTACAGCCAGGTCAGTAAGTAATGGCATTATCGTCTGAACAAGCCGGGTACGCCCGGCGTTTCTGGCGCGGTGGCGGACGTCTCGCCACCAGCCTGATTTCGTTACTGGTGACGCTGCTCGGTTTACTGGCGTTCACCTTTATGTTGTCCCATCTGTCGCCGGTCGATCCGGTGCTGCAGATTGCTGGCGATCACGCCAGTGAAGCCACTTACGCCCAGGTGCGGCAGGATTTAGGTCTCGACCAGCCAGTGCTGGTGCAGTTCTGGCACTATATCGAACACCTTGCCCGCGGCGATCTCGGCATCTCGCGTATTACCGGTCAGTCAGTGACCAGCGATCTGCTGCGCACCTTCCCTGCCACCATTGAACTGGCGACCTGTGCGATGCTGTTTGGCGCGTTCTTTGGCATCAGTCTTGCCCTGCTGGCAGCGTGGAAGCCGGGCAGTATCGTCGATAATCTCGCGCGGCTGATTTCCCTGCTGGGCTACTCCGTGCCGGTATTCTGGCTGGGACTGCTCGGTTTACTGCTGTTTTACGCCGTTCTGCACTGGTCCGCCGGGCCGGGCCGGCTGGATGATATTTACCTCTACACCATCGAGCCAAAAACCGGTTTTGTGCTGATTGACAGTTGGCTCTCTGGCGACCCGGAGATGTTCCGCAACGCCATCGCCCATCTGTGGCTGCCGGTGGTGGTGCTGGGTATGCTGTCGATGGCGGCGATTACCCGCCTGCTGCGCGCTGCCCTGCTGGAAGAGAGCAGCAAAGAGTATGTCACCCTCGCGCGTGCCAAAGGCGCCGGACGCGGACGTATTTTGCTGCTGCATATTTTCCCCAATGTCTCCGGTACGCTGATTACCGTGCTGGCGCTCTCCTATGCCTCACTGCTGGAAGGGTCCGTATTAACGGAGACTGTCTTTGCCTGGCCGGGCGTCGGGCGCTATATGACCAATGCGCTGTTCGCCTCTGATGCCCCGGCGATTCTGGGCTCGACGCTGCTGATTGGCGGCTGTTTTATTGTGCTCAATGCACTGGCTGACGCCCTGACCTGGTTAACCGATCCGAGAACCCGATGACGCAAAATTTAACTGATGCTGAAAACGTCGCGCCACGCCGCGGCCGCCGCCGTCGGATCACCACCCTGACCATTGGCGGTACGCTGGTGGCGATCCTGCTGCTGGCGGCGCTGTTTGCGCCGCTGCTCGCGCCGTATGACCCTAACGCGCAGATGATGGCGCAGCGCCTGCTGCCACCGTCCGCCAGCCACTGGCTGGGTACCGACGGCTTTGGCCGCGATCTGCTATCGCGCGTGATCTACGGTACGCGCCCGACGCTGTTGCTGGTGTCGCTGATTCTGCTGCTGACGATTCCGGTCGGTATGCTGGTGGGCATTGCCGCCGGTTATCTCGGCGGCTGGACCGAACGTGTGCTGATGCGTATCACTGATATCTTTCTTTCGCTGCCCAATCTGGTGATTGCCCTGGCGCTGGTGGCAATGATGGGCCCGGGCCTGATGAATGGCGCGCTGGCGCTGGCGCTGACCAGCTGGCCGCCCTTCGCCCGTCAGGCGCGCGCGGAGACGCTGGCGCTGCGCCGCAGTGACTACCTTGCCGCTGCACGCATGCAGGGGATTCGCGGTCTGCGCCTGATGTTTGGTCATATCCTGCCGCTCTGCCTGCCAAGCGCCGTGGTGCGCGCCGCACTGAGCCTTGGCGGGATTATCCTCTCTGCTGCCGGTCTCGGTTTCCTCGGGATGGGCGTGCAGCCGCCCACCGCAGAATGGGGCTCAATGGTGGCGGAAGGAGGCAAAGTGATTTTTGACCAGTGGTGGGTCGCCGCCGCTCCGGGTGGCGCCATTCTGTTCGCCAGCCTGGCCTTTAACCTGACAGGCGACGGCCTGCGTGACCGACTGGATACCCGTAATGCCAACTGATCATTCCCCTCTCATTATCGCTGACGGGCTGACGATCGCTCTCGATAATGGCGTCCGGCTGGTCAAAGACCTGTCGTTCAGCCTCGGTCGTGAACGCGTGGCGCTGGTCGGGGAATCGGGTTCCGGTAAGTCACTCACCGCCCGTTCACTGATGGGACTGCTGGCGCCTTCACTGCAGGTGCAGGCACGCCAGTTAAGCATCGCGGGCGAAGATGCGTTAACCCTGACGGAACGTCGCTGGGGCCAGCTGCGCGCCAGCACGCTGGCGATGGTGATGCAGGACCCGAAATATGCCCTGAATCCCACCCGTACCATTGGCTGGCAGGTGGAAGAGCCGCTGAAACTGCATCAGTCGCTCAGCCGCGCCGCGCGCCGCGAAAAGGTGCTGGATATGCTGGACGCCGTAGGTCTGCCGCAACCGGCGCAGCTGGTGGATCGCTATCCGCATCAGCTCTCCGGCGGCATGGGCCAGCGTGTCATGCTGGCGATTGCGCTCATTACCGATCCGCAGTTCCTGATTGCCGATGAACCCACCTCCGCGCTCGATCACGCTATGCGTGATCAGGTGCTGGCGCTGATCCGCCGACTGGTGGAGCAGCGCAATATGGGACTGTTGCTGATCAGTCACGATCTGCAGCAGGTGTCTGAACACTGTGAACGTGTGATGGTGATGTACAAAGGCGAAGTGCTCGATACCCTGCCCGCCTCCGAACTGCCGCACGCCACTCATCCTTACACCCGTACCCTGTGGTCGTGCCGCCCGAGCAAGGCGACGCACGGTCAGCCGCTGCCGGTACTGGATCGCGCTGCACTGGAGGCCCACCATGAGCATGATTGATCTGCAACAGCTCAGCGTGGCGCACCGTCACGGCTACGATCTGCGCACCGTGGTGCACGATGTTTCACTGTCGATTGCTCCCGGCGAGTGCTTTGGCCTGGTTGGGCCATCCGGCTGCGGTAAGTCATCATTGCTGTGGGCAATTGCCGGACTCAACCCACACTGGCAGGGCAGCATGCGCCTTGCCGGACATCAGGCCGCGCCCGGTAAAGAGTTTACCGGCGCGCCGCGCCGCGATGTGCAGATGGTGTTTCAGGACCCGTACGCCTCCCTGCATCCACGCCATCGTCTGCGCCGCACGCTGGCGGAACCGCTGAAGATGCTGAAAGTCACGGATGTCGATCGGCGTATCGATGAGGGATTCCGTCATGTCGGCCTTGATCCGGCAATGGCAGATCGTTATCCGCACCAGCTCTCCGGCGGGCAGCGCCAGCGCGTGGCGATTGTACGCGCCCTGCTGCTGGAGCCGAAAATTCTGCTGCTGGATGAGCCGACCTCAGCGCTGGATATGTCAGTGCAGGCAGAGATCCTTAACCTGCTTAACGATCTGAAACGTCAGGATAATCTGACCATGGTGCTGGTCAGCCACGATCCTGATGTGATCGACCATATGTGTGACCGCGCCGCACAGATGGCACAGGGCAGAATTGTTGGTTAATCGTGTCGCCGCCACAGTGGCGGCGATATAGCAAAAATGCAATTAGATAGCAGAAACGGGTATTTCCGGCAGCAAATGCGCCCCTCTATAGTCCTGATATTCCCTAATATCAGGACTATAACATGCGTAAACTGCTCGCCGTCGCGCTCGCCAGCGCCTTCGCTTTTTCCTCTTTTAGCCATGCCGCCACACCTGCGGATACCTTAATCGTCGCCATTCCGCTGGACGGCATCATCAGTTTCGATCCGGCGGAGAGCTTTGAAACCGTCAGCACCAGCAGCCTGATTAACCTCTATCAGGTTCTGGTGGCTGCCGATCGCGATGACCCGCGCAAACTGACGCCTGACGCCGCCAACAGCTGGCAACCGGGCAGCACGGAGCACAGTCTGGTATTTACCCTGAAGCCCAATCTCCATTTCGCCAGCGGCAATAAGCTGACCGCCGACGATGTGATCTACTCCCTGACGCGCGTGGTGAAGCTGAATAAAACCCCATCGTTTATTCTCGCCGAACTGGGCTGGACGCCGGAAAATATCGATGCGCAGTTTACCCGCATCAGCGATGACAAGCTGGAGCTGCGCTGGGTGTCACCAATTGGCAGCGATCTGGCGCTGCGTCTGCTGAGCGCCCAGGTCGCCTCGATTGTCGACAGTAAACTGGCGCAGCAGCACGCCAGCAATAATGATTTTGGCAACGGCTGGCTGCGCACCCACTCCGCAGGCAGCGCGTCGTACAGTATCAGTAACTATGTGCCACAGCAGGCGCTGGTGCTGGAGAAAAATCCGCAGGCGCAGCGCGCCGCGAAACTGAAGCGTGTGATTCTGAAAAACGTCGCCGATGCTGGCGCACGCCGTCTGCTGCTGGAACAGGGCGATGCGGATGTCGCCTATGAACTGGGCGCCGATCAGTTTGACGCCATCAAAAATCATCCCGGCATCCGGGTCGCCAGCTTCCCGTCGAGCCTGATCTACTACCTCGGTTTTAATACGCAGGATAAGCAGCAACCCGCGCTGGGTAATCCGGCATTCTGGCAGGCGGCGCGCTGGCTGGTGGATTACAACAGCCTGTCGCAGCAGTTGCTGAAAGGACAATACCAAGTGCATCAGGCGTTTCTGCCGGAGGGCTTTGACGGCGCGCTGACGGATAAACCGTTTAAGCTGGATGTGGCGAAAGCGAAAACCATTCTGCAGCAGGCAGGCATTAAGCCGGGCACCCGCTTCTCGCTCACCATCGTCAATCAGCCGCCATATACCGATGTTGCACAGGCGCTACAGGCCAGCTTTGCCCAGGCGGATATTCACCTCGATATTCAGCCGGTCGCCGAATCTGAGCTGTGGAGCAAAATGCGCAGCCGCAATTTCCAGTCGATTTTTATCTACTGGGGTGCTGACTACGTCGACCCAAATACCAATGCCAGCACCTTTGCTTATAATGTCGCAGGCGGACCGAAAACGCTCGCCTGGCGCCTGGGCTGGGATATCCCGCAAATCAGCGCACAAACGCGCGCGGCGGCGGCAGAAAGCGATGTACAGAAGCGTCAGGCGCTGTACCTGCAGCTGCAACGCGAACTGCAGCAGAACTCGCCGTATGTCGTAACGTTGCAGGGACAAAAACTGGTGGGCTTACGCGATAACGTGACAGGGGCGCAGCAGGGTATCGGCGCCAGCATGCTGTATTACGATCAGGTGGCGAAGTAAGACCCATGGCGCGGGTCAGTTGCCCCGCGCCGGGCAATATCAGGAGATAGCAGAGTCAGGTTTATCGGCTTCGAAATGCGCCTTAAACTGCTCGTAGATGGAAATCATATTGGAGGCATCGCCCTGCAGCGGGCTGAGTTTCCCCGCACGTACCAGTTCAATTACCAGCTGAAGTGCAGCCTGCTTAGGGCTGCTGGATGGATGTGCAATCTCGTTAGTCATATCGCTCCCGGTAAAAAGGGTAAAACAGCAACTTTAACAAGTTTAGCCAACGGCTGTTACCCTTTTTCGCCCCCTGCCGCCGCTGGCGAATTAAAACAGACGACCAGCCCCAAAACCGCTGAGCAGGTACAGAAAAGCTAAAGCCCGCACATGGCGGGCTTTATGGAGATAACTGCACTCGCAACAAGCGAGAGGTTGCAGTCACAACGCTGATATCAGCGCCAGTTTATGAGAGGAGTTAACGTCTCACAATGAGTATGGCTGGCGCTATTGCCGACGATAAACCGCCACGTCACACAATCACGCCCTTTTGATGTTAAGGTAATAATCGCCTCCTGTTGGTTTAACGCCTCTTCAACATAGCACCATCAGCCCGCAATGACTGTTCGTTTATTCCTGTGATATTTTCCAGAAACTTCTTAAAAACCGAATTTTTCGCGCCAGCAATGAGATTTGGATTTCATTTAATAATTATTGGACGTAGAGTAGATTCCTGATTTGCGCCGCAATGGCGTCAGGTAATCGTGCAGAAAGTGCAAAAAGATTCCGAAACCGTGATCGGCCGGGCAATTATAAGATTAATGAATCGGAATTATCCGCAATCTTTCTTAACCTTGTAGTGCCAAAAATTAACCAGGTTATTATTCATGATAACCGGGCCATTGTCGTTATGGCTCCACTCAGACAGTATTAAAGGAAGTTCATATGAAAAGCCTTCAGGTATGGCGCACAACCAGCCTGCTTGCTTTGCCTGTCGCCGGAATACTTCTTGCGTCCAGCGCAGCAGCAGAAACGGTCACAATCTCTCTCTCGCAGGAACAGGACGGCGGTGAAATGGGCCGGGCCTGCATCTATGTCCACAAGGGCAAAGCCGAGTACCGCATTGTTAAGCCGCAGGAAAAGTGTGAACCGGAAATAACCGTCGAAATGAACAGAGCCTGAACGCCGCATTAAGCGACTGTTAATAGTCAATAAAGCGCGAATAAAGCGATATATCCGGCGTTTGCTGGACTCTATATTTACGCTTTTATCATTTCAGCTGGCTGAAGACAGTTAAATGGCATTAACGGATTACATTTCACATTATTAGCAACGCTTAAGTAATATATTCATAATGATATAACGCTTTCACAACGCTAATATTTTTAATCATTCGAGTAGATACCCCGATCTCACCTCAGCACAATTTACCCGCTTGTTGCCGCTTCGCTCGGCTATACTGATCCTGAAGACGGGCATTCTCCGCGCTTAATGCATCATGGTAAGGAGGGGGTATGTTAATAGGATTTGTGCTCCTGGTCAGCGCCTGCGGTTACGATGCCTGTGATGCCCTGCCGGTGTCCGAACATATCTATCCCACGCGCGAGGCCTGCCAGCAGATGGCGGATCGCATTCATCAGCGCCGCCCCAACGTCGTGTTGCTGTGCGGTGAGGTGTATCGCTAATCTCCCGCACCGCACAGCGACGATTATTTTAATGAGACCGCTTTTAAGGCATCAAAGATCAGCGCCTTATCTGCGTCAGTCAGATTATGCGGTGAAACCAGCATATTAAATGTGCGGCGATCCGCTTCATCAATAGTTATGCCATCCTGCAACATCTGCGCCAGATGCTGCAGTGTGTGCACGCCCGCCTGACTAATTTTTTCCCGCACCACATTCAGCGGCAGCGGCGTCCATTTCTCCTCCGGCTGCGCCAGCCAGTCGGCGCGGTAACGGTACTGTATTGCTTTCGCCGCGTTCATTTGCGCCATTATAAACGGCTTCACCGACTGCGGCTGCAGCTTCATCTTGCCCGCCTGGCTCAATGTCAGCGCCGATACCCGTGCTTCCTGCTGTAAATCTTCAATCGGCTGATGATTGGCCGCTTTATAACCCGCCACATCTTTCATCCATAAAAGACGCTGGTTAATATCTTCAAATAACTGCGTTTTTTCACTCGCGTGCGCACTGAATAGGGTTAGCGGAGCCAGCATCAGCGCCAGCAGACGGTATCTCCTGCTCATACTCATTTTCATCCTTGTCACTCCTTGTGTAGTTTAGCTTCGCAACTGGTTAATTCCGTTTCATGATGGATTTTAGTCCATATTGATGAAAAATTGTTCTGCCGCTGTTGCGTAGCTGCCGCTTAGCTTCAATACTTAGCACTGGACGGCTGTTCGCCTGTTGCAACACTGCCGCCAACAGGTGAAAATAGCAGCTATTTTTCGCACCACTCCTCAAGGTTGTTGTCAGTTAACGCCAATGAAAACGCCCAGACCGCGTCGGCCCAATGGCCGGTGGATTTACTACATACTTTACGATGGCATTTTGTGGCCCTGCCCGGTGCGCTGGGAGTGGGAACATGGCTATGGCGGCTGGCTGCCCTTCTACTACTCTCCGACATTTGAGTTTGTGGCTGGCGATCCCGGCAAAGCGCACCGGATAGCAAAAAGCGGCGGTAAATCTTCCGCCGCCTCGCGATCATCACGTACCCGATGTGATACAACTTCGCATGACGATGAAATCCATGCCAGGTATCGTCACGAGATGAGTTACGAATCCTGATCCCCGGCTATCGCGTCGCGGCTCTCTTACCCGCGCTTCTCTGACCATTCACGCATAAAATCGATAAACGTCCGTACTTTCGCCGTGATATGGCGCGAATCCGGGTACACCGCGTATACCCCCTGCGCGGGAAAAGTATAATCAGGTAACAGATGGCGCAACGTTCCCTGACGGATCGCAGGCTGCGCCAGCCAGTCGGGCAACAGGGCAACGCCACCGCCCGCCTGCGCAAAGGATAACAACGCCGCGGCGCTGTCCGCAGAGAACATCGCCGCGCTGTTAATCTGAAACGCGACCGGTTGTTGCTGCGAATCGGTTATCTGCCAGTTAAGCGGCGACGACAAGCGGTTATGAATGATCCAGTCGGCGGCGGCCAACCCCTCCAGCGAGGTGATGGGATGCCGCCGTAACCAGTCAGGCGACGCCACCGGGATAACACCGAAGCGATCAATCAGCGCCGCGCGATAGCTGGAATCGCTGAGCGTGCCGAGACGGATGGCCAGATCAAAACGCTCACTGACCAAATCGGCATGATAAGAAGATGAGACGTGGCGGATAGGCAACGGGCATCCTGCTGCTGGCTCTGCTCAGCCAGCCCGGGCAATACTTGTTACTGGTGTGCGCCTTGGCGCTAATGGGAGCCGGTGGCAGCCTGTGCAGCAGCAGTGCGCAAACCAGCGCGTTTCTGCATACCGATAATCGCGACATGCCGCAGGCCAGCGCATTGTGGAATATCAATCGCCAGATCAGCTTCTGCCTGGGCGTTGCATTACTCAGCCTGTTACTGGCGCAGCTTCTGCAACATGTTGCGCCACAGCAGGCTTATCACTGGACCTTCTTAAGTGCTGCAATGGCGACGCTGTTGCCGATTGCAGGCAGCTTACGTATCAATAACCGCGCCATCAGAGAGCGCCTTTTTACCCAACAGGAAAACCAATGAATCCCTGGTTCACTGAAGTGCTGGACGCCCATGTGGCGATTGAGAACTGGTTAAGCGCTGGCCGTGGCGATCTCGCGCCGCTCGTGGCACGCTTCAGCCCGCATTACTCCATGATAACGCTGGCCGGAACCAGCCTTGACCTGAACGCGCTGAAGCAGTTCTTCACGGCTCAGCGCGCCAGCCGCCCTGGCCTGCGTATCAGCGTCGATCAACTGAAGCTGGTGGCTGAGTTTGAGAATGGCGCAGTGGTGCAGTACCGTGAACAGCAAGTGCAGCCCGGACAGGCGGCGACCACGCGCTGGTCAACGGTGGTCTTTAGCCGCGAGTCGGGTCAGCTACTCTGGCTTCATTTGCACGAAACGCTGCAATCTTCCTGAGTGTCCTGGCGGTTACGGCACCCGTCAGTGCCGTAACCGGTTAATTCTTTTTAACTGAGTCGCCATTGCTCGCCCCGACGAAAATTGAATGCCATCATGCCGCTCTGCTTATTTCATTCGGGCAATAATGAAAAAGATCCTGCTCAGCGCCTGCCTGGCGGGCCTGCCGGTGCGTTATAACGGTACCGCAAAACACCTGGTTAACCAGCACATTACGCGCTGGCGGCATGAGAAGCGCTTTGTGATGTTCTGCCCGGAGCTGGCGGCTGGTTTCCAGACCCCGCGCCCTGCAGCAGAGATCCAGCCCGGTCCCGGTGGCAATGGGGTCATTGCGCAGGGTGCGCGCGTGGCAGAATCGAGCGGTGAGGATGTCACCGAACGCTATATCCTTGCCGCCTGGCTGACGCTGGAAATGGCGCAACAGCACCACTGCCAGTTTGCCATTCTCACCGAGGGCAGCCCATCCTGCGGCCGAAACGTTATTTACAGCGGCGCTTTTAATGGCGAAAAAGTGAGTGGCATGGGCGTAACGGCCGAACTGCTGACGCGCCACGGCATTGAAGTTTTTTCCGAATATGATCTTCCTGTGCTGTGCGCGCGTCTTGATGCCGAAGAATCAGTTGATGCTTGCCCGCTCACGCTGCGCATGACGGACGCCGGGTAATCGCGCCATCTGGCGCGTGGCTATGCGTATACTGCCACAGTGTTAATCTTGCGCCTGTATCACAACCTGCAACAGCAGAATGCTTACACTAAGAGCTGGCTGAACACAGGTCATCACTATGAAACCACCGTTGCCGCTGTTGTTAGCTGCATTGCTGACAGCACCGCCGCTGCCCGCCGCCGAACTGGCGCTGGATAACCAGTGGCAAATCAATCCGTACCGCGCCAGGCGCGTCGACTATACCCCCTTTCCCCTGCTGAGCTGGCAGGGAGAGCAGCTGTATATCGATGGCGATGAGGCCGGCTGGCTGGCATATCAGGACAGCAATCGTCAGCTGAAGCTGAAAGGCTGGTGGTTTGACCGCCGCTACGATCGTCATGATGGTGCGGATCACGCCATGCGTCAGCTGAATAACCGCCGCACCACGCTGATGGCGGCGGTGAGTTATCAGCACATCACACCATACGGCGCGCTGTTTGCCCAGCTGGCCGCAGATACGCTCGGGCAAAGCGACGGCATGGTCGTCACCCTGTCATGGACCGGCTACCATCAGACCGGTGCGCTGACATGGCTCCCTGCCGCAGGCGTCGACTGGGAAGATGCGCGCCTGACCCGCTATTACTATGGTATTGCGGCAGATGAAGCACGCCGCAGCGGATTAACTGGCTATCGCCCTGGCGCCGCGCTGACGCCCTGGCTACAGATGGCCTGGCAATACCGCTTCAGCGAGCGCTGGCAGGGGTTTGCCGCCGGGCGGGTAAACTGGCTGGACAGTGAAGTGCGTCACAGCCCAATGGTGGAAAAATCGCTCAGCTATAGCTTCGATTTGGGACTGAGTTATCATTTTTAAGAATTCACTGACTGTACGCATTCAAGTCGGCCGTTAACATGCCGATAACAATGGAATAGCGTGTACAGGATATTATTATGGCGATTATTTTTATTCCGGCACTGATTAAGTTGCTGGACCATGCCCAGAAAAATCAGTCAACTCCTCTCTCGCGCGACGAGGTGGAGCAGATCCGCGATAATGCGACAGCGGTGAGTGTGCCGGATGCAATTGCTCTGGAAATGGTAAAAAACGGCAGCTGGGTAGATATTAATCCGGAACGCTGCTGGGAAGAGTGGCAGGATTATCGCCGGGTAATGTCGGTTCCGCAGCAGTAAACATTATGCTGTGTGTAGTATCATGCGGAGCTAATAATAAAAGGCAAGCCATGCCAGCAATCAGCACATCTTTTAATTAGCGCTTATTTTTCTGACATACTTGCGTTAACCTGGCGATATATTTTGTGAAATGATTTATTGTGTCGCTTCCGCGATTTCAGTCAGTTTAACATCGGTATTTTTTTCTTCCTGTAATGTTTCCGCCAGCAAGTCTGCCACCTCATCATATCCCAGCTTTTTCGCCAGCGCGCATAATGTGCCATACGAAGCGATTTCATAATGCTCGACCTTTTGCGCCGCCCCTATTAATCCGGCATCGAGAGCATCCCCTTGCTCCGAGGAATCAATCAACTCCTGAGCTTCAGCAACCAGTCCTTTCAGTGCTTTACACTCCACGCTCTTCGAAAGACGCACCTCAGATGTCAGTTCCTGCAGTTTGTTGAGGCGCTCGACATGACCATGCGTTTCTTCAAGGTGCGTGTCAAAAGCGTCTTTCAGTTGTTGCTCAGTGGCTGCATCTCTCATTTTCGGTAATGCTTCAATAATTTGCTGCTCCGCACTATAAATATCCGATAATTCCTGATTAAAGAGCGCCTCTAAATTGTTAATCGTCATAGTTCCTCCCGTACTGAATGATGGCCCCGCCCTGCTCTTCCTGCACGACGAGGCCAGAGAAATCATAATGGGTTATTTCTTATCCGATGAGCCACGATGACTTTGCTGACCACCTTTCTTACCCGCTTCCGAGGCTCTTTCCGGATCGTTTTTAAAATTACCACCACTATGTTGCCCGCCTTTTTTACCTGCTTCAGACGCCTTGTCCTTGTCTTCAGCAAAATTACCTGAACCACCACGATGCTCAGCCATAACATTTCCTCCAGTCAATAAATTCCATATCACATTATTTGCAATATGCCTCTCAAACATGATTAAGTCTGGCAAGGGAGGGGAATTACGCAAGCACCTGGCAGGGAAATAAAAAAAGAATAACAACTGCTTCAGTTAAAGATAAATTCAACGCATTGATAACCACCACTATAACCGCAAAAACACCCGGATAAATAATATATTAACAAAAGTGACAAACGATACCGTAAAAAAATGGCCATATATTTACTGATTAATATATGGCCTTAATTTTAGGGTTCGCCAATTTCTTTGACGTCAATATAAACCGTATTATCCTTTTCACGTTTATAACCGCTAATCCGCACCAGGTCGGTGGCGTCATACGACTCCCCTTTCCAGGCGGGCTCTGCAATCTGCAGTTTCACCGTTCCGCTCTGGTCACGCAAGGTATACTGCTTATCGCCCGTCTGCCGGGTAATGTAACCTTCGAGCGTCACCCAGCCGTTGGTGCGCAACTCAGCCAGTGAGCTGACTGGGGTACGAATTGTGTCCTGCGTGCCTTTATAGCCGGAATCCTGCTGCTCTGGCGGCGGTGGCGCTTCGCCTGCTTTAAACCCTGTCTCCTGCGCCATACCCGTAAAACTGCACAACACCAGTACCGCCGTTGCCAATAGCCTGATCATAGGTTCTCCTCCCGTGAACGTTGGGTCACTGCTCAAGCCTGGCACAGATTCAGCCGCGCAGGGCTTTCGGCGATACGCCAAACCTCTTGCTGAACGCGACCGAGAGATGCGCTGGCGTATAACCGACGCGGTAAGCCACGCTGGAAACGCTCATCTCGCCGATGCTAAGCAGCTCCCACGCCGTTTCCAGCCGTACCGTTTGCAGGTATGCAAACACGCTCTCACCAAACAGACGGCGGAATCCACCAGTCAGTTTGCGGCTGTTGATACCCACACTCAGCGCCAGTTCCGCCAGTGAGGGCGGCTGTTGCATACGCGCATAAAGGATCTGTTTTGCCTGCTGCAGTTTTTCCACATCAGCAGAGGTCAGCCGCGCTTCGCTGCTGGCGATCGCTGAGCGCTGCGGGATGATGGCGTCCACGGCATGCGCCACCATTTCCAGCGCTTTGCCTGCCAGCCACAGCTCTCTTGCTGCCCCCTGCAGCGGGCAACTGGCAATTTGCCTGCGCAGCGCCTGCAACGCAGGCGAGGCTTCCATCACCAGCAGACCCGGGCCATGATGAAGTGAAGGCTGGAAATGATCTGCCAGCTGCTGCTGAAAGATGCCAGCAACGCGACTTTCAATAGCGGCAGTGGAGAGCGCAATCGCACTGTAGTCGAGCTGACAACCCGGCTCAAAGCGCTGCATTGATTCACTCTGCTGCTGATCCCAGACTGCACAGACGCAGGGGCCGCTAATACGAACGTGATCCGCCTGCGGCATCCGGCACTGCAGTTCACCGCGCCCGATAACGATCAGCTTAAAGCCCTGCACCAGCGCTTCTGTTTCCCACTGCGTCACCCGCGGACGCAAAGAACCGCTGCTGATCTGAATACTGCCTTCAAATACCGCGTCACTGACTACCGCCGGCTCATTCACGCGCGCTACGCCACCGTTTCTCATTATTGCTGCGCCCACCACTATTAATGCAATCAATTCTCATTCTCACATTAACAGCCTTATCGCCGCGCTGTCCAGTATGAGACTGAAATCTCAAATCACCCGTTACAGAGCCGTTATCGAAAGAAATAGTCGCGCCAGCAAAAGTCTTCATCGTTGCCGGGAAAAAGCATCGAATGCGACTATTTTGCGCTGTAATTATCCTCACCTGCCATCGGAGAATACGGTGTTACACCATAATAAATATCAGGTTACGTTTATTGCCGCCTGTGTGGCGCTGGCTACGCTGCCTGTACATGCAGAAAACAGTGACGACAAAGAACAGACGCTGTGGGTTAACGCCGACGCGTCAGGCAGCACACAACAGGGTTATGTGGCGAAGGAGAGCAAGACCGGCAGCAAAACCAACGCTTCCGTACTGGCGACCCCACAATCACTGAGCGTAATTGGCCGCGAGGAACTGACTGACCGCAATGTGCAGACCACCACCCAGGCGCTGCAATATACCCCCGGCGTGTATGCATCCACGGCAGCGATCTCCTCACGTTTTGACTATTTCAGTATTCGCGGCTTTGATGCCACCAATGCCGGTGCGTTACAGGATGGCCTGCGCTCCACCACCCAGCAATCCTATGTGCGTTATCAGCCTTACGGCATGGAGAGTATTGAAGTGTTGCGTGGCCCGGCGGGCTTCCTGTACGGCGCCGGATCGCCTGGCGGGGTGGTGAACGCCGTCAGCAAGCGCCCGACAGCAACACCGCTGCATGAAGTGGGCGTGCAGGTCGGCAACCACCAGCGCTACCAGATGCAGTTCGACGTCGGCGGCCCGGCCAGTAACGACAACAGTGTACTGTATCGGGTGGTCGGCGTAGCGCGCGACAGCAACACCCCGTTTAACCATGTCGCCGATGACACGCTGTATCTCGCGCCATCGGTCAGATGGCAGCCGAATACGGATACTTCACTGACGCTGCTGGCTTCTGTCAATCGTGACAAATTTGGTCCGCCGCGCGCGTTTGCGCCGATTTACGGCACACTGCTGAGCAATCCTAACGGTAAGGTGCCGCGCAATCAGTACCTGGATGGCGTCAGTCTTGATAACCATATGACGCAGACCAATCTGGGCTATGAGCTGGATCAGCGCATCGATAACACCTGGTCTTTCCACTCCGGCGCCCGCTACAGCTGGACTGATTTACAAACGCAGACCCTGTCGGGTTACAGCCTGGCGAGTGATATGCAAACCCTGAATCGCCGGGCCTACGAATTTGCCATTAAAGGCAATATTCTCGCCACCGACAACAGTGTGAAAGCGCAGTGGGATACCGGCCCGTTACGCGGTACATCAGTGCTTGGCGTGGGGTATCGCCGCACCAGTGAGGATTACACCCTGAACTGGGGCAATGCCGCCAGCATCAATATCTATCATCCGCAACACAGTAATGGCCGCTTCTCTGCCAGCAATCCCAGCGCCTCAACGTATCAGACGGCCGATGAAACCGGGGTGTATCTCGCCAACAGCATCGCCATCGCCGACCATCTGCTGCTGGATCTCGCCGCACGGGAAGACTGGTCGTCAGTGCATACCGCCAACCGGCTCAGCGGCAGTGACACTAGCCAGAGCGACCAGCACTTCACCTGGCGCGGCGGCCTCACCTGGCTGACCGATGCTGGCGTGGCGCCTTATGTCAGCTACACCACCTCATTCAGTCCGGTGCTGGGCACGAATTTTTACGGTGAGAGCTACAAACCCACCACCGGCAAACAGATTGAAACCGGGGTAAAATATCAGCCCGACAGTTTTGATGGCCTGTTCACCCTGGCGTGGTTCCATCTCGAACAAAATAACGTTTCCACTACCGATCCAGATAACAGTCTGAACACCATTCAGACCGGACAGGTGACCTCAAAAGGGATTGAAGCCTCGGCAGCGGCCACTCTGACACCGGAACTGAAACTGATTGCCAGCTACAGCTGGAACGATCTGGAAACCACTAAAACCACCAATGCCAGCGCGCTGGGGAAAACCCCAACCGGCTTACCGGAACAGCAAGGCTCGCTGTGGGCTGACTACAGCGTCCAGCAGGGACCGCTGGCCAGCCTCGGTATTGGCGCAGGGGTACGCTATGTCGGCAAAACCTGGGCAGACACCGCCAACACCGTGCGCGTGCCGGACTACTGGATTGCCGATGCCGCCCTTCACTACGACCTCGGCCAGCTGAGCACCTCCCTGCACGGCGTCAAAGTGGCGCTGAACGCCAATAACCTGTTCAACAAACACTACTACGTCAGCTGCAGCGCCGGTTCCGGTATCAACGGCACCTGCAGCTGGGGCTATGACCGCTCACTGCAGGCCACCCTGAGCTATCGCTGGTAAGGAGATAACCATGTATTTCACCACGACGTCCCGCCTGAGCGGGATTCTGGCAGCATCGCTGATGCTGCTGAGCACACTGGCCTGCGCCGCGCCGGTTACCGTCACCGATATGCTCAACCGCACTGTGACGCTGCCTGCTCCGGCGCAGCGCATCGTGCTGGCGGAGAGCCGTCATATCCTGACGCTGGCGCTGCTGAGCAACGATCCGTTAAAAAATGTGGTCGCCTGGGGCAGCGATCTGCAGCGCTATTCCCCCGGCACCTTCACCGCGCTGAAGCAGCAGTTCCCGCAGGCAGCAACCATTCAGGAGATTGGCGATCTCAACGCGCGCACCTTCTCGATGGAGGCCGCGATTGCCAGTAAACCGGACCTGGTGGTGTTCACGCTGTATGGCGCGATCCCGCCCGATCTGAATAAGCTCGATGCCGCACATATTCCCTATGTGTTTGTCGACTTCTTCCGCCAGCCGCTGAAAAACACCGCGCCGGGTATGCTGATGCTGGGCAAATTGCTGGGTCATGAGCGTGAAGCAGAGGCATTTGTTCGGTTCTATCAGCAGCATAGGGCGGCGGTAGCGCAACGCATTGCCGGTCAGCCACAGCCGCGGGTATTCTTCCACCTTAATCCCGGCGGTGAAGCGTGCTGCTTTACCTCTGGCAAAGGCAATATGAATGACTTTATCGCCGCTGCGGGCGGCCATAATTTGGGCGGTGATACCCTCACTGCGCCGGTTGGGCAGTTAAATCTGGAGTATGTGCTGGGAGAAAAACCGGACTACTACCTGGCGGGCGGCGGTTCAACGGTCAGTCGCCACGCGCTGCGCATTGGTCCGGCGGTTAGCGCCCGCGACAGCGCGCAGTCATTACAGGAGATCGTCGCCACGCCGGGAATAGCCAGCCTGAACGCGATTCAGCGGCGTAAGGCGAGCGGTATCTGGTTATTTTTCTTTGACAGCCCGCTGTATTTCGTCGGCGTGGAAGCCATGGCGAAAATGCTGCACCCTGATCAAATGCAGGATATCGATCCTGCACAAACCCTGGCGCAGCTGAATCAGCAGTTTCTTGCGTTTCCACTGCAAGGCAGTTTCTGGACCACGCTGCCTGCGGTGCATTAACGGATGTGACCACAATCACAGTAACGCGTGCGGCGAATTGCCGCCGCCGCGTTTAATTGTATAGTGTGAAGCGTCAAAGGACGTAACCGCGCACTGCGGGCGAGACCTGGGCAAAGCGAAGTGAGCCATCACTGCGTTTTGCCCAGGTTTTTTTTTGCCTGAATAAAAGGAGATGAAAATTAATGAAGACATTCCCGGCAGATTTTTTATGGGGTGGTTCCATGGCAGCGAACCAGGTTGAGGGCGCATGGAACAGCGACGGCAAAGGTGTGTCCACTTCCGATCTGCAGTTCAAAGGCTTGCACGGCGACGTCACGCCGCGCAGCGCGGGCGACAGCTGCATCAAAGACACCGCCATCGATTTTTATCATCACTACCCGGAAGATATTAAGCTGTTCGCCGAAATGGGCTTTAAAGTGCTGCGCACTTCAATTGCCTGGACGCGTATTTATCCGCAGGGCGATGAAGCCGGGCCGAACGAAGCGGGTCTGGCATTTTACGATCGGCTGTTTGATGAGATGGCGAAATATAATATTCAGCCGCTGATCACCCTGTCGCACTATGAAATGCCGTATGGCCTGGTGGAAAAATATAACGGCTGGGGCAGCCGCGAAACGATCGCCCATTTTGAAAAATATGCCCGCACGGTCTTTGCCCGTTACAAAGACAAGGTGAAATACTGGCTGACGTTCAATGAAATCAATATGGCGATCCATTCACCGTTCACCGGCGTCGGCTTAGCGGGAGAGCCGTCGAAACAGGAGATTTATCAGGCCATTCACCACCAGCTGGTCGCCAGCGCGCTGGCAGTCAAAGCCTGCCATGAAATCATTCCTGACGCACAAATCGGCAATATGCTGCTCGGCGCGCTGCGTTATCCAATGACCTGCCAGCCGAAAGATGTGCTGGAAAGCCTGAAGAAAAACCGCGAATGGCTGTTCTTTGGCGATGTACAGGTACGCGGTCGCTATCCGACATGGATGAACCGCTATTTCCGCGAAAACGGCATCGAACTGCACATCAGCGACGACGACCGCGCGGCGCTGAGCCACACCGTAGATTTTGTCTCATTCAGCTACTACATGAGCGGCTGCGCCACCTTTGAACCGGAAAAATATCAGTCATCGCGCGGCAACATTATCCGCCTGATTCCCAATCCACACCTGAAAGCGTCGGAATGGGGCTGGCAGATTGATCCGGAAGGGTTGCGCATCCTGCTGAATGATCTGTGGGATCGTTACCAGAAACCGCTGTTTATTGTCGAAAACGGCCTCGGCGCGCGCGATGAAGTGGAAAGTGACGGCACCATCAACGACAGCTACCGCATCGACTATCTGCGCCAGCATCTGCTGCAGGTGCGCGAAGCGATTAACGATGGTGTCCAACTGCTGGGCTACACCAGCTGGGGCCCGATTGATCTGGTCAGCGCCGGTACCGCGCAGATGGAGAAACGCTATGGCTTTATCCATGTTGATCGCGATGACCACGGCCAGGGCAGTTTAGTGCGCCGCCGTAAGAACAGTTTCTGGTGGTATCAGGACATTATTCGCAGCAATGGCGCAGCGCTGTAAGCAAGCTTCATACCTTCTGGGGCAGTTAATGCCGTATGGATAACGGGAAAAAACGATGAACAGTAAACAACTGGCGGAACAGATCCTGCGTCATGTCGGGGGTGAGGGAAATGTGGTGAGTCTGGTCCACTGCGCCACCCGCCTGCGCTTTAAGATTGTCGATATTAAACAGGTCGACTTCGCGGCGCTGGAAGCGCTCGACGGCGTGATCACCGTGGTGCAGGCCGCCGGGCAATTGCAGGTGGTGATTGGCAACCGGGTGCCGGAAGTGTACCGCGAATTTGGCGCCATCTCAGCCTTGCTGAGCGACAGTCGCGATCAAACAACAGAAGATTCACAGGGCGACAAAGGAGCGTTGCTGGGCCGTCTGGTGGATGTAGTCTCATCGATTTTTACCCCATTGCTGGGCGCGATGGCGGCAGCCGGTGTGCTGAAAGGCGCGCTGGCGATTGTGATTGCGCTCGGCGGGATGAATACGAAGCAGACGGAATACATCATCCTGCAGGCCGCATCGGACAGCCTGTTCTACTTCCTGCCACTGCTGCTGGCGATCACCTCCGCACGCAAGTTCGGCGCTAACGTGTTTGTCGCGGTGTCGCTGGCGGGTGCACTGGTGTATCCGAGTATCCTGACGCTGTTTGAGAGCGGACGCGAAGTGATGTTCTGGGGCATTCCGGTGGTGATGATGAAATACACCGCCTCGGTATTGCCGATTATCCTCAGCGTCTGGGTGATGAGTTATCTGGAACGTTTCTTCAACCGCTGTTTCCACGAAAGCGTGCGCAATATCCTGACGCCCTTCTTCCTGCTGCTGATTATGGTGCCGCTGACGCTGATCAGCATTGGCCCGATCAGTATTTCCATCAGTGAGTTTGTCGCGCATCTGTTTGTCAGCATCTACCACTTCAACCCGATTATCGCCAGCGCACTGTTCGCTGCATTGTGGCAGGTGTTTGTGATCTTTGGTGTGCACTGGGGCTTCGTTACGCTGTTTATCAACGACCTCTCCGTGCTGGGCCACAGCTACCTGAAAGCCGCGACGGGTCCGGCGGTATTCTCTCAGTCCGGCGCACTGCTGGCGGTGATGCTGCGCACCCGCGATAAGAAAATGAAAGCGCTGGCGGGCAGCAGCTTTATCGCCTCGCTGTTTGGCATCACCGAACCGGGCGTGTATGGCGTCACGCTGAAGCTGAAGAAGCCGTTTATTTGTGCAGTGATCTCGGCGGCGATCGGCGGTGCGGTGGTCGGCTATGCGCAAAGTTCCGCAATATCGATGGGCATGACCAGCCTGCTGACCGTGCCGATTTTTTACGGCGACGGCTTTATGGGTTTTGTGATTGGCTGCCTGCTGGCCTTTGGCGCCAGCTTTATCCTGACGCTGGTGGTCGGCTTTAAAGATGTCGCCCCTGACCAGCCGGTCAGCACCAGCGCCTCCCCTGCGCAGCCACAGCCTGCTCCGGAAAAACTGACGCTGGCGGGCGAAGCAATCGCCATGCCGCTGAAAGGACAACTGATTGCGCTGGCAGAGGTGGATGATAAAGTCTTCTCTTCGGGCGTCGTCGGTGAAGGCGTGGCGGTGATCCCCAGCGAAGGAAAGGTCTATGCCCCGGTCGATGGTATCGTGGCGCACACGTTTGACAGTGGCCATGCCATCGGTCTGCGCTCTGCCTCCGGCGCGGAGATCCTGATTCATGTCGGCATCGACACCGTACAGCTGCAGGGGCAACACTTCACCGTGCATGTGGCGGAGGGCGACGAGATCCGCACCGGCCAGCTGCTGATTGAGTTTGATATCGCGGCGATCCAGCAGGCGGGTTATCAGCTGGTGACGCCAATTGTGATTACCAATGCGGAGGCGTACCGTGAAGTCGCCGCGCTGCCGCGCCAGCAACAGCAGCCAGGCGAGCCGATTATGATGCTGACCTGATAACGTGTATGCGCCAGACACCAGGGAAACTGAACGACAACAATAAGGCCGCAGCCAGCGGCCAGTGAATGGATAACGCCATGAAGATTGACAGGATTTTAAACAATAACGCCGTGCTGACCATCACCGACAAAGGTGAAGAGTGCGTGGCGTTGGGAAGAGGCGTCGGTTTTGGCAAGAAAGTGGGCGATAGCGTGGACGAAGCGCTGATTGAGAGCCGTTTCCTGAAAAGTCAGGGCGCCCTTTCCAGTTTCTTTGCCGATATTCTGTCCGAACTTCCACCCGTCTATCTGACGATTACCGATAAAATTGTCACCATGGCGCGTAACGCGCTGAATATTGAGCTGCAGGACACGCTGTTTATCGCCCTCAGCGACCATATTAATTTCGCCGTGCTGCGCCATCAGAAAGGCATGGAAATTAAGAACCAGCTGTTGTGGGATATCCGGCGCTTTTATCCGCAGGAGTATCTGGTTGGCGAGCAGGCGTTGCAGCTGATTAATCACACGCTGAACCTGCATCTGCCGGAGGATGAAATTGGTTTTATTGCGCTGCATATCGTCAATGCTTCTGGCGCGCATAATATGCAGAATGTGATGCTCAGTACCGAGATCGTGCGCGATATGCTGAATATCGTGAAATACGATCTGAACATTGACTGGGATGAGCGCAGCCTGAACTACCAGCGCTTCCTGACTCACCTGAAATTTTTCACCCAGCGCCTGCTGACGCGCGACTTTGTCGATCATCAGCAGGTATCGCTGTATGACGATCTCGATCAGCGGCTGACACAATCCTGGAACAGCGCGCTGAAGCTGAGCGCCTATGTGCAGAAGCACTACCAGTATCAGCTGACTTACGATGAGATCGCTTTCTTAGCCATTCATATTGAACGGCTGAGAAAGAACAATCAGTTCCATTAAGCGCCAGCTATGAGGCCGTGCTACCCGCCGTGGCCTCCTGCTCCTCTTCTGTCATCACCATCACCGATTCAATTTCTTCTTCGTCAAGCGTCGGATTCAGCGCCGCCGCCAGCGGCGAACTGGTCAGGCTATCTGGCACCAGTACATGGGGTACCGGCGTTGCATCTGGCGCCACCTCCGTGCTGGCGCGCTGGCGGCTAAATCCGGCAATCACCAGCCCGCAGAGGGCGAAGAAGGCATACAGCATATTGCCGCCCAGCGGCTGCATCAGCGCACCGGTCAGCAGCGGCCCGATACAGGCGCCGATGCCAAACGCCATCAACAGGCAGGCGGTGAGCGATACGCGTCGCTCCGGCGCGACAAGGTCATTGGCAATCGCCACCACCAGCGGATACAGCGAAAACTGCAGCATACTGACGACAAACGCCATACCGACAATCAGCTGGAAAGTAAACTGCCACGGCAGCGCAAGGGGCAGTGCGGCAATCGCGAACAGCAAGGCGGCAATCCGCAGCAGACGCTGACGATCCACCCGGTCTGACAGCCAGCTGAGCGGAAACTGGGCAATCAGCCCGGCAAAAATGGTGATGCCCATAAACAGGCCGGTCAGGTGCGCGCTAAATGCCAGCGAGCTGATATACACCGGCGCCATACCGTAAAACGCGCCCACCGCCATCCCCACCACCAGCGTCATCGCCAGCACCATGGGAATGGTGCGAAAGAAATAGCCTAACTCCATCGGCGCAGGCGACATCGGACGTGCATTGGTGCGGGTGGTCAGCGCAATCGGCACCAGACAGAGCGCATAACAGAGCGCGACAATCATCAGGCTGGTGATGCCGAAATCGCTCTGCGTCAGCAGAATAAACTGGCCACAGGAGAGACCCAGGTAGGTCGCCACCATATACAGGCCAAAGATCACCCCGCGCTGCCCGGCTTCTGCCTGGTCATTCAGCCAGCTCTCCAGCACCATGTACTGGCACATCATGCACAGCCCGATAATCAGGCGCAGAAAGATCCACAACGGTAAAAAGTCGCTCAGACCATGCCCCAGAACCGAAGCAGTAATAATCCCGGCGCAGGAGACGTAGGCGCGGATATGGCCGACGCGCGCAATCAGGTTGTGGCCGACTTTGCCGCCAATCACCAGGCCAATATAGTGCGCGGCGGTGATCGCGCCAATCAGCGTTCCGCTCACCTGCTCATGGGCCAGCCGCAGCGAAACATAGGTGGTGAGTAAACCGGAGCCAAGCAGCATCAACAGGGTGGTGGTGTACAGCGGCAAAAAGGCGCGGAGGATTTTCTTCATGACGGCTCCCTGTTGGATTGATACAGACTTTCTGTGTTGAAGCCTGGCCGTTTTTGAGCGCGACGGCAAATCTCAGGGTGGAAATTCAGAGGATTAGAGGATTGAGGAGGGTACTGGTTAACTAAAATGTACCCTCTGCACATCCAGATGATGACAAATCTCCCGGATAAAAATAAACCCGGCCACCCGCGGTAACAGCTCTGCCGTCACCGAAAAATCACCGTAAGAAAGCCGATCGGCAAACTGATTAAACGCCGCCTCGATAGCGGTGCGATCGGCCTGTTGCGCGCCCCCCAGGAAGTACTCACTAACCTGTCGCAGCGCGTTATCCTGCGCCAGCGCCTCCCCCTGCACCGGCTGTAACGCACGGTCTGACTCGATAATCTCTTCGATGCGGTAAATCATCATTTCCACATCGTAGTCCGTCAGCTGGCCCGAGCGCGCCAGCCCGGCGGTGATATGGTGATAACCGTGCGCTACCTCCAGCGTACGGGATGTCCCAGGCCAGCTAAAGCGCGTGCTGTCAGCCGCCAGGGAAAAAGCTAACTGGCTCATCTTCTGCTCACTGAGTCGAGGTTAAAACGCCGGCGGATAAAGGCCAGCGCATGGCTGACCCCAGCCGCCGTCACGGTATGCGGCGTATCCGCTTCAAAGAAGCTCTCTACCGCCACACCTGCCGCGCTCAGACGCTGTGCGGCCTGCTCGCTCTCGCTCCACGGGATCACCGCGTCGGCTTTGCCGTGCACCAGCAGTGCCGCCTGATCCGCCGCAAGGTTAAAAGGCTCCGGCGAAGCCAGACGCCCGGACAGTGAGACCACGCCCGCAAGAGGTAAGCGCCCACTCACCAGTACATCCAGCGCCATAATGGCTCCCTGCGAAAAGCCGCCGAGAATGATGTTGTCCTCACCCGGCGTCACGCCATGCTGCTGCAGGATGGTGTGAAGCGTGGCGTCAAATGCCGCACGCGCGGCGACAATCCGCGCCGGACGCGTCACTGGCGTCACGCCCTGCAGGCTGAACCACTGAAAGCCCGGGCCGCCACCGTCGAAGCGCGCCGTGCCGTCAGGACAGGCGAAGCTGACGCCGGGCAGCGACGGTGCCAGATAGCGCGCCAGTCCCTGCATATCCGCGCCGTTACTGCCGACGCCGTGAAACAGAATCAGCAAATTTTTGCTCATTGTCCCTCTCCGGTAAAACCATAGTCACTCAAATCCGGACCGACTGGCACAATGCCGTTCGGGTTTAGCGCCTTAATCGAGTAATAGCCCTGCTTGATATGGTCAATATTAACCGTTGCGCGCACGCCCGGAATATCCAGCATACGACGGGTGTAACGGTGCAGCAGCGGATATTCACGTAACTGACGCAGATTGCATTTAAACAATCCATGGTACGCCGCATCAAAACGGATCAGCGTGACAAACAGGCGAATATCCGCTTCGGTCAGTTGCTCGCCGGTCAGGAAGCTGCGGTTATCGTGCAGGCGCTGCTCCAGTTTATCCAGCGTCACGAACACATCGTTAAACGCTTCCTGATAGCTCTCCTGCGTGGTGGCAAAACCGGTGCGATAGACGCCGTTGTTCAGCCGTGGATAGATCTCGGCATTCAGCGCATCAATCTCTGCACGCAGCAGCGCCGGATAGAGATCGATATCGTGACGCGCCAGCTCACCAAATCCGCTGTTAAACATGCGCACGATATCCGCCGACTCGTTGTTGACGATGGTGTGAGTTTTCTTGTCCCACAGCACCGGCACCGTCGCGCGCCCGGTAAAGGTGGCGTCAGCCCGGGTATACAGCTGGTGCAGCCATTCGGCCTGATTCAGCTCATCGCGATTCGCGCCAGGATAGTCGCCAAAATGCCAGCCCTGGTCGAGTATCCACGGCTCCACCACCGATACCGACACCACCTCTTCCAGCCCTTTCAGCTTGCGGGCAATCAGCGTGCGTGAGGCCCACGGGCAAATCAGCGCCACATACAGATGATAGCGGTCCGGCTCCGCCTGGAAGCCGCCTTCGCCAGTGATACCCGGCGTACCGTCCGGCGTGACCCAGTGGCGAAAGCTGGAGGTTTGACGGACAAAGCCCCCCTTCTCATCAGTGGCCTGTACCGGATGCCACTCCGCCGTCCATTTACCCTTAACCAGCATAACGCCTCCTGTGAGCGCTTAAGTGAATAGCGCTAAGGTAGCTTATTTCCATTACGTTGATTATCCCTCTCAGGAGAGGATATTTATTTCCATTATGGAAATAATTACCAGCCCTGCTCCCAGACAGGTTCACCGGCAAAGGCGCCGACCAGATAATCAATCAGCGTACGCGATTTATGCGCCAGATATTTGGCGGGCGGATAGAGGGCGAACAAGCCCATCACCGGTAATGGGTAAGCCTCAAGCACCGGCACAAGTTTTTTACTGCGCAGTGCGTCGCCCGCCACAAATGTCGGCAGGCAGGCGATGCCGAGTCCGGCACAGGCGGCCTGCAGGCAAACTTCCGCATTGGAGAATTTCAGGCGGCCATTTACCGGCTGCTGCACACTCTGCTCCCCCTCCTGAAACGGCCAGCGATAGGGGTCACGGAAATTGGTGTCGATAATGCAGTCATGCTGTGTCAGCTGCTGCCAGTGCTGCGGCGCGCCGCGCGCCTGCAGATAGTGCGGCGATGCCACGAGAAGAATACGGATATCGCACAACTTGCGCGCCATCAGGCTGCTGTCTTCCAGCTGGCCGATGCGCAGCGCGACGTCAAAGCCTTCGTCCACCACGCTGACGACCCGGTCAGCAAAACTAACATCCAGCTCAATCCCCGGATAGCGGCGGGCGAACTCAATCAGCGGATGCGCCAGCCGCGTGGCGCCAAAGGTGACCGGCGCGGAGATGCGCAGCCGCCCGCTGGGGGATTGCGAAGAGTTACGCACCGAATCGTTCAGCGCATCATACTCCGCCAGCAGCAGCCGCACTTTTTCATAGTACGCCAGCCCGACGTCAGTGGCGTTAAGCGCACGCGTGCTGCGGCGGAACAGCTGCACACCCAGCTCACGCTCCAGCCGTGAAATCAGTTTCGACGCCTGACCATGACTGGTGCCCAGCCGCTGCGCGGCAGCGGTAAAACTGCCGGTTTCCATTACCGCTACCAGCATACGATCGCAATCCAGTCTTTCCACCCGGCGTTCCTCCCCCATCATTCGCTACGCATTAAAATAGCGTTAATGTGCAGGGAGTTACAGGGATTGTGATCGCATGGTTTATTGCGATCCGCTGTTCAGGCAGAAAGGTATGGAGTGCAAAGCTCCCGCTTTCTCTGCGCATGCGCTGGCGCTTTTTGGACGCGATGTTCGTGCCATTCCGCGCTGAGGCGATTACAATCTTGCGGCGCAACAATAACCTACGCTAAAAAGGATGCACTATGTTAATCGGCCCATACGTTAATGGCGCTGCCGTCATTATTGGTGGCCTGCTGGGGGCACTCGCCAGCGCGTATATTTCTGAGCGGGTGAAAAATTCACTGCCAGGGATTTTCGGCCTGTGTTCGGTTGGCCTGGGTATCAACCTGATTATTGAAGTGAAATATATGCCTGCGGTGGTGCTGGCGATGATTATTGGCACCGCGCTGGGGGAAATAATCTGTGTCGAAAAAGGCATCGGTAAAGCAGCAGGCTACACCCGCACGCTGGTGAATAAGTTCCTGCCGCCGGTGAAAGGGCTTAGCCAGGATGAATTTACCGAAAAATTTGTCGCGATTCTGGTGCTGTTTTGCGCCAGCGGCACCGGTATTTTCGGCGCCATGCATGAAGGCATGACCGGCGACCCGTCCATTTTATATATCAAAACCATGCTGGATCTGTTTACCGCCGCGATCTTCGCTACCATGCTCGGCTTCTCGGTGATGGTGATTGGTATTCCGCTGGTGATTATTCAGGTCGGGCTGGCGACGCTGGCGACCCTGATCCTGCCCATGATTACGCCAGCGATGATGGCTGATTTCTCCTGCGCGGGCGGCTTGTTGATGGTGGCGACTGGATTACGCATCTGCAATATCAAAACCTTCCCGGTCGCCAATATGCTGCCCGCACTGGTGCTGGTGATGCCCTTCTCCTGGCTGTGGCTGCATTTCGTGGTGTGATCCTCTCCACAAGCTCGCTCAGCGTTACTGCTTCACTTCATCGCCACCCGTCGGGGTGGCCTTATTTTTTCCTACACATCAGTAACATAGCCATAAACCCTTCTACATTCCCGTAATGCTACGGAGATCTCATATTTACTTTTTTCACGTAAAGTTAACAGGGTGACTGCCGATAACCCCGCGAATAAGTCAAATATTACGCTCACCATCATGGAGGACATCCGACAATGAGTCGCTACCCGCTGCCTGCCCTTACCAGTAATGAATTTATTCTCGACGACGACACTACCCTGATGACCACCACCGACATCCACGGCAATATCACTTATGCCAACCAGAGCTTTGTCGATGTCAGTGGTTACGCTCTGGAGGAGATCGAAGGTCAACCCCACAACCTCGTACGTCACCCCGATATGCCAAAACCAGCGTTTGGCGATCTGTGGAAAACCATCAAGCAGGGCCAGCCGTGGACCGGTCTGGTGAAAAACCGTCGCAAAAACGGTGACTATTACTGGGTGCGCGCCAATGTGGTGCCACTGATCCGTGATGGCAAAATTACCGGCTATATGTCAGTACGAATTAAACCCAGCCGTGATGAAGTCAGTGCTGCCGAGGCGCTGTATCGCCAGATGCGTAATGGTCAGTTAACCGGCTGGCGTCTGCATAAAGGTCTGCTGCTGCGCACCGGTGTGCGTAAAAAACTGACCGCGCTGAAGACGCTGCCACTGCGCTGGCGTCTGCGCAGCGCGGCCGCCGCCTTCTGGCTGCTTAGCCTCGGCGCGTCACTATTAGCAGGCGTAAGCGGCGCGCCGCTGTTGCTGGCTGGAGGCCTGTCATTACTTGCCTCTGCACTGGTGTGCGGCTGGCTGGAGTGGCAAATATCCCGTCCGATGGAGCGCGCCTGCCGCCTGGCGCTGAACGTTGCCACCGGCGCGGATCATCGGGTCGATAATTTCGACCGGGTTGATGAAGTGGGCATGACGCTGCGCGCCGTCAGCCAGCAGGGTCTGATGTTCCGCTGGCTGGTAAATGATGTACGCGAGCAGGTGATTAATGTGCATCAGGCCAGCGATGTACTGGCGCAGGACAGCGAGAAGATCGCCATCCGCACCGAACAAACCGCCGCCAGCGTGCAGCAGACGGCCGCTGCGATGGAACAGATGACGCGCGCGGTCGAGAACAATACCGACAGCACCGACAAGGCGAACAACTTTGCCATTACCGTTAGTGAAGCGGCGCTGGAAAGCCGTGAAGTGATGCAAAGCGTGGTCGGCACGATGGACAAGATCTCCGCCAGTTCCACGCAAATCGCCACCATGCTGAGCCTGATCGACAGCATAGCCTTCCAGACCAATATCCTGGCGCTGAATGCGGCGGTGGAAGCAGCGCGCGCCGGTGAGCAGGGCAAAGGCTTTGCCGTCGTCGCCAGCGAAGTGCGCCACCTGGCAAACCGCAGCGGTAACGCCGCCAGCGAAATCCGCCAGCTGATGCAGGCCAGCACCGAGAATGTGGAAACCGGAGCGGGCCAGGTACGCGAAGCGGGTGACGCCATCACCGAAATGGTGGAAAAAGTGCAGAACGTGAAAGATCTGCTGAATCAGATCAGTACCGCCACTCATGAACAGGGCACCGGTCTGAACGAAGTCGGCCAGGCAGTGGAAGTACTCGATCAGAATACCCGCCAGAATGCCTCCCTGGCGGAAGAGAGCGTACAGGCCGCCACAGCGATGAAGCATCAGGCGCATCGTCTGGTCAATGCCATCAGCGTCTTCAGCTGATCGCTAACGCCTCAGAGCGCCTGCGCGCTGGCGCTCTGAGGCTTTTTCCGCCAGCGGCAAGATTTCATAAAACTGTCACAAACCAGATTTTATATTACGAATTAACTGGTTGCCGCCCAATCCTCCTGCTATCCCGCCTTTGGCCCGCTAAAGCCTGCTCTGCCTGTGGTCGATATCGTCAGGTGCACCACTTTGATCTTTTTCTTTAACCCGGGAAATTTACATCGCGATGAAACTCAACCACCTTACCATCGGGCAACGGCTCGGGCTGCTGGCTGCTATTTTGCTGCTGGCAACGCTCTTTCTTGGCATTCGCGGCTTACTGGTTAACGCCAACGGACATGCGCAAAACCAGCACATTATGGCCACGGAACAGGTGATTTCAGAAAGTATCGACACCGCGCGTAATGCGCAGGTGCAGTTCAAAATTCAGGTTCAGGAGTGGAAAAACACCCTGCTGCGCGGCACGCAGGGGCAGGAACCTTTCGACAAGTACAGGAAAGCCTTTATTGAACAAAGCCAGAAAACGCAGGGTTTGCTGACCGCACTCAGCAACTCTCTGCCGCAGCTGGGTATGGATAACGACGAAGTGCTGAAAACGCGTGCGTTGCATGCCGAGCTGGAGCAGCGCTACCTCTCAGCGCTGCAGCAGTACAACATTCAGGATGCAACCAGCCCGCAGCGGGTGGATAAACTGGTGTCCGGCATTGACCGTGAGCCGACACGAATGATCGATGAAATGGTCGCCAGCACGCTGAAGCAGGCGCAGCTGATCCGCCAGCAAAGCGATGCGCGTAATCTGGCGCTGTATCAGCAGACGCGTCTGATGCTGCTGCTGGGGATGGCGTTTACGCTGTTTGCCGGTTGTATGATCACCTGGTGGCTGGTGCGCAGTATTACGCGCCCGCTGGCGCAGGCTGTCACCATTGCCCGCACCGTGGCGGCCGGCGATCTGCAGGCCGAAATCACCGTCAGCGGCCGCGATGAAACCGCCGAACTGATGCAGGCGCTGCACGATATGAATAACAATCTGACGCGTCTCGTCGCAGGTGTGCGCTCAGGAACGGAAACCATCGCCACCGCTTCCAGCGAAATTGCTACCGGCAGCCGTGAGCTGTCCGCACGCAATGAAGCGCAGGCGGGTGCGATTGTGGAAACCGCCGCCTCAATGGAAGAGCTGACATCGGTGGTTAAAAACAATGCTGAGAACTCACGCGTCGCCAGTAATATCAGCCGCGATGCCTTTGCCGTCGCTAATCAGGGGGGAGCAGTGGTGGATCAGGTCGTGAAAACAATGAGTGAGATTAACCAGTTTTCCAGCGAAATCAGCAATATTATCGGCGTGATTGATGGCATTGCTTTCCAGACCAATATTCTGGCGCTGAACGCGGCAGTGGAAGCTGCGCGTGCTGGCGAACAGGGCAAAGGCTTTGCCGTCGTGGCAGCTGAAGTCCGTGCGCTGGCGCAACGTTCCGCAACCGCGGCGAAAGAGATCGGTACACTGATCGACAGTTCAGTGGCACAGATTAACCAGGGTAACACGCTGGTGAAAAGCGCCGGTAGCGCGATGGAGGAGATTGTCGCCAGCGTGCAGCGCGTCAGCCAGCTGATGGAGACCATTTCCATGGCCAGCCACGAACAGAGCACCGGCATCGACCAGGTCAATGTGGCGATTACCCATATGGATACGGCCACCCAGCAAAACGCTACCTTATCGCAGGAATCCTCTGCAGCGGCGCACTCCATGCAGCAACAGGCAGAGCAGCTGCTGGAGATGGTGCGGGTGTTTAAGTTGCGGGAAAACCGCCACTAATACGCCGAACGTGACCGCGCGATAGCGCGGTCACTTCATCACTTCCTTTTCCAGCCAGAACAAAATCACCTCAACCACATAGCGCTGTTGCTCATCACTGAGTGGCCGCCCGGCGTCGATGTTATGCCATTTAGCCAGACATCCCCGACAGCAGGTGGCGGTGGCATGCTGGGCGATAAATACCGGATGGCCGCGCATCGGCGTTTGTTTACCATCATTGGGTGGGCGCGCAGGCGCCAGTCGTTGCGCAATAAAATCTGCGGCATGAGAAGCAATCAGCGCCTTGCCTTTGGTAAAGCAGTAGTCGCGATCTTTGGCGGCAAGATGAAAACGCTGACGGAATGGCGAGCGCGCCAGACGTGAAAACAGCGCATCAAAGGGGGTCATCATATCAAGCTGTGGCGTTGTGAATACCGGCTAAGCCTACGCCCGTCTGGCGCACAGGGCAAGGCGAACATTTACTCATCAGAATGCAGTAAGATCAGCTTACGTTTAATATATTTTCAGCCGAATCGCTTAACCAGGACAGACGAAATACTGCGCTGTGACTCACTGCAAAATGCCCTGTCACCGAGATGCTGCATACCGAAAGATTCATAAAAACGACGGGCTATGCGATTGTTTTCCAGCACTTCCAGCGTTTAAAAGCGCACTAACTTTCGCATAAGAAGAAGGTATTACCAGCCTCACACGGCGAGACCTACACTGTGCCTCCCGGGAAATCAGGAAGAATGATGTTCACACTAACTGAAGTGACAAAAGACAGCACAGAACTCCAGCAATTAATCGCCGAGCTGGATGCTTTTCAGTCAACGCTTTATCCGGCGGAGAGTAATCACTGTATCGATATCAGCGCACAGCAGGATGGCGCCGTTCGCTGTCTTGTCGTGCGTGATGCCACAGGCCAGGCTGTTGGCTGCGGCACAGTTATGCTGCAGGATAATCGCGCCGGGGAAATCAAACGGGTGTTTATTAAACCCTCCTGTCGCGGGAAGCAGCTCGGCAATAGGGTCATCGCACATCTGGAAACATTCGCCGCAGACAGCGGCTGTCGTGTACTCAGGCTGGAAACCGGCATTCACCAGCAGCCCGCGATAAAACTCTACCAGAACTGCGGCTACGAATTTTGCGATCCCTTCCCGCCGTATCGCCATGACCCGCTTAGCGTTTTTATGCAACGGAAATTATCAGACTAATCAATCACCTCACGCGGCGGCTCACTCTCTGGCGCCCAGTAACCGCCACTACCGTGATACGTCTCGGCACCCAGTTCAAAGCGGGTATCGCACTGATTACAGCGGAAATGGTAATCCACCATATCGCCCCAGATCATCTTCTGCGTGCATTCGGTAAATGTGTACTGATTCAGACCGGAATACGTTTCGATTTCCGTTAACACGCCATCCTCTACCGCCTGCGCGGCGATGTGGATGGCTTTGCGCAGCTGATCGGGCACGCGGATAACATATTTAACACAAAGGTCATGACACTGCGGGCAACTCATCGGCGCTCTCCTTTGACGCGGTTAACTGACACTCTCCGTCAGCCACTGCTGCAATTGTTGCAGCTCCGAGTGCAATTGCGGGAATGACGTCAGCAGTTGTTGCACCTGCTCCGCCACCACTTCAGGCCGGTAAGCTGCGCCGTGCAGTTTCTGCTCCAGCATTTCCAGCGGCGCGGGATTCAGACTGTCGGTGAAAATACGGCAGCGCGTAATGACGCCGCGCTCGACATCAAAGTGGATCTCCACGCCGCCCCAGCTAAAACGGTTATCCAGCAGATGGGAGAAATCCGGTGCCTGGCCGAAGTTCCACTCCCAGCTGCTCTGTTTCGCAAACTGCGGTTCGAAGCCTGGCAAATCAGGCAGCGCCTGTGGTGAGATACGCTCCGGCTCGCAGCGTTCGCCGAAGTAAGTGAAAAAGGACTCGGTGACGGCGGCACAAATACTTTCGTAACTGATGCCCGGCGACAGCTCAACAAGGTTGGCGACGCGCGAACGCACCGAGGTAATGCCTTTCGCCTGCAGCTTTTTCACATCCGGATTCAGGTAATCCGCCAGACGCGTCAGGTCGGCATTCAGCAGCAAAGTGCCGTGGTGAAAACCACGATCCGGCGTTTCACGATAGGCGGAACCGGAAATTTTACGCATGCCATCAGCAGTATTGACCACAAGGTCGTTACGCCCGGACGCTTCCGCCGCAATCCCCAGCGCCGTCAGCGCATTAAGGATAATGCCGGTCGACACGCTTTTATCGTATTCCGGTTTGCCAGCCATAAAGGTAAAGCAGCAGTTACCAAGATCGTGGAACACCGCCCCACCACCGCTGCTGCGCCGCGCCAGCCGGATACCATCTTCCGCCATGCGCCGTGTATTGCACTCTTTCCACGGATTCTGCGCCCGGCCAATCACTACAGTTTCGGCGTTACGCCAGAGAAACAGCACCCGCTGGGTGGCAGGCATCTGACGAAAAATACACTCCTCTACCGCCAGGTTAAACCAGGGATCGTATGACTCGGATAACAGCAAACGCAGTGAGGACATTGATTGACTCCATTTCCGTGAGAAGTGTTCAGCCGTACAGCAGAAAACGCAACGGGTGCACAGGGATAATACTCCCGCCCGCAGCATCATACCACTCACAGTTACTTATTGAAAAACATCGATAAATACCCATAAAGGAGACAGGGATGTTTTTGGCTGACCGTCTATTCACGCCAGCAAGTTAGCCGATAGGGGATACGACAGACGTAAAAAAGCGACCCACTGGCGGGTCGCTTTAACTGACTCATGACTTAATATTTTTTGGTTAGCTTGTCGAATTTTTCTACATAGCTGTCGACATTCGAGAAACCTAATCCCTGCGTCACAGTGACAGAGGCTGACATGACATTACTGACTTTGCCGCTGCGATCAAATTCAATATAGAGACGTTCTGAGGTGCCAGATTCGGTACCTTTAACGGCATTATAAATTGGCACATACGATGAGGCATCACGGCTAATTTCCGTTTTAGCATACATCCAGATTAAATCACCGTTATCGGAGAACGTAATATCACGCACGGTTCCCAGTAAAGAGATGACTTTTTCTTTGTTGTCCCCACGATCAATATCGGAAAATGCCACGTTGCGCGCATTCAGATAATCTTTTTCAAAGCGGTTCTGTTTGGTAAATTCATTGGTCGCAATATCATGATTGATGACTTTATTGTCGCTGTCATACACCACGTACAATTTACGATGGCCATAAGTGCCGCCAAAACCATTCAAGTGCCCGGTATAGACAGCAATCGGATATTTGCCGTCAGGGAAGGTTTTTGTCGTAACCGCGCGGCCAGTAGTGCGTTCCCCAAACAGGCTATCCACTTCTGCCATCGTTGATTTTCCGTCAACTATTTTGGCGTTGATCTGGCTGTCGCTTGCTGATTTATCTGCCAGCGGCTTACTGCCCGTCACCCATGATGCACAAGAAGTTAATGTTAAAACCAGCAGCGAAGCTGTTAAAATTCCAGCCTTTTTCATTGTATCCATCCTGAATTTTATTGGAGTTTTTATACTATCTTCGCCGACTGGCAAGTCAATGCGCCCGCGCGGATTAAGCATAAAAAGTGCTTAACCATTTCTTGTGAACAGAAAATATCCTGCCAGAAACGGGCGAAATATCGCTGTTGCAAGCTGAGACTTACCTTCTATGATTGAGTAGCGAAAATAATACCCGGAGGGGGTTAAATGAAATTTCAGGGCCTGACAAAAGGATTTTTTATCCTGATCCTGTTGCTTGTCACACTCGCTTTTATTGATGTGTTATCACCCTATTATTCCGCTATTTTATGGGCGGTGATTCTGGCGGTGATTTTTTACCCAATGAAAACCAGGCTCAGACAAATGACGAAAGATCGCAACGGCGTCGCCTCGCTGCTGACGGTGCTGGTGATCTGCCTGATTGTCTTTACACCACTGACCATCATCGCCTCTTCACTGGCTTTCGAACTGAATGTGGTTTACAACAAATTGCGCAGTAACAATGCGCAGTTGCCGGTCATTCTGGCGGATATCCTGCAGCATCTGCCGCACTGGGCGCGCAACTTCCTGGCTGAACAGCAACTGGACAGCGCCGCAGAAATTCAGCAGAAACTGTCGCAGGTCGCCCTGAAAGGCAGCCAGTATCTGGCGGGCAGCGCCCTGTTGATTGGCAAAGGCACCTTTGGCTTTGTGGTGGGCTTCGCCATTATGGTGTATCTGCTGTTTTTCCTGCTGAAAGATGGACCGTCGCTGGTAAAAATGATTTTTGACGCGCTGCCGTTGTCGCGCCATGTGAAACATCATCTGCTGGCAAAATTCGCCGCCGTGTCACGCGCGACGGTAAAAGGCACTATTGTGGTCGCGGTCGTTCAGGGCACGCTCGGCGGGCTGGCCTTCTGGTTTACCGGCATCGACGGCAGCCTGCTATGGGGCGCGCTGATGGCGTTCCTGTCGCTGATCCCGGCAGTGGGTTCCGCGATTGTCTGGGTGCCTGCAGCCATCTATTTCTTCGCTTCAGGCATGCTGTGGCAGGGCTTCTTTATCGTTGGTTTCTTTGTCATCGTGGTCGGGCTGGCCGACAATATTCTGCGTCCAATCCTGATTGGTAAAGATACCCGCATGCCAGATTATCTGATTTTAATTACCACGCTGGGCGGGATGGAAATTTACGGCATTAACGGCTTTGTCATTGGTCCATTGATTGCTGCACTGTTTATTGCCTGCTGGAATCTGCTCTCCGGGCGCGATAATCAGGGGAATATCGAAGGGATTGATGAAGATCTGGCGGAGGGGAAAGAGCCGCAGTAACTCATTCGGGGTCACAGTCGCTTGCTCCCCCTCCCCAGCCCTCCCCCATAAAATGGGGGAGGGGGTGTTACACCCCGAGCCTGCGCGGTTTTGCTCCTTCCCCCATAGCATTGGGGAGGGGGTGTAACACCCCGAGCCTGCGCGGTTTTGCTCCCTCCCCCATAGCATGGGGAAGGGGTATAACACCCCGAGCCAGCGCGGTTTTGCTCCCTTCCCCCATAGCATGGGGGAAGGGGTGTTACACCCCCAGCCTGCGCGGTTTTGCTCCCTTCCCCCATAGCATGGGGGAAGGGGTGTCCCCCCCGAGCCTGCGCGGTTTTGCTCCCTCCCCCATAGCATGGGGGAGGGGGTGTTACACCCCGAGCCTGCGCGGTTTTGCTCCCTTCCCCCATAGCATGGGGGAGGGCTGGGGAGGGGGAGCCAGCAACACCGTTCCCGCCTTTCCACCCTACATTGAGCAACAATCACCCCAGCCGACTGGCAATCAGCCGCAGCTGCTCAGCAATCTGTTTTAAATCCTGCTGGTGCTGCCCCATCGCGCCAGTGGAATTGCGCACCACCAGTCGCGCAGGCAGAATTGATGACGAACGACTGTGCTCATGCTCACCGGCGTGCAGAATCCGCGCCACCGCCTCTTTGCCCTGCAAATCCAGATCCAGCGATACCGTGGTCAGTGCCGGATGGAAGAAGGCGCTCTCGTAGGTATCATCATAACCAATCACCGAGACCTGTCCTGGCACTGCCACACCGCGCTGGTGGAAAGCGCTCAGCACGCCCAGCGCCATCTGGTCGTTGCCGACCAGCAGCGCGGTAAAATGCGGGGTTTCGCGCAGCAGCTGTAATGCGCCGCTATAGCCGCTCTGCGCATCCCAGTTGCCATGGCTGACACAGACCGGTTGCAGCCGATAACTCTCCAGCGTATCGAGCCAGCTTTTTAGCCGCAGGTTGGCGGACACCGACTGCTTCGGCCCGGCCAGCAGCGCGAATTCACGATGCCCCTGATCATAGAGGTATTTCACACTGGCGCGCGTGCCATCCGCCGGGTTAAACGAAACGTTAAACACGGAACTGTAGGGATCAACATCCAGGAACAGGCAGAGGGTGTCCTGGTTCTCCTGCACGATGCGCTCTGCATCCACGGTCTCCAGCGGCACGTTGATGATCACCTTATCCACCAGCTGCGATTTCAGTTCGTTGATCGAAGCCTGCAAACTTTGATTGACGTTCTCATCAATCATCGCAATCAACACCTGATAATCCGCCGCATTAGCGTAACGTTTTACCGCCGCCGCCACCTGTGAAGGTGCATGTAACGCCAGCGAGGTGGTCACCAGTCCCAGCGTGGTGCTCTGCTTACCGACCAGCTGTTGCGCCAGCCGGTTAGGGACATAGCGTAGCGTCTCAATAGCCTGCTCAACCTTGCGTCGCGTTGCTTCCGACACATTCGCCGACTTGTTCAACACCCGGGAAACCGTCTGGTATGACACGCCAGCGTGACGGGCAACATCCTCTAAGGTGGCACTCTTTGATTTCATGACTCGCATCCCTGTTAACAGATGGCCAAATTGTACCACAGCGTAACATCCCACCAGGTTACCGCGGTCACACTGCGGCTAAAATCACAAAAAAGTCCGACGTTCACATTTTTAATTTGGTGATCGGCTTCACTGATCGTTACAATTCACGGCGAAATATTTGCACTAAATCACACAGTATCGACATTTGCATTGCCTTCAACTCCTCACCCGGCGTTTACTGCTCGCGTTATGTGAACGTATTACAAATAAAAAAGAGGATAACATGAACACAAGGCTACGCACTGCCGCTGTGGCGCTCGCTGCAGCACTGACCTCCCCTGCGTTGTATGCAGCCATTGATAACATCGACTTCCACGGCTATCTGCGTGGCGGCGTCGGCGTTTCGCGCGATGGCGGTATGGAAGAGTGGCAAAAGAACAAGATTGGTCGCCTCGGCAATGAAGCTGATACCTATGGCGAAGTGGAGCTGGGCAGTGAGGTGTACAAAAAGGATGATGTCAGCTTCTATGTCGATACCATGGTCAGCATGTTCTCCGACGGTTCGAATGATAACGAAACCACCTTCGGCGACGATGCGCAGTTTGGCCTGCGTCAGCTCAATCTGCAGATCAAAGGATTGATTCCGGGCGACAAGAACGCGGTCATCTGGGGTGGTAAGCGTTATTACCAGCGCCACGATCTGCATATTATCGACACCAAATACTGGAATATTTCCGGTTCCGGCGCCGGTATTGAGAACTATACCCTCGGCCCAGGCGCCATCTCAGTGGCGTGGATCCGTGGCGATGCCAATGACGTGGATTACCGCGTCGATGACGATAATGATGTGAACATCAACTATATCGACGTGCGTTATGCTGGCTGGAAGCCGTGGAGCGGCGCGTGGACGGAATTCGGTATTGATTACGCCATGCCGAACCCGACCAATAAGCAAAAAGAGTATGGCGGCCTGTATGATGCCGACAACGGCGTGATGGTCACCGGCGAGATCAGTCAGGATATGTGGGGCGGTTACCAAAAACTGGTGCTGCAGTATGCCGATAAAGGTCTGGCGCAGAATATGATTTCTCAGGGCGGCGGCTGGTACGATATGTGGAATGACGTCAATAACGCCAAAGGCTACCGCGTGATCAATACGGGCCTGCTGCCAATCACTGATAAGTTCTCGCTGAACCAGGTGCTGACCTGGGGTTCTGCGGATGATGTCACCGCGTCGACCAATAAGAGTACGCTGTTGTCGCTGGTAGGACGCGCCCAGTATCAGTTTACCGACTATGTGCGCGGTATCGGTGAAGTGGGCAGCTTCTGGCAGAAAGATGAAAATAAAGATGGCAGCGACTATAAACAGGCTGGTCAGAAATATACCCTGGCGCTGGGACTGGCGGCAGGCCCGGAATTTATGTCACGTCCTGAGCTGCGTGTGTTCGCCTCGTATCTGAATGATTCAGAAAACGGCCGCAGCTTCCAGGATAATACCAGTAACAATACCTGGAACTTTGGTGTTCAGGTGGAAGCCTGGTGGTAATCCGTAGTATCCCATCGCTGTCTTAATCACTGCATGAGTATTTGGTAAGGTGTTTTGGATAACCGTTTCCGGTTATCCATTTTTTTTATGACGGCTGGAAGAAACGTGCTTCCAGCAGCTGGCGCAGACGATCGGACTGCGTGCCAAAAATAGCATGTACTTCATGACCTAAAATTACCACGCCAATCGCCCCTGCCTGTTGCAGTCCGGCGGAGTCCACCGCTGCCAGCGACTTTACTGTTACGCGTAAGCGCGTCAGGCAGGCATCCACCTGTACGATATTGTCGCGGCCGCCAAAACAGTGCATTAACTGGTCCAGCAATGCGCTATCGGCAGGCGCGGCTTCTGCCGGAATTGCCTGCCGGCTGAAGTAGTGTTTAAACGATTTCAGACTCACCATGCTGTTCTCCTGTGTCATTAAAGATGGGACTGGGCTGTAATATTGATTCGCAAATGCTGGCTTGCTGGCATCACCGTTCGGATCCCCTCCCCCCATGCAATGGGAGGAGGGTTAGGGAGGGGGAGCAAACGGCTGAGAGACGGAGTTGGCGGCTCCCCCATCCCAGCCTTCCCCCACTTCATGGGGGAAGGAGCAGTCAGCGCTCGCCTGACTACCTCCCGCGTCATGGTGGAAGGAACCGTCGCCACCTTCTGCTTCATGGGGGAAGGAGCAGTCAGTGCTCGCCTGACTACCAGCCACTTCACGCCGGAAGAGGACCAAACTCTGCCCCCCTGGCGCGAAGCTTTCACCGACTCACATCAGGCTTAACAGCCGCCAGCCCCCGCTCAATACGCCGCGCGCAACACCCGGCAGTCCCACGGTGTCAGCGTCAACACGCCTGACAACGGCGTGCCGTCAATCAGATCGCTGATGCCCGCAGGCAGCGTCACGCTTTGCGTCTGCGCCGTGAAGTTTTGCAGGAAGATAAACGACTGTTCGCCATCGGTGCGTCGTTGCGCGGTCACCCCCGGCGGCAGCTCCACCGCCAGCGCGCGCGGTAGTTGCAGCTGCGCAATCAGCGCGCCGTAGAAATCACGATGAAACGCCAGATCGTTACGCGAAGCGATATACCAGGCTTTGCCCTCGCCGACGTGGTTAACCGTCACCGCAGGCTGACCGGCGTAGAAGTCACTTTCGTAGTTTGCCAGCGCGGTGGCGCCTTCGAGATGGATATGCTCGCAGAGTTCGCGCGCCCGATATGGCCCACGCAGCCCCAGCGCGTTACCGCTGATACCGCGCACGCCGTTCGACTCGTCATCGGTCAGGCTGTCGATCTCTTCCGCCCAGATCCCCAGCAGCGGACGCAGCGGGCCAGGGAAGCCACCGAGATAGCAGAGGTCGCTTTCATTCACGATGCCGCTCCAGTAGCTGGCGACAAAGTGTCCACCCTGCTGCAGATGCTGCTGCACGCGCTGCGCAAAGCCGTCGCGCACCATATACAGCATCGGCGCGATCACCAGCGAGTAAGCGCTGAGATCGGCGTCGGCATTAATCACATCCACCGCCACGCCCTGCTCCCAGAACGCCCGATAGTGTTCGGTCACGGTACGCTCATAGTGCAGGCCGAGGTTACGCGGGCCCTGCGCGTTATCCATCGCCCAGCGGCTTTCCCAGTCAAAGATAATCGCCACTCTGGCTTCCACGCGGCTACCGGGGACCGGGGTCATCGCCGCCAGCATCCGCCCCAGCTCGCTGACTTCGCGGCCGGTACGCGTATCAAGATGGCCGACATGATCAATCACCGCGCCGTGGAATTTCTCCACCGAGCCGCGGCTTTTCCGCCACTGGAAGTACTGCACGGCATCGGCGCCGTGCGCCACCGCCTGCAGTGAGGAGAGAATATGCATGCCCGGTTTTTTCAGCTTGCTGGTCGGTTGCCAGTTGGTAGCGCTCGGCGTTGACTCCATCAGCACAAAGGGTTTGCCCTGCTTCAGGGTGCGCATCAGATCGTGATACATCGCGGTGTAGCAGGCGAGCGTGGTTTCATCCTTGTCGTTGTGCCACATCGGGTAGCTGTCCCAGGAGATAAAATCGAGCGCCTGCGACAGTTTCCAGTAATCGTAGTCGTAGAAATATTCCATAAAGTTGGTGGTCGCGGGGAGATCCGGATTGACCGCTTTCAGCGGTTTGATCTCTTCACGACAGAAATCCGTGACCTGGTCGGTCATAAAGCGCCGCCAGTCGAGATTCAGACCGTGGATCGAGACTTCGCCCTGCGGCGCTGGCGAGACAATCTGCGACCAGTCGCTGTAGGTGTGACTCCAGAAGTCGCTCCACCAGGCGTGGTTGAGATTATCGAGAGTTTCATAACGGCGCTGCAGCCAGCCGCGAAACGCCTGCTGGCAGCGATCGCAGTGACATTCGCCGCCATATTCATTGGAGATATGCCAGCCAATCACCGCCGGATGCTCACTGTAGCGCGCCGCCAGCTGGCTGTTCATCGCCTGCACTTTCTGGCGATAGACCGGCGAGGTCATGCAGTGGTTATGGCGTCCGCCATGCAGCGCCGGGACACGGTCGCGGCCGACGCGCAGCACTTCGGGATATTTCTGCGACATCCACGCCGGGCGCGCACCGCTCGGCGTGGCGAGAAACACCGAGACGCCATTCTGATGCAGTTTATCCAGCACCGTGTCCAGCCAGGCGAAATCATAACGCCCCTCTTCCGGCTCCAGCTTTGCCCAGCTAAAGATGCCAACCGACATCACATTACAGTGCGCCTGCTTCATCAGCGCCACATCATCATCAATGATGCCTGGCGCATGCGCCCACTGTTCAGGGTTATAATCCGCGCCGTGCAGCAGCGCACTGACCCTGGCGCTTAGCGGTGGAAATTTAGTCATACCTGTTCCTTAAAGATGTCAGAAACATCAGCGATAGCGCCAATGGATTAATGGAAAACCTGCAGCGACGGCAGTACCTTGCCGTGGCAGTCAAACAGCGCCTGGTTCTCACGCGCATTGCCCTGCTTCCACTCGTCGTGGATATACTTCATGCCTTCCGGCGTGGCCCAGGTGTTGCCTGGCGCGGGTATCCAGCTGGGTTCCCAGTACACCACCCCTTTGCCGCGCTGGTTGGGCACCGCCAGCACCGCTTTGATTAAATCGTGCAGATACGCTGCCTGTCCGGCGACCGTGCCCGGGTAGCCACCATCTTTTTCCTCTTTGGCCTGGAAGCTGTTCTCTGCGCTGTCGCAGTTTTCCAGCGTGTAGCCGTACGCCGCTTCCACCACCATCACGTCTTTGTTATAGCGCTGGCTGATATCATCCATATTGGCTTTCAGCGCGCTGATTGGGCCGTTCCAGTAGGTGTACATTGACAGGCCGATCACATCGAATGGCACCTGCCGTTTGGTGATCTCATCGAACCACCAGCGGAACATGTCGTTTTTGGTACCCTCCGCCAGATGCAGCATGATCTTCACCTGATGCGGATCGCTGAGGTTTTCGCGCAGGCCGCCTATCGCCGCTTTCAGCAGCGCCGCCAGCCGGTCGAATTCGCCGCCGTTCTGCCCCCAGCTTTTGCCCTCTGGCCACAGCATGCCGCCGTTAAGTTCGTTGCCGATTTGTACGATATCCGGCAGCACGCCTGCCGCTTTAAAGCGTGCAATGGTGTCGCGCGTATAGTCGTGGATTTGCCTTTCCAGTTGCGGGAAGGTCAGTTTTTCCCAGGCTTTCGGTTTGAACTGTTTGCCGGGATCGGTCCAGAAGTCGCTGTAGTGGAAATCGAGCAGCAGCTGCAGTCCGGCGGCTTTCACCCGTTTCGCCAGCGCCAGCGTGGTCGCCAGATCGTTAGTGCCACCGCCGTAGGCTTTGCCGTTGCTGTCATACGGGTCAACCCACAGACGCAGACGAATGGTGTTGATGCCATTCGCTTTCAGAATGGCGATCGGGTCCTGCAACTGGTTGTTGGCGTTATAGAATTTCGCCCCCTGCTTCTCCAGTTCTGCCAGCGTGGAGATATCTGCGCCTTTAACAAAGTCTGCCGGATACGGTCCCGCAGAAGGAATCGCGGCGCTGCTCGCGGCGAGCAGAGGGGTCGCCCAGGCCAGCGCCAGGGCGAGTAACCATGTTTTTGGTGTCATGTTTTATCCCTTAGTACTGCCTGAGGTCAGGCCGGAAACGAAGTATTTCTGTAGTGCCAGATAGAGGATGGCGACCGGTACGGCAATCAGCACCGCGCCCGCCGCATAGGTGGTGTAACTGGCCCCCATCTTCTGCGCCACCAGGTTGTACAGCCCAATCGGCAGCGTGAACTGCTCCGGGGTGCGCAGAATGGTGCTGGAGAGAATGAAATCGCCCAGCGGACCGGTGAACGAGAACAGCGCCACCACGGCCAGAATCGGCTTCGACAGCGGCATAATGATCTCGATAAAGATGCGGAAATTACCCGCGCCATCCATGCGCGCCGACTCATCCAGATCTTTCGGAATGGCGTCGAGATAGCCTTTCATCAGATAAGTATTCATCGGGATCATGCCGCCAACGTAAATCAGCACCAGCGCCAGATGGCTGTTGATCAGTCCCAGCAGCTGCGACAGCACAAAGATGGCGATCAGCGCCGAAAACTGCGGGATCATCTGCAATAACAGAAACAGCATCAGGCCATTCTGTCGCCCTTTAAAACGAAAGCGTGAAAAGGCATAGGCGGTGCAGCTAACGCTCATCAGCGTCAGCACCATGGTGAGGAAACTGATTTTCATCGAGTTCCAGTACCAGGTCATATACGGCACCGTGCCGTTGAACAGATTGCGGTAATGCTGCAGTGACGCATTTTCCGGAATAATCGAACTGCTGAGCAGGCTGTTGCCCGCGTTCAGCGACGCCCCCACCGTCCACACCAGCGGATAGATAATGATTAGCGACACCGTCAACACCACCAGCCAGGTGAGCGACAGGCGCAACCATTTTTCGCGTTTAATACTGACTGACTTCGCCATGATTGTTCCCTTACGCCATCTCATCTTGTTTAAACGATTTCGTGGCGCGGAACTGCCACAACGCCAGGCCGACGACAAAAATTGACAGCAAAATGGTGATAGTGGCGGCGATGGCATACTGTGACGACGACATGGTCAGCTTGTAGATCCACGAAACCAGAATATCGGTGCCACCGGCATTTGAGCCTGCTACCGCCGGGCCGCCGTTGTTAAACAGATAGATAATGTTGAAGTTGTTAAAGTTGAAGGTGTATTGCGTGATGATGATCGGCGCAATCGCGTACAGCACCAGCGGCAGCGTGATGGTTTTCAGCCGCGTCCACGGGCTGGCGCCATCCATAATCGCTGCTTCATACAGATCGTCGGGAATCGCCTGCAGCACCCCGGTGGTCATGGCAAAGACAAACGGGAAACCGAGCCAGGTCTGCATCATAATCAGCGCGGTTTTGCTCCAGAACGGATCGGTCATCCACGCTTTTGGCGCAATACCAAAGAAGTCGAGAATGGCGTTATTAATCACGCCAAAACTGTCGTTAAACATACCGGCAAACACCAGAATGGTGACAAAACCCGGCACCGCCCACGGCAGGATAAAGATGGTGCGAATTAACGGCTTAAAGCGCAGGTCTTTCTGATTCACCAGAATCGCCAGCATCACGCCCACCGTGCACTGCAGTGTGGTTGCCAGCAGCGTCCACACCACTGTCCACTGCAGTACATCGAAGAAGGTCGAACGCCAGATCGACAGGGTGAAGATATTGATAAAGTTCTTCAGCCCGACCCAGTCCACCAGTTTGGCGGGCGGCGTGTGGTACAGGTTGTAGTTGGTAAAAGCGATGGCGAAACCAAACAGAATCGGGAACACCACCACAAACACCAGCAGGATAAAACCCGGCGAGATCATCAGGTAGGGGAAGCCATCACGCAGCAGCATCTGATACTGCTTACGCACGCTGTGCAACTGCTGGCCGTTATCACGCTTCGCCCCGTTGATCCAGGCATCACGCAGCGACAGCCCCCAGATGGCGAGGCCAAAGGCGATAATCAGCACGCTGATAATGCCCTCGGCCAGCAGGAAGATGGAGTTATCGCGCGGCACCTCTTCCCCCAGCGTGTAGAGTCCCCACAACCCTTCCTGCAGGAAATCATGGAACACGCCGATAAAGCTGCTCAGCAACAGCAGAAAACAGCACCCTTTTGCCCACTGCCGATGGTAAAACTGGCCAAAGCCAGGCAGCAGCGCCAGCAGCGCGCCCGCCACGGCGTGGTGGCGCGGGCGCTTGTTAATCGTCAGCTTTTCACTGGGGGAAATAATCACACCATTTTCCTTATTCATCCTGGCCGCCGCGCGACAATCACTTACTGGTTACTGGCCTGCATCGCTTCGATCTGCATCGAAATCTGCTTCACGGCATTATCCAGTGCCGCTTTTGGCTCCTGCTTACCGGAAACACTCAGCTCCAGCGCGGCATTGGCCGGCCCCCATACTTCCTGCATTTCCGGCACGCCAGGCATTGCTGACGCGCGCGCCGCCTGCACCGCGACCGCATTGGCTTTTTCATCATCTTTAATGATTGGATCGTTCATCAGCGCCACTACCGGCGGGATCTCCTGCGTTTTCTGATAACGCTCTTTGACGTACTGCGGCTGATTGATAAAGCTGATAAATTGCTGCGCCAGCGCCTTGTCTTTGCTCCAGGTGGAGACGACATAGCCCTTCACACCGAGGAACGAACTCATTGGCTTGCCGTTTGGCAGATTCGGCAGCGGCGCGACGCCATAGTTGATGCCCGCCGCCTGGTAAGGCTGGAACGCCCACGGACCGTTAATCACCGCGGCGGCCTTTTTCTCGGTAAACAGTGAGTCGATGGCATTCAGGCCGTTATCGCCGAGGATGCCGTTCGGCAGCAGACCCTGAGCAAAAAAGCTTTTCAGGTAGCTGACCGCTTCAACGCTGCCCGGCGTGTTGAGGCCGATATCATGGGTATTCAGCGCGCCCTTGCTGTCTTTGCCAAAGATATACCCGCCCATTGGCGCAATCGCCCCCCAGCTGTAGTAAATCTGGTCAAACTTCGCCAGCAGGCCATACTGCTTCGCCTCACGCTGCTTCTGCGAGAATGCGCGATAATCGTCGAGTGATTTCAGCGGCGACGGCAGCAGATCTTTGTTGTAAATCAGCACCAGCGTTTCTACTGCTTTCGGTATGCCGTAGACCACCTTGTCCTGGATAAAGGCGGCCATCGCAGAGGGGGTATACGCCGCCTGCTGCGCGGCATCAACCGTCAGCGGCGCCAGCAGTCCCTGCACGACCGCACTGCCGAGCTGGTCGTTAGGGATCACCAGCACATCAGGGCCGATACCGGCCGGGCCGTCCAGACGCAGCTTTTCAATCTGCTGGGCGAATGGCATCTCCTGCACTTTCACTTCGACGTTGTATTGTTTCTGAAAATCGGCAATCGCGGTCTTAATGCCTTCGGACTTTTTAATATCTTCCCAGACGGTAAGTTGCTGTGCGGCGTGCGCCGCCTGATTCAATACCAGTGCTGACAGGAGTAGCGTGATGCTGGTTTTAATTTTCATTGCTGACCTCATGTGAAGGTATGACATTTTTAGCTATTTTTTGTCGAAACCACGTTCCACTGCACAACCTGAATCCCGTTTTCATTGGCCTGTAGGGTCGGGAACGTCACGCAGTGTGGTTGTCATACGCTACGCGGAAGTGCACCTCCTCTCCAGCCCATTCTCGCTAATGTGTGATCGGTATTACAGAAATCAAAATCAGCGGTAGGGCGCATTTCATCAGGGAGTTATAGTCAGCTCAGGCACCATCATGGCTGAGACGGAAAACACCAAATTGTTACACGTAATACATTTTACCAGCCAACCCCTATTCTGCGATGAGGATCCGCATGTCCAGCATCAGACTGAGAAACGTCACCAAGCGCTTTGGTAAAACAGAAACACTGAAAAATATCGTCCTGGATATTGAGGCGGGTGAATTTGCCGTGTTCGTCGGCCCGTCCGGTTGCGGCAAGTCCACCCTGCTGCGGCTGATTGCCGGGCTGGAAGAGGTCAGCGACGGTGAGATTTTGATTGGTGATGAAGTGATGAATGACGTCGCACCGGCGCATCGCGGCGTGGCGATGGTGTTTCAGTCCTATGCCCTCTATCCGCATATGACGGTGGCGGAAAATATGGGTTACGGTCTGAAAGTGAACGGCGTACCGAAGGCACAGATTGAGCATCAGGTAGAGATGGTGGCGAAAACGCTGCAACTTTCTCATCTGCTGGATCGTAAACCGAAACAGCTCTCAGGCGGTCAGCGCCAGCGCGTGGCGATTGGCCGTGCGATTGTGCGTAACCCGCGGGTGTTTATGTTTGACGAACCGCTGTCCAACCTCGATGCCGAACTGCGCGTTGAGATGCGCCTGCATATCGCCAAACTGCACCAGGAGCTGAAAACCACCATGGTGTATGTCACCCACGATCAGATCGAGGCGATGACGCTGGCCGATAAAATTGTGGTGATGAATTACGGCAAAGTGGAACAGGTGGGTTCGCCGATGGCGCTGTATTACAACCCGGTAAACCGTTTTGTCGCCGGGTTTATCGGCTCGCCGAAGATGAACTTCCTGCCCGCGCGCGTGCAGCATTGCCGCGCCGGGGAGCTGGTGGTGAGTATCAATGACGGTGAGCACACCCTGACGCTGCCAGCGCCTGCTCGACAGCTGCAGGCGGGCGATAGCGTCACGCTGGGAATTCGTCCGGAGCAGTTACAGATCAACAGCGATGCCCCGCTGCAGCTGGATTTCCACTGTGAAGTGGTCGAGCGGTTGGGGAATAACACTTACCTGTTTGGCCAGAGCTACGGCCACGACGGCTTTAAACTGCTGCTGCCGGGTGATGTGCATTTCCGCCCTTACCAGACGCTGCGCCCGTCATTTTATCCGCACCAGTGTATGGTGTTTGATGAAGATGGAGTGAGGATTAGCGCCGATATAAGCCTGCCACAGGATCAGGCGGCGTGATATAGCCTGGTCCGCCGCTAATCAGCCCTGAAACTGATTAGCGGGTAGCCTTATTGCCGGCGGATTGTTCGATTACGCCGTTGCCGCCAGGGTATACGAAACCCATGTTGTACCATTCCACACTATCCCTGCCCCCCTGGTGATATCGGCCGCATTAATATAGGTAAGTCGCTCACCACGACGCGGTTTATAGTCTTTATTGAGGTTAGCCGCAGTATTTGGCTCACGTGTCTCGCTGGCGTGGTCACGATAGAGCACGGAACCGTCCCCCCAATGACAGCGTTCCATATAGATCGGCCCCGATACCGCAGTACCGGCGAAGAAACCCGCCGCCGCCGCCGCCGAATCGTCACGCACATTGGTAAACGACAGGTCATACGTCCTGTCGCCAGTGGCAATAAACGCCGCCTGCAGATGATCATTACCCGTGACGATAACATTTTCGAAACTGGCGCCTTTGCAGCCAGTCTCCAGATTGACCAGCCGCGTCAGATTAGTGCCAGCAGTGCTGTTCGGCGTCATTAACCGAATCGTCAAATCACGATAACTGGAGTAGTTACCGGCATCCAGGATTGCCGCGGTCGGGTGATCGGTGCGTAACTCAATAACATCACCAATCGATGTAATTCCCGGTCGACCAGCATTGACCACAATCGGGTAAGCATAGTGACTGCTTCCCAGATGCCATCCGCCGTGAGTGTTCGGCTCCCATGCGAGGAAGGTGTTACCGACGCTTTTAACATAAGCATCGCCATCAATACGCAGCACCCAGTTGCCACGAAATTTGTTTCCCAGAAACAGATACTCACCCTTACCGCTCAGCGAGCCGGGATTGGTACCCAACATGATGACGTTTGGCTGCTGATCAATTTGCTCGGAGTCGAAGCGGTTATTGGCAAAAGTCGCCGTGCTGTTCTGCAAAAAGTTATTGTTCGAAGACGCCGAGGTCGACGTCATCTTAAAGTAATTACCTTCAAACAGCGCACCAAAACTCTGAACCGCAACCTGACCTGTACCGATGATCCGTGCGCCCCCTGTCTGAATGCAGGTATTGCTGCGCCACACCGCGCCAGAGCCTTGCTGGAAGATACACGGAATGGTGGTGCCGACAAACACGCAGGCTTCCACCACGCATCCCACACGCCGTGGCGTCTGCATAGTAATGGCTTCACTAAATGCCACCGTGTTGAAATCAATGAAGTTGCAAACCCCGGCGGCGGTGCGTAAGCCAGCCTGTGGATTGTCGACACCCACGGTCATCCCCTGAGCGCCATGACAGCCAAACAGGCGACCGCGACCACCATTAAGCGCATACGGAATGTAGCAATCCGTCACTTTACAGGCGATAGCCGTGTAATCGGTGGAGTTTTCCGATTTTATACCGAGGGTATAACCACGAACTTCCAGCGAACTCAGCAGGGTACCCTGCTGCATACCCGCTAACGGGTCAGCGGTATTCAGCAGGTCTTCCGTGATGCCGGGTACATAATGTTTGTAATCATTGGTGATGTAGTTGTTATTGTTATCTTTCAGCGTGGTGTTTTCATCAATGCCATATTCAACCCAGACGCCAATATAGCCACAAATAGTCCCCTGGGTTTCAACTTTGCCCTGCTGCGACGATTTCAGGTAGCGACGTTGGTTGTTCACCGTTACCCGCTCAACGGAACCGCCATAACACGAATTGAAAAAGATTCCACCTCCGGTATGGTCCGAGGCCTCACCGCCACTTACCGGATTTTTGATCTGATTTGCCGAAATATTCAGCAACGTCAGATCACGCAACCGTGGCAGGTAGCACTTCGCACAACGCAGACCATTGCCGTAGTTGTTTTTAAATATGCTGTTGATGATCACCGGCCGGTCTGCGAAATCAATATCGAACAGGCGTGCGCCATCATCGAAGGATTCGGCGACCGTTTCGCCCGGCTTTGCATTCGTGGCGACGACAGCGGAGGTAACTTTGCCCGCTTCCACCTGTACAGAGGAGAAGTGCACTCCTCCCTGATGGGTTTGCGCACTGTAGTTGACGTTAATCCCATCCCAGGTAAATGGCGGGAATGCGCAATTTGTTGCCGTAGGTTCGAGTACGCCTTTGCTGTTCAGCCCACTGCCGGAGCCAAAAAACGCGATATGACGGACCTGATGCAGATAAGCGTGCTGCGGATTCTCTGACAACGGTAAAAAAGTCTGCCAGTTCTGTAACGGAATATCTTCCGGTATCAGCCAGCTATTGTTGCCTTTCAGAGTGAAAGGCTTCGAATCAAGCTGCGCCTGCAAAGGCAGACGCGTACCTTGATCACCGACCTTTTCATACTCTTTGCCAATATTAATATTACCTGTGGGATGCCGTAGCGTACCGCCTCTGGCCATAATCCAGCGCCAGGCCGTCAGTAATTCCTTCCGGCAATCCACGCCGTCGGTGCGAACACCGAACCAGCGGGCGTCAATCTCCCCTGACAGGTCACGAACCCAGAACAGATCCGTTTGCCCGGCCATTTTAAATGTGGTGTAGCCATCATCCTTCAGCGTCTGATCTTTCAGCGCGTAAACCTCACCGCCGCCCAGCGTCTTATCTTTCGCATCAGAGCTGTTGATACCCTGCAACCAGGCTTGGGCGCCAGGTTCCGCCTTTAAAGCGCGTAATTCCGCCGGACTGGCGGCGACCAGTCTGGTATTCGCCTCGGTATTTGCCATCATCAACATCCTTTATAAGGTAACTGATTTGAACAACCTCTGGCATACAAACATCGGTAGTTAGCTAAATAAAAAAACACATCTTACGAAGAAAGGAAAATATAAAAAACAAACAAAAAATAAATAAAATTTATCAAAACCAACCATGAACAACTCTAAAAACCAGCAGTTTACTATCGGAAATTTGCATGACAGTCCATTGCTGCACATGCGCGCAACAAGCTTATTTCTTTACTTCTCAGGCGGCACGCTGACATTCTGCGCGCTGAAACTTTATGCTTATAGTGATATAAAGCAATAATTGTAATTCTGTCAACAACAACAGAGTTAATAAATACATTTATAGCGTTAACTCACAGTATTAAAAAAGAAAAATATTGGCATTCTTATTTTAGAGCAAAAAACCATTTATTTTTATGCATTAGCAGATAAATAATGAGAAAAGCCCATATCGTAACACACCATCAATACAGTATTAAAAATCACACAGTCAGGTATTTAGCTTATATAGCAAGATTATTATTTTTCATACTTAATATGTCGGGTGACTAATTTTATCCGGCACTAAAGTGCGATGCCACACTGTTCCAGTAATCATTATCCCTGATCACTTGCCTGGGTAAGGCAGCCAAAAAGCAGGACGATACTACGTATCACTTGCTCTTTTTCCCAACAGCGGACAACAGCGTTTGCAGGTCACCCGCTTGCGAAGCAACCCGCTGACCCTTTTCGAATTGATGCCGGGATGCCCAAAATGTTATACAAGTTAAGTTCGGGTAGGCTTACAGGGAAAAAGATGAAAATTGGCTATTTGTTTCCGGTAGTAGTCGGCGTTGCAGGGGTAGTGCTGCTGGTCTGGTTTATCGCCAGTGGTGCATGGGCACCGGGTCCGCCATGACCATGAAATGAGCAACCCGGCCAATATCTGGCCGGGCTGAGATAACGTCTAGCCCTGATTCAATTCTTTACTGTCTACTCATGAGCATTTAAAAAGTTATACCTTTCTTTTGCCTTAGTGACCACGCGCTGCAACGCCGATGAATCATGCTCGCCGAATTCAGCAATCAATTTCTCATAGGTTTGCTTAGCGCTCTCTGACTTATCCTGCTGCTCCAGGGTAATAGCCATATTGAACATAGCTTTCGCCACATGCTCCTGCACATCGACATCTGTGCTGTACCGTCTGGTGTTTATCAACCGGTTATAGGCCTGGATTTCTTCGTCACGCTTGCCCTGTTGCCCCAGCGTCAGTGCTTTATTGTACATTGCTCGCGCGACATGCTGTTGCACCGTTAACTCTTCATCACCCTGGTACCGGTTAATCAACTGGTTATAAGCTGCTATTTCTTCGTCTGATTTGCCCTGCTGACCCAGGGTAATCGCTTTATAAAGCATTGCCGCAGCCACGTTCTGCTGAATAGCAGGCACGTCGCTACCTTGATACAGCTGAATCAGCTGGCTATAAGCCGCTAGTTCCTCGTCAGATTGCCCCTCATCCCCTAAAGACACAGCTTTATTAAACATGGCTTTGACAACCTGCGACTGGACTTCCGGATCACGGCTATTGCTGAAGGTGTCGATCAACTGATTATAGATCGCTATTCTCTCATCCTGTTTACCCTGTTGCTCAAGCGTCATCGCTTTATAAAACATGGCCTTAGCGACCTGTTTCTGCTGCCCAGCTCGCTCACTGTTATGCCACCTGGCGATAATCTGGTTGTAAACCTCGATTTCCTCCTCAGGCCGACCTTCCTGCGCAAGCAGCACAGCCTTATTAAACAGACCTTTCGCAACATAATCCTGTATATCCGGGTCGTCATGGTGCTGATAAGTATCAATAAGTTTATTGTAGGTCTGAAGTTCTTCAGCTGATTTACCTTCACTTCCCAGCGTAACCGCTTTGTTGTATATGGCTTTCGCCACTAGCTGTTGCACGCCAGGCTCACTGCAACTCTGCCATCTGTCGATTAGCTGGTTATAAAGTTTAATTTCCTCGGCGGGTTGACCTTTCAGCCCAAGACTAAGCGCTTTGTAGAGCATGGCCTTCGCTACGCATTGCTGAATAACAGGCTCATTGCTACTTTGGTATTGTTCAATCAACTGGCTATAAACCTGTATCTCCTCATCAGGTTGGCTCATTTGATCCAATACCATCGCCTTAAAGAGCATGGCTTTCGCCACCCGCTTCTGTAAAGCAGGCTCAGTATCAGCCTGAAATAGCCCGATTAAGCGATTATAAGTCTTCAGTTGTTCCGCGAGCCGCTCGCTACTTGCCTGTAGCGCCGCCAGGTTAATCATAGATTGCGCAACCAGCAGCCTTAGCGCTGGCTCCTCACGGCTTTCAAAGCTATTTATCAGCTGATTGTAGCTGGCGATCGCCTGCTCCGATTCATTTTGCTGCTTTTGCGCCACCGCCCGATCAAACAAATCCCTCGCTATTTTCTTTTGTTGCTCCAGCTCGTCATTTTTCGGATCGGCAATAACAGGTGGTTTACCCGCTCCTGTTTCTTCATCAGGATTATCTTGTTGTTCAGAGGAGGAATGATTTTCGGCACCGGAGGTCATTAACGTACTCACTTTCCCGGCGCTGCTACCATTGTTATCATTAATTGAAATCGCTGAGATGGTCGGTGTATTTTTATTCTTTCCCGTTATATTATCAGCATATTTTTTCACATCTTTTGCATACTCCTGCACTTCAGTGACAGAAGCCATCAGTTTACCAACCAAATCCTTAACACGATTATCAATTTCTATATTTTTATCTTTAAACCACTTATCAATGGTTGTTTCCGCTGCTGTATTCGCCACTTCAGCAGCATCATTTTTTGCTTTACTGTATGCCAGAAAGCCGCCAATAAAAACAAGAAGCGTCACGATCAAACTACCAAAAGAATAGATGGCGCTATAACGGTCGCTCTCCTTTTCTACCGCGGATATTTTCGCGTCAATCAGCTTTTCTTTATATTCTATTTCTTTCGATAAAAGTGAGATCTCTTTCATCAGCTCATTTTTATTTTTTTCTGATGCATCCTGTATTTCCGCTGCATTGGCCTTTACCTGTTCTTCAAGTCTGGCCTGCTCTCGATTCAATTGAATCAGTTGCTCAATCGCTGAGGTGACTTGTTGGGTGTTTTGCGAAAGAGGTTCTTGCGCCAGGGAAACGGGTGAAAGCACCATTATACTGATGAGTAACAAGAAATAGCGCATAGCTCTTTTGCTCAATAATCAGAAAGCGATGAGATTAATATTGAAATATTAACCAGTCAATTACTTTTCATCAAAAATTATTTAGTTTCATCACGTTACTACCGTTGTGATACCGCTTGCCGTCAATGCCGTCACGGCGGTGATATGACGAGGCAACTTAAGTGCTGACTGAAAAATTCTTTGTTTGTACGTGGCCATATATTACGTCCCCCCCACAGCGAGGAAATATCTTCCTGTGCTGCTCCGCATGGCGAGAGATCAGTCGTTGTAACCGCAGCTTTTTGGTCACAATCTCAGGTGCAGCAATCATCTGTATATCCTTTTTGGCCATAACTTCTTGCTAGCCAGATAAAATCCATACCGCGGGTTAAACGATCAAAACAGCAGCAAAACGCGGCTTCCGTATCGCAGCACAATACGGACTCACGGAAGCCGCAGTGAACAAGGTTACTCCTCGTCAAAGAACCAATAACCCTGATTCACCAGCGTGGTTAATTCAGCGACAAAAGCCGGATTATTTAACGCAACACCCAGCTCTTTTTTACCAATAATGGTGTAACGACAAAGAATATCCGCAGCTTGCGGATTGGCCGTTTCCAGCCGTTCGCTGTTAACAAACAAACTGTCACCAACTTGCAGAATCCGCAGTCCACTGAGGCGCGTCAGCACACCGCCATTGCTCAACGCATCAACGATCTCATCCTGCTGATAAGGCGGCGTCGCAGGTGCGATATCCAGCTCGTGGCGTGGCGTGGTGATAAAGCGGCCAAACCACTGTTTAAAATCTTCCGGCTGACTAATCATTTCGATCATCATATTACGCAGACGGTCGAGTTCATACTCTTCCACTCTTCCCGGATGCTCGCGGCAGGTTAAATCGGGATCGCTGTAGTGCTCGCCGCCAAGATCATTCTCCAGCGCATAGTCAGCGAAGCTGCTAATCAGATCTCTGCCGTTGGGGCCGCGGAAGCCGACGGAATAGTTGAGTGCGGTTTGATGGGTGAAACCATCGTGTGGGAAACCGGGTGGAATATATAAAATATCGCCGGGTTCCAGATCTTCATCGATAATCGGCGTAAACGGTTCGACATGCAGCAGCGCCGGATGCGGGCAAAACTGTTTCAGCGGCAGCTTATCGCCGACACGCCAGCGGCGGCTGCCCATCCCCTGAATGATAAACACATCGTACTGATCGATATGTGGCCCCACTCCGCCGCCCGGCACAGAGAACGAGATCATCAGATCGTCCAGACGCCAGTCCGGCAGCACGCGAAACGGACGCACCAGCTCCGCCGATGGCGCATGCCAGTGATTGACCGCCTGTGCCAGCAGCGACCAGCCGCTTTCACCCAAATCGTCAAAATGCGCAAACGGGCCGTTGCTGGCCAGCCATTGTCCCTGGTGATGGCTGACCAGCCGGCTGTCAACTTCCGGCTCCATCGCCAGCCCCGCCAGTTCGTCCGGGGTAATTGGATCGATAAAATCTGGCAGCGCATTCTTTAACACTACCGGTTTTTTTTGCCAGTATTTTTCCAAAAATTCCGGCCAGTTAAGGTTGAGCTGATAAGCCATGATTTCACACCCGTGAGAAGATAAACGGCGTGATTATAGAGAGAGAGAGGCAGACAGATCGCCTTGTCGTGGGTCAAACGGCAGGTGGGCGTGGAATAAAATTAGGCGCGATGCTGCGCCCTGTGGTTACCGTAACCACCAGCGGCCCATGAGATAAATAAGCCGCCTGCGGGCGGCTTATAATCTATGCAGCGACTCAGTCAAAAACACCGTTAATAATCGCCGTAACAACGGCGGTACTCAGTGCAATCAGTACCAAATCCTCACCAACAATTCGCCATTCATAGCCGGGATAGTAAGGCAAACGGCCCAGCATCGACTGCGGCACCGCGCGTTTTGCAATGCCGGCAGGCAACGGTTTGCCACGCGCCAGATTTTTCGCCATACCCGGTGGCAATCCCTTGTAGCCGGTAAAGCCATAATCAACGGCCAGACCGCGGGCAAAGGAGAAACTGACGTCTGACTGTGCATTGTGAGGGTTGCCGCGCACTTTACCATTACCGTGCGATCCCTGCTGCTTCCATGCATGCGCATTGCCATGATTGCCGTTATCCTTTCCTTTGCCATTACCGTGACCATTGCCGGGGTCGGCCATGCTGCTGGCGGAGAGTAATAACGCAGCAAGCGCGGCGGCCAGATAAGTGAAAGCAGGTTTGTTAAACATGATGCAGCTCCAGAGGGATGTGACACTCTAAATTTATATCTGGTCTCGATTCTCAGCCATTCCCTGCACTGTTAATTTTGCGCTGGCCGTAGTCGCCATCATCACGACGATTGTGCGACTGACGGTGGGCAACTGACAGCGTATTATGGTGGCGAATCTGCTGGCTACGTTAACCCTGAGGAAGCAATGAACCGGGAACAATTATTTACCCATATCAGAAATCAGTTCAGCACCGAGCCTGACTATCCGTGGCCGAAATATCCGGAAAACGCGGTGCTGCGCCATACCAATAACCGCAAATGGTTTGGCATTGTCAGCCGTATTCCCGGCGAGAAACTCGGTTTAGCCACTGACGAGCTGGTCGAAATCATTAATCTGAAAGTCAGGCCGGAGTATCTCGGTTCATTGCGCCAGCAGGCCGGTATTTTCCCGGCGTGGCATATGAATAAAGAGCACTGGGTGACCGTCACTCTGGCCGGGCCACTGGCGGATGAGCAAATACTCGAACTGGTGAGTGAAAGTTTTACGCTGACGGCGTAATACGTTAAAAAAGCAGATTAACCTGCCAACGCAGCAGGGTACTGTCCTGGCCGGGAAAGTTTGCCGCACCTTTACTACAGTAAACCAAACACACCTCGCTGCCTGCACGTATCTCATCACTCTTCCGCCCGATCCCTGCTGATTTCCCGCGCCAGAGTGAGACCAAAAATATTATATCCCTCGTCGTAACGATAAAATGCTTCGCCACCGTGCAGTTCAGCGATGGCTTTCACCAGCGCCAGACCCAATCCAGTGCCTGGCGTGTGGCGCGCGCTGTCATCGCGCCAGAAGCGCTGAAAGAGCCTCTCGCTGGCAAACAGTTCACAGCCCTGATTCGCCACCTCAATCTTATCGCGCCCCTGTTCAGCGTCACTGCTAATAACAATCGTCGACTGGCCCGGCGCATAGCGTATCGCATTGCTGATAAGGTTGGTCAGCGCCCGTTGCAGCAGCAGTTTATCGGCCACCGTCTCCCCTGCACTGCGGATAATAATCTGTATCGCTTTCTCTTCCGCCAGAGGCGCGAGAAAGTCAGTAATATTTTCCAGTTCTTCTGTCAGTAACAAGCGCTCTCTGTTGAGTCTGACATTATGGTGTTCCGCGCGTGCCAGAAACAGAATGTTATCTGTCAGGCGCGCCAATCCTTCCAGCTCATCGATATTTGCGGCGAGCAGTTGCTGATACTCCTCCGTGCTCCTTGTCCGGCTAAGCGCGACCTGATTTTGCCCCAGCAGGATGGTGACCGGCGTGCGTAACTCGTGCGCCAGGTCGTCGGCAAATTGTGTCAGGCGGCTAAAATCGCTGGCTAATCGTTGCCGCATAATATTCAGCGCATGACCCAGCGGCAGCAGTTCCGCTGGCAGGGCAGTGACGTGAACAGGTTCACTGAGCCTGCCGCTGTCGGTATCTGCGGTGATCTGACTGAGATGTGTAATCGCCCGCAGGCCACGCCTGATAAGAAAAGGACTGAGCAGCGCACCAGTGAAGATAGTCAGCAGACACACCATCAAACTGTTGCCACGATATTGTTCCAGCATGCGCGCACGCTCGGTCGCGACTCTGGCAACGGTAATCGTGACCGGCGTTGCGCCGATCTTGCCGATGGCGCTGATCGCTGCCACATCCACACCGTTAGCCGCCGTAAAACGGCGCAGCGATGTGGCGCTAATCTCCTGCACTGCCGGAGATTGCCCATCCCCGGCAAGCTGTACGCCGGTATGGTTAATGCTGACATCCTCACCGGATGCCGAATGCACCAGCAGAATGTCCTGCCGGGTATCCACCATCCGGTTAAAGTAGAGCGGCAGGGTTTCCGGTCGGGCGCCATCCTGCATCAGCTGCTGCATCTGTCTGGCGCGGTTGAGCAGCGTTTGTTCGTCCCGCCAGGTCAGCTCTTTATCCAGTGCGTGATACAGCGTCCAGCTAATGCCGCTGCAGGCGAGCACCATCAGCAGCGTAAACGCCATCGTAAGGCGCGCCGTTAACGATAAATTACGCATGCGGGCCGTTTCCTGATATCAGTCGGTATCCCATTCCTCTGACCGTATGAATGATTTTTCTGGCAAAAGGATCGTCCACTTTACTGCGCAGGCGGCGGATTGCGACATCGACGGTATTGGTCTCACTGTCAAAGTTAATCCCCCAGACTTCGCTGGCGATTAACGTGCGCGGCACAATTTCATCTACTCGTGAGGCCAGCAGCCAGAGCAGCGCAAACTCCCTGCGGGTCAGCGCAATCGCCTGCCCTTCCCTGACCACCGTCTGGCGCACCGGGTCCATTTCCAGCTCGTCCACCTTCAATATGGCCTGCGCTGGAAAATGCGCTCTAAGCTGCGAACGAATACGCGCCAGTAATTCGGCAAAAGAGAAGGGTTTAATCAGATAATCATTTGCGCCGGACTCCAGTCCCCTGACCCGATCGGCTACTGAATCGCGCGCGGTCAGGCAGATAACCGGTGTCTGGCGCGCGGTGCGTAACAAGCGCAAAATCTGCCAGCCATCCATGCCAGGCAACATAATATCCAGAATAATCAGCGCATAATTTTCCTGCAGCGCCAGATGCAAACCGTCGCGTCCGTCGTGGACGCAATCCACCACGTAGCCCGCTTCCCGCAGCCCCTGGCTGACCCAGTCGCGGGTTTTCTGGTTATCTTCAATCAGCAGAATTTTCATGGCTGGCAGTGTGCCACAGGTTGTCAAAGGTGTCCTGAACATCCGGCCTGCATGACAGAATTGTCATGTTGCTGTCAGGTTACTGGCGGTGCTATCCGCTATAAATGGTTCCGGTACTTTCACTAAGGAGCAACACATGAAAAAACATTTACTGGCCGCCGTCGCCTCTGTGGTCCTGATGACCCCGGCACTCGCTATGGCTGCGGGAAAAAACCTGCTGAGCGTACATATTCTTAATCAGCAGACCGGGAAACCCACCGCGGGCGTGGAAGTGGTGCTGGAGCAGAAAAAAGCCGATGGCTGGGAAAAACTTAATAGCGGCACGACCGATCAGGATGGGCGTATCAAGGCATTATGGCCAGAGAAAGCCCCTGCCGCGGGTGATTACCGGGTGATTTTCAAAACCGGCGACTATTTTAAATCCCAGCAGCAAGAGACGTTTTTCCCGGAAATTCCGGTGGAGTTTCACATCAGCAAAACGGATGAGCACTATCACGTTCCGCTGCTGCTGAGCCAGTACGGCTATTCCACCTATCGCGGCAGTTAATACCCGGCAGCCCCTTTTCCACCTGAATTATTTTAACTTCTCGCCAGCCCTGCGGTTTATTAAACAGGGCTGCAATGATGTGCTTGCGGGATAAAGTGGGCTTAACGCCAGGCTTTAACCCTCTTTAAAAGTGATGCGTTCTGTTGATGTTACGCTGTTTCGCCCGTATTGCCGCGTAGAGCGAACAGAGTTCCTGCAGGCTTTTTGTTCCTGTACGCTTCATTAAACTATTGCGCTGTACGCTAACAGTGATCGGGCTGACACCGCGGATGCGTGCAATATCTTCCAGCGAATGGCCGTGCAGAATAAGCGTCATGATCTGCTGTTCAGCATCGGTAAATTTAAAGGTATCCGGCAGATAGCCAGCGTTCTGGTTCTGTTCAGACAGCAGACTCATCACCCGCAGCGCCTGACGCAGCTCCTCTGCCCCCAGCTTTTCAGACAGGCATAACTTGGTCAGCCCGGGAAACAGCTGGTGGAAAGAATCGAAATAGCGCTCAGAGGTGATAAAAACGGAGAGATGAACAGGCGGGTGGGTGAACAACAGCGAGTACATCTGCTGTATATCCATTCCGGCGGTGACATAGATACACGACGGCGCGCCACCGCTTTCTCCGCCCCGTTCCCGGCTCAGTTCAGCAAGAAGGCGTGCTATGCCATCAATGTAAAAACGGTCCCTGCCATAGATGATCATAGGGATGCTCCAGAGGTAACAATATTCTTATTCGCCGCCGCACAGGCAGGCATTTTTTCCTGAGTGTTGTGCGGAAAAGCTGCTAAATCAACGTCCCCCATCAAGTTGTTTACCTTCTGTTTAAGCTTTGCGGCCAGCCCGTTTTTGCAGGTCCCGTGGCAGCGCAACCTCGCCTTAATTCTGCTGACCAATTGCGCTGCGCCTGCTGTGGTATCCAGGAATAAATTTAAATGCTGGCAGGCGATTTAAAATCGCAGCGCAACAGAAAACCACAACAGAATCCGCAGCCCACTCTTAACCTGATGATTAAACGCAGTAAAACCCACCAGGATTATCTTTATAACCAGCGGGAAAAATAGTCCATCACAACATTGCCAGAGTCAGATCTCGATCTCAAAACAACGTTTCATTTTATGTAAAATTAAAATCACAAACATGAAACTACTGTCAGGAGCTGCGCCATATGGAATAACGACCTGAGTTCATCCACTTCCTCTACGCGAAATGGCAGAGAATGACATCTCAGCGCCAGTCTGTTTTCGCCTCTTTCCCGAAGTCAGGAAATCAGCCCTGTTTACGGAGAGGGGGACGGTATACGCCCGAATATTAATAACCTGATGCGGCATATTGCTGCAGGCAGCAACTTACCTTAAATAACAGCAAGCCAGTCAGCTGATAAAACATAGTTACTGATTCCAAAATAAATAAAAAAGAAATAACAAATTAACTGTCGTCACCTCCTCTGCTTGCTGGCAGAGAATATTTCTACCTTTGGACTATAAAAATAGAGGCTCGTATGTTGCGTTCAATTTTATTATTAACAGTACCTCTCATCACGCTTTCCGCTCACGCGGTAACCTTTGATTATCGCCATGAAACCAACGACAGTGGCGGAAATAATCATAAAGATCGCCTGTCTGTCTCGCACCGCTTTGCCAACGGTTTTGGTTTATCGCTGGAAGGCAAATGGAAAGGTGCGCAGGATAAAGATAAAGCCTTTGATGAAACTGTCAGCAACGGCACGGAAGTGGTGGCCAGTTATGTGCACAAATTTAACAATACCTTCCAGATTGAGCCGGGCTTCTCGCTGGAGAGCAGTTCTTCCACAAACAACTACCGCCCTTATTTGCGCGGCAAAGTGAGCCTCACCGATGACATCAGCGCCTCATTGCGCTATCGCCCTTATTACAAGCGCAACGCCAGTAATATCGGCACACAGAAAGACACCTCAGAAAACGGCTATAACTTAACCAGCGTCCTTTCCTGGAAATTCCTGAAAAACTATCAGCTAGATTACGAGCTGGATTATAAGAAAGCCAACTCTGCAGGCGTGGTGCTCGCCGATAATGAGAGCTACGACTGGACGCATGATTTCAAACTCACGTATAAGCTGGATAAAAACTGGTCGCCTTATATGGCCATCGGCAATGTTTCCGGCAGCAAACTTACCGATGAAAGGCAAACCCGTTACCGTGTCGGCGTGAAATACAGTTTCTGATCGCTGAGCGATAGCCTGATAAAAACAGATAAGACTTGATGGAAAACCCTTATTTTTATTACGAGGAAAATAATGAAAATATCCAAAATAGCGCTGGCTGTTGCCGCTATCAGCACCTTCTCTTTCGCCGCGGGCGCGCAGGACAGTGAACGCCTGAGCAGCGTAAAGCTGTTTGCCGATACGGTGTTCACTCAGGCTGGCGACAAATATGGTCATAACGTTCCGCTGCTGGCAAATGGCGTGAACCCGCGCAACGGCCAGCAACTGGAGTGGGTATTCCCTGACGGCAAAAAAGCGGTGCTGTCTAACTTTTCCGCCCAGCAAAACCTGATGCGGGTACTGGCGGGGTTAACCAACCTGACCGGTGAGGCGAAATATAAACAGCGCGCCGAAGAGAATATTCGCTACTACTTTGCGCACTATCAGGATGCCAGTGGCCTGCTGCTGTGGGGCGGCCATCGTTTTGTCGACCTGCGCACGCTGCAGCCGGAAGGCCCGAGCGAAAAAGAGCAGGTGCACGAACTGAAAAACGCCTATCCGTATTACGAGCTGATGTTTGCAGTAAATGATCAGGCGACCACGCGTTTTATCAAAGCGTTCTGGAATGCGCATGTCTATGACTGGAAAACACTGGAAACCAGCCGCCACGGTGAATATGGCAAAGCGATGGGCAAGCTGTGGCAAAGTGATTTTGAGCAGCAGCCACCGTTTTTCGCCACCAAAGGACTGAGCTTCCTTAATGCCGGTAACGACCTGATCTATTCCGCATCCTTACTCTATCAATATGACCATGATGCTGGCGCCCTGACGTGGGCGAAGCGGCTGGCCGAACAGTACGTGTTGCCGCGCGACAAGAAAACCGGTCTGGGCGTGTACCAGTTTACCCAGCCGCTGAAACGCGCTGAAACCAGCGATGATACCGACACGAACTCGAAGTATGGCGACCGTGCCCAGCGCCAGTTTGGCCCGGAACTGGGGGCTGACGCGCTGGAAGGCAATATGCTGCTGAAAGGCAGAACCAGCACACTCTATTCGGAAAATGCCCTGATGCAACTGGCGCTGGCGAAATCGCTGGGCAGCGACGGCAACGACCTTAAAAAATGGACGCTGGATGGCCTGAAAGCCTTTGCCCACTATGCCTATGATGAGCAGTCCAATACCTTCCGCCCGCTGCTGGCCAACGGTATGGATCTCTCCGGTTACGTATTAAAACGGGATGGCTATTACGGCAAAAAAGGCACTGAGCTAAAACCTTATGCAGCGGGCAACGAGTTTCTGCTCTCCTACGCCAGAGCCTGGACGCTGGAGCAGGATGACGCCCTGTGGAAAGTCGCGCACGGTATCGCCAAAGGTCAGGGGCTGGGCGATATTGGCAAACCTGGCGGTGCTGACAGCAAGCTGAATATGACAACGGATAACAATGAGCCGTACGCCATCTTTGCGCTGATCGACCTGTGGCAGGCGACAGGCAACAAAGCGTATCTGACGCTGGCGGATCGAGTGGCCAGCAATATCCTCAATACCAGACGCATTAACGGATTTTTTGTCGATAATCTTCAGGCCGAATATGCCAGCATCGACAATATCGCACCGTATGCGCTGCTTGCGCTCGAAGCGGCATTCAGCAATAAACCTGATGCCGTCGCGCCCTTCCTTAACGGCGCCGGATTCACCGAAGGCGCTTACCTGATGCCAGACGGTACGGTGCGTTACTCCACCCGTGACGATGAGTTGTTTGCCCTTAAGCCAGGCGAACAGCTCAAGCCAAATGGTAAAAAGTAACCTCACTCCCCCGTCGTAAGATGGGGGATTTCTTTTTCGTCCGGCCTTTTTCCAGCAAAACGGCCCGTTCTGCTCAGCTTTACCGGCAGCCGCCAAAATCGTCACCCTGTCTGCATAATGAACTGGATAAAAAATGTTTCGTTTTACCCTGCTGGGATCAAAGACGCTGCCGATAGCTGTGATTATCATGCCGCGCCCCCGCCAGGGAGAGTTGGTGTGGGTTTAACCCTTTCCACATATTATTGTTAAATTTTGAGGACTTATGGGCAACACCAATTTAGCAAATCCAGCTCCGCTGGGTCTGATGGGTTTTGGCATGACCACTATTTTGCTGAACCTGCACAACATCGGGCTTTTCCCGCTGGACGGCATTATCCTGGCTATGGGTATTTTCTACGGCGGCATCGCGCAAATTTTCGCGGGGCTACTGGAGTATAAAAAAGGCAACACCTTCGGCTTAACGGCATTTACTTCTTACGGCTCGTTCTGGCTGACGCTGGTGGCGATTCTGCTGCTGCCGAAACTGGGTCTGGCGGAGGCGGCAAATGGGCACTTCCTCGGCGTTTACCTCGCGTTGTGGGGTGTGTTTACGCTGTTTATGTTCTTCGGCACGCTGACGGGCAACCGCATGCTGCAGTTTGTCTTCCTGAGCCTGACCGTGCTGTTTGCACTGCTGGCAGCGGGTCATCTGCTGGATAACGAAAGTATCGTGCATGTTGCAGGCTGGATTGGTCTGGTATGTGGCGCCAGCGCGATCTACCTGGCGATGGGTGAAGTGCTGAACGAGCAGTTTGGTCGCACCGTGCTGCCGATTGGTGAGAAGCACTGATTCTGTTTTTGCGTGCCTGTGGTTACAGGCACGTTTGTATTTGTGAGTAATGTCTGACAGTTATTAACACCTCTCACACACTGTATATTGCCAATGCACACGAAAGGTCTAAAAAGCGCCGATAAACTCCGCACTTTAACGCGCTAATCAGCCGCCGGAAGCTTTCGGGAATATTTCGAGATACTTTTTAGAGCCGTAGGCCGGAAATACCAGAAACAGTAAATACGCGCCGCCACTCTCATACTGCACCGCTAAATCTGTATTGCGGGTGATAAACAATTTATGGCCCCCCCAGCTACAGCCGACACTCATATCCGGAATGCAGCTACGCCAGCTCGTTTTTAATTCGCCCTCTTTTGTCAGAAAGAAGTAATCAATATCTTTATTAGAGGGTTTTGCCGCCGATTCCTGAAGCAGGATAAACGTTCTCTCTTTCAGCACATGGTTTTGCGTGTCCAGCGATGTCACGTGAAGTGATTTTCCGGGGTAATTGAAGCGCAGCTCAACAACAGAAGCTTTGTCGTCGATGACATAGAACTGCTGTGCCAGATCGCCTGATCCCCAATATCTCTCGCCGCTTGGGGTGACGGGTTTCGTCATAAAACGGTAGACGTTCTGCTGCCGAATATCCTGGCGATGAGGGTATTCCGCTTTATAGAGCGCTTTTTGCGGAGAACTGATCACGCATCCGGTGAGGAGCAGTGTCAGCAGCAGTATTAACGGTGTACGCATGTGGCTTCCCCTGTCATGGTAAATCCTTAATCTGGAAAGATTATGCGCTTTTAGGAGAGAAATACAAAACCTGCTGGCTATCGGGGAAGACTTGAAACCGTAAGTGTATTGCTTCTGGGGGAGCTATACGTCGACTGTTCCTGACCTGACGTACTTGCGCTGAATGCAGGCTAATACGTTTACTCCAGTTGTATCAGTGCATTAAAACGACTGGCTGAAGACGATGGCTTTATGGCATTGATTGAAATCGATCCAACCAAATATGAAACGAAAGCAGTTAAATTTAATCTGACTATGGCGGGTAATCTGCTGACCGCGATCGATCGGTTTATTAAAAAGCATGGGCACTACAAAAATCGTTCGGCGTTTCTTTCTGATCTGGCGCGGAAAGAAATTGCGCGGGGTTGATGTGAAAGCCGAGATGCACGAACTATTGATTCCTCACCCGCACTTCTATACTGTCAGAGCATGAAACTTTTTCCGCGCAGCACTCAAACCACCACCACCACAACCTGCACTGCGGGTTGTGTGGATGTTGCGCGCTAAAGCCCAATTCCGCAACCCGCCAGTAATGGCCGGGTGCTGACGTGTCTCCTGGATTACTGGCAACATCAAGGAGAACATCATGATAAAACGCGCATTACTGGTCATTGATATGCAGATGGGTTTATTCCATGGCCCGGATAAACCCTATGCAGCGGCGCAAACCCTTACCAATATTAATCAGCTGATGAGTAAAGCTCATCGCGCTGGTGTGCCGGTATTCGCCGTTCGCCACACCGGGCCAGCCGGTTCGCCGATTGAACCCGGCAGCCCACTCACTCAGTTAATTCCAGAATTAACGATCGACGCTGCATCAGACATCCTCTTTGACAAGACACGCCCAAACTGTTTCAGCGGAACAGAATTAGCCGCATGGTTACAACAGGCGAAAATTGATGAACTGTTTATTAGCGGCATGAAGACCGAGTTCTGTATTGATACCACCTGCAGAGCCGCTGCGGATCTGGGCTTTCATCCGGTGCTGGTTGCTGATGCGCATACAACCGTGGATAACCCATTATTAGCCGCTGAGACCATTATCGCCCATCACAACCGTACGCTAAACGGCCCGTTTGTGAAGCTGATTTCAACGGCTGAATGTGAATTTTAAAATCAGCGAGTAACCTCGAATTCCGACCCCGCATATCAACGCGGGGTTAATTCAAAACGCTGGGTTGTATCCCCTGATAATCGTTATTGGCTGATTGCTGCGCTGCCGCCCCCGTTAAGTACCTTCAGGCGTTTCTTATATTCCGCAGGCGGAATGCCATTATGCTTACGGAAAATTTTGGTGAAATAGACCGCATCGCTGTAACCCACAGACTGCGCAATTTTAAAGATGGGCAACGGCGTGGACTGGATCAGTAACCGCGCCCGGTTGATGCGCTGTTTTTCACGCCAGGCATAAATCGTGGTACCGAGGTTGGTTTTAAACAGATGCGCCAGCCGGGAAGGCGATAAAAACACCATACTGGCCAGCGTCTCTACTTTCAGCTCTTCAGCAATATGCTCGTTCAGGTAATCGCACACCGCATTGATCCGCGGATCGTGGGCGTGGTGATTGCTGATCGGTTGCAGCTGAAAACAGGCGAGGATCAGCCGCTCCAGCGCATTCATCGCCAGCGCCTCCGACAACGGTGTGTCATCCGAGTTATAACGAATCACCTCGTAAAACAGATCGCGCAGTTGCGTCAGTCTGGCCGGATCGCTGACCTGCGTTTTGCCAATGCCGTGGATATTTTTGTCCCATTTTAGCCAGTCGAGCCAGTACGGGCGCGGGATAAAATAGACCCACAGATGATCCCAGTGTTCACTGTGTTCATCACGGCCATACTGATGCGGCACACCCGGTGGAAACAGCAACAGCTCGTTTTGCCGGAACGGGAGAACGCTTTCGTCAATGTTGGCGCGCCCCTGCCCGCGTAATGTCAGGTTAATAATGTAGCCTTTCATTCCCTGCGGGCGATTAATGTAGTAATCCAGCGACGATCCGCGCGAAATGGGGGTAAAGCCGGAGACTATCCAGGCATTGAAGGTAAATGTTTTTATCAATGGCGAAAAGTTAATCAATTCATTGATATCCAGTTCCATAGTGCCTCTTTGATCGTCGCCGGCGCGCGCTTAGCTTTCGATGATACTAAAATCCCATGCGCCTAACGGCAATGGTGCACCACGGCGTATCGTGCCGCCCTGCAGCAGTAATAGCCCGTCAGTTTCGCTGCGCACGGTTTGCGCCTCAGCAGAGTAGTTGAACAGGAAGGTCACTTTTTTACCGTGGCTGTTGGTCATTTGCCGCACCACCAGCGGGAAGCGGTAGTCTGACGTGCGTGAGCGTAGCGTAAGGCCGCGTGTCAGATGGGTAAAAAGCCGGGCGATCAGCGCTTTTTCCGGCAGGAAGCCAACATACATCGCCAAACCTTTACCGAAGGTCGCTTCGGTAGCGGCGGCATACGCGTTCCACACCGGATGCTGATAGCGCAGTAAAGTGCGGGTTCCCTGCGCAGGCGTCAGCAACTCCATCCACAGTTCAGCGTGATTATCCTCAGGCTCTTCAATCTCCGCGCTACAGGAGGTCACGGTGACATTTTCCGGCAGAGTAAACTGGTTATAACTGACACCACAGGCGGTACTCAACGCTCCCGGTTGCGCATCGGTGCGCACCTTCACATTCTCATCGCTAAAGCCTGATTTAAAGCCGATCAGCGCCCGGCCACCCTGTTCTATATAACTATTGATACGCGCCAGCAGTGCGTCGTCGGCGGCGTACAGCGCGGGAATAATGATCGCCTGGTAACGCATCGCGCTGTCGTCGATATCATTGATAATATCGAGCGCCACATTCTGCTCATACAGCGCATCATAGAAACGACGAATGATGTCGTTATAGACATTACTCTGTGCGTCGCCAGGTTTGAAGTGATTCAGCGCGTCCATCGCTTCGTTACTGATCAGCAGCGCCACATCGTGCTCAGCCTGCAAGTTTTCCAGGTGCGGAGCAAGACGTTTAAAGTCGGCGCCAATAGTGGTCGCCTCCTGCCAGGTTGGGTTCGGCGCGAAATCATGGCTCAGCAGCCCTTTCCAGTAAGTTTCAAATGCGTTGTGAATCGAGTGCCAGTGCCAGTAGGAAACCATTTTCGCGCCCGATGCCACATGGCTGAACGCCTGTAACCGCAGCTGACCGGGGTATGGCGTCCACTGCGGAAATCCCTGCGCCTGCGTTTCCAGCACAAAGTAGTTCTGCCCTTTTTTCAGGCTACGGGTGATCGCGCCGCCAAAGGCAATTTCTTTGCCGGTCAGATGATCCTGACCCGGATGATAAATATCGACGCCTGCCACGCTCAGGCATTGGGCGGCAGCAAAGTGATCGACGCGCGGCTGTACGCCATAGGAGTAACCGCGCCACTCGAAATCGAAGTTATGGGTGACGAAATGATGCGGCCGGGCATATTCGCGCACGATGCTGGCCTGCCAGGCCAGATAGTCGGTGACCTGCTGACGCTGATAACGGCTGAAGGCACATGCCAGGCTGGCGTTGATGGTGTTTTCAACCGGCGGGAAATCTTCCCAGTTATCAATGCGGTTGCTCCAGTAGTCGAGACCAAAATCGTGATTGAGCTGCGCCAGCGTGGCGTATTTTGCTCTCAGATGTTGCACAAACCCCTGCTGCATATAACCGCCGACATTGTCATAGTGCTTGGTCTCGTTATCCAGCTGAAAACCAATCACTGCCGGGTGGTCCTGCACGTGCGCCATCAGCACGCGGATGATGTTCTCTGCATGGCGGCGGAAGTCCGGATTAACGATATCCATGATCTGCCGTGGCCCATATTTTTGCTGCCCGTCTGCGGTGGTCACCAGTATTGCCGGGTGTTTTCTGGTCAGCCAGCTGGGAACAGCATAGGTCGGCGTGCCAATAATCACCGCGATCCCGGCCGCATGCATAGCATCCAGCACGCGATCGATATGGTAAAAGTGATAACGTCCTTCCTGCGGCTCAAGCGTGCTCCATGTTGATTCGGCAATGCGCACCACATTAATACCGGTTTCCAGCATCAGCGCGATATCTTTTTCCAGCCGCTCTTCCGGCATATATTCATCATAATATGCGACGCCATAATATAACGCAGACATAAACCACCTCCTGAATTAAACCTGCGCAGCGGGTGCTGCGTGAAAAGTGCGGGCTCTGTCCAGCGTAATGAACGAAGCCACGGTAAATAACAGCGCAATACAGCCAAGCACCAGATAACTGTCGGCGAAACCGAGTTTTTGATACATATGACCAATACCTGTTGACAGAAATATTGAGCTGAAACTTTTGGAAAACTGGCAGCCAATAAGATAAACGGTGGCGGAAAGCAGGGGGTTAAAATTGGCGCTAATATATTTCAATGCAGCCACCAGCAGCACCGAACTTTCAAAACCGTGGAGTAATTTAATCAGGCTTATCGATACCGGGCCAATCGCCCAGGCCGAACCAATAATGCGCAAACTCATAATCAAACCACAATACAGCAAGGCATTTTTGGGGCCGATTTTATTCACAAACCACGGGGCGAAAAACATCACCACCGCATCAAGGACAATTTGCCCGGTGGTCAGATAGCCAAAGGCCTCTGCGCCGCGCGCTTTGCTTTCGAAGAAATGGCTGTAGTAAATGGCAAACTGTTGATCGTAGGTTTCATAGACCGCGCCGACGCCGATCATATAGATCGCAAAGAACCAGAACTTTTTCAGTTTCAGCAGCGAAACCGCATCAGCAAAGGTGACGGGGGTGGTCACCCGGCGACTGGCTTCTGGCGCGGCGGTTTTGACTTCGGTTTTCCACACCGTCAGCAACAGGCAGACACCGGCAGCGCTTGCCGTCCAGAAAATCAGATTCTGGTCGATGCCGTATAATTTACCGGCGGCAAAGGTGCCGATTGCTGCGCCGATACCGCCAAACATCCTTGCCCGGCCAAATTCAAAACCAGACGCCCGGCTGACTTTATCAATATAGGCTTCACAAATACCGCAACCCGCGCCGTACGCCATGCCAATGTAGATGCCTCCGGCCAGCGCGCCAAACACCACGTTGATTTTCAGTAATGGCGCAAAGACATATATCCAGTACGGCGCAAATAAGGTGATGATAATCGCCAGCATCCACATCAGATGCTTGCGGTAAATTAATTTATCGGAAATAAAACCAAACAACGGCTGGATACACACCGCCGTCACGGCGGTAAAGGAATAGACCAGCCCCACATCGCCGTAGTTAATACCAATGGTTTCAGTCAGCCATAGCGAGAGATAGGGAAAGCAGCATCCCCAGCCTATAAAGAAAAAGAGAAAAAACAGACAGCTCATATAATAGTTTTTATTTGAATCTATCATGATGTCCTCACATTATCGGAACCTGGGCTCAGGCGTTTTGTCCCCAGCAAATTACCGTTTCCGCAGGACGGCAGTCATAAAACTTTCGCTATCAACCAGTAAAAATCTGCTAACGGCGGATGGCTGTGAAGTGGCTCACGTTCCGCTGGTGATGGGGCGGGGTGGACAGTGTTATGAAGGGTGTGCTTACAGTAAGAGAGTGGTGCAAACCGGAGACAGATGCTGAAGGAAGCAGGGAAAATCACAACGCGCTGGCTGGCTATACAAATGAATGGCTCGATAACCTGACGCCTGAAGGGTACCGGCTGTTAGCTGAAAACCCCGCAAACACAAAAAGTGCGTGGAACTGAAACGGGTGTGCTTACCCTGGACGCTCCAATGAAGCAACCACCAGAAAGCAAAAGCCCGCGGACGGCGGGTTTATATCGCCCGGCTTACCGTATTAATACTAAGCAGCCTTAGGCTTAAACTTAGCAATGAATTCTTGCTTTACCTGAATATCAAAATCTGTAAAAAGCGCCACGGGCTTAACACTTTTTCCTTGCTTCTCAAGACGCACAAATCCGCGAGAGCTAAGGGTCTTTAAGGTGACGGAAAGGTTGCTTTTCTGCCGGCAAGACATCTGGGCAAGTTCAGTAATCGTTTCTGGCTTCTGTTCGTCCATCAACCTTAAAAGCTCAATATTCTCGTTACTCAGGACTTGAGCTAGTGCATTTATTGATGTAAACCACACTTTGGGCTCTCCCGGCTCGGGCTTGTATTCGCCTTTTACGATAGCAAGCATCCTTTGACGGATGTGCCCTTCAGGCATTACACCAATAAGCGCTTTCATATTGTTAACCTCGGTTTTCTCGTTGCGCTATGACTTCATCTGACTTTATGAAAAAGTCTTCAATAAGCTGCGCCGCTGACACAAACTCATAAGGATACCCTTTGTCATGAGGTGTGCGATGCATGTGGTCATAGACAATCCTGCCTGAGTAACAGCCCTTTTTAGGCAGTTTTATCCCGTGAGCATTATCTATGCCAAAGACGCGAGTATTGTATTTGTCATGCAGTGTTAAGGTGTAACGTATGCCATGAGGAATGAAAGATGTTGGCTTTACTTCCCAGACCTCAATTTTCCACCAATACCCATCATCCCGGTACACAGTCGATCCATGCAGGGAAAGCAAATAATCTAGTCCTTGATCTCTTTCCATGTGATCTTCCATCATGGTTATGACCCAATCATAACCACAATTGTAGCGATGTCAAACTGAGACTGACTAAGAAGAACCGAGTTGAAGCAAAGTGGAATCCTATCCAGCCCTCGCCAGCCGCTTCGCCTTCTTCGCCCGATAGTCATCCACACAGATTTTTATACCTGACAATCTTTATCGTCCTGTCGCGCCAGTAACCGCCATAGGGCACGTGCCGGCTCAGATGACCGTATAGGTAGTGAAGTAGCATGTTGCCTTTCAGCAGATCGTCAGTGAGGTTATTTAGGCGGCTCTGTCCGAAATAGGTCCCCGTCGATGGAGGAGGGTGTTATCAATTCAAGGTAAGGCAATGATATTATTGGTGCCGATAATAGGAGTCGAACCTACGACCTTCGCATTACGAATGCGCTGCTCTACCAACTGAGCTATATCGGCGTTGAGGCGGGTTACTACGGGGCAATACGTTAAGAAAAAGCACCTGATGAGTCAAGGCCTTGCCGTATCAAGTGCTGTCTTTCTCGCCAGCCAGTACACAGCTAAGCACAATTGCCTAAAGCCTGCCAGCCACTCCAGCCCGCAACCTCCCCCCGTAGCCACTAAAACGACAACTCCCGAATCAGCACCGCCCTCACCCGCTGCCACAACCTGACCGCCAGACTCTGCGCTTCCCCCCGCAGCGCCACCGTGCCGGTCAGCACCTGCTGTGGCGCCGCGCTGTCAGCCGGTAATTTCAGCACGACCCGATATACCGCCTGCTCCGGCGGCAGTTTCTGCTGCCCGGCGTTCTGCGTCGCCACTGGCCCGCCATACAGCGATGCCAGCTCCGCCAGCGGGCGCATATCGCGCAGCGCGGTGCGTTCGATATCCACCACCGTCACTTCAGCCCCGGCGCGCGACGTATCGTGCGGATAGAAGGTTCCGGCATCGCCGACCTGCAAGCGCCGCCAGTCCTGCTCGGAGACCAGTGCCTCCACCAGTCCACCCTGCGGCCCGGTCAGCGTGCCTAACCACTCGCCCTGCGGCAGCCAGTCGCCCGCAGAGAGCGGCATCATCTGGTCCGCCATCACCCCTGCAAACGGTGCGCGCACCGTCAGCGCCTGCTGCTGTTGATCCAGCACCTGATAGCGCTGGCTGGCGGCCTCACGCTCCTGGCGGATACGCTGGTGATCCTGCGCCGCGCGGCGGTTCAGCAACTGATACTGCTGCTGCCAGGCGAGGGTTTTCAGCTGCAATGCCAGTTGCTGGCGCTGATGCGCTTCGCCGTCCGCCTGCAGGGTAAACAGGATTTGTCCCTGCTGCACCGGCTCGCCCGGGCGCACCTCAATCTGCTGCACCCGCCCGGCCAGCGGCATATAAAAGCTGTGTTGCTGGTCGGCGCGCAGCAGCGCAGGCGCGTACACCGTGCGCTGCCACGGCAGCAGCAGAATCAGCAGCAACAGCGTGACGCTGCTGAGGGTTATCACCAGTTGGCGATTCATACGGTAATCCTTACGTCGTTTGCTCCATTCGCGCAGTTCATGCCAGATCGGCAGCAGCACAAACCAGCCAATCTCCACCGCAAACAGCAGCATGCCCAGCAGCTTAAACGCCATGTGATAAACCAGCAGCGCAATGCCGGTAAACAGAATCAGGCGATAGACCCAGGTCGCGAAAGAGTAAGCCAGCAGCGTGCGTTGCAGCCAGCGCGGCCAGAACTCCGGCGGTTGATCGCCCAGGCCAAACAGCCATTCGCGCAGTTTCCAGCGCGCCAGCGCAAAGGCGCGCGGCTGCAGGTTAGGCACGCCGAGCGCATCAGACAGCAGGAAGTAACCGTCGAAGCGCATCAGCGGGCTGAGGTTGATCAGCAGCGTCATAATCCACGTGGTGGTGGCAAGCATAAACGCCGCGCTGCGCCACATGCCGTCGGGCAGGAAGCTCCAGGCCAGCGTCGCCCAGGCGGCGAGCGCCAGTTCGACCATCATCCCCGCCGCGCCAATCGTCAGCCGCTGCTGGCGGCGCGGCAGTTTCCACGACGCTGAGGTGTCGGTATACAGCACCGGCATCAGCACCAGGAATGCCACCCCGAGCGTGGAGACGCGCGCGCCGTAGCGGGTACAGGTAAACGCATGGCCGAGTTCATGCAGGCATTTGGTGAAAACCAGCGTCGCCCCGGCCAGCAGCGCGCCCTCCAGGGTGAAAAAGTGCAAAAAAGTGTGCAGAAAAGTCTGCCACTGACGGCTGGCGAACAGAAGTCCGGTGGCCCCAGCCGTCAGTGTCGCCAGCCAAAAGGGGCGGCGATAAAAAAGCGCCACCCATGGCAGCATGCGCTGTAACCAGCGATGCGGATGGAGCAAAGGAACGCGTAAAAACAGGTAGTTATGCAGCAGCCAGCGCCACCAGACGCTTTTGCCCTGCTGTTTCTGGCGCACAAACTCGCGCAGCTGATCATCACCCGCGGCGCGCGTCAGGGCGTGCTGCTGCAGGAAGCGGCTGAAGCCGTCCACCTCTTCTTCGCCAATCTCCAGCGGCATGCGCTGATTGACCTCGGCGATCAGCTGTTGCCGATCGCCGACGGACCAGCGCGACAGCAGCGCCATCTCCAGCCAGCCGAGGCGAAAAAAGCGTCCGCGCAGCGGATCTTCCAGCGTCCAGCTGGGCGACCCATCCCAGTTCGCCGGGCCGCGATGCAGGATCAGCTCCTCGCGCAGCGGCAGCAGGCGCTGTGCCTGCGGCTCAGGCATCGCCGTCATCGGTTACACTCCCAGCCAGACGCGCAGCGCCGACCACGGTTTACGCAGCAGCCAGGCAATCAGCACGGTGCGTTCACCATAAATTTTGGCGCTGCCCTTCAGGCCTGGCTGCAGCAGCGCATCGGGCTGCAGGAAGCGCGCGCGCAGTTTGTAGGCCATGATATTGTCCGGCGTCAGCGCCGCGCGGTAACCGATCTGCTGCAGCTCCGCCTGCTGCGACATATCCGGCGCGACGTTAAGGAACAGCCGCACTTCCGCCCCTGTCGTCAGCGCGATGGCATCGGCGGCAGGCAGCTGGATCTCCAGCTCACTCTCCTGCGGATTCGCCACCTGCATAATGCGCTCACCGACCGCGACCGGACGCCCCAGCAGATCGCTGACATCATCAAAGATCGCCACGCCATCGCGCGGCGCACTCAGTTCGGTGCGCGCCAGCTGCGCCTGCAGGAACGCCATCTCAGCGCGCCCCTGTTCGCGACGGCTGGCCAGCACCGCCAGCTGCGCTTTGGCATCGGCGTCACTCAGCGCCATCTGCTGCGCCTGGCGATATTCGGCATCGCTGGCGGCGAACTGCTGACGGGCGCTCTCCAGCTGGTTCTGCAGCTCGCGCGAATCGAGGCGCAGCAGCACCTCGCCGCGTTTTACTGGCTGATTAGGACGCACCACAATCTCATCGATGACGCCCGCCAGCGGCGCACGCACCAGCGCCGGGCGATACGCCACCACTTCAGCCGGGGCAATCACCGACTGGCGCACCGGGATCAGCATCACCGCCCCCAGCAACAGCAGCGCCGCGATCGTCCAGCGGCGATGTGGCCGTGGACGGCGCACGCGACGGCTGGCCGTCAGGCTGCGCCAGGCATGGCCGTACGCGCCTGCCAGCTCTTTCAGCAGCAGAATTTCACTCTCTTGCCACTGCTGGTCGCGCAGCAGCAGCAGCGCCAGATTCTCTGCGCCCGCCAGCGGCAGCCACAGACCATACGCGGGCAGATACTCCTGCCACAGCGCGCGATCCGCCGTATCAAGCTGACTGGCGTCCAGCCGCTGCGGCTGCGCATACTGCTGCTGCCACTGGCCGCACAGCCGCGCCATCTCCTGGCAAAACGGTGCATGGTGATCCAGTGTGGCGATGCCGGACGCGGCGCGCAGCTGGGCGCTGTCGCCCTGCCACAGCAGCGCCTGGCGGTATGGCAGCAGACGATGGCTCTCGTTGACCATAAAGAACGCCAGCTCGTCGGCGCTCTCCAGCGCGCGTACGCGAGCCTGCAGGCGCAGCAGTTCGCTGAGCAGACGCAGTCGCGTGTCGTTCTCCGGCTGCGGGGAGTTACTGTGCATTAACGGCCGCTTCCTGTGCCGCTGGCGCGCTAAAGCGCGCCACGCCGCTCATGCCCGGTAGTAAGCCGTCATCATGTCCGGCAATCTGACCAAACACTTTCACCGACTGGCTGACGGCATCCACCGTAGACGAGAGGCGTGAGATTTTCGCCGGGTAGCTTTGCCCGGTCTCATCCAGCGTGACGGTGAACGGCGTGTCGGCGCGTAGCCAGCGCAGCCAGCGCGACGGCACAATCATCTCCAGTTCAAACGCGCTGTCGTCGTAAATCGTCAGCAGCGGCTTGCCTTCCGGCACCGTTTCCCAGTTGCGCACCAGCGTTTCGCTGACGCGACCAGAGAACGGCGCTTTGATATTGCAGCGTTCCAGCATCGCGCGGTTTACGCCGCTTTCCGCCTGCGCCATGCTGACCGCCGAACGCGTCTGCTCCACTTCGGAGATGCTGATCGAGTTCAGCTTGTCGAGGCGGTTGGCAATCGCCAGCTTTTTGCGCGCCGCCTGTTCGCTGGCGCTGGCGTAGTTCAGTTTCTCTTTCAGCACCGCGCAGTCAAAGCTCAGCAGCACCTGCCCCTGCTTAAAACGCTCGCCCTCTTTCACCGCCAGCGTATTGATACGCGCGGCAATGCCGCTGGAGAGCGTGGTCTGCTGCACTGCGCTTAGCTGAACGCGGATCGGTTCCTGCTCCGCTTCCTGCGCCAGCGCGCGGTCGGCAAAGGTCATCATCAGCGCCAGTAACAGCGGTTTTGCCAGCATGCCTCGTTTCACTGCGCGCCTCCGGAGAGGGAATTCAGGCTGCCCCAGTTATCGGACGCCACCTGATACGGCTGCGGTTTGCTGGCAGGTTTCAGCGGCGCAGCGCTGACCAGTGCGCTGTTATTCAGCGCGGCGGGTTGCCCGCTGGTGACCTTACCGGCTGGCACATTCAGCGCCGGTATCGCCACCGCGCCGTTCTCAATCTGCTGGCTGGCGCGGGCAATGGTGTTGCTCAGCGCCGCCAGGCTGGTGTCGCTAACGCGGTCCGGCAGCATATCGAGGCCGGACGCCTGGTACACGCTGCCCAGCGCGTTCTGCATCGCCGCATAACTGCGGTCGCGCGCGCGGGTGGTGAGGAGGGTTTCAGTGCTGACGCGCACCTGCTCCATCTGCGTCGCCGCCTGGTTGTGATAGCTGAGATCGGTCTGGCGGTAAATCCCCTGCTGGATACGCGCCAGCTCCTGATAGCGGTTAAACATCTGCACGCTGCTCTGGTACTCCTGCCAGGCGACGTTGACCTGCGCCAGTACCGCCATACGCATCGCCTGACGGCGGGTTTCCGCCAGCGCTTCCGCCGATTCGCCTGCATGTTTCACGGATGACCAGGCGAAGACATTCAGCAGGTTACCGCTGACCTGCACCCCGGCGCTGGCCCAGCCATGATTCACCAGGTAGCTGTTGCTGTCGCCGTTGATGCCAGCGAACAGGCTGACGCCCGGCAGCAGGCGCAGCAGCGAGCGACGGGTTTCCAGTACCGCGTTGCGCGCCTGATAACTCTCTTCGCGGATCTCCGGGCGGCGCACCATCGAGACATTCTCGAGGTCACCCAGCGTATAGCTCATTTTTGGCGTTTTCAGGCTGCTCTCGTCCGGCACCACCAGGCTGAAGTCGCTGGCAGGCGGCAGGTTCATCAGCGCCGCCAGACGTGATTTCGCCAGCGCCAGATCGCTGTCGACCACTTCCAGCTGGCGCACCATTTCCAGCATATTTTTCTGGAAGCGCAGCGCTTCCACTGGTGCCAGCAGGCGCTCGCGCTCGGTCTGGCGCGCATACTCCAGCGACTGACGCGCTTCACCCAGCGCGCGGGTCACTTCCGGTTTCAGGCGCTGGGCGCTGGCCGCTTCCCAGTATGCCGTGCGTACCTGACGGGTGATATCCGCCACCACTTTGCGGCGGCGCTCTTCGGCTGCGAGGGTTTTATTCGCCTGCATGCGTGCGTTGACGTAGCTGATGCCGAAGTCGAGCACGTTCCAGCTCATGGTCAGATCGCCGCTGTGCGAGGTCTGATCCTGACTGGTGGAGGCTTCCAGCGACTGCTGGCCGGTGGTGACCGACTGGCTGCTGGAACCGGCGACGTTATCGCGCGTTTGCAGTCCGGCGCGCGCCGCCAGTTTCGGCAGCATATCCAGCCGCGCCACATTGCGCAGATCGTCTTCCATCGCCTGTTCCATCAGCGCCACGCGCTGCGCCAGGTTGTATTTCAGCGCGCGGGCAATCGCTTCATCCAGCGTGATATTGCCGCGCACCGGTTCCTGGTCGGCGAACATGGTGGTGCGATCGCTCATCGCCTGCGCCACCTGCTCCTGCGCCGTCATCGGTTCCGGCGTCACCGCACAGCCCACCAGCAGAGTACAGGCCAGCGCCACCGCCAGGCTCAGCTGACGTGGCGTGGCGATCGCGGAAAGCGCAGATCCGTGTGTGGAGTTCAGTCCCATCGTATTGAATGTCGTCATTTTTTAAATTGTTATCCCTGTTAATCCTGCGCCAGCGCGCTCAGCGCCTGCAGCAAATCGTCACTGTCGCCGCGCAGCGCGGCCAGCGAATGTGAAATACCCTGGTTAAAGGCCAGTGAATCGACTGGCAGCGCGCTGGCCGTTACTGCAATCGCAGTGATGTCAGGTGCGAGTTGAGCGGCAACGGCTGTGCTGTCTGTGGTTTTCTCTGCACTGCTATCGCTGACGCTGGCAGTGGTCACGGTGCGGCCATCACGCAGCGTCAGCAGCAGTGCTGGCGCGCCATCGCCACGCTGCAGGCGCAGCTGGATCTGTCCGCTGCGCGCGGCATCGGCGCTGCTGATACGCAGCTCGCCGCGCTGAGCGTCAAACTGAATCCATGCTGGTAACGGACGGCCATTCGCCAGCCGGGCGTCAACAAAACCAGAACCCGCCTGCAGCCCCTGCGGCAGACGGTAGACCTGCTGATCACTGCCACTGTCCTGCCAGACGCCGGACCAGGCGGTGGTGCGCGCGAGGCGATCGCTCTCTGCGCTGTGGGCGCTGAAATTGACCCGCTCCAGCGTCGGCATCAGTGTGGTCATGACGGGCGTCAGCGCCCAGGGTGACGCCTGATAGTTCAGTTCGCCGCTGGCCAGTACCGCGCCGCCGGTCGCGGCGACGGTGTTATAAACCACGCCTTCTGCTGCGCCTGCCGGCGCCACCGGCGCACCCGGCGTCATCCCCGGACGCGGCGGCGGTGGTGCATCTGCACGCCAGAAGCGCTCGTCGTCGCGGTTCTCTTCCAGCGCGAACTGCGGCGGACGCGGCAGGATGACCGGCCCCACACTGCCGTTACTGCTCTGCGGCTGCATGATATTCAGCTGCACAGTACGGCTGATGCTGGCACCCCAGGCATCGGTAGCGGTGAGCACCAGGCTGTAACGTCCGGCGGGAAGATCGCCGCTCAGGGTGTGGCTGTCGGCATCAAAGCTCAGACCGTCCGGCAGATTAGCGATCTGCCAGCTCAGCGCGTCACCATCGCCGTCGTTAAACAGGTTATCCGCCAGCACGATATGCACTGGCTCGCCGGAAAGCTGGGTAAAGGTTGCGGTGCCGTCCCCCGCCTGAGGAGCAGTGTTGACGCGGATCGACAGCTCGCGGCTGGCGCTGGCGCCATCGCCATCCGTCACGGTAATGGTCAGGGTGTACACGCCAGCAGTGGTGGCCGCGCCGCTGATGGTGCGCGTCGCAGCGTTAAAGCTGTAACCCGCCGGTAAGCCGCTGGCAGTCCATTGCAGGCTGTCGCCATCGAGATCGTTAAACAGGTCCGCAGGCAGTGTCAGGCTGACCGGGCTCCCTTTGGTGACGGTGGCAGGCTGGTAATCACTGTCGGTGGCCTGTGGCGCATGGTTGATGGTCAGCGTTCGCTGCCAGCTGCTGCTGGTCAGTGCGCCATCGCTGGCGCTGACAGACAGGGTCACCTGGCTGCCCGTGCTGAGATTAATATTGCTGTAGGTCAGGCTGGCAAGCACCTTATTGGCGGTAGCGGTGGTGACACCGTCGGCAAAGGTGACGCTCAGCGCGCCATCCTGGCGGGTGACCGTAGCAATCACCGTGCCGTTATCCAGCAACTGCCCCGCTGCGTTGATCGTCAGCTGGCTGTCGGCGCTGAACGCAAAGCTGCCCAGCCCGCTGTCATCTTTTACCGTGATGCTGGCGCCGCCATAGTTACCCGCGCCGTTATTCAGGCCGTCGAGCACGTTGTCAGACAGCACCACGCCGTCGGTGAAACCAGTGCTCGCACCGCTGCCGACGGTATAGCGCAGCTCATCAGAGGCCGGAATAAAGCTGGCGATCTGGCTGCCGCTGATAATCAGCGCGCCGTCGCGGGTGGTCTGAATCGCGCCAGCGCCGCTCAGTGCCGCGTAGTCAGCGCTGCTGTAAGTTTTACTTAGCGACAGCACGCCCGCGCTGCTGATGCTGTACACCCGCAGGCTGCCCTCATCGAGCAGCAGATACAGCTCGCTATTATCCTGTGACAGCGTCAGCGCCTTCACCGTGCCGATATTTTCCAGCGTATCGACCTGCAGCAGTTTGCCGCTGATCTGGTTAAAGGCGTAGATATTCAGGCTGCCGTTATTAGTGACGTAGATCTGGCTGCCATCTTCGCTGACCGCGATGTTTGTTGGCGCGCTGAGATCCATGGTCGCGCCGCTGGCATCAGTACGATTGTCATACAGCGACGCAACCAGTTGCAGTGAGCCATCAGACTGACGCTGATAGATAATCAGGGAGTTCGGGAACTGGCTGGACACCGGATCGGTGATGACATACAGGTAATCACCGGCCGTGATCAGCGCCACCGGCGAGAACAGGTGCGGCTCGCTCCAGGCATCAAAGCCAATTTCCTGCAGCGAGGTCAGCGTGCCGGTGGTGGTGTCACGACTGAACACCTTGATGCCATAGACGGAGTCCAGCGCATACACCGTCGCGCCATCCGCCGACACTTGCACCCCGGACACACTCCAGACTTCATAGCTGTCCTGCTGTGTCAGCTGGCCATCGCTGGCGCGGCTGAAGACCACCAGGCTGTTACCGCTGGCGGCCAGCGCCGTCAGACCATCGCTGGTCAGGGTGATGCTGCTGATACTGCCCAGCCCCGTCGCCAGATTCCCCACCCATGCCAGTTCGCCGGTAGTGGTATCACGACTAAACAGCGCAATCGTGCCGCTGCCATCAGTGACATACAGGCTGGCGCCATCAGCGGTGAGTGTGGTCCAGGTAATCGTCCCCAGGCCGCTGACCGCGCTCAGGCTGTCGGCCAGTTCCAGCAGATTGTCCGCTGTTGCCACCAGTTTCGGTGGCATATCCTGCGCCTGTAGCGTGATGGTGGAGGTGATATCCAGCGTGCTGCTGTCACTGCCGCCATGCTCTGTACCGCCGTTGTCGCGCAGCAGCGTCAGCGTCACTTCGCGCGTGCCACTGTAGGCATCGCTGTTGCCGTACGTAATCCCATCCACCAGCGTTTGCGCGGTGTCGGCCGTCATGCCATCAAGGCTGGTGATCGCTACCGTCGCCACGCCATCGCTGACGGAAACGCTTATCACCAGGCTATTATTGGTAATCACGCGCACACCGTCCGACAGCGCCACGCTTTTGCCATCAATCACCAGGTAATCACTTTCACCACTTACCAGCCCGGAGACGGTCAGCGTGATACCGAGCACAGCCTGTTCCGGTTCGATAGTGTCGATGGCGGTGTCTTTGAAGATATTGACGGTGCCTGCGTTATCGCTATAGGTCGGGTTGGTCGCCTGGCTGCTCAGTTCGGGCGCGTCATTCACCTGGGTGACTTTGACCGTCACCACCTGACTGGTAGTGACATACCGATCGCTAATGCTCACCTTCATCGCCAGCGTTTCCGCTGGCGTTTTATCGCGGCTGTTCCAGCTAATCTGGTGCAGCACCTGGTTTGCCACGCTGGTGGTGACATCGGCGGTAAAGGTGACGGTGAGCCTGCCGTCACTCTGACTGAAAGTAGCAATCGCAGCATCATTCAGGGAGATCACACCGTCTTTCAGCGTCAGACCGTTGCCTGCCACCAGACTATAGCTGTCATCACTGCCCGATCCGCCGTCGCGCGTAATGGCGATCGCCGCGCCGTTGTAGTTGCCTGCGCCGTTGTTGGCCGCATCGTAATCGACATCGGACAGCACAATCTGACTGGCGATCTGCACGCTGCTGCCTTCGGTCCAGCTGACTTCAATCGCCTCAGCGGAACCACTGAACTGACGCAGGCCATTGATAAAGCGCGAGCCGCCGTATACGGATTTACCATCGGGTGAGACGGTGAGCGTCACCAGTGCGCCACTGCCGTAGAGGGTGGTGCGCAGGGTAACATCGCCATTGTCAGCGATAGTGTAAATCGCCATCGCGGTGCCATTGGCGCCGACATACAGCGAGCTACCGTCGGCGGAAATTGCCACCGACCAGCCAAAGCTGTTGCCGAGATCGCTAAAGGTACTGCGTGAAGAGACCAGGCTGGCGCTGTTGCTGTCGGCATCGTAGTGCAACACTGTCAGATAACCATTGTTTCCGGTGACCACATACAGATAGCCATCCTCCGACACCACCATCGAAGAGAGCGAGCCGTTGAGGCCATTGCTGCTGGAGAGCGTTCCGGCGCTGCTGGCGTTACCGTCTTTATCGGTCCAGGTCAGTGCGGTGCCAGAGCGAGTCAGCACCCCAGCCTGACTCAGCGCGCCAGTGCTGTCAGGGGTATAGACATTAATCGCGCCGCTGCTGCTAAACACATACACCGTACCGTTGCCATCCACGCCCAGGCTTAATGCGCTGGTTAACCCGCTAAAGCTTTCCTGTGCCGTCAGTTTGCCGTCACTGTCGATGCTGTAGCGGTACAACCCGGTGCTGCTGATGGCATACACGCTGTTACCATCAGCAGAGAGCGACAGTTTGGCTACGCTTGCGCCCACTTCCACGCTGGCGATCAAGGTCAGTTTGCCGCTGTCCGCATCCAGGCTGAATGACTGTACTACCGCTTTGCCGCTGCTGTTGGTGCCGGAGAGGTACAGTGTCGAACCATCCGCCGCGAACACGGCGTTAGTGGTGCCCGTCAGGCCATCGATTTCAATGCCGTTACTGTCATTGCCATCATCGGTTGCGCCCTGCACATAGGTTTTCTGCAGAGTCAGCTCGCCGCTGCTGGTATCGCGGCTGTAGACAGTGACATAGATGGTGCCACCATAGTTCGCATCTGTGCTGCCGACCACCACCAGCGTTTCGCCGTTCGCCGGGATAGTCATATTGCCAATTTTATAGTTGTAGCCGCTCAGCGAGCCGTCACTGCTGTAGACCAGCGTGCTGGCCTCTGGATTCAGCGCTGGCGCGCTGTTATCCATTTCCGCCTGAGTGATCACCCGCAGCGCCACCTCGGCCGTCGCGGTTTTGCCGGATTCATCGGTCACGGTAATGGTCAGAACATTGTTACTCAGCGCCGCAGCAGTACCACTGATCGTCAGCGTGCTGGCATCAAACGTCAGGCCATCCGGCAGGCCGCTGACCTGCCAGCTCAGGCTGTCGCCATAAATCGCGTCGGGATCGCTGAACATCGTGGCGTCCAGCTTCAGGATGTAGGCTTCGTTGATCACTGCTGACGTCAGCGCATCCGGTGCAGTGTCACTCACTAGCGGGATACGGTTATCAATCTGATCCACCGTCAGCGCCAGTGTGGTACTGGACGTCGCGCCGGAGGTATCTTTAACGCTCATCGTCAGGGTGACAGTGCCGGTTTGCGTGGTCGAACCGGAAATAGTGAGTGTTTCAGGGTCAAATATCAGGCCGTCAGGCAACCCCGTCACCGTCCAGGTCAGATTATCGCCGTCACTGTCCTTAAATAACGCTGGCAACGTAACGCTGTAATCGGTCTCGGAGGTGACGACAGGCAGGGTGTAGTTGCCCGCCACACTCTCATCCAGCGCCGGGCCCTGATTGACGCGCACAGAGAGGGTTTGCGTCTGGCTATCCAGCTGACCGTCGTTCGTCACCACAGTGAGTGTCACCAGCGCGGTGCTGACACCACTGCTGGCCCACAGTACCTGCTGCAGCACCTGGTTAGCGGTCACCGTGCTGACCTCAGCGGTGAAACTGATGGTAACGCTGTTACCACTGGTGGTGAAACTGCCAATCTGCGTGCCATTTGACAGCAGCTGCGTACCGCTAACACTCAGACCATTGGCTTCCTGCAGGGTGAACTGGCTGTTGCTGCCCTCGCTGGCGGTAATGGTGATCGTGGCGCCAGCGTAGTTGCCGGCGCCGCTGTTGAGTACATCGGAATTGCTGTCCGCCAGCGTCAGCGTTTCCGTCACGGCAATCGCATCCGCGCCGACGGTATACGTCAGTTCAGAACTGTAGCGCTCGACACTGTTGCCGCCCACCACCAGCAGGGAGCTGCCGGATACCACCAGCGCCAGACTGCCGCCGGTGCTCTGGCTGGCAATCTCTGTCAGTGCGCCGTCGCTGCCAATTTTATAACGATACAGCGTGCCGTCGCTGGAACTGACATACAGCTGACCGTTGTCGCTGCTGATGGCGATATCGCTGGCAGAATCAACGGTGCGGCTGTCGATCTGCGTCAGTTCGCCAGCACTGAAACGCCAGGTCACCAGCTCGCCCGTAACAGTATTCAGGGTATAAATTTTGCTGCCGTCGCTGCTGACCGCCAGCTGGTAAAGGGACTCATAGTCGGAGTCGGTACCATACGACAGGTTATCGACCTCAACCAGTTTGGTGACACCCTCCACCACCGTGCGCTGTAGTATCGTTAAGGACTGAGTAGCGCCTCGCGCCATGACAAACAGATAATCACCCGCTACCGCCATTCCTCCGGAACGGTCCGCGTTGCCGGTAAAGCGTGAATCTTCTACCTGCGTCAGCGTGCCGTCGCTGGCGATGTCATACACATAAATCCCATTCCACTGCGAGCTGATAAAGAGATTTTTGCCGTCGCTACTGAGAATGGCATTAACGGAGGTATCGCCAATGCCATCGGTACTGGTCAGGCTGACGGAGCCATCGCTGGCGCGGCTCAGTGTCATCACCTCGCTGCCATACAGCAGATATACCGCTTTATCACCGACAACGATGCCGTTAACCACTGACGGCTCGTAAGCGTCCGGATCCGGCTCAGGGATCAGTCCGCTCAGGGCCTGCACTTTGGTCAGCCCGCCGGTATCGGACACCGCATACACCAGCACCGAGCCTTTGCTGCTGGCAACATAAGCAAACTGACCATCAGATGAGTACCCCACCTGAGCGCCACTGTCCGCCAGGTCAGCCACTGTCAAATCGTCGCGCAGGGCAAGATCCGCCGTGTAATCCACGGTCGGCGCGAGGTTTTTATTGTTATCCACCGTCAGGGTAGCGCTGATATCCAGATCGCTGCTGTCGCCATCAAAATCGGCGATGCTTTTCAGCGTCACGGTCACATCACCGCTGGTGACATTGCTGTCCAGCGCACGGTAACTGATGTTGTTAATCAGCGTTTCGACGGCTTCCGGCGTCACCGTCCCGGCATTACTGAGAAACAGCGTGATAGTGGTTTTGCCATCCGCGACGTCGACATTGTACGAATAGTGGCTGTTACCGGTTTCCTGCGTGGCAGAGGTGGTGGTCAGCGCAATGCTGGTGCCATCAATCACCAGCGCCTGGTTCGTACCCGTCGTGCTGACCGTCACCACCAGTTTGCTGATTTCATTACCGTCGCTGCCCGTGGACACCCCGGCACCGCTGAACAGTTGAACGTCCGCACCGGCTACGCCATTTTTATCAATGGTATACACCGCATCGCTGGCCGGGGTCGCGGTGGCATCTGGCGCAGTAGTAACCGCAGCCTGGGCGTCGGCAACATCCGCAGCGGTAGCGACGGCGGCGGCATCGAACATCATGCGCGGTTCCAGCGCCAGCGTCTGGCTCCAGGCAGGGCGGGTGGATGATTTTTTCATAACTTCACCTAAAAATGGCAACAGGCCACGCTGACGCATCACTCAATCAGACGGACGGAACTGCTGTGCTTGTCGATATCTTCCAGAATGCCGCCCAGCAAATCGCTGATCTGACCTTCTGCCCCGGCAAAACTTGAGCTATTGGCGAATTTGATATAACCGCCGTCATTCATCGCGCAGACCTGCAACCCCGGCACCGCGACCTTGCCAAACAGCGTGCGGCCGAAATCCTCCGGATCGCCCGGCCGGACACCAATGAAATAGAACAGCAGATCGCGGCTGCGGAAGCTCTCGCACAGCGAGCGGAAGCGCTTCGCAGCCACCTCGGTAGCGCCTGACGTTCCCAGCTCACCATCACCATCAATCGCCTCACCGACATAGGCGTTGTAGGCGTCGGTATCAAACCAGTCGCCAATGGTGTTGGCCATCATGACAATCGCTTTGATATTGCCGCTGCCGTTGTCGTTAAAATCGAGCGGATATTCACTGTCACCCCAGCCATCGCTGCCACGGAATGACGGCGCCAGCGCCATCGCGCCCCAGCCCATGGCAATGGCGTAGTTGACGTTGAACTGCGACTCCATCATGTCGAGACGCTCACCGATGGCATTAAGGTCGTCCGTTAACGGCAGCAACGGCGCTGTTGGGCAGCCTTTATCCCCGACGATAAAACGTGTGTCATTGACGCCGGTGGCCTGACCAAAATCAGGATTCGGCCCGACCCACTGAATAAACGGCATCCAGGTGGCGTTGATCGGTAAGTCGTGGCGATAGTGGATCCAGAAGCTGTTGGCGGGCGCTTGCTCCCAGAGGTAGTTCTCCCCCAGATCCAGACCGCGATACAGGCACATCCGCTTCGAGCGTAAATCCGGCATCTGGCGGCTGGCGAGGTTGGCAATGCCGTAATCGTTATTACGGAATAGCGAGCTCAGCTCTGTTGGTTTCAGCGCCCTGCTCATGGCCCAGCTGCGGATGCGGCTGCTCCACTTGTCAGCATCGTAGACGCTCACCGACTGACTGTAAGGCACCAGCGCCAGCCGGCGATCGGGATAATCAGCCAGAAAATCGCTGGCGAAGTTTTTGCCCAGACGGCGCAACACGGCCAGCTCACTGTTCGTTTCAGAACTGGTGTTCGGCAGCACCAGCGCCACTTCACTCGGCCGATAAATCACTTCCGCCGTGGAGTAAATTTCATGCTGTTGCTCTTCAATGTCGAGCAGCATCGGCTTGCTGCTAAAGCTGACGCTGACCCGGAAAGTGCGGCGGGCATTTTCACTGCGGCCTTCGGTGACCGTGACATCTTCGGCGCTGAGCTGTTTCACCAGTTCACTGTTCATGCCGAGGTTGCTTGCCACATACTGCCATGCCAGTAACTGGCGATCGGCAGCGCTGAAATCACTGTTGTTTTTACTCAATGCTTCACGTCCAACCGCCAGCGCGGCGGCATCGGTGGCGCGTTTGACCTGTGAAGCATCGCCGGTGGTTTGCACGGTATCGATAAGGTACGCGCCCGTCAGCAGCAGCCCCATCATGCCCAGCACATAAAAAGCCGTGCCTGCACCGCGATCCTCGCGCCAGAAGCGGCGCAGCGTATGGCGTAGCCTGTTCAGCGGCTTATTCATCGTCCTGCTCCACACCCGCTTCATCCGCCAGCGTTTTATCGAGCGTCAGCACGCTGCGCGTCACACGGTTTACCGCCGACGCCTGCAGCATATTGGTCAGCGACAACCCGCCGAGCAGGTTGATATCTTTGCCCTGACGACACAGCTCTACCACCACCATGGAAACATTCTCCTCGCCGTACTCAGCATCAACATCAGGCAACTCTCCCGGATAAGTCGCGCCGGGCGGCGCCTGATTTTCCGTACAAATGTTGTCGCTGTTGCCGCGATTCAGCTGCCAGTACACTTCGCCGGTCTGGCGGACATTGCTGATGATGATCTGGTAGGCGCCAGTGCCCGTTTCCGGGATCGTGGCATCCAGTAATCCCTCCAGCCCCTGCTCTGTCAGCGTTCTCTGCATCGCCAGCACAGAGGTTATTGCCCCGGCGCGCTGCTCCAGATGTTCGCGCTCCAGCTCAACCGTGACGATATCCGCCACCAGTGCGGCCGCCGCCAGCAGGATCGGAAAGGCCAGCGCGCTTTCCACCGCCGCCACCCCGCGCTGCTGTTGCAGCAGTTTCCGCCAGCCACGGCGCAGCCTGTCACTCATCACGCAGCTCCGTGCCAAACACATGTTTGTACTGGTAGCGGAAGGTGTTACCCAGCGACAGCACCTCCGGCAGCGGCGAGAGGAAATCTTTTTTGATCTGCACTGTCACCGACCACACCGGCAGGGTTTGTACATTCTTTTCGCCCTGCTCTTCATCGGAAATGGTCAGGCCACCCAGCTCACTCAGGTTGTCGAAATGCAGCACGCTGACCGACAGGTCGTCTTCGCTGATATAGCCGTAACCGGCATTCACCATGCGGCTGCGCAGCTGATCCGTCATATCGTTAACGTTGTCATTATTGAGATCGTCCAGACGAAACGACTGCACCGCTTTATCCAGCGCCACGCTGCCAATACCAATCACCAGCCCGATACGCGCCAGTTCAAACAGCATCATCACGCCCACCAGCATCACCGGCGCGAGAAATGCCAGCTCCGTGGAGATCACACCGCGCCCCGCACGCCAGGCGGTGAGATAAGCGCGCCCCTTCAGCCGCATCATTGCGTGCTGTCACTCAGCGAGAGTGGCTGGGTGCTGGCCAGCAGCAGGGTTTCACTGGCGCTGCTGCTTTTTAAGCTCGCCGCGCGCTCGCCGAGGCTGGCGACCAGGCTGTCGACACGCGACGCGTCGGCCAGCTTGCTCAGCACCTCGCGCGCATTCGCTTCGTTGCCCTGATACAGCCACGCCAGCGCCAGGTTGAGGCGCACCGACGGGTTATTCAGATCGGCGCTGCGCAGCTGGTTAATCGCACGCTCCGGCTGGCCGCTTGCCAGCCAGGAGAGCGCCAGATTATTCATCACCGCGATATTGCCCGGCTCGCTGTTCAGCGCCTGCTCAAAGCGGCGGCGCGCGTCGTCATGACGTCCCTGCGCATCCAGCAGTACGCCGATACCGTTCAGGGCGGTGGCGTTGCGCGCATCACGCTGCAACGCGCAATCAAAATCTTTCTGTGCCGCAGCGGTACGGCCCAGCGCCAGCTGCGCGCGTCCCATCCCGACGCAGATCGCCGTCGCTTCCGGCGCTGACATCTCCGCGAAATTGCCGCCCAGCGCATCACGCGCACGGCCATACAACGCCAGCGCTTCAGCAGGCTGACGCACCGGACCGGCCACACTGGCGTACTCCAGCATCTCTGCGCCGCTCAGCTTGCCGCGCACATCAAGACGCGCATACACTTCCGCCGCCGCTTCCAGCCGTCCCTGATCGCGCAGCAGGCGCGCCAGTTTCAGTCCCTCTTCTTTGTTGCCTTTCAGCGTCATACCGCCGCTGCTGCAACCGGCCAGCAGTGCGCCGCAAACCACCGCCAGCAACAGGTGGCGCAGGAAGTGTGAGGGGGAGTTATTCATCGGCATGTCGTCTTCTCTCGGTTGGCGATTAATGGGTTAACAGGCGGATCACGCGCAGCAGTGCGGGCGACGCCATAATGGCGATAATCGGCGGCAGGATAAGCGCCATCAGCGGGATACTCATCTGCGCCGGCAGTTTGCCCGCCTTCTCTTCCAGGGTCAGCAGCAGGGTTTTCCGGCTCTCATCAGCAATAGTGCGCAGCGCCTGCGACAGCGGTGTGCCGTAGCGCTCCGCCTGCAGCAGAGTCGCCACCATGCTTTCAATTTCACTGACGCGCGTGCGCTCGGCGAGGTGCTGTAACGCCACGTTGCGATCGGCGAGGATCTGTAACTCAGCGGCGGTGTAGCGCAGCTCGTCGGCCATCTCCGGCGAAGAGAGACCCAGCTCTTTCGAGACCACCTGCAGCACGCGGCCAATCGATAAACCCGCTTCGGCGCACACCACCATCAAATCCAGCGCGTCCGGCACTGCACGCGCCAGTTTTTCACCGCGGCTGGCGGCGCGCATTTTCAGCCAGGCTTCCGGCAGCAGGCTACCGGCAAAGAAACCGATCAGCGCGGCGGCCAGGCCAGTAAGACCAAAACGATCCTGCGGCGGCAGCACGCCCCATACCAGCAGCAGTGCCAGCAGCAAGCCGCTGGCGAGTTTGCCCGCCAGCAACCAGCCGAGCGCTTCAGTACGGCGCACGCCAGCCAGATCGAGTAAGCGGCGCAGCTGCTGGCGATCGCGCTCCGACCCCGCCAGTTGCAGGCCCCAGACGGCGATCGGTTGCAGAATTTTTTCCAGCCGTGGCGGCAACGCCTTGCCCTGGTTACGCAGAATGCTGTCCGGCGCGTCGCCGCTGGCAGCGATGTTATCCGTCGCCACATGCGCCGCCAGCCGCGCGTGCAGCTGCTGCATTTGCGCCCGCTCGCGGCTCTTCAGCGCCAGACGCACACCCAGCGCAACCAGCAATAAGGCCAGCCACACCACAGGATCTCTCAACATGGTTGTCGCTCCTTACGCGATGCGTTTAACCATCAGATGCGTGATCAACATGCCCAGCGAGACGCTGCACAGCGCATAAATCAGCACCACGGAACCCACCGGATCGTTAAACAGAAAATCGAAATCTTCCGGTGATCGGAGGAACATGTAGCCCAGGCAGCACGGGAACAGCGCAGCGACGATCTTCGCCGACGCGCGCGCTTCCGAGGTTTTCGACTGCACTTTCAGCGCCAGTTCACGCCGCTGACGCAGGGTGGCGGAGAGGCGCTCCAGCGTCTCGCCAAGGCGACCGCCCGCTTCCTGGTTGATAATCAGGATCACCACGAAGAAACGGTATTCGGCCATCGGCACACGTCCGGCGGAGGTCTGGATCACCTGACGCAGCGGGATGCCCAGCTTCAGCCAGTGATCGATCGTGCGGAATTCAGTCGCCAGCGGGCCGCTGATATGCGTCGCCACCTGACCAAAGGTGTTCGCCACCGGCACCCCGGCGCGTGCGCTGCGGGTAATAGCGTCAATAGCATCCGGCAGGCTTTCGCGCAGCTGGCGCAGATGTTTTTGCAGCGTGCTGCGAAACAGCACCACGCCGATCGCCAGCGTCAGGCCAAAGGAGAACAGTAAGCCAAAGGTCAGCGGCAGCGGCGTGCGCCGTCCGGCGGCGATGCCCACGACCAGGCAGACAGCGAACAGCATCAGCACACGCTTGCGCAGCGTCTGCTGCCAGCCGATAAACGCCAGCTGCTGCCACCACACCGCCGCCAGATCGCCCAGCAGCGGTACGCCAGCAAACGGCGTGCGGGCATGGCTTTTCAGGATCGAATCGGCTTCCGCCGCCGCCATCGCCGTGTCTTTACCAAAGATCTGCATCATGCGCTGCGCGCGCTGGCGCGCCAGCTGACGCTGATGCCGCCAGTGGGCAAGCGCCAGCACCGTCAGCAGCACAACGGCAAACACCAGCGCGGTGATCAGGTTCAGCTTAAAAGAGGTCATAAGGTTCCCCGATCACTGTTCGAACAGATGGGCTCTGTCGGCGTAGAACTGCGGACGCTGAATGGTCTGCACATACTCGCCGGTGATGCGCCCCTGGCTGTCGCTGCCACGGATCTGGAAATTGAACAGATCCTGCATCTGGATCACGTCATTCTCCATGCCGCACACTTCACTGACCGCCACCACGCGACGGATGCCGTCACGCATACGCTCAATCTGCACAATCAGGTGCACCGCGCTGGCGATCTGGCGACGGATCGCCATCAGCGGCAGCTGCATATTCGCCATCATCACCATGTTTTCCAGACGCTGAATGGCGTCGCGCGTGGTGTTAGCGTGTACGGTACACAGCGAGCCATCGTGGCCGGTGTTCATCGCCTGCAACATGTCGAAGCACTCGCCGCCGCGCACCTCGCCGAGGATAATGCGATCCGGGCGCATACGCAGAGCGTTACGCATCAGATCGCGCTGATCCACTTTGCCGCTGCCTTCGGCGCTTACCGGACGCGTTTCCAGTCGCACCACATGGATTTGCTGCAGTTGCAGTTCGGCAGCGTCTTCGATGGTGATAATGCGTTCGCGTGTGTCGATGTTTTGCGACAGTGCGTTGAGCAACGTGGTTTTCCCCGCGCCGGTGCCGCCGGAGACAATCACATTCAGGCGCGCCTGCATCGCACGCGTCAGCACTTCCACCATCGGATACGAGATACAGCCCTGCGCCGCCAGTGTTTCCAGCGACAGGTTACGGCGCATAAATTTACGGATCGAGATAGTGGTGCCATCAATCGCCAGCGGATAAGTGATCACATTGACCCTGCTGCCATCCGGCAGACGCGCATCCACCATTGGGCTGGATTCATCGATACGGCGTCCGACCGCTGCGGCAATGCGCTGTGCGGTGTTAAACACGTGCTCTTCATCAATAAAAGTCACCGATGACAGCTCCAGTTTGCCGAAGCGTTCGATAAACACCTGACCGGCGCCGTTGACCAGAATATCGTTGACGGTATCGTCCGCCAGTAGCGGCTGGATCGGCCCGATACCGGTCATTTCATCCAGCATTTCGCTGGCGATGCTCTCTTCTTCCTGACGTGACAGCTGCAAACGCTGCTCATCACACAGCTGACGGATCGCCTGCTGGATCTGCGCCAGCAGTTTGTCACGCGGCATTGCCGCCGCACGTCCGGCATCGATCAGGTCATACAGCTGCGTACGGATCTGACGGCGATGGCTGTTACGGCTCTCCGCAGGCTGACGGGCGGCGGGCGACGCCTGACGCGTGTCGGCCGCGGGGCTTTCCGCCACCTTCACCGGGCTGGCCTGTGGCGCGGGTTCGGGCTTTCTGGCCGCTTCTTCGCGCCGCGGGGCAAGGGGTTTACGCATCAGCACAGGACACTCTCCTTACGGGTTAATACAGGTTCAGGCACGTTTTAACAGGCTGTTCAGCCAGTGCTTTTTCACCGGCTGCGGCCGCACGCCACAGGCAATATCCACCAGCTGGCGCATGCTCTGCTGGAATGGCGCACTGGCGGCCAGATCGAGCGCGCCGATGCTGAGGCTCTGCGCCAGCGCGCTACCGGCATGTGGCAGCACCACATCCAGCGCTCGCCCGGTCAGGCTTTCGAACTGCGCACGGCTCAGCGGCGCGTTGCTGCCGCTGAAGTGGCTCTGGTTATGCACCAGCAGCAGGCGCTGCCCTTCGCTCTCATCGCCAATCGCCTGCATAATGCGGCGCACATTACGCGCATCCTGCACCGTCAGTTCGGTGACGAGAATGCGCAGATCGGCGCAGCTGATCACATCCAGCGCGCCGGTCGGCAGATGGCTTGGCAGATCCCACACCACCTGGTTAAACATGCGGCACAGCGTACCGCCGAGATTCAGCACCGCATCAGGGTCGACGTCAGGCAGATCGCCCAGCTCCGGCTTTTGCGCCAGCAGATGCAGACGTGTGTCCACCTGCAGCATCGCGCGCTGCAGCAGACGGCTGTCCAGCTGTTCACTGCCCAGTACCGCCGCCAGTCCGGCATCGTCGTCCATACCCTGCAGCAGCAGCTGATCGCCGTGACGACGGTCAAAATCCACCAGCGCCAGCGGCAGATGGCGTTCACGCGACATCAGACGCGCCAGCCCGGCGGCTACCGTGCTGGCCCCCACGCCACCACTGGCGCCGACCACCGCTACCGTACGCCCCATACGCGCATATTCGGGGCCAGACTGCTGTCCATCGCACTTCGCCAGCGTGGCGGAGAGCAGATCCAGCGTACTCGGTTTCACCAAATAATCGGTCACGCCCAGCTGCAACAGCGCGCGGTACAGGCTGACATCCTGGGTTTTGCCAAGGGCAATCACCCGCGTCGCCGGGCCACACATCGCCAGCAGCGCTTCCATGCCCGGCAGCGGCCACGGCTCGCCATCAAGATCCACCAGCAGGATCTGCGGTGGCAGGTTCAGCTCGCACCACTGGCTGGCAGCCGCCAGGCCACCAGTATGCACTTGTGTGCCCGGACGGCGCAGACGCGCCAGATCTTCACGCAGCTGCGTCTGCTGATCCGCGTCCTGCACAAAAGCCGCCAGACCTGCGCTGCCCTCTTCCGCTTCCTGAGCCGGAGATACCGTTGCGTCACTCATCCGCTTAACCTTCTGTTAGTCTTCGTCGAAGTTAATATCGATGAGGTCTTTCACCTCGTTCTGCTGATAGCGCTCAATGCTGTTCACCATGATCACGCCATCGGCGTCATCAAGGCTGCGCGCCTGGATCAGATCGCGCGGGTCCGCCACCATCTGCGCGAGGTTGCTCTGATTAGCGCAGCCGAGGTAGCCGACAGCATCAAAGGGTTTCACCATCAGCAAACCGGGATCGTTGACCTGGCATTCCGGCACGCTCACCGCCAGCGCCTGCGACTGCACCTGCAAATCGCCGCTACGGCCCGCGCCAGAGACACGTGTCATCACGCGAATATGGCTCTTATCTGCGCCCGCGCTCTGCAATGCGCTGGCGAGACGCGTGGCAATCTGTTCGCCGCGCACAGTCCAGGGGGTAATCGTCAGCGTCTGCTTCGCCAGACGCCCCTGCTGTTTCAGCAGCTTGTTCAGTACCGCCAGCGAATCTGCATCCAGGCCGTGACCGTTGCGATCGGCCTGCAGGTTGACCGCCAGCGAAGAAGGTTTCACGCTGATGCTCCCGACATTCGGCTGGTTAAAACGCGTCATCCGTTCATCATTGATTTTGCGGTCGCTGCAGCCTGCCAGCGCGAGAAGCGCCAGTGCCAGCGCCGTCACACGAACAGGCATCAGGTTGGGTTGGGTGGTTTTCATCATCATCTCGCCTGTCAGTAGAGGTAGCCGGCGGCGCCAAACTGCGGCGTGTTGGCATCAATCATTTTTGCGCCCTGGCCCGGCGTCTGCAGCGTGCCCGCGCTTACCGGCTCAACCACATAGGCGGTGGCGATAATCACCAGTTCGGTCTCTTCTGAGCTGGTGGACTCCTTCTCAAAGGCGCGGCCCAGCAGTGGAATGCTGGACAGTCCCGGCACACCGGAAACGGTCTGGCTGTTGCTGCTGCGCAGCATGCCCGCCAGCGCGAAGCTCTGACCGCTGGCCAGTTCCACGGTAGTATCGGCGCGGCGTACCGTCAGCGCGGGAATGGTGGAACCACCTTCCAGCTGGACTGAACCAACAGAGGTCAGTTCACTGACTTCTGGCGCAATATGCAGGCTGATGCGGTTGGCCGACAGCAGGGTTGGCGTCATGCGCAGGATCACGCCGTAGGATTTGTAATCGATGCTGATACTGTTGCCGGTGACCAGCACAATCGGCACTTCACCACCGGCAGCAAAGGCAGCGGTTTCGCCGGACATCGCCGTCAGGTTCGGTTCCGCCAGCACGGATGCCATGCCCTGTGAGTTGAGGGCGGAGAGCAGCGTGCTGAGGGAGCCGTCGCTGCCGCTGTAGTTGTAACCGAGCGAAGCACTGCCCGCTTCGCGGGCGAACGTGTTGGTGGTGGCGCTAAAGAAATCGCTTAGCGCACCGGAACCAAAACCAATACTGTTGCCGCCACGGTTAAGCGACGCATCCCAGTTAAAACCGAGTTCATGGGTCAGCTTGCGTGACACTTCCACCACGCGCACACGGATGTTGATCTGCGATGGCGTGCGTACTTTCAGCTGGTTCACCACGTTCGGCGAGGTGCTGCTGGTGGATGGCAGAGTGCCACCGCCACCGCCACCACCGCCGCCCTGACCACCACCACCCTGACCGCCGCCGGAACCGCCACGCGAAGAGGCAGAAGCGCTAATCCAGGTCTGCACGCTGTCGATCACTTTCTTCGCATCCTGCGGGGTTTCCACGCTGCCGCGCACAATCACACCGTTGGGCACCGAGGCTTCCAGCTGAATTTGTGCATCAGGAAATTCACGGCGCAGGCGCTCTTTCAGCGATGCAAGGTCATGCTCAATCACCAGACGAATCGCGCTGACCACCTGGCCGTCAGCATCCATGGCATACAGCGTGGTGCTGCCGACGCCTTTGGCGAAGACAAACACATTGCCCGGTGATGGCAGTTCAAAACTGGCGATTTCCGGATCGGCAATCAGCACACTGTCAGGGATCTGATCCAGCTGCAGCATGCGGCCCTGGTGGACATTGAGGCGGATTTCGCTGGTGGCTTCAATCTGCGTCACGGCGGCAACAGGCAGCGTGACGGTCGCCAGCAAACAAGAGGCGACCAGCAGCAGCCGTTTCACGGCCAGAAGACAGCCGAAGTCGGGAGTAAAACTCATCTTCATTTATGGGTATCCATGACTGGGATTTATTCATCCGCCACGCCTGCGATTGCAGGCGTGGCGTGGCGCTGTCATCGGGCAGGGAATTGTGTAACGTCGGCCTGACTGCCGCGGAACGTTTTCACCTGATGTCCACTGTTAACCATCCCGCTGTAAATACCGGTGGTATCTTTCAGCGTGGTCACTTTGCTGCGGGTCTCGCCGCTGTCATCCGCGGTTTCCTGCGAGCTGCGCTGCGCCATCTGCAACAAACCCACTTCTTTTGCGACCGTCAGCACTTCAGCCTGCTGCGGCGTGGCTTCCACCGTAATGGACTGATAAAGCGGCGCACGCTGACGTCCCTGCGAGCCATTCTGCGCAGAAGCACTGGCGTCAATATCCTGGCGCGGACGGGTATTGCTGTTGGCATCGGTCTGATTATTCAGCGCCAGAACACGGATATTACGAGCAATGGTTTGCGCACCGACAACCGGTGGCGGGACGGGATTCTGTGCGGTTGGCGTCTGCGCAATTTCATCCTCGCGACGCAGGCTGAGGATGATATCGACATGGTCACCGGCGCTGACGAGGCCGTAGTTACTGGCTACCACGCTGGTTGGAATGGAAATGGCACGCATCCCCGGACGCAATACCGCAGCAATAAAACCGGGCTCACTGGAACGCACAATGCTGTTATTGTTCAGCGGCGTACCCGCCGGGATGTTTTCCCGCAGCGTCGCGCCATAGAGCTGGCTTTCTTCATCTTTGCCGCGCACAAAATAGAAAGTGCGCGAAACCGGTTTATCCGTCTCTTCCCAGCGCACGGCAGAACCGTCAATAAATTCGCCCGGAGAGAGATCGCGTGCAGTGACCAGCACGGCGGTTTTTTCCACTGGTGTTGGCGCGGGCGCCTGAGCCTGCTGCATAACAGGTGCGCCAGCGAGTTGACTGCGAACAATTAACGCCACCAGACCGGCAGCAATAAGCGCCCCAGACAATAAAACTGTCGAGTTTATTTTCATTTTTTATTTCTACCGGGCCAGATTCTTTTTTATTTCAGAACTGTGGCCAAATCAGGATATAAGCCGCACCAAACGCAATGGCAATGCCGTAGGGAATACCCTGGGATAATTCGGCGGGTAATACCGGCGGCGGCGTAATATTAATTTTCAGCAGGTTATTCATCCGGTCAATCAGCAGTGCCACGCCGGTCGAAAAGGTATTCAGCAACGGCAGTGATAATGCCAGCACACCGCCAGCGATAGCGGTCATCATGACAAAACTGGTCTGGTGGCCGTAACCCACCCACAAACAGAGTACGCTCATCAGTTTGACATCACCGGCGCCCAAACGCCCGGTAAGAAACAGTGCGAACCCGACGACAAATACCAGTAACGCCCCCGGCAATGCCTGCAATAAAGAGCCGGATACTCGCGGCAGCGGGCCTGCTGCTCCTGATGCCGCCAGCGCGCTCAGCGCCAGCCAGCCCAGCAACAGCGCCAGCACCGCGCGATTCGGGATGCGTCTCAGCAGCAGGTCGCTGCCGACGCACCACAACAGACACACCACCAGCAGCAGGTTATACGCACACTGTACGCCAAACTGCCCGACCATTATTTGGCAGGGGTAGTGCCGGAACCGGTGATCTGGTTAGCAATATCGGTGAACTTCTCGTTCAATGCCTTCACGAAGATACCGTCATCACCGAAAATAGCGCCAATCGCTGCCGCCATCGCCGCCGCCAGAATGCCGTATTCGATCGCGGTCACGCCGCTCTCATCCTGGAAAAAAGCACGCATTTTTGCTTTCAGCTGGTTCATTATCCGCTCTCTTTATCGGGTTACAGGAGTGGACTGCGCCGCATCGTACAGCACAATCAGGAAGCATCAATAATGAGACTTATTATCATGAACAACAAGATAGCGAAGATTAAGATCCGTTAATTTTCGCCATTATTTTGCCGCTATAACCCTTAATTCTCCGCAGGTAATGATAAAAACAACATTAGGGGTAAGGGATTAATCTCATCACCACATTTTTAAAATGGAATAATGTTCTCGCATGAGAAAATAATTAATTTTTCTTCATGCAAAAAATAATCTACCACCTGCAATGTGGATAATTAAAACGGTGAATTCAATTCAGGCAGTCATTAACTGCGATTAAGGCATAAATAGGCCACCAGCCCGGGTTCACCGGCGCCAAAGTAGAGCTTGCCGCCATGCAATTCCGCTATCGCTTTCACCAGTGATAAACCGAGGCCGTAACCGTTCTGGTTGCGCTCCTGACCGAGACGCTGGAAACGTTCCGTCGCCGCCTGATATAACGTCGGCGGAATACCCGGCCCGTAATCGCGCACGCACAGCGCCAGCCAGCCGCGATACAGCTGCACACCCAGCATAATCCGCCCGGTGCCGGCAGCATATTTCAGCGCATTTTCAATCAGATTGGCCATCGCCTGAAACACCAGCGCGCGGTCGCCAAACAGCTGGATACCGGCACTGAGATCCACCACCAGCGAGCACTGGTGCTCCTCTGCCAGCGGCTGGTAATACTCCGCCAGATCGTGCAGCAACTGCTGGGCGCAGAAATCCTCAAACTGGTGCACACAGCGGCCACTTTCAATTTCACCAATGCGCATCACATTGCGGAACAGCGTTAACACCGACTGCACTTCGCTGAATGCGCCGTCGATCTCGTGGCGAACGCTGTCGCTGAGATCGTCGCGCTCCGCAAGGGTATATAAACGGTTCTGCAGGTGGGTCAGCGGCGTGCGCAGTTCGTGTGCTACATGCCCCGCGGTGCTGCGTACCTGCGTCATCAGGCGATCGATACGCTCCAGATTCTGGTTAATGTCAGCGCACAGGCCGTCGAAATCATTGCCGTACGGCGATACCGGCATACGCACATGCTGTTCGCCGGTACTGTAACGGTGCAGTGCTTCGCGGATCTGACGCACGCTGTTCAGGCTGCGCAGGCTAAAGTGACGGCTGACCAGCAGGCAGAACATCAGCACGATAAACAATCCGGCGCCAGCCACCAGTGGAATGGTGCGCACCCGCTCCAGCATCGGCACAATGTTGTAAGCGCGGAACAGAATTGCGCCATCATCCAGCCGTACCGCCAGCCCGATCACTTTGTTGCTGCCGGCGACGCCGAGCAATCCTTTCAGACATTCAACATTCATCTGACACTGGCCGGAAGCGGGCGCGTTTGGCGTGTTGTGATAAATCAGACGGCCGTCGTCGGCCATTACCATCACCATCGGCAATTCGTCGCTCGGCTCGTGGTATTCCTGGCGCAGATGCGCCACCAGACTGGCGCTGTCCTTCAGGCGCGATTTCGCCGAGTAGTTATAAATATCGTTCATGATGATATCGTGCACATGGGTACGCAGCAGCGATTCACTCAGCACGCTGAACCCCACGATGCAGCCGAGCATCATGATCATAAACAGGTAGACAATGGTGATCGCCTGACGAAAATTGCTGGTCGAGAGAAAGTCCGGATCATAGCTGGCGCCAATCGCCTGCCAGTGATGCAGCTTCATCTGCATCTGACGCATCAGCATGCGCAGACCACTTGAATTGGCTGGCACGCAGTTACCTCTTCTCGACGTCGCCGAGGCAGTAGCCTACCGAACGCAATGTTTTAATCAGTGGCAGCGAGAAGCCTTTATCAATCTTGGCGCGCAGCTTGGAGAGATGTACGTCGATCAGGTTAGTCTGTGGATCAAATTGATAGCCCCATACCCGCTCCAGCAGCAGCGTACGGCTGATCACTTTGCCGGGATGTTCCATCAGGATCATCAGCAGTTTGATCTCTTTGTCTGTCAGATCGATGCGTTTGCCGCCGCGCCAGGCGGAACGCTGCAGGCAGTCCACTTTCAGATCGGCGAAGGTCATCACCTGACTGTGCTCATTACGGCGTTTGTCACGGCCGACGATGATATCCAGCCGCAGACGCAGCTCATTGAGGTTAAAGGGTTTACCGAGGTAATCTTCCGCGCCCAGTTCCAGCCCCATCACGCGATCGACATCGCGATCCAGCGCCGACAGCAACATGATCGGCGGATGCGGGCGGTCCTGCAACGCACGCAGCACACTGAATCCATCCATACCTGGCAGCATACGATCGAGCAGTACCACGTCATATACTTCCTGTTCAATCGCCTGTAATGCCTCAGCACCATCATGGATCAGACGGCATGAGTGTCCGTGGGCGTGTAACTTCGCGCCCAGCCAGTGGCACAGAGCGGAATCATCATCAACCACTAAAACACGCATAAATTATTCCCCTGAACTGATCGTGCACTCTTATTGGCATTATTTTTAGAATGCAAATTATGATTATTAAAATTACTCAGCGATTGCTTCGGTATAACGGAAGGGAAGGAAACCTGTAACGCCAGGCCTTAACACTACAACAGATAATAACAATCATTATCATTTGATTACAAGAGATTTACACAGGATACCAGGCGATTAACCTGCGGCGCCTCTGCGCCACAGCCCTTGTCTGGTGCGGCATACGCTAAATCTGCTGACTACAAAAAGCCATCAACCTTAATAAAACTTAATCCAGCACCCGATCGACCTGCGTGTTTTTCAGACACAAATTTCGTTGCAATTGCGCTATTTAGGTAAAGTCTTCCGTTGATTCATTTTGCCGGGAACATTAAATTAATTTCAGGTTTCGGGATTTATCTTGTGAGCGCGAATTAACTCTGGCGATACTGAAGGTCAACATGTCGAAAGGAAAATAATTATGTTGCCTGCGCTGTATGAGCGTTATCTTGCGGCTAAAACCAGTCAGCCGAAACTTTATGCACGCGATCTCGCCGATCATTTGGGTGTCAGTGAAGCTGAGCTGACGGCTGCGCGAGTCGGCCATGATGCGCGTCGTTTACAGGATCAATCTCGCGCCCTGCTGGCGGCGCTGGAACAGGCCGGTGAACTCAAAGCGATAACCCGCAATCAGCATGCGGTGCATGAGCATGTCGGGGTCTACCGTAATCAACAGCTGGAAGGCCACGCCGGACTGATCCTCAATCCTGGCGGCATCGATTTACGCCTGTTCCTGAAGCAGTGGCACAGCGCATTTGCGCTGTCAGAAGAGACGCCGCGCGGTGTCCGCCACAGCCTGCAGTTCTTTGATCCGCAGGGTGATGCAGTGCATAAAATCTACGCCACTGACGCGACTGATATGCAGGTGTGGCAGGAGATTATTGCCCGCTTTGCCAGCGAAGTGAGCGCTGCGCCGACGCTGATGGCCGCAGAGCCTGCCGTCTATGTCGACAGCGTTGATGCCGCTCAGCTGGAAAGCGAATGGCGTGCGATGACCGATGTACATCAGTTTTACCTGCTGCTGCACCGCCATAAGTTGTCGCGTCAGCAGGCCTTTAACCTGGTCAGTGACGACCTGGCACGCCGTGTCGATAACCAGACGCTGGCGAATCTGCTGAATCTGGCGCACCGCGATGGCAACAGTATTATGGTGTTTGTCGGCAACCGTGGCTGCGTGCAGATCTTTACCGGCGCACTGGAACGCGTGGAACCGATGCGCGGCTGGCTGAATATCTTTAACCGCAACTTCACCCTGCATCTGCGTGACAGCGATATTGCTGAGAGCTGGATTACCCGTAAACCGACGGCAGATGGCATTGTGACCAGCCTGGAGCTGTATGCCGCCGACGGCACGCAGATTGCCCAGCTGTACGGTCAGCGCCGCGAAGGTGAGCCAGAGCAGACCCGCTGGCGTGAACAGATTGCGCTGCTGGAAGCGGAAAGCGAAGGCGTCGCCGCCTGAACCTTCGGGGAGAGCCGTGGCTCTCCCCCGTTGCACCTGCTGTGCAGTTAACGCTGTGTGCCTTTTACTGTGATCCTGCGTGCCAATTCTCCCCCTCCTCTTTCGCCCGTGGCGCATTCAGCTATGATGATTATCACTAATCCTTTGCACTTCAACAGGTAACAGGAGTCTTCATGGCAGCAACTCAGCATGCACTGATTATTGGCGCGTCACGCGGTATTGGTTTAGGTCTGGCAAACACCCTCGCGCAACGCGGCTGGCAGGTGACCGCCACCACCCGTAATAGTCATCCTGTCAGCAATTCGGCCATTCACTGGTTAACGCTGGATATTAACGATGATCTGCAACGTGAGGCGATTAAGCGGACACTGGCGGAGCAGCGGTTTACTGTAATCTTTATTAATGCAGGCGTCTTTGGACCGGATCATCAGGATCTGGCCCAGAGCAGCGATAAAGAGCTGTTGGCGCTGTTTACCACTAATGCATTTTCACCCGTACGCTGTGCGGCGGAACTGCAACCGCTGTTAGCACCCGGCGGTACGCTGGCGCTGATGACTTCACAGCTCGCCAGCCTGAATGAAAATCCGGACGCCACTTATCCGCTGTATGCCGCCAGTAAAGCAGCGCTGAATATGCTGGCGCGTGGCCTGAGCGCGACCACGGATCAGCACGGCCAGACACTGCTGTGCGTACATCCAGGTTGGGTGCAAACGGATATGGGTGGCGCAGAAGCCACACTGACTGTCACCGACAGCACGGCGGGCATTGCCGACCAGCTGGTGCAGTGGCAGGGAAAAGGCGGGCATCACTATATTGATTACAGCGGCCGGGAACTGGCCTGGTAGTTCACGTGGCGGAAGTTCTACTTCCGCCCTTCCGTCACCATCTTCACTGCCAGCCCGGCGAGTACCGTCGCCATCAGCCAGCGCTGCACCCGCTGCCACAGCGGACGTTCGGCGAGAAAGGCGGCAATCGAACCCGCTGCCATAATGATCATACCGTTGACCAGCATACTGATCGCTATCTGGCTAAAACCGAGGGTTAAAGATTGCGCCAGCACATTGCCGTGCGCCGGGTTGATAAACTGCGGTAACAGCGACAGATACAGCACTGCGGCTTTGGGATTCAGCAGGTTAGTGACCAGCCCCATGGCAAATAGCTTACGCGGGCTGTCCGGCGTTAACGTGCGTACCTGAAAAGGAGACGTGCCGCTGCGCAGCGACTGCCACGCCAGCCATAGCAGGTACAGCGCGCCAGCGATGCGCAACGCGTCATACGCCAGCGGCACCGCCATCACCAGCGCGGTAATACCGAGCGCAGCGCAGAGCATATAGAACATAAACCCAACGGCCACGCCCGCCAGCGAGATCAGGCCCGCTTTTTGCCCCTGACAAATGGAACGCGAAACCAGATAGATCATATTTGGCCCGGGCGTCAGCACCAGGCCAAGAGCGATGGCAGCAAAAGGTAACCACTGAGCCAGCGTCATTTTTCCTCTCCAGCCAGATCGCTGGCGTTAACCGCGTACCGTATCGTCGCCGTAAGCAATCCACTTGTAAGTGGTCAGCGCTTCCAGTCCCATCGGGCCGCGCGCATGCAGTTTCTGCGTGCTGACCGCCACTTCGGCACCCAGGCCAAACTGGCCGCCGTCGGTGAAACGGGTGCTGGCGTTGACGTATACCGCCGAGGAGTCGACCTGCAGCACAAAACGATCCGCGTTCTGGATGCTGCGCGTCAGAATCGCATCAGAGTGCTGCGTGCCGTGCTCACGAATATGCGCGATCGCCTCATCCATCTCCGCCACCACTTTGACGTTCAGATCCAGCGACAGCCACTCGTCGTTATAGTCGGCCTCTTTTACCGCCACCACGTCCGCCGCGCCTGCCTGCAACAGAGGCAATGAAGCAGCGTCAGCGTGCAGTTTGATGCCCTCTTCCGCCATACGACTGCTGAGCGCAGGCAGGAATTGTGGCGCAATGGCCTGATGCACCAGCAGTGTTTCCACCGAGTTACAGGCACTTGGTCGCTGTTTCTTGGCGTTAACAATCACTTTCAGCGCGCTGTCGAAGGCAGCAGATTCGTCGACAAAAATATGGCAGACGCCAATCCCGCCGGTAATCACCGGAATCGTTGACTGTTCGCGGCACAGCTTATGCAGGCCAGCACCACCGCGCGGGATCAGCATATCGACATAGCGATCCAGCTTCAGCAGCTGATTCACCAGGTCACGATCAGGACTTTCAATCGCCTGCACCGCGCCCGCAGGCAGACCATGCTGCTGCAGCGCACGCTGAATCACGCGCACCGTGGCGCCATTGGTACGATACGTTTCTTTCCCGCCGCGCAGGATCACCGCATTACCGGTTTTCAGGCACAGCGAGGCGACATCCACCGTCACGTTGGGACGCGCTTCATAAATCACCCCCACCACGCCCAGCGGCACGCGGCGGCGCTCAATGCGCAGACCACTGTCCAGCTGGCCGCCATCGATCAGCAGGCCGACCGGATCGGCCAGGCGGCACACCTGACGCACATCGTCGGCAATGCCTTTCAGGCGTTCAGGATTCAGCGTCAGGCGATCCAGCAGCGCGGCACTCATACCGTTCTGGCGGGCATCGGCCAGATCCTGCTCGTTCGCGGCGAGGATCTCAGCGCTGTTAGCTTCCAGGCTGTCGGCAATCGTCAGCAGCACCTGGTTTTTCTGCGCGGTGGATAATCCGGCAAGCTGGTATGAAGCGGCCTTCGCGGCTTTCCCCATTTGCTCAAGCATCGAAGACTCCTTAACTGACAATCATATCATCGCGATGGACTGCCACCGGACCATATTCATAACCTAAAATTTCGCTAATCTGCTGGCTGTGATGACCGGCAATCATGCGCATCGCATCACTGTTATAGCGCGATACGCCGTGCGCCACATCGCGCCCCTGCAGGTTGCGGATACGAATCACTTCACCGCGCGAGAAGTTGCCTTCCACCTTGCGAATGCCTTTCGGCAGCAGCGAACTGCCGCGCTCCAGCACCGCCGACAGTGCGCCATCATCAATCACAATTTCGCCGGCAGGCGGCGCGCCAAAGATCCAGCGTTTGCGGTTCTCCAGCGGCGTCTGCTGAGCGTGGAAACGGGTACCGACTGGCTGGCCGGTAATCACATCACCAATCACGCCTGCACGGCTGCCCGCGGCGATAATCACTTCAATACCGGCACGACAGGCAACATCCGCAGCCTGCAGTTTGGTACCCATGCCGCCTGTACCCAGACCAGAGACGCTGTCACCGGCAATGGCGCGCAGCGCATCGTCGATACCATGCACATCACTAATCAGCTCCGCCGTCGGGTTATTGCGCGGATCGGCGGTAAACAGGCCAGGCTGGTCGGTAAGCAGCAGCAGTTTATCGGCGCCCGCGAGGATTGCCGCCAGCGCAGAGAGATTGTCGTTGTCGCCAACTTTGATTTCCGCCGTGGCGACCGCGTCGTTTTCGTTAATCACCGGGACAATATGGTTGTCGAGCAGCGCACGCAGCGTGTCGCGCGCATTGAGGAAGCGTTCACGATCTTCCATATCAGCGCGCGTCAGCAGCATCTGGCCGATATGAATGCCGTAGATGGAAAACAGTTGTTCCCACAGCTGGATCAGCCGGCTCTGCCCCACTGCCGCCAGCAGCTGTTTTGAAGCAATGGTCGGCGGCAGCTCGGGGTAGCCCAGATGCTCGCGTCCGGCCGCCATCGCGCCGGAGGTGACGATAACAATACGATGGCCCGCCGCGTGCAGTTGCGCACACTGGCGAACCAGTTCCACGATATGTGCCCGATTTAATCGGCGTGAACCGCCGGTAAGGACGCTGGTACCCAGTTTTACCACCAGGGTCTGGCTGCCGCTCATTATTTCCTGCCGTTGCTATAAAAAAGGAGTGCAAAAGAACGTTTTAACAGTTGTCAGGCGCGATGCCAACAATCTGCGATGGAAAAGCACAAAATAGCCGTGACAGTGGCGTAGACCAAAAGTTCAGGATTAACAAGAAACCAGTCAAAATGTAATAAAACCGTCATCCCCTGCGGGTAAAACGTTCCTGCGTTTACAAGAGCTAACAAGGCTCGGACTAATTTTACTCATTCGGGAATTTTGATAATGAAAAAGAGCGCTCTGGCAATTATCACGGCCGCATTGGCAATGAGCACCGCAGCACAGGCAGCAGAAGTTTATAACAAAGATGGTAATAAACTGGACTTCTATGGCCGTGTGAAAGCCATGCACTACTTTAGCGACACTGCCAGTAATGATGTTGATAAGTCTTACGTTCGTCTTGGCTTCAAAGGCCAGACTCAGATTAACGATCTGCTGACCGGTTACGGCCAGTGGGAATACCAGTTCGGTGCAAACAAATCAGAATCTCAGGGTTCGACCGGTGACAAAACTCGTCTGGGCTTTGCTGGTCTGAAAGCGGGTGATTTCGGTTCATTCGATTACGGCCGTAACTTTGGTCTGATCTATGACGTTGAATCCATCACCGATATGATGCCGGAGTTCGGCGCTACCGGTTATACTGGTGCTGACGTCTTCATGCTGCAGCGTGCTGGCGGCCTGGCGACTTACCGTAACAGCAACTTCTTCGGTCTGGTTGATAACCTGAAATTTGCGTTGCAGTATCAGGGTAAAAATGAAACTAACAGAAGTTCTGACGGCACCTCTAACGGCGACGGCATGTCTGCCTCTGTTTCTTACAAGTTCTTCGATGCTCTGACTGCAACGGCTGCATACTCCTCTTCTAACCGTACTGTAAGCCAGAAAAACTCTGCATTCGGTCAGGGTGACAAGGCTGACGCATGGGCAACCGGTCTGAAATACGACGATAACGGTGTCTATCTGGGTGCAACCTATGCTGAAACCCGCAATATGAACTCCATCAGTGGTTCTGCCGATGTTAATGGCGTTGAAACTGGCTTCAGCGGTTTCGCCAACAAAATGACCAACCTGGAAGTATATGCACACTACCAGTTTGATTTCGGTCTGCGTCCATCAATCGCTTATGTGCAAACTAAAGCGAAAGATATCGAAAGCGGTGTAGGCGACGGCGACGTGTTCAAATTTGTTGATATCGGCGCACTGTACGCTTTCAACAAAAATATGTCTGTCTTCGTTGATTACAAAATCAACCTGCTGGATGAAGACAACAAGCTGAACCAGAACAGTGACGACATCGTTGCCGTTGGTATGACCTACCAGTTCTAAATTAGTACCACTGCATCCCGCCACAGATGCGGTGTTGTTTTACCCTCGTTATGTGTCTGTAAAAAAAGGCCGCTCACTGAGCGGCCTTTTCTTTATCAGACTAATGCGGCCATCACCGTCGGCTTCACCGGGTCATTAGCAAAACCATCGCGGGTTTCCGGAGACATCTTCAGCGCCTGACCACAATTTTTCCGGAAACCAATTCGATAACACGATCTGCGGAGGCAATCGTTTCAGGCCGGTGAGCAATCAATAAAACAGGTAAACCAAGCTGCCGCAGTGTTTGACTAATAATGGCTTCATTTGCTGTATCAAGATGACTGGTTGCTTCATCAAGCAGCAAGAGCTTTGGCTTTTTATATAGCGCTCTCGCAAGCAAAAGACGCTGTTTTTGCCCTCCGGAAAGCGTCCCGCCTAACTCGCCAATTACGGTCTGGTAACCCATGGGTAAACATTCAATATCCTGACTAATATGAGCAAGCTGCGCGCTTTCATAGACTTTTTCCCAGTCATATTCAGCGGAAAATAAGGTGATATTATCCGCTATTGAACCGCGGAAGAGTTTGTCTTCCTGCAATACGGAGCCAATATCCTGCCTTACATGAACATAATGCGGGCGGGTATGTTCTACCCCCAGAGTGCATATCTTTCCTGATGTCGGTGAATATAAACCCAGTATTAATTTTGCCAGCGTCGTTTTTCCACAACCTGAATGGCCAACCAGTGCGACGATTTCACCTGGCATCACACTTAACGATACCTGAGAAAGGATCGCCCGTTCATCAGGCCCATAACTGAAGCTGACATTATCGATGCTCAGAATCGGTTTGGTCGTGGCATGCTGGGTCAAATCACCACAATTAACATGCAAAATACCGTAGTCTTCGCGCGGATCGTCCTTTGACGCAGCACTTACGCCCTCTCGCTGTGTCAGGACGATATCGGCAAGCCGTTCGCTATACACATCAAGCATGCGATAAGCGCAAGCTTTATCTATAAGACTATTAATACTGGATGAGAATCTGGCCTGAAAAGACATATAAGCAACCAGCATACCTATTGAGAAATGGCCAGAAAGAACTGAACCCGCACCTATCCATAACACCGCTGCGGATACGATACTGGCGATAACGGTCTGGATAATGTTATAAACCATCATCAGTTTACCCTCCCGCAGCTGGGTATTGCGTCTTGCAACATTCAGGTTTATCCAGGCCGACTCCCGCTGAACCAGAGCACCATTTACACGCAGGCTTAATATGCCATGCAAGGTTTCAAGGAAATGGCTTGATTCGCGGGTGCAGGCACTCCAGCTATCTTGCGCCGCCTGCTTTAAGGTACCGAACCAGATAAAACGCAGCACAGCGTAAATAAAGACAGCGATGACAGCGATCATCGTTAGCTTAAGGTTATAAATAATCATCATAGATAACGCTCCGATTACCAGCAAAACATCTAACAATGCTTCAACAATGCTGGTGGTTAGCGTTTTCTGAATAGCGTCAACCGCATTAAATTTTGCGCTAATACTGCCAATATTCCGCGTTTCAAACCAACTTATGGGCAGTCGCAAAAGATGATGGAAAATATTTGCCGCCCACTGCATATTGAAATTTACCGCGAGCGTGATCGTTGCCCATTGTCTTGCTAAACCCAGTAACATTTGAGCTGCTGTAATCAGCAGCATCGCGCTGATAATGACGGTCAGCAGGTCAGCGTCAAGCGATACAAGAACTTCATCAATAACAAGTTGATTGAGTAATGGCCCAATTAAAGCGAGCACTTCCAGCGCCAGAGCGATACAAAAAATACGACCCAAAGCCGCTTTTAAGCCATATGTCTTACCGATGAGAGCCTGCAGGCGAATCTTTCTTTTCTCGTCGCGCCGTTCGAAATGATGAGCAGGAGAGAGTTCCAGGGCGATACCGGTAAAATGACGGCTGGCTTTATCCAGCGTCATCTTTAGCCGGCCTTTTGCCGGATCGTGCAATTCAATGTGGTTACCGCTCACTTTTTTCAGCACGATAAAATGATTCATATCCCAGTAAAGGATACAAGGAAGAGCCAGCTGGTTTAGCTCATTCAATTCCAGACGTACGGCACGCCCTGTTAAATTCAACCTTTCTGCACATTCAATCAGACGGCTAAACGTCATGCCATGTTGTGTGACGGCAAATCGGGAACGCAAGCCTGACAGATCTACGTGATATCCATACCAGCCAGCAATCATGGCTAAGCAGGCTACACCACATTCTGCTGATTCCGTCTGATGTACCAAAGGTAAGCGATTACGCCATCCCCAGTTTAATTGATTGCTTATTTCCATGATTATATTTTCCCCCGCAGGCTCCATACGGGCTCCAGCAACCACTCATATAAATAGCGATTATCCAGTTCAACATCTGCAGCCACTGTCATTCCTGCCCGCAATGGTTCCTGTTTACCATAAGCAGTGATCGTGTCTTTCTCTAAATCAACAATGACCCGATAGTGACCCTCGTTTTGCGTTAAGGAAACTGAATTTCTTAGCATCAGATCAGCAGAACTCAGGCTTGAACGCGTAACCTCACGTATAGCGCCGTATTGAATACCAAACTTTTCATAGGGGAATGAATCAAAACGCAAGCCTACGCGCTGGCGCGGTTTAATAAAGCCAACTGATTTGCTCGGGGCGTAGAGTTCAACCTGCAACTGGGCGCTGGCAGGAATTAACGTCATTAGAGTATCGCTTAAATTAATTGTTTGCCCCGGTTCCGCCAGTACTGCGGCTACGCTGCCATCCACGGGAGCAGTCAGCGCCATTACTTTCTGCGCTTCCAGTTCAACCTTTTGTTGAAGAATGTCCTGCAACTGCCTTTCAATCTCTTCCTGCCGACTTTTTCCCTGCTGGTTTAAACTTTCCAGTTCTGCCTTCATCGCCGCTATTTCACCTTCCAGGCTTAACATAACCTGGCGCTGCTGCTCGACATTTTCTTCCGCGATTGAAAGTTCGATCTCTTTTTGCCGATATTCTGCTTCCGCAATATATTTTTCTTTGAACAGTTTACGATAACGTTCAATCATGGCATGCAAGAGTTTCGCCTGCTGCTGCGCCAGCTTTAACTGCGCCTGAGCGCTTCTCAGTTCATCGCCAATTTTTTCATTCCGATGGCGAATGCCCAGTTGCTGGATAGCATTCGCGGCTTTCTCCTGGTCGCGCTGCCGCTCAAGCAGCTGATATTGCTGAGTCAGCGATAACATCATTGCCGTTAATGTGCCCATGCCACGTCCGTCATAATGCTCACCGCTCAGCCGGTACAGGATCTGTCCCGCTTTCACTTGTTCTCCTTCCTGAACCAAAAGTTCTGTGACATAGCCTCCGTTATGAGCCACGACTTTAATTAATCCGGAAGAAGGTATTACTATTCCCTCAAGGCGAGCTTTACGTGTATATTCTCCTTTAAAAAGAAACAGAAAAACAGCCAAAAGCAGAACTATACTGGCACAAGAAAAAATTGTTAAATTCAGACCAGGTGAAATAATAACCTCACCTTCAATTTGGGAATACTGTGCAGCAATACAATCTTCACGATATAATGAGAAGCATTTCTTAGTCATATTAGCAAGAGATAACAAAGTAACTCATTAATTTATACAAGGTTACATATTTTGATGATGATTAGAAGCCCTCCATACTCTGAAAAACCATCTCAACACTAAAAAAATCCTCTTCAAAAGCATATACATCCCAATAGGCGCAGTGCACAGCAAAATAAATTCAGAAACATTTCTCGGTATATCATAAAACCAAAAACTGGCTATACCAACGCTTTTGAATACAGGAGTAATTATTAAAATCGAAATAAAAACACATATATAATCCAACAACTTAATAATACTCATGAGCATATCCTCCACATTGCGCAAACAGAGCCAGATAATTGGCCCTGTTTATTTCTCTGGCATTAATTAGAACAAGTGCCACCTATATCACCACTTTCACAGCTGCTACTATTGTTACTACTATTATTGTTGCCTCCACTATTATTTTCGTCATTAAAACAACCACCCCCAATAGCACCCGCAGCAACCGAAGTAGCAAAACCACCCAGGTTACCCGTTACTGCGCCCCCCAGAATACCGGCAGCCACGCCATTTGAACAATCACTCTGTAACAGCCCATTACCCGCCGCCGCAGTATTACCAAGGACGCCATTCGCCTGTCCACCATAGCCAATGGCTGTACTCTGGCCACTGTGTGTATTATTGTTTCCCTGGTAATCGCCCTCATAATCGCCATTCTGATTACCGCCACCACCAATGAGATCAATTTCTTCTTTTGTTAATGACTGCATATTCTGTTACTCCTTTAATTAACGCGCTACGTTATCTGCAACGAACAACGCTGCTCCTTGTTAAACTAAAAAGCATATTTATATAGATAGCATTTTAATGTCAATAATTTCATTTAGATTTTACAATGCAAGCATCAAGATTCGCCAACATTTATCTTAAATAATTAAACTTAAAATAATTTATATAACAATAATATATTGCAAATAATAATATTATTAGCACGAATACCAAGCATTAATGTTCATAACTGAGAATATTTAAGTCCTTTTATCACCGATAAAGATATCGATATAGCAACGTTTATTCTGAAAATAAAGACGTTAATTAACAAAAAAAACCATTAACCTCCTGCAAGCTGCTATAACCCCAACAGGATGGCATAAAAAACCATAAACTCTAAAAGAGATTATGGTTTCTGATATCATATATAGCCCGGAGAACGACTTGTTAATAATTCGGCATTACGCGCGATAAACAGCCTCTTCCCGCAATGTGGCCAAATTAAGCCGTCAGCTTCACTGGCTCATCGGCAAAATCCGCCGCCGGCTCCAGCCCCAGATTCATCTCTTTCAGCAGCGCTTTCAGCCGCTCATGGAAGTTGCGCAGCGTCTCTTCCAGTTTCTGGTTGGTCTCTTTACCTTTGATTGCCGTTGGTTGCCAGTCGCCAGCTTTATCGAACAGACCAAAGTGGTACTCATAGGTAAAGCGATCGCTATGGGCTTCCAGCTCCATCCACCAGCCCCAGAATTCACGTTCCTCCGGATCAGGCTTTACATTGACGCAAACCGCCAGGCAGTCGAAGAAAAAGCGGTTATCTGCGCATTTTGCCTCACGGATATAAGGCCCCAGCGCCGTGAAACTTTTCAGCACCCGGCTTTTCGGATGTCCACTCGGTAAAGTCATCGTCTGTGCTCCTTTTGAAATCGCGACCTTAATTATCATCTTACTTCAGGCTGCCGCCAGACTGGAGGTCCTGCAATCTGAATTATCGGGTGTCATGCAACCGCATGAATAATAGCAACGGATCAGCGTAAGCGCTGTGCCAGCCAGTCACAAATTTTTGTCAGCGCGTCATCAAAGTTCTTCAATACCGGCGAGAAGGTAATCGGCAACAGCTTGCCATCCGCAGATGAACTGACGATCAAGCGGGAATCCTCCTCCGGGCTAAAGGGATCGTTGTTCCAGTAGCCCGACAGCATCGGCGTCGGCGTGCGGCGACCCAGCAGCCCCTGAGTTTTCAGCGAATAGCGGTTCAGCTCGGTGCGCAGGGTGCTGTCATCGGCATACGGCATGCCCAGACGGCTGGCCAGCATATCAATATACATATCCGGTACCGAATCCTGACGCTGTGGGTCGGTCAGCAGACTGTGCACCACCGGGCCGAGGCAGGCGACGGCACGCAGGCGTGGTGCTTCCAGATACGCCAGCCGCACTGCGACGTTGGCGCCAAAACGGTAGCCGAAAGCCGCCACGCGGGTATGGTCGATCCACGGAATAGTTTCCAGCTGGCGCAGCACCTGCTGATGCAGGGAACTGGTATCCTGGTTCAGCTTACATTTTGCCGAGAAGCCGACAGAAGGCATATCCACCGTCAGCATGGCGATACCGCGCGGCGCCAGATAGTCATGGAAGAAGCGATAATAGTCGGTCTGCAGCGTATCGAGACCGCCGCACAATATTACGGTGGGATAGGGTGCGGTCGCCTGTTGCGGGATATGCAGGAAACCGGTGACCGAGCCGGCGCCAGAAATAGCGAACTCCAGCGCTTTGATCTCGCCAGCCAGCCGTGGCGCCGCTTCGCCATAGGCGCGATTGGCCAGCGTCTGCGCCTGCTCCGCCAGCTCATCGCCTTTGATATGCGGGTAACCGGCGATACTGAACAGGTTGGCGGCACGCAGCCAGTATTCACCGGCCTGCTTATCGTCGCGGGTCTCCTGCGCTTTTTGCTGCCACAGCGCCGCCTGTTTCGACCACTCATAGATCCAGTTGCCGCCGCGATAGCCGATCACCGTATCGAGCAGTTTCTCGTCGCTATGCTCCGCCGTGCTGACGGCAATACGCGCCAGCACTTCGCTGATCTCCTGCAACGGGATGCCGCGCCAGCCCCACATCAGGCGGTTAACCAGACGATACCAGCCCGCGTGGTGTTCACCGTCGAGCGTCGAATGCACATCGCGCGTGGCATGGCGGCGGCGCTTCACCAGCGCTGAGGTTTCCGGGTGTTTAAAACGAGGTTTGAACAGCTCTTCACTGAGGTTCTTTGGCGTCATGATGAAACTTTCTCTCCGGCGCAGCATAGCGGACAGACAGTGTAACGCAGTCACCACCAGAAAGGACAACGCCCGCAGAGGCGGGCGTTGTAAAAACAGGTAAAAGGTGTGAACGACAATCGGTGTTTGTTAGCCTTTAGAGTTCACAATTGGCGGGACAAATACCACGCCCATATCCCACGGCTGCTCAATCCAGGTGTCCTGTGGGATATCGATAATATAGTCATCCACCAGCGGGCGACCTGCTGGTTTAGCGAAAATGGTCACAAAGTGCGCTTTCGGATACATGTCGCGAATCGCCTGCGCAGTACCGCCGGTATCCACCAGGTCATCAATCACGATAAAGCCTTCACCGTCGCCTTCTGCACGCTTCAGCACTTTCATTTCGCGCTGGTGATCGTGATCGTAGCTGGAGATGCAGACGGTATCCACGTGACGAATACCCAGTTCACGCGCCAGCAGGGCTGCAGGCACCAGACCACCACGGCTTACCGCGATGATGCCTTTCCACTGTTCAACAGGAAGCAGGCGCTGAGCCAGTTTACGGGCATGAATCTGCAGCATGTCCCAGGTGACGACGTATTTTTCGCTCATAAAAGGAATCCCGGCCAACTATATTGGCTTAAAAAGTATGCAATGGGAAAAAGGTTGCGCGAGATTATAGAGATCTGACGCGCTAAAAACCAGCACCTGTGCGTCCAGTTGCAGCTTTTTGCCCCAGCCGGTTACACCCGCTGCCGTAAAGGGTGGTATCCTCTGCTCTGGCTCGTCAGCCTGACTGATGGCGATTTTTTACTGGAAACTTTACGGCGCACCGGACTCGCCGGTGGCCGAAACAGGAGACTTATCGTGTCTGAACTGTCTCAATTATCCCCGCAACCGCTGTGGGATATTTTTGCCAAAATCTGTTCTATTCCGCATCCCTCTTATCATGAAGAAGCGCTGGCTGAACATGTGCTGGCGTGGGCGAAGGAAAAAGGCTTCTGGGCAGAGCGTGACCAGGTGGGCAATATCCTGATCCGTAAACCGGCGACGCCGGGACTGGAAAACCGTAAGCCCGTGGCGCTGCAGGCGCATCTCGATATGGTGCCGCAGAAAAATAACGATACAGTGCACGATTTCACCAAAGATCCGATTCAGCCGTATGTTGACGGCGAGTGGGTGAAAGCACGCGGCACCACGCTGGGCGCGGACAATGGCATCGGTATGGCCTCTGCGCTGGCGGTGCTGGCTGATGACTCTCTGCAACACGGCCCGCTGGAAGTGCTGCTGACCATGACCGAAGAAGCCGGCATGGATGGCGCTTTTGGTCTGCAGGCAGGCTGGCTGCAGGCGGAGATTCTGATCAACACCGACTCCGAAGAGGAAGGTGAGATCTATATGGGCTGCGCCGGTGGCATCGATTTTATCACCACCCTGCCCGTTGAGCGCGAAGCGGTGCCTGCGGGTTACACCACGCTGAAACTGACGGTGAAAGGCCTGAAAGGCGGCCACTCCGGTTGCGATATCCATGTCGGTCTGGGCAATGCTAACAAACTGCTGGCGCGTTTCCTGGCAACCCAGGCGAAAGCGCTGGATGTGCGTCTGGTGGATTTCACCGGTGGTACGCTGCGTAACGCCATTCCGCGCGAAGCGTTCGCCACGCTGGCAATTGCAGCCGATAAAGTCGATGCGCTGAAAGCGGCGGCGACGGGCTATCTGGCAACACTGCAGAACGAGCTGAGCGCCAAAGAGAAGAATGTGAATGTACTGGTGGAGCCGCTGGCGAGTGAAAGCCAGGCGCTGACTGCGAACAGCCGCGATCGTTTCCTCGCACTGCTGAACAGTACGCCAAACGGCGTGATTCGCAATTCCGATGTGATGAAAGGCGTGGTGGAAACTTCGCTGAACGTCGGCGTGGTGTCGATTAATGAGCAGGAAGCCGAAATCATCTGCCTGATTCGTTCTCTGATCGACAGCGGCAAAGATTATGTGGTGGAAATGCTGACCTCACTCGGTGAGCTGGCGGGAGCAAAGACAGCGCCAAAAGGCGGCTATCCGGGCTGGCAGCCTGACGCCAGTTCACCGGTGATGGCGCTGGTGCGCGAAACTTACGAGAAACTGTTTAACCGTACGCCGAATATCCAGGTGATTCATGCTGGTCTGGAGTGTGGTCTGTTTAAGAAGCCTTATCCAGATATGGATATGGTTTCAATCGGGCCAACCATTACCGGGCCACACTCGCCAGATGAGCAGGTGCATATCGAGAGCGTGGGTCTGTACTGGAAACTGCTGACTGAGCTGCTGCGGGTGATTCCGGCGAAATAGTCGCTTCAGGCTGGTGACTCACTCAGGGGAGTCGCTTTTTGTCCGGTGAATGGCGCCGGAAACAGGGTCAGCTCCGGAAAGACGCAAAATCTGTCATCCATGACAGCTCGGCCCGCGCCGTCCATGGCGCGGGACGCTTTCCTCCGCTGACCCTGTTCCCTGCGCTTTAACGTTGTGTGGTGCTGCCGGGTTTCAGATGTTGCCAGATTTCAGATGCTCCCTGCGCTAAGTTGATGAGTTACTACCGGGTTAGCCGTGACAGAAATCTTTAACTGTCCTGAATCACTGCTGTTTCAGTCAGTGATTACCACCCCAGCACCAGCTGCCGCTCGAGCTGTGGATGCAGCAGGCTGACATGCAATCCCACGAGTCGCACTCCGCGCTCGCCACGCCGTTCATCCCAGGTTTTCTTTGCCAGCGCAATCAGGTCGCTTTTATTCAGCACCGGCCAGACATGTTCCTGGGTAGTCAGCTGGAAATCGTTAAACTTCAGTTTCACCCCCTGACGGGCGATCTGTCGGTCCGGCTTAATCGCGGTTAAGCGCCGCTCCAGCTCCTCATACAGCCAGTCGAGTATCTTCAGGCACTCTTCCCAGCTATGAATATCTTCAGACAGCGTGCGCTCCACGCCGAGGGATTTGCGCTCGCGCTCGGTAATCACTTCACGGTCGTCGATGCCATTGCTGCGCTCCCACAACACGCGGCCAAACTTGCCAAAGCGTTTCAATAACATCGCCAGATCGCTGTTCTGCACATCCGCACAGGTCAGCAGCCCCATTTCTTCCAGCTTTTTGCCAGTGACTTTGCCGACGCCGGGGATTTTCACCAGCGGCAGCGTCAGCAGGAAATCCGGCATCTGCTCGGGTGTAATAACAAACTGGCCGTTGGGTTTATTGAGGTCGGAGGCAATCTTGGCGAGAAACTTTATCGGCGCGATGCCAGCGGACGCCGTCAGCTGCAGTTCATCGGCAATACACTGGCGGATTTCGCGCGCCATCAAAGTCGCGGAGCCATGGCAGTGCGGGCTGTCGCTGACATCCAGATAGGCTTCATCCAGCGACAGTGGCTCCACCAGCGCAGTGTAACGGGAGAAAATTTCGCGGATATGCGCCGAAGCCGCCTTATAGGCATCAAAACGCCCGGGGATCACTTTCAGATGCGGACAGAGCTTGAGCGCCATGGCGGTAGACATCGCGCTGCGCACGCCGTATTTGCGCGCCGGGTAGTTGGCGGTGCTAATCACGCCGCGCTGTTTCTGGCTGCCGCCAATGGCGATAGGAATATCGCGTAAACGGGGATCATCGCGCATTTCGACGGCGGCAAAGAAGCAGTCCATATCGACATGAATGATTTTACGCATTGACCCTCCGCTTTACTGGATAAGCATACAGTAAAATTACAAAATGATCAGCAATAATCGTCTCTGGCATCTTGATAAAAAAATCAACAATGCTAATGTTCTGCTGCGATAGCGGAATTTTCCGATAATGCAAGCAGACGACGGGAACCTCATCGCCGAGTGACGACGTCAAAAAATAACACCCTCTATCTCAAGGGAAGCAGAATGGCCAAAATCGCACTGTTGTTTGCGATGATTTTTATGCCAGCCGTTTGTCTGGCCAGTGTAAATGAACCTGTTCAGCCGCTGGCGCCGGTAAGCAAAGAGTTAAAGAAACAATTACTGGGTACACCCGTTTATATCCAGATCTTCAAAGAAGAACGTACGCTTGAGCTGTATGGCAAAATCGGCAACGAGTTTCGTCTGCTGGACAGCTATCGCATCTGTAATTTCTCCGGCGGCCTGGGGCCGAAAAAGCGTCAGGGCGATTTCAAAAGCCCGGAAGGCTTTTACACCATTAATCCCCGCCAGCTGAAGCCGGACAGCCACTTTTATCGTGCGATTAATATTGGCTTTCCGAATGAATACGATCGCCAGCAGGGCTATGACGGCAAGTATTTAATGATTCATGGAGCTTGTGTGTCTGTTGGCTGTTACGCCATGACCGACGCGGGTATCGATGATATTTATACTTACGTGAATGCAGCGCTGCGTAATGGCCAGTCAGAAATCAACCTGAATATCTATCCATTCCGCATGACGGAGAGCAATATGCAGCGCCACCGCAACTCGTATTATGCGAGTTTCTGGAAGCAGCTGCAGCCCGGTTACCAGTGGTTTGTGGAGCATCGCCAGCCACCGACCGTGAGTGTCACTAACGGCCAGTATGTGCTGAACAGCAATCCGGTGCTTAGCGCCCCGGCAGCGCAAAGCGGATCATTTCTCGCGCTCACCCAGACAAAATAACGCCCAGTCACCTGGCGCAATCTTGTTCCAGGTTTCATTGCCAGTCAGCGGCTGAGTGGCAATCACCGTGACCACGTCGTTTGGCGTGGTCTGCTTCTGAAAATCTATCTCCACGTCCTGATCGAGCAGCTTGGCAGTACCGAACGGCGCGCGGCGAGTGATCCAGAACAGGTTGGTGGAGCAGAACGCCATCAGATAACGCCCGTCCGACAACAGCATATTAAATACGCCCTTTTCGCGCAGTTCTGCCGCCAGCTCAGCAATATAGCGGAATACCGCTGGCCAGTTGCCCGGTGTACGCGGATAGCGGCTGCTCAGCTGATGCAGCAGCCAGCAAAACGCCTGCTCGCTGTCGGTTTCCCCTACCGGACGAAACTGACCGGTTTCCAGCTGGCGATAACCTTTTAGCTGCCCGTTGTGCGCATAGGTCCAGTTGCGTCCCCACAGCTCACGGGTAAACGGGTGGGTATTCTCCAGCGACACTTCACCGCGGTTAGCCTGGCGAATATGCGCCACCACCGAGTGAGATTTGATCGGGTATTCCTGCACCAGGCGCGCAATCGGCGAATTAAAGCTCGGCTGCGGATCTTTAAATGTGCGACAGCCTTTCCCTTCGTAAAAGGTAATGCCCCAGCCATCCTTATGCGGCCCCGTGCCGCCGCCACGCTGTACCAGCCCGGTAAAGCTAAAGCAGATGTCCGTTGGGACGTTCGCGCTCATCCCGAGCAGTTCGCACATAGTGGTGACCTCAGAAATCAACGTATCCCTCCCCTGCCTTAGCAGGGGAGGTGCGGCTTATTTTGCCATCTCTTTTTCAATTAACAGGATCAGGATATGGATCACTTTAATGTGAATTTCCTGAATGCGATCGGCAAAACCGAAGTGCGGTACACGGATTTCCACATCTGCCGCGCCATCCATTTTGCCGCCATCTTTACCCGTCAGGGTGATCACTTTCATGCCCTGCGCGCGTGCTGCTTCAATCGCTTTAATCACATTAGCAGAGTTGCCGGAAGTGGAAATGCCCAGCAGCACGTCGCCTGCGCGGCCAACAGCTTCAATATAGCGCGAGAAGATATAGTCGTAGCCAAAGTCGTTGCTGACGCAGGAGATATGGCTGACATCGGAAATGGCAATCGCCGGATAGCCAGGACGGTTTTCACGGTAACGGCCGGTCAGCTCTTCCGCGAAATGCATGGCGTCACAATGGGAACCGCCATTGCCACAGGAAAGCACTTTACCACCGGCCTTGAAAGAGTCAGCCAGCAGCACGGCTGCACGCTGAATCGCGTGGATGTTAGCGTCGTCACTGAGGAATTTGTTCAGGGTGTCAGCGGCTTCATTCAGCTCGGAACGAATAATATCCTGGTACATAGGTATGTCCTTGGAGGAAAGAAATTTGTCCAAGTTTACCGGAATGACTGTAAGGCGAAAAGCGCTCTGCCGCACAAGCGGCGGCTTTGACTTTTGATGCGGCCGGAGTGTGAGCCAGGTTGTAATTTAAATGTAAACACATTGCTAACAAAGTTTATCTGCTCTAAACCTGTATTACACCCAACAGGTCAGACCTCTTACAACTTACGGAGCGGTTCATTATGATGGTTCTCAGTATTCTCGCGACGATGGTGCTGGTGGGCGCGCTGTTTTATCACCGCGTCAATCTGACGCTCGCCAGCGTGCTGCTGCTGGTATGGACAGCCGCCATGGCGGCCGTATCACTGTGGACGCCGTGGCTGCTGCTGCCGCTGGCGATTATTCTGCTGCCATTTAACCTGCTGCCGCTGCGACGCGCCATCTTCTCCCGACCCGTGCTGCAAATTTTCCAGAAAGTGATGCCGCCGATGTCACGTACGGAAAAAGAGGCGATTGACGCCGGGACCACCTGGTGGGAAGGCGATCTGTTTCGCGGCAATCCTGACTGGCAAAAATTGCACAACTATCCGCAACCGCGTCTGACGGAAGCGGAGCAGGCGTTTATTGACGGCCCGGTGGAAGAAGCCTGTCGTATGGCTAACGATTTTCAGATCACCCATGAAACCGCCGATCTGCCACCGGAACTGTGGGCGCACCTGAAAGAGCACCGCTTCTTCGCCATGATTATCAAAAAAGAGTATGGCGGCCTGGAGTTTTCGGCCTATGCCCAGGCGAAAGTACTGCAGAAACTGGCGGGCGTCTCCGGCATTCTGGCGATTACCGTCGGGGTGCCGAACTCGCTCGGCCCTGGCGAGCTGCTGCAACACTACGGCACTGATGAACAAAAAGACCACTACCTGCCACGTCTGGCGCGCGGCCAGGAGATCCCCTGCTTTGCCCTGACCAGCCCGGAAGCGGGTTCCGATGCCGGTGCGATTCCGGATACCGGCGTGGTGTGTATGGGCGACTGGCAGGGGCAGCAGGTGCTGGGCATGCGCCTGACGTGGAACAAACGCTATATCACTCTCGCGCCGATTGCCACCGTGCTCGGGCTGGCGTTTAAGCTCTCCGATCCGGATCATCTGCTGGGCGACAGCGAAGAACTGGGTATCACCTGTGCGCTGATCCCAACCAGCACCCCTGGTGTGGAAATTGGCCGCCGCCACTTCCCGCTTAACGTACCGTTCCAGAACGGCCCGACGCGCGGTCAGGATATCTTTGTGCCGCTGGATTACATTATTGGCGGACCGAAAATGGCCGGTCAGGGCTGGCGGATGCTGGTGGAGTGCCTGTCCGTCGGGCGCGGCATCACCCTGCCATCCAACTCGACCGGCAGCCTGAAAAGCATTGCGCTGGCGATTGGCGCGTACGCCCATATTCGCCGCCAGTTCAAACTGCCGATTGGTAAAATGGAAGGGATTGAAGAGCCACTGGCGCGCATTGCCGGTAACGCGTATGTGATGGATGCGGCAGCATCATTGATCACCTACGGTATCATGCAGGGTGAAAAACCAGCGGTACTGTCGGCTATCGTTAAGTATCACTGTACCCACCGCGGTCAGCGCGCGATTGTCGATGCGATGGATATTGCTGGTGGTAAAGGCATTATGCTCGGCAGCAGCAACTTCCTGGCGCGTGCTTACCAGGGCGCGCCAATCGCCATTACCGTGGAAGGGGCGAACATCCTGACGCGCAGCATGATTATCTTTGGTCAGGGTGCGATTCGCTGCCATCCGTATGTTCTGCAGGAGATGGCCGCCGCGCAGGATCACGACGTCGAGGCGTTCGACAAGGCGCTGTTCAGCCATATCGGCCATGTCGGCAGCAATAAGATGCGCAGTCTGTGGCTGGGTCTGACCGGCGGTCGCACCAGCAAGACGCCAGCGCGTGACGCCACCCGTCGCTATTATCAGCATCTGAACCGCCTCAGCGCCAACCTCGCGCTGTTATCTGATGTCTCCATGGCGGTACTCGGCGGTAGCCTGAAACGTCGCGAACGCATCTCTGCGCGACTGGGCGATGTGCTGAGCCAGCTCTATCTCGCCTCAGCGGCGCTGAAACGCTATGAAGATGAGGGACGTCATGAAGCAGATCTGCCGCTGCTGCACTGGGGTGTGCAGGATGCGTTGTACCAGGCGGAAAACGCCATTGATGACCTGCTGCGCAACTTCCCTAACCGTATGGTTGCTGGCCTGCTGCGCGTGGTGATTTTCCCGCTCGGCCGCCACTGCCGTGCGCCATCGGATCGGCTGGATCATCAGCTGGCGCGTATTCTGCAGGTGCCTTCCGCTACCCGCACGCGTCTGGGACGCGGCCAGTATCTGACGCCTGGCGAAAATAATCCGGCGGGCCAGCTGGAAGAAGCGCTGCAGGATGTGATGGCGGCGGAGGTAATTCATGACCGTCTGTGCAAGCAGTTGAATAAACATCTGTCGTTTACCCGACTGGATAAGCTGGCGCAGCGTGGCCTGCTGCAGGGCTGGATTGATCAGCAGGAAGCGGATGTTCTGACGCGGGCTGAAGCCAGCCGCCTGCGCAGTATTAATGTTGATGATTTCGAGGCGGATGCGCTGGCGACGCAGCCAGTGAAGGAGGATAAGCCTGCACGCAAGATTGAAGCGGCGTAGCGGCAAGTTGCTGTAATGCCGGCGTTTGGGTTGCTGATGGCTCGAACCAGGGTGGTGACAGAGCGAACCCGGGTTGCTGATGGATCGAGCCTGCGCAGGGAACACGGTCAGCTACGGAAAGTCGCTTTTCGCCATCCGTGGCCGCTCGGCCCGCGCCGTCCATGGCGCGGGACGCTTTCCTCCGCTGACCGTGTTCCCTGCTTCCTGAGTATTGATATTGCTGTCAGAGGCGCCCTACTTTCACACAGCCTTAACCGTTCTGCCGCACCCGCGCAATCAGCGCATCGATATCCTGAATATGTGGCGCCGCCAGAATCAGTGCGCGACCCAGGCTGATGGCATGGCGCAGGCACTCATCACGCATCGGCTCGCTGGCGATTTTCTTGATATCCGCCACCTGCGAAATCCCCACGGTACGACGAATCAGCTCGGTTCCACAGAAGCCAATGGTGTCACGCAACACCTGCTGCAGAAACACCTCAGCATAGCCCGGCCACGCCAGCGCCTGATCGCGGGTTTTCGCCGCCGCCAGTTCAAGGAAACGGCTGGCAAATGCCTGCCACACTTCACGCACATCTTTCAGACGCTGTTCGCGGCCATCCGCTGCTTCACGCGCAGACAGCAGACCCGGCAGCGCACAGTAGTTAATCAGCAGGTTGCCAATCGCCGTGCCGACATCAAAGCCGATCGGGCCATAGAAACCAAACTCAGCATCAATCGCCTTCAGGCTATCCTGGGTGACAAAAATCGAACCGCTGTGAATATCACCGTGCAGCAGCGCCTGGGCATGGGAGAGGAAGCGGTGCTTCAGCTCCGCTACGGCGATCTTCAGCTCATTATCGTTACGCAGCTCAGCAACAAAGCTTTCCAGCGTCGCCGGATACGCATTACGCTCATGCACCTGGTAAGGATCGTTAAAGAACAGATCCTCCGTCATCTCACACAACTCAGGGTTGGTGAAACGGATTACATCGGCTTTTTTTGCATGTGGATGCTGGAAGAAATCAGAGGTGTGGAACAGCGTCTGCGCCAGATATTCGCCGACCTGGGATGCAGCTTTCGGGAAATAACTGCCTTTCACCAGCTCACCGCGCCAGATAGTGTGATCGGAAAGATCTTCCAGCACCATCACCGCTAATTCGGTGTCGTAGTGCAGCACGTTGACGGTATGCTGCGGGCAGAACTCGCCATGCACCTTCAGCGTTTCCGCTTCCAGACGCGCGCGATCGAGCGTCAGCGGCCAGGATTCCCCCACCACGCGCACATAAGGTAATGCCTGTTTGACGATAATCCGGCTTTTTCCTGTGGTGTCGAAAATCTTAAACACCAGATTCAGGTTACCATCGCCCACTTCCTGCGCGTCCACCAGTGAAGCGGGATCGTCCAGTCCGCCAAATTTTTGGGCATACTCCACAGCATCTGCGACAGTGAACGTACGGTATTGCGACATTGCCTTCATCCTCATCAAATCTTTGTATACTTTCTAAGAACAAGCCGTTCAGACGTCTATACATCCGCATTGCATGTTGGCACAATATGCAGCATTAACGCAACATGGATTTAAACCTCATGCAGACATTTAGCACCACCAGTTTACGCGTCCGTGATAACCAGCTTTCCATCCTTGACCAGCAGGCGCTGCCGCAGGAAAAAATCTGGTGCGATACCCCCAGCGTCGACAGCCTGGTCGCGCATATCAAAGCGCTGCGCGTTCGCGGCGCACCGCTGATTGGCCTTTCCGCCAGCCTGCTGCTGGCGCTGCTGGCCGAAAACGGTATGCCAAAAGCCGAACTGGCCAGCGCGCTGGAGATACTGCGTGCGGCGCGTCCTACCGCAGTCAATCTGATGAACAACCTCGACCGCATGAAACAGGCGCTGGCGCAGGACAACTTCGTGGCGGCGCTGAGTGATGAAGCGCTGCGTCTGGTGGCGGAAGATAAAGCGCTGTGCGATAACATCGCCGCTGCCGGCAGTGAACTGGTGCAGCCTGGCAGCCGTCTGCTGACGCACTGCAACACCGGCGGTCTGGCGACGGCAGGGGTCGGCACTGCGCTGGGCGTGATTGCCCGTGCCCACCAGCAAGGTAAAGTGGCGAATGTCTGGGTCGATGAAACCCGCCCGCTGCTGCAGGGTGGCCGTCTTACCGCCTGGGAACTGGGTGAGCTGGGCGTGCCGTACCAGCTGATTTGCGACTCGATGGCCGCCAGCCTGATGGGTCAGGGCAAAGTCGATGCTATCTGGGTCGGAGCGGATCGCATCGCTGCTAATGGCGATGTGGCGAATAAAATCGGCACTTACAGCCTGGCGGTGCTGGCGCACTACCATCGCATACCGTTTTATGTTGCGGCGCCGCATACCACGCTCGACAGGCATTGCCCGAACGGTGCTGCTATTCCTATCGAACAGCGCGATGCACGTGAAGTCACAGGCGTGGCGGGCAGTTTTGGTCAGGTACAGTGGGCGCCGGAAAACGCCAGCGTCTACAATCCGGCGTTTGACGTCACGCCAGCTGCGCTGATCAGCGGCTGGGTGCTGGATACCGGCGTGGTGACACCAGAGCAGGTAGCAGCAGGATTTTTCCAGCCGAAATAACTGGGTGCAGGGAACGGACTGAAAGCATGCTCAGGCGGCATATTCCCCCATGGTATGAGGGAGAGGATTACACCCCTTCCCCCGCGAGCGGGGGAAAAGGAACACTACGGCAGACGCGGATAGGCGTCAGCGATCGTGTCGCCGGTAAAGTTAGCGATCCAGCCTTCCTGGTTATCGAAGATACGGATCGCAGTAAAGTGCGGCGCAGACCCCATATCAAACCAGTGCGGCGTTCCCGCCGGCACTGAAATCAGGTCATTCTTCTCACACAGGATCTGGTAGATCTTGCCATCCAGGTGCAGGCAGAACAGCCCGGCGCCTTCAACAAAGAAACGTACTTCATCTTCGCCATGGGTATGCTCAGAAAGAAACTTGGTGCGCAGCACCTCTTTCTGCGGGTTATCAGCACGCATGCTGATCACATCCCAGCTCTGATAGCCCTTCTCCGCCACCAGGCGATCAATTGCATGCTGATAGGCTTTGATTACGGTGTCAGCGTCCGGATTTTCCCCCAGATCGCGATCGGCTTCCCAGCGTTCAAAGCGCACGTCTTTGGCATTCAGCTGCTGACGGATCTCTTCAGCATCCGTGCTGTGCCAGATGGGCTGGCTGGCTTCGGTATCGGTAAAAATAGTCAATGCACTCATGAGGAAAACAGCTCCAGGTTAATCTGATCAAAACGGTTTACCTGACGATGGACGCTGAGCGCATCCGCCTCGCCGCGAATTAACTGCACGGTGTGCCAGCCTGCCTGCTGCGCCGCATCCAGTTCCTGATGGATATCGGATAAAAACAGCAGTTCACTGGCGGGCAGATCGATCTGGCTGGCAATATTGCGGTAGGAAGACTCCTCACGCTTGGCGCCGACATGGGTATCGAAATAGCCGCTAAATAGCGGAGTGATATCACCTTCATCGCTGTAGCCAAATAACAATTTCTGCGCAGCTACTGAGCCAGATGAATAAACATACAATGCAATGCCCTGCGCCTGCCACTGTTGCAGCGCAGGCAGCACGTCCGGATAAAGATGCCCTTTAAAATCGCCGTTCAGATAGCCATCGCGCCAGATCATGCCCTGCAGGGCTTTCAGCGGCGTGGATTTGCGGTCTTCATCGATATACGCCAGCAGGGTCTGTGTCAGCTGTTCAAGGGAGGCCTCCGGCTGGGCAATTTCGCTGCGCAGCTCGTCCAGCGCTGTGCACACCGCCGCTTCCTGCTGATGCTGCACCAGCCAGGCTGCCAGCCGCTCACGGGCATAGGGGAATAAGATATTATGCACAAAGCGAATATCGCTGGTGGTGCCTTCAATATCGGTGACAATCGCGCGAATCATTTGGCCTCCAGCAGGCGTCGTTGCATTTCACATAAGAACAGGAATTCCAGACCTTCCAGATGACGCTGCGCCTCTGCAACATCTTTGCCCCAGCAGGTCAGGCCGTGGCCGCGTAATAAGAAACCGTAACGCAGCGGCGTCTGTTGATGAAACGCTTCAAGTCGCTGCGCCAGCGCAGTGATGTCCTGGTCGTTATCAAACAGCGGGATCGCCACGCTGTCGAGGTGTGAGTGCTGCCCGGCGAGCGTTTTCTGCATCTCATAGCCCTGCAGCATCAGCGCGTCGCCCTTTTCCACGCGGGAAAGCACCGTTGAGTTCACAGTATGGGTATGCAGCACCGCGCCAGTGTCGGGAAACAGGCGATAGATTAAGGTATGCAGCCCGGTTTCCGCCGACGGTCTACGTCCGGAGGGCACATGGTTGCTGGCGATCTCCACCTGGATAAAATCGTCCGACGTCAGGCTGCCTTTATCTTTGCCGGATTCGCTGAGCAGGCAATAGCGGTCATCCTGACGTACCGACATATTACCGCCGGTGGCGGGCGCCCAGCCTTTGGCACCAATCCAGTGGCAGGTGGCCACCAGTTGATCTAACTGAGATAAAACCGTCATACCGTTCCTTATTCTTTATGGTATAGACGTCTATGCGTCTTGATTGCCAAATACTATCACCCTGTTTATAGTGAGAGCAACTTGAAGAAATTCGCGCTAAAGGCCAGACACGTATGAGTCAAACTCCACTGATTCCCGAGAGCAAACTTCCGGCGCTCGGCACCACTATTTTCACGCAAATGAGCGCCCTCGCAGCGCAGCATCAGGCGATCAATCTGTCGCAGGGTTTTCCGGACTTTGATGGCCCGGCTTATCTGCAGGAGCGTCTGGCATACCATGTCAGCCAGGGCGCTAACCAGTATGCACCGATGACCGGCGTCCAGCCGCTGCGTGACGCGATTGCCGATAAGACCGCTGCGCTGTATGGCTATCAGCCGGATGCCAGCAGTGATATCACCGTCACCGCGGGTGCAACCGAAGCACTGTATGCGGCGATTACCGCACTGGTGCGCCCGGGCGATGAAGTGATTTGCTTTGACCCAAGTTACGACAGTTATGCCCCCGCCGTCACGCTCGCCGGTGGCGTACTGAAACGTATCGCGCTGCAGCCACCTGCGTTTAAGGTCGACTGGCAGCAGTTCGCCTCACTGTTGTCGCCACGTACCCGGCTGGTGATCCTCAATACGCCGCATAACCCGTCGGCAACGGTCTGGCAGAAAAGTGATTTCGCTGCACTGTGGCAGGCGATTGCCGACCAGGAAATCTATGTACTGAGCGACGAAGTGTATGAGCATATCTGCTTTGATGCAGCAGGCCATACCAGCGTGCTGGCACATCCGCAACTGCGTGAACGTGCTATCGCCGTTTCCTCGTTCGGTAAAACCTTCCATATGACCGGCTGGAAAGTGGGCTATTGCGTGGCGCCTGCGGCACTGAGCGCGGAAATTCGTAAAGTGCACCAGTATCTGACTTTTTCGGTGAATACTCCGGCGCAGCTGGCGCTGGCGGATATGCTGCGCCAGCAGCCTGAGCACTATCAGGAACTGCCGGAGTTCTATCGTGCGCGCCGCGACCGTTTTGTACAGGCGCTGGCGAAAAGTCGTCTGGAACTGCTGCCGTGCGAAGGCACCTACTTCTTACTGGCGGATTACAGCGCGATTTCCGATCTCGACGACGTCAGCTTCTGCAAGTGGCTGACGAAAGAGGCTGGCGTGGCGGCGATCCCGCTGTCCGTGTTCTGCGCCGATCCTTTCCCTCATAAACTGATCCGCCTGTGCTTCGCGAAACAGGAAGCCACGCTGGATGCTGCTGCGGAGCGCCTGTGTCAACTTTAAACCTGACCGTATTGCAACAACCGCTGGTGTGGATGGATGGCGAAGCGAACCTGCGCCACTTTGATACCCTGCTGGCGGATATTCGCGGACGTGACCTGATTCTGTTGCCGGAAATGTTCACCACGGGTTTCGCGATGGAAGCGGCACAATCGTCGCTGCCACAGACGCGGGTGGTGGAGTGGCTGCATGGCCATGCGCAAGCCACAAACGCTCTGGTGGGCGGCAGCGCCGCAATTCAGACGGAGAAAGGCGCAGTCAACCGCTTCCTGCTGGTGGAGCCGAACGGTACGCTGCACAGCTATGACAAGCGCCATCTGTTCCGTATGGCGGATGAGCATCACCATTATCTGGCGGGTGACAAGCGCGAGATTATTGAGTGGCGCGGCTGGCGGATTCTGCCGCAAATCTGTTACGACCTGCGCTTCCCGGTGTTTTCGCGTAACCAGAACGACTACGATCTGGCGCTGTATGTGGCGAACTGGCCTGCGCCGCGCGCGCTGCACTGGCAGGCGTTGCTGCTGGCGCGCGCAATTGAAAACCAGGCGTATGTCGCAGGCTGTAACCGCGTTGGCAGCGACGGCAACCAGCACCAGTACAGCGGTGACAGCCGGATTATCAGTCCACAGGGTGAGATTCTGGCAGCGGGCGAACCACATCAGGCGGCGCGTCTGGATGCTGAGCTGTCGCTGGAGGTGCTGCGCGAGTATCGCGATAGATTTCCGGCATGGCGCGATGCCGACAACTTCAGCCTGTGAACAGCTGGCTAACGCAGCGGCCATAAAAACAAATCGCCCGCAGAAAGCATACTTTTTGCGGGCGGTTTGTTGACGATTTAGCGTTGTGTTTCGTTAACAGGACTAACCTGTCACGCCACAAAACTTTCCATTACACTGATTCTTACTACTGCATCGGTATCCTCGCCGGTACAGCACGCTATCCTCCGGCGGTAATTATTATAATTAACCTGATACCTCGGTCATTTCCCTGGTGTTAGCCGTGTTCACGGAAGAACTTAAGGCAAATTATGCCGATAAATTCGCCTGAATCAATGCCCGCTGAAAAACGCGTTAATTGAAAGCTTAATCGTCCCGAAAAAAATATTGCCTTGTATATCAGTCAGAAAAAGATAACACCGCCTTCATAAGGCAGGAAAAATTAGTGATATCAGCGGAAAATAAAGAAGAAAACACCAAAGTTCATCAGAAATTAATTAGATTTACTTAGGTGTTTTTGTTACTCGAATGGATACATTTTCTGGAAAATATTGGCAACTTTCCGCGCGAAAATCAGTGTTTCTGACGCCCCGCCCTATCGCTCTCACCACTGGCGATATCATGCACCGCCTGCAAATAAGCCTGCAGCGCAACAGCCACATCCCGCTGCATTACCGCTTCTGCCGGATGATGGCTGATACCACGATCGCAGCGCACAAACAGCATTCCCACCGGCCAGCGCTCCGCAATGGCAATTGCGTCATGTCCTGCGCCACTGGGCAGTGATAACGATACGCCCTGCGCCTGCGTGACTGCCGTCGCCAGCGTCGTCTGCAAAGCGCTATCACAGCGCGTGGCGCCAATGCGGTAGTACTCATCGGCAGTGAAGCGTAACCCACGGCGCAGCGCGATAGCCTCAGCAACCTCCAGCAGTTCGGCAAGCAAATCCGCCAGCGGCTGATCTTCTGGCCCACGCACATCCAGCGTTAGCTGCACTTCCCCTGGAATGACGTTCACCGCGCCGGGAAAGCACTGTAAGGTGCCGAAAGTCGCGACTAATTGCGGGTTATGTTCTGGCGTGCGCTTTTCGGCATATACCAGCCACTCGGCTGCGGCGGCCAGCGCATCTTTACGCTGCTGCATCGGCACTGTGCCGGCATGTCCGGCCTCGCCAATAAAACGGCAGTTCAGCCTGCGCGCGCCGTTAATCGCTGTCACCACGCCCAGCGGCAGCTGCGCCTGTTCCAGACACGGCCCCTGCTCAATATGCAGCTCCAGATAAGCGACAATATCGCTGACCTGCCGCGCAGCATGGGCAATATTGCCCGCATCCAGCCCTGCCATGTGCAGCGCATCGGCCACGCTAATGCCATCGGCATCCTGTTGCACCAGCCAGTCTGACGGCCAGCTGCCAGTGAGCCCCCTGCTGCCCAGCAGCGTAATGCCGAAACGCGTGCCCTCTTCATCGCCAAAGCCGACAATCTCTATCGCCAGCGGCAGACGCAATTGACGCTGATGCAGCCAGTGTACGGTTTCGATTGCCGTCAGGACGCCCAGCATGCCGTCATAACGTCCGGCATCGCGCACGGTATCCAGATGAGAACCCAGCAACAGCGCAGGCGCGCCTGACTGCACGCCTTCATAGCGGCCACAGATATTGCCGACGCTGTCCTGCCACACCTGCATTCCCGCCGCCTGCATCCACTCACCGACGCGGGCGTTGGCATGCAGATGTTCCGGCGACAAATAGACCCGCGTCAGCTGCCCGGCGGTTTCGCTGATTTCCGCCAGCGCATCGCAGCGCGCCATCACGCGCGCAGCCGCCTGTGCCGCGGCGTCGGCACTCATCAGGCAATCACTCATTAACGGCTCCCGTTGCGGTAATGATCCCATGCCGCCTGCAGTGCAGCGCCCTGAGTGGTCTTAAAGCCAAGGTGGTTGAGCACCGCTTCCAGCGCCGCCAGCGTCTGCAACACACAATCTTTGCGCGCGTTGTAGCCCATGGTGCCGATACGCCACACTTTGCCCACCAGCGGACCAAACGAGGTGCCAATTTCAATGCCGAAATCGTCCAGCATCAGCTTACGCACCTGATCGCCATTGACGCCCTGCGGGATCACCACCCCCAGTACGTTGTTCATTTTGTGTTTTAAATCGCCGAATGTTTCCAGTCCCATACCCTGAATGCCAGCCAGCAGCGCAGCGCCATGTAACTGATGACGCGCAATGCTGTTATCCAGCCCTTCCTGCAGAATCAGGCGTGCACATTCACGGGCGCCAAACAGCGCCGTGGTGGCTTCGGTGTGGTGATTCAGCCGCTCCGGTCCCCAGTAATCCATGATCATGCCGAGATCGAAATAGTTGGAGTAGATCATCTCATCTTCGCCGTCCTGATGGTCGGCGGTGCGGATGCCCTCTTCAACACATTTGCGCCTGCGGATCACCGCTTCCATCTCTGGACTCAGGGTGATCGGCGAGGTGCCGGACGGGCCGCCGAGGCACTTCTGCATCCCGGCAGAGACCGCATCCAGTCCCCAGGCGTCGGTTTCCAACGGGTTGCCGCCAAACGAAGCGGTGGCATCGGTATAAAACAGCACGCCATACTGGCGGCAGATCTCGCCCAGCTTTTCCAGCGGTTGCAGCATAGTGGTGGAAGTATCACCCTGCACTGTCAGCAGCAGGCGTGGACGCACTTTCTTAATCGCGTCTTCGATCTGATCCGGGCTGAACACTTCGCCCCATGGCGCTTCAATGGTATGCACTTCCGCGCGGCAGCGGCGGGCGATTTCACACAGCAGATGACCGAAACGGCCAAATACCGGCACCAGCACTTTATCGCCGGGGCGAATCGCCGACAGCAGAATCGCCTCGATACCGGCGCGTGAAGTGCCGTTGATCAGCATCGTCCAGCGGTTTTCGGTGCGAAACAGAGCGCGGTATAGCGCCATCACCTCGTTCATGTAGTGAGTCATCGCCGGGTCGTACTGGCCCAGCAGCTGGCTCGACATGGCGCGCAGCACCCGCGGGTCGGCGTTAATCGGCCCCGGTCCCATCAGCAGGCGTTGCGGCGGATTGATTTGTGGGTACTGAGTGATATCCATGTTTCGTTCCTTATTGGTTAGTTCTAATCTTCCAGGCGTTATTGGTGCAGTCAGTTTGGATACGGACAGCGCGGAACAACCGGAGCGTACTGGAGTACGTGAGGATGACTCGCTACGCTCGCCCTGCGGGCCGCCTATGTGGGCATTCAAGATGCGCATGCATCTTGTGTGAGCACTGCCCGTGTTCAAAATGACAAACAAAATAGCCTGGGACTAGTTCAGGCCGCGCACCGAGGAAATAAACTGCTTCAGCTCCGGCGTCTGCGGGTTAGCAAACAGCTCACGGCTGTCGCCCTGCTCCCACACCCGCCCCTGATGCATAAACACCACGCGATCGCCCACTTCACGGGCGAAGTTCATTTCGTGGGTCACCAGGATCAGCGTCATGCCTTCCTGCGCCAGCTGCTCCAGCACTTTCAGCACTTCACCCACCAGCTCAGGGTCAAGCGCCGAGGTGATCTCATCGCACAGTAATACTTTCGGTGACATCGCCAGCGCACGGGCAATCGCCACGCGCTGCTGCTGACCGCCGGAGAGGTTCGCCGGATAGTAATCGAGGCGATCGCCAAGGCCCACTTTTTCCAGCATCTGCGCGGCCAGCAGGCGGCACTCGCTCTCTTTCTTTTTCAGCACCCGGCGCGGCGCCAGCATTACGTTTTCCAGCGCGGTCATATGCGGGAACAGGTTAAAGTTCTGGAACACCATTCCCACCGAACGGCTGATGTCGCGCGCCTGTGAGTCGCGATCGGTAATGGTCATACCGCCGAGTTTGATGCTGCCTTCCTGATACCCTTCCAGGCCATTAATGCAGCGTAACAGGGTGCTTTTGCCGGAGCCGCTGCGACCGATAATGGAGATGACCTGCCCCATTTCGATATCGAGATCGACGCCCTTCAGCACATGGTTTTTACCGTAATACTTCTGAACCTGATTAATGGTGATGAGCGGCATTGAATTTCTTCTCCAGATACTGGCTGTAGCGGGACAGCGGATAACACATCAGGAAGTAGCCCAGCGCCACCAACCCGAACACTTTAAACGGCTGCCAGGTCACATTATTCAGAATCGTGCCGGCTTTGGTCAGCTCGACGAAGCCGATAATCGACGCCAGCGCCGTACCCTTCACCACCTGCACGGCAAAACCCACCGTAGGCGCAATGCCGATACGCACGGCCTGCGGCGCCACCACGCGGTACAGCGTCTGACCGAAGCTCAGCCCCAGACAGCGTGACGCTTCCCACTGCCCTTTCGGCAACGCGTTGATGCTGCCGTACCAGATATCCAGTAAAAAGGCGCTGGTATACAGCGTCAGCGCCAGCGCGGCGGCAGTCCAGGGCGCGACATCAATACCGAACAGCGCGACGCCAAAAAAGGCCAGAAACAGCTGCATCAGCAGCGGTGTGCCCTGAAACAACTCGACATAGCCGCGGATCAGGCGCAGCGCCCAGCGGCGGCGCGTCAGCCGCAGTAATAACAGCGGCAGCGTTACCAGCGTGCCGCCAAAAAACGCCGTCAGCGACAGCAGCAGTGTCCAGCGCGCCGCCAGCAGCAAATTGCGCAGGATGTCCCAGTCAGTGAAGGTATTCATCATGGCTGATCTCCAAACCATTTGCGCCCGGCGGCCAGCAACAGCTGACGCATGGCAATCGACAGCGCCAGATACATCAGGGTCGTCACCAGATAGACTTCAAAACTTAAAAAGGTGCGCGACTGAATCAGGTTGGCGGCGAAGGTCAGCTCTTCATAGGAGACCTGCGACACCACCGACGAGCCCAGCATCACGATAATGCACTGGCTCACCAGCGCCGGATAAATGCGCTTCAGCGACGGCGGCAGCACCACGCGAATAAATGTCTGCGTGCGGGTCAGTCCCAGCACGCGTCCCGCTTCCCACTGCCCTTTCGGCGTTACCTGAATCCCGGCGCGGATAATCTCGGTGCTATACGCGCCAAGGTTAATCAGCATCGCCAGCAGCGCCGCTTCACCGGCAGTCAGTTTGACGCCCATGTTCGGCAGGCCGAAGACGATAAAAAACAGCTGCACGACAAACGGCGTATTGCGGATCAGCTCCACATAGCCGCCCCACAGGCGGCTCAGCAACGACGGCTTGCCACTGCGCAGCGCGGCGCCAAAAATGCCCAGCCCCACACCGCCAACGGTCGCCAGCACGGTCAGCTGGATGGTGACCCACAAACCGGACAGCAGTTCCGGCCAGTGGGGCCACAGTGCGGCAAAGTCGAGTTGTCCGATCATACCGCCGTCCTTATGCGCCTAAATCTGCTGGCAGTGGCGCTTTCAGCCACTCTTCCGACAGCCCGTTCAGTGTCTTGTCCTGAATCGCCTGTTCGATAATGGCGTTCACTTTCTCTTTCAGCGCCGGCTCGTTCTTGCGCAGACCGATAAAGCACGGCGAATCTTTCAGCATAAATTTCGCCACGGGCGCTTTGTCAGCCTTCTGGCGCGCAATCGCGGCGACAACCAGGTTACCGGTCGCCACATACTTCACCTGACCGGAAAGGTAAGCGGACAGCGTGGTGTTGTTATCTTCATAACGTTTTACCTGCGCCTCTTTCGGCGCGACGTCGCTCAGCACCATATCTTCCACCGCACCACGGGTGACACCGATACTCTGACCATTCAGTCCGGCGGCATCTTTCAGCAGCGAGTCTTTCGGGCCAAACACGCCAAGGAAGAACGGTGCATAGGCGCGGCTGAAATCGATCACCTTTTCACGCTCAGCATTTTTCCCCATGCTGGAGATCACCAGATCGACTTTATCGGTCTGCAGATAGGGTACGCGGTTGGCGCTGGTTACCGGCACCAGCTGCAACTTTAGTTTCATCTGTTTGGCGATGTATTTCGCCATATCGATGTCATAACCCTGCGGCTGCAGATCGGTGCCTACCGAACCGAACGGCGGGAAATCCTGTGGTACGGCGATACGGATCACGCCGCGCTTCTCAATATCCTGTAACTGATCCGCCACCGCGCTGGTGACCTGCGTGAACATCAGCGCTGCGCCCATCACTGCCATCAATGCTCTTTTCATCATCATACCCCGGTTTGTGAATTATGAAACAAAAGATTCTTGAGTATGCATTCTGCAACTAATGTGCCAGGACGAGATCTGCCGTCTGTTTTTTCTCAACGGCAGAACTGATGGGGAGTGAGGGGAATGATACGACCAGAGAAGGCTATGCCGCGGTGAACCAAAAAGAGGCAAAGCACCAAAATGGTGCCCTGTCAGCGCTGTTCCAGTTCGTCGAGGTGCAGGTAAAGGTCAGCAATCTGATGAATACGCTGACGTCCGTGGGATAATAATTCATGCAACAAGGCATTAGACAGCAGGTTAATCACGCTCATCGCCGAGGAATAGCTGTCGAATGCTGAGACGCTGTCCAGCGGGGCGCACAGCTGCCAGCGCGCCAGCGCCATCACACCCTGTGCCTGCGGTTCGCAGATCAGCAGCACCGGGATGCCCGCCTGCTGCAGCTGCTGCAACAGCGGTTTGATAATGCGCGGACGGCGGCGGTACGCCACCACTACCACCAGATCCTGCGGGGTGATATCCACCAGCTCTTCCGCCAGCGTCTGGCCCGGCTGCGGCAACAGGCTGACCTGCGCACGCGCCTGTAACAGCTGCTGACGCAGGTGCAGCGCCACCGGATAGGAATTGCGCATGCCGACAATCAGTACCCGCTGGCTGTCGCACAGCGCCTGAATAATCTCGCCAAACTGCAGCGCGTCAATGCTGTTGACCCACTGCGTCAGGTTCGCCATCTCCTGCTTGTAGTGGCGTGCCAGCAGGGTGTTGCCCTGCACCGCATCACGGTTGTCGGTTAATGGCATACCGCTCTGGCGCAGGGTACGCAGTTCATCGCGCATATCTTTATATTTTTCATAACCTAAGCGCTTAAACAGACGACTAACGGTGGCTTTCGATACCCCGCTCAGCCGCGCCAGCTCGGCGCTGTTATAGCTGATCAGATCATCAAAATGGTCAAAGACAAAATCCGCAATCCGCTGCTCCTGCGGCGACAGCTGGGCATATTGACTTCTCAGACGTTCATCAAGTTGTTGCATGGCGCTCTCTTGTAACTTTTGTTTCAGCTGAACATAACATAACCTGAGTATCTGGCAACCTGGAACAGCTCTTGCTTCCTGTTGTTCTCTGTAACCCGATAAAAAAAGAGTAAGCGATGATTCAGAGTAATATGGCGCCAATGGGCATGGCAGTGACGCCACACCATCTGGCCAGTGAAAGCGCCCTTGCCGTGCTGCGTGAAGGCGGCAATGCGATTGAAGCGATGGTCGCGGCCGCCGCCACCATTGCGGTGGTATATCCGCATATGAATGGTCTCGGTGGCGACGGCTTCTGGCTGATTGTGCCGCCAAAAGGCGAACCGGTGGCGATAGACGCCAGCGGCGCGGCAGGCTCTCTTGCGCATCCTGACTTCTACAGCGGCGAAACGCATATTCCGCATCGCGGCCCGAAAGCGGCGCTGACTGTCGCCGGCACCGTCAGCGGCTGGGCGGAGGCGCTGAAACTTTCCGGCGAACTGGGCAGCGAACCGCTGCCGCTGGCGCGCCTGCTGGCCGACGCCATTCGCTATGCCGCCGATGGTATTCCGGTCACCGACTCTCAGGCGCTGGCGACCCGCAGTAAATTTGCCGAGCTGGCCGATCAGCCCGGTTTCGCCACCACCTTTCTGCCCGATGGCGAGGCACCGCGTCCCGGCAGCCGCTTTACCCAGCCCGCGCTGGCGCACACGCTGACCGCTCTGACGCTGGACGGTCTGGAGAGCTTCTATCGTGGGCCGCTGGCGCACAAACTGGCGCTGGAAATGTCGCGCCTCGGTATGCCGATAACGCTGCAGGATTTGCAGCAGCATCAGGCCAGACGCCGCTCGCCGCTGCACATCCGCCACCAGCATGGTGATATCTATAATATGACGCCACCTACCCAGGGCCTGGTGTCACTGGCGATCCTCGGCATCACCGACCAGCTTGAGATGGCGCAGGCCGATGAAGCGCAAACTGTGCACCGTATTGTCGAAGCCACCAAGCTGGCGTTTGGGCTGCGCGATCGGCATCTTACCGACCCGCAGCATATGCAGACAGAGGCGCAGTCACTGCTCGATCCGCAACAGCTGGCAGCGCTGGCGGCACAGATTGATGACACTCAGGCCGCTCCCTGGGGCAATGGACGCGGGCCAGGCGACACGGTGTGGATGGGCGTAATGGACAGCAGCGGTCTGGCGGTATCGTTTATCCAGAGTATCTATCATGAGTTCGGCAGCGGCGTGGTGCTGCCCGATACCGGCATTATCTGGCAAAACCGTGGCGCGGCGTTCAGCCTGCAGCCCGACCACATTCTGACGCTGGCTCCCGGCAAACAGCCGTTTCATACCCTTAATCCGGCAGCGGCGCGGCTGCATGATGGCCGCACGCTGGTGTATGGCTCGATGGGTGGCGACGGGCAGCCGCAAACTCAGGCGGCGATTTTCACCCGTCATGTGATACAGGGCATGCCGCTGCAGCAGGCAATAAGCGCACCGCGCTGGTTACTGGGCCGCACCTGGGGCCAGGTATCCGACTCACTGAAGCTGGAGAGTCGCTTTAGCCCCGCCACCGTCGCAACACTGCGTGCACTCGGGCATGAGGTGGAACTGCTGCCCGATTTCAGCGAGGCGGTTGGTCACGCAGGCGCGATTGTGCGTCATAACAACGGCATGCTGGAAGGCGCGTTCGATCCGCGCAGTAACGGCAGCGCCGCCGGTTTCTGACAGGAGATAACAATGAACAATACCCCGGACTGGAGCGCGTATATCGCGCAGATGGAGCAGGTACTGGCGCTGGAACTGGATGATGCACGCCGCGCCGAGCTGCTGACGCAGTTCAGCCGTATCGCGGCGATGGCGCAGCCGCTGATGGATTATCCGCTCGATGACCGGCTGGAAGTAGCGGGAGTGTATAAAGCATGAATCTCGCTGAGCTTTCCATTGCAGAACTGCAGTCGGCGCTGCAACGCGGCGAACTGAGCGCGCAGGAGATCGCCCGTCATACCCTTGCCGCCATCGAACAGCAGAATCCGGCGATCAATGCCTGGACAGAGATCACCGCGGATCGCATGTTACAGGAAGCCGCCGCGGTGGATGCCCGCCGTCAGGCGGGAGAAACGCTGCCAGCGCTGGCGGCAGTGCCGTATGCGGTGAAAAACCTGTTTGATGTTGCCGGGCACAGCACGCTGGCGGGCGCCAGCCTGTTCAGCGATCGTCCGGCTGCGCAGCAGGATGCCTGGGCGGTGGCGAAGCTGACGCAATCCGGCGCGCTGCTCGCCGGCATGCTGAATATGGATGCCTACGCCTACGGTTTTACCACCGAAAACAGCCACTATGGCGCCACCCATAATCCGCGCGATTTAAGCCGTATCGCCGGTGGCTCATCGGGCGGCTCAGCGGCAGCGGTCGCCGCCGGTCTGGTGCACTTCTCGCTCGGCAGCGACACCAATGGTTCCATCCGCGTGCCCGCCTCGCTGTGCGGCATCCTCGGGCTGAAACCAACCTTCGGCCGCCTGGCGCGCAGCGGCAGCCATCCGTTTGTCGCCAGTCTCGACCATATTGGTCCTTTTGCCCGCAGTGCGGCGGATCTCGCCACCGTTTACGATGCCCTGCAGGGACGTGACAGGCAGGATGCCTTTCAGGCAGATGCCCCGCTGCAGCCGACGCTGACGCAGCTGGAACAGGGTCAGCAGGGATTACGCTGTGCGGTACTCGGCGGCTACTTCGCAACCTGGTGTGATGAAGATGCACGTAACGCCGTCGCCAGTGCCGCACGCGCGTTGAACGCCAGTGAGCAGGTGATAATGGATGATGCCGATCTCGCCCGTTCCTCGGCGTTTCTGATTAGCGCCAGCGAAGGCGGCAACCACTATTTACCGGCGCTGCGCACCATGCCGGATCGCTTTGAACCGCTGTCACGCGAGCGGCTGCTGGCCGGGGCGATGATCCCGGCGGCCTGGTATGTGCAGGCGCAGCGTTTCCGCCGTCATTTTCAGCAACAGGCGTTGCAGCTGTTCAGGCAGTTCGATGTGCTGATTGCACCCGCGACGCCGTGCAGCGCCACGCCGATTGGTCAGGCAACGATGCAGATTAACGGTGTCGATCTGCCAACCCGCGCCAGCATGGGCATGCTGACGCAGCCGATTTCGTTCCTCGGTCTGCCGGTCGCCAGCGTGCCGCTGACCACACGCAGCGGCCTGCCGATTGGCCTGCAGCTGATTGCCGCGCCGTTTAAAGAAGAGCACTGCCTGCGCGCCGCGCGTGCGCTGGAACAACAAGGTCTGGTTATGGCGCACGCCGCCACAGTGAGCACAAAACAATGAAAAGTGAATATATCGATCGTCCGGCGATTATCGCCGAAGTCACCGCCGCTTTTTACCGCTATGAGCAGGCGCTGATCAGCAATAACACCGTGGTGCTGGATGAGCTGTTCTGGCATGACGAGCGCACGGTGCGGCTGGGCGCAGGTGAGAATCTGTATGGTATTGAGGAGATTCGTGCTTTTCGCGCCGCACGACCTGCCGCCGGCTTAGACCGCCAGTTGCGCAATACAGTGATTACCACCTTTGGTGAGGATTTTGCGGTATGCAGCACAGAGTTCACGCGTGAGGGAACAGACAAAATCGGTCGCCAGCAGCAGACCTGGGTGCGGCTGCCGTGCGGCTGGCGGATTGTGGCGGCGCAGGTCAGTTTGATGCAGTAATGCGCCTTTATCCGGCAGCAAAGGAAGGCTCCGGATACTCCCTCCCCCATTTTATGGGGGAGGGTTGGGGAGGGGGAACCCACGGCACCGGGTCGTTTGCTCCCCCATCCCAGCCTTCCCCCGCACGCGGGAGAAGGAGCCAGGAACCCCCTCCCCCATAATAGGGGAAAATACTGTCAGAACTGCGGAGCCGGATGGTTCTCCAGCCAGTGCTCAGCGATCTGCTGCCGGGTACACACCCATACCTGCTCGTGCTGCTGGACATAATCAAGAAAACGCTGCAGTGCGCGGAAGCGTCCCGGCCGTCCCAGTAAACGGCAGTGCATGCCAATCGACATCATCTTCGGTGCACTCTCCCCCTCGTCATACAGCACATCGAAGCTGTCTTTCAGATAGGTATAAAACTGCTCAGCGGTGTTAAATCCCTGCGGCGTGGCGAAACGCATATCGTTGGTTTCCAGCGAGTAAGGAATGATCAGATGCGGTTTCACCGTGCCGTCCTGGCAGGTCACCTGGGTCCAGAACGGCAGATCGTCGCCATAGTTGTCGCTGTCATAACTGAAGCCGCCGTGTTCCACCACCAGCCGCCGGGTATTGGGACTGTCGCGCCCGGTGTACCAGCCGGTCGGCGCTTTGCCAAACAGGTCAGTCAGTACATCCACCGCCTGCTGCATATGCTGGCGTTCAGTTTTCGCATCCATCCCCTGATAGTGGATCCAGCGCCAGCCGTGGCTCACCATGTCATAGCCGGCCTGTTTAATCGCCTCGACGATCTCCGGATGACGCGCCAGCGCCATCGCCACGCCAAACACGGTTAACGGCAGGCCACGGCGCTGAAACTCCTGGTGAATACGCCAGAAACCGGCGCGCGAACCATATTCATACAGCGAGTCCATCGACATATGGCGATCGGAGTAGCTGGCAGCGCCAATGATGTCCGATAAAAACTGCTCGGAACCGGCATCACCGTGCAGCACGTTGTTCTCAGCGCCCTCTTCATAGTTGAGCACAAACTGCACGGCAATACGCGCGTTGCCTGGCCAGCCAGCATGCGGAGGATTTCCGGCGTAACCACGCAGATCGCGCGGATAACTTTTATTAAAGCTGTATTCTTTCTTCTCTGCGGCATCAGTCATGGTCAGATTTCCTGTCGTTGAGCCGAATCGTCCCTTCAGTTTAGATACTCAAAAGCACCCGTGAGTTTTTTTCGGATTGGGTAATCCAGGTCGCCCTGCTTGCTGGTTGATAACCCCAGCGCCACCAGCGATTCCACCATTTTTACCGCGGCGCCGACGCCGTCGATCACCGGCATGCCCAGTTCGTGAGTCAGTTCCTGCGCCAGCGTCGCCATGCCGCCACAGCCCAGCACGATCGCGCCGCTGTTATCTTCGCGCTTCGCTTGTATACAACGCGCGCGCACTTTTTCCTGCGCCACACCGCTGCCGTCTTCCAGCGCCAGCACCGGCAGATCGATCGCATGCAGCGCCGCGCAGTGGTGTTCGAAGCCATAACGCTGCAACAGATGACGCGCAATGATCAGCGTGCGCGGCAGTGTGGTGACAATCGAGAAACGGGTCGCCACCATCGTCGCAAGATGCATCGCCGCTTCGGCAATGCCCACCACTGGCCCCTGCGCCAGCTCGCGGGCAGCCAGCAGGCCCGGGTCGCCGAAACAGGCGATCACATGTCCTGCCACGCCCTGCTCGCGCCCCAGTTTGATCTGCTCCAGCACACCCAGCGTCGCCACCGCTTCATCAAAATGACCTTCAATCGAGGGTGCGCCCTGTGATGGCGAAACCGCAATGATTTCGCTATCCGCTGCCGCCACGGCACGCGCCGCGCGGCCAATGGTTTCGGTCATCGCCCAGCTGGTGTTGGGATTGATCACCTGAATAATGTTCTTTGCCATTCTTAACGCGCCCCCTGTTGCGCAAACAGCCGGGCGAAGTCCGGCAAGGTCTCACCACTGCGTTCGAAACGCAGACTCCCGACGATATGCGCAAAATGTTGCTGCATGGCGTCAGTCAGCGGCTGCAACGCTTTATCACGCAATAGCGCAATCAGCCGCTCATGATCGTTACAGCGGCATCCCTGCTGCCACGGCGCCCCCCAGGCGGCAATCACCAGCGATGAGCGCTGTGTCAGCCGTGTCACCATTTCCGTTAATACCTGATTGCCGGAGATCGCCTGTAGCTGAATATGAAAAGCCGCGGAGAGACGAATCGCTGCGGGACCATCATGTTCATCACGCGCCTGCTGCTCTTGCTGAGCCAGCGTTTCCAGCGCCGCCAGATGCGGCGGCTGGCAGTGTTCCAGCACATACGGCAGGTTGGCGCATTCAATCAGGGTGCGGGTGCGGAAAATATCCTGCGCCTCTTCCACGCCCGGTGTGGCGACATGCGCACCACGTTTGGGCGTCAGGGAGACCATTTGCACCGCAGCGAGGCGCTGCAGCACTTTACGAATTCCGGTGCGGCTGACGCCAAATACCTCCGCCAGCGCCTCTTCCGGCAATTTACTGCCGGGTGGCAACTGATGCTCCACAATCGCGGTCATCAGCGCCTGGAAGATAGGTTCGTCTTTATCATTCAGGTCAGAGGCCGTTTTCAGGCCATGTTCACTCTTCATTACCGACTCCGAAAAACATCATTTCACTGCCCAATCGTATACATGATTTTAAATTTATGTATACAAAAATTCATTGTTGGCCTGGTTCCTGCAATACCTCTGTCACCTCATTGGTTACTGGTTGAATTTTACAGGAGCAGGTTTCATGCCAAATAGTCAACGCGTTACCCCGGCAGCGGTAGCAGAAGCGCAGGCCAGTTATAGTCCCCGGTTGTGCAATGAAGATCTGGCGCCCACTCGCGACCAGAACTGGAGCTGGTACAACATCTTTTCGTTCTGGATGTCCGATGTACACAGCATGGGCGGTTATGTGGTCGCCGCCAGCTTCTTTACGCTCGGCCTCGCCAGCTGGCAGGTACTGCTCTGCTTACTGGTCGGCATCTGTATTGTGCAGATTTGCGCTAACCTGGTGGCGAAACCGAGCCAGATGGCGGGCGTGCCCTATGCAGTGATCTGCCGTCAGGCGTTTGGCGTGTTTGGCGCGAATATCCCGGCCGTCATTCGTGGCCTGATCGCCTTTGCCTGGTACGGCATTCAGACTTACCTGGCGGCGAATGCGCTGATGCTGGTGATGCTGAAGTTCTGGCCCGCGCTGACGCCGATGACGCAGGTCTCGTGGCTCGGGCTGTCGCAGCTGGGCTGGCTCTGCTTCGGCACCATGTGGCTGCTGCAGGCGATGGTGTTCTGGCACGGAATGAGTGCGATTAAGCGTTTTATCGATATCGCCGGTCCGGCGGTGTATGTGGTGATGGTGGCGCTGGCGGGCTGGATTGTATACCAGACGGGTTTCGACGGGATTTCGTTCACGCTGGCAAGCAAACAGCTTAGCGCCGGTGAGCAAACCTGGCAGATGATTACCGCCACTGCGCTGGTGGTTTCCTATTTCTCCGGCCCGCTGCTCAACTTTGGCGACTTCTCACGCTATGGCAAAGATATGGGTGAGATTCGGCGCGGCAACCGCTGGGGTCTGCCGTTTAACTTCCTGCTGTTCTCGATTGTTACCGTGGTGATTGTCTCCGGCACCCAGTCGCTGTTTGGCAAGATGATTACCGATCCTATCGAGACCGTTAGCATGGTCGGCAACGATCTGGCGGTGGCCATCGGCCTGCTGACCATGATCATCGCTACCATCGGCATCAATATTGTCGCTAATTTTGTCTCACCGGCGTTTGATTTCTCTAACTGCTCGCCACAGAAAATCAGCTTCCGCACCGGCGGGATGATTGCCGCCGTTGGTTCCGTGCTGTTAACGCCATGGAACCTGTTCCAGTCACCTGAGCTGATTCACTATACGCTGGACGTGCTGGGCGCGTTTATCGGCCCACTGTTTGGAATCTTGCTGGTAGATTTCTATGTGATTAAACGCGGCGTGGTGTCGGTTGACGACCTGTTTGATGACACGCCAAAAGGTAAGTACTGGTATCAGGGCGGCTTTAACCCGAAAGCAATTGCCGCGCTGCTGCCGGCGGTGGCGATTGGTCTGGTGATCAGCTTTATCCCGTCACTGCACGCTGTGGCGAACTTCAGCTGGTTTATTGGGGTGTTACTGGGTGGCGCCTGCTATCGCTGGATCGCCCGTGATGAACTGGCTTCGACGCCAGCCACTAACGCGTATCCCGGCAAGGTGATTATTCAGAAGGACTAAAACGACGAAAGCCTGATTCATTTCTGAATCAGGCTTTCTGAATGTTGGCGGAACGGACGGGGCTCGAACCCGCGACCCCCTGCGTGACAGGCAGGTATTCTAACCAACTGAACTACCGCTCCGCGCTTGTTCCCCGTCGGGAACGAGGCGCATATTAATGGCCTCTGTTGATGCCGTCAACGCTTTTTCACAGATAAATGTGTGTTTGGCTGCTTTTTCAGCGCCGGGCGCTTTTTCGGCGTAAAATTAACCGCTTATGCCCGCCACAGGCAGCTGCCGCCTTTTTTCAGCACCAGATCCAGTCGCTGTTCGTGCGCCACTATTTCTTCATCACTGGCGGAAACCACCCGCAGCGCAGAGAGTGGCCGCGCGATACGCTGGTGCACTGCTTCACCATTGGCGGCATCCTGCTGTTCACCGTCCTGCAAAAACGCCAGCGAGGTCTGCCCGCCGGTCATCGTCAGGAACACTTCCGCCAGAATTTCGGAGTCAAGCAATGCGCCGTGCAGCGTACGTTTGCTGTTATCAATTTCGTAGCGCGAGCAAAGTGCGTCGAGGCTGTTACGCTTTCCCGGGAACAGCTTACGCGCCATCATCAGGCTGTCGGTCACCTGACAGAAGGTTTCGGTCTTCGGAATACCCCGATTCAGCTTGCTGAATTCATAATCCATAAAGCCGATATCGAACGATGCATTATGGATCACCAGCTCCGCGCCGCGAATGTAGTCAAGAAATTCGTCGGCGATATCGGCAAAGGTAGGTTTATCCAGCAGAAACTCATCGGCAATACCGTGAACGCCAAAGGCTTCCGGGTCCACCAGACGATCCGGCTTCAGATACATATGGAAATTGTTACCGGTCAGACGGCGGTTCACCACCTCCACGGCGCCGATTTCAATTACGCGGTGGCCTTCATAGTGGACGCCCACCATGTTCATGCCGGTGGTTTCGGTATCGAGTACGATTTGGCGTGTAATTGCTGTGCTCATAGGGCTCGTTTATGTCAGACTTGGCGTTTTGTCAGAGGGAAGTTTACCAGAGATGCGTAAGCAGGTAGAAATTTTCACCGACGGTTCCTGCCTGGGAAATCCAGGACCGGGCGGTTACGGCGCCATCCTGCGCTACGGCAAGCATGAAAAGACGTTCAGCGCCGGTTTTCATCTCACCACCAATAATCGCATGGAAATGATGGCGGCGATCGTGGCACTGGAGGCGTTAACTCAACCCTGTAGCGTGACGCTCAGTACCGACAGCCAGTATGTGCGTCAGGGAATTACCAGCTGGATCCATAACTGGAAGAAACGCGGCTGGAAAACCGCCGATAAAAAGCCGGTGAAAAATGTCGATTTATGGAAACGTCTCGACGAGGCGCTCAGCCATCATGAGATTAACTGGCAGTGGGTCAAGGGCCATGCCGGGCACCCGGAGAATGAACGCTGCGACGAACTGGCGCGCAGCGCCGCAGGCAATCCGGCATTTGATGATGTCGGCTATCAGGCGGAATCCTGATCGCGGAACTGGCGGGTGGCATTGACCGCCGGGCGCAGCTGCGCTTTGCTGGCTGATTTGCGCGCGGGGGTCATTGTGAGCGGGAACGTGCGTTTGCGCGCCACCACAATATTCAGACAGCCGAGTGCAGGCAGGTGGGTACTCACCACTTTGCCGCCCTGCTGCTTCCACGGCACCACCTGAAAACGGGTGCGGTGAATCACTTCATAATTCAGCAGGCTCAGCCAGTCGAGTAAACGCATCTGGCTGAACATACGCCCGCTCCACGGTGCATGACGGTTCAGGCCGGGAACAATTTTGCCGATGCCCAGCAGGCTAAATGGATTGAAGCCGCTGATAATCATCCAGCCATCATCAATCAGCACCCGATCAACCTCACGCAGAATGCGATGGGGATCTGTACTCCATGATAAAGCATGCGCCAGTAAACAGGCGTCCACCGACTTGGATTCAAACGGCAGCGACATCGGATCGGCGATCACCTGCAGGGCATCCCCGGCGCGGCCAACATTCACCTGATGTGAAACCGGGCAGGCCTGAGTGTTAATTTCCGCACTCAGATTGCCAATTTTCAGCAGATGGAAACCATACAGTTTACTCAGGCAGGGTTGCAGATGCTGGGCGAGCGCGTCGCGAAAATAATCCCCCCAGGGCATGTCCGCCCAGGACTCTGGCGCATTGTGAATTTGGCGTGTTTTAGCAGGCTTCATGCTTTACCATCGTTGTTCCTGAACAACCCTCCAGGAGGTGTCTATGAATCTTACCAGCATTCCAGCGTTACAGGATAACTACATCTGGACGCTAAATGATGACAGCGGTCACTGCCTGATCGTCGACCCGGGCGAAGCGGAGCCGGTTATCGCCATCCTGCAGCAAAATCAGTGGCAGCCGGTGGCGATATTACTCACTCACCATCACCATGACCACGTTGGCGGCGTAAAACAACTGTGTGAACGCTGGCCGCAACTTGTGGTATATGGCCCCGCAGAGACACAAGATAAAGGGGCGACAGACATCGTTTATGAAGGCGACACGCTGACTATTTTGGGGCGCGAATTTAGCGTTATCTTCACCCCCGGCCACACTTTAGGACATATCTCATATTTCAGTTATCCTTACCTTTTTTGTGGCGACACGATGTTTTCTGGCGGCTGCGGACGGCTCTTCGAAGGCACATCAGAACAAATGTCAGAATCATTTCAAAAGCTTAACCAGCTACCGGATGACACCCTGATTTGCTGCGCACATGAGTACACTTTATCCAATTTGAAGTTTGCGCAGGCGACCATGCCGGAAGATAGTGAAATTGCACGCTACTACCGACAAATTAAGGAGTTACGCGATAAAAACCGCACTAGTTTGCCATCAAATTTGGCTCTGGAGCGAAAGATTAATTTATTTTTACGAACGCATGACGCTGATTTACAAAAGATTATTGGCTTCAACCTGCCCCCACAGCATTCATGGCAGGTTTTCGCCCGTTTACGCGAGTTGAAAGACAGTTTTTAATTTTAAAGGTTGTGTTGCCGCGGCCGACAACGTATGATTGCTCGTCTTTTAATCTAACTATTGACACACACATGAAGGCTAAAGCGATGATAATCGCCTCGGTCTTGCTGGTGGGTTGCCAGGCGTCAAGGCATGATGCCAACATCCCGGAACAGCATGCACAGAGTTTGTCTTCGGCAGGTCAAGGTGAAAATGGAAAGTACTCGGATCGTATGTTGTCGCCGCGCTGGCAGGATGATGGAACAACCGTCGCGCAAGACCAGGATCTGTGGAATTTCATAAGCGACGAGCTGAAGATGGAGGTTCCGGAAAATTACCGGATCCGCGAACAAAAACAGAAGTACCTGAAGGACAAGAGCTATCTCCACGATGTAACATTACGGGCAGAGCCGTATATGTACTGGATAGTCGAGCAGATTAAGAAACGTAAGATGCCGATGGAACTGGTACTACTACCCATAGTGGAGAGCGCTTTTGACCCCCGCGCGACATCATCCGCCAATGCCGCAGGCATCTGGCAGATTGTCCCGCAAACGGGGCGTAATTATGGTTTGAAACAGAACCAGTGGTATGACGGTCGACGTGACGTCGTCGCATCCACCAGGGTTGCGCTGGATATGATGCAGCGCCTGAACGACATGTTTGGCGGAGACTGGTTACTGACCGTCGCCGCGTATAACAGTGGTGAAGGCCGCGTGATGAAAGCGATAAAACAGAACAAGGCGCGCGGGAAGCCAACCGACTTCTGGAGTTTATCGTTACCACGTGAAACCACGGTGTATGTACCGAAAATGCTGGCTTTGGGTGAAATCCTGAAAAACAGCAAGCGTTACGGTATCAAACTGCCAACGCCTAACGAAAGCCGCGCTCTGGCGCGTGTGGAAGTCGGCCAGCAGATTGAACTGACCCAGGCGGCTGAGATGGCGGGTATGTCGCTCAGCAAGCTGAAAAGCTTTAATACGGGTTACAAAAGCGGAGTGACGGCGCCAAACGGTCCCCATTACATTATGGTGCCGAAGTCGAATGTCGCGACACTGCGTAACTCACTGGCGACCGGTGATATCGCTGCCGTTCAACCCACGCAAGTGGCGAAAAACAGCAGCAGCGCCGCCAGCAGCTATAAGGTTCGCAATGGCGATACCTTATCCGGCATCGCACAACGCCTTGGCGTATCGGTAAAAGACTTGCAGAGCGCGAATAACCTGCGCAGCGGCAAGATTAAACCGGGCCAGACGTTAAGCGTAACGGGTGCGAAAGGCACTGAACTGGCGCAAAATAACAGTATCACCTATCGGGTACGTAAAGGGGATTCGCTGGCCAGTATTGCGAAACGTCATGGGGTTAATGCCAAAGACGTGATGCGCTGGAACACGGTGTTAAGTGATGCGAAAAACCTGCAGCCCGGCGACAAGCTGACGCTGTTTGTGACTAATCGCAGCACGCCAGAAAGCTAAGCTCATACCGAAAAAAAGCCACTCAACCGAGTGGCTTTTTCTTTGCCTGCTTATTGCGGCTTCGTTGCTTCGATAAAGATAATATCGCTGCTGAAACTGCCATCTTCCTGTAAACCGTAGTAGCGCTTCACTTCATCAGAGGCCGCCTGCTGATAGGCGCGAATTGCCGCACTCAGCACGTCAGGCGTGCGCATACGGGCAATCCAGCTGGTGAACTCCAGATACAGACGATCCTGACTGATGCCATTGATCGCCAGACCCGCCTCGGTAAACAGCGTCGCCCACTCGCCCGGCGCATAATTGTGTACATGTGAAGTATCACGCAGCGCTTCCACGGTTTGCAGCCAGATATCCAGTACAGCATTGCCGGGCGCACTAACGTCCATAAAGATCACCCGGCCGCCCGGCTGCAGCACCCGTTTAACTTCACGCAGCGCCTGACCCACATCATGCCAGTGATGAGCAGAGTAACGGCTGATAACAATATCAAAACTGCTGTCCGGGAAAGGCAACGACTCGGCGTAGCCTTGTGCTGTGGTTAAATGGCTGAAACCACGCTCCTGTGCGGTGCTTCGCACCACCTCCAGCATCTGTGCCGAGAGATCGTAAGCGACCACTTCACGCACCTGCTGTGCAGCGATAAAGCTGGCGTGCCCGGCGCCACAGCCCAGATCGAGCACCCGCGCCCTGGGATGAGCCGACAGACGTTCGCTTAAACGCTCCAGATCGCGCCCGCTGGCATGCACCGCGCTGCTCAGGTAAGCACCTGCCTGTTCGCCAAACTGTTTATCGACGTGTTGATGGTGACTTTGCGTTGCCATAGCTGTTTCCTTTTAGAGGGTTGTTTTAATAAAAGGGCAGACGCAACTGACCTGCCCTGACGGCAGGCCCACTTCATCCTTAGATAAGCTCAGGCTTGCCGGGATGAAATTCAACGAGTAGAGGATTGTGATCGGATGCACGCGTGACGAGGACGGAAGCCTCAACGACATTCATACCGCGATAGAAAACGAAGTCTAACGGACGGCCAAAGGCTTTACGGCGGTGATCGTCGGTAAAGCGGACTTCACGCAGCGACATTTCGCGCGCGAAGCGGAACAGCGCATTCATTCGCTGGCGACTCCAGGCATTGAAATCTCCAGCCAGGATCACCGGCCCGCGATGGTGCTGGATCTGCTCGCCGATTGGTCCCAGCTGTTTACTGTATACATCAATGCCCAGGCTGAAGTTCACTGCATGCACGTTCACCACCATCAGCATCTCACCACCTGGCAGCGGATAAGCAGTGACCAGCGCTGACTTCGCTAAGCGCAGTAACGGTTCGCGTTCACGCAGCGGACAGCAATAAACCGGATGAGCAGCGGCCAGCGTCATCACCCCTGACGGATGCTGAGGCAGAACAAAAGCGGGAACCTGATCGGCAGCAAGGTAATTCGATGTGGCAAATCGCACCAGCTCTGGCGTGGTTTGCGCTTCCTGCAGCAGCACAAGGTGGGCGTCTTTACCGAAGTTCTGCAGTACCGATAACCATTCGGCGCGTTGCTGCTTAAAAATATTCCAGACTAACACCCGCAACGCCCCTTCAGTGGGTAACGGTGCGCCTGGCGGTAACGCCTGACCTACGTGCAGCATCGCCCCGGGCGGAAAAATACGCTCCGCAGGCTGTCCCGCTACATATCTCATGGCATAGGTCTTTTTGTGCACTTTACCGCCTGAACGTTTACTGCTGAGTGTTTCGTCGTCTCTTTCTGTTATAGGGGCTTTGCGCCCGACTTTCAATCGCAACGACAGATTTCCGCACCACTTAGCGTAAGCAAATGCTAATCAGCGGCGATTTGCCCCTGCTGGAGGTCGTCTGGCTGCCGCAGCGATGCGCGTGCAGCCAGACAGGTAACTACGCGGGTCAGGCTATGGCCTGCTGTTTGCGGTATTTACTGAGCAGTTGCTGGATATCACGCAAACGTGAGACGGCAATCGAGGACAGCTTCTCTCGCGAGATATTGCGATCGAGCGAGATACAGTCTTTCCACAGTGAACGCCCGGCAATAACCCCTGACGCGCCATTGCGCAGCGAGATATCGACCTGTTGCAGGAAAGTGGCGTGATCGACGCCCGCAGATAATACCGCCCACGGGATATCGCCACAAATCGCCGTTACATTGGCGCAGGCTTCTTCGCTGCCGGGATAAGGGATTTTCAACACCTTGGCGCCACTGTCGATACAGGCCTGACAACCGGCCTCAATCAGCTGCGGGATTTTTTGCTGATAGGCATCCTTGCTTTCGTGTTCCAGTTGGTAGGTCAGGAACTCGACCACCAGGAACAGATCTTCGCGGGCGAAATCGTCAATCACGGCGCGCAGCGTGGCGAGGTTAGCGGTATTCGCTTCAGGGATATCACTGCGCAGGTAGATCATAATTTTTCCCCCGGTGGCGCCCAGCTCACGCACCTTACGGGCAGTGATGCCCTCAACCATGGTGGAGATGCGGTAGCCCTGCGGAGAGGTTTCCCAGCCCGAGGCATCAAGGCCAACCAGCAAGCCAGTATTACGTGGCACCACGCCTTCATCAATGATACCTGGCACCGCGCAGATCGGATCCACTAACACACACCCCGCCTCTGACGCCAGGTAACGGGTGATATCGTATTTGGTTTTACCCAGGGTTTCGTTGCTAATTTTCGCCTGTTCTTCGGGCGTGGTGGCTAATAAAGTGCGCATGCCGCCACGCTGATCGCAGGCAACTACCATCATCGACCCGGTGGCATCACAAATCATTTGATAACCACGACGCTCTGCTGTTGTCATTTTGTTCATTGGTTAATTCCTCGTACAAGAGATAATTTGTTTAAAATTAAAGGTGGTTCAGGCGTTGATTGACCCATGAAATAAGTTCTTTGCTGTCGCCTCCCTTATCCTGGTCAAGGGTATAAACCTCTCCTAACGCCATAGGTTGCGCTTTAGCGGCTAACAGCATCAGTTCAGGAATATATTCTTCCCCCGGATGCCCTTTTACCCGGTCGGCGCAACGCTGCTGATATCTTTCCGCAACCAGCTCAGGTGAGGCCTTATTCCAGATTTCGATCACCCGCAGGCAACCGCACATCGTCAGATAATCCAGCAGAACCGCTTTATCACGAAAGCCGAACCATGCATCCAGAATAAAAACCGCACCCGCTGGCGCGTTTTTCACAATATTGAACATCGCGTGGTAGGCGGCATATCCCAACTTGCGGTTTAATGCGCGATCAATCACCTCTGAGAATTGCAGCATAAAAGGTTCTTTAATCTCATCAATACTCAACAGTGGGGCATTAAAATGTTCAGATAGTATTCTGGCGACAGCGCTTTTTCCGGATGCCGGAATGCCATTCACTAAAATCAGTTTTTTCATAATAACCCAAGGATTTCCTCCACCGTTTCGGCGCATCTGATGTTCGCTAATGTCTCTTCCTGCTCCAGCAGGTCGACAATAGAAGCGATGCCCTCAGTAATATGGGCATCACTGTCTACCCCGCCAAACATCACAATAATATCTACCGGCTCACTGCCATTAATGGATACCGGATGACGCAGTGTCATCATGCTGAAACAATTTTTAATCACGCCGCATTCAGGTCTGGCATGGGGAATGGCGATCCCCTCGTCGAAAACGTAATACGCTCCATATTCGAGAGTATTGCTAATCACCGCTTGCGGATATTCAGCGGTGACAAAACCGCCGTCAATTAATGGTTTTGCCGCTCTCTCGATGATTTCATCCCATGAATCCACTTCCATACCGACCTGAATCGTCTGATTATGTGCAAGAAATGTTTTAATGCTCATATCACCTCATATATTTCTGCGAATGGTATTCCTCAGTTCATCCATTTTTACGAAAAGGCTATCTACCCGCTGGCGATGATTTTCATTACCGGAGTAGAGTTTTATCGCCTGGTTATATTTCACCATCAGCTGCTTTTTAATTTCATTGTCAGACGGGTTCTGCAATAACCCGGCCTCCAGCGCCGATAATTCATCCTCGAATTGCTCTTCGCTATCCTGACTCTCTTCCGTTTGGTTGAGATTTCTGTTGGCTAACCAGACAATCGCAATCACAAAGGCGATAAAGCCGGCGACAAACGCCCAGTCATTCTGGAAAGCATGCCCCAATACCAGACCGGTGCTGATCACATCCGAATCGCTGAATGTCACCCCCTTGAAGCCAAAGGTTTCCAGCAGAGGAACCAGAATCGCCGGTAACAGGGTGATAAATAACCCGTGCACCACGCCGCCAATAATCGCCCCTCTTCTGCCCCCCATGGCGTTACCAAACACGCCCGCAGCGCCACCGGCGAAGAAGTTGGTCAACAAGCCCGGCAGAATCATGGCCAGACCGAACATCGGGAAGACGATCATGCCTATAATCGAACCGACTGTGGTGGCCAGAAAGCCGACAATCACCGCGTTAGGCGCATAGGGGAATAACACCGGGCAATCCAGCGCAGGCTTGGCATTCGGCACCAGTCGCATGGCGATACCGCGGAAAGCCGGCACCAGCTCGTTCAGCAACAGACGTACCCCGCTGTACAGTACAAATACCCCGGCAACAAACTGCATCGACTGCATAAAGGCGTACATAAGGTAATTCTTGCCGCCGGAGAACTGGGCGATATACTCCGGCCCGGCAAAGACGGCCGGAATGAGGTACATCGGCACCATCACGACCGCCATCGACAGATAAGTGTCCTGCAGGAACTTAAAGTTGTCGGGTAACTGCAGATCCTCCGTAGACTTTGAATTCTTACCGATGCCACGCGCCACTGCCGCCTGCACCAGGTAACCAATGGTGCAGAAATGCCCCAGCGCCACATCATCCGAACCGGTAATCTTGCGCACAATCGGCTGGGCAATGGCAGGCATAACGACCGCCATGATGCCGCCAAAGATACCGCCGGTCAGAATCAGGCTGGCGCCACTCAGACCGGCTTTATAGCCAATGACGGTGCCAATCGTCGCCATCCACAACAGCGCCTGACCGGTCAGGAAGATATATTTAAAGGGCGTAATACGCGCAATGATGATGTTGACGGCAAAGATCACCAGCAGCGTCAGCGCCACCTCGGAACCCAGCTCACGGTTGGCCACACCGGCGATAGCGGCAACATCGGTGATATAGCCTGTCATGCCAAAACCGCGGGTGAAGATGTCATTCAGGAACGTCAGCGCTTCAACAATGATGTTGATGCCCGCCATCATGATCAAAAAACCCAGCAGCGTTTTAAATGTTCCCTCAGCGGTTTTACCGACGGATTTCTTTTGCAGGATCAGGCCAATCATGGCGATCAGCGCAATCAGTATTGAAGCCTGCCCCAGTAAATCAGTCACCAGAAAATGAATAATTGCGTCCACTTATCACCTCTTCTTTCAGATAGTGTTCATATAAGCCAGAATCTTTTCTTCTATTTCTTTTTTGTCTGTCAGCTTATGCAGGACAATAACCCTTTTTTTATCCTCCTCGCTGGCATCAGAAGTCAGAATATCGGCAAACATTTTCTGCGTGAGAATAATGTCATATTTAAAAGAAGAGGCTTCCGATACCGTGGTGTGATCGATATCGGCCTCGATACATAATTTTTGCAACACTGACTTCGCGCTCATTTCGATGGCATAGCTGGAGCCGAGGCCGCAGCCACATACGCAGAGTACTTTAAGCATATTATTACCTCAGATAAGGTTGTTTACTTTTGCGAGTTTGTAGAGATTACTATCTTTATCAACCAGTCTTTTATCGGAGTTTTCAAGATCGATCGGAATCGCTTTGTTATTATTATTGATAACAATAATTTTATTTGTCAGACCTGAATACATACATCTCACCACTTCTTCGGCCAGAATTGCGCCCTGTATTATCTCCTCTCCCGTCGGTGTACCATTACGTAAACCATATCCCAGAATCGTTTTGCGAATACGAATGCCAATTCTGTGTTCGATTTTAGCAATCATGGTATCAATCGCCCCCTGAAAACCTGGGGTATATTCTTTGGTGTAGCCTTCTGAACACAAAATAATCACGCTGTTCTGTACTCTGATTTTACTTTTTATGGTTTCCGCCAGAATATCGATATCCCATGGCGCTTCCGGGATCAGCGCAATATCAGCATTACTTTTCAACGCCGCCTGCAGCGTCAGTTCGCCACAATAGCCACCCAGCAGCTCGATCATAAAAATGCGCCCCGGTAATCCTCGGCCGGTATTGCGTATTTTCCCCACCTCACTGATCACCTGCTCACAGGCCGTGGAAAAACCGATGCTATAGCTATTACCTGTTATGTCATTATCAATGGTCATGCCAACGCCATAACAGTTAATCCCATAGCCACTGAGCACTTTTAAAAACTGAAAAGAGCCGTCTCCACCGCCCATAATCAGACAATCCAGTTTTCTTTGGCGGATATTTTTGACAATTTTTTCATACTCCGCTTTTGTACATTTCTCCTCTCTACGTCCGGAAGCAATCAGCGGTACGGAAGATATCGATAAATCCACCAAATCCCGGCGGGATATTTCTTTAAAGCGATTGTCAATCAGGCCATTAATACCACCGTCAAAGATCACAATTTCAGATTCAGTCATCCGGTTAATCTGAAACAGAAAATTATTCATGCCACTGACATCACCCCCACTAATCACTAATCCTGGTTTCATGGTTGACCTCAGAGTTAATCTTCAACGTTGAATGTGGAATTAATGTTAATGACGGGGAGTTTAATTTTTTCGACACGCGTCACATTTATGTAACGATCTCAGCACGACTGGCGTATTGACAGGCTTTTATCTGACAAAAATTTGTGATTAAAATCACGTTATTTCATTTGTTTTATGATGAGTGGTATTTTAATTCATTGTTTTAAAACAAATTTATTATTATGGTAGATAATGACCGCTGGGCGTTATTTGCACCGAATAAGTTGTTGCTGCTTTTGTGACTTATTTCACATTAAGTGAGTTCGCAAGCGTTAATTAACGCAATAACCCGGGTTAAGTTAGGGAATAAATAGATTTTGTCTGGAGGATTAGGGCAACTGAGGAGATAACGGCAGGAAGTGCACAGGCACAGAGGCTGACTTTCGCGCATACGAAAAAGCCCTGAGCTAATGCTCAGGGCCTTCGTAAAAAGTGGCGGAACGGACGGGGCTCGAACCCGCGACCCCCTGCGTGACAGGCAGGTATTCTAACCAACTGAACTACCGCTCCACCGATTCTGTACTGCACCAGACTGCTGCCTGATTCAGGTATTGCGCTCATTTCCGCGTCACC